>ERZ824600.19-NODE-19-length-221150-cov-16.536710_pt1 | contig 221150 bp, 176 predicted proteins | sample MGYA00519933_ERZ824600 | MGnify/ENA primary metagenome ERZ824600 (study PRJEB31778, sample SAMEA3449178) | human gut metagenome | biome: human gut; feature: human-associated habitat; material: faeces | place: United Kingdom | collected 2010/2012 ...
TGGCCACATCCATCAGTATCTGCGTACGTTCGCGGGCCTGAGAGTTTTCGTATGTGACGTTGCGGGCCGACGGGTCGAGGCCTATGTCGGAGAAGTGCTGCAGACAGGCGTCGCGGATCGGGATCTCGCGAATCGTTACGCCGAGTTCCCGCATCAGCTTCAGGGCGTTGTTGTATGTGCGGCCCGTAGTACCGAATCCCGGCATCGTAATGCCTATGATACCTTTTCGGTCGAGTTTGAGGCGGTCAAATGCGGCGGCGGTGACTATCAGCGCGAGTGTCGAGTCGAGACCTCCCGAGATGCCTACGACAGCACATTTCGAACGGGTATGCCGCAGCCGCTGGGCCAGACCGCTGGCCTGGATCGAGAATATTTCGCGGCAGCGCTCGTCGCGGTGTGCATCCGATGCCGGAACGAAAGGTGCGCGGTCGACCGCACGGTCGAAACTGTGTGCCACGTCACACGCCGGAATATCTGTCGCGATATATCTGGCCTGCGGCAACTCGATACCCTCGGCGCGGAATGTATTCCGGCGGCGGCGTTCGATCCTCAGGCGTTCGATGTCGATGTCGCAGAAGGTAATGCGTTCATCGGGCGAGAACCGTTCGGTTTCGGCCATGATTGTGCCGTTCTCGGCGATGATTCCGTTTCCGGCGAAGACCAGGTCGGTCGACGATTCGCCGGCTCCGGCCGAGCAGTAGGCATATGCCGTGATTGTGCGGGCCGACTGCTGTGCGACAAGATTGCGGATATAGTCGTATTTGCCGACGGCCTCGTCCGTAGCTGAGAGGTTGAGGATCAGTTCGGCGCCGTTGAGGGCGGCAGCCGACGAAGGGGGTATGGGCACCCAAAGGTCTTCGCATATCTCGATTCCGAAGCAAACCTCTTCGGCGCGGAAGAGCAGGTCGCTGCCGAACGGCACGGTCTGTCCGAGCAGTTCGATCTCGCCGATTCTGCCGGCAGCGGCGGCCGGTGCGAACCAGCGGGCCTCGTAGAATTCGAAATAGTTGGGCAGGTAGCTTTTCGGTACGATACCGACGATCTTTCCGGCGCGGATCACGGCAGCGCAGTTGTAGATTGCCGAATTGACCTCCAGCGGCAGCCCGACGACAGCAACCGTATCGGTATGCTTGCTCTGACTGACGATGGTACCGAGCGCCTCGCGTGCGGCGTCGAGCAATACGGATTGGGCGAAAAGATCGCCGCAGGTATATCCCGTGATAGACATTTCGGGGAACAGCACGATGGCAGCACCGCGTTTTGCGGCGAGATCCATCATTTCGGCTATTCTGTCGGCGTTGTGTCGGCAGTCGGCCACTCTGACCGAGGGTATTGCCGTAGCGATCTTTACGAATCCGAAGTTTTTCATCGTGTGCGAGCTATTCGGCCCACAGGCGGGCCAGATTGATGATTACCTGCATGGCTCGTTTCATTGTGGTGAGCGAGCAGTATTCGAACTTGCCGTGGAAATTCATTCCGCCGGTGAAGAGATTCGGGCAGGGCAGTCCCATGTACGAGAGCCGAGAACCGTCCGTACCGCCGCGGATCGGGCGTACGATAGGTTCAACGCCGGCCTCTTTCATTGCGGCGAGGGCCTTGTCGATCACTTCGGGATGCGGTTCGACCATCTCGCGCATGTTGTAGTACTGGTCCTTGAGCTGGAGGTTGATGACGCCGGCGCCCCATTTCTCGGTCAGCAGGGCGACGATGCCTTGCAGGTAGTGCTTCTTGGCCTCGAACTTGGCGCGGTCGTGGTCGCGGATTATGTAGCTTATCTCGGCCTCCTCGACCGTACCGTTCAGGCCGACCAGGTGGTAGAAACCTTCGTAACCTTCGGTATGCTCGGGACGCTGGGCAACGGGGAGCATCGAGTTGATCTCGCATGCAACCTGAAGCGCGTTGATCATCTTGTCCTTGGCATATCCCGGGTGGATGTTCTTGCCCTGTATGCGGATCTTGGCGCTGGCGGCGTTGAAGTTTTCGAACTCCAGCTCGCCCTCCATGCCGCCGTCGACCGTATAGGCGAACTGGGCACCGAAGGCCTTGACATCGAAGAAGTCGACTCCGCGACCTATCTCCTCGTCAGGGGTGAAGCCGATGCGGATCTTGCCGTGTTCTACTTCGGGGTGCGAGAGCAGGTACTCGGCAGCGGTCATAATCTCGGCTACGCCGGCCTTGTCGTCGGCCCCGAGCAGGGTCGTGCCGTCGGTGTGGATGAGCGTATGCCCCTTGAAGAAGCTGAGCTCCGGAAAATCCTCCACCCGCATCGTGAGCCGCTGGTTGAGACGTATGTCACCGCCGTCGTAGCACTCGATGACCTGCGGTTTGATGTCGTGGCCGCTCATGTCGGGCGAGGTGTCGACATGCGAGATGAATCCGATGACCGGAGCATTCTCCTTGCCTTTCGAGGCGGGGATGGTTCCCATGACATATCCGTTCTTGTCCATCGAAACCTCGACCATGCCCAGCTGTTTCATCTCCTCGGCCAGATCGCGCAGCAGTACCAGCTGCTTGTCGGTCGAGGGGAATGTCGAACTCTCCTCCGACGACTGGGTGTCGTAGGAGACGTATTTCAGAAATCTATCTTTCAGTTCCATAATTATTGCGTTGTTAACGATTGTTCAGTTGTGTTATTCTGCATTGGCCTTCTTGTCGATGCGGCGCGAATCCCAGATCATGTAGGCGATGATGGCGATGTACATTACTACCGAAAGCCATTCGGCACCCTTCGAGGCGTTCCATTCGGCGGCAAAGAGATCGACGTCATAGAATCGGAGTATTGCGCTTACCACACCCATCAGTGCGCCGCCGGCAATGAATCCCGATGCAATGAGCGTACCCCGATCGGCGCGGGCCTTGTTTACGCTGGCATCTTTCGAGCGGGTCGATACCCACCATGCGATCAGGCCGCCGACCAGCAGCGGGGTGTTGAGCTGGAGCGGGATGAACATGCCGAGTGCGAAGGCGAGAGCCGGCACGCCGATCATCGTGAGGGTGAGAGCCAGGACGGCGCCGGCGAAGTAGAGTATCCAGGGAGTCTGGCCGCCCGACATGAGCGGACGGATCACCTCGGCCATAGCGTTTGCCTGCGGTGCCACGAGCGGACTGTCGGGGCCGAAACCGTAGGTCTTGTTGAGGATTATCATCACGCCGGCGACAGTTGCGGCCGAGATTACTGTCCCGAGGAATTTCCATGCCTCCTGTTTTGCGGGGGTTGTTCCGAGCCAGTAGCCGATCTTGAGGTCGGTTATGAAGCCGCCGGCCATCGAGAGGGCCGTGCAGACCACACCGCCGATGATCATTGCGGCGGTCATTCCCGAGGTGCCGTTAAGGCCGATGCTGACCAGGATGAGCGAGCTGAGGATAAGCGTCATGAGGGTCATTCCGGAGACGGGGTTCGAACCGACGATTGCGATTGCATTTGCGGCGACGGTGGTGAAGAGGAACGAGATGACGAAAACGATCAGTATCGCCACGATCGAGTAGTACCAGTTGCCCAGCACGCCGAATCGGAAGAAGATAAAGGTCGTGAGCAGTGCGGCGACCAGGATCGTCAGGATATATTTCATCTTGATGTCGCGCTGAGTACGTTCCGATGAGGTGTCGGCGGTGTTTGACTTTTTGCCCTTGAGCTCCTTTGCGGCCAGCCCGACGGCCGAACGGATGATTCCGGCCTGGCGGATGATACCGATGATTCCGGCCATTGCGATACCGCCGATTCCGATCGGTTTGGCATATGTCGAGAAGATGGTTTCGGCATCCATTGCGGCCGTGGCGTCACCGCCGGCCATGCCGATAACCGGAACTATGAGGAACCAGACGATGAACGAACCGGCACAGATCACGGCGGCATATTTCAGGCCGATGATATATCCGAGACCCAGCACGGCGGCGCCGGTATTGATGCTGAAGACGGTCTTGAAACGGTCGGCCATGTCGGCGCCCCATTCGCAGATGCGGGTCGAGATCACCTCGTGCCACCATCCGAAGCTGCTTATGATGAAGTCGTAGAGACCGCCGATCAGACCGCTCACGGCCAGCAGTTTTGCCTGCGAGCCGCCCTTTTCGCCCGATACGAGGACCTCGGTTGTAGCCGTAGCCTCGGGGAAGGGGTACTTTCCGTGCATGTCCTTGACGAAGTATTTGCGGAAGGGGATCAGCAATACGATACCGAGTATGCCTCCCATGAGCGAGGCGATGAAGACCTGGTAGAACTGTGCCTCGAGTCCGAGGATGTAGAGCGCGGGCAGGGTGAATATCGTACCGGCGACGATTACGCCCGACGAGGCGCCGATGGACTGTATTATGACATTCTGTCCGAGGGTGTTCTTTTTGCCGACGAGGTTGCCGACGCCGACGGCGATGATTGCGATCGGGATTGCGGCTTCGAAGACCTGGCCTACGCGGAGGCCCAGATAGGCTGCGGCGGCCGAGAAGAGTACGGCCATCAGAATACCCATCGAGACGGAGTATCCCGTAACTTCGACCGGTTTGGAGTCGGCCGGCATCAGAGGTTGGTACTTTTCGCCGGGTTTGAGTTCGCGGTAGGCGTTCTCGGGCAGCGAAACGGGTTTTTGTTGTTGATCCTGTTGCATCGTTTATTCAGTTTGTTTGATTGTCATTGGGCACGGGTCGGGTGTTACCGTGGGTTACATCCTCGCAAATATACTCTTTTTTGGACAACTTCGCAATATCCCGCACGTGGGTTTTGAACTGTATGGTCTCGGCCGGCGAACATGCTGTATCATGGGGCCTTTGCCGGGAGCCTCCGATTACGTGGTTGGAGAAGGGGGGGACGATAAAAAATACGGCTTGCAGACATTATCTGTCGCAAGCCGTATTGTACAGCCGATTTGTTTACGGGCCTTGAGTGGCGTTACAGTTGCGCGCACCTGGCAAGACATGTAGGCGAAGCCGGAAGCATTGCCGCCGAGATCCGCCTGTGTGTCGGCGGTACGTGCAAATTAACTTACACCCTCCCCGGTTTACACAGTGTTACCTTCACAGGGCGGTCGGACGTTATTTTCTGCGCTGCTGCTGACGGCGCATCTCCTCCTGCTGTTTCATCAATTCCTCGTAACGCTGTTGCAGGCGGCTTTTCTTCTTTTTCTTGGATTTTGCACTGTTGGCCGCAATCTGGCGTTGAATCTTGTCGTCATCGATCAGGGCCCGTATGGCGTATGTCTGACCTATGGTGATCAGGTTCGAGAGCAGGTAGTAGTAGCACAGACCGCTGGCGTACTCGTTGAACCACAGCAGCATCAGTATCGGCATCAGGTAGAGCGACATGAATTTCATGCCGGCCATCTGAGGCTGTGCGTTCTGCTGGTAGTTGAGCCACGAGTAGAAGAAGAGTGCCAGAGCCATCAACAGTGCGAAGAGGCTGACATGGTCGCCGTACCAGGGGATGTTGAAAGGCAGGTTAAGGATGCTGTCATACGACGAAAGGTCGTCGGCCCAGAGGAACGACTGCCCGCGCAACTCGATCGAGGCGGGGAAGAAGCGGAACATGGCATAGAGGATCGGCAGCTGTATAAGCACGGGGATACATCCGCCCATCGGGTTTATGCCGGCGCGCTTGTAGAGGTCCATGATAGCCTGCTGCTTCTTCATGGCGTCCTCCTGCTTGGGGTATTTTGCGTTTATTTCGTCCATTTCGGGCTTCACCACGCGCATCTTGGCCATCGAAAGGTAGGACTTGTAGGTGAGCGGCGAGATGATAATCTTGATCAAGATGGTCATGATGAGGATTATCACACCGAAATTGGCGATGTACTTGTGCAGCCAGTCGAAGAGCGGGATGACGAACCAGCGGTTGATCCAGCCGAACCAGCCCATCTGGATAATGTGTTCGAGATAGAGGGGCTGGTCGTTGTTCGAGACGCAATCCTTGAGGATCGAGTACTTGTTTGGGCCGAAGTAGAACTGGAATGCATAGTTATCGGTCTGGGGCGTGTACGGAACGGCCAGCGAGGCGCTGAAATCCTTCATTTCGCCCGAGCCCTCGGGGAAGGTGGTGAATTTCATGGCGGCATAGTCGAAGTTGTTGTCGGCGATGAAGATCGACGAGAAGTAGTGCTGCTTGAAGGCCACCCAGTTGATCTTTGTCTTTTCGCTCTTTTCGACTGTCTCGCCGGCGCGGAGGGTCTTGACCGACTTCTCGTCGGGGAAACGGTAGGCAATCGTGGTAGCCATGTTCTCGTTCTTGTAACCCTTCTCGTTCTGTAGCGAGATGTTGCTCCACTCGATAGCCAGCTGCGTCTGGTTGTTCATCAGGGGCGACATGCCGTTCAGCTTGACATCGAAGTCGACCATGTAGTTGCGGGACTCTGACTCCCCGTTGTAGACCTTGTAGATAAAGTCGATCGAGGCGTTCTGCTGTATGGGCAGCCGCATTGTCACCTGCTGGTAGCCGTCGAACTGCTCGACCGGTTCGAGCGTGAAGGCGTAGTCGCGCGTATTGAGCCGCATGGTGTTGGCGCCGTTGCGGATGTACATGCAGATGTCGAAGTCGGCCGACCCGGGCTTGAAGAGCTGTATGGGTTCGGTGCGTTCACCCTCGGCATAACGCATGTAGTCCTTCAGTTCTACGCCCGAGACCTGGGCGCCGCGGTTCGAGAACGAGATCTTCATGACATCGTTTTCGAGGGTCAGCGTCTGCTCTTCGGCATTTCGGGCGGCGTAGAGCATGTCGCCGAGGTTGTTGCGCAGGGCCTCTTCGGCTATCTGGCGGTGCTGTTCGGGCGTGAGCGTGTCGGCCGTGATGGTTGCTACGGCATTGCTGTCGGCCGCCACGGTTGCGAGCGTATCGGCCGGAGCCGTCAGTTCGGGATGTGCGGCGAGCCATTCGGCCTGTTCCTTACGGTATTTTTCCTGTTGTTTCGAGCTGTAGATGCTGTAACCGATCAGTACTGCACCGATGATTATCAGACCTATGATTGAATTTTTATTCATTGAGAGTGTTCGTTACTGTTACTTTTCTTGAGCGGTGCGGAACAGACGTATTGTAACCGTTGATTGTCTTTTCGGTTTTACGGTCGTGGTCCGTCGGCGGGAGTGAAATGGTCTATTTTGTGGATTGGTTTTTCTCGTCCTGGTATTTTAGAGCGGCGGCGACGAATGTCACGAACAACGGGTGCGGATTGAGAACCGTACTGCGGTATTCGGGGTGATATTGCGTGCCGACGAACCACGGATGGTTGTCGAGTTCGATGACTTCGACCAGATCCGTATCGGGATTGATGCCGACGGCATGCATTCCGGCGGCCTCGAATTCGTCGAGATAGTCGTTGTTGAACTCGTAACGGTGGCGGTGTCGCTCCGAGATGGTAGTTGCATTGTAAGCCTTGCTGACCTTCGAGTGTGGGTCGAGGCAGCAGGGATATGCTCCCAGACGCATCGTACCGCCCTTTTCGGTGATACCTTTCTGCTCCTCCATCAGGTCGATCACCGGATGGTCGGTCTGACACATTTCGCTGGAGTTTGCATCGGCATATCCGAGGACGTTGCGGGCGAACTCGATGACGGCGCACTGCATTCCGAGGCAGATTCCGAAGAACGGTATCTTGTTTTCGCGGGCGTACTGTACGGCTATGAGTTTGCCTTCGATACCGCGGCTTCCGAATCCAGGGGCGACGAGTATTCCGCTCATCTGGCCGAGCATTTCGTCAACGGTGGCGGGGGTCACCTTTTCGGAGTTCACGTAGTGCAGTTTGACCTTGCAGTCGTTGACGGCGCCGGCGTGGATGAATGATTCGGAGATCGACTTGTAGGCATCGGGCAGCTCGGTATATTTGCCGACCAGAGCTATGTCGACACGTTTCGAGGGGTTCTTGACCTTGTCGACGAATGTTTTCCAGCCCTCCATGTCGGGTTCCTGATCGTAGGGCAGGTCGAGTTTTTCGAGAACGACCTCGTCGAGGTGCTGTTCATGCATTTTGAGAGGCACCTCGTAGATTGTCGGCACGTCGATCGACTCGACCACGGCATGCGGGTCGACGTTGCAGAAGAGCGCCACCTTTCGGCGCATCTCGAGCGAAAGGTGGTGTTCGGTACGCAGGACGAGGATATCGGGCTGGAGACCGTTCTCGAGCAGCGCCTTGACCGAATGCTGTGTAGGCTTTGTCTTGAGCTCGCCGCTGGCCGACATGTACGGGATGAGTGTCAGGTGCACCAGCACCGTATTGTGGTATCCGAGCGAGTAGCGCAGCTGACGCACGGCCTCGATGAACGGCAGCGATTCGATATCGCCGACCGTACCGCCGATTTCGGTGACGATGACGTCATAGATCTTCTTTGCGGCGAGCAGCTGTATACGTCGTTTGATTTCGTCGGTAATGTGCGGGATGACCTGAACGGTCTTTCCGAGATATTCGCCCTTACGCTCCTTGTTTATAACGCTCTGGTATATTTTTCCGGTTGTGACGTTGTTGGCCTTCGAGGTGGCTATCGAGGTGAATCGTTCGTAATGGCCCAGGTCGAGGTCGGTTTCTGTACCGTCGTCGGTGACATAGCATTCACCGTGTTCGTACGGGTTGAGCGTACCGGGGTCTATGTTGATGTACGGGTCGAGTTTCTGTATGGTCACCGAATAGCCGCGGGCCTGAAGCAGCCGGGCGATGGACGACGAAATGATGCCTTTGCCCAGTGATGAGACCACGCCTCCGGTCACAAAGATGTATTTGGGTTTTGTCACTACCGTTTTGCTCATTGTAATGTATGGTTTATTCTGTATGTTGTCGTAATATTTTCGTTAAGAGAGTGTCGGCCGGCTATTTCTGTTCGGGCTGTTCGGGCTCCTGTGCCTGTTCCTGCTCCTGGCGGTCGATGAGTTTGACCTTCTCGATGGCTTCGGCCATGTCGGCTTTGGCCTTGGCGATCTTGGCCTGAACGTCCTGGATCATGGCCTCGGCGTTTTTCGAACGCGAGAAGAAGCCGATGTTGTTTTCGAGCAGGGCGATGTCCGATTCGAGCTGGCGGACCTTGTTGTAGAGGCGTTCGCGCTCGGCGCGGAGGCGTTTGTCTCCCGATCCCTTGAGCGAGGAGATCTTGTTGCGGAAACGGTCCATCGAGCGGTCGTGTTCCGATCCGCGCAGGGTGGCAAACATGGCATCGACAACCTCCTTGTACTCCTTCTGGAGGGCATCCTTCATCTTGATGGGCACGAACCCGATCTGGCTCCACTGGCGCTGGAACTCCTTGATGGCGTCGTAACCGCCCTCCTGAATGTCGCAGGCCTTCATTTTTTCGAGCAGTTCGCGTTTGCGTTCGAGGTTCTGGCCGTATTCGTTGTCGACCGACGAGAAGTGGGCGGCCTTGCGCTCGAAGAAGTGGTCGCAGGCGGCGCGGAACCGTTTCCAGATGGCATCCGAATAGCGGCGGGCGACGGCACCGGTCTCTTTCCAGCGTTTCTGGAGGGCGATCAGTTCGTCGGTAGTCTTCTTCCAGTCGTCGCTGTCCATGATTGCTTCGGCGGCCTCGCAGATCTCGGTCTTGACCTGGAGGTTGTGGTCCATTTCGGTCTTGAGCTGCGAGTAGAAATCGCGTTTGGCTGCGAAGAACTTGTCGCAGGCCGTGCGGAAACGCTCGTAGATCTGCGTATTCTCCTTTTTCGGTGCGAAACCTATAGTCTTCCAGACCTTCTGGATTTCGAGCAGCTGGTCATTGGCCTTGTTCCACTCCTTGCGCGAGGTGAGGATTTGCTGCGAAAGCTCTTCGGTCTTGACGCAGAGTTCGCGTTTGAGCTCGAGGTTTTTCTGCTGTTCGGCCTTGAGCTGTTCGAAATACTCCTGATGCTGCTTGTTTATGCGCGAGCTGGCCTGTTTGAAGCGCTCCCAGAGAGCCTCCTTGTATTCGTTGGCTACGGGGCCCGTTTCGCGCCACTCGTCGTGGAGTTTCTGCAGCTTGCGGAAGGCCGTGACGATCGAAGGTTCGAGTATGAGGGCTTCGGCCTGTTCGCACAGCGAGGTCTTGATCTCGTAGTTCTTCTTCAGGTCGAGGTCACGCAGTTCCTTGTTTATCTTGATGAAGTTGTAGAAGTTCTCGACATGCATGTTGTAGGTCTCCCACAGGTCCTTGACATTGGCCTGGGGGACAACGCCCGTATCGCGCCACTTCTGTTGCAGTTCGCGGAACTTGTTGAAGGTATGGTTGAGGGTTTCGTCGCTGTTGACCAGCTCCTTCAGCTCCTCGATGATTTGCAGTTTTATCTTGAGGTTCTCCTCCTTGGTACGTTCGAGATTTGCCATGAACTCGTCACGCTTCCTGCGGTAGCGCTGGAAGAGCTCCTTGAGGTTTGCTTCGTCGCCGTCCACGGCCGGAACGAAATCCTCCTCCTTGCCGCCCGTCTCGACGAAGTCCTTGCGCTGGGCTTCGATTTCGGCGCGGCGCAGTTTGTAGAATGCCACTTTGATTGCCTCGGCCTGGGCGCGGAGGCTCTGTATGGGTTTTGTTTCGAGCAGCTGTGCGAAGATCTCGACCAGTTCCGGCTTCGATTTTCCGGTGAGGTCGGGCGTATCGTCGGCTGCAGCCTTCGGATCGGCCGCCTTGGACTCTTCGGCCTCCTCCTCTTCGGGGGTTGCTTCGCCGAGGTCGATGCCTGCGTTTTCGGAAGCCAGCTGTGCCTCCTCGTCCGAGAAGTCTACCTTGACCTCTTCGGCCTTCTCTTCTTGGGGAGCCGGTTGTTCTGCGGCTGCGGGTTCGGCCGGGCGGGCGGATTCGGAAACGGTTGCGGCTGCTTGTGCAGGGGATTCTGCTGCCGGTTGTTCTACGGTAGTTTGTTTCGCATCTTCAGCAATGCTGACGTGTTCCTCTGGAACAGACTGGTTCGGAATAACGGTATCCATACACTCAAAATGTTTAGGGTCTTGCTTGGCGGCCGGACCCGGCAAGGTGCGGCACAAGTAAGATAGTTTATCTTGCAAATGTAACTCTTTTATTTGTTACTGCAAAAATCGCGGCTTAAAAAACACCGCCATACGGACGTGTAATTCCGATTCGTGCGTTGCCGCGCTTCGGAGTGTGGCGTATGGGCGGGTGTCGGCGGGTATGCCGAGACGGGTGGGTGATGGGGCGGTCGTTATGCTACGGCAGTTAACAATGCTCGTCAGCGGCTATTCGCGGAGTGTTGCCCCGGTCGGAAAGATGAAAATATCGGTCGATCGGGCAGCCGATTGCGTACACTTTCGGTTTTTCTGCGTATCTTTGTAGTTCGATAAGAATTATGGCAGATTACAGGAACATAAACATTCGCAACAAGCGTGCGACGTTCGACTACGAGATTCTCGAACAGTACACGGCCGGCATCGTGCTGGTTGGAACCGAGATCAAGTCGATCCGGCTGGGGAAGGCCTCGATGTCGGACAGCTACTGCTATTTCGACCGCGGTGAGCTGTGGATCCGCGGGGTGAACATCAACGAGTACAAGTGGGGCACCTACAACAACCACATCCCCAAGCGTGACCGCAAGCTGCTGCTGAACCGCCGCGAACTGGTGAAGCTGGAGCGGGCACTGCAGGACAAGGGTCTGGCGGTTGTCGGGTTGCGGATGTTTCTCAACGAGCGCGGTCTGGCGAAGGTGGTCATAGGATTGGCCCGCGGCCGCAAGAACTACGACAAGCGCGATTACATAAAGGACAAGGATGCCCGCCGCGAAATGGATCGGGCAATGAAACGATAAATCAGGAGTTATGGGATTGATACTTTGTATCGAAACGGGAACCGATGTCTGTTCGGTGGGGCTGGCCGAGGACGGGCAGTTGACGGCGTTGCGTGAGAGCGACGGCCGGGATCATGCCCGCAATGTTGCGGTGTATGTCGACGAGATGCTTCGTGAGCGCAATCTCTCGACAAGGGAGCTCGACGCCGTGGCCGTCGGCAAGGGCCCGGGGTCATATACCGGTTTGCGCATCGGCGTATCGTTTGCCAAGGGGCTGTGCTACGGACTTGGGATTCCGCTGATTGCGGTCGGGTCGCTTGACTCGCTGGTCGAGGTGGCCATCGAGGACAACGAGGCCGGAATTGTAGATATCGATTCGATCGAAACGGCAACGCTCTGCCCGATGATCGACGCCCGCCGCATGGAGGTCTATACGCAGCTGTTCGACGGCCGCGGCGTGGCGAAAAGCGAGGTGGAGGCCAAGGTGATCGACGCTGAGAGCTTCAGGGATGAGATCGCTGCGGCCTCGGAGTTCGTGATCTTCGGCAACGGTGCCGCGAAGTGTGTCGGGACGATGCCGCCGTCGGTTAAGCTGATCGACGTCAAGCCGTCGGCACGCGGCATGGCACGTCTGGCGCAGCGGGCGCTGGACGAGGGCCGGACGGAGGATGTGGCCTATTTTGAGCCCTTCTATCTGAAGGATTTCGTGATCACGGTGTCAAAGAAAAAGATATTTTAGAGAGTCATGGGTTATCAGGAGGAGAAGCAGCGGCAGTTGGATTCGCGTTACATACGCATGGCGAAGATCTGGGCCGAAAATTCCTATTGTGTACGCCGGCAGGTGGGGGCGCTGATCGTCAAGGACAAGATGATCATTTCGGACGGTTACAACGGCACGCCGTCTGGGTTCGAGAATGTCTGCGAGGACGAGGCGGGCAAGACCAAGCCGTATGTCCTGCACGCCGAGGCAAATGCCATAACGAAGGTGGCCAAGAGTGCCAACAACTGCGACGGCGCGACGCTTTACATCACGGCCTCGCCCTGCATCGAGTGTTCGAAGCTGATCATACAGGCCGGCATCAAACGTGTCGTCTATTGCGACGACTACCACTCCGACGAGGGACTTGCGCTGTTGCGGCGCGTGGGCATCGAGATCGTAAAGGTTGAGGTGTGATTCCGGCAGCCGGAATGCCGGCGGGTCGGGAATATTTCGTATATTTGTAGAAGGTGTGGCGTGCGCGGCGCGGCCCGTCGTGGGGGTGCCGATCTGTTTTGCAGCCACCGTTACTGTCAGGAGTTATGGATTTTAAACTGGTCTCCGAATATCAGCCTACGGGCGATCAGCCGGAAGCGATTGCCGAACTGGTGAGTTCGATCCGCAACCACAGCAAACATAATACGCTGTTGGGTGTTACGGGGTCGGGCAAGACATTTACGGTGGCCAACGTCATAGCCCAGCTCAACCGCCCGACGCTGGTGCTGAGCCACAACAAGACCCTGGCGGCGCAGCTGTACGGCGAATTCAAGAACTTTTTTCCGGAGAATGCCGTCGAGTATTTCGTTTCGTATTACGACTACTACCAGCCCGAGGCCTACCTCCCATCTACGGATACATATATCGAAAAGGATCTCTCGATCAACGATGAGATCGAGAAGATGCGTCTGAGCGCCACGTCGGCACTTCTGAGCGGGCGCCGTGACGTCATTGTGGTTTCGAGCGTGTCGTGTCTCTACGGCATCGGCAATCCGGCCGATTTCCATGCCACGTCGATCGAAATCAAGGTCGGCGACGTGGTGAGCCGGAAGGTCTTCCTGTACCGGCTGGTCGAGGCGCTCTATACGCGTACTGAAAGCGTACTGTCGTCGGCGACGTTCCGTGTCAACGGCGATACGATAGATGTGATGCAGGCCTTCGGCGACACGACGCTGCGGGTGATGTTCTTCGACGACGAGATCGAACAGATCCAGCGCATAGATCCTGTAAGCGGACAGCGGCTCGAGACGCTCGACCGCGCGACGATCTTCCCGGCCAACCTCTTCGTGACGACCAAGGAGCGCATAGCTTCGGCAGTGAAGCAGATACAGCTCGATCTGGGCAAGCGGATCGCCTTTTTCGAGAATGCCGGCCGCAACGTCGAGGCCCAGCGCATCAAGCAGCGTGTCGAGTACGACCTCGAGATGATCAAGGAACTGGGCTACTGCTCCGGCATCGAAAACTATTCGCGCTATTTCGACGGCCGCAGCGAGGGGAGTCGCCCCTTCTGCCTGCTCGATTACTTCCCGTCGGACTACCTGATGGTGATCGACGAGAGCCATGTCACCCTGCCGCAGGTGCGGGCCATGTATGGCGGCGACCGTGCCCGCAAGGTCAACCTTGTCGAATACGGTTTCCGGCTTCCGGCGGCGATCGACAACCGTCCGCTGCGGTTCGACGAGTTCGAGCAGCTGATGGGGACGACGATCTACGTGAGCGCTACGCCGGCCGACTACGAACTGATCAAGAGCGAGGGTGCGGTAGTGGAGCAGCTGATCCGGCCGACGGGGCTTGTCGACCCGCCGCTTCAGGTGAAGGTGACCGACAACCAGATTGACGACCTGCTGGAGGAGATTGACGCCCGGGTGCGCCGCGGCGACAAGGTACTCGTTACGACGCTTACGAAGCGTATGGCCGAGGAGCTGTCGCGATATTTCGACCGCGTAGGGGTGCGCAACCGCTACATCCACTCCGATATCGAGACACTCGAAAGGGTTCAGATATTGGACGACCTGCGGGCGGGGAGTTTTGATGTGCTGGTCGGGGTGAACTTACTTCGCGAAGGACTTGACCTGCCGGAGGTGGCACTGGTTGCGATCATGGATGCCGACAAGGAGGGTTTCCTGCGCAACGTGCGTTCGATCACGCAGATCGCGGGCCGTGCGGCACGGCACACCCAGGGGACGGTGATCATGTATGCCGAGAAGTGTACCGATTCGATGCGTATGGCCATCGAGGAGAGCAACCGCCGCCGCGAGAAGCAGCTTTCGTACAATATCGAGCACCATCGTCTGCCGCGGCAGGCGATGAAGAGCGGTTCGGGTCACAATGAACTGCTTGAGACGGCCGCAGTGGCACAGTCGGCGGGCGGAGTGCGTTACGACGTTCTGGGAACGGAGCAGACGGCGATAGCGGCGGATGTTTCGGCTGAGTACGGGACGGCACCGGCGGATCTGGAACGAGCCGTGGCCGAGGAGCGCGAGGCGATGGAGAATGCGGCGCGGGAGTTGGATTTCATGACGGCGGCCCGCCATCGCGACCGGATGTACGAATTGCAGAAACGTCTCGAGGAGGTGCGCAAACGATGAAGCCGTCAGAATACATAGGCCGTGCGATAGATCTGTTCTATATAGATCCGCTGCGACGTTGGATTCCGCACGAGATGTTCCGTTACGGGGCCTGCGGTGCCTTCAACATGGCGCTCGATCTGGTTTTGTATTATCTGATCTACCACTTCGTCATAGCCGAACGGTTTGTCAACCTGGGAGTCGTTACCGTCTCGCCGCACATAGCTTCGCTGTGCATCGTCTTCCCAATTACCTTCTTCAACGGCTTCTGGCTCAACCGCAATGTCGCATTCCGGCGCTCGGAGGTGCCGCGCGGACGCCAGTTGTGGCGCTATGCACTGTCGGTCGTGGGGGCGATCCTGCTTAACTACGTCTCGATGAAGGTGCTGGTCGAGCAGGTCGGCATGTGGGCCACGCCGGCAAAGGCCGTTACTACCGTCATCTCGGTTTGTTACAGCTATCTGGCGGCACGCTATTACACGTTCCGGATTACGGAGCGGCAATAATTTGACGAACCGGCCATCCGCTTAGAGTTTTTTTGCGTATCTTTGTACGATTATGATCGATCGTGCCACCATAGACCGTATTTATGCCGCGGCCGACATCGTGGATGTCATCAGCGACTACGTGACGCTCCGCAAGAAGGGCGCCAACTATCAGGCATGCTGTCCGTTCCACAACGAGAAGACCCCGTCGTTCATTGTTTCGCCCGCCAAGGGTGTGTTCAAATGCTTCGGGTGCGGAAAGGGGGGCAATGCCATTACGTTCGTGATGGAGCACGAGAACATGAGCTACGTCGAGGCGCTGAAGACCGTCGCCAGGAAGTACGGCATCGAGGTCGAGGATCGCGAGATGAGCGAGGAGGACCGCCGCCGCAACGACGACCGCGAAAGTATGATGGCCGTAAACGGCTATGCGGCGGAGTATTTCCGTGAGACGATGCACCAGACGGACGAGGGGCGGAGTGTCGGGTTGAGTTACCTGCGGGGCCGAGGGGTTTCGGATGCGATGATTACGCGGTTCCAGCTGGGATACTGTCCGGCGGCGGGCGACCGCTTTACGCGCACGGCGCTCTCGAAGGGATACAAGGAGCAGTTCCTGACGGCTACGGGACTCACCATCAAGCGCGAAAACGGATCGTACTATGACCGTTTCTGCGGGCGTGTTATTTTCCCGATCCACAGTGTGAGCGGCCGGGTGGTGGCATTCGGCGGCCGCACGATGCGCACCGACAAGAATACGGCCAAGTATGTCAACTCGCCCGAGAGCGAGGTCTACAGCAAGAAAACCGTCCTGTACGGGCTGTTTTTCGCCAAGAAGGCCATACAGCAGGCCGACTGTGCGATTCTGGTGGAGGGGTATCTGGATGTAATTTCGATGCATCAGGCCGGTGTCGAGAATGTCGTGGCATCGTCCGGAACCTCGCTGACCGTCGAGCAGATACAGCTTATCAAACGCTTTACCAGAAACGTTACGGTGATCTACGACGGCGATTCGGCTGGCATCAAGGCCTCGCTGCGCGGTATCGACATGATCCTGCGCGAGGGGCTGAATGTACGTGTGGTGCGGCTGCCCGAGGAGGATGACCCCGATACCTTTGCACGGAGCCATACCTCGGAGGAGTTGCGTGAGTATATCCGCACGAACGAACGCGATTTCATATCGTTCAAGGCCGAACTTCTGATGGGTGAGGCTGCGGGCGACCCGATCAAGCGGGCGGGGCTCATCACGGAGATGGTCTCGTCGATCGCCCAGATACCCGATCCGATACCGCGGGCTGTCTATGTCAAGGAGTGCGCCGAGATGATGGGTATCGACGAGCAGGTGTTGCTCGGTGAGGTTGCGCGGCGGCGTCTGCGTCCCGAGGAGAACCGCGAGGCGAGCGAATTCATCCGCCGTCAGCAGCGGTTGATGCGCGAACAGCAGCAGGCGACGGTCACCGAACCCACTGCAACCTTGTCGACGGTTGACGGCGGCAGCGGCATGGAGGCTCTTGAACGTGAACTGTCGAAATATCTGATCAAGTACGGACATTGTAATTTCGACTACAGGGAGGGGCGCGGTGAGGTTGTCTCGATCAATGTAGCCGACACGATCATTTCGGAACTGAACCGAAACGGGTTGGAGTTCGTCAATCCGGTTTACCACGAGATCCTGCGCACCTACAAGCAGTTGCACGAGGAGTTGGGCAGCGGGGTCGAGGTGCCGCAGCACTACTTTGTCAACCATTCCGATCCGGCGGTATGTACGGCGGCGGTTGATCTGCTGACCTCCGAGGACAACTATGTCGCCAGTCGGTTGTGGGAGTTGCACGATGTGAATGTCACGAGCGAGCAGGAGCGGCTTTCGGTGGCAGTTTCGCGGGCAATAATACTCTACAAGGCGGCCGCCATAAAGAAGATCATATCAGATCTTACGGATGAGTTGAAGCGGGAGGATCTGGATGAGGAGGCGCAGGCGGCCATCCTGCACAACATCTCGCTGCTCAACGACGAACGCCGTATAATCTCCGACCGTCTCGATCGGACGGTTCTGTAACCGATTCCATCGACACATACACAATATTTTGGGGCAAGTGGATTTATGCCTGCGTTGGCTGAATGCCATTCGGGGGCATGATGCCGATCGTTGTCCTTTTTTCAGCCATGCTTGATGTTTTTTACATGGGCCGGTACTGCTTCAGTTCGCGGTTGAGGAGCCGTTCCCTGCCTCCGACCAGCGAATCCAGCAACGCATGGAATTGCGGCGAGTGGTTGTGGTGTCGGGTGTGACAGAGTTCGTGCAGAATGATGAAGTCGCGCAGATGTTCGGGCAGCAGCATCAGGAACAGGCTCAGCGAGATGTTGTTCTGGCCCGAACAGCTTCCCCAGCGAGACCGCGATGCACGTATCGAGAGTCTGCCGTAATGGAGGCCGGTACGTTCCGACAGCCGCCGGATACGCTCCGGGAGGTCGGCACGTGCGGCACGGCGCAACTCCTCGATCCGGCGGCGGGCTTCGTCGGGCGGCAGCGGGGCGGGTTGCAGGGCCGTGCGGCGGGCCATCCGTTCGCGTGCGGTCTCGATCCAGCCGGCCTTCTGCTCCAGAAAACCGAGCGCCCGCCGCAGCGTCACCCCGCGAGGGTAGGTCAGCCGCACCGCCCCGGAGGGTTTTACGCGGATTGAGATGTTCCGCGCCCGAGGCGACTGTACGCATTCGATCTCTCCTAACTGCGGGTGTGTCATGGTATCATTATGAGTTCAACGTAGGCATTAATGAGATGGTATTTGCCTGCTTCGGGCTGATCGATAAGCAGATAGCCAAATATGATCCGTATGTTTTGGTCGCGGTAGTCGAGGAAGCGGATCCTCTTTTCACGGTCGAGGGCCTTCAGTTCCTCAAATGAGAGTCCCGTGTCGCGCAACTGTTTCTTAATGATTTCTTCGCCCGGCAGCGAAATGTGTATATCATTAACTGTTATATTCAGGTTACCGAAGTCATTGGCATAAGTGGAACACCATTGCGCGATTTTGTAGATACTGGAGTATGCGGGATCGGACTCGATGCGGGCATCTTCCGGAAGGTGGATTGATGCATAGTCGATGGGAACTATTTGCTCCTCATCGCTGTCTGTTGCTTTGTATTTGTAGCTTCCGTCGGGATTCAGTGGCCACGGGATTAACCGGTCCTTGATTTCGTCACGGCCTTCTACTTTGTGAATACCCAGTTGCTGATGGAACAGGGTGTCGCGTTCGAGGATGTAATCCATGGCATCGAAAGCCTGGTCGTATTGGTCCAAACGGACGCTGTCGGAGAGAGGGATCAGTGTGGTTCGGAGGCGTCCGGTCGAGTCGATCAGAGCCAGATCGAGTGCCATGCGCTCGAAACGCGCCTTCTGCGAGCGGAGACCGATCGTCTGTGGGTTCAGCGCTGGAATGTACGCCACGGAGGCGAATGCCAGAATCGCAAAGAGTACGGCCCAGAGATACCGGCCGGTCCGGCGCGAGAGGAACAGCAGTATGCATACGGTCATGACGGCGCCGCAGACGATCAGATATACGCGCGTTGCGGTGAGTCCGTATTCGCCGATTCGCCGGGCCACGCCGATCCAGAAGAGTGCCACGAAAGGCAGTGATATGAGGCTGAAGCGGTCGTAGAACCAGCCGTAACGACGTTTCTCGATGAGTATCTGGAAGGCTTTGACCACGAGCGCCGTTATGGTGAAGGCGAAGACCATGTATGAGACGCCGCCGTCGGGCAGGGTCCATGTTATGATGATCTTCAGCAGGTAGATTGTGAGCAGTGCGGCATAGGCGATGATGGCGGGGCTGACGATCCAGTTGAGGAGTTTTTCGATGATGTGCGAACTCTTTGCTTCACGACCTTGCCAGCGGTCGAGCATCATCATGAAGATGGTCGGCACGACGAACAATTCGGTCGTCAGAAACAGGTCGAATTGCAGATGCTGAAGTATCGTGGAGTGTCCGAACAGGTATATTGCCGACCATATAATGACCTCGCAGAGCCATAAGGCAACGTTTGCGAACAACAGTGCCAGTATCGCGGCGCGCAGGTATATGATGGTGTCCGAGAGGAAGCGGCGGTTGTCGATGGCCTTGCTGCAGGCGAGCAGTGCCAGCGGCGTGAGGATAAATATGCTGATAAAGAAGGAGTCGGAATTGAGCCACTCTTCGAGACCCGGCCACAGTGCCAATGGTACGAGCGGTGTCCATGCCACCCAGTAGATACGCCGCCAGATGGTATTGCCGGCCAGCAGGTTGACGACGAGCAGCAGCATGATCCCCCAAACGGCGATTGCGAGCCACGGGTGTGGTTCGGTGTCGGATTCGAAGTATATGATCATCGCGATGGTCGAGCAGAGCGACAACAGCAACTCGATGGGATGCCGACGTATGACGGTCGCTGTACTTTTGCGGATCTCGGAGATCCATTTCTCAATTCTTGGTGTCATGGCTATGGGCGGTGTAGGTTATGTCTGGTTGATGTTTATGATGTGTAGGGTATCGACTGAATTGAAAAGGTGATAATTCGAGCCGCTCTCTGCCGGCTGTCAGCAATCGCGTCCGGTATTCACTCTGCCTCACCCGTCACTCTGCCTCACCAGTTTCATTTTTAATTGGGGGACGGATTATTGATAGTGTGGCGGAGCACATGCCGCGAGCCTTGCCCGGGATGCTATTCGCCGATTCGCTGCCGGACAACCTCGAAAAGCATTACGGCGGCTGCGGCCGAGACATTCAGCGATTCGATATGCCCGATCATCGGGATGGCCAACTGTTCGTTGCAGAGTTTGAGCACCTCTTTCGATACGCCGCGCTCCTCGTTCCCGAGAACTATGGCCGTCGGTCTGGTGAAATCGGCATCGTAGAGCAGTTTGCGGCTCTTTTCGGTGGCCGCCACGACGGTATAACCTTCGTTCTGCAACATCTTGATGGTATTTCGGATGCTTCCGACGCGGCAGACGGGGATCGAGGTTAGTGCACCGGCCGAGGAACGTATGGCATCGGCATTTACCGGCGCCGAATTCTTGAGCGGCACGATGAGCCCGTGGGCGCCGGCACACTCGGCCGAACGGGCTATGGCACCGAAATTCCGCACGTCGGTTATCCCGTCGAAGATTACGATCAGCGGGGTTTCGTCGTCGGGCACGCGCTCGAAAATATCCTCGACCGGGACATACTCTATTGCTGCGATCTGGGCCACCACACCCTGATGGTTTCCGCGGGTCAGGCGGTTAAGTTTCTCGACGGGGACCTCCTGTATGTGGAGGCGGTGCCGGTAACAGAGGTCCTTAAGGTCATTTATGAGCTGGCCGTCGGCACCTTTCCGCATGTATATCCGTTCGATCTGCTTTCCGGCCTCGATTGCCTCGGCCACAGGCCGTATTCCGAAAATAATATTGTCAGACATTGGATTTTGATCTTTTTTGACAAAGATATGGAAATTTATGTAAGGATTTGTTATATTTGTCACAAATCCGATACAAAACCTTATCAGCCTATGGAGTAGCAGCGTATATTGATACGCACAATTTAGACATATTGAAAAAAGCGTTAGCTTAACTCTTGTTTCTGAAACTTCGACAATTTCACAAGCCATTGAGAGTAAAGCGAAGGCGCTCACGTTTAGGCGTGGGCATAACTCGTTTATTTGATGGCAAGGTAGTCGAAGACCTCAGAAACAAGTAATAGAGTTTGTCCGCGCTCTTTTTTTGTGCGTATTCCATTCCTGACAATAAGGACAAACATCAACTATTGTTTAATTGTTTAATATTAAATCAAACATTAAAATGAAGAAATTTATTTTGACAGGCTTGATGAGCCTTATGGTAATATCCGTATCGGCACTGCCGGTATATGACGGACCGACCTACAACAACAGAGAGGGCGAGAATTGCCATATTAAAAATGATGCTGGATATGAGAATGGTAAAGTGCAGCATTTCTCGGATCGAGCACAAGACGAGTCAAAGAAAGATACTGATTTTGACGGCGGGGGTAAGGCTGGAGTTAATGCTGGAATTTTTGAAGTGTCAGGAGGAGGGAATGCCAGCACCTCGAATGGTACAAGAAGTGAAACTGAACGTATTCGTTCCGGATATGAGTGCAAAACATCATCCGGTTATCACGATGTCTATTACGACGGACATGTTGATGAAGATGGTAATCCAATAGGGAAATGGTAATCCAATAAGAAATGAATAGGAAATATATAATTTATATCATTGTCTCTATATTATCGAGCCTTTTTTTGTCATGTACCAATTGGAACGGCTCGATAGGCCAGCAAGCTGCCCAGCATGTGGCACAACACCAAAGAGGAGGCAAATATATTGGCAATGCATCTTCACAAACTGAAGCTCGAAGTATGGCTACAAAAGCAGGGTATAGATATTATGAGTATTATCCCTCTACCGGCGAATGCTTTGGGTATAACTAATCCGTTCCTATGCATGGCTGAGTGGTAATCTCAGACCATAAATCTCATAAACACCGTCCCTGCTGGATATAGTTAGGGACGGTGTTATTTTGGGGATATTAATGAATGGTATAGGGTGATCGACTATATCTTGTTTATGATCATTGATTTTCGGTCAGCTCCAGTTCGTAGGAGGCCTTTTCCCACTCGTGCATCAGGTGGTCGTAGCGTTTCTTCAGTTCGTCGTACTGTTTGTAGTCTTCCTCGTTGTACTCCGTCGCCGCGGCAAAACGGGCATCATAGGCCGCTATCTCGCCTTCGATGCGTGACAGCTCATCCTCGATCCCCTCGACCGTGCGGCGCAACTTGCGCAACAGCTTCTCCTGTTCCTTGCGCTGTTCGTACGACTGCTTGCCGGCCGATACCTTCTCCGTTGCCTTAGTGTCGGATTTGGTGCGGTTGTCGCGGCGTTCGACCTCCTGAAGCGAATCGAGCTTGCGCTTCTCGAGGAAGTAATATATCCCGCCCAGATATTCGCGGACCTTCCCGTCGCGGAATTCGAACACCTTGTCGACCATTCCGTCGAGAAATTCGCGGTCGTGAGATACGATCACAGCCGTACCGTCATATTTGCAGAGGGCATCCTTCAGGATATCCTTCGAGCGCATGTCCATGTGGTTCGTGGGCTCGTCCATAACCAGCAGGTTGTGCGGCTCGAGCATCATGCGGGCCATCGCCAGACGGGCCCGTTCGCCGCCCGACAAGACCTTGACCTTCTTATCGACATCCTCGCCGTGGAACAGGAACGCTCCCAGAATGTCCCGCAGACGGGTGCGGATATCGCCCACGGCAACCCGGTCGAGCGTATCGTAGACCGTGATCTCGCCATCCATCAGATCCTCCTGGTTCTGGGCATAGTATCCGATATTGATATTGGCGCCCAGGCGGATGGTCCCTTCCGTGGGCTGGAGTTCGCCGACCAGCATACGGGCGAAAGTCGTTTTGCCTTCGCCGTTGCGGCCCACGAGGGCTATTTTCTGGCCGCGTTCGATGGTGAAGTTGGCACCGCTGAAGATCCGCTTCTCGCCGAAGGCCTTGCCGACATCCTTCACCTCGGCCACGATCTGCCCGGAACGCGGTGCCGGCGGGAACTTGATGTTGAGGCGCGAGAGATCCTCTTCGTCGATCTCGATGCGTTCGAGCCGTTCGAGCTGCTTGATGCGCGACTGTACCTGATTGCTTTTGGTGGGCTTGTAGCGGAATCGCTCGATGAACTCCTCGGTCTTTTCGATCATCCGCTGCTGGTTTTCGTAGGCGGCCATCTGCTGCTGGCGGCGTTCGCGGCGCAGTTCGACATACTTGCTGTACGGAACCTTGTAGTCGTAGGCCCGTCCCAGCGAGATCTCGATGGTGCGGGTGGTGACGTTGTCCAGGAAGGCGCGGTCGTGCGAAATCAGTACGACAGCACCCTGGTAGTTGCGCAGATACTCCTCGAGCCACTGTATCGACTCGATGTCGAGGTGGTTTGTAGGCTCGTCGAGCAGAAAGATCGACGGCCGGCGCAACAGTATCTTCGCAAGCTCTATTCGCATTCGCCAGCCGCCAGAGAACTGGCTCGTCGGCCGGTCGAAATCCTCGCGCTTGAACCCGAGTCCCAACAGGGTCTTTTCGATGTCGGCATCGCGGGTCTCGCCTCCCAGGATGTGGTAACGGTCGTTGCAGTCGTTGAGCCGGTGCATCAGACGTTCGTATTCATCGCTGTGGTAGTCGGTGCGTTCGGCCAGCTGTGCGGTTATGTGTTCGATCTCGGCCTCGAGACTCAGTACCTGGTCGAAGGCCTTTGCTGTCTCGTCGAGCAGGGTGGTTGTGTCGGCCACCTTCATCTGCTGCGGCAGGTAGCCTATCGTACAGTCGCCGGTCACCGTTACGGCTCCCGACGTCGGTTGCTGCTCGCCTGTTATGATGCGCAGGAGCGTGGTCTTGCCGGCACCGTTTTTCCCCACCAGACCGATGCGGTCCTTGGGGTTGATCATGAAGGATATGTGGTCGAAAAGCGTCCAGCCGCCAAAACTGACGGTGAGGTTGTCGATAGCTATCATCGTTTATTGTCAGGCATTTAGTATTTTGAGGATTTCGGCTTCGGGGTCGGCCGAGCGGAAGACGGCGCTGCCGGCCACCAGGGCGTCGCAACCGGCTTCGTAGAGCATTCCGGCATTGGAGGCCGAGACTCCGCCGTCGATCTCGATCATCGTTTCGAGGCCTGCGCGGTCGATCATGCGGCGCAGTTCGCGCACCTTGTCGACACTCCCTTCGATGAAGCTCTGGCCACCGAACCCGGGTTCGACGCTCATCACCAGCACCAGGTCCAGCATGGGCAGCAGTGCCTCTATGGCCTTGACGGGCGTTGCGGGCTTGATCGAGATGCCGGCCTTCGCTCCGCCGCGGCGAATGGTCTCGATGATCGCCTGCGGGTCGTCGGCAGCCTCCCAGTGGAATGTAATGAGGTCGGCGCCGGCCTGTCGGAACCGTTCGACGTACCGTTCGGGATGTACGATCATCAGGTGCACGTCCATGAACTTCGACGAGGCGCTCTTGATAGCCTTCATCACGGGGAATCCGAATGAAATGTTGGGCACGAAGACACCGTCCATCACGTCGATATGGATCCATTGTGCGGCGCTGCGGTCGATCATGCGGGTATCTCGGTCGAGGTGTCCGAAGTCGGCCGAGAGCATCGAGGGGGATATGATTCTTGTCATAACGTTGTCTAAATCTGATAACAAAGGTACGTATATTTTTCCGAAAAATAGTTGTATATTTGTTCCGATTAACCTTTGTCGCCATGAATATCTCCGTTATCGTACTCTTTTCGTTTGTAGTAGTGTTGCTGTTGGCCGTTTCGGTCGTGTTGCGCCGCGAGGCGCGGGGGCTGCGGCGAGAGATGGCTGCCGAACGCGAGGTGGCGGCACGGCAGGTCGGTGAGCTCGACAGCCGGTTGGCGGAGTCGCAGGCGCGGATCGTGACCCTCACCGAGGAGCGCGGGCGTGTGCAGGCCGAGTCGGACGGGCGTCAGGTCCGTATCGAGGCGCTCGAGGCGCGGATTGCCGAGTTGCAGCGTGCGGCGGTCGAGGATCGCGAACGGCGGCAGAAGGAGTCGGAACAGATGCAGCAGACCATGCGCGAACAGTTCCGCAACATGGCGGGCGACATACTCGAGGAGAAGAGCCGGCAGTTCAAGCTGACCAACAGTGAGGCTGTGGAGATGCTTCTGAAGCCGTTCCGGGAGAATATTACGGAGTTCCGGAAGAGGGTGGAGGATATCCACCGCGACGATATGGAGCGTCACGGGGCGCTGCGGAACGAGCTCAACCGGCTGATGGAGCTCAACCGCCAGATTACCGACGAGACTACGAATCTGACCAACGCCCTGAAGGGAAACTCGAAGGTTCAGGGCGATATGGGCGAGATGATCCTCACGACGATCCTCGACCATTCGAACCTGGTCAAGGGGGAACACTATTACGTCCAGCCCAACCTGAAGGATGAGGCGGGCAATAACCTGCGTCCCGATGTGATATTGAACCTGCCGGGCGGAAAGAAGGTGATCATCGACTCGAAGGTGTCGCTGACGGCCTATGCCGATTCGGTGCATGCCGCGAACGAGTCGGAGCGCCGCGAGGCCCTGCAGCGGCATATCGCTTCGATTCGTGCCCATATCAAGGAGTTGAGCGCCAAGGAGTACCAACGGCTGTTGGATTGCACGCCCGATTTCGTTATCATGTTCATCCCGATCGAGGCAGCGTTTCTTGAGGCTGTAAGGGAGTGCCGCGAGGACCTCTGGCTCGAGGCTTATAACAAGAAGGTGATCCTGTCGTCGCCGACCAACCTGTTCGCCATGCTGAAACTGGTGGACGACCTGTGGCTGCGCGAAAAACGCAACCGGAATACCGAGAATATCGTCAAGCTTGGCACCAAACTGTACGATCAGTTCGTGAAGTTTGTCGGTGACATGGAGGGTATCGGCAAGAATCTCTCGGCGGCGCAGAAGAGTTACAACGATGCCTACCGGCGTCTGTCGACCGGCAATGACAACCTGATGCGCAACACCGACCGCCTGCGCGAATACGGTATAAAGCCCAAAAAATTGATCGACAACAACTTGCTCGATGAGGCGTCAGCGGACAAGCCAGGCGATGCAGCGGACGACGAATCGAGTAATGCATAGGCCGCCAAGCCAGTGGATGCAACGGCCGACAAATCAGGCAATGCGCCCTTGAACTTGAAAGAGTGGCCGGACAAAATCTCTGACAACGAGTTGCCGGAGGAGAGGCTTCGCTCAGGCGTGATCTATCTAATGAGTATCTTCCGAAAACTGGTTACGGCCGGAGATATGCACCTGCGGAATGTGTATTCCGGCCCTGCCGGGATCGTGTTGCATCCTTCTCACCGGACATTTTACAACGCAGTCGGAGTGTCAACTGCATATGTTGCGAGACTTTCCGCAATCTTTCTTGCCTCTTCTCCTGTGGAGTTCGTTTGCCGCCGATGGGACGGATGTTTCCTGTATGTAGCAACTGCGCCGTTATAGTGCGGTTGTGACCCATTGGCCGTTTACCCTGATGCGGGCCTTGCCGTTTGCGACGGGTTTCATTGCTTCGGCCTGCGGCGAGATGAGAACCGGCTTGCCGTATGGCGTTATATATTGCCAGACTCCGCCCAGCATCACCGCCGCAAAGCCCTCCTCGAATTCGAAAGCCGTATCGTAAACCGCCGGAATAACCCATTCTCCCGCCGCATTGGTGAAACCCCACTTGCCGCCGCAGGGTGTCAGCTGCGGAGTACCGAATTCGGAATCGTATGTGAAAGTATCGCCGGCGGCAAGCCGCAGAGCCGTATCCAGGCCTTCGAGTTGCGGAACCGGAGACCTGAGCATTCTCAGAATGGCCATGTGTGCGGCATCGCCCGTCAGTGCAAAGTGCCGTGCGAAAGCCTCTACCGCCCGGCTGCAGCCCGCAACCGCCTCTTCGGTATCGATCAGCACGCCGTCACCGCGGTCGAACATTCGGTAGAGGTCGTAATCCGCCGCCAGGGCCGCCAGCGTAACCGACATGACGGCAATGGGATAGTCGTCGATCGAGCAGTCGAAACAGTTGCAGTCGCGTGCCGGATGGCGGTAACCTTCGGTGCCGAGCTGGGCCGTGGTGAGGCCGGCCAACTGCGGTGTGAAGATCGAATCGATGTCGACCAGCCGCAGGTCCCGGCCGTCGAAGATCATGTTGTCGGGCTTGACGTCTCCGTGCGCCCACTCCTCGGCCAGCAACCGCAGTGCAAAACGGTCGAAGAGCGTTGACAGCGTTTTGAGCGTCTCGGTGTCGCGGTCGATGACCGCCTTGAAGAGCAGGTCATGCAGCGATTCGCCTTCGATCCAGTCACCGACGGTTACGTCGACCCATTGCGGCGAACCGTTCTCGTCGGAGATAAGCATTTCGTTTTCGAGCCAGCGGCAGGAGGCCGTGAGCGGCGAGAGTTGCGAACACCGGCAGCGTTCGGGCATGTATTGTGGCGGCCGCAGGTAACATTTGAGCATTTCTGGTTTGCCGTCGCGCTCGACTCGGAATACAACGGCATCGTTTCCGGTGCGGAAGTTGCCGGGAGGCACTACACGGGGTACGCCGAGCGTACGGAAACGGCCGGCGGGATCGCTCATGGCAAACAGATATTGGGCGGCGGAACGGATCATAATGGTCGGTGGAGTGGGGAGGTATCTATCAAAAACCGGAGTGCAGGTCTTGCACTCCGGTTTCACAATATTTCGAAATATCGAAAGGTTCTATTTTCCGAGGCGCTCCTTGATTCTGTTGGTAGCCTTTTCGAGGAGCTCGGCGGGGCAGCAGAGCGTGATTCGGACATATCGTTTACCTTCGGTACCGAAGATTGCTCCGGGGGTAACGAATACGTCGCACTTGTCCATCACCTCGTCCGAGAATGCGAACGAATCGCCTTCATAGTCGGCGGGCAGTTCACCCCAGATGAACAGACCGGCCTGATTGGGGCGGTAGGTGCATCCGAGCGCATCGAGCAGGGCATAACCCTGTTTCTCGCGGGCGTAGTATATGTCGTTGAGCGACTTGAACCAGTCGTCACCGAGCGAAAGCGCCTGTGCAGCGGCGGCCTGAATCGGATAGAACATACCCGAATCCATATTGCTCTTGAAGCAGAGTATCGAGTCGATCCACTCCTTCTTTGCGAAGATTGCGCCGACACGCCATCCGGCCATTGAGTGGCCCTTCGAGAGCGAGTTGAGCTCCATTGCCACCTCCATAGCGCCGTCGACCTGCAGCAGGCTCATCGGTTTGGGGTTGCGCACGAAGCTGTAGGGGTTGTCGTGCACGATCAGGATATTGTGTTTAGCGCCGAAAGCCACGATCTTTTCGAAGAGCTCCATCGTGGGGACCTGTCCGGTAGGCATGTTCGGGTAGTTGACGAACATGATCTTTACGCCGTCGAGTCCGGCCCGTTCTATTGCATCGAAATCGGGCAGGAAACCGGTCTGCTTGTTGAGCGAGTAGGGTACCATGACACCGCCCGAGAGTCTGACGGCAGCGCTGTAGGTGGGGTATCCGGGGTTGGGGACCAGAACCTTGTCGCCCTGGTTTACGAATGTCATGCAGATATGCATCAGACCCTCCTTCGAACCGAGCAGCGGCAGCACTTCGGACTTGTAGTCGACATCGACGTTGTAGTAGCGTTTGTACCAGTCGGCAAAAGCCTTGCGCAGAATGGGTTCGCCCTGATAGGACATGTATTTGTGGACGTCGGGGCGCTGAGCCTCCTTTGCCAGGCGGTCGATCACCGACTGATGGGGCGGCAGGTCGGGGCTACCCATGGCCAGACGTATGATCTGACGGCCCGTAGCGGCCTCGATTTCACTGATTTCACGCAGCTTGCGCGAGAAGTAGTACTCGCCGATGCCGTCCAGACGGTGCGAACGTGCGATTGTGACTTTGTCCATAGCTTTATATGATTTAGTAAGTAAGAGTTTGTCGGAGTTATCCCCACAAAGGTAGTGAATAAATCAGTATATTGTTACAATGTTAACAATAAAAAACGTCGGAAGGCCCTGCCGGCATCGGAGTGAGGGCCGTTATCGTACTGCTTTAATGGGGTGTATGGCCTTGCGGATAATCCCGCGCATGCCGCCGACCATGATGTACTGGAGTACTCCGCGGGCGACCATGAAGAGGATGAAGGCCAGCCAGAGGGCATCGTTTCCGAGCCATCCGCGCAGCAGGTAGTAGGTGGCGAAGTAGATGGCCAGGGCGCCGAACATCGAATTGCGGAGTACGCGGGTGAGAGTTGCGCCGATCATGATGCCGTCGAGCAGGAAGGGGGCGAATCCGGCCAGCGGCGAGATTATGACCCAGATTCTGTATTTTTCGGCTGCGGACATGATCATTGGGGCATCGGCCGAGCCGGCGTCGACGAACAGGTGCAGCAGACCGCTCCAGCCGAAGGCGTAGATTATGACATATGCCGAGGCGAATGCCAGCGCTATGCGGAACATCCTGATGATTGTTTGGTGGAGCGAGCGGGCATCGCGTGCGCCGACAAAGCGGCCGGTCATCGATTCGGCCGCGTAAGCCACGCCGTCGCTCATGTATGAGTAGAGCGTGAAGAGCTGCATGAGCAGGGCATTGACGGCCAGTATGACGGGGTTGTCCATGCGTGCGGCGGCGGCCGTGAAGAAGGTGTAGGCGAGCACCAGGCAGAACGACCGCAGGAAGATGTCGCGGTTGACGCCGAAGAAGCGTTTGAGCGCCTCCATGCGCAGGCTTTGTCTGAGGTTAGCCAGCCGGACGATGTTCCGGTATCGGGCGATGATAGCTATTGCGGCTATTGCAATGCCTCCGTATTGCGAGACTACCGTTCCCCAGGCTATGCCTTCGAGACCCATGTCGAGCCCGAAGGCAAACCAGATGCTGAAAATGATGTTTATTACGTTCTGTATGATTGCGATGATCATCGGAGTTGCGGAGTTCTGCATTCCGATGAACCATCCGTTTATTGCGAAGAGCGATATGGCGGCCGGTACGGCCCAGATTCGAGCAAAGAAGTATCGTGCGACCAGTTCGTCGCCGTTCATGATGCGGATTGCGGCACGGCCTATGGGGATTTGGAGTATTAATAGGAGGGCGGCCATTGCCAGGGCCATCAGGACGCTTCTCACGAGGGTGTTTGCGCACTCGTCGAAATGGCGGGCACCGAAAGCCTGGGCGGTCAGTCCGCTGGTTCCCATGCGCAGGAACGAACAGTTCCAGTATATGAAGTTGAAGATGGTTGTTCCGATGGCCAGGGCACCGATCATGGCGGCCGAGTTGCCGAGGCGTCCGGCAATGGCCATGTCGGCCATGCCGAGCAGCGGTACGGTAATGTTGGAGACGATGTTTGGAATCGTCAGGCGCCATATTTCGCGTGTCAGATTGATCCGGGAACTCATCGGTGAACGGCTTTTTTCCAACGGCAAAGATAGCTGTTCGTGCGGTGCCGAGCAAATTTCGGAAAAGATTCCTGCCGGTAGCGAAACAGGGCAGGGGCGGCGCACGGCTGAGCGGTTTAAAATTGAAAGCATGGGAAATGGCAAGACAGACAGGTTGTTGGAGCTGAAGTGCCGGATTTTTGTTGGAAAAAAGATTTTTATTTGATAGCTTTGAGGGCCGCCGATCGTCGGAAAGGGCGGTTTGCGGCAGACGTAATAAAATATATTTCAACTCAAAAAGTCGTGTTATGAAGAAATTCTTTCCCGTAATGAGATCTCTGGCGGCAATGCTCGTGGCAGTGGCTGCCGGATTTGTCGTGTCGGCATGCTCGGAAGATGAAACCTCGGATGTGGCCCTTCTGTCGTCACCCGAGCCGACGATCGTCTACCATGCATCGTCGTTTACCGCCTCGTGGGCGCCCGTCGAGGGTGCTTCGGGCTATGCCTACAAACTCGACGGCGGCGAGGAACAGTCGACCTCGCAATGCTCGTTGACTGTCGAGGGCCTCGAGTTCGGATCGTCGCACACCTTCAGCATCAAGGCTGTATCCTCGTCCGGAATGGTTGCTGACTCCTATTGGTCCAACTTTACGATAGACCTGAAAAATGCCTTCAAGTTCGGCCCGATGACCCTGAAGTCAAACGGCGAATCGATTGATTCGTTCACCGTGTCGTGGACGGCGGTCGAAAATGCCGAGTACTACGAAGTGTCGCTCGATGAGGGCGATGTCACGACAACCGAAGAGACCTCGATGACATTTACGGGCGTCTCGTCCGGAATGCATACGGTCAAGGTGCGCCCCGCAACCTCCAACCCCGATTACATGGAGGCCGAGTGGACGTCGATCGATGTCAGCACGGTCGTTTCGGCCGATGCCGCAGGTCATGCAAACTGCTTCCTGCTCTCTTCGGGCGGCGTATACACCTTCGATGTAGCCTACCTGAACAATCACGACATAGCAGGCATGGAACTCCTGTGGCAGGACCAGCGCGGTCTGGTGACCTCGGTTTCGCTGGACGGCCAGACGGCCATGCTGCATGTTGCCAACGGCATATACGGCAATGCGCTTGTCGCTGCGACGGATGCTGACGGCGAGGTGGTTTGGAGCTGGCATATATGGGTTCCGGAAGTTGCTGTCGAGGAGGTGGCCCTGAAGAGTGGCTACCGGATGATGAACATGAACCTGGGTGCCGTGAACAACAATGTGGCCGATGTCGGCAGTTACGGAATGCTCTACCAGTGGGGCCGCAAGGATCCGTTCCCGACCGCCTCGACGCTGACCGGAAACACTTCTACCGTGGCAGGTCCGCTGTATGATATCGACGGCAATGAGGTTACGATCGGTTATGTTACGACGTCGGCAACGGTCGGAACCATTGAATATGCTACGGCACATCCGACGGTCTGCATCGCCTCGGGCCTTACCCAGACCGACTGGCTGGCCGTTTCGGACGACGCACTGTGGGGCAACCCCTACGGCAACGAACGCGATACGGAGAACAACTATCCCAACAAGGGCGAAAAGTCGCAGTATGACCCGTGTCCGGCCGGCTGGCGCGTACCGCCCGCAGATGTATTCCGTTCGTTCACCTCGTCGGGCGGCTATGCATGGGTGGTAGACGACTTTGACGTTGCCGACATGAACGGTGACGGCACGGTCGATGAGAAGGACTGGAATTACGGCTGGCTGTTCAACGTTGCATCCGGTTCGAACTACTTCTCGGCCGGCGGACGCTATTACGGTGCCTACGGCATGCTCTACGGCAGCGTGGTTGGCCTTTACGGCAACTACTGGGGCAACTGTCCCTATAACCAATACGGATTCTCGGTACTCGCATTCCAGAACAGCGCACAGGGAATCACCTGCTCGCCGGCAGCTGCAGGTTCGCGTTCGGACGGTTTCGCAATCCGCTGCATCGCCGACAAATAGGCCGAGGGCCAGAGTGATATGACGGGGCGTTCCGATCGGCGAACCCCCGATTCAGAATCCGGCCGGATCGATCGATCCGGCCGGAATTTTTTGGCCGGCATATTGTGATGTGTGGCGTAACGGGCAAAGTATCCGTCGGCTAAAATGATGAAAATGTGAAAAAAATATCGGTCGTTTTTTTTATTCGAATAAAATTGCTACCTTTGCAGGCCCATTATATGGGTTTTGGATCAAAAACAAGTATTAATTAAAACGTAAAACAAGTGGATTCATTAAGCTACAAGACTATCTCGGCCAATGCAGCGACAGTAAACAAGGAGTGGGTGCTGATCGATGCCAACGGCGAGGTATTGGGACGTTTGGCTTCGCAGGTCGCCAAGATCCTGCGCGGCAAGAACAAGCCCAGCTTCACTCCGCATGTCGACTGCGGTGACAACGTCATCGTCATCAACGCCGACAAGGTGAAGTTCACGGGCAAGAAAATGACCGACAAGGTCTATGTGAGACACACAGGCTTCCCGGGAGGTCAGCGATTCGCCACTCCGGCTGACTATCTGGTACGCAAACCGGTCTTCGTTGTAGAACATGCCGTACGCGGTATGCTTCCGAAGAATCGTTTGGGCGAGGCTCTGTTGAAGAACCTCAAGGTTTATGCTGGCGCAGAGCATCCCCATGCTGCCCAGAACCCCAAAACAATCAAATTAAACGAGATTAAGTAATGAGTATGGAAGTTGTAAACACCGTAGGACGCCGTAAGGCCGCTGTGGCCCGCGTTTACGTGAAACCCGGTAAGGGCAACATTACGATCAACGACAAATCGCTTGAGACTTACTTCCCGTTGGAGATGTTCCAGTTCGTGGTAAAACAGCCCCTGATGGTGACCAACACCGCAGAGAACTACGATATCCGGATCAATCTCGACGGTGGCGGTATCAAGGGTCAGGCCGAAGCAGCCCGTCTGGGCATCGCCCGCGCACTGTGCCAGATCGACGCCGAAATGCGTCCCGTTCTCAAGAAGAGCGGTTTCCTGACACGTGACCCCCGCGAAGTTGAACGTAAGAAGCCGGGCCAGCCGGGCGCACGCGCGAAGTTCCAGTTCAGCAAGCGTTAGTATCGCATCGGCAAAGCACGATCACGGTTCAAACTCCTCCGACTGTCACACTTTTGCGACATTACCCTGGGGTTGCCTGATCGCGGAAAACCGGAAGGATTGTCCAGGACACTACCGGCCGGTTGAAGTAAAGAGTAAAAGAAAACATTTAATTATCGAACAATGTCAAGAACAGATTTCAATACATTACTGGATGCCGGAGTACATTTCGGTCACCTCAAGAGAAAGTGGAACCCCAAAATGGCTCCCTACATCTTCATGGAGAAGAACGGCATCCACATCATCGATCTGCACAAGACCGTGATCAAGATCGATGAGGCTGCGGCTGCCCTCAAACAGATCGCCAAGAGCGGTCGGAGGATTCTCTTCGTCGCAACCAAGAAACAGGCCAAAGAGGTCGTTGCCGAAAAGGTACAGGCTATCGGTATGCCGTACGTTACCGAGCGCTGGCCGGGCGGAATGCTTACAAACTTCCCCACTATACGTAAAGCCGTCAAGAAGATGTCTACGATCGACCGTATGACCAATGACGGAACATTTGACAACTTCTCGAAGCGTGAGAAGCTCCAGATTGCACGTCAGCGTGCAAAACTCGAAAAGAACCTCGGTTCGATTGCCGACCTGACCCGTCTGCCGGCTGCACTGTTCGTTGTCGACGTGCAGAAGGAGGCCAATGCCGTCAAGGAGGCCAAACGTTTGAGCATACCCGTATTTGCCATGGTAGATACTTGTTGTGATCCAACCGACATCGATTACGTTATCCCGGCAAATGACGATGCTATGAAGTCGATAGCAGTGGTGCTCGACGCCGTTTGCGCAGCCATCAGCGAAGGTCTCGAGGAGCGCAAGCTCGAAAAGGAGAAGGAGGCTGCCGAGGCTGAGGCAAAGGGAGAAAACAAAAAAGAGTCCAAACCTCGTATCAAGAAGGCCGTGAAAGAGTCTATTGATGCCGAAGAAGAGGCCGTAGCCGACGTCGTTGCAGCAACCGAACAGGATGCTGCGCCTGCGGAGGAGGAATAGTATTTGTTCAACCTTTAAAAAACGATTTTTAGACTATGGAAATCAAAGCTGCAGATGTAATGAAGCTCCGTAAGATGACCGGTGCCGGTATGATGGACTGCAAGAAAGCTCTCCAGGAGGCCGAAGGCGATTACGAGCGTGCAAAGGATATTATCCGCGAAAAGGGCAAGCTGGTTGTCAGCAAGCGTGCCGACCGTACCGCTACCGAAGGCGTTGTGGTTTCGAAGGTCGTTGGTCAGAAGGCATATCTGCTCTGCCTGGCTTGCGAGACCGACTTCGTAGCCCAGAATGCCGAGTATTCGGCTTCGGCCGAGGCGATGCTCGAGGTGGCCGTGAAGAACGACGTGGCTGATCTGGCTGCGTTGCTGGCTACCAAGAACGACGAGGGTCGCACGGTTGAGGATATGGTTACCGAGAAGTCGGGCCAGACCGGTGAGAAGATCGAACTGGCTTACTACGGTCGCATCGAGGCTCCCTACTGCAACGCTTACGTACACTTCAACAAGAAGCTGGGTACGATTCTCGGTTTCAACAAGGAGGTGCCCGAGGAGGTTGCACACACCGTTGCCATGCAGGCTACGGCTATGGCGCCGATTTCGATCGACGTTGCCGACTGCCCGGCTGACGTGGTGGCTCACGAGAAGACTATTGCCCTTGAGCAGATGAAGCAGGATCCCAAGAATGCGAACAAACCCGATGCTATTCTGGAGAAGATTGCCGAGGGCAAGATGCGCAAGTTCTTCGAGGAGAATACGCTGCTCAACCAGCCGCTGGTAGGTGAGAAGAAGACCGTAGGCGAGTATATCAAGGAGCATGTCAAGGATGCTACGGTAGTTGCTTACAAGCGTTTCTCGCTCAACAACTAACGGTTCGCAGGCTGCGGACAGCATATACAAGCATATGTTAAATATCCGGCCGTTGGATGCGGTCGGATATTTTTTTGTGCATGTGGAGGAAGGTGTGGAAGAGAGAGAAGTGTGTGTGGGGGGGGAAGATATCCGGGACGGCAGGGCCAGAGGCAGTGCAGGTGGCGGGGTTGTGCGGATTAAGTGATTCTGGCGATGTCCCGACGGTGGTGCCGTGGCGAGTCCGGGAATGAAATGGAGCTGGGAGGAATGTATTTTGCGGTTGTTCAACGGGATGATCCAGCGTATTTTAGATATTTAATTTTTTTATTTTCAAAATGGTGATTACCTTTGCAGCGCCTTTGGCGCAGGAGGGGTATGAACACCCGGTCCGGCGCCTTATGGATGAAGTGTTTATCAAAAAGAGTATAATTTATGGCTTGTAATCTGTTGAAAGGAAAGAAGGGCATCATTTTCGGCGCCTTGAATGAGGATTCGATCGCTTGGAAAGTAGCCGAGCGTGCTGTGGAGGAGGGTGCGGAAATCGTGCTGACAAATACACCTATATCTATACGTATGGGAACCATCGACCGCCTGGCTGAAAAGTGTGGCGCGATTGTGGTTCCGGCCGATGCAACCAGCGTCGCCGACCTGGAGAATCTGATCGACCGTGCGATGGAGCATTTCGGTGGCCGGTTCGATTTCATTCTGCATTCGATCGGAATGTCGCCGAACGTGCGGAAGGGCAGAACGTATGATGATCTGGATTACGATTTCCTGGCCAAGACACTCGATATTTCGGCAATCTCGTTCCACAAGGTGATCCAGGTGGCCCGCAAGAAGGATGCCCTGAACGAATGGGGTTCAATCGTGGCTCTGAGCTATATCGCGGCACAGCGCACGCTGTACGGCTATAACGACATGGCCGATGCCAAGGCTCTGCTGGAGTCGATTGCCCGCAGCTTCGGGTATATCTACGGCCGAGAGAAACATGTGCGTATCAATACCGTATCGCAGTCGCCGACGCCTACAACGGCCGGCAAGGGTGTGCTCGGCATGAACGACCTGATGGAGTTCTCGGAGAGCATGTCGCCGCTGGGCAATGCGACGGCAGACGATTGTGCCGGGTATGTGCTGACGCTCTTCTCGGACTATACGCGCAAGGTGACCATGCAGAACCTCTATCACGACGGCGGCTTCTCGTCGATGGGTATGAGCCGACGTGCCATGCGTACCTACAAGAAGGGCCTTCGGTTCGACGATGTGGCCGAGAACCAGTATCCGTTCGGCCACGGCGACGACGAGGAGTAACCGGCATTGGGCTTTGCACGGTGCGGCCGAACTGTTGACGGCATGATCATCGGAAATGAAGGCTGGGGGGGAATAAGTCCTTCCCGACATGATCGGATGAGGGGGATGAAAGAAGTCGCTCCCGAATTATAAATCCGGTTGTCGGATTATGACGGGGCTGTGTGGCCGGTTGCGAAGTTGAAGCGAAGATTAAAGAGTGCGACGTTATTATGCGTTTCGCACTCTTTTTTGTACCTTTGTGGCCACGAATCGGACCGACTATGAAGATTGCAGATATAGACCTGGGTGACAAGCCGTTGTTTCTGGCGCCGATGGAGGATGTGACCGATCCTTCGTTCCGCTACATGTGCAAGCGGTTCGGGGCTGACATGGTCTATACGGAGTTCATTTCGTCGGACGGCCTGATCCGCGATGCCGCGAAGTCGGTCGCCAAGCTCAATGTTTCGGACGGTGAGCGGCCCGTCGGGATTCAGATCTACGGCCACCTGATCGACGCAATGGTCGAGGCGGCGCAGATTGCCGAGACGGCCCATCCCGACCTCATAGATATCAATTTCGGTTGTCCGGTGAAGAAGATCGCATCGCGCGGGGCCGGCAGCGGCATGATGCGTGACGTGCCGACAATGGTCGAGATGACCCGCCGGATTGTTGCGGCGGTGAAGACTCCCGTTACGGTCAAGACGCGTCTGGGGTGGGATGACGAGCATCGAAATATTGAGGATATAGCCCTGCGGCTGCAGGATGTCGGTATTTCGGCGTTGACGATCCACGGCCGCACGCGGGCGCAGATGTATACCGGTCAGGCCGACTGGACTTTGATCGGGGCGGTCAAGAACAACCCGCTCATACATATCCCGATCATCGGGAACGGCGATATCAATTCGGCGCAGTCGGCGGCCGAGGCTTTCGACCGGTGGGGTGTGGATGGCATCATGATCGGCCGTGCGACCTATGGCCGGCCGTGGATATTCCGTGAGATACGGCACTATCTGACAACCGGAGAGCTGTTGCCGCAGCCGTCTGTTTCAGAGCGTGTCGAGATTGCCAAGCAACATCTGTTGAAGTCGGTCGAGGTGAAGGGAGAGAAGGTCGGGGTGCTCGAGATGCGCCGCCATCTTTCGAACTATTTCAAAGGGTTGCCCGATTTCAAGTCGACACGGCTCAAACTGGTGACGCTGTTCGACATACCGGAACTCTTGTCAACGCTCGATTCGATTGCCGAGCGGTGGGGCGACTGCGATCTCTCGTCGGCTGTTCCGGCGCCGCTGTCTCACGAATTGTAATATATTCCGTATTGGTAGAGCTGTCTATTAGGGGTGGACGTGGCCGATTGGCCGGACAATATTCTAATCCTCATGAGCAGGGAAATATTGTCAAACTATTTTTTTGTCAGGTGTAATGCACTGCTGCACGGGCGGAAACACTCTCCGGTAAGCGACTTGTGCCTGTATGTTAATGGCGAGTCCGATCGTTTAGTCGTGCGATTCGAGCACCGTGTGCGGAATGCGGCCGTGTGAGATGATCTGGATCGGACATTCGTAATTGGCCAGCTGTTCGGGCGTAATCTTGTTCGACGGGTGACGGTGGACATGCCGGTTGACGCATACGATATTCTTTACGACGCTGGTTATCGTTCCCAGGTCGTGCGAGACCATTACGATTGCTATGCGGTCGTTGAGGCGTTTGAGCAGGTCGTAGAGTTCGCTTTCGAAACGGTTGTCGACGAAGTTGGCCGGTTCGTCGAGGATCAGCAGCCGCGGGTTCGAGATCAGTGCGCGGCACAACAGCGTCCGTTGCATCTGCCCGCCCGAGATCTCTCCGATCGGGTGTCGGGCAACATCGGCAATTCCGGACTGTTCGAGCAGTTGGTCGGCGCGGGCATAGTCGGCGCGGGTATATCGTCCGAAGATGCGCTTCTGGGCCTGCAGCCCCGAGACGACGGTTTCGCGGACCGAGATTGGAAACGAACGGTCGAAATCGCTCTGCTGGGGAAGGTAGCCGATCAGTTTGTGCCGGCCGTCGAACAGCTCGGGGGCCAGGGTGATATTACCCTGATAGGGTACGGCACCCATAATGGCCTTGATGAGGGTTGTTTTGCCGCCTCCGTTCGGGCCGACGATCCCCAGGAAGTCATCGTCGTAGATATCCAGGTTGACATCCTGCAGGACCTCCGTGCGGTCGTAGCGAACCGACAGACCGCGTATGGTGATAAGATTCATCGTTTCGAGGTGATTATGGCGGTTATGCTTCTCAGCGAGCTGTCGATATTCTCGGCCAGAGGATCTATCTCGACGGCCTCGGCCCCGATACCTTCGGTGACCGTCCCGACAACCGTCGCGGGATAGGGCCGCTGGTAAAGCACATGGCCGATACTGTCGTGCGAGGCCTGTTCTATGATGCGGGTGATATGTTTTGCCGAAGGCTCGCGGCCCTCCTGCTCGATTGCAACCTGCTCGATACCGTAGTTGCGGGCATAGTATGTCAATGCCGGGTGGTAGATCAGGAAGTAACGGGTCCCGCTCGCGGAGATCCGTTCGGAGATATATTTGTCAAGTTCTGCGAGCCTCCCGTCGAGCTCCTTGTAACGGATGTCGTAAGCGGTCGAGTCGGGGAAGAGCCTCTTCAGGCTTTGGTGCAGATTGGCCGCCATGGTGCGCAGTTCGCGCGGCGAGGTCCAGATATGCGGATCGACGCCGTGGCTGTGGCCGTCGTGCGAGTGCCCGCCGAGGGTCTCGATACCCTCACACAGCGCTATGGGAGTGATATCGCGGTTGCGGGCGATGAGCGACTGTTCGAACGGAATCAGCCCGACGGTATATACGGCGCGGCTGTCGGCCATCGTGGCGATCTGGCGTGCGGTAGGTTCGAAGGTCTCGGGACTCGCACCGGCCGGAATAAGCACCTCGACACGGAAATCGTCGCCCGTAATCGCCTCGACCAGATAGCGAAGAGGTGCTATCGAGACGGTAATCGTATCGCGGCGGTCGTTGTCGCGTGCTCCGCTGCAACCTGTCAGCACCAACAGTACGGCAATGTAAAGAAGACGTTTCATCGGCGGTTTGATTTAAGCGGAGACAAATATACGCAAATTTCCCGGTTTGGCCACCCGGATTGGGGTTTGAGAGGGATGTTTTATTTCTACGCGCACCAGTGCTGCCGGCCGGGCGCGAGGATACAAAAAGCCGGTTTGCCACATGTGCGGCAAAACCGGCTTTCGATATAGAGGGTTGTTTTTAGAATTCCAGCGGAGTGTATTCCAGACCCCAAGCCTCGGCAACGGCCTTGTGAACCACCTTTCCGGCGATGATGTTCAGACCTGCCTTGAGTTCGGCATTGTCGCGGCAAGCCTTCTCCCAACCCTTGTCGGCGAGCTGGATGGCATAGGGCAGCGTAGCATTGGTGAGCGCCAGCGTCGAGGTGTAGGGAACGGCACCCGGGATGTTGGCAACGCAGTAGTGCAGTATGCCGTCGACATAGTATGTCGGGTTCTCATGTGTGGTAGGTTTCGAGGTTTCGAAGCAGCCGCCCTGGTCGATTGCGACGTCGACCATAACGGTTCCCGGAGCCATATCCTTGAGCATGTCTTTGGTTACGAGTTTTGGGGCTTTGGCACCCGGGATCAGCACCGAACCTACGATCAGGTCGGCCTGTTTGATCTCCTGACGGATGTTGTATTCGGACGACATGAGCGTCTTGACATTCTTGGGCATAACGTCGGCCAGATACGTCAGACGCGGGAGCGAGATGTCGCAGATTGTTACGTCGGCACCGATACCCGCAGCCGTAACGGCAGCAGCCGTACCAACCACACCTCCACCGATGACGAACACCTTTGCGGGTTTTACTCCGGGGACACCTCCCAGCAGAATACCTTTACCGCCGCGGGCCTTTTCGAGGAAGTAGCAGCCCTCCTGGATAGACATTCGGCCGGCGACCTCGGACATCGGGGTGAGCAGCGGCAGCGAACGGTCGGCGCGGGTTACGGTTTCGTAAGCGAGGCAGACGGCACCGCTTGCGATCATGGCCTCGGTGAGGGGCTGGCTGCTTGCGAAGTGGAAATAGGTAAAGACGAGTTGACCTTTTCGGATCAGTTTATATTCTGGTGCGATGGGCTCCTTCACTTTGATTATCATGTCGGCGATGGCATATACCTCTTCGATTGTAGGGAGGATTTTAGCACCCATTTCGACATAGGCAGCATCGGGGAAACCGCTGTTTTCGCCGGCCGAAGCCTGGACATATACGGTATGACCCCGTTTTACGAGTTCGCGGGTTCCGGCGGGAGTGAGGCTGACGCGACTCTCGTTGTTTTTGATCTCTTTTGGAATACCGATAATCATAATTTGAAGAATTAAAGAGTATTAATAGTAAATAGTTAGTAGTTAGCTCGTAATATAGAACATATATTGCAGACAACCGATGTCAAATATCGTGATTGTATCGAAAAAAAACAATATTTTAAAAAAGTTTTTTCGGTTGCTGCTGCGATTTTTTTTGCGCTGCGGTTGTGAAGACCGTATCTCTGACATATATACCTACGGGCTATTCGATCCACGAATCCTTGAGCCCGAGGAAGTAGAGTACGCCGTCGATGCCGATTGTCGAGATCGACTGTCCGGCCGTGGCCTTGACCTTCGGTTTGGCGTGGAATGCGATGCCAAGGCCGGCAATGTTGAGCATCGGCAGGTCGTTTGCGCCGTCGCCGACCGCTACGGCCTGAGCGATGTTGATCCCCTCGAACTGGCACAGCAACCGCAGCAGTTCGGCCTTGCGTTGGCCGTCGACGATATCGCCCAGATAGTGTCCGGTAAGTTTGCCGTCGGCTATTTCGAGTTCGTTGGCGTAGACGTAGTCGAAGCCGAATCGCTGCTGGAGCGAACGTCCGAAGTAGGTGAATCCGCCCGAGAGGATTGCGGTCTTGTATCCGACGCGTTTGAGTACGCGCATCATCCGTTCGAGTCCCTCGGTGAGCGGCAGGTTGTGAGCTATTTCGTTCATGACGCTCTCGTCGAGCCCCTTGAGCAGGGCGACGCGGCGGGTGAAGCTCTCCTTGAAATCGATTTCGCCGCGCATGGCGCTTTCGGTTATGGCCCGGACCTGGTTTCCGACGCCGGCGCGGTCGGCCAGTTCGTCGATCACTTCGGTCTGGATGAGCGTCGAGTCCATATCGAAACAGATCAGCCGGCGCGAACGGCGGTATATGTCGTCGCGCTGGAACGAGATGTCGATGCCGTAACTGTTTGAGAGTTTCATGAGGGATGATTGCATGAGGTCTCTGTTGTCCGGGGTTCCGCGGACCGAGAGTTCGATGCAGGCCTTTGGGGCACGGGCATCAGGTTCGAGCGGTATGCGGCCGGTCAGACGGTGTATCGAATCGATGTTGAGGTGTTGTTGGGCGACAATCTTTGTGGCTTCGGCAATCTGACGGGCGGTCAGTTCGCGGCCGAGCAGTGTGATGATATGTCGGTTTTTGCCCTGCTGGCCGACCCAGTAGGTATACTGTTCTTCCGGGATTGGCTTGAAACGTATGTTGATGCCCAGCTCGTAACTCTTGAACAGCAACTCCTTCATGATTTCGCCCGAACGGTCGGAGGTGGTTTTGAAGAGGATGCCCAGCGACAGGCTCTGATGGATGTTGGCCTGTCCGATGTCGAGAACATAGGCATCGTAACGTGCCAGTATATCGGTGAGTGACGAGGTGACGCCGGGTTTGTCTTCACCCGCGATGTTGATCTGAATGATTTCGGCCTGTTGTTCCATTTTTTCCATGTTGATGCGAATCGAAATATCAAAATTACGCTTATTTCACTATTTTTGCAACGATCGGAATAAAATGATTTTTTAAGAATATGTTTTTTGTACAGATAAACGGGGAAAACATAATCCCGAAGGACAGTGTGGAGAAGGTGACCGAGGTGGCGGCCGAGAAGCTTGCTCAACTGAAAAACATGTCGGTCGAGGATCTGTTGTCGATGGCCGGATCGTGGATGGTCGACCTGGTTGTCAAGATTCTCATTGCGCTGCTGATATATTTTATCGGACGGTGGTTCGTGCGGCGTATCGTAAGGGTGATGCAGCGGGTGTGCGAGCGTCGGGAGGTCGATCTGTCGCTGCAGCTGTTCTTCAAGCGGGTCATCGAGGTGGTGCTCTACGTCGGAATCGTACTGACGGTGATCGGAGTGCTCGGAATCAATACCACATCGCTGGTTGCGATGTTCGCATCGGCATCGCTGGCCGTGGGTATGGCATTGAGCGGCACGATGCAGAATTTTGCCGGCGGCGTGATGATAATGATGTTGCGTCCGTACCGTATCGGCGACTATGTCGAGGCGCAGGGGTATGACGGGGTAATCAAGGAGGTGCGTTTGTTCAATACGGTCATCACAACCTATGACAACAAAACGATATACATCCCCAACAATATGATCTCGAGCGGCATAATCAAAAACTATTCACAGGAACCGATGCGCCGTGTCGATTGGAACATTACGATTTCGTACGGTGACGATGTTGCTGTGGCGCGTCGGGCGTTGCTTGCTATCATGCAGTCGGATCCGCGTGTCAAGAGAGATCCGGCGCCGACCGTATATCTGACATCGCTGGGGGACAGTGCCGTGAATGTTTCGGCCCGGGGATGGGTCGATACGGCGGATTACTGGAGTACGTTTTTCGACCTGAACGAACGCATCTATCGTGAATTGCCCGGCTACGGGATCAACTTCCCGTTCCCGCAGCTGCAGGTTCATTTCGATGCCGATGAACGGCCGGCTCCTGCCAAGGGGGCGGATGTGCCGGAACGGCCGTCGACCGCAGCCTCCGACTCCGTGAAGCGGTGAATGACGGTTGGGCGTTACGGTGGTGATGGGATCTGCAACGGTGCCCCGATGCGGGTGTATGACCGGTTGCGGCCCATGGAACATTGGTCAGAGTTGACCGGATATGAAGAAACATTGAGACAGGTTTGTTTCTCGGGCGGCTCTTTATTATCTTTGCAATCAATCACCAAACACTTCGTTTATGAAAATATGTTTGAAATACTTGCTGCTTGTTGCGGTTGCGGCAGGCATGAGTTGTTGCCATGGGCGTAAATGGTCGGAATCGCCGGCCGACGGTTACAATATCATAGTCCAGAAGGGCGGTCCTACGTTGGGGTATTCTCCCGAATCGGGTGTGGCCATACTTACCGAGGGCGGTTATGCCTTCAAGGATCTCAACCGCAACGGCCGGCTCGACGTGTACGAGGACTGGCGCCGGCCGGTCGAGGAGCGGATAGATGATCTGGTTGCTCAGATGTCGATCGAGGAGATAGCGGGTTTGATGCTCTACAGCAACCATGAAGCCGTACCGGCAACATCGTACGATATTTCGCCCTACGGCGGGAAACCTTACGAACAGAGCGGTGCCAAACCGTATGACCTGAGTGACCATCAGAAACGTTTCCTGAAGGAGGATCACCTGCGGCATATACTTGTTACGGTCATTGAGAGTCCGGAGGTCGCGGCCCGCTGGAACAACAACGTACAGGCATATGTCGAGGGTCTGGAGCACGGCATTCCGGCCAACAATTCGTCGGATCCGCGCCATTCTGCCCGCAAGGATGCCGAGTTCAATGCCGGCGGCGGGGGCTCGATCTCGATGTGGCCCGGCCCGCTGGGACTTGCTGCGACCTTCTCGCCAGAACTGGTACGGAGGTTCGGCGAGGTGGCTTCGTCGGAGTACCGCGCCCTGGGGCTGGCGACCACACTCTCACCGCAGGTTGACCTGTCGACCGAACCGCGCTGGTACCGTTGGTATTCGACGCTGGGTGAGGACCCGAAGTTGGCGGCCGACATGGCTCGTGCATATTGCGACGGTTTCCAGACCTCGGAGGGTAAGGATGAGATAGCCGACGGCTGGGGCTGGCAGTCGGTCAACGCGATGGTCAAGCACTGGCCAGGCGGCGGAAGCTGCGAGGCGGGGCGTGATGCACACTACGGATTCGGGAAATATGCGGTCTACCCGGGCGGGAACTATGAGTTGCACAAGATTCCGTTCGTCGAGGGGGCCTTCAAGCTTGAGGGCAAGACCGGCAAGGCCTCGGCCGTGATGCCGTATTATACTATTTCGTTCGGGCAGGGGTCAGAGAATGTCGGCAACTCGTTCGATCGGGACATCATCACGCGTCAGTTGCGTGAGGAGCAGGATTACGACGGTGTGGTATGTACCGACTGGGCGATTACGGCGGATTACGAGCATCCGGGCATACACGGCGGCAAACCGTGGGGAGTTGAGAATCTGACGGTATCGGAACGCCATTACAAGGCCCTGATGGCCGGAGTCGATCAGTTCGGCGGCAATTACGACAAGGGACCGGTTCTGGATGCCTACCGGATGGGCGTCGAGGAGCACGGCGAGAAGTGGATGGATGAACGTATGCGCAGATCGGCACGGCGGCTGTTGCGGAATATATTCCGGACAGGGCTGTTCGAGAACCCGTATGTCGACCCGTCGGCCACGGCGGCCCTGGTCGGGTGCGCCGACTATATGGCCGAAGGGTACGATGCCCAGCTCAAGAGTGCTGTGATGTTGAAAAACCATGGGGGAGTGTTGCCGGTCGAGGGCCGGAAGCGGGTCTATATTCCTACGCGTCATGTCCCGGCCTATATGGGCTTTTGGGGCTACATGACTCCCGCACAGGATATCGTTCCGGTAAGCCGCGAACTGGCCTCGAAATATTTCGAGGTTGTCGATACGCCGCAGGAGGCTGATCTGGCGATAGTTTTCATCGACTCGCCGTTGGGAGGCTACGGGTACAGTCTGGACGATGTCAGGAAAGGCGGTACGGGATATGTCCCGATCAGCCTGCAATACGGTGACTATACGGCTGTTGCGGCACGTGAACACAGCCTGGCAGGCGGTGATCCGGCTGAAAGCTTCACAGACCGGTCTTATCGCGGAAAGAGCGTCAAGACGGCCAACAAAAGCGATATGGATTTGGTTGTTGCTACGCGGAAGGCGATGGGTGATCGGCCGGTGATCGTCTCGATCAACCTGAGCAATCCTCCGGTATTGAAGGAGATCGAACCGTATGCCGATGCCTTGTTTGTAACCTTCGATGTCCAGAATCAGGTGATACTGGATCTGGTAACGGGTCGCAGCGAACCTTCGGCCCTGTTGCCGGTACAGTTGCCGGCCGACATGGAGACGGTCGAGACCCAGGCCGAGGATACGCCGCGCGACATGCGTCCGTATCGTGATTCGGATGGTCACCTGTACGATTTTGCCTACGGAATGAACTGGTCGGGCGTGATCGATGACGAGCGGGTTGAGAAATACAGATAGCACCTGCTGGTTGGATTGAGTTATGCGAACGGCGTCATCTATGCAAGGATGGCGCCGTTTGCATGTAGTTTATGTTTGGTCAGATGGCTTGCGGTGGGATGGGACCAGCCGGAGGTAAGGACTCTGATTGTCGGAGAGGGGTTGTGCGGCAGTGCGGACAGGTTTTGGCTTGGGGCGTTTGAATGCGTTGAATGCGTGGAATTGCGGCCCGTACTGTTGGAATTCTCGTGAAAAATTGCCAATATTATAGTTCGATTTGAAAACACAGACAACAATAATCTAACTGAAGCTTTTTTGACATATGAAACATCTTTTTACACTTCTGGCGGTTTTATTCAGCCTGATTGCGGGTGGAAACCTGCAGGCCCAGAATACGATCGAATTTTTGGGAATCCCGGTCGACGGAAACAAGTCTGATGTTCTTTCGGCCCTTGAGGATAAGGGCTTTGTCCCCAGTTACGACAACCAGCGTCTGGGGGGCGTGTTGGATGGTTACGATGTGTGGGTCTACGCAGTCACCAACGACGACGGAGTGGTTCGCCGGGTTGTTGTGGCGGATGTCGACTCGTACGATGAGGTCGACATAAAGATACGATATAATGAAGTGTTCCGTCAGATACTCGACAGCGAAGAGTATGAAGTCTATCGGGGCCGGATGTTGACCACCGGTGATGACGTCGTTGCGGGAATGAAGGAGGATGCAACCCAGTATCAGACTTCGTTTCTTCCAAAGAGCGGTGCCAATGGGGTCTTATGGTTTACGATAGCTGAACATTACGGCACGTATTATATAATGAGGTTCTATGAGAATCTCGATAATCAGTAACAGTCTGCAGTACTGACATCAAGTTGGCCGGTGGCATCGTGTTGTGTATGCTGCCGGCCAATTTGCTCTCTGTATGGAGGCGGCGATTCTTGGTGCGGGCGGTTCGTACGGCATTCTGGAGTTACTGCCTTTTTTTGTGGAGTGGTACGGTGGCAGCAGGCCGCCTGGCAGACCCCGGCGAGTATACGGCTGTAAAGAGTGTACTTTTACCAAGTGGCTCTGATCGAGTTCCGGGGCATGTACGGAGAGCGGCAGGAAGAGCAGGATAAACGGGGCAGTGGCGGGCGAAATAAAAAAGGCTGACGATCTTTCGACTGTCAGCCTTTGTGGTACCTCCTCAGGGGCTCGAACCCTGGACCCCAACATTAAGAGTGTCGTGCTCTACCAACTGAGCTAAAGAGGCATCCTTTTTTGCTTGTTTGCGTCCGCAAAGGTACGCAATATTTTTAATTCGGCAAAATTTTGCAACAAAAAATTTGCGATAATATTATTCAGAACCGTTATCCGGCCATTGTTCCCGGCCCGGCCGGTTGTAATCGGCGCGTCGGACAGGCAGGCAATATAAGTTTGCACACGGATATTATCTGTTGGTTCCCTGCGGTTTCTGCCCCGTGAAGGTCTCTTCGGCGATCGTGGTGCGGAGCGGCGTTTCGGGTTTTGGCTTCGAACGGAAGAACTCGCGTACCGAGGTGATGATCTTTCCGGCCTTTGTCTGTTTGGGTTGAGGCCCGCGGTCTGCGACATGGTGCGTGTAGACATACGTCGGTTCGCACTTTTCGAGGCGGAGTTCTATCGTATAGCTCTTCCCTGCCTTTACCGACTCCAGCGGTACGGTCAGCTCCGCGGAGGCTCCGGCCGGGATGATAAACGGTTTTTCACCTTCGGCAACCTTGCTGCGGCCCGCACGAACAGTATATACGGCTGCAACTTCAACCGGTGCCAGCGGATCGGCATTGCGGATGATGAATTTCCCGTCATCGGTGCGGGCGATCGAAACTTGGGGAGAGTCGGTGCCGGCCGCGGGCGAAGGGTTCATCGTGAGGGTATCGGTATTCCACTCTCCGGCGGCCGAGGCGTAGAGTATCGGACGGACGTGTTCGATGCGCTTGAGGGCCAGATAGCTTTCGTAGAGGCAGTAGCCGTTCGAGGCGTCTGTGGCGAGCGTGAAGGCTACCGTCGAGGGGTGGAGTTTCGACGCGTGGTACATCCCGACGGCCCGGCTGACATATGCATCGTCCCACTTCGGGTCGTTCGAGGGGTTGCCACCTCGGCGGCGGCTGTCGGATTGCTTTCCGGTGTTTATGGCTGCCTGGTCGACGACATAAAGGCCGAGGCGGTCGCAGAGTTCGTAGAACATGTCGGGCTGGGGGGCTCCGGTGACGCGGATGGTATTGAACCCTTGATCCTTGATTGCCTGCAGGCGGTCGGCCGTTGACGAGACATCACCGTCGGCCGCGAAATCTGTCGCATGGAGTTCCACGGGCTGGGCATTGACCGACAGAACCCCGTCATTGACCTCGAGGCTGCGGAACCCGACCGGCACGGCAATATATTCGCCGAAACGTCCTTCGTACTGGGTCTTGATCATCAGGGTGTAGAGATAGGGGGCCTTGTGGCTCCACGCGAGGACGTTGGGGATATTGGCCAGGAAACGGACCGTATCTTCGCGCCGCATGTCGAGCGTAAGGTCGCGGTGGCCGTAGCTGACGATGTCGCCCGAGGGGGCAATCAGTTCGTAGTATACGCGATAGGATTTGGGGTTTAGCAGGTGGCTTTTCAGCACGACGCCGGCGGCGAAGAGCCCGTTGCCGTGGTCGGCCTGCGTCTCGACTATGATGTCACGGACCCGCACCCTGGGCTGCGAAACGATATAGGCAGTGAGGGGAAGTGACTGTTGAATGTTGTTTTCGATGGCGGCGGCCGCCTGATCCTTGTGGACGGTGACCGCAAGGGTGTTGAGATCCTCCTTGACGAACTGGGTTATATCGAATTCTGAAGCCGTATGTCCATCCTGACTGTATCCGGCCTCGGTTCCGTTGATTTCGAACGAGTAGGAGGCTCCGGCCGACTCGATATGCAGGAACACCTCGCGGTCGATCCATACGAACGGCATGGTGAAGGTGGTGGAGTATGTCCTGGTGAGGTTATCCTCCGTGACCTGCCACTCTTCGCCCGAGGGGAGCGGCTGGAGGTATTTCGAACGTTCGAAACGTCCCTGCAGGGCCTCGTCGCGCGAGGCATAGCTGATCAGTGGTGTTCGGGGCAGGTCCTTGCCCTTTTCGGTTACGGTCGGGTCGAGCCACACCTGCGCTTCGGCGGCGGTGCAGCAGAACAGCATGAGCAGGGAAATATAGTGTACGATTCTCATTTTTCGCATTAATTGATTAACTTTGTGGTTCGGTTGGTAAAGGTACACAAATTTTTTGAAACGCTATGCAATCGCTGCCCAAACTTGATTTTCCGCCATGCCGGTTGCGGATCAGCCGCCGTGACGGAGACGATCTGGTGTGGGATGACCTGCGGCGGCGGTGGCTCGTCCTGACCCCCGAGGAGTGGGTGCGGCGGCATCTGCTGGCCTGGCTTGTCGGGCGGTGCGGGGTGCCGGCGCAGTCGATCGGACAGGAGTATCCGGTCGATGTCAACGGACAGCGCCAGCGTGCCGACGTGGTGGTTTGCGATGATGCGGGACGGCCGTTTCTGGTTGCCGAGTGCAAGGCGCCGACCGTGGCCATAGACTGTGCGGTGCTGGATCAGGTGGTGCGTTACAATTCGGTATTGGGGGCGCGCTACGTGATGCTGACCAACGGTTTGCGGCATTTTTGCTGCGAATATTCCGACGGGGAGTACCGTTTGGTCGATCGTTTGCCCTTTGCCGGAACCGAGTAGCCGCGCTGCGACCGACGGCGGGGACTGTGTTTTAATACGGAATCAAGTGGAAGAGGATAAGATAAGCGTGCTGGGGGCACGCGTGCACAATCTGAAGAATATCGATGTCGATATTCCGCGCAACCGGCTGGTGGTCATAACGGGACTGTCCGGGTCGGGCAAGTCGTCGTTGGCCTTCGATACGATCTATGCCGAGGGCCAGCGCCGCTATATGGAGACCCTGTCGACCTATGCGCGTCAGTTCATGGGGACGATGGAGCGGCCGGATGTCGACAAGATTACGGGCTTGAGTCCCGTGGTGGCGATCGAGCAGAAGACAACGAACCGCAACCCGCGCTCGACGGTTGGTACGGTGACCGAGATCAACGACTTCCTGCGACTGCTCTATGCCCGCATCGCGCATGCCTACTCGCCGATTACGGGCGAGGAGATGGTGCACTATACCGATGACCAGATTGTGTCGCTCATCGAGGAGGGCTTTGCGGGGCGCAAGATTGCGTTGCTGGCACCCGTCGTGAAGGGCCGCAAGGGCCATTACCGCGAACTGTTCGACCAGTTTCTGAAGAAGGGATACCTCTATGCCCGCATCGACGGCGAGATCCGCGACATTGCGGCCGGTCTGAAACTCGACCGTTACAAGGTCCACAACATAGATCTGGTTGTCGACCGGCTGGTTGTTGGAGAGTCGTCGCATGACCGGCTGGTGACCAGCCTCAAGGAGACGATGCGCCAGGGCAAGGGTACGATGGCCGTTTACGACTACGATGCCGGAGCTTCGCGCTTTTACAGCCGCCACCTGATGTGTCCCTCGACCGGTACGGCCTTCAACGATCCGGCACCGCATACCTTTTCGTTCAATTCGCCGCAGGGGGCCTGCCCACACTGCAATGGTCTGGGCGAGGAGGCTGTTTTCGACATGACGCGTATTGTTCCCGATCCGCGGCGGTCGATTCGCGAGGGCGGTATCGAACCGCTCGGGAAGGCCCGCAAGAATATTACGTTTGCCATGCTCGAGGCGTTGGGACGCCGGTATGACTTCACGCTCGACGACCCGATTGAGACCCTTTCGGAGGAGGTGATGAATGTCGTACTCTACGGCGATTCGCAGCCGATGATGGTCGACTGTTCGCAGTTCAATGCGGCGGTCGGACGGCAGATGATGGCCTGGGAGGGGGTGTCGGAGTACATCAACCGCATGGATGACGACGATACGCGACGCGGCGACAAGTGGCGCGAACAGTTTATGGTACGCCGGAAGTGCAGTGTCTGTGGCGGGACACGTCTGTGCGACGAGGCGTTGCATTTCCGGATTGCGGGGCTGAATATCGCCGAGGTCTCCGACATGAGTATCGGAGATTTTGCCCGTTGGGTCGATACTGTCGAGCCGACGCTCAGCCCCAAGGAGCGCACCATAGCACACGACATATTCGGGGAGATACGCTCACGGGCGGGCTTCCTGATCGATGTCGGGCTCGAATACCTGTCGTTGTCGCGGGCCTCGCGGACGCTTTCGGGCGGCGAGAGCCAGCGTATACGGCTTGCCACGCAGGTCGGTTCGCAGCTGGTGAACGTGCTTTACATACTCGACGAGCCGAGCATCGGCCTGCACCAGCGTGACAACCGCCGTTTGATCCACAGCCTTAAGGAGTTGCGCGATGCGGGCAATTCGGTGATCGTGGTCGAGCATGACGAGGAGATGATCCGCAGTGCCGACTATGTGATCGACGTGGGTCCGCTGGCCGGCATGAAGGGCGGCTATATCGTTGCGGCGGGAGCTCCCGATCAGATCGTGCATAGCAATTCGCTGACGGCCGACTATCTTGTCGGGCGCCGCAGGATAGCGATTCCCGAAAAACTCCGCGAAGGCAACGGACAGAAGATCCGCATATCGGGCGCCTCGGGGAACAATCTGAAACATGTTACGGTCGATTTCCCGTTGGGCAAGTTCATTTGCGTGACCGGCGTAAGCGGCAGCGGCAAGTCGACGCTCGTAAACGAAACCCTGCGTCCGATATTGAGTCAGAAACTATACCGGTCGTTCGACCAGCCGCTGCCGTACGATTCGATCGAGGGTATCGAGAATATCGACAAGCTGGTGGTGGTTGACCAGTCGCCGATAGGCCGTTCGCCGCGCAGCAACCCGGCAACATTCTCGGGTGTGTTCGGGGATATCCGCAAGCTGTTCGAGGCGACGCCCGATGCACAGGTACGCGGGTTCAAGGCGGGGCGTTTCTCGTTCAATGTCCGCGGCGGCCGGTGCGAGGAGTGCCGCGGGGCGGGTGTGCAGGCCATTGAGATGAATTTCCTGCCGGATGTCTATGTCACCTGCAAGGTTTGCGGCGGCCATCGCTACAACCGCGAGACGCTCGAAGTGAAATACAAGGGCAAGAATATCGACGACGTGCTGAACATGACGGTCAATATGGCAGTGGAGTTCTTCAGCGGCATTCCGTCGATCGTGACCAAACTGCGGGCGATACAGGAGGTCGGGCTCGGATACCTGAAACTTGGGCAGCCGTGTACCACGCTTTCAGGCGGCGAGAGTCAGCGCATCAAGCTGTCATCCGAGCTGGCCAAGCGTGATACGGGCCGCACGCTGTATATCCTGGACGAGCCGACGACGGGACTTCATTTCGAGGATGTAAAGCAACTTCTGGATGTGATAGCCAAACTGGTGGACCGCGGCAATACGGCCATCGTGATCGAGCACAATCTGGATGTGGTGAAGGTTGCGGATTACGTTATCGACATCGGTCCGGAGGGCGGCGAAGCCGGAGGCCGTGTGATCGCTGCGGGCACTCCGCGGGAGGTTGCGGCGGTCGGGGAGAGCTATACGGGGCGATTCCTGCGTGAGATTTTTGACAAGGCCGACGGTAAGTAACCGTTCCGTGCGGCGGGGCTGCAAAAAGTTCGGAATGCAGCCTGCGATCATTCAATCACAGTTACAATAATTCCGGGACGACCAGAATCTGGGGCCGTTTTATGGCGGTCAGATGTTTGGTTTGTGGCGTTTTCTGAGCGGGAGCTTCGGGAACAGCTTGCGGAACCGGACCAGGACCGTTGTTATGTTTCCTCCGGCAATGATCAGCGTGACGGCGATGATTATCATCGCAATGCCGGCAACCATACGCGGCGAGAGCGACTCCCCGAAGACCGTAACTCCGAACAGAACGGCCGTAAGCGGTTCGAGAGCGCCGAGTATTGCCGGAGGCGTTGACCCGACATAGAGTACGGCCTGCGTGGTACAGAGGAATGAGATTACGGTTGGGAAGAGGGCCAGGGCGAGCAGATTGCCCCACAGATACCATTTGTCGACGAGATAGAGTTCCCGGCCGAAGTCGACCCGGAACAGGAAGATCGACAATCCGAAAATCAGTACGTAGAATGTCAGCGTTACGGTAGGCAGTGTTTTGGCGCTGGAGTGGTTTACACCAACGATATATGCGGCGTATGATATGGCTGATACCATTACGATGATTACGCCGGTTAGGCTTAGAGGCGTTCCGGAGCTGGTGCGTGACAGCATGGCGATGCCCGACAGTGCCAGGAGTATGCATAAGAGTGTTTTCCAGGAGAGCCGCTCCTTGAAGAAGACGGCCATTATCAGCGCCACGATGATCGGGTAGACGAACAGCAGTGTCGATGCCACGCCGGCATCCATGTAGTTGTAGCTCTGGAAGAGGGTGAGCGACGAGAGTGCGATCAGCAGTCCGAGCACGATCAGCGGAATGACTTGATTCCGTTGTATGCGGAAGCTCTGGCCGCGGGCCCAGACCATGATTGCCAGGATGGGGATCGCGAGCAGGTATCGGAAAAAGAGTACCGAATCGGGATTCATTCCGTTTTTGTATAGCGGCAGCGCGAACAGCGGGTTCATGCCGTACGAGGCTGCGGCGATGGCTCCCAGAATATAACCTTTGGCTTTGACGTTCATCGTATTGAATGTTTGTGCAAGGGGTGTTGCAACATGTCGGATAACGGAATCATTGCCGACAACCCTTTGCGGCACTCGGCCATGGCGGTCGGGACAGAAATATTGCAGGATGTTTCAGACATGGATCGGCAATTGTTGCCATTGGGGCTTGCATGGTGTCCGGCCGCATCGGCAGCCACTCCGTCTCCTGCGGGAGATGGAGTGGTGACTACGTTACGGCATCGGCAACCGGACCCGTACGGAGAGTTACTCTTCGACGTCGGTGAATGCCGAGTTGTATGGCTTCAGGATACCGCGTTTCGAGGATCGGATGAATCCGACGATCTCGTCACGTTCGGGGGTCTGCGGGAACTGCTCCATCACGATGTCGCAGGCGCGGCCGTATCCGTATCCACTCTGGAACAGGATTCGGAAAATGTTCTGAATCTCGGTGATCTTCTCGGTTGAGAAACCGCGGCGGCGCAGACCGATGAAGTTGGCTCCGACGAACGATACGGGCAGGTGAGCGGCCTTGACATACGGGGGGATGTCCTTTCCGACGAGCGAGCCTCCGCTGACCATTGCGTGGGCGCCGATACGGCAGAACTGATGTACGGCGGCATGTCCGCCCAGGATGGCCCAGTCACCGACCTCGACCTCACCGGCCAGCGAGACGTTGTTGACAATCACGCAGTGGCTGCCGACGACGCAGTCGTGTGCCACATGCGCATAGGCCATTATGAGGTTATGGCTTCCGATGACGGTTTTGCCCTTTGCGATAGTTCCGCGGCTGATGGTGGCGCATTCTCGAATGACGTTGTAGTCGCCCATTTCGACGGTCGTATACTCGCCTTTGAATTTGAGGTCCTGCGGGATTCCGGCGATTACGGCCGAGGGATGAATGTCGCAACCCTTACCCATGCGAGCGCCGTCGAGCACGACTGCACCGGTGCGTATATGGCAGTCGTCGCCTATTACCACATCGCCTGCAATGTAGGCAAAAGGTTCGACGGTTACGTTAGCACCGAGTTTGGCATCGGGATGTATGTATGCCAGCGGACTTATCATCGGATTGTTCATGGTCTGTATTTATGGTATGATCGTGATTATTTGTTCTTTATGACCTGGGCCATCATTGTGGCTTCGGTTGTGAGCTGACCAGCGACGAATGTCTTGGCCTCCATCACCACTATACCGCGGCGAATCGGCTCGATCAGGCGCAACTCGAATTGGAGCGTATCTCCGGGGATAATCTTGCGTTTGAACCGGACGTTGTCGATCTTCATGAAGTATGTCGAATACTTTTCGGGGTCGGGGACGCTGCGCAGGGCGAGAATTCCGCCGCACTGTGCCATTGCCTCGACGATCAGTACGCCGGGCATTACGGGTTCTTCGGGGAAGTGGCCGACGAAGAAGGGTTCGTTCATGGTAACGTTCTTGATACCGCCGACCGATTCGTCGTCGATATAGAAGATCCGGTCCACGAGCAGGAACGGCGGGCGATGTGGAAGCAGCTTGCGGATATGGTTTATGTCATATACGGGGGGCTGCGACGGGTCGTATTTGAATCGGGGTCTTTCGCCTTCGCGGCGCATCATCCGGCGGATCTGCTTTACGGCTTCGGTATTGGCGGCGTGGCCCGGGCGGGTAGCCATGATGCGGCCCTTGATTCGCACGCCGAGCAGGGCAAAATCGCCGAGCAGGTCGAGCAGCTTGTGGCGAGCCAGTTCGTTCGTATATCTGAGCTGGAGGTGGTTGAGGTATCCTCCGGTTATCTGAATATCCTTCTTGTGGAATATTGTTGCGAGGCGCTGCAGTTCGGCGTCCGAAACGGGATTTTCTACCACGACTATTGCGTTGTCCAGATCGCCGCCCTTGATGAGGTTTGCATTGAGCAGGGGTTCGAGTTCGTGGAGGAAGACGAACGTACGGCAGGGTGCGATCTTCTCCTTGTAGTTGTTTTCGGGGCCGAATGTGGCGTATTGGTTGCCGACGACCTTTGAGTTGTAGTCGACGTGTACCGATACGTTGAATTCGTCATCGGGGTATAACAAAATAACCACTCCCTTTTCGGGAATGGTATATACGATTTTGTCAGTTACTTCATAGTATTTGCGTTCGGCATCCTGCTCCACGAGGCCTGTTTCGCTGATTTTTTCGGCATATTCGCGGGCGGAACCGTCCATTATGGGGACCTCGGGGCCATCGAGTTCTATTATTGCGTTGTCGATGCCCATGGTCCACAGTGCCGATACGAGGTGTTCGATAGTCGAGACCTTTGCGGGGCCTTTTTCGATTGTTGTACCGCGCGAGGTGTCGGTGACGAAGTCGCACAGTGCCGGAACTTCAGGTTTGCCTTCGAGGTCGATACGGCGGAAGATCAAACCCGTATCGCCTTCGGCGGGCAGTATTGTCATCGAGACGTTTATGCCCGTATGGAGTCCGTGTCCGGAGAAGGATATAGGCGCTTTGAGGGTTTGCTGCTTTATTGTCATGACGGATAAATTTTACATATTTTTAACGACAAAGGTATGAATTTTTTATTGAAAATAGTATTTTTGCTAAAAATTAATTCATTAAATGTCCAACAGACCAACAGATTCGTCAAGAAGGCCACCGATACGACTTCCGTTCGACGACCGCAAAGAGGATGCCGGAGCGTGGGCTTTCGATCACCGTGTTGGGCTGTGCATCACTCTGATCGTATATCTTGTACTGGCCATTGCGTTCGTAACCTCGCGGATCATCATCGAGAAGCCTGCTCACATGCAGGGGTTGGTGATCGACATCGAGATGCTTGACCGGTTGGCCCAGCAGAAGGAGGCTCTCGAACGGCAGATCGAGGAGCGCATGCCGGATTATGACTTTTCGGACGTGCGAAACCGCTATTCGAGCGATCAGGGGAGTCTCGACGAATCGTTGCGGGATGACCGTGGCAGTGATGTTTCGGCATTGAATGAAGGTGACCGTCAGTTGCGGGAGGAGATGGCGGCGAATCGGGAGGCTTACGAGCAGGGGTTGCGCGAAGCCGGAGCGATACGCGATGCCAGGAGCGAGAGCGGCGGCGGGCAGGAGTCGGCCGAAAAGATTGCCGATTCGAAGGTCCAGGGCAACGTGACGGTGAGCTATTCGCTGGAGAATCCGACCCGATACAGGCGCCGGCTTCCGGTCCCGGCCTACAAGTGCGAGGGGGGCGGACGTGTGGTTGTCGACATCACGGTCGACCGTAACGGCAACGTCGTGTCGGCTTCGGTGAACAAGACCCTCTCCGATTCGGATTCGGAACTCTACGATGCTGCGGTCGAGACGGCCCTGCGGTCGAAATTCGACCTGAATCAGTCGGCGCCGCAGCGGCAGCAGGGTACGATAACATATATTTTCGTACCGCAGTAACGGTGTGAAGGGCGGTGATGGCCGGCACGGCATTTGCCTTTTGCCGGGGCAGAGCCTCCCGCAACATGGTTTCAACAACAATTCTGAAAAAAGAGATCTCGACATATGATCATAACATCTGAAAATTTCGTCCTCATAAGCGCCATTCTGCTTTTTGCCGCGGTGATGGCCGGAAAGGCTGCCTACCGTTTCGATGCGCCGGCCCTGTTGCTGTTTCTGGTGGTGGGCATGCTCTTCGGTTACAAGCTCATTTCGTTCGATTCGCCCGAACTGACACAGTTTATCGGAATGATTGCGTTGAGTATCATTCTGTTTTCGGGAGGAATGGGGACCAAACTCTCCGAAATCAAACCCGTTTGGGCACCCGGTGTGCTGTTGGCCACGCTGGGAGTGATGATTACGGCACTGGTGATGGGGTGTTTCATCTATTTGCTGATGCCGCTGTTCGGATTCGAATTTTCGTTCTTGCAGTCGCTGCTGATGGCCTCGGTGATGTCCTCGACCGACTCGGCATCGGTATTCTCGATCCTGCGAAGCAAGAAGACCGGCCTGAAACAGAACCTGCGTCCTTTGCTCGAACTCGAGAGCGGCAGTAACGACCCGATGGCATATATCCTGACCGTATTGCTGGTGAGCATACTCTCCGGACAGACTGCCGGCGATCAGATCAGTGTTTGGGCCGGGGTGGCTGATTTCTTTATCAAGATGTCAGTCGGTGCGGTGCTGGGATACGGAATAGGACGGTTTGCGGTGTGGGTGATCAACAACATCAATATCGACAACAAGGCCTTCTATTCGATCCTGCTGCTGGCGTTCGTCTTCTTTACCTTCTCGATTTCGGAGATGCTCCACGGAAACGGTTATCTGGCGGTATATGTTGCCGGTCTGATCGTCGGGAACAACAAGCTGACCCACAAACGTACACTGACGGTATTTTTCGACAGTTTCACATGGCTGCTTCAGATCGTGATGTTCCTGACACTGGGCCTGCTGGTCAACTTCGACGAACTGCGCAATCCGAACGTGCTGATGGTAGGCGGGGCCGTGGGCCTGCTGATGATCTTCGTGGCGCGGCCGATTGCGGTACTGTTGTGCATGGCGCCGTTCCGGCAGTTTACGACCAAGGCGCGGCTCTATGTGTCGTGGGTAGGGTTGCGCGGTGCCGTCCCGATCATCTTCGCGACATATCCGCTGGTTGCAGATGTCCCGGGGGCGCGTTTCATTTTCAACGTGGTGTATATGGGGACGATCCTTTCGCTGCTGATTCAGGGTACGACGGTCAGTTCGCTGGCCAACGGGCTGGGGCTGGCCGAGGAGGAGCCCGAACCGAGTTTCGAATTCGACATTCCGGACAAGATCAAGTCGGCGATGTCGGAGATCGAGGTCAACGACTCGATGCTGCACAAGGGGGATTGCCTGTCGGACCTGACGCTGCCCGACCATACGCTTGTTGTCATGGTTCGGCGGGGCGACCGCTATTTCGTTCCCAAGGGGCACACGCAACTTGAAGTCGGGGACAAACTGCTGATTATCTCCGACAACGACGAGGATCTGCAACGCGAATTCGAATCGATGGGTATCGACAAGATCCTGCGGTTGCGTTGACGGTTGTGATTCCGGATGACGGCACGGTTCGGCGGCGGGCAGGCCGTATCGAACGTCTGCGGTTGGCGTCCGCGGGGAACTCTTCTTGCGCCCCTTACAGGTTCAGATAGGCCTTTTCGATATATTCGTTGAAAACATCCTTGTAGTTTTCGCCAACCGGAATGCTGGTGTTCTGGTCGACGAATACGCGCCCCTTGGCAAAAGCCGTGATGCGGTTCAGGTTGACAATGTATGAGCGGTGGATGCGCATGAATGTCTCGGGCGGCAGTACCGATTCGATGTTCTTGAGCCTCAGGAGTGTCGTCACAACCTCGCCCGAAACCAGATGCAGCCGCAGGTATTCGTTTTCGCTTTCGATGTAGCTTATCTCCTCGATCTTTATGAGCACGACCTTGTATCCCGATTTTACGGTTATGTATTTCGGGTCGTCGGCAGTGACGGCCTGATTGTCGTGCGGTTCATTGGCCGGGGTCTGTTCGGGCTGTGTTTGCGCCGGCTGCCGCTGCTGGAGTTCGAAGAGCCGCTGCGCCTTGTTGACCGAACGCATGAAATCGGTGAACGAAATCGGTTTGAGCAGATAGTCGACGGCATCGAGCTTGTAACTCTCGATGGCATATTCGGAGTAGGCGGTGGTGAAGACGATCATCGGATGGTTTATGAGAGCGCGGACGAACTCCAGTCCGTTCATGTCGGGCATGTCGATGTCGATGAAGACCAGGTCGACCGGATTGTCGGCGATGAATGCCGAGGCCTTGAGGCCGTTGTCGAACGACCCCGCCAGTTCGAGGAACGGCACCTGCGAGATATATTTGTTCAACTGTTTGAGAGCCAGAGGCTCGTCATCCACTGTCATGCACTTCATCATAGCGACGGTATGTTTAGATTGATTGAGTAGGTATCCTCGGACTGGTCGATAGCGAGCGAGTATCGGTCGTGATAGATCAGGTCGAGGCGTTTGCGGACGTTGTCGAGACCGATTCCACCGCGGCTTTTCTTCCACTGGCTGGGATTCCTGGAGTTGGTGACGGTACAGATTATTCGCCGGTCGGCAACTTCGATCCCGATGTTGATGAACGATCGCCCGTTGTAGCTTATTCCGTGTTTGAAGGCATTTTCGACGAATACGATCAGGACGAGGGGCGGGAGCATGATGTCGTGCGGGACATGTTCGGGCGTACGCATCTCGATTTCGACCGAATTGCTGTATCGCAGCCGCATCAGGCGTATGTAGTGTCCGAGGAAATTGATCTCCTGTTCGAGCGAGATGCCGTCCTGATCCGATTTGTAGAGGATATACCGCATCATCTTCGAGAGCTCGATGACCGTATCCTTTGCCGTTTCGGTATCGATGTCGATCAGGGCGTGGATGTTGTTGAGCGTGTTCATGAAGAAGTGCGGGTTGATCTGGTATTTGAGATAGTCGAGCTCGGCCTGAAGCATGTTCCGCTTGAGGGCCTCCATAGTCTGTTCGTCGCGCAGCGACTTGAAGATCATCTTGATACCGGCATTGAGTCCGCACATGAATATGCCGAGAATGGTGTTGAGCGGCATGGAGAGGTTGGTGAGAAGCAGGACGTCGTCGCGGCGGGCGATTTCGTCGATCTTGTCGTCGACACCGATTCCCATGGCGTTCTGGTATATGTCGATGCAGCCGAATATGACGGCTACGGTGGCGGCGCTGGCAAGGGTATACCAGATATATCGTTTTTTGAGCAGAAGCCGCGGGGCGAGATAGAAATTGTGGATCAGGAAGACCAGAAAGTATGGCAGAACTACGCCCCAGACTATCTTGATGGTATTCCAGTTGAAGGGTTCGCTGCGGAAGATCGAGGCGTTGATGATCGGAACCAGAAAGACGCACCCCCAAACCAACAGATAGAGCAGACCTTCGGTCAGGGATTGCTTGCTGATCTTGTCATTCCGTTGTTTGTGCCGTGTCATGTGTTTTTCCGATCTTGTTTTGGTTGCTTTGCGTGGCAGCGAAGCCATCGTGCCCACCGCCCAGCCAGCCGCCCGCAACCGGCGGCCGATCTTGCGCCGCCGGTTGCGGGCGGTCTGTGAGATTTATGTCATCGGCCGAGGGACGGGGCCCGTCGGTCTATCTGTTCTTCGAGGCTTTCCTGATAGCCTTTTCGATATACCTGGCATAGTGTTCCGACATCGCCTGGAAGCCCATGTCGGTCAGGTGTACGCCGTCGACCGAACATTCGTCGTTGCAGTATCGCACCCCTTCGATGAAGATGAAGTTGGGATCATTCTTGAAATGTTCGCAGACCCGCTTCATGGCTTTGGTTTTGGCGTCGAGGGCGTCGCGCTGCGCAAGGTCGAACATCGAGGGCGGGAAGTCATAGCTGTCGGCCATGATGATCGGCGTATCGGGATGGGCCTTTCGCAGGATCTCGATGAACTTTACGGCCCGGTCGTCGATCATCTCGGCGGTGCAGTTCGGGACGAAGTCGAGGAAATAGAGCGTCGGGTCGAGCGTGGCCATCTGTTCGGCGATGTAGAGGTCGAGTCGGCCGTTTCCGCTGAATCCGAGATTTATGGCCTCGATATCGAGCATGCGCGATATGATGGATGTATAGCACATTCCGGGCCGGTTTGCACATCCGCCCTGGGTGATGCTGGTGCCGTAGAATACGACCGTAATGCCGGCCCGCGGCGAGTCGACCTTCGGCATTTCGATCGAGGCGCCGGCATCGACACCGATCTCGACGTCGCTGACACCATCATATAACGGCAGGTAGAGCATGTATTCGGCCTCTTCGGGGGCCATGTTTTCGATAATTACGGCCGAGCACTCCTTGTCGGCGGCGGGTTTGCCTACGCCCACGAAGTGCCATCCGTCATCGGTCAGGCGGTAGAGGTCGACGCCGCGGATTCCGACACCGGTCATGTGGTTCATGTGCATGTTCTGGCGGAGGGTCCATTTTGCGGCTATTGCGGTGGAGTTGGTGCGGAAGCGTATTGCCATTCCGGCACTGTTGGTCGAGAGGGTCCAGAGCTCCTCGCGGCAGCTATCCTTGACCACGGCGGGCAACCGGTCGTAGAACGATTCGGTTTGTGAGAATGCCTTTCCGACGATGCGGAACGTTCGGGCCGAGACATAGCGCAGCGAATCGGCCTCAATACCCTTTGCAGCGAACGTGCAGGCTGCAAGAAGCATCGAAATCAGTAGTTTTTTCATTGTCGTGACGATATTAGAAAAGATGTGTGTGTCAGATCAAGAAGTGTGTGTCAGATATTGTACAGGTACCGCTTGATACTTCGCTTGGGGGTCTTTTCGAATTCGGTCGGATAGATCACGATGCTTGAGATCTGTTCGTACGAGGCCACCAGCGAATTGAGTTCCGTGAGATTCTTCTGCATGTATTTCGGGATTTCGGTCTGATCGATTCCGTCGGCATCGGCCGTGTCGTAATCCGGTACCACCAGCGCCACCAGTTTGCCGTCCCGCTCCACAACGAGCGACTCCATGACCAGATATAGCGAATTGAGTTTGCTTTCGATCTCCTCGGGATATACGTTCTGGCCGCTGCCCGACAGGATCATTGTCTTGCTCCGGCCGCGAATGTAGAGCGTACCGTCGTCATCCATTGTTCCCATGTCGCCGGTGTGCAGCCATCCGTTCTGATCGATGACCTCGGCCGTAGCCTTTTCGTTCTTGTAGTATCCGCGCATGACGTGTTCACCGCGCACCAGAATCTCACCGGCCGTGGTCTGCGGGTTTTCCGAGTCGATCCGCACCTCGAGGTGGTTGCGGATATAGCGGCCGCAGGAACTGGGTTTGAATTCGTTGTCGGGCGTGAAACTGATCAGCGGGGCGCATTCGGTCATACCGTATCCGATGGTTATCGGGAAGCGTATCTTCATGAGGAATGATTCGGTCTCCTCGTTTATCGGGGCTCCGCCGACGATGAATATTGCTACGTTGCCGCCGAATGCGTCGAGCATCTTCTTGCGTATCGAGGAGTATATTGCGGTATTGAGCAGCGGGATGCGCATTGCGATGCTCATGGGTTTGCGGTCGAGCAGCGGAAGGATCTGCCTGCGGTATATCTTTTCGAGGATCATCGGCACGCAGCAGATGATGTTCGGTCTGACGACCGACATCGCCTCCATGAGGATTTTTGGCGAGGGTATCTTTCCGAGCAGTGTTACGTGTCCGCCCACCGACAGCGGCGTGAGGAAGTCGAAAGCGCAGCCGTAGGCGTGTGCCAGCGGCAGGAACGAGAGCGTGCGGCCACATTGTTGGAAATACCGTGTTCCGGTCTGTGTGTTCATGGCGCTCTTTGCGAAGACGACGTTCCCGGTGAGGTTGTTTACGGTTAGCATTACGCCCTTCGACGAGCCGGTGGTTCCGGACGTATAGTTGAGCAGGATGACCTGGTCGTTTGGGCTGAAGCCGCGCGAATATTTTGCCCGGTAGTTTTTGATAATGTCGCGCTGGAATCGAGAGATCGAATGGCCGTCGCGTTCGTATATTACGTGGAAGTCGGTGAGCGACAGTACGGCCAATATTCGCGGTATCTGATCCTCCTCGATGTTGTCCCAGTAGTTGTCGCTCAGGAAGAGCATTTTGCTCTCCGAGTGGTTGATTATGTGGATGATGTCGGTCGGGCTGAAGTCCTGCAGGATCGGGACTATTATTGCGCCGTAGGTTATTGTTGCGAGGTATGTTATGCACCAACGTGTATTGTTGCGGCCGATGAGGGCAATTTTGTCGCCACGTTTGATCTTGGCCTTTTTGAAGAGCAGGTGCAGTTTGGCGATCTCCTTGGCCATTTCGTAATATGAGAACGTTTCGTTCTTGAAGTAGTCGGTCAGAGCCGGCAGTTCGCGGTTATCGCGGAAACTGGTCTCATATATCTTGATAAGGTTTTCCTGTAACATGCCTTTGAACTGTTTTAGGTTGTCGGTTTGAGCCTCGCGGTGAACGGCGGCTCCGGTGTCATATCACGCAATAGTCGTACCTCGGTTGCCGTGGGATTATCTGTCCGAAGCCGTATTGTCGTTGTCAGTATGCCTGTGGGCAGGTTTCCAGAGGTATATTTTTGATTCGGTGCCCTCGCGCAGCCGCTTGATGTTCTTGCGGTGTGTAATTATGAGCAGTATTGCCACCACGATCGAGAATACGATGAGCGGGACGGTATGGTTTGTTTTCGGGGAGATGAGTATGAATATGGGGAACGATACTCCGGCGACCATCGAAGCGAGCGAGACGTAGTGCCATATCATGAGCACGACGAACCATACGCAGAAACACAGCAGCAGGATAGTGGGATTGATACCGATTACGGCTCCGACGAGTGTTGCGACGCCTTTTCCGCCGCGGAATCCTGCGAATATCGGGAATATGTGACCAAGTACGGCAGCTACGACGGCTGATATTTTGAGTATTACGAGTGTATTTTCGTCGATTGCGGGGTTGTACTTCATGAGGCCCATTAGCGTTACGGCGACGAATCCCTTAAAGACGTCGAGTGCGAAGACGGGCAATGCGGCACGTTTTCCGAGAACCCGGAGGGTATTTGTTGCGCCGGCGTTTTTGGAGCCGTATTCGCGGATGTCGATGCCGTAATATTTTTTGCCGATCCAGACGGCGCTGGGGATCGATCCGAGCAGGTAAGCGGCTATGATGAAGAGTACTATGCAGAAGTATGTCATGTGAACGTTGTGCGATTAACGGTATGAAATAATCGGGTCATTTCACGCAAAGGTATGAAAAAAACGACAATAATTAATAAAAAAAGTCGGAAAAAGGGTGCGGGAGTTTTATTAATTTTACAGAAAATCGTATCTTTGTTTGCCCGAATCCGCAAGGCGGACGGTGTGATGACGGCTCCGGATTGCGGATGTTTGCGCAGACGTGCAGCGGCGCGTTGCCCACGGATGCCGGGGTCGTTCATGCATCTGGGTGTCATTATCGTAAAAACTTGGTTATATGGGACATAAGAAACCGTTGATAGAGGCTGTCAGGACATTCGACTGGTGGAAGTCGTGGATTCGCATTTTCGTAGGCTGTACGATTCTGGCAGCCGGATTCGTCTATTTCATCAACCCCTACAACATCGTCCCGGGCGGTGTCTACGGTGCCGGCATCGTGCTGCACCACCTCTTCCCGTCGATACAGGTCGGTACGTTCGGATATATGATGGATATCCCGTTGATGATCTGGGCGGTATTGATCTTCGGCGGATCGTTCGGAGCCCGTACGATCGTGGCCGCCATGACTACTCCGGGCCTGATGAACGTCATGACATACCTGAGCTATCCGGACGTCTCGATGCAGAGCCCTCAGACCTTGCTCAACGGACATATCGACCTCTCGAACGACATCATGCTGGCCGCAATCTGCGGTGCGGTGCTCATCGGACTGGGTGTGGGCCTTGTGGTGCGCAGCCAGGGTACGACCGGTGGTACGGATGTGGTGGCAATGACTCTGCAGAAGTTCTTCAAACTGAAATTCGCTAACGGAATCCTGATAGTCGATTCGATGGTGGTGATCTTCGGTATCATCGTGCTGCAGGATTGGAAACTGCCGCTCTATTCGCTTATTACGATCTATATTTCGTCGCGCGTGATCGACTTCGTGATCGACGGCGCCAGCTACGACAAGCTGCTGTTCATTACGACCAACGGTGAGAGTACCGAACGGCTGCGCAAGCTGATCCTCGAGGATATCGAGCGCGGCGGTACATATATCAAGGCGCGCGGAATGTACACGGGGGCCGACAAGGAGATGATCTTCCTTGTTGTGAGCCGCAACGAGGTCATAGGGGTGCAGAACCGTATCCGCGAGATCGACCCGCGGGCCTTCCTCGTGGTGGTGAATGCCTACGATACGTACGGCGAGGGTTTCAAGCCCTTCCCCGAGGACGATCCGACAAAATAGTGTGTTTTTTTGAGACTTGAGAGATGAAAATGAACTCGTTGAGGCCTCTGCGCGGCGGAGGCAGGAAACTTTATATCGAAACGTACGGCTGCCAGATGAACTTCGGCGATACCGAAATCGTCGCCTCGATCATGCAGGACGAGGGGTGGAGATATACCGAAGACCCTTCGGATGCCGATGCCATACTGTTGAATACCTGTTCGATACGCGACAATGCCGAACAGCGTATCTGGGGGCGGCTGAACGAATTGCGGCGCTACCGCCGTGCGAAGCCGTCGCTCGTGATCGGCGTCATAGGCTGCATGGCTGAGCGTCTGAAGGGCAAGCTTACCGAGGGTGAGAATGCCGTGGATGTGGTTGCGGGGCCCGACTCGTACCGCGACCTGCCGGTGTTGATCCGGACGGCCGAGGAGGGAGGTCTGGGCATCAACGTCGAGTTGTCGCGCGAGGAGACCTATGCCGACATTTCGCCCGTGCGGCTCGACAAGAACGGCGTAACGGCATTCGTGTCGATCATGCGTGGCTGCAACAACTACTGTTCATATTGCGTGGTCCCGTACACGCGCGGTATCGAGCGCAGCCGCGATCCGCAGACCATCCTGCGCGAGGTGCGGTCGCTGTTCGAAGCGGGATACCGTGAGGTGACCCTGCTGGGGCAGAATGTCAACTCGTACCGTTGGGGTGAAGGTTATGCGTTTCCGGAGTTGTTGCGGGATGTTGCGTCGGTCGATCCGCTGCTGCGGGTAAGGTTTGCCACCTCGCACCCGAAGGACATGAGCGACCGCCTGCTCGAAACGATGGCCTCGATGCCCAATATCTGCCGGCATATCCATCTTCCGGCGCAGTCGGGAAGCAGCCGCATGCTGGAGAAGATGAACCGCCGCTACACGCGCGAGTGGTATCTCGACCGTGTGGCCGCGATCCGGCGCTACATGCCTGATTGTGCTATTACGACCGACCTGATTGCCGGATTCTGTTCGGAGACCGGGGAGGACCATGCCCAGACACTGTCGCTGATGCGCGAGGTGGGGTATGACTTTGCCTATATGTTCAAATATTCTGAGCGGCCCGGGACTCGGGCACAGCGGACGATGGAGGATGATGTTCCGGAGGATGTCAAGACGGCGCGTCTGACGGAGATCATCGACCTGCAGAACGAACTCTCGCTCGAAAGCAACCGCCGCGACGTAGGCAAACGTTTCGAAATACTGGTTGAGGGAGTTTCGCGGCGGCGCGACGACCAGCTGTTCGGCCGCACGTCGCAGAACAAGGTTGTGGTTTTCGACCGCGGCGGGTATCAGGCCGGGGATTACGTTCGGGTCGAGGTTGTCGACTGCTCGTCGGCGACGCTGATCGGCCGGGTGGCGGAATAGACGCCTTGAGGGCCGGGGAGACCTTCATGGCTGGCCGGAAGGGAGGATCGGAAACAGGCGCCAGATGGGATGGCGGCGGGGATGATCGACAGCCGGCCCAACAACAGCCGGCCCAACGTATGGCAGCGGCCGGAGAGGTAGCCCGTCGGCCCGCGCTACACTGGCGGCCGGATTTTATTCGGTCGGATTTTGTGCGGCGGGAGTTGTGTGACGGATATTGTTCGGCGGATTCTGTGGGCAGCGCCGAGGGTGGCTGCCATATTTTGATGTATGAACTTAGAGATTTATTGAAAGAAGATGAGATTTGATGAATTACCGTTGGAACCGGAGATACTCGAGGGGCTCGAGGCGATGAATTTCGTCGAGATGACCCCCGTACAGGAGCAGACGATTCCGATAATACTCTCCGGACGCGATATAATAGGTTGTGCCCAGACCGGTACGGGCAAGACGGCTGCCTATACGCTGCCGCTGCTGAACCGGCTTTCGGTCGAAGGCAATCCGGACAATGTGATAAAGTCGGTGATCATAGTGCCGACGCGTGAACTGGCCCAGCAGATCGACATGCAGTTTCAGGGCTTCTCATATTTTCTGTCGGTGTCGACGACGGTTGTTTACGGCGGCGGCGACGGCAAGGATTGGGATGTCCAGAAACGCGGCATGCTGATGGGTTCGGATGTTGTGATTGCGACCCCGGGCCGCCTGATCGCGCATCTGACCAACAGCGGCGTCGACCTGTCGCATGTCGAGTGCCTGATCCTCGACGAGGCTGACCGCATGCTCGACATGGGTTTCAGCGACGACATAATGAAGATAATATCCTACATGCCGCGCCAACGCCAGACGGTTATGTTTTCGGCGACGCTGCCTCCCAAGATCCGCGACCTGGCCCGTACGATCCTGCACGATCCGGCCGAGGTGTCGATCGCGGTCTCGAAGCCGAACGATGCCATCGAACAGTCGGCCTATATCTGTTATGAGGGTCAGAAGGTGGGTATCGTGCGTGAAATGTTCTCGCAGCCGTCTGAGACCAAGACCATAATCTTTACCTCCTCGAAGCTGAAGGCCAAGGAGCTGGCGCATATTCTGAAGCGGATGAAGTTCAACGTTGCGGCGATGCATTCGGATCTCGAACAGTCGCAGCGCGAGGAGGTGATGCTCAATTTCAAGAACGGAAAGATTGCGGTGCTGGTGGCGACGGACATTGTTTCGCGCGGCATCGACATCGAGGATATCGGCTTGATCGTGAATTACGATGTCCCGCACGATCCGGAGGATTATATCCACCGTATCGGCCGTACGGCGCGGGCCGAGGCTACGGGTGCGGCGGTAACGCTGGTGAGCGAGGAGGATCAGGGCAAGTTCCACCGTATCGAGAAGTTCATCGAGCGCGATATCGAAAAGCGGCCGTTGCCGGAATCGGTCGGAGAGGGTCCGGTCTATAATCCCGAGGCGTTCGAACACGGATACCGGAAGGGTCGCGGAGGTCGTGGCGGCCGAGGAGAACGTTCGAACGGCGGACGTCGCGGGGGATCGGATCATGGCCGTCGCGGCGGGAAGAAGGAGTCGGGACGCTCGTCTGGCAGCACCTCCGAAAACAATATGCGGGGGACACAAGACTCTGCTGCGGCACCGACGCCGGATACAGGCCGTGAGACGTCGCAGAAAGGGTCGGAGCGCCGAGGACAAGACAAGCCGGATCGAACTTCGGCCGGGGTTGCATCTGCGCAGACGGGAGAAGCTGTGGCCGGAGGTTCGGCCGGAGTGGGAAACTCGGCAGGTGAAGGTTCGCAGCGCCATGAAGGGAAACGGCATGGAGGCCGCCGGCGCAGATTCCGTCCGCGGAAACCGTCGGGTGAATCTTCCGGTCAATGATCCGGGGGGCGACGAACCAGAATTTACATACTTGTTTTTAACAGCTGTCCTGAGCATATTGGATGGCTGTTTTTTCATGAATTGCGTTTTGAAGTAACTGGAATAATTCCTAAATTTGATATCTGAAGGCACTCATTCCAACTATCTGTTTTATTGAGGCGGCCGCCGTAAGGTGACCGGTTGGCGGCAAATTGTGCGAATACACCCTTGAAGGAGACAGTTTCCAGACCTGATCGCCGGAACGAAAGGTCCGGTTTTTGCGGTTTCTGCTGCGGGGCGCAGTGCGCCGGCTGGAGGCAAACGACAGGTTTGCGCATGCTTTTTGAATGTAATGTATCGAAAAACATTGGCCGTTATGAGTGTTCATGAATCATTGCCGCCGGAAGACCGGAGCGGTAACATGTCGGATATCGATTTTGAGACGGGCGAAGTCTATCTCTTTCACCGTCACGATTCGCATTGTCCGGCGGCAGGGTCGCTGTGGGGGATTTTCGACAGGCGCTATGGCAGCCGGATCGGACTCGAATCGAGTACCGAAGATCAGTTCCATTTCCGGCATTGGCACCTTCTGGACCCGTCGTACCGCTACTGCCGACGTTCGACCCGGGCCGAAATGAGGGATTATGTGGCCAACATGATCCTGACGGAGGTGTGCGGAGAGACCGATGGCCGGAGTGACAACCCGTTGCGGCGGGCGGTCCTTCAACATGGCGCCTTGGATGCGGACGAAGATGCTTCGGGTGTTGTCGGAGCAGTTGCATCGGAATTGGCCGGGGCCGGAGATGAGGTATTGAAGGGCGGGCCGGAACGTGTAAGGAACGAAAAGAGTCCCGACGTACGGTCGGCGGATGGGGCGGATGTGCGGGAACCGGTCATGCAGCGTGGGTAAAGTGTCGGCAGGTTGCCGATGCCTGTGAGAATGGAGCAGGTAGAGCCGTGTTGCAGGATTGCGGAAATAAAAGAGCAGGAGCCTGGCGGAGTCAGGTGTCTAAATTGGATAGCGGCTGCGGCTCACGCACAGTAGCTCATAATCTGATGTTTAACAGTAAACGACAGACGCCCCGATACGCAATCATTACGTATCGGGGCGTCTGTCTGTCGGGCGTCTGTCAGTCGGGCGTCTGTCAGTCGGCTGTCGAACGTTTGTCGAGCGGCTGTCGGCCGTTAGTAATCCATCCGAATTCCGGTGTATGTCGACGGTGAGAGCTGGCGCAACTCCTGCTTGACCTTTTCGCTGACGTCGAGGCTCTCGATGAAATCCCGTATGGTCTGTTGCGTTACATGCGTATTGGTACGGGTGAGGGCCTTGAGGGCTTCGTATGGCGACGGATACTCTTCGCGGCGCAGGATGGTCTGAATGCCTTCGGCTACGACGGCCCAGTTGTTTTCGAGGTCGCGCTCGAAGGCTTCGGTATTTATGATCAGCTTGTTGAGTCCCTTCAGTATCGACTTGAACGCGATTATCGAATGGGCTGTCGGAACCCCGATGTTGCGCAGAACGGTCGAGTCGGTCAGGTCTCGCTGCAGACGCGATACGGGCAGTTTTGCGGCCAGATGCGCGAGGATTGCATTTGCCATTCCGAGGTTTCCTTCGGCATTTTCGAAGTCGATGGGGTTAACCTTGTGCGGCATTGCCGACGAACCGACCTCACCGGCCTTGATGCGCTGCTTGAAATACTCCTCGGAGACGTATGTCCAGATGTCGCGGCAAAGGTCTATGAGGATGGTATTGATACGCTTCATGGCATCGAATATGGCGGCCAGATTGTCGTAGTGCTCGATCTGGGTGGTGAACTGCGAACGGTTCAGGCCGAGGCGTTCGCCGACGAAGCGGTTGGCGAATCCAACCCAGTCGATTTCGGAATATGCGGCGTTGTGGGCATTGAAGTTCCCGGTTGCGCCGCCGAACTTGGCCGGTACGGGAATCGCCTTGAGCTGCTGCTCCTGCTTGTCGAGGCGCTCGACGAATACCATAATCTCCTTGCCCAGGCGTGTTGGCGATGCCGGCTGCCCGTGGGTGCGGGCCAGCATGGGGACATCGCGCCACTGGTCGGCCATTTCGTAGAGTTTTGCCCGTACGGTTTCGAGAGTCGGGTAATATACATCGTTCAGGGCCTCGCTCAGCAGGAGCGGTGTTGCCGTATTGTTGATGTCCTGCGAGGTGAGTCCGAAATGTACGAACTCCTTGTGCGGGCCGAGTCCGATGCCGTCCATCTTCTCCTTGATGAGATATTCGACAGCCTTTACATCGTGGTTTGTTGTCTGTTCGATCTGTTTTACGCGGAGGGCGTCGTCGATGGTGAAATTGCGGTAAATGTCGCGGAGGGTTTCGAACTTGGTACGGTCTATGCCCGAGAGTTGCGGAAGCGGGATTTCGCACAGGGCGATGAAGTATTCGATTTCGACGCGTGTGCGGTAGCGGATGAGAGCGAATTCCGAGAAGTAGTTCTCGAGGGGCGATGAGGCGTCGCGATAACGTCCGTCGACCGGCGATATTGCAGTGATTTTACTGAGTTCCATGTTCGATTGTTAATGGTTGAATAGGCCACAAAATTAAGACAAAAAAGCGACTAATGAAATTCCACGGCAATGAATTTGGGAAAATATCGTTATATTTGCGGACATTTAGGAATGTAGTAGTAATACGCAACTGATTGTGAATTTTTTTGTGAGATTGATCGACGGAATCGTCGGTTTCGTGCGGCGAAATCCGGTATTGGTCTTTTTTATTGTTGTTTTGGCAATTGCGGCTCCGACGGCAGTGGCCGGAGTCTTACGGTTCGTTATGTACGGGATATTGTTTTTGTTGGTTCTGGGGCTGGTCGCGGCCCTGACGATCGGGTACCGACTGCGGCGTCTGCGCGACGAGGCCGAACGGCAGATGGGCGGCGGCAACGGATATTACCGGCGATATAGCTATCGGAGCGACCGGCGTGACGGCTACGGCCGGACGGTTCGCGAAGGGGATGTCGAGGTGCAGCAGACCCAGCCGCAGGAAAAACGCGTGCGGAGCGATGTGGGCGACTATGTCGACTTCGAGGATGTGAAGGATTCGGATAAGAGATAATTGAACGATAGCGATGCTGAAGTTTTTCGAGACAGTCGGACGATATTTCCTGTTGATGGGGAAGGTGTTTTCGAGACCTGAAAAGGGTTCGATCTACCGCCGTCGGATCATGTTCGAGATGGAGGCGCTGGGGTTCAACTCTATCGGCATTGCTGCTGTAATTTCGATATTCATGGGGGCCGTGGTGACCCTGCAGATGGCCATCAACCTCGAAGCGGTCTATATACCGAGATACCTGATCGGATATGCCACGCGCGAAACGATGATCCTCGAATTCTCGTCGACGGTCGTTGCGCTGATCCTGGCCGGCAAGGTCGGGTCGAACATCGCCTCGGAGATCGGAACCATGCGCATCACCGAACAGATCGACGCACTGGAGATCATGGGGGTCAACTCGGCAAGCTATCTGATTCTGCCCAAGATCATAGCTACGGTACTGTTTTTCCCGCTGCTGACCATACTGAGCATCCTGATCGGTATCCTCGGCGGATGGCTTGTGGCGGGTTTCACCGGCATCATGATCCCGGATGACTACATAGTCGGCCTGCTGACCGATTTCAAACCCTATTCGATTACCTACTCGTTGATCAAGATAGCGGTCTTCGCATTCATAATTACTTCGGTATCCGGCTTTTACGGATACTATGCCGAGGGAAATTCGCTCGAAGTGGGCCGCGCCTCGACAAAAGCCGTAGTGGCAAGTTCGATCGTGATCCTGATCTTCAACCTGATTCTGACACAGCTGCTTCTGACCTGAGATGATACGCGGAGAACATATCGTTAAGTCTTTCGACGGACGCAAGGTGCTGGACGACATCTCGGTGGAGTTCGACGCCGGCAAGACCAACCTGATCATCGGACGCAGCGGTTCGGGCAAAACGGTGCTGTTGAAGTCGCTTGTCGGACTGCATGAGATCGATTCGGGCGAGATATATTATGATGACATATGCTTTTCGTCGCTCGGGTTCCGCGAACGCAAGAGTGTTAGGCGCGATGTTGGCATGATTTTTCAGGGAGGTGCATTGCTCGACTCGTCGACCGTCGAGGACAACGTGCGGTTGCCGCTGGACCTGTTCACCGATCAGAGCATGTCGGAGAAGCGCGACCGGGTCGATTTCTGCCTTCGGCGCGTCAACCTGACCAATGCCGAAAAGCTCTATCCGTCGGAGTTGAGCGGCGGCATGACCAAACGTGTGGCCATAGCGCGGGCGATCGTGATGAATCCGAAATACCTCTTCTGCGACGAACCCAATTCGGGTCTGGACCCGATGACGTCGGTGGTGATCGACAACCTGATCAAGGAGATTACCGAGGAGTACAACATCACGACGATCATCAATACGCACGACATGAACTCGGTGATGGAGATCGGCGAAAAGATCGTTTTCCTGCACGATGGCCGCAAGTGGTGGGAGGGGAGCAAACATGACATCATGTTTACGGACAACCGCGAGTTGAATGATTTTGTTTTCGCGTCGGCGATGGCCAAGCGTGCCAAGGCCAAAATGTAGCTTGACGAGCCGAAACGTAACAGATTGGAATATTGCGGTTTGCAAATGTGGTCGGTTGGAGTTCCGGCCGGCAGGCGCAAAAAACGCCGAGTGATAGTAAAAAAATTTAATAAACATTTGCAAATCAATGGAACTATATATATTTTTGCACTGTTAAAAAATTAACGGAAGTGTTTAACCTAAAATAAATCACAAGATTATGTCACAGATTAAGATTGGTATCAACGGTTTCGGACGTATCGGCCGTATGGTATTCCGTGCAGCTTGCACGCAGACCGACAAGTATGACATTGTAGGCATCAACGACCTTTGCCCGGTAGACTACCTGGCATACATGCTCAAGTACGATACGATGCACGGCAAGTTCGAAGGCACGATCGCTTGCGACATGGAGAAGAGCCAGCTGATCGTTAACGGCAAGGCTATCCGCGTTACCGCAGAGAAGGATCCTGCAAACCTGAAATGGGATGAGGTAGGTGCAGAGTACGTCGTAGAGTCGACCGGTCTGTTCCTGACCGAGGAGAAGGCCAAGGCTCACATCGCAGCCGGTGCCAAATATGTAGTTATGTCGGCTCCTTCGAAGGACGCTACCCCGATGTTCGTATGCGGCGTTAATACCGATACTTATGCTGGCCAGAAGATCGTTTCGAACGCATCCTGCACCACCAACTGCTTGGCTCCTATCGCCAAGGTGCTGAATGACAAGTTCGGTATCACCGATGGTTTGATGACCACCGTTCACTCGACCACCGCAACCCAGAAGACCGTCGATGGTCCTTCGATGAAGGACTGGCGTGGCGGCCGTGCCGCTTCGGGCAATATTATCCCGTCGTCGACCGGTGCTGCAAAGGCTGTAGGTAAGGTTATACCTTCGCTGAACGGCAAACTGACCGGTATGTCGATGCGTGTTCCTACGCTGGACGTTTCGGTTGTCGACCTGACCGTAAACCTGGCTAAGCCTGCAAAATACGAGGAGATCTGCGCTGCCATGAAAGAGGCTTCGGAAGGCGAACTGAAGGGCGTGCTCGGTTACACCGAGGAGGCTGTCGTTTCGTCGGACTTCCTGGGCGATCCCCGTACTTCGATCTTCGACAAGGCTGCCGGTATCGCTCTGACCGACACCTTCGTTAAGGTTGTTTCGTGGTACGACAACGAGTGGGGCTACTCGAACAAGGTGCTCGACCTGATCTCGGTAATGAAGGCTTACAACAAGTAGTCATTCATCCGAAAAGATGTGACGGGATGACGGTTGCCGCCTGAGGACGGTGCCAATCCCGCAAATGATAAGCCGGCGGATCATTGCGATCCGCCGGCTTGTATTTTTATTGTAACAGTTTGGTCGGTTTACTGTAAGGAGCTGGCTAGTTTACGGCCTGAGACGATTGCGCAGAGGAAGTGTGTGAACAGTCCGTGCTTGGCTATTCGTTGCTGCCGGCCGCGATCTGCTCCGTATGTACGAATATGGATTGGTCGAAAGTGAGTTCCGGTTTCTGTTCGAAGAGCCCGAAGAGTGCCGATCCCGATCCCGACATTGCGGCATAGAGGGCTCCGGCATCGAGAAGTGCACGCTTGAGCTCGCCGAGCTGCGGGTAGAGCGCGAACAGATGCCGTTCGAAATCGTTGACAATAGTTGTTTGCCATTCGGATATGGGGGCAGCAAGGCGTTGCGCAAGCGGCCGGTCGGGGATATGCGGTGTGACGCCGGCGTAGGCCTGAGCCGTTGAGATCCCGAACGGCGGCTTTATGACGGCCAGCCACAGTCCTGCGATGGGCGGGGCGAACGGAGACATGATTTCACCACGGCCGCTGCATATCTGTGGGCGGCTTTCGATGAAGAATGCGGTGTCGCTGCCGAGTTCGGCGGCAATCTCGACCATTCGGCCGGTGGAGAGCCCCAGGCCGAAGAGTTCGTTTAGGCCGCGGATTACGGCTGCGGCATCTGACGACCCTCCGCCGAGACCGGCTCCGAATGGCACCCGCTTGTCGAGCGTAATCGTTACGGGGCCGATTCCGACATACCGTTCGAGGGCGCGTAAAGCCTTCAGACACAGATTTTTCTCGGGCGGGCAGTCGACCACGAGTCCCGATTGGCGGAATTCGGTCGATGCGGACCGTTCGATACCGATCGTGTCGTAGAGGCCTTCGACCGGAAACATGAGTGTCTCGACGTCGTGGAAACCGTCGCTGCGGCGGCGCAGGATATCGAGACCGATATTGATTTTGCAGACAGCCTTGAGTTCCATATGTGCAAATATACCAAAAAATTATCTACATTTGCAGGAGTTTGTTCAGTAGTTTTGGCAAAAGTAACATGCAGTTCCGGACACAAATATCGATCGAGCCTTTCGGCCGTCGTATTGACCACTCGCAGAGCGGATTGATGATCGGCTCCTGCTTTACGGATCATATCGGGCGGCGTATGGCTGATGCCGGCTTTCGGGTTGCGGTCAATCCGTTCGGGGTGATGTTCAATCCGGTGTCGGTGACGTCGGTGCTGGAGAGACTTGGTACGGGCCAGCTATATACGGCCGACGACCTGCAACGGGATGGCGAACGATGGTTTTCGTACGACTTTCACGGTGATTTTGCGGCGCGGTCGGCCGAGGAGGCCCTTCGCCGTATGAACGGTGCGGTCGAGAGTGGCGCGGCGGCATTGCAGGCTGCGGATTATGTCGTGCTGACGTTGGGTACGGCGTGGGTATACCGGTTGGAGGGAGGTCGTGTTGCGGCCAATTGCCACAAGATGCCGCAAAGGCTCTTTACGCGCAGCCGAATGAGTGTGGAGGAGACGGTCGAGGTGCTGACACGTGCGATCGAGGGCCCGCTGGCCGGGCGGCATGTGATACTGACGGTGAGCCCGGTACGGCACGTTGGAGATGGCTTGGCCGGCAACTCGTTGAGCAAGGCCGTGTTGCGTGTGGCGGCGGGATGCCTGGCCGAACGGTATGAACAGGTCGACTATTTCCCGGCCTTCGAGATACTGAATGATGACCTGCGCGACTACCGGTTCTATGATGCCGACATGGTTCACCCATCTCCGGTGGCAGTCCAGTACGTTTGGGAACAGTGGCTGGCGTGTGCCGTGGCTCCGGAATCGCAACGGCCGGCGGCGGAGGCCGAACGGTTGAGTACGGCCATGCGGCACCGCCCGCTCGATCCCGGTTCCGAGGCGCATCGCGTTTTCTGCCGTTCGATGCTCGATCGTGTGGAGCGTCTTGAACGTGAATATCCGGGGATCGACTGGAGCCGTTGGCGCAGATACTTTTCTGCCGAATCGTAAAACCTGTACAGCATTGGCGTTGCGACTGCTCGGGACCTGGAAAACATTGCGGTCAGGAGGCTGTATCGAACGTCGTTCCGGAGCCGCCGGCGAAAACATTTCGGGCAGTGTATTAATCGCCTGAATTGGTGGATTTCCTCGGAATATTTTTGTATCTTTGGCAGTTTGAAATTCGTAACGATGAAATTTTTATCAATCATATTCTGCGCATTGCCGCTGCTTGCCGGCGCCCAACCTGCCGCATCGGTACATGAACCGCCGCGGCTGATCGTCAATATCGTTGTAAGTCAGATGCGTTATGACTTTCTCTCCCGCTTCGAACACGGTTTCGGCGAGGGGGGCTTCCGGCGCTTCTTCAACGAAGGCACGGTCTATGACGAGAGTTACTACAACTTCATGCAGACCACCACTCCGGCTGCGCTTGCCACATTGACCACCGGTGCCAACCCCTCGACGCACGGAATAACGAGTGCATACTGGATCGATTATACCACGGGACGCGAGGTGTCGCTTGCGGTGGATACGACGGTTCGCGGACTGGATTGCGATGAGGGCCGTGGCTGCTATTCGGATGCCAATATTACGGTTCCGACCTTCGGCGACGCACTGCTCGACTACTCGCCCGAAAGCAGGGTGATCACGTTGGCGTGCGATCCGGTGTCGGCGGTGGTGATGGGCGGCGAACGGTCGGATGTATACTGGATCGATGCGGACCGTTGCAGCTGGGCAACCTCGACGGCATACAAGTATCTGCTTCCGGAGTGGGTTGTAAAGTATAACGAAGAGCGTTTCGGAGCCGGTTTCCTGAACTACGACTGGACCTTGTTCCGCGACAACGAAATATATGTCAACCGTCGCTACTCGCGTCTCGAACCGGTTCGGAATACCGAAGAACCGAATAAAAAACGGTCGTTCCTGTCGAGGATCTTTACGCGTCCGACCATTTCGCGCGAGTACGATCAGATATTGCAGACCCCGGCAGCCAATACCATAGTCTTCGACTTTGCAAAGCGTGCCGTCATACATGAGAAACTCGGGGCGGACGATGCTACCGACGTGCTGAATATCTGTCTGGATGCCCCGCGTTATATCGGGGAGCTGTACGGTCCGGAGTCGATGGAGGTTGAAGATACGTTCTACCGGCTGGATGCCGATCTCGAAGAGTTCCTGTCGTTCGTCTTCGCACAGGTCGACGATCCGTCGCAGGTACTTGTGGTGCTTACCTCGGATCATGGTTCGAGCGATTCGTACGATATCGGCGAGGATTCGCGCAAACGCTTCAATCCGAGTCAGTTCTGTGTCATCCTGAACAGCTTCATGATTGCACAGTGGGGACAGGGCGACTGGGTGGTCGACTATGTCGACCGTCAGGTCTACCTGAACCGGAACCTGATCTACGAACGGAACCTTAATCTGGAAGATATTCAGAATCGTGTGGCGGCTTTCGCCCTCCAGTTCCGCGGCATTTCGCACGTGATGACCTCGACGGCAATGCAGAACAGCTATTTCGGCGCCTCCTACGCCCAGATGATGCAGAACAGTTTCTATCCCCGTCGTTCGGGCGACCTGACAATCAATCTCATGGCCGGCTGGATCGAGGATCGTGAAGGAATCCGTTCGCTCTCGGGGTCGATGTACGGCTACGATACGCATGTGCCGTTGATGTGGCTCGGCGGCGGAGTTCCAGCCGGTGTGCGGGTCTATCGCAGCGTCGACATGTGTTCGGTGGCTCCAACGTTGGCACGTCTCGTGCATATCGGACGTCCGATTGCTTCGACGGCCCTCCCGCTCGAGGAGATCGTCGGGGCGGCGGAATAGGCATCCGGATGTCGTGAGTGCCGGAGCGGTATTTGTTTTTGAGAACAATAAAAATTTGGAAATGGATAAGATACAGGATGAAATAATCGAGGAGTTCGCCGTATTCGACGACTGGCTCGACAAGTATGACTATCTGATCAGCCTGGGCGAGAGCCTTCCGGCGATCGATCCTGCGCATCGCAACGATGACTATCTGATCCGCGGCTGCCAGTCCCGCGTATGGGTTGATGCCCGCGAGGAGGATGGTCGGGTGATCTATACGGCCGACAGCGATGCCATTATCACCAAGGGTATCATCTCGCTGCTCATACGGGTTCTGAGCGGCCGGACGCCCGAGGAGATTCTGTCAACGGAACTCTATTTCATCGACCGCATAGGGTTGCGCGAGAACCTGTCGCCGACCCGTAGCAACGGCCTGTTGGCAATGATAAAACAGATGCGGCTCTATGCGTCGACCTTTGCGGCGCTGGACCGCAGTAACGGAGGTGCGAAATGATGACTCCTGAGGAGATTACGCGTGTCGAACATGATATTGTTCTGACGCTTAAGAATATCTATGATCCGGAGATACCGGTTAATGTATATGATCTGGGGTTGATCTACGAGATCGACTTTACGCCGGACGGCGTGGCGACGATCCGCATGACGCTGACGGCCCCGAACTGTCCGATGGCCGACATGCTTGTCGAGGATATCAACGTGCAAGTGGCCAAGGTTAAGGGTGTTAAGTCAGTGAATGTGATCCTGACCTTCGACCCTCCCTGGGACAAGTCGATGATGTCGGAAGAGGCCCTTCTCGAACTCAACATGTTTTGATTGCGATGCCGTCGAAAGCCGATAACCTATTGCTGCGACTGTTGTGGAGCGAACCGCGCTGGGTATTGCGCGAGTTCGAATGCACCGACGGCCGCCGGCTTACGGTCGAGTCGGCCGGCGAGCTGGATGCCGGGCGTGATGTTGCACGCGGCGCACGTGTGGTGATCGGCGGGGAGAGGCTCTGCGGCGATATCCTGTTGGGCAACGACCGTTCGGCTGCGGAGCATTGCATTGCCCGTTTTACAGCCACGGCCGAATGCGGGGTTGCGCTCGACGGCGGAGGCCGCATGTTGCCGGTGGTTCGGGTGACGATCCCGGATGCCGTCCGTCGTGAATACAACCGGCTGGTCAGCGGGTCATCGGACTTCTATTGCGGCGAGCGTCTGCAACGGCTCGACTCGTTGCATCGGAGCGATCTCTTCACAGGGCTGTTTTTCGACAGGATTTCGCGGAAGTACGGCGATTTGGAGCGGATCTTCATCTCGTGTGACGGCGACTGGAACCAGACATTCTATACGATGCTGATGCGCGTGATGGGCGACGTGAAGAACCGCGATGCCTATATGCGTCTTGCGGGCATGGTCCCGGTCCGTTACCTTCAGCGCGAGCGCGAGTCGCTGGTCGCAATCGAGGCGATGCTTCTCGGGGCATCGGGACTGCTCGACATGTATGAGGAGGATGAGTACGTGTCTCGGCTGAAGAGCGAATTCTATTATCTCAGGCATAAATATACGCTGCAGGCCATGCACCAGTCGGACTGGGATCTGGTACGAGTCAATCCGCGCAACCATCCGGTATTGCGGCTGGCACAGATAGCCGCTTTCGTACATTTGGGCGATTTTTCGTTTTCGAAGGCGATCGAGTGCCGGACTTCGGACGATGCTGCATCGATGTTTGCGGTAGAGGCGTCGGACTACTGGACCAACCACTCTCTGCCGGCACGGTTGTCGGGGTCATCGGTCAAGCGTCTCGGGCGTGGCAAGACCGATCTGATAGCAATCAATCTGATAGTTCCGTTTCAGTTTTTCTATTCGGCGCGGATGGATCGCGAGGAGTTGCGCGGACGGGCGATAGATCTGCTGGAGAATATCCGTGCCGAGGACAATTCGATAATCCGCGGTTGGCGCAATGCTGGAGTACCGGTTTGCAGTGCATTCGATTCGCAGGCGCTGCTCCAGCTCTACAACGAATACTGCAAGTCGGGGCGCTGTGACGAGTGTCTGTTCGGGCGGCGTGCGATAAAAAAGGCTTTGAGATAGGTAATATGGCGAAAAAATACTACTTTTGTAAAATATAACTTTTTGTGGAATATAACTGTAAACAATTACGATAAATGGGCATATTAGAGAAGACCATTGAACTGTTTCTGGGCTCGAAGGCCGACAAGGACCGTCGGTTGATACAGCCGTTCGTAGATGAGATCAAGAAGAGATATGTCGATATCGATGCATTGTCGAACGACGAGTTGCGTGAGCATAGTGCGGCATTGCGGAAATCGATAGCCGATGAGATAGCACCCGAGGAGACCGAAATCGCACGTCTCAAAAGTGAACTGGATCAGCCAGAACCTTCGTTCGAGGAGCTGGACCAGCGCGAGCGTGACAAGGCGAAGGCCAAGTGGCTGGACGACAAGGAGGCCAAAGGCAAACGTATCGACGTACTGAAGGAGGAGGTCAACCGCAAGATCGAGGAGAAACTCTATCGGATCCTGCCGGAGGCGTTCGCAATCATGAAGTCGACGGCCCGCCGTTTTGCCGAGAACGAGAAGGTTGTGGTTCGGGCCAATCAGTTTGACCGTGACCTGTCGGCCCGCAAGGATTTCGTTACGATCGACGAGGATGGAAATGCCGTCTACAGCAACAGCTGGATGGCCGGCGGAAACAAGATAACCTGGAACATGGTCCACTACGACAGCCAGCTGTTCGGTGGTGTCGTCCTGCACCTGGGACGGGTCAAGGGGTTGAAGAATTCGGATGACGAAAAGCTCCGCGGCCGTATTGCCGAGATGGCGACCGGTGAAGGCAAGACGTTGGTGGCGACGCTGCCCGTATTCCTCAATGCGCTGGCCGGCAAGGGCGTGCATGTGGTGACGGTGAACGACTATCTGTCTCGCCGTGACTGCGAGTGGATGGGCCCGATGTACCAGTTCCACGGTTTGACGGTCGACTGTATCGACATGCACAAGCCGAATACCGAAGAGCGCAAGCGTGCCTATCAGGCCGATATCACCTTCGGTACGAACAACGAATTCGGTTTCGACTACCTGCGTGACAACATGGCCTCTTCGCCGGCCGATCTGGTTCAGCGCGAGAATTTGCACTATGCCATTGTCGACGAGGCCGACTCGATTCTGATCGACGATGCCCGTACGCCTCTGATCATTTCGGGACCTGTGCCCAAGGGTGAGGACCAGATGTTCGAGCAGTACCGCCCGACGGTCGAAAATCTCTACAACATTCAGAAATCATTCGTGACACAGTTGCTGGCCGAATCCCGCCGTTTGATCTCGGAGGGCAAGACCGAAGAGGGCAGCATTCTGCTGTACCGCGCCCACAAGGGTCTTCCGAAATACAAGCCGCTGATCAAGTTCCTGAGCGAACCGGGTATCAAGGTGCTGATGCAGAAGACCGAGAACGTCTATATGGCCGACAACAACCGCCGTATGCCTGAGATTACGGATGATCTCTACTTCGTGATCGACGAGAAGCTCAATTCGGTGGAGTTGACCGACAAGGGCCAGGAGGCGTTGTCGAAGAGCATCGGCGAGGAGAACTTCTTCGTGCTGCCCAATATCGGCGAGGCGGTTGCCGAACTCGAGAAGCAGGATCTGACTCCCGAGGAGAAGGCTGTCAAGCGAGACGAGGTGATCAACGACTATGCGGTCAAGTCGGAGCGCGTGCATACGGTTCAGCAGTTGCTGAAGGCCTACGCGATGTTCGAGAAGAATGTCGAGTATGTGGTGATGGACAACAAGGTGAAGATCGTCGACGAGCAGACGGGTCGTATTCTCGAGGGACGTCGTTATTCGGACGGTCTGCATCAGGCCATCGAGGCGAAGGAGGGTGTCAAGGTTGAGGCGGCGACGCAGACCTTTGCGACGATCACGCTTCAGAACTACTTCCGAATGTACCACAAGCTGGCCGGTATGACCGGTACGGCCGAGACCGAGGCGAGTGAGTTCTGGAGTATCTACGGATTGGATGTTGTGGTGATACCACCCAACCGCCCGATTATCCGCGATGACCGCAATGATTTGATATACAAAACAAAACGCGAGAAATACAACGCCGTTATCGAGGAGATCATCGCCACGGTCAAGACAGGCCGTCCGGTACTGGTCGGAACGACATCGGTGGAGATCTCGGAGTTGCTGAGCCGAATGCTGAAACTGCGCGGCATAAAGCATAATGTCCTGAATGCCAAACAGCACCAGCTGGAGGCACAGGTCGTTGCCGAGGCGGGCCGTACGGGTCAGGTTACCATAGCCACGAACATGGCCGGCCGAGGAACCGATATCAAGCTGACTCCGGAGGTTGTCAAGGCCGGCGGTCTGGCGATCATCGGAACGGAGCGTCATGAGTCACGTCGTGTCGACCGTCAGTTGCGAGGCCGTGCCGGACGTCAGGGTGACCCGGGATCGTCGCAGTTCTTCGTGTCGCTGGAGGATGACCTGATGCGTCTGTTCGGTTCGGAGCGTATCGCCGCCATGATGGACCGCATGGGCCTGAAGGAGGGCGAGGTGATCCAGGCCGGAATGATGTCGAAGGCTATCGAGCGTGCCCAGAAGAAGGTCGAGGAGAACAACTTCGGTATCCGCAAGCGCCTGCTCGAATATGACGACGTGATGAACTCGCAGCGTGAGGTGATCTATACCCGCCGCCGTCACGCACTGTACGGCGAGCGTATAGATATCGACCTGAATAACATAATGATCGACTATGCCGAGTCGTTCGTGGAGAAGAATTCGGGCGTGGCGTTCGAGGATTTCTGTATCGAGATGATCCGCCAGGTAGCGGTCCGTCCGTCGTTCGACGAGCAGACCTATTCGAATGCAAAACCTCACGAATTGTCGGAATTGATCGTCAAGGATCTTCAGGATGCCTATGCACGTCGTGCCAAGGCTGTTACGGATGTTGTGGCACCGGTCATGGAGCGGGTCTACGAGGATCGCAAGGATATGATGGATACCACGATCTACATTCCGATTACGGACGGTACGCTGGGCTATCATGTTGCCGTGAACGTCCAGAAGTGCAAGGACTCGAAGTGTGCCGAAGTATTCCGCATGTTCACCAAGATGGTTATGTTCACGACGATCGACGACAACTGGCGCGAGCATCTGCGTGATATGGATGACCTGCGCCAGAGCGTCCAGAATGCGACTTACGAGCAGAAGGACCCGCTGTTGATCTACAAGCTTGAGTCGTTCGATCTGTTCAGCCGGATGCTCGAAAAGATCAACCGTGAGGTGTTGTCTGTTCTGAACAAGGCTTATGTTCCGGTACGAGAGAATCCGGCTGCGGCAAGACGCCGCGAGCAGCAGCAACGTCCGAAGGTGGATGTGAACAAGCTTCAGGCATCGCGCATGCAGGCAGCGGCCCAGGCTGGGGCAGGCGACCGCAGCAAACCGGCGCCGGTACAGGTCGAAAAGAAGGTTGGCCGCAATGATCCGTGTCCGTGCGGTTCGGGCAAGAAATACAAGCACTGCCACGGCAAGTTCGAGAGATAGATCTTTGGAAAGAGAGGCAACTGCCGGCGGTTGATGCGTCGGATTCGATAGACGACAGCGTATGTTTTGTTGCAAAACATGCGCTGTCGTTGTATTTTGGGTTGAGGTTTTCGGCCCTCCGGACTATAAATTGTTACAGGGACATATCTGTAAAGCGGCGATTTTTGCGTACATTTGCACAATAGTTCTCAGAATTGAATCATGAATTTCGTATTCACATATCCGCCAGTCAAGGGATTGGTTGTCGTGGAGCCGGCACTGTTTGAGGATTCGCGCGGCAGTTTCATGGAGACGTTCCGGGCTGAAGAGTACCGTCAGGCCGGTATTGATGTCTCCTTCGTGCAGGAGAATGAATCGATGTCGCATCGCGGTGTGCTGCGCGGACTGCATTTCCAGCGGACCCGGCAGCAGGCTAAACTGGTACGGGCCGTATCGGGAGCACTGCTCGACGTTGCGGTCGATCTGCGCAGCGGCAGCCCCACATACGGACAATGGCATTCGGAATTGCTCACTGCCGAAAATCGCCGTCAGATGTTCATTCCCGAGGGGTTTGCACATGGATTCCTGTCGCTGGCCGATTCTACACGGCTCTGTTACCGTTGCAACCGCTACTATGCGCCTTCGGATGAGGACGGTATCCGTTGGGATGACCCGCTGATTGGCGTAGACTGGCGTTTGACAGAGTTCGGACTTCGCGCCGATGAACTGATCGTCTCGGACAAGGACCTGCGGTTGCCGTTCCTGGCTGATTCACGGACGGTGCTTTAATGCCGTGAGCACACGCGTAACCCGACATCAGGAAGGATGGAGAACGCAGGAGTAAGAGATTGAAGGTTGTGAGCGAGATAAAAATAAAAAGGATGAGACAGACCACGCACAAATTGAGAACTTGCTACTGATACTCGTTTTGTGACGAATTACGTGATCGTCCCATCCTTGGGTCAAGATTCCGGCCGCCTGTCATCGATGGCGGTCGGAATCGTTGTTTTTGGCTGACACTATCAACTCTGTTGCTGAGCCGAGGGCTGAGCCGCAGTATTCTGTGTCGATACGCTCTGGTTGTCGAGGAAGTAACGCTGCGACTTGAGCAGGTTTCGCGACTGGAGTACGAGCGTCTTGGTCTCGCTCAGAATATTGAGGTACAGCATGCTCGAACGGGTGCTGGTCTCGCGGTTCTTGATACGTTTCAACTGCCGCTTGATAGCCTCGGCAATCGATTCGAACAGGTGGTCACGTTGTTCGAGAACCTGGTCGATATCGGAGAAATCGTTCGATTTGAGCATCTGGTTGATGTGACGGTATATCTTTTCTACTTCGTCGTTGATGTCCATCAGATCCTCGATCTGCTCCTTGGTCATGCCTTCGTGGTTGTTGTCGATATGGTCGAAACAGGGCCGCGTGATGTGTACCAAAGCCTTCGTTGCCTCACTCAGGTAGTCGACCACCTGAACATAGTAATGGCTTGTATTGATATCGCTGTCCTGAAGCTTCTGCAGCGTGGGCAGCTCCTTGTACTTCCGTTCGCGGGACTGGTAGAAGAGTTCGTTCGACTCCTTGACCATCTCGCGCAGAACCTTGCGGTTCTCCTTGAATACGGCGATCAGCGTACGGTCGTATATTCGGGTGATCTTCTCCATCGTGTCGCAGACCTCGTCGATGCACTGCTGAACTACATCCTTCATCTTCACTTCAGCGGGTTGTTCCTTTTCGGTTGCCTCTTTAGACTTGCTTTTGAAGTTGCTGTGGATGAGCAGCCAGCCGCAGAGCACCGAAATTACGATTACGGCCACCGTACCGCCATAGATGAGAGCCAAACCTACGGCCAGGGCTATGAGGAATGCCCCGAAACCGGTTACGAACCATCCAGCAACGACGGTCATGACGCCGGTAATTCTGTATACGGCGCTTTCACGGCCCCAGGCCCTGTCGGCGAGCGACGAACCCATTGCCACCATGAATGTAACGTATGTAGTCGATAGCGGCAGTTTGTAGGATGTCGCAATCGAGATCAGTATTGCCGAAGTGGTGAGGTTTACGGTTGCGCGGATCATGTCGAACGAAGCGTTCGTACGCTCCTGATCGGTCAGCGGAGCAAAACGTTTCGAGATCGAGTTCTGGAGTCTCTGCGGCACTACACGGCTGTACCAGTTGTTCATGTTCAGCACGGCGCGAACGATGGTCCGCGAGAAGAGCGATGATCCGAACCGTTCCTCGGCCTCATCCTGTTTCGAGAGGTTGAGTTCGGTTTGGGTGACGTGCATTGCCTTTTTGGATGTCCAGAGCGTGATGACCATTATGATTCCGGCGCCGAGCAGGAACAGGAAGTTGGCCGGAGCCGCCTGGTTGAGGCCGTCCATTAACATTTCGGTGTTGCCCGCATCGAGGGCCATCTTGTAGGAGTCGAATCCGGCGATGGGCACACCGATGAAGTTTACGAGGTCGTTACCGGCGAATGCCAGTGCAAGGGCCAATGTGCCGGCGAGGATTGTTATCTTGAGAATGTTGACATTCAACCGCTGGAGGATCCAGAGGATTATGCTGCAAACGACCCAGGCTATGACGATAGCGATTCGGATATGCTCTGAAATGAAGATCATGAAATCGGTATTTCCGAGCGGGGCCTTTAGACCCTTGAACAGGGCGAAGTAGAGGATTGCGGTCAGGGAGAGTCCGCACCACATGGCTCCGAAATGACGGAAGATCTTGGCATACCGGAACGTGAAGATCAATCTTGAGATGTACATTACGATCATACCGCATGTGAATGCGAGGACGACTGACAACAGTATTGCCGAAACGATACCCATTGCGCGTGCGGTATTGATGTATGATCCGAGGTCGCTGAACGTTGTATCGGGCGTAGCGGCGATTTTGTATATTGAGACTGCGATGGCCGAACCAAGCAGGCAGAATATCAGTGATACGGTAGTTGAGGTAGGCAGGCCGAGGGTATTGAACAGGTCGAGCAGTATAATGTTGGCGAACATTACACCGAGGAACAGTAGCATAACCTCATGGAATGTGAACAACGAAGGGTTGAACATTCCGCTTCGAGCGACCTCCATCATTCCGCTTGACGTTATGGCACCGATGATGATACCGACCGATGCAACCGTAAGGATTACTTTTCGAGGGGCGGCTTTCGATCCGAGGGCGGAGTTGAGGAAGTTGACGGCATCGTTGCTGACGCCGACGAAGAGTCCCGTTACGGCCAGGATCGCAAGGATGACGATGATAAAGGTATAAATTGCACTCATTATAAATAATGTGTTAGATATTAGTCCTGACGTTAAGCAGTGCATGTTGCCTGCCAGAAACCGTTATGCAAAGGTACTTTTTATATTAGAGGCGGCCAATAGCGGGCGGGATTCGTCACATCGAATTAACCTGTTCGTAACCGTTCTGTAACATTGTCGGGAGGCTTTGTGGGCGGTTGTGGGAATGGTGGGGGGAACAGTGTGGATAGGGTCTGTGTTTGATAGATGGCGGTTGCGGAGTATATGCCTGCCATTTCTGTTATCCGGCACAAACTGTCGAGGGGGCTGGAAAGCCGGTTCCTGAATTGGAGATCAGGAGCCTGTTGTCCGGATTGTGTTTTCAGGAACTTACTGCCAGGTGTTGGCAGAGATTTATTATTGGAGGCCTGGTCCGGTTTTCGACTGGGCAGGCAATCATTAAGAGAAGATGGGGATAACAGGAGGAAGCCCGATGGCCGGTTATAAATAGCCTTTATAAATTATAGATGGCCGTTATAAAATATAGGTGTTATATATAAAAAATTAGCGGACTCACTGTTTTTCAGTGAATCCGCTTTAACACTTGGTTTTTTACCCCCCCCCTCGGAAAGATTACTCGGCGTCGGCGGGCTGAGCAGGTTCCTGCGAAGGCTGCTGCTGTGCGGGAACTGCCGGCATGTCTACCTGATTGGGCATCGTTGCCTGATTGCCGATATTCTCCATGATAGCTTCGCTCTCCTTGGTGATTGCGGCATTGCTCTCGGCAACACGGCCTTTATCCATTGCCATTGTAGCGCACAGGCTCAATACAACGATGGCAATCGCCATAGTCCAGGTTGCCTTCTCGAGGAAGTTCGTGGTTTCGCGTACGCCGATAACCTGGTTCGATGCGCCGAAGTTGGCAGCCATACCGCTTTTGGGGTTCTGCACCAGAACCACACCGATGATGATTATACTTGCAATCAGAATCAGAATGATACAAATAGTATAAAGCATTTCTCTATAATTGTTTTGTTATTGATTACTTTTCAGTTTGTCTATTCGCGCAATAATCTCGGCAAAGTAAACACTTTTTTCGGGATTATGCAAACTTAATTGCCGATATATTGTGCTTGCCTGGTCGTAAAGTCCCTGATCGAGATATATTTTTGCGAGTTCCTCGCTGACGTATTCGCCTTCGGGGTCGTTGTCGGCGGCTTGGGCAATGTCGGGAGCCGAGTCGGCCGACTCTTCTTCGGCCACGATACGGTAGTCGCCCGAACTGAGGAAACGGTCGATGATGTCATCGTCGGAGAGTTCGACGAGACGTTGGCCGTCGACGGCCTGCATCTCGAACGGGGATGAAGCCCGGGATGAAAGCGTGAGTGTCAGGCGCGGATCCTCCTTTCCGGAGACCAGCCGCCGAATGATGCGGGCCGAGGTGTACCACTCATATTCGGAGATGGCGTTGTCGAGCGCCTCGAGCAGCACGGAGTCGTGTGCGGCGTGTGCGATAGCCTGTTCGCCTTGGTTTTGTCGGGCGAGCAGGGCGTCGATCGGATTGTCGGCTTTAGTCGTATCCATCTTGACCATCTCTACCATTGTGAAACCGAAGCGTTGAAGATGTCGTCGACAAGCTGGTCGACGATTTCGGGAATCAGCGTACCTTCGACGGATTGCAGCAGCTGTGTCGATTCGTAGTCGGCAAATGCCGTGAAAGTCTTGTTGCTGAAGTTGTTTTCGGGTTCGTAGACATTCGTGAACCGGACTCTGACGGTGATTGTCAAACGGTTCAGTACGGCCTGTTCGTTGCTCGATACCGAGGCGGTGGTCGAAGTATAGTTTATGATTTCACCCTCGAAGGCGAGGTCTCCATTTTCGTTGACCAGCTGCAGGCGGGTTTGGCGCGAGAAGCGGTCCTGAAGGGCCTCGGTAAGGGTCGAGCTGAGTATCGGCGCGACCATTGCGGCATTGTTCGGGAAGTATGCGATGCTGACGGTCTTGGCGGCCGGCGGGATCGAAGCGCCCGAGAATGTGTATTTGACCGAACATCCGGTCAGGGTTACGGCCATAGCTGCCGCAGCGGCTATGGTCACAAGTGTTATGGCGATGATCTTTTTCACGTTCAGCGGTATTTCCGGAGTTTGTTTTGTGGACTATTCCTTTATGTCGAGCTCCTTTATTTTGCGGTACAGCGTCCGTTCCGACATGAAGAGTTCGCGGGCGGCATCGCGGCGGCGACCGTTGTTCCGGCGCAGGGCCTTGATGATCTGTTCGCGCTGAGCTTCGGCCTTGGTCATTTCCGAAGGGTGCTGCGATTCGTTTGTGACATCTTCGCTGTCGGCATATTGGGCCGGTTCCTCGAAATTGTGCGAATGGGCCGTGGTGGGCAGCAATCCGGCAATTTCACCGGCTGTGCGGCCTGAATTGCTGTTGCCGGAGTTGTGCAGCAGTTGGTTTACCATCGACTTGAGTTCGTTGATGTCGCTGCGCATGTCGAAGAGCACCTTGTAGAGCAGTTCCCGTTCGTCGCTCATGTCGGTCGGGGCGGGGCGTGCCGATCCCAAAACGATCGATGTCGACGAAGTATTGTGTTGTTCGGGCAGATACCGCGCCAGAATCTGTGGTGTTATGACGCGGGCCTCTTCGATTGCGGAGATCTGTTCGGCGACATTCTTCAGTTGCCGGATGTTTCCGCGCCAGTAGTACTCTTCGAGCATTTTTCGGGCCTGGTCGTCGAGGGTAATTGTCGGCATGCGGTACTGGAGAGCCACGTCGGAAGCGAATTTCCGGAACAGGAGGTATATGTCTTCGCGGCGTTCGCGCAGTGGCGGGACCTCGATGGGGACGGTGTTCAGACGGTAGTACAAGTCTTCGCGGAACCGGCCGGCCGAGATAGCCTCCTGCAGGGATATGTTGGTTGCGGCGACCACTCGCACGTTTGTTTTCTGGATCTTGGACGAGCCGACGCGCATGAATTCACCGGTTTGCAGCACGCGGAGCAGCCGGACCTGGGTCGAGTGGGGGAGTTCGGCGACCTCGTCGAGGAAGATTGTCCCGCCGTCGGCCTCTTCGAAGTAGCCTTTACGGGCTTCGGAGGCACCGGTGAAGGCACCTTTTTCGTGGCCGAAGAGCTCCGAATCGATCGTACCTTCGGGAATTGCGCCGCAGTTTACGGCGATATATTGGTTGTGTTTTCGGGACGAGTATGCGTGAATGACCTGCGGGAAGAACTCCTTGCCGGTTCCGCTTTCGCCGGTTACCAGAACCGACAGGTCGGTCGGTGCGACCTTTACGGCCACTTCGAGGGCACGGTTGAGGGCTTCGCTCGTGCCGATTATGCCGAATCGTTGTTTGAGTGATTGTAGGTCCATGGCAATTCAGATGTTAGAGTGGGTAAGCTTGTCGGTTATTCGGCATCGGTTTGTATCTGGGCCGGCTGCGGCATGTCGGGCTGAACGGTTTCGACGGGATTGTCGTAGATCCATTCATCCGACATCGCGCGGTTGTTGAAGTATCCGTAAAGGATTGCTGCGACAGCCAATATGGCGGCTACGATGGCTATGATGATGAATTTGTCGACATGCCGGCGCTGATTGTGGCCGACATAACGGAGGTCGTCTTTCGAGGGACGGGCCGGTTTGCCGTATCGCAACCCCTTGACATACGCTTCGGGTTCGATGATCGAACGCTGTTTGCCGATGGCATCGTTTACCGTGCGCGGACTCTCCGGCTGCCTGGGCTCGGTGTTGGGCGTAGCATCTGCCGTGCGGCTTGTTGCGGCATTATTTTGTGCTCCGGCGGCGTCTTCGGTGCCGGGTGTGTTTTGCGGTTGTGAAGTTGAAGCCGTCTGCCGCGGTGCGGTGGCGGCGTGTGCCGTTTTGTCGGGGCCGTTCTCCTGCTCCTTTACGGCCGGGCCGGCGCCGCGATTATCTGCCGCATTGCGGATCTCGGCAGCATCGTTGCTTGGGGCCGGTGTCGGGGCTGCAGGAGCATGGCCTTCGTCGGCCGGTTCGCGTACGGTATCTTGCGGCACCTTTCGGCTTTCGGCTGTTTCGCCTGCTGCTGGTTCAGGGGTCTTTCTTGCGACATCCTCGGCAGGGACTGCGATTTTCCGTCCGGCGTTCGGGTCGTATTCGAAGCGGTAGAGGCCGTCGAAACCTCTTGACATCCGTCCGATACCTTCCAGAGTGTATGTGCCGCCGCTCTCGACCCTATGGCGCACCTCGAATACGAAACGGTCGATTGCTCCGGCGGCGTCGATCTGTGTATACCCGTCGTTGACGAGTAGCTGCCGGAGTACACCGTCGTCGTTTTTGAGCAGGTCGAAGAATAGTATTTCGTTCGACTCGGCATTGAAGAGAAACGTTCCCAGGTGAGGGACGGTCAATCGTTTATGGTTTTTGAGGTATTGTGAAATATAGCGGCAGATCATTTTGAAGCGGTGTTTAATCGAGTCAAAATTACGTTTTTTTTTGCAGAATACGATATTTTCGCACTCTTTTTTGAATATTCGGGCGGGACGGTTGTAAATGTTAAAAATAATTGCCTAATTTGCATCGCAAAAATCAATTCAATCCGAGTCGATTACTTTGGTCTGAATTTTTCGAAGTAGCTCGATCGGATTTCTTACATTTGGTTATTCGAGATGAAAAACAAGTACATCGACCTGATCGAACAGACATTCGATTTTCCGCAGGATGAGTTTGCAGTCAAGGATGCGGAACTCTATTACAACGACGTCCCACTGATGGATGTAATCAAGCAGTACGGCACACCTCTCAAGATTACCTATCTGCCCAAAATCTCATCGCAGATAAGCCGTGCGAAACGAATGTTCAACGTTGCAATGGCCAAGGTCGATTATAACGGCGATTACAACTATTGTTATTGCACCAAGTCGTCGCACTTCTCGTTCGTGCTCGAAGAGGCGCTGAAGAACGATATCCATCTCGAAACATCGTCGGCCTACGACATTCACATTATCAGGGCCCTGCACGAGGGCGGCGTGATCGACAAGGACCGTTACATCATCTGCAACGGCTTCAAACGTCCGCAATATGTTGAGAATATCATTTCGCTGATCAACGACGGCTTCTCGAATACCATTCCGGTTCTCGACAACAAGGAGGAGATCGATCTATTCGACGGCGAACTGACCCGAAGCTGCAACGTGGGTATCCGGATCGCATCCGAGGAGGAACCCAAGTTCGACTTCTATACCTCGCGCCTCGGAATCCGTTACAACGATATCGTCGACTTCTACAAGCAGAAGATCAAACCCAACAAGAAGTTCAAGCTCAAGTTGCTTCACTTCTTCATCAATACCGGTATTAAGGATACGGCATACTACTGGAACGAGTTGAGCAAATGTATCAACGTCTATTGCGAATTGAAGAAGGTGTGTCCCGAACTCGACAGTCTGAATATCGGCGGCGGTTTCCCGATCAAGAACTCGCTCAATTTCGAATACGATTACGAATACATGGCCGAGGAGATCGTTGCGCAGATAAAGCTGTGGTGCAATCAGAACGACGTCGAGGAACCGAACCTGTTTACCGAATTCGGATCGTTTACGGTAGGTGAGAGCGGTGCGGTGCTCTATTCGATCGTAAACCAGAAGCAGCAGAACGACCGTGAGTTCTGGTATATGATCGACAGCTCGTTCATCACCACCTTGCCCGATACGTGGGGAATCAAGCAGCGTTACATCATGCTTGCCATAAACAACTGGGATAAGGAGTATCAGCGTGTGTTCCTGGGAGGGTTGACCTGCGACAGCGAGGATTATTACAGCGGCGAGTCGCACACCAATGCCATCTTCCTGCCCAAGCTGACGGCGGGTGAAACGCAGTACATCGGATTTTTCCATACTGGTGCATACCAGGAGTCACTCGGCGGGTTCGGCGGCATACAGCACTGCCTGATACCGGCTCCGAAACATATTATCATAGACCGTGAGAAGGGTGATTCGGAATACTATACCCGTCTGTTCGCCAAGGAGCAGAGTTACCGCTCGATGATGCGTATTCTGGGCTATTAGCCTGCGGGTGGCGGCTTGAGACCACTTGAGTGCGAGGGTGTCAGGATCTCATACTGCCATTCTACGCCGGGCAGGGGTTCATACTGCAACCTATGCTTGGCAGGGCGTTCCTCCCCCGAGTAGGCCACACGTTGACCCGATGGTCTCGTCTTCTGTTTCCTGTGTTTTTGGTATTCTGCGTTCCGGTAGTCGAAGGTAGCTGCTCCTACATGAGAGATCTGTTCCGCTGCGTTTCGTCGCTGGTCTGCCACGTTCCGCCGCTGTCCCGTTGCTTGCCTGCAGTTGTTGTGGTGCTGTTCTGCCGCGTTCCGCCGCCTGGCCTGCAGTTGTTCTGTTGCTGTTCTGTCGTTGTACTGCTACGTTACGCCTCGTTCTGCCGTTATTCCGTTGTCTTACTGTGTCTTTCCGGATCTTACCGTGTCCTGCCGCTGGCCGCCCCTGATTGCGCCGTTTGATATATGCCGGCGTGCGGGCTATTCGGTGAGATCGATTACCACATAATCCGGATATTTGGCGGCATCGAACTGGAAGAGCGAAGTGTCGGTATGTTCCAACTTGCGGATCGAGTCGATCCGGATGTCGATCCGGTCGCCGTCGAAGTCGTAACAGATCGACTTCGGGAGATCTGTTACGAGATCTATCTCGACATATATCGTTCCGAAAGGGAAGTCGTCTTTTGTCGGGACGAGTCGGAGCTGGGCAATATTGGCTCGTGAAGGTTGGCCGGGATCTGCAAAACCGATCGAAAAGTCGCTGTCAAGCAATTCGAACGCCCGTGCAGGATTTGATAGCAGGTCGGTCTGGTCGCTGACGATATCTATTGTTATTTCGCGGTTTTCGGGAATCACCTCGCAACGTTTCGAGCCGTCGCAGAAGACTTCGGCCTCATTGATGCGGAGGTAGTAGCTCTGTCCGCTGACGGCATAGTATCCGTGAATCGGCTGGCCGGCCGTCTCGACACTGAAATCGGCCTCGTAACTTCCCATTGCCTTGATCTTTGCAGACATGCGTTTGACGAGTTCCGTTGCATCTGGTGTATTCTGCGTTTGAGCGTAGCCGACGGCCGTTGTCATTGTCAGTATTGCGGCCATTGCCGATATTATGTATTTCAACTTTGCCATAATTGTAGTCGAGTCGTTAAGTCGTTGAACGAAAGTAATGCCGGCTGAGGATTGTGTACGGTGACTGCGAGTTCTGTCCGGACGGGATCAGACGTGTCAGCTGAGTCCGAGATCCTGCAGGATACGTTCGAGGGTATACGGGTCGGTCACATTGAGGTCGCGGGGTTTGCTGCCCTGCGGGTGGCCAACGATTCCGGCCTTCTCCATCTGGTTCATGATACGTCCGGCGCGGTTGAATCCGACCTCGAAGTTGCTTTGTATGGATGATGTCGATGCGCGTCCGTTCTGCACGATCCAGCGGGCTATTTCGGGGAAGAGCGGATCGAACTTCATAGCTTCGCCGCTTGAAGCGAGTTGGGTTTCGCTGTTTTCGGGTACGTAGTCGGGCAGCGGATATGGATTTGGATATCCGGGCTGAGAGGCTATGAAGTGGATAATCTTCTCGATCTCGGGCGTGTCGACGAAAGCGCACTGAATACGGGTAAGTTCCGAATTGAGGCTTATGAGCATGTCACCGCGGCCGATGAGCTGGTTTGCTCCGGGCTGGTCAATGATGGTCCGTGAGTCGACCATCGACATGACGCGGAAAGCGATTCGGGCCGGGAAATTCGACTTGATGAGGCCCGTGATGACCTTTACTTCGGGGCGTTGCGTAGCGATTATGAGGTGCAGTCCGACGGCACGGCCCATTTGTGCCAGACGGGCTATTGGGGTTTCGATTTCGCGGCCGGCGGTCATGATCAGGTCGGCGAACTCGTCGACCACAACCACGATGTACGGCATGAAACGATGGCCTTTCTGAGGGTTGAGCTGGCGGTTTCGGAATTTTTCGTTGTACTCGGTAATTTTCTTTACTGATGCCTTTCGGAGCAGGTCGTATCGGTTTTCCATCTCGATTACCAGCGAGTTGAAGGTGTATATTACCTTCTGGGTATCGGTGAGGATTGCATCCTCCTCGCTCTCCATCTTTGCGAGGAAGTGGTTTTTGAGCGGGGCGTACAGCGAGAGTTCGACGCGCTTGGGGTCGACCATGACGAATTTCAGTTCCGAGGGGTGTTTCTTGTAGAGCAGCGATGTGATGATGGCATTGAGGCCTACTGATTTTCCCTGGCCTGTTGCGCCGGCGACGAGCAGGTGCGGCATCTTTGCCAGATCGATAACGAAGTTTTCGTTCTGGATTGTGCGGCCGAGGACGACGGGCAGTTCGTAGTTGCACTGCTGGAACCGGGCCGACTTTATTGCCGAGAGCATCGAGACCACATCACGATCCTTGTTGGGGACCTCGATACCGACGGTTCCCTTTCCGGGCATAGGGGCGATGATACGTATTCCGAGGGCCTTGAGGCTCATGGCGATGTCGTCTTCGAGGCTTTTGATCTTTGAGATCTTGATGCCCGGGGCCGGAACTATTTCGTAGAGCGTCACGGTCGGGCCGACAGTGGCCTTGATCTTCGAGATCGCAATGCCGAAGTTCTGGAGAGTATCCTTGATCTTCTCCTTGTTTTCGAAAATCTCCTCGTCCGAGACCTCGACATCCATCGAGTGGTCTTCGAGCAGCGATACGGGCGGCCGCTGGTATTTTGGGATATCTTTGGTCGGGTCGTAGAGTTTGTCGTCGATGTCGGCTTCGTTGACCTCCTTGTCCTTGTGGTCGATCACGACGATGTGAAGTCCGTTCTCGTCGCCTTTGACTGATGGTTTGCCGGATGCTGCGCTTGCGGCGGAAGAGTCGGTACCGGCTGCAGCGGCGGGTTTCGAAGAGTTGTCCATGCGCTCGCCGTTGTCCGATATGGTGAATGTCCGCAATCCGGACTCTTCCCTCTTTTCCGGGGTTTCGATGACCTCTTCAGCCTCTTCGGCCACATCTTCCGTTTCGGTTTCGTTTTCAATCTCAGTCTCCTGCACATCTTCGCCGTCGGGGCTGTTGCGGACCACGATCTCGAAATCCTGCTCCCGGGCCGAATCGTTTCCGATCGGCTGTTCAGTGATGGTGGTGAAGTGATCCGGACGGTCAATAACCGGCTGCACGTTGTCCAGATCGCTCTCCGGCTCCGGTTCTGTAGCGGCCTCTGGTGCCGTCGCTGCCGGTATGGTTTCGGATTGTGCCGACGGTACAGGCTCCTGGTCGTCAGCTTTCTGAGCTTCGTGTTCCGAGGTCTTGTGCAGGATATGTTTCTCACCGTTCTTTACCACCAGGTCGATTGCGGCCTTTCCGACCTTGAGGCTGCTGTCGGCAATCACCTCACCGGCGCGGTTCACTGTCTTGATAAAGCTGCGGTTGATATATACGCCCGTGAGAATCCAGCCGCCGAGCAGCAGCAGGGCGGTGCCGATTACACCTATTGTCGAGACGATTGCTTCGGTACCGGCGATCCCCCATTTTCCGCCGAGGCCGCTGCCGAATATATCCCAACTGGTTTTGAAGATAAATCCGAGTGTGAGCATTCCGAGGATGAGCACAAGAATCCCGATGCTCATCAACCGGTTGAGGTGGAGCATTTTGAGGCGGGTTATTCTGAGGGCGAGTATTATGATCAGTAGCGGTACGATGATTCCGAACAGTCCGAACGAGTTTCCGATCAATGCATTTGCGAGCATGGCGCCGCTGCGGCCGCACGGGTTTTCGAATGTTATGAGGGCGAGACGTTCGGGATTCCCCTTGAATTTGGCATATTCGACCAGACTGCTGCAGTCGGTTTTCCAGTCGAAGAAGTAGCACACCACGGCGAACAACAGATAGATGCCGAAAAAGAGCAGTATCAATCCGACCGTCCACCGCATGTTGTGGGCGCCGTTTTTGTTTTTCTGTTTCGGGGTCTGGTTGTCTCTGTTTTTTGACGGTGACATGGCTTTACAATTATTCTACGAAGATACGACAAAAAAATTGTTTTCCGCCGCGGATGTCCGGTTTTTTATCGGGCAGCGAGGCTGAAAGCCGTGGTTTCTAACTTTTTGCGATACTCTTCGCCGGCGAATGTCAGGAATTCGTAACGGGGCTCTGCACCAGCCTGTGCCCTCAGTGCAAAACGGTCGAGCAGGTCTCCCGTCCGGCGTGCAACGGCCGGTGCCGGGTCGATTATGACTACCGAAGGGTCGTTTATGACACGCTCGATGACCTCACGCAGAAAGGGGTAGTGGGTGCATCCGAGGACTATGCGGTCGGCACCGGCGTCGACCATCGGCTGGACGATCCGGCGGACAGTTTGTTCGGTCTCGGGGGCGTCGATTCTGTTCTGCTCGACAATCTCGACAAAGCCCTCTCCGACGGCCGTTATGACACGGATGTTGTCGGCGTAACGGGCTGCCGTACGGTGGAACAGGTCTCCGTTCAGCGAGGCGGCGGTAGCCAGGACTCCGATGACGCCGCTGCGGGTCGAGAGAGCCGCCGGCTTGATGGCTGGCTCCATGCCGACAATTGGTATCTGTGCATACTTTGCCCTCAGGAATTCGATAGCGGCGGCGGTAGCCGAGTTGCAGGCCACGACGACCAGCTTTGCGCCGTGGTCGATCAGTGTTCCGACGGCCTCATCGGCAAACCGCCGCACCTCTTCGGCCGAGCGGTCGCCGTAAGGGCAGTTCTTGCCATCGCCAAGGTAGGTCAACGACTCTTCGGGGAAGGCCTTGTACAGCTCGCGCCATACGCTGAGACCTCCCATTCCCGAGTCGTAGACTCCTATCGGCTGATTTTGCATCTCGGACATCGTTACCGGTTATTTGAGTTTCTGTTCGATCCAGCGGCGGGCGTTGACGAATGCCTCGATCCACGGGGTGACCTCATCGTTGCGGGTTTCGGGGTAGTGGGCCCAGTTCCACGGCTTGATGGCACGTTCGAGGTGGGGCATCATCGCCACGTGACGGCCGTCGGCCGAGGCGATACCTGCCACGGCATGGTCGCTGCCATTGGGGTTGGCGGGATACTCGGCATAGCTGTATTGCAAGGCAATATTGTAATGTTCCTTTGGCATCGGCAGCGAGAAGTGGCCTTCGCCGTGCGCCACCCATATACCGAGTTTCGATCCGGCGAGCGACGAGAACATGACTGCATTGCCCGGCATGACATCGACGCCGACGAATGCCGATTCGAACTTGTGGCTGTCGTTGTGAAGCATTCGGGGTTTCCGGTCATCTTCGGGCGTAACGAGCCCCAGTTCGATCATCAGCTGGCAGCCGTTGCATACGCCGAGCGAGAGGGTATCCTTGCGGGCATAGAAGCGGTCGAGCGCAGCTTTGGCCTTTTCGTTGTAGAGGAAGGCTCCGGCCCAACCCTTGGCCGAACCGAGAACATCCGAATTGGCGAAACCGCCGCAGAAGACGATCATGTTGACCTCGTCGAGGGTTTCGCGGCCGCTGATCAGGTCGGTCATGGTAACATCCTTGACGTCGAAACCGGCCAGATAGAGCGAATAAGCCATTTCACGGTCGCCGTTTGTACCCTTTTCGCGGATGATGGCGGCCTTGACACCGCTTTTGACACGGCGTTTGGGATCGATTCCGAGGGCGGCATACGTACCGGCGAACGCCTCGGGGAACTTGAACTGCAGGGGCTGCTGCCAGTAGTTGGTATAACGTTCGGCGGCCTTCTTTGGTCCGCTCTGACGGCAGTCGAGCAGGTACGAACTCTTGAACCACAGGTCGCGCAGATGATCCTGCAACAGTTCGAATTCGACGCCGCAGGCCTTGATCGTGAAGCTGCGTCCGAGATTTACCGCGCCGATGTCGAAGGCGTCGACTCCGGCCGCATGGAGACTCTGCAGTACGTATCCGGCATCCTCGACCTGGAGCAGCAGTGCCGGGCGCTCGCTGAAGAGCAGGCGTATGAGGTCTGCTTCGCCGAGCTGGTCGAGGTCGGCATTGATACCTGTACGGTTGTCGGCGAATGTCATTTCGAGCATTGCGGTGACCAGACCTCCGGCCGAGATGTCGTGACCGGCCAGGATCCGTTTTTCGTGGACGAGTTTCTGGACGGCCCCGAATGCGGCGGCGAAGTAGTCAGCCGAGGCGATGTCGGGGGTCTTGTCTCCGATCAGCCCGACGGTCTGGGCGAATGCGCTGCCGCCGAGTTCGAACGAGCTGCGGGACATGTCGACATAGATAAGACGGCTTTCACGCTGTTTCAATGCCGCACGGACGCAGAGCTTGATGTCGTCGACCTCGCCGGCCGAGGTTATGATGACCGTTCCCGGGGCGTAAACGGTTTTGCCGTCGCGGTATTTCTGGGTCATCGAGAGCGAGTCCTTGCCTGTGGGTATGTTGATTCCGAGAGCCACGGCCATGTCGCTGGCCGCTTCGACAGCCTCGTACAGACGTGCATCCTCACCTTCGTTGCGGCATGGCCACATCCAGTTGGCACTGAGCGATACACCTTTGAGACCGTATGCCAGCGGAGCCAGCGCGATGTTTGTCAGCGCCTCGCCCATGGCCAGTCTCGAACCGGCTTTCGGGTCGATCATGGCTGCTATGGGAGCGTGGCCAAGTGCAGTGGCTATGCCAGCTACGCCCTGGTAGTCGAGTGCCACGGCGGCGTAGTCGTTCAACGGCAACTGTACTTCGCCGACGGTCTGCTGTACGGCGATCTTGCCCGTAATCGAACGGTCGACCTTGTTCGTAAGCCAATCCTTGCAGGCAACGCTTTCGAGCTGCAGCACCTCCTCGATGTGCGGGATGAGGTTTGTGGTGGAGTATTGTACCGGATCGAATTCGGTCTTTGTGGTCTTGTCGCGCATTATGGTACGCGGGGCCTTGCCGAACATGTCTTCGAGCTGCCAGTCGATGGGCTTCTCGCCGGTGCGGTTGTCGACGAACGTAAACTGCATGTCTCCGGTCGTGTGTCCGATCTCGTACATTGGGGCGCGTTCGCGGTCGGCGATGCGCTTGAGGTGGTCGATGTGCTCGGACCCGATGACCAGACCCATTCGCTCCTGCGACTCGTTGCCTATGATTTCGCGGTCGGAGAGGGTCGGGTCGCCGATCGGCAACTTGTCTATGTCGATCGTGCCGCCCGTTGCCTCGACCAGCTCGCTCAGGCAGTTCAGGTGGCCGCCGGCACCGTGGTCGTGGATCGAGATGATCGGGTTGTTATCCTCTTCGCTGATGGCGCGGATTGCGTTGTAGACGCGTTTCTGCATCTCGGGGTTCGAACGCTGTATGGCATTCAGCTCGATGTCGCTCTGATATTCGCCCGTTGCGACGCTCGAAACGGCTCCGCCACCCATTCCGATTCGGTAGTTGTCGCCGCCGAGCAACACCACCTTGTCGCCGGGCTTGGGTTCATCTTTCATGCTGTCGGCCTTGCGTCCGTAACCGATACCTCCGGCCTGCATGATTACCTTGTCGTAACCGTACTCCTTTCCGTTCTCGCTGTGCTCGAAGGTGAGCAGCGAACCGCAGATGAGCGGCTGTCCGAACTTGTTTCCGAAATCACTGGCGCCGTTCGAGGCCTTGATGAGGATATCGGCGGGTGTTTGGTAGAGCCATTTTCGTGGCGGGGTCTGCTCCTCCCAGCGGTGCGAATCGTCCAGACGCGGGTAGGCGGTCATGTAGACGGCTGTTCCGGCGATCGGGAAAGCGCCCTTTCCGCCGGCGATGCGGTCGCGGATCTCGCCTCCGGTACCCGTAGCGGCGCCGTTGAAAGGTTCGACCGTAGTCGGGAAGTTATGTGTTTCGGCCTTGACCGAGATGACGCTCTCGAAATCCTTCACCGTGAAGTAGTCGGGCCGGTCATGCTGTTCGGGCGAGAACTGCTCGACGGTCGGGCCCTGCAGGAATGCGCAGTTGTCCTTGTAGGCCGATGTGACACGGTTCGGGTTTGTTTTGGTGGTACGCTTGATGAGCTGGAAGAGGGTCGACGGTTTCTCCTGGCCGTCGATGACGAATTCGCCGTTGAAGATCTTGTGGCGGCAGTGTTCCGAGTTGACCTGCGAGAATCCGAACACCTCGCTGTCGGTGAGCGGACGGCCCAGTTTCTTGCTGACGCTCTTGAGGTATGCGATTTCGTCGTCGCTCAGGGCGAGACCTTCGGCCTTGTTGTAGCTTTCGATGTCCTCGATGTGGACGATCGGATCGGGCTGCTTGTCGATAGTGAAGATCTTCTGGTCGAGACCGTCGTAGTGGCGGTTCAACATCGGGTCGAAGGGGGTCGATTCGGTTTCGGCAGTGAACTCCTCGATACGTTTGACACCCTCGATACCCATGTTCTGGACTATCTCGACGGCATTTGTGCTCCACGGGGTAATCATTTCGCGGCGAGGGCCGACGAATTTACCTGCGACCGAGTCGTTTTCGACTTTTTTGGCGCCCGAGAAGAGCCATTCGAGACGTTCGATGGTTTCTGGATTTGCCGCCACGGTTGTGTCGACGGCGTAAACCTTGTCATTTTTTGCAAAAAACAGGACCATAGCTTCGTGTTATTTTGTATTTGTATTATTTTCGTTCATGTTTTCCAGGTGGCGGACGATATGATCGACTATATAGTCATCGCTTCGGCCGTCGCAGTCGATGGTTATCGAGGCCTGCGAATAGAAGGGTTCACGTTCGGCGAGTGAGCGGGCGACGAAATCCTCAACCTCCCGGTCGGTTTTTCCGGCGATGAGCGGTCGTTTCGACTTGTTCCGGCAGAGCCGTGCGACGAGTATCCGGTGCGGCATCTTGAGGTAAATGCTCGTTCCGGCATGGTTTATGGCCTCGATGTTTCCTTCGCGGCAGGGGGCACCGCCGCCGGTGGCGATGATGCAGTCGTCGGTACGTTTGCCGAGGTTGGTGATGGCCTGCCGTTCGAGCCGGCGGAATTCCGCTTCTCCGCGCGAGGCGAATATTTCGGGAATCGTGGCGCCGGCTTCCGACTCGATGTAACGGTCCATGTCGATGAACTCCACATCCATCCGCCGTGCCAGGCGCCGTCCGAGCGTACTCTTGCCGCAGCCCATGTATCCTATCAGAAACAGTTTCATATTCTTCTCTGCCCGAATTTGCTGTTGTCGTCTTGTATATTCACCCAGGCTGTTATCATGCGCCTCTTTTAGTCTGCCTTTACTGATATCTCAGCCTGTAATGTCTCCGGTCTCAACCAATAATGTCTCCGCCTAACCACGTTTTATTGTTCAATTTCTTTTTCTCCTTTCACTTTCTCCTTTCACTTTTTCCCCCCCCCCGCCTCACTCGTGCGCAACTGCTGCCGGCCGGTCTATTCGAACAGGTTGAGCTGTTCGCTCTCCTCGTCGGGATTGTTGCGTATGATTTCGAAATCAACATCGTCACTCACCTCCGGTTTGGCCGTGCCGGAGCTCTTTCCCGGTTGTCCGGATGCCGCCGGCTGCTCCTTTCCGACCGTTTCGGTTCCCTGTGCGCTGTTCTGACCAGAATCCGTCTCAGGAGTATGTTCCGGCTCCTCGGGCATTGCGGGCTCGTTGTCGGGCTCATCGGCCGGCTCTGTAAATTTTACCGATGCGACATCGTATGTAGTCAGCCGTTTGCCTTTTGCGCGGTGGCTCTTTATGCCGATGAACTCCTCCGCGGCAATGATGTCGGCCGGTCGCGAAGCGTGTGCTCCGGCATAGGTAACCTCGAGCCGCGGTCGGGCATCGGTCGAGATTGCCTCGAGAGTCATGTGTCCCTCCTCGTCGAGGAAGTATTGTATCTTGTCGGTGGCCTCGGCCGTGAACCTCTTGAGATAGTGGTAACCGGCATCCTTGTCGAAATATACCACCGAATAGATTCGGTTTGGATCGTACTTTTCTACGCGGACCGTATCTTCCGGGAAGTGGTGTCCGAGGTTGAATCCGGTGGTGTAGTAAGCGTTTTTCGAGGTCATGACGATTATACGGTCGTCGCCGCTGAATTCGCCGAGGAGCGTACCGCGGCCGTCGGTGTTAAGGCGCATGATATCCTCGTCGAAATAGATGTTCTGGCCGCCGAGGGTCGATGTTCCGTGCTCCTTGAGGACGATCTTGTGGATTCCGTACCGCGAGAAGAGATTTCCGATGCTCTGGCGCCCCTTGATGGCGAGTTTCGAGAAGTCCAGGTCGACGATGGCGCGTTTGAGTCTCGGGCGCGGCTTGAAGTAGACCTTCAGGACTTCGGCCTCGCCGTTGGGGTTGACCGACATGTAGAGAATTTCGCTTTTAGGGGTGCCTTTTGTGATGTCGTAGACCTTGTCGAGGGTGATGCCCTTGATGGCGCAGCGCTTCATCATGATGGCACCGGCCTTGCCGTCGCGGTAGAGGATGTTGTATATTGTACGGTCGTCGTTGCGCTTGAAGATTCCGATGTAGTAGATATTCTTGTCGAAGAAGGCCTTGTCGGTCACGCGCGTAACCGTATAGCGGCCGTCGCGCGTCATCACCAGCACGTAGTCCAGGTCGGAGCAGTCGCAGACATACTCATCCTTGCGCATCGAGGCCCCGATACCGAAGAATCCTTCGGCGCGGTCGACATATAGTTTTGCATTGGCGACGGCGACGTTGGCCACGTTGATCGAGTCGAAACTGCGCAGTTCGCTGCGGCGTTCGCGTCCCTTGCCGTACTTCTCCTTGATGCGGCGGTAGTACGCAATGGCATATTCGGTGAGGTGTTCGAGGTCGTATTTGACCTGTTCGATCTCATCCTCGATCGAGCGGATCTGTTCGTCGGCCTTTGCCGAGTCGTATTTCGAGATGCGGATGAACTGCAGCTGGGTGAGGTGAATGACGTCGTCGCGGACCACCTCGCGGCGCAACAGTTTCTTGAAGGGTTCCAGACCCCTGTCGACGGCATCGTAAGCTTCGTCGTGGCTGCGGCACCCTTCGATCAGCTGGTAGAGCTTGTTCTCGATGAAGATACGTTCGAGCGACGCCGTGTGCCAGGCGTCGTGCAGTTCGTCGAGCCGAATCTGAAGTTCGCGGCCCAACAACGCTTTGGTATGTTCGGCCGATTGGCGCAGGATGTCGCTCACACCCAGGAAGTGTGGCTTTTCATCATATATGACGCACGAGTTGGGCGAAATGGAGACCTCGCAGTCGGTGAAGGCGTAGAGGGCATCTATTGTCTTGTCGCTCGACTCGTCGGGCGATACGTGGATGATTATTTCGACGCGTTTGGCGGTATTGTCCTCGACCTTGCGGATTTTGATCTTGCCCTTTTCGTTGGCCTTGACTATCGACTCCTTGATGCTTTCCGTTGTGGTCGTATACGGGATTTCGGTGATTGCGAGAGTCCGTTTGTCGACCTTCGAGATTCGGGCGCGGATCTTCACCGTACCGCCGCGCAGACCGTCGTTGTACTTTGTGCAGTCGACCAGACCTCCGGTCGGGAAGTCGGGCAGGAGCGTAAACTCCTCGCCGCTCAGGTGAGCTATGCAGGCGTCGATCAGTTCGTTGAAGTTGTGGGGCAGGATCTTCGAGGCCAGGCCGACGGCAATGCCCTCGACACCCTGGGCCAGCAACAGCGGGAACTTTACGGGGAGCGTTACGGGCTCCTGATTCCGGCCGTCGTATGAGAGCATCCATTCGGTTGTCTTGGGGTTGAAGACCACGTCGAGTGCGAATTTCGACAGCCGGGCCTCGATATATCGCGGAGCGGCGGCCGAATCTCCCGTAAGTATATTTCCCCAGTTACCCTGGCAGTCGATGAGCAGGTCCTTCTGGCCGAGCTGTACGAGAGCGTCACCGATTGAAGCGTCGCCGTGCGGGTGGAACTGCATGGTGTGTCCGACGATGTTCGCCACCTTGTTGTACCGGCCGTCGTCCATCCGTTTCATCGAGTGCAGGATTCGGCGCTGAACCGGTTTCAGGCCATCTTCGATATGGGGTACGGCGCGTTCGAGGATCACGTACGAGGCGTAATCTAGAAACCAGTTCTTGTACATTCCGGTCAGCTTTCGGGTTCCGCTCGCATCCTCGACCAGCCGCTCGAATTTGCTGTTCGACTGTCCGGCGGCTGGTGGCGTTACGGGCAGTTCGTCATTCAGTGTGTCTTTTTGTATCTCTTCGCTCATGAGCTTCTTGTATTCCGTAAGTTGTGCGCCGGTGCCTAAACGGCTTCACTGGCGTTGTATTTTTCGAGATCCTCGACCAGGTCCTCCTCGATGCGCAAGTTGTCGATGATGAAATTCTGCCGGTCAAATGTATTTTTGCCCATATAGAATTCGAGCATGTCGTGTATGGGGTCGTCCTTTGTCATGCGGACCTTGTCCAGACGCATGTTCTGGCCGATGAATTCGCCGAACTCCTCGGGCGAGATCTCGCCGAGACCTTTGAATCGGGTTATCTCGGCCTGCGCTCCGCAACGAGCTATTGCCCGCTGGCGCTCCTCTTCGGAGTAGCAGTAGTGGGTCTCCTTCTTGTTGCGGACGCGGAACAACGGTGTCTGGAGGACATAGAGATGTCCCTGGCGTATCACCTCGGGGAAGAACTGCAGGAAGAAGGTCATCATCAGCAGCCGTATGTGCATTCCGTCGACATCGGCATCGGTTGCGATTATGACCTTGTTGTAGCGCAGGTTGTCCATATCCTCCTCGATGTTTAGGGCGGCCTGGAGCAGGTTGAACTCCTCGTTGTCGTAGACGACCTTCTTTGTGAGTCCGAAACAGTTGAGGGGTTTCCCGCGCAGCGAGAAGACGGCCTGGGTCTGTACATCACGGCTTTTGGTTATCGAACCCGATGCCGAATTACCCTCGGTGATGAAGATCATCGACTCCTCGGCGCGGGCGTTCTTGTCGGTGAGGTGGATCTTGCAGTCGCGCAGTTTCTTGTTGTTGAGCGACACCTTCTTGGCGATTTCGCGGGCCTTTTTCTGTACGCCCGAGATCGCTTTGCGCTCCTTTTCGTTTTCGAGGATCTTCTTGTTGAGGATGTTTGCCGTTTCGGGGTGTTTGTGGAGGTAGTTGTCGAGCTCCTCCTTTAGGAAGTCGATCACGTACTGACGTACCGATACTCCGTTCGGCGACATGTCCTTCGATACCAGACGGGTCTTGGTCTGGCTGTCGAACCCGGGCTCCTCGACGCTGACGCTTATAGCGGCGACGATCGATGTGCGGACGTCGGCCGGATCGTAATCCTTCTTGAAGAACTCCTTGACGACCTTTGCCACGCCTTCTCGCAGGGCGGCCTGGTGGGTACCTCCGCGGAAGGTATTCTGGCTGTTGACGAACGAGTAGTATGTTTCGCCGTAGCCAGCTCCGTGAGTGATTGCAACCTCAATATCCTGACCTTTCAGGTGGATGATGGGGTAGAGCGGCTCCTCGCCGGCCATGTTCTCGGTGAGCAGGTCGAGCAGACCGTTCTTCGATACGAACGATGTTCCGTTGAACCGGATTGTCAGCCCCTGGTTGAGGTATGTGTAGTTTCGGAGCCGCTGCTCGACATATTCCATGTTGTATTCGTATGGGCCGAATACAGCCTCGTCGACCGTATAGCTTATCAGTGTACCGTTTTTCTCGTTGACTCCGCTTTCGCGCCGGTCGCTCACCTCGATACCGGTCTGGTAAGTTACGGTTCGGGCCTCGCCGTCGCGGACGCTGCGGGCGGTGAACGAACTCGAAAGCATGTTTACGGCCTTGACGCCGACGCCGTTCAGGCCGACGGTCTTCTTGAAGGCCCCCGAGCCGTATTTGCCGCTGGTGTTGATTTTCGAGACGGCATTAGCGAGGCTGTCGAGCGGAATTCCGCGGCCGTAGTCGCGTACGGTGACACATTTCTGTTGGTCGATGGTTATTTCGATCAGCTTTCCGGCGCCCATGATGAACTCGTCGATCGAGTTGTCGACCACCTCCTTGAGCAGGGTGTATATTCCGTCATCGGGTTGCGAGCCGTCGCCGAGATTCCCGATCCACATTCCCGGGCGCAGACGCATCTGGTCGCGCGTACTGAGGGTCTGGATATCGGCGTCGCTGTATTGTGCGGTATTTTCGGACATATCGTGTTGGTTGTATTTACTTTTTGTTTTGGGCCTGCTGTTGTCTGAGCTGCTGTTTTACGGTTATCATCCGATCGCGGACCGTATTGCTCAACTCCTTGAGGTCGCTGTTCTGTACGGTTTCGGCGGGGATGGGGTCGAGGACCTCGATGCGGAATGTGTGTCGCCACGGCAGGATCCAGCCCTTGATGAAGAGCGTATCCGAACCTTCGTAGACGACGGGCAGGATCGGTACTCCGGCCTCCTTGGCGAGGGTGAATGCCCCGGACTTGAAGCGGTGTATTTCGCCGTCCTTGGAGCGGGTGCCTTCGGGGAATATGGCTACCGAAGCGCCGCGCCGTATCCACTCCGAACCTTTATGGATAACCTTTCCGAGGGCTCCCGACGACGAGCGGTCGATGCAGATGTCGCCGTGCAGGACGAGGTACTGCCCGAAGAATGGAGCCTTGAAGACTTCGCGTTTGGACACCCATCGGAAGTTGAGCGGCAGCCAGTATAGCAGCGGGATGTCGATCATGTTGGAGTGGTTGATGACAATGACGTAAGGCTGTTTTCGGTCGATTTTCTCACGGCCCCTGACGATCGTATGCCAGGCAGGTGGCACGCAGAAGAAAATTCTGGTAAGAATCCTTGACTGTTCGTGCACGCATCTGCGGGCCTTGTCGAACGGGTAGCAGATTACGAGGGCGAGAGCCGACAGTATCATGAACACCGTGCAGCAGATGACGATGAAGATATAGAATATTAAGCTCAGTATCATTTGAAGTAGGAGTTTCGTTTTCCGGATTCGGGTCCGTGTCTCATCTAATCTGCAAAAATACGAATTATTTCGGTCTCTTCCTATTGCGTCGGGTGTCGAGTTTTCAACAAATTTTCCACGCGGCAGGGCGTACGGAGGCTTTTGCGGCCGGACAGGCAGTCGGTCTCTTAAAGATTCTTTGCCGAGACGGTGGCGGGTGACTATGACTGCACCGGACGTCCCGGATTTTGGCGGCCGAGGAGATCCGGATTTTCTGGGGGAGGCCCGTTGAAGAAATTGGGGCTGCCGGGAGGAAATACATGCCGCTGGATAAACCATGCCGCCCGGTGAAACCTGTCTGTCGGATAAGTATCGACAGTCGTAGGAATCCCTGGCATCTTGATGGGGGAGGCGAATGCTGAAGATCGGGGCAGGCTATTGCAATAGCAGCTGCATTGTGACCACGTCGCTCCAGCCCTTTGCGGTACGTCTCCAACGCCTTCGGATGCCGCATTCGACGAATCCGCACCCGGCGAACAGTGCCCGGCTGGCTTCGTTCGAGATGTCGATGTCGCAATAGAGCTGATTGAGCAGCAGAATGTTTCGGGCGTAGTCGATCAGCAGTTCGAGTGCCTGGGAGGCGTATCCGCGGCCGCGTTCGAGACCGTTTATCAGTATTCCGACACCGGCGCGCATGTTGAAAGGGTCGGCATCAAACAGGTCGATGGTTCCGACGGCGCGTCCGTCATTGTTGCAGACGATTACGAACCGCAATTGGCCGGCGCTCCAGATGTCGAGTTGCTGTTTTTCGATGAATTGGCGCAGGACCTGCCGCGAGAATGGTGCCAATGTGCCGCTGACCCCCCAGACCGACGGGTCGTTCTCCCAAAGGTAGAGCACGTCGATATCCTCGGGTTCGAGCGCCCGCAGGGATATGTCCGAACCGTTCATCATGGTGTTTGTCAGAGCCCTATGACCTTGTTGCGGATCAGCATGGCCACGCCGTGGGCACCGGCGCTGTCGTCCATCTTCGAAATCCGGAATTTGGTATCCTTGTATACCAGGCTCAGCGAATACTTGTTTGTCGAGGATTTGAGCGGCAGCATCAGGTAATCGCCGGCCGCAGCCAGATTTCCGCCGATAACGACCGTTTCGGGGTTGAAGATGTTGATTAGGAAGGCGACGCTTTTTCCGATCTTCTCGCCGGCCTCCTCGATGAGTTCGATCGAGAGGTTGTCATCCTTTCGGGCTGCGGCGATTATGTCGTCGATATGGATCGACTCACCGCGGTCGTATTTGTCCTTGAGGATCGAGTTTACGCCGGCTTCGAGTTTGCTGACCATTTTCTGTTCGATGGCGATACCTGAGACTTCGGTTTCGAGGCAGCCTTTCTTTCCGCACGAGCAGATTATTTCGTTGTCGAAGAAGGGTGTATGTCCGAACTCGCCGGCGAAACCGCTTTTGCCGTAATACAGTTCACCGTCCATTACGATGCCGATGGCCACGCCCCGGCCGAGGTAGAGGTATATCATGTTGTTGTCCTCTTTGGAGTTGGTGAGGTTGTACTCGGCATAGCATCGGGCACGTGTATCGTTTTCGAGGAGGACGTGCATTCCGACGCGTTCCTCGAATATTTCGCGGAGGGATTTTTCGCTCGATGTAAAGTATTTGTAGCTGCGGCCGGTATTTGGGTTTACTCGGCCGGCGATGCAGACGCCCATTCCGAGGATTTTGCTTCGGTCGATGCCGCAGTTGTCGATGAAGTCGACGATGCTGTTGCAGATTTTGTCGAGGCACTGCGGGCGGTCGACGAGTTCGAAATCGTTGTCGACCTTGTTTACGATAACGTTGTTCTGGAGGTCGGTTAGCACGTACAGGATATAGTCGCGGCCGATGTCGACGCCGGCGAAATAGATGGCCGAATTTGCGAGGCCGAAGATATTTGGACGGCGGCCGCCCGGGGTTTCGACCTTTCCGTTGTCGCAGACGATATCCTCGCTGATGAGTTCATTGACGAGCTTGGTGATAGTAGGCACGCTGATATGCAGCTCTTTGGTCAGTTCGGCGAGCGTGCATTGGCCGTTGATGGCCATGTAGGCGATGATATTTCGCTTTATTATGCTGTTTTTGTGGGAGATACCCTTGAGCATGTCTGCTTCGTGCTGGCAGAAGAACTCTTTCAACGATGTCATGGCAACGGTACAATATTTTTATTAACTTCACAAAGATAACAAAGATTTTTTTTTATCTGCGCAACATTTTTCGAATGTTTTTTAAATTGCTGCGCAAAAAAACCGAAGCCTCTCCAATTGCGGAGAGGCTTCGGTTTTTGGTTTGAATGAGTTATTCCGGTGTCAGAGTGTAGCTTTTGATTCGGCTACGGCATCGTGGTCGACCTTTTTGATGAGGCCCTGCAGGACGGTTCCGGGGCCGAGTTCGACGAACGATGTTGCACCGTCGGCGATCATGTTCTTGACGATGTATGTCCAGCGTACCGGAGCGGTGAGCTGAGCGATGAGGTTCGCTTTGATCTTCTCGGGATCGGTATAAGGTTTTGCATCGACGTTCTGATATACGGGGCATACGGGGGCGCGGAACGGCGAAGCCTCGATTGCGGCCTGGAGTTCGACCTTTGCGGGCTCCATCAGGGGCGAGTGGAATGCTCCGCCCACGGGGAGGCGCAGGGCACGGCGTGCGCCGGCGGCTTTCAGGCGTTCGCAGGCCTCGTCAACGGCCTCGATCGTACCGGAGATGACCAGCTGTCCGGGGCAGTTGTAGTTTGCAGCGACGACGATACCGTTGATTTCGGCGCAGGTATCTTCGACGAGTTTGTCGTCGAGGCCGAGGATTGCGGCCATTGTCGAGGGCTGAGCCTCGCAGGCCTTCTGCATGGCCGAGGCACGTTTCGAGACCAGTTTGAGGCCGTCTTCGAAGTCGAGTGCTCCGGCAGCGACCAGGGCGCTGAACTCGCCGAGCGAGTGACCGGCGACCATGTCGGGGTTGAACTCGTCACCGAGGGCCTTGGCCAGGATGACCGAATGGAGGAATACGGCCGGCTGTGTTACGAAAGTCTGTTTGAGTTCGTCGGCCGTTCCGTCGAACATGATGTCGGTGATTCGGAAACCGAGGATATCGTTGGCTTTCTCGAAGAGTTCTTTGGCAGCGGGGACCTTTTCGTAGAGGTCTTTGCCCATGCCCGGGAATTGGGCACCCTGTCCGGGGAATACGAATGCTTTCATACTTTTTGTATCTATTTTAGTGTTGTCAATCGGTTTTTTTAGGGCGCAGGCTCTGCGGTTTTGCCGGGGTTCGGGGCCTGCAAATCGGCTGAGCCTGTGACCTGCGACTCTGTTTCGCGTTGCAAATGTAATGATTCTTTGCATAAAAAGCGCAGATTCCGCTCATTTGTTGCGGAAGACGTTCGGGAATCCTCCGGAAACCGACCTCCAAGAGTGAAGATCAAGCACTTGAATGCCAGTATTTTTGCAATTTCTGCCCGACGGGTTTTTCCGAATGGCCCGTTGGCTGGCGACTCATTCGTGATCCATCCGTCTTCGGAGAGCGGCTTTCAGGTCATCCTGGGGCCGTAGTCCGAGTTTTTTACGGATATGGGCGCGTTGGCTGTTGATGTTGCTGGCCGACTTGTCGAGCAGCATGCATATGGCGTTCTGTTTCTTGTCCTGCAGGATCAGGGCGCAGATCTCGCGTTCGGAGTTTGTCAATTCGGGGAACTTCATGGACATGTTTGTCGATTCGATCTCCTTTTGCCTTTGCCATGTCGATACGGCGTGAATGATGTTGTGCCGTACCTGATCGTCCACAATGTCGAGCAGTTCGCCGGTTCGGACCGATGAGTTTGACTTTGAGAGTTCCAGCAGTGCCTTGACCTGCGACTTGTTCATACGCAGCAGGTGCAGCAGTTCGAGTTCGTCGTTTCGCAGGCCTTCGTTCTCCTTGTTCAGCCGCACGATGTTTTTGCGGATCTGTGTTCCGAGCAGACATATTATAAGGAATATGAACAGGAATACGGTGCACAGGCTTTGCAGGAAAGTGTCTCCGGTTGCGATCATGCTGTATGCGTAAGCCCCCATTGCCATTGCGCTGAGCAGATAGGGCATATATTTCATGTAGGCTATGGCCGAGAGCAGGACGACGATCAACGACAGGAACAGATTTGCAAGCAGCAGCGAGGAGCTGTACGGTACGGGGGAGAGGGCGCCGTGAATCATCTCGATCATCAGATCGGTTTGCGAGAATATAGCCAGTAGGGTGATGGCGGTTGGGAGAGAGATTACGCGTACGTAATATGCGAACATTAGCAGAAGTGTTGAGCACCACAGGGCGATGCTGGGCCAGAGGAACATTGGCATGTCTTTGGGCATGGTGAACCGGATGAGCGGAATGATTCCGATCAGGATGACCGATGCATAGAGGTATACCGACAGTTTTTGCTGGCCGTATATTTGTGTTTCGCGGTCGGAGATGAAGGTTTTCAGCCGTGCCGAGATGGCGCGGATGGGGGCGGTATCTATAGTCTGTCCCATGGTCAGTAGTGTTTGGTCAGGTAAATATACTCAAATAAAATCGGATTCAATGTATTTCAAGGTGCGATTTTTTTCAAGGTGTGTTTCGTGGGTGTTTTGTGAGGCGGCGCTGGAAGCTTCGTTGCACCGGCATGCATGCGTCATGAGGCGGTCGGGCTGAACAGCATTGATCGCATTAATGGATTGTTACATAGAATGATGCGGGTAGATGTCGGTGTAATATCCGGAAGATGTACAGGATCGGTTGTCCGGCCTGAATCAAAAAGAATCGGCCTCCCCCAAAAAAAATCGATTGCTGACGAATCGCCACCCCCCCCCAAGAATCGATTACCGACGAATCGGTTCCCAACGAACGCGGATTGTGAAGCGAAGGATGAATGCTCATGCAGGCGCGGGCGATATGCCTCCGCTCCGGCCGTCAGTCGAACGACTGCATTCCCGACTGGGCGATCTGCATGATGCGGCGGTACTGCTCGGGCGAGAGCTCCATGAAGAAATAGTGTATCGGATCGACCCGCATGCCGTTGTAGCGGACCTCGTAATGGAGGTGGGGCGCCAGCGAAAGACCGGTATTTCCGCTCAGGGCGATGATGTCGCCGCGCCGGACCTGATTCCCGCGCCGGACGTTGACCTTGCTCAGGTGGCCGTACGAGGTTTCGTAACCGTTGCCGTGGTCTATGACGATGGTCTGGCCCGACGAGGTGTTGTACGACGATACGTCCTTGACGATGCCGTCGGCCGTTGCGAAGACCCGCGTACCCTCCGGAACCGTATAGTCGACACCCTGGTGCGAGGCCAGGGTCTTGAAGAACGGCTGTATACGCATGCCGTAGGAAGCCGTGAGCAGAGTCAGTTCATCGTTTATGATGGGCTGTATGGCGGGGATGTAGTTGCAGCGTTTTCCGGCGGAGTCGATCTTTGCCAGCAGGGTGGTGTATGACTGGTCGAGGTCGGTGATTTTCTGCTGCATGGACTGCAGCCCGTCGGAGAATGTTTTGGTGAGCCGGTCGGTCGGGAGTCCGAGCAGGTGTTCGTACTCCGACCAGCGGCCGCTCTCGTCACTCATGTCGTACGGTTCGGCCTCGAAGAGTATGTTGAATACATTGCGGTCGCGTGCGACGACATTGTCGATGACACGGTTTATGCTGTCGTACCGTGCGGTGAGGATCTCGTACTCATCGCGCAGTTTGTCCATCGAGTGTTTTGCGGCGTATTCGGTCGGGGTGTCGAAGAATATGGAGAAGGCGATATAGTATGCCACGGCGATACCCATACCCACGAAGATGTGGATTACGGCCCGGGCAATTTTTTGCCGGATCATTCTGCGTCGGCGCAGCTGGTTGAGTCTCTCTTCGCGTGAGGTCATCATGTCAATCGCTTTCGTAGGTTGTCGGGCGGGCCGAACTTATTATATGTTCGAACTCTTCGACACTCATGTTCTTGTTGATATAGTTTATGGGGTTGACGTGTTTACCCATGTAGATCACTTCGTAGTGGAGGTGCGGGGCTGTCGAGACGCCGGTATTACCCATGTCGGCGATACGTTGTCCGCGGACGACCTTGTCGCCGGGCTTGACCCATACGGCATTGAGGTGGGCGTATCGGGTCTGGTATCCGAATTCGTGGTCGATGACAATCTGGGTTCCGTAACCGGTTTTAGCACGGCTGAGCACGACCGACTGTACGGTACCGTTTCCTGTTGCGTAGACCGGATCGCCGATATGTCCGCCGAGGTCGATTCCTTCGTGGGCTTTCCAGACGTGGTATTTTGGATGGAAGCGCAGGCCGAAGGCTCCGATGCTGCGGCCTTTGAAGAGTTTCTTGTCGATGGGGAATATGGCCGGTATGGCCAGCGACATGTTCTCCTTGTTTTTGGCGAGTATCTGGAGCTGGTCGAACGACCGAGATTCGAGGTAAGTGAGTTTGGTGAGGTTGTCGAGCTGCTGCCATGTCGAGAGCATGAGCGAAGCATGTTCATCGTTTAGGAAGTCGCGGTATTTCGACATGGGGTAATTGGTGTATATTCCGTCGATGGAGAGCGTATCGGCAGCGAAGAGGGCTCGGTATACGCGGTTGTCGCGGTGTTTGATCTCCTCGACCTTGTCGAGTGAGGCCTCGATTTTGCTTTGGAGTATACGATATTTGACGATGAGTTCGTTATTTTCGCGGACGATCCGGTACATCTTCGGGGTGTAGAAGAAGTATGAGAAGATGGCGTTGAAGAGCGAGGCGATGATGAATACGACGATGATTTTGCGCAGGAGCCGGTAGTACCGCAGCTTGAACGGTGCGGTAACGACTTCATAGGTGAGCGTCTTGGGGTTGAATTTGTACTCTTTTTTTGCCATCGGCTAAAAACTGCGGCGGATTGTTGACAAAATTAGTTCAAAATGCGTAATTTTGCAATTCCTTAGCGGCTGAATAAACAAACGAAAAAAACGAAGCATTATTATATTTTATGGAGAGTAATAAAATCAGAGAGGCATTTCTGAAGTTTTTCGAAGAGAAGGGACATGTGGTAGTGCCGTCGGCGCCGATGGTTGTCAAGAACGATCCGACGTTGATGTTCACCAATGCGGGCATGAACCAGTTCAAGGACATATTTCTGGGAAATGCACCGGCACGCTGGCCGCGCGTATGCGACACGCAGAAGTGTCTGCGCGTATCGGGCAAGCACAACGACCTGGAGGAGGTCGGACACGACACCTATCACCATACGATGTTCGAGATGTTGGGCAACTGGTCGTTCGGCGACTACTTCAAGAAGGAGGTTATCGAGTGGGCGTGGGAGTTGCTGACCAAGGTCTACAAGTTGCCCGAGGATCGTCTCTATGCGACTGTTTTCGAGGGTAGCGAGGAGGAAGGAGTTCCGTTCGACAAGGAGGCTTACGACTATTGGCTGCGTTTTCTGCCGGCCGATCATATAATAAAGGGTAACAAGCATGACAACTTCTGGGAGATGGGCGAAACGGGGCCGTGCGGACCGTGCAGCGAGATCCATTACGACATGCGTGACAAGAACGATGTGCTGATCCGCCCGGGGCGCGAACTGGTCAATGCCGGTGATCCGCAGGTGATCGAGATCTGGAATCTGGTCTTCATGCAGTTCAACCGCAAGGCCAACGGCTCGCTCGAACCGCTGCCCAAGTGCCATGTCGATACGGGCATGGGATTTGAACGTCTGTGCATGATCCTGCAGGGCAAGCGGTCGAGCTACGATTCGGACGTGTTCCAGCCTACCATCAAGCGTATCAGTGCCATGTGCGGCAAGAACTACGGCGAGGACGAGCATTGCGACGTAGCGATGCGTGTGGTTGCCGACCACCTGCGTGCCATCGCCTTCTCGATAGCCGACGGGCAGCTCCCCTCGAACGTCAAGGCCGGATATGTGATCCGCCGTATCCTGCGACGTGCGGTGCGTTACGGATATACATACCTCGGTTTTACCGAGCCGTTCATGTGCTGGCTGGTGGCCGGTCTGGTCGAGCAGATGGGGGGCCAGTTCCCCGAACTGAAGGCTCAGCAGACGCTGATCGAGAAGGTTATCGCCGAGGAGGAGGCTTCGTTCCTGCGGACGCTGGCCACGGGAATCAACCTGCTGGACGACGTTATCCGCCGTGCCAAGAGTGCCGGTACCGATACCATCGGCGGCAAGGATGCCTTCGTGCTGTATGACACCTACGGATTCCCGATCGACCTGACCGAACTGATCGCCCGCGAACAGGACATGTCGGTCGACCTGGAGGGTTTCGAGAAGGAGCTGAAGCAGCAGAAGGAGCGTTCGCGCAATGCGGCGGCCGTGGCGACGGACGACTGGGTTGAACTGTTCCCTGTCGAGCAGAGTATGTTTACGGGTTACGACACGCTGACCGATCGGGTTCGCATCTCGCGTTACCGCCGCGTGTCAACCAAGAATCGTGTATATTATCAATTGGTGTTCGACCATACGCCCTTCTACGGGAATTCGGGCGGTCAGGTCGGCGATACGGGATATATCGACAACGGCCATGAGCGTATTACGGTGACCGATACTCAGAAGGAGAACAACCTGACGGTGCATATCGTGGACCGTCTGCCGGAGGATGTGACGGCCGAATTCGAAGCTGTGGTTGATGGCGCCAAGCGTCAGGCTGCGGCGAACAACCATACGGCGACACACCTGTTGCATGCGGCTCTTCGCAAGGTGCTGGGCACGCATGTCGAGCAGAAGGGTTCGATGGTTTCACCGCTGGGACTTCGGTTCGATTTCTCGCACTTCCAGAAGGTTACGCCCGAGCAGCTGCGTGAAGTCGAACGGCTGGTCAATGCCGCTATCCGAGCCAACTATCCGTTGGAGGAGCGCCGCGACTGCCCGATCGAGGAGGCCCGCAAGGCCGGTGCCATGATGCTCTTCGGCGAGAAATACGGCGACCGTGTACGTATGGTCCGGTTCGGTGAATCGGTCGAGCTGTGCGGCGGTACCCACACTTCGGCTACCGGAACGATCGGTCTGTTCAAGATTCTGAGCGAGAGTGCCATTTCGGCAGGCGTTCGACGTATCGAGGCGGTTACGGGCGAAGGGGCTGAAGAGATGCTTTACACGGCCGAGGATACGATCCGCAGTATTGAGAAGTTCTTCCACAATTCGCAGATCGTTCCGGCGGTGCGCAAGTTGATCGAGAACAACGAGTCGCTGACCAAGGAGATCGAACAGATGCGTCATGAACAGATCGTGTCGCTGGCCGACAAACTGATGGAAACCTATCCGGAGGTGAACGGCATGCAGCTGATTACGCATATTTCGGAGCGTCCGGCCGATTTCCTGAAGGATCTTGCCTATGTTTTGCGGGGGCGCGCTCCTAAGCTGGTATTCGTATCGGGCTCGTCGGCCGGCGGCAAGGCGACCTTGACGATCATGCTGGGCGACGATATCGTGAAGGCTGGAGTCAATGCATCGAATGTCATACGTTCGGTGGCACGCCTGATCAACGGCGGTGGTGGAGGTCAGCCCTTCTTCGCTACGGCGGGCGGCAAGAATGCCGATGGTCTGCAGCAGGCTATCGATGCAGCCGTTGCGATGATAACCGAAGAGTTGAGTGCAAAGTAAAGTAGAGATAAACGAAAAAAAGGATATTATGAAGACACAGAAAGTATTGTTGATGATCCTCGACGGTTGGGGAATCGGCGACGGATCGAAGGGAGATGTGATATCGACGGTTCATCCGCCCTATATTTCAGCTATGACGGCGCGTTATCCGCATGCTCAGTTGCGCACCGACGGTGAGAATGTGGGTCTGCCCGACGGTCAGATGGGCAACTCGGAGGTCGGACACCTCAATATCGGAGCCGGCCGTATCGTATATCAGGATCTGGTGAAGATCAACCGTGCGGCGCGTGACAACTCGATCATGCAGAATCCCGAGATAGTCAAGGCATTCGAATATGCCCGCGACAAGGGTGTGAAGGTACACTTCATGGGCCTGGTTTCGGATGGCGGCGTACACTCGTCGATCGACCACCTCTACAAGTTGTGCGATATTGCGAAGGCCTACGGCATCGAGCGCACGTTCGTGCACTGCTTCATGGACGGCCGCGACACCGACCCGCACAGCGGCAAGGGCTTCATCGAACAGCTGGAGGCGCACATGGCGCAGTCGACCGGCCGGATCGCTTCGATTATCGGCCGTTACTACGCCATGGACCGCGACAAGCGCTGGGAGCGTGTGAAGGTTGCCTACGACCAGCTTGTTTCGGGCGTCGGCGAGAAGGCGACCGATATGGTTGCGGCGATGCAGAAGTCATACGACGAGGGCGTGACGGACGAGTTCGTGAAGCCGATCGTTGCGGTTGACGGGAACGGCGAGCCGATCGGGCTGATCGAGAAGGATGACCTGGTGATCTTCTTCAACTTCCGCAACGACCGCGCCAAGGAGCTTACGATCGTGCTGACTCAGGAGGATATGCCCGAGCAGGGTATGCACACCATACCGCTGTACTATTGCTGCATGACGCCGTATGATGCCAAATTTACGGGTCTGCACATACTGTTCGACAAGGAGAACGTCCACAATACGATCGGCGAGTATGTTTCGAAGATGGGACTTCGCCAGCTGCGTATTGCCGAGACCGAGAAGTATGCCCACGTGACCTTCTTCCTGAACGGCGGCCGCGAGGACAAGTTCGAGAACGAGGACCGTATATTGGTACCTTCGCCGAAGGTTGCCACCTACGACCTGAAGCCTGAGATGAGTGCCTATGAGGTCCGCACGAAACTTGTCGAGGCGCTGAAGACGCAGAAGTACGACTTCATCTGCCTGAACTTCGCCAATGGCGACATGGTTGGCCATACGGGAGTATATGATGCTATTGTCAAGGCAGTCAAGGCGGTTGACGAGTGTGTCGGCGATGTTGTTGAGGCGGCCAAGGCCAACGGTTACGAGGTCGTTCAGATCGCTGACCACGGCAATGCCGACCATGCGATCAATGCCGACGGTACGCCCAATACGGCCCATTCGCTCAATCCGGTACCTATCGTTGTGGTATCGGACCGTGTAGCGGCGGTTCACAACGGTGTTCTTGCGGATGTGGCTCCGACGGTTCTGAAACTTATGGGGCTTCCCCAGCCGGCCGAGATGACCGGAAAGCCGCTGATCGACTTCAAATAGCCGGAACGGGCTGCGGGGCCTGGGCTGCGGGGCTGAAGGCGGTTTGCGTCCGCCGGGACCGAAGACAGTTTTCGGCAGCCGATGGCGGGAGACCGGTCGCGCCGATCCATTTCCCAATGCAGTTTACGACTTGACGGTGGCGGCTGCTCCGTAAATTTAGGCCCGTTACGATGATTAAAACGGGATTGTCTGCCTTGCGGCGGGCGATCCCGTTTTTTATGCCGTTTGCCCAGGTGGCGCAGCGCAGCATTCCGCCTTATTGACGAGCCACTGCAAAAAAAATTACACGTTGCGTGCAACGTTCCGGCTATTTCCGGTGTCATATCCTAAACGCGGTGTTGCAACCGGCTTTTTGAGTGTTTGATGTCGGTTGGATCCGTAGTATGTATCGGTTCCGTTGACCTGAGGTCGATCGTTCGGAAATTCTGTAAAGGGCGGGATTGTTTTGTAGTAGCTTCTCTCTGAATTAAAGGACTCGAATGATTGCCGAAGGTCGCGGAACCGTTTTTTTTGACGAAATAGTTTCGTATTTTTGAGATGTAAAATCAAGAATCATGAAACGCAGGAGATTTAAGGGGCGTGTAGCAGTTGCGCTTTTGACCATGCTTGGCTTCGGGGCGTCGTGTTCGACGGCGCGCCAGGCGAAGAGCCGCGTAGATGAGCCGAAACCGTCCGACGCCGACAGCACGACGACTGTGACCGATACGGTCGACATCGTTCCGGAGATACGTTTGATGTACGGGCCTCCGGTATATTTCGAAGATTCGGACGGCGGCCTTGTGCGGCCGGGTGCGGCGCGTGAGATTGATATTCGGGAGCAGGACGATGCACAGCCCTCGGGAGAGTCCGAAACGAAGGCCGTTGCTCCGGCTGGGAGCAGTGACGATTCTGCCGGACAGGCGGATGGGAATTCTCGTGCAACTGAATAGCTTGTACGGGCATCAGACGGAGAAACGGACAAACAGCTCCTGAGGGTATGGATAGTCACTTCAACGGTCGGCGGTTGGGTATTCGCAAGCGGTTGGGGCTCGAACTGTTCAGGCAGTTGTACCTGAATACAGTTCGGGAACATCCGTTGCGTACGCTGTTCTGGGAGGCGACGCTGCGTTGCAATCTGAATTGCCGCCATTGCGGCAGCGACTGCCGGTCGGACTCGGTGCAGCCCGATATGCCGTTGGAGGATTTCCTGCACGTGGTCGATACGCAGATCACGCCGCATGTCGACCCGCAGAGCGTTACGGTGGTCATTTCGGGAGGAGAGGTGCTGTTGCGCCGCGACCTGGAGAGGGCCGGAAGCGAACTGCATTCACGAGGATACCGATGGGGGTTGGTGACCAATGGATTGTTGCTGACCGAATCCCGTTTTGAAAGCCTTCTGCAAGCCGGACTGAATACCATTGCTGTCAGCCTCGACGGCTTTGCCGAACAGCACGATGCCATCCGCCGAAATCCCGTGTCATATGTACATGCCTTGCAGGCGGCACGCATGATTGCCGCAAGCGGTGCGGTCGTTTACGATGTCGTGACGTGCGTGACGCCGGCGCTGATGCCTCACCTCGAGGATTTCTGCCGGCACCTGATCGAAAACGGAATTCTACATTGGCGGATCTTTACGATATTTCCTGTGGGCCGGGCTGCGGAGGATCGGTCGCTTACGTTGAGTGACGGTGAGTTCCGGCAACTGATGGAGTTCATCCGCCGTAAGCGCAGGGAGGGACGGATCGAGGTTACGTATGCGTGCGAAGGTTTCCTGGCTGGTTACGAAACCGAAGTCAGGGATGTATTCTACTATTGTTCGGCTGGGGTTACGACGGCCTCGATACGTGTTGACGGAGCCATTTCGGGTTGTACGTCGATCCGTGCCGACTACGATCAGGGAAATATCTACCGCGACGATTTCTGGGATGTATGGACCAACCGTTTCGGGCAGTTCCGCCGGCGCGACTGGATGCGACGCGACGAATGTGCCACGTGCAGCATGTTCCGTTACTGTCAGGGCGGTGGGATGCACCTGCGCGACGGCGAAGGGCGCTTGCTCGTGTGCCACTACCACAAACTTTAAGTGACAATAGCTGTATGAAAAACTTTCACCATAAAATAAAACCCGATCTGATATTTACGGTGCGTGAGGCCGATACGCTGCAGGGCTTTTTGCAGCGGGCCTTTGCCGGCAAGAGCCGCAACTCGCTCAAGGAGCTGCTGGCGAGCGGGCGTGTCGAGGTCAACGGCCGGAGCCGCACGGCATACGACCATTCGTTGCAGGCAGGCGATCGGGTTACGGTACGGCGGACGGTATCGCCGGCGCAGTTCCGCCATCCGAAGCTGCGGATTCTCTTCGAGGACGAGTGGCTGATCGTGGTCGACAAGCGGGAGGGGCTGCTCTCGATCGGGACGGATAAGGAGCGCGAAAAGACCGCGTACCATATTCTGAGCGAACATATCAAGCGCCAGAATCCGCGGGCGCGGCTGTTTGTCGTGCACCGCCTTGACCGCGAGACCTCGGGTGTTATGCTTTTTGCAAAGCGTGAGGATGTGAAGCGCCGGTTGCAGGATGAGTGGCGGCAGCTTGTTCTCGACCGCCGTTACGTGGCGGTGGTTGATGGGGTGTTGCCGTCTGAGGAGGGGGTCATAGATGCCCCGCTGGCCGAGAACCGCAACCACAAGGTATATGTTTGCCGTGAGACGGACGATGTGGATTGGGTTGATGCGGTAACGCATTATCGTGTTTTGAAGAGCCGGAACGGGAGGTCACTTGTGGAGTTGCGGCTCGAAACGGGCCGTAAGAACCAGATTCGAGCCCATATGGAGTACATCGGCTGTCCGATCGTGGGCGACCGGAAGTATGGATCGGGTTCGGATGACGCCGGAAGAGTCTGTTTGCACGCTTTCAAACTCGCTCTTATTCATCCTGTTACAGGCGAAGAATTAAATTTTTCAATTCCGGTGCCGAAAAAGTTTGATAATTTGATATAATTTCCGTACATTTGCACTCGCAATTTCGGGGTGTAGCGCAGTCCGGTTAGCGCGCCAGCTTCGGGAGTTGGAGGTCGCTGGTTCGAATCCAGTCTCCCCGACAATTGAAAACGAGGTATCCAAATCAGTTGGATACCTCGTTTTTTTTTGTGTGCCGCTGCGGCAACCAGCGGTAGATTGTGAACCTTGCCTTGACTTTGAAAAGATCGGCTATCGGACGTTTTCGGGATCTGCAACGCGATAGTAATCAGCTGAATAATCGGCTTTGTGGAGTGACAGTGAGTCGTCGGTCAATCTGGTTATGGCCAATGTGTCGGTAAACTGGATAGTTTGTCCGTTTCCGATGCTTTTGCCGGTCAGGATCAGGTTTTCGCCCTCGATGCTCCAATTTTCGTATTGCAGTGTTGCCATTCCGATGGATCGGGCCGTGCCGTCGGGATTGATCGCGATACCCTGGATGTAGGGCAGATCGGGCGGCAGGATCTCGATCCAGTTTCCGACGAGTTTCTGCTGATCACTTGATGCGGACGAGCAGGCTGCGAATGCCAGGCAGGCGAACGCAATAATCATAAATCGTTTCATTGTTGTTGTGTGTTTGATGTTAGCGAGTCAAATATACGAAAAATATCATTGCAGTATGTTGTTCTAGTGGAGCTTTACTGAATGCGACATGTTTGATCTGAAGTTATTGGCATGGCAGAGACGTGCCGGCGGAGTGGAAATTCAAATGAAATTAGTAAATTTGCAACTGTTCAGAAATACATACTATACTGCAAGATGAATACGACGACAATCCAATCCGAAGTTGACAAGGCAGTTAAGATACTGCGTCAGGGCGGGCTGATACTCTATCCGACCGATACGGTCTGGGGGATCGGCTGCGACGCGACGAATGCCGAGGCGGTTGACAAGGTCTATGCGCTGAAGCAGTCGGCCAACAAGAAAAGTATGATCGTACTTGTCGGCGACATAGATTCTGTGGGTCTCTATGTCAACCATGCACCTCAGGTGGCATGGGAGTTGTTCGAGACGGCGGTATCTCCGTTGACGCTGATACTTCCCGGGGCGGCACGTGTGGCCGACAACCTGGTTCCGGAAGAGGGGACATTGGGTGTACGGGTGCCGAATCATGAATTTTGCCGGCAGATGCTGAAACGGTTCGGACGGCCGATCGTCTCGACGTCGGCCAATATATCAGGCGAGCCAACCCCGACCACGTTCGAACAGATTGATCAACGGATCCGTCAGGGGGTTGACATGATTGTCGACCCGCGTTTCGAGGGCAAGCCGACACGCCATGCATCGTCGATCATAGCGCTTGATGCGGCGGGCGGGGTGAAAATAATAAGGGAGTAGAGCAGCCATGGCCTTGATAACAGAGACCCTTATTCAGAAGCGATTTTCGGACATGGATTGCTTTCTGCATATCAACAACGTATATCAACAGATGTATTTCGATCTGGGCAAGACTGATTTTCTTGGGGCGACGATCGGCGGCGACGTAACGGCAGCCCGGCTGCGGGTGATTACGGCTGCGACCAATACCTCCTATATGGCGCAGGTGCACTATTACGACGAGACGGTTGTCCGGACCAGCCTCGAATCGATCGGTCACAAGAGTTTCACGCTGTTGCAGCAGATCGTCGACCGCCGCGAGGGGGAAACCCCGACGGTCAAGAGCGAGAGCCGCTCGGTGATGGTTGCATTCGATTTCGAGAAGCAGGAGTCAGTCGAGCTTCCGGCGGCCTGGCGCGAGGCGTTGCAGCGTTGACAGTGTTGACCGTCGAAAACGGGCATTGTCGGCAGGCGGAAATTGCCTTTTTTGTTTGGCCCGGCTGATACGTTTGCGTATATTTGCGAAGGGCGTTGCCATATCGGCACGCGGGACCGGTCCTACTATATATAAATACAGGCAGTTATGGAGATTTTTCAGGGAATTGTCGACAGCATCAACAATGTGATGTGGAGTTACATTATGATCGCTGCCTTGATCGGCTGTGCGCTCTATTTTACGATCCGGACTCGTTTCGTGCAGTTCCGGATGATAGGGGAGATGTGGCGGTTGCTCTTCGCGTCGCACGACCGCACGGCAAAGGATAAGAGCCGGCGGCATGTATCGTCGTTCCAGGCCTTTGCCGTATCGCTGGCCAGCCGCGTCGGGACCGGAAACATTGCCGGTGTGGCGACGGCGTTGACCGTCGGCGGGCCCGGGGCGGTCTTCTGGATGTGGCTCATAGCGATGATCGGGGCCTCCAATGCATTCATCGAGAGTACGTTGGCACAGCTCTACAAGGTCCGTTCGAAGGACTCCTACATCGGCGGCCCGGCATACTACATCATGCGCGGACTCAAGTGCCGATGGATGGCCGTACTGTTCAGTATCCTGACGATCCTGACCTTCGGGTTTGCATTCAATACGGTGCAGAGCAATACGATGTGCCAGGCTTTCGAACACGCCTTCGGAATCGACCATATAATATTCGGGGCCATAATCACGGTGTTGACGCTCGTGATCATCTTCGGAGGCATTCACCGTATTGCGGCGGTCAGTTCGGTCGTCGTGCCGGTCATGGCAATCGGATATCTCGGACTGGCACTGTATGTCGTGATAGGTAACATAACGCTGTTGCCCGATATTATCGGCATGATCGTTGGGAATGCCTTCGGGGCGGAGCAGATTGCCGGCGGCGGTATCGGCGCAGCTATGATGCAGGGTATCAAACGCGGTCTGTTCAGCAACGAGGCCGGTATGGGTTCGGCGCCCAACGTGGCGGCTACGGCAACCACTTCGCATCCCGTCAAGCAGGGGTTGATACAGACGCTCGGGGTCTTTACCGATACGCTTGTCATCTGTTCGTGCACGGCCTTCATCATTCTGGTGAGCGGCATGCCGTTGAACGACGGTTACAATGGCGTCCAGTTGACCCAGGAGGCTCTGTCGGTGCATATCGGAGGAGCAGGCCGCACCTTCGTGGCGATAGCGATATTCTTTTTCGCCTTCAGTTCGATCTTCGGAAACTACTACTACGGCGAGGCAAACATAATGTTCATCACGAGGCGGCGCTGGATATTGGTTGTCTACCGCCTGCTGGCCGGAGCAATGGTGATGTTCGGTGCGGCCGTGAGTCTGAACATGGTTTGGAGTCTGGCGGACCTTACCATGGCCATGATGACGCTCTGCAACCTTGTTGCGATAGTACTGTTGGGGCGCAAGGCGATAGTTCTGCTGGAGGACTACCGGCGTCAGAAACGTCAGGGCCGCAATCCTGAATTCCGACGTGAGGATGTTGCCGGCGAGATCGACACCGGGAATATCGAGTGCTGGTAGGTCAGGCATCCGACCGGTATTGTGCCATCTCGGGCTGCGTGTCGGCATCGGGACGGGCGGAATGGGATTTGGATACTGAAGTTGCGAAATACTGAAGCGGGAGGGCATACGGATTTATGCCCTCCCGTTTTAGTTGCCTGGGTATGTATTGCCTGATTTGTACGTGCTGGGTCGGGATGATTCCGGCCACAGATTCGCCGAACATGTATTGCGGCGGTCAGATCAGTATGAGGCCGAACGACGTGATCACGACCGACATTATTATGGCGAGGAAGATCAGTATGATCATCGGCAGGAGGCATCCCCAACGCCGTTCGCCTATGGGAAGCGGGTCTGATATGAGTGCAATGATCAGTCCGATGAGCGGGGTGAATATTATGCTCAGCAGGAATGTCCAGCCGAATCCGATCCTGCGTCTGCTGCCCACCAGTCCGACCAGGACGCTGAGCAGCGAGCCGGTCAGGATTCCGAAAATGATAGCTGCGATACTGATTGCCATGTTTTCTGAGAGTTATATTGGTTTATACAGAGCATTACGAGCGGGCAGGCGTCGTAGTGTCATTAGTTCATCGCGTCCGCAACCGGTTTGTATGTTTCGTGCATCCGTCATTGCGGGTTCATGCAGCCTGGCTCCTGCGATGTGTCCTGCAGCAGTTCCGCCATACGATGGACCGGCCGGATCCGGTTGGCTGACAAAAAAAGGAGCTTCGGTGAAGGCTCCCTGGTGCGGATAAAGGGACTCGAACCCCCACGCCCTGAGGCATCAGATCCTAAGTCTGACGTGGCTACCAATTACACCATATCCGCAACTTTCTTACAAATGTATTTCTAAATTTTCTATTTTGCAAATCCTGAAGCCCTACGGCCGATCAATACACGTATGGCGTCGTCCCTGCCGGCGGATTGAGATACTTCAAGCATTTTGTGTGCCGACAATCCGGCAGTCCGGTTCACGGGGTTACTTTGCGGATCGGTTCATCTTGCGAAGATTGTTGTAGGCGAGCAGAAATACCGCAACCAACAGTATCGGCAGTCCGACATATGCCAATATGCTGCGATCGGGATTCAACCGTCCCACATATTTCCAATAGATGATCACCGACAGCCACAACAGCATGAATGCGGCCGACGAGATCATTATGGTAACGTATATGCGTCGTTCGAGTTCCGGCTTCATCTTGCAGAATAGTAGAGTGTTGAGGTATAAAAAAAGTATGGCGGACGGACGTTCGGTGTGGATCCGGAGGCGTCCGTCCGTCGTACAAGCTAAGCTTCGGGTTTGACAAGCGACAGGTGAAGTTCGTCGAGCTGGGCCTGATCGAGTTCCGAAGGAGCATCCAGCATGACATCACGGCCGGCATTGTTTTTCGGGAAAGCGATGTAGTCGCGGATCGAGTCGGCGCCGCCGAACATCGAGCACAGACGGTCGAATCCGAAAGCCAGACCTCCGTGAGGGGGCGCACCGAACTTGAAGGCATTCATCAGGAAGCCGAACTGCTCCTGGGCCTTCTCCGGTGTGAAACCGAGCACATCGAAGATCTCGGCCTGCAGGCTCTGGCTGTGGATACGGATCGAACCGCCTCCAAGCTCCGTACCGTTGCATACGAAGTCGTAGGCATTGGCCCGTACGCGGCCCGGGTCGCTCTTCAGATACTGTATATCCTCGGGTTTTGGCGAGGTGAAGGGGTGGTGCATTGCATAGAAGCGCTGTGTCTCCTCGTCCCATTCGAACATCGGGAAGTCGATTACCCACAGCGGCGCAAACTTCTTCGGATCGCGCAGCCCCAGACGCTCGGCAACCTCAAGCCGCAGGGCACAGAGCTGTGTGAGTGTCTTGAACTTCGGGCCGCTCATGATGAATACCATGTCTCCGGCCTCGGCGCCGGCCTTGTCGGCCATCGCGCGGACCTCATCGGCCGAGAAGAACTTGTCGACCGAAGACTTGACGCCGTCGGCCTCGACGCGGATCCAGATCAGCCCCTTTGCACCGACCTGGGGACGTTTCACGAATTCGGTCAGCGCATCGATCTGCTTGCGGGTATATGTCGCGCAGCCCTTTGCCGCGAAACCTACAACATACTCGGCCGAATCGAAGACCGTAAATCCATGGCCCTTTGCCAGCGATGTCAGGTCGGCGAACTCCATTCCGAAACGCATGTCGGGTTTGTCGGATCCGTACCGCTCCATGGCCTCGATCCACGGCATGCGCAGGAAAGGCTCGTTGAATTCGATACCCAGAATCTCCTTGAACATGTATTTTGCCCAGCGCTCGAAGATCTCCAGAACGTCCTCCTGCTCGACGAACGACATCTCGCAGTCGATCTGTGTGAATTCGGGCTGACGGTCGGCACGCAGGTCCTCGTCGCGGAAACAGCGCACGATCTGGAAATAGCGGTCGTATCCGGCCACCATCAACAGCTGCTTGAGGGTCTGCGGCGACTGTGGCAGCGCATAGAACTGGTTGGGGTTCATGCGGCTCGGCACAACGAAGTCGCGTGCACCCTCGGGGGTCGACTTGATCAGGTACGGGGTCTCGATCTCGAGGAACCCCTCCTTGTCGAGGAACGTACGCACGGCGTGAGCCATACGGTGACGCAGTATCATGGCGCGCTGCAGCGGGGGACGGCGCAGGTCGAGGTAACGGTAGCGCATACGCAGGTCGTCACCGCCGTCGGAATTCTCCTCGATGGTGAAGGGAGGAGTCTCTGAAGCATTCAGAATTACGAGTTTCTCGGCGGCCACCTCAATGTCGCCCGTCTCCATTTTGGGGTTTTTGGACTGGCGCTCCACGACCTTTCCGGTTACCTGTACCACATATTCGCGTCCGAGCTGTGCCGCGGCGGCACGTGTCTCCTCGTTCGAATGCTCCTCGACGACGATCTGTGTTATGCCGTATCGGTCGCGCAGGTCGATGAATGTCATCGCACCCAGGTTCCGCACCTTCTGCACCCAACCGGCCAGGGTCACCGTCTGATTTATATTGCAGCTTCTCAAACAGCCGCACGTATGAGTTCTGTACATATTTTGAAAAATAGGTTAAATATTCAAATCAATTTCGCCTCAGGCGTTGGTATTAGTAACTTGCAAAGTTACAAAACTATTCCCAAACCGCAACCATACGGCCCGATTTTTTGAAGGCTTGTGGCGGGAGGGTGTTGCAATATTCGTTTTTTTTGATAATTTTGTCGCGGTTTAAGGGTACGTGCGGGGTGCCGTCGGCCCGGTAACCATTGAAAAAAATCTTGACGCATGCAGCAACAGCCCGACAAAAACAACCTCGACACCGATACAAAGTACATGCGTATGGCAATAAATGAGGCGCAAAAAGCGTTGGAAAAGGGAGAGGTACCTATCGGGGCGATCGTTGTTTGCCGGGACCGCATCCTCGGGCGCGGCCACAACATGATCGAAACGCTCGGCGATGCCACTGCCCATGCCGAAATGCAGGCCCTGACGGCCGCAGCCGGTTCGCTCGGCGGGAAATATCTGCCCGAATGTACGCTTTACGTTACCGTCGAGCCGTGTCCGATGTGCGCAGCAGCCTCGTCATGGTGCCACGTCGGTCGGATAGTCTGGGGCGCGGACGACCCGAAACGCGGATATACACGTTTCGCACCGTCGCTGCTGCACCCGAAAACTAAAACCTCCAGAGGCGTTCTGGCCGATGAGTGCGAGGGTTTGATGACACGATTTTTTGAGAATTTGAGAAGGTAGTATTGGAGCATTGACGGTTTTTGCTTAACTTTGTAAGTTGAGTACGATTCAACTCCATGACCGATACACTAAGTTATTTGAACTATTAATTTCTAACACACTCTATTGAACATGAAAAAAGTATTTCTTGCAGTTATCGCATTATTCGCATTCGGTGCCGCATCGGCCCAGACGATCGATGACGTGACAACCAAATTCAACGAGGCTGCTACTGCCATGAACGGCAAGGATTTCGTTGCAGCCGCTGCTGCTTTCAACGATGTCATTACCAATGGCGAAACAGTCGAAGGCGTGGAACAGATGGTCGGACAGGCAAAGACCTATCTGCCGATATGTTATTTCCAGCAGGGCCTGATCAACGCTCAGGGTCAGAAGTTCGACGAGGCTATCGAAAACATGAACAAGGCTGTCGAGGTAGGTGAGATGTACAAGTCGAATCCCAAGATCGTTCAGAATGCCAAGATGATGGTAGCCCGTATATATACGATTCAGGGTGGTACGGCCTTCAACAACGGTGACTATGCCACCGCTGCGACGGTCTTCGCAAAGGGCTATGCTGCAAATCCCAACGATACAAAACTCGCTCTGAACCTGGCAAAATGCTACTACGAGCAGGGCAAGATGGATGAAGGCGTCAAGATCTACAAGGGCATCATGGCAATTAACCACAGCAGTGTCGAGGATGATCAGCAGCAGGCTGTTACCGACCTGAACTTCTACTTCCAGAAGGCTCTGGTTGAGCTGCAGGAGGCTGGCAATACCGATGGTATCATCGCAATGGCAGAGGAGTGGGTATCGGCCGATACGACCAACGCGCTGGCCGCAAAAACCCTGATCCAGCAGTATGGTGCCGCCAAGAAGTATGATGAGGTGATTGCCAAGGCTGAAAGTGCAGCAGCTCTTCAGACCGACGAGATTGCCAAATCGGACATTTATCTGGCGCTGGGTGCCGCCTACAATGCCAAGGAGCAGCGCGAACAGGCTATCGCCGCCCTGCAGAAGGTAACTGAAGGTCCTTCGGCCGAGATCGCCAAGCAGACTATCGCTGCCTTGAACAAGAAATAGTCCCCATAATTCCCATCCTGGAGAATTGTAGAGTGGCGTTGCCTTTTCTGATAAAGGCGGCGCCATTCATTTTTTGGGGAGGGGGGGGTAGGCTGTGCGTGTTGCGGATTGAGTGGTGGAAAGGGAAAGCCTCCAAGGATGATGTTTGGGCAGCGGATTTGCGCGTATTGCTGTACGTGTCGGAGATTGCGGCGTGATTTTGTAGATGTCGCGAAAAAAGCGTATATTTGACTCCTCCCACGGGGTGCGGATATCGGTTCTCGGCCGGCAACCGACGGAGAATCAACCGCTGAATAGGATCGCAACCAGATCATAATACCAGAAAATGGCCGCCAACAATACAGAACGAATGATCGAACTGCTGGCACCGGCACGCGACTTTCAGAGTGCCCGGACGGCGATCGATTACGGTGCGGATGCCGTATATATCGGCGGGCCTCGTTTCGGGGCGAGACATGCGGCGGCAAACGGTCTTGAAGACATTGTGCGAACGGTTGAATATGCCCACCGGTTCGGTGCGCGGGTGCACTGCACGCTCAATACATTGCTTTTCGAGGATGAACTGCATGATGCCGAAACGCTGGCCCGAAAGATCGTAGAGGCCGGTGTCGATGCGCTTATCGTGCAGGATATGGCATTTCTGCGGATGGATCTGCCCGAGGTCGAACTGCATGCCTCGACGCAGATGTGCAACATGGACCCGCAGTGGGTACGGTTTCTCGAAGAGTGCGGTTTTTCGCGTATAATACTCGAACGGGCCCTTTCGCGTGAGCAGATCAGGGCGATTCGCAAGTCCTGCTCGGTTGAGCTGGAGTGTTTCGTACACGGGGCGATATGCGTTAGCCACAGCGGCCGCTGCATGTTGAGCCGGACGATGAGCTGCCGAAGCGGTAATCGCGGCGAGTGCAGCCAGCCATGCCGGCTGCCATACGATCTGATCGATGAACGTGGCCGGGTGGTCATGGCCGGGAAGCACCTGTTGTCGGTACGGGACCTGAACCTTTCGTCGCATATCGGTGAGATGATCGACGACGGGATCACCTCGTTCAAGATCGAGGGGCGGCTGAAGGATATCTCGTATGTCAAGAATGTGGTGGCCTACTACCGCCGCAAGATCGACGAAGCGATCGCCTCGCGCAGCGACTGCAGAAGGGCTTCGAGCGGCGAGAGTATCTTCGATTTCACACCCGATACGTCGAAGAGTTTCACGCGGGGCGAATCCGGATATTTTTTCGAAGGCAAGCGGGCCGGCGTGGCGTCGTTCGACACACCGAAGTCGGTCGGCGAACGTATCGGCCGCATCGTGCGGGTCGGACGTGACCGCTTTACCCTCGACCGAGACACGACGCTTGTGGCCGGTGACGGTATCTGTCTGATGGGCGGCAAGGGGGTCTCGGGAACGAACGTAAACGGGGTCGAGGGGCGGACGGTAATACCAAACCGTATGGATGGCGTTGTCCGCGGTGCCGAGGTGTTCCGTAATCTTGACAACCGCTTCCGGCTTATGCTCGACCGCAGCCGTACGCGGCGTGTCATTCCGGCGCGGTGCGAAATTTCGTTCGGGGACGGGATACTTTCGATGCGCTATATCGACTGCGACGGGTTGACGGGCGAGGCCTCGCTGAATGAGACGTTCGACGATGCCGCCGATCCCGAACGCATGGTTTCGACCCTGCGCGAACAGGCCCTCCGAAGCGGTGACAGCATCTTCCGCATCGACGGGGTGGAGATATCGGGCAACGTACGTTTCGTGCCGGTATCGAAATTGAGCGCCCTGCGTCGCGAAGCCCTCGGGCGGTTGGATGAAGCGCGTCGCGGCATCTGCCATAAGCCCCACCGCCGGCCCGAAAATCCCGAAGCACGGCTCCCCGAAACACAACTCGACAGCAGTTGGAACGTCACCAATTCGCTGGCCGAGGCTTTTTACCGGCAGCACGGTGCCCGAACGATTGCTATGGGGGCCGACCTGCATCCGGACCTGCACGGCGAACGTGTCATGCGCAGCAGCTACTGTATCCGCCGCGAAATAGGGCAGTGTCTGCTCGAACGTCCGACTCTCAGGGGAGAGCTCTATCTTCGTCACGGACAGTATCGTTACCGTCTGGAGTTCGACTGCGGCCGTTGCGAGATGAACCTCATTTACGAGAACAATTAAATCCTCAGGACAATATGCACACCCATGAACTGCTCACGCCGCAATGGACCGACTACGAACTGATCGACTGCGGCAACCGCGAGAAACTCGAACGTTTCGGCAAATACATCCTCCGCCGGCCCGAACCGCAGGCGGTGTGGCCCCGTTCGCTGGATGAAATGCAGTGGCAACAGATGGCTGATGCGCTCTTCGTTGGGCGCAGCAATGCCGATGACGGCAAATGGGTGCCGGCACACGACATGCCATCGCGCTGGTTCGTCGGGTATGCCTATAAAAAGATGCGGTTTCGGATGCGGCTGGCACTCACGGGGTTCAAGCACGTGGGACTCTTCCCGGAACAGGCTGCCAACTGGAACTTCATCTACGACAACATAACACGGCTGATAGCCTCCGGCCGCAACGATGTCGAGGTACTAAACCTCTTCGCCTATACGGGCGGGGCGACCCTCGCCGCAGCGAGTGCCGGAGCACGTGTAACACACCTCGACTCGGTTCACAACATGGTTTCGTGGGCCAACGACAACCTGCAGGAGAACGGTTTGCAATCCGTACGGTGGGTAGTTGACGATGCCCTGAAATATGTACGGCGCGAGGTTCGCCGCGGCCGCAAATATTCGGGTATCATACTCGATCCGCCGGCATACGGCCGCGGCACCAACGGCGAGAAGTGGATCCTTGAACAGAATATCGCCGAGATGCTTGACCTTTGCTCGCAACTGCTGGAGAAGCATGATGCCTTTCTGGTTCTGAACCTCTATTCGATGGGGTTGTCGTCGACCGTTGCCCGCAGTGCAATCTACCACTCTTTCGGGATCTACGATTCGGAGCAGTTCGGGGAGTTGTGCTTCACTGACCGCGGAGGGACAACCCTGCCGCTTGGGGTTTACTACCGGTTTACGCGATAGAGACGAATGGCATTTTGCGTGATGGAGCCCCAATGCGCGGAGGCTCCATGCCCGGGTTCCCTCACCAGAAACGGCAGCCGTATATAATGGCCGGTAATCTATTTTATAAATCGTACCTTGCAGTGGCCGGCCCGCAAATAAGACGACCGGAGGAGCATATCTCCTCCGGTCGCTTCGTTTTCAGGATGTGTGTTCTCTGTTTTGGCCGTTATTCGGCGACGGCGCATGACGGCCGGGCTATGATCTCGAATATTTCGGCTTCACCGTCGATCTGTATCGACGATACGCCCTCGGCCAACGGTATGCTGACGAATGGTTCGGCCGTTGTGGACTCGGCTGCCACCGTACCGTCGGATTGCAGCTGTCTGATCTGCACGGGCGCTGCCGGGCGTCTCATCAGCAGCGTATAACATCCCGTACCTTCCGGAACCCCGAACGTAAGCGCTCCGCTGTTTGAGTATGACGTATCCAGCCGTTTGTCGAAAGCCGTCAGGGCCTGCTGCGGGTTTTGGGCCTGCAGCGAGAATCCGAGGTTGTCGAGGCTTACGGGGTTGATCTCGAACGAACGTATCGAGAAGCGGGTCTTGCGGTCCGACTCGAGACGTTTCAGGCGGATATAACGGGCCTCGACCGGATCACCCTGCCAGCGGATCTCGTATTGGTCGTTCAGTTCATCCATGAACGGGGTCCAGATGCGTCCGTCTTTCGAGCACTCGAGTATGGCATGGTCGAAGAAGTTGCCGTTGCCGTCGGAGTTGCGGCCCTGCAGGATCGAGATGCCGTTGATCTTGGTGACGCAGCCCATGTCGACACCGATCCAGTCGCCGGCGGTCTGAGCAGCTTTCGAGGTGAAATATGTTTCGGGGTCGTTGTCTATTATGGCCAGCGATGCCGATGTCGGGACATTGATGAACGAACCGATAACCTTGTAGTGCATCGGGACTTCGCCGGTCAGCTTGCGGAAGAAACCGTGTGCCATGTCGAACATCGCATTTTCATAGAATGGCTGGAGCTTCATTGTTCCCGATTTGTGGGCATCGAAGGCCTTGCGATCCTCGCGGCTCATCAGGTTGTTGACGTATCCCTCCCAGAATGCGGCATCGTCCTGCCCGTCGAGATATACACGGGCCAGTTCGATTGTACGTTTGCCTCGTGTGCCGAGTTTGCCGAACTCCACGAGCCAGGGGCGCAGTTCGGCGAGCAGGGCCTGGTTCGAACACCCTTGCTCCATCTGTCCGGGCACCTTTTCGATGCGGTCGAACTCCGACCAGAGGGCCGTGAAGTCCTTTTCCGAGGCGTCGGTGATCCGGAAAGTGCGGGTCTCCCACGATTCGTCTCTGCGATAGCCGGTTTCGGTGTCGCAGGAGTGTATGGCGAATGTGCGGTAAGCCTCGCTCGCATCAGGAACGAGCTCCTTCAAACCGCGCTCCCAGTTGTCGATCGGGTTGTATGCCGCCGTGTTCCAGCTGTAATCCGCCACGCCGTAGAGGGCGAGTTTCGAAGCTTCGCCGTGTTCCATCGGGTTGCTGGTTATTCCGCTGACTTCGTTCCGGGTGAGCGACGGTTCGAGACCGTACACGGGACCTTGCAGGATGAGGTTGCGGACATAGTCGGTTACGGGATAGTTCCACCAGAAGTATGCCGGACGCTTGATTCGCGAGTTGACCCAGTCGAGAGTTTCGCGCGTGAGGTCGGCGCAGACGACGTCGCCGGTCCAGAAGATCTTGATTGCCGGGTCGAGTTTCTGGCCATATACTACCAGGCTTCCCTGGGGCGTTGGGTCGGCCCAGAGTTTGGTGTAGTCGGTCGGGCAGATGATCAGCGGGGCGACATCTCCTTTGGTCTTGACAAACTCCTCGGTAAGGCGGTTGAGCAGGTCGGTCTGCTGCACGGCATTGGTACCGTCGCCGACGATATCGTCGAAGAAGATCGCGAAGGCGCGTACTCCGAGGTCGTACATCATGTTGAACTTGTTGACCAGATTCAGGTAATCCTCCTCGTTCCATTTGATGTCCTGTCCCGGGTGGATCGCCCACGTGAATTCGACATGGTTACGGTTGCAGGCTTCGATAAGTTCGGTGATGTGACGTGCCTCCTCCTGCGGATAGGGGTCACGCCAGTGCGGGCTTCGGTGGTAGGGGTCGTCCTTTGGACCGTAGACGTAGGTGTTCATCTTGAACCGGCCGAGGAAGTCTATGAGCGACAACCGTACCTCGTGCGACCACGGGGTGCCGTAGAAACCTTCGACAATGCCGCGGTAGGGCAGCGTCGGGTAGTCATTGATCTCTATGGCTGGGAGTTTGCCGTCGGCGGCTGCGGGGCTCTCGACGATCTGGCGGAGAGTCTGGATGCCGTAGAATGCCCCGGCCTCATCGTACCCGACGATCGAGATGCCCTTCCCGTCGATCTGGAGTGCATAGGCTCCCGGAATCTCCCGGACACTGTTTTTGCGCGCGGCCTTGGCTCCGAAGTCGACGGTCAGTTTCACCCCCTTCCTGTCGAGGCGGAGGAATCCGAATTCGTCGGCAAAACGTTTCTGTTTGTCTTTGAGTGCGACGCCCTGCGAGATGTCGACTCCGCTTCCGGCTTCGAACGACATCTGTTGCGGCGTTGGGTTGAGAATAATTCCCTTGTGATCAAGTTTGTAACCAGGTACGGACATGATGTTTTGGTTTTCGGCCCGCTGATTCGAGAGGTCTACCTCCTGTGCCGACAACGTGCCGCAACTCAGGGCACATGCTAGGCATACGATGAACGGGCTGGTGAGATTTAATGTTTTCATATTACGGTTGGTATGAAGGTGGAGATTATTTGCGTTTGGGCATGAATTTTTTGGTGAGCCAACGGCGGACCGGTTCGTCGTAGAGCTTCAGGGCGGCGTATGCGAGCAGAATGTTCCCGAAGAATAGCAGCAGCGCAATGGGCCAGGCCTGCGAGAACTCGATCTTCTCGCCGCTCCAGAGCCAGGCGTAGAAGAGATACATGAAGGGGTAGTGGACGACATATACGGGATATGATATGTCGCCGAGGAATTTGCAGATCCTGCTTGTATATTTGTCTGTGGCCTTTCCCGAAGCGCCGACGTAGAGGATCAGCGGGAAGAGCAGCAGGATGCAGATCGAGTCGTATATTCCGTTGATCCAGGGGGCCTGGCTTCCGCCGAGGTGAGGCAGCGAGAGCAGGAATATGATCGAGAGGGTGCAGATCCAGAAACTGCCACGGATATTTGCTGGCTTTATGATGCGCGACATGAGCAGTCCGGCCGAGAAGGAGAAGAACATTCTCAGGAGACCGCCCGGGAGGTTGTTGTTGGCAAGGGTCCATCCGACGCCGATATGGCCGAAACCGGAGAAGTTTCCTATTGCGAATGTAGCGAGGCCGATGCCTGCGGCAGCGACGAATACCGCGAGCGCCTTTGTCGACAACCGGCGCAGGAATAGTGCATATGCGATGTTTCCGATATATTCGAAGAAGAGGGACCAGTTCGGGCCGTTGAGCGGGTACATTTCGCCGTTACCGCGCACCTCGGGGCCGGTCCCGGGGACGGCCGGTATCAGGAAGAGGTTGAGGAGCATTGCGAGCAGGACCATCGAGAATGCGACATGTGTGCCGTCCCACTGCACGGAACCCTGTATGATGAACGTTATTGCTCCGAGCACCACTCCGAGTACGACCATCGGGTGGAGTCGTATGAGGCGTCGTTTGAAGAAGTTTCGGATATTGAGCGTACGTCCCCATCGGTCGTCGTATGCGTATCCTACGACGAATCCCGACAGGATGAAGAAGAAATCGACGGCCATATAGCCGTGGTTGAAGCGTTGGTCGAAGGGGCTTGTGGCGAACCCTTCGAAGACGTGGTACCATATGACGACGAGCGCCGCCACACCCCGCAAACCGTCGAGCAGTTCATAATGGGGTTTGGTGTCGTTGAAAGCCGCGGCAGAGATTTTTTGCATGTAGAGTTTGGGTTTTTGAGAAACGTTGTGTGTATTGTCATGATGATAATACAAATATACGGAAAAATCTCTTCGAATCATACTGGTTTGGTCAGGTTTTGCCCCGCGAGTTTTTCCTCGGCTGCATTTTTTATTCGTTCGGGGGCATTTCGGACGAAGTCAGGTATCGGAAAGGTTTATTTTAGTGAACGATGTGTTTTGACAATTACGGCTCTTTTTGTACCTTTGCACCACTATTGAAAATATTAAAAGCGAATAAAAGCGAAACATATCACTATGGGACGAGCATTTGAGTATCGAAAGGCGCGCAAACTGAAGCGTTGGGGCAACATGGCCCGTACATTTACGAAGATTGGCAAGGAGATCGAAATAGCCGTGAAGGCCGGCGGTCCCGATCCTTCGGGCAATACCCGCTTGCGCATGCTGATCCAGAATGCGAAGGCCGAGAACATGCCGAAAGAGAATGTCGAACGCGCCATCAAACGTGCTATTTCGAAAGATACGGCCGATTACAAGGAGATGGTTTACGAGGGATACGGACCTCACGGAATTGCGATTCTGGTCGAGACAGCAACCGACAATACTACCCGTACGGTAGCCAATGTCCGCAGCTGCTTCAACAAGTGCGGCGGTTCGTTGGGAACCAGCGGCAGCGTTTCGTTCATGTTCGAGCACAAGTGCGTGTTCAAGTTCAAGAATACCAAGGGTGTCGACCCCGAGGAGCTCGAACTGGAGATGATTGACTTGGGCGTTGACGAACTTTATGCCGACGAGAACGGTGAGATTACGGTTTATGCCTCGTTCGATGCCTACGGTACGATACAGAAGTATCTTGAGGACAACGGTTTCGATATTATCAGCGGAGAGTTCGTGCGTATCCCGACCGATACCAAGGAGCTTACGCCCGAGCAGCGTGAGAGCATCGACAAGCTGGTGGAGAAGCTGGAGGAGGACGACGACGTCACCAACGTCTACACCACCATGAAGGAGGAGGACGAAGAGGAGTAGTCTCCGGTGGGGGGGGGAGACCTTTCGGAATACCGCACTCCTTCCCGAACGTGCCTTTGAAACGGTTGCCGGCGGCTCACCTGAGTCTCCGCATGACATTAAAACGGCACAGGGTTGCGAACCATCGCAATCCTGTGCCGTTTTTGCCCTAAGGTTGGCAGAGTTTTAAGCCTGTCGATAACTTAGATCAAGGTACTTATTCCGTAATAAATGGCAGCCCCTGCAAGAGCAATCAATATGATTCTGGTAATGAAGCCTGCCAACATGCTCATTTCGATACCGAATGGACGGCAGATAAAATAGGTGAAATCACTGGCGGATGCCGATGTCGCAATTTGATAAATAATTTCCAAAGCAACAATAGCTCCAAATATCAGACAAATAATACTCCAAATCATTTTAGTGCGAATTTAATTTGTGATGAATATACTCCGTTTGTGTGGCCGGCCTGTGTGATTGGATGTATCGTGCGCATCACGATATAATAAAACCTAACATGTGGAATACTGATTCCACATGTTGGGTCTGTTTTTAAGATGATGTTAGAGGTTCTCCTTCTCGATATCCTTGAAGTATCGGTAGGTCGAAACCTTCAGTTCCTGAGCGGCGGCATCGTCGACAACAAGCACGCCCTTCGGGTGAACCTGCAGGCCGGTAATGGTCCATGCATGGCTGTAAGCGCCTTCGACGCCCTGCTTTACGGCCTGGGCCTTTGCGTGGCCGGTTGCGAGGATCATAACCTCACGGCTCGAAAGTACGGTGCCGACACCGACGGTCAGTGCAGTCTTCGGAACCAGCGTAACGTCGCCGTTGAAGAAACGTGCGTTTGCGATGATTGTATCCTCGGTCAGGGTCTTGACGCGGGTGCGCGAGAGCAGCGACGAGAACGGCTCGTTGAAAGCGATGTGTCCGTCGTTTCCGACGCCGCCCATGAACAGGTCGATACCGCCGGCAGCCTCGATACGTGCCTCATATTCGGCGCATTCGCGCTCGAGGTCGGGGGCATTGCCGTTGAGGATGTTTACGTTGTCGGGGTTGACGTCGACATGCTTGAAGAAGTTGTTCCACATGAACGAGTGGTAGCTTTCGGGATGCTCCTCAGGCAGTCCGACATATTCATCCATGTTGAAGGTGATGACGTTGCGGAACGAGACCTTTCCGGCCTTGTTCATCGCGATCAGCTCCTTGTATGTTCCCAGCGGGGTGGAGCCGGTCGGCAATCCCAATACGAAGGGTTTGTCACCCTTGTGGCTGTTGATACGTTCGGCAATGTGATTGGCTGCCCATTTTGCTACGTCAGCCGCATTGTTTTCGATAATCAGTCTCATATCTATCTGTTTTTATGTTTTACCTGTTTGAGGGATGCGGGCGGGAGCGATCCCGCCCGCATGTCCATATGTTTTTAGAAGAGCCGTACGAATACCTCCATTGCCTGGTATTCAGCCATTCCGAGCTTGTCGTACAGGACGGCGGTATGGCGGTTGCGGTCTTCGGCACGCTGCCAGAACTCGCGCGGGTCCTCGCCCGGGAAGGGCATGATATCCTTCTGCGAGAGGTGGCGGTAGATTGCGTGGCGTTTCTTGATCACCTCGTCGGGGCTGAGGGGCACTGCCATGTCGACCATGTCGAGACCCCACTCCATCCAGGCACCGCGGTAGAGCCACATGCGGCAATCCTTCATCCAGTCGTCGTTCTTGACGATCTCGATAGCACCGAGAACAGCCTCGATACAAACGCGGTGTGTACCGTGCGGGTCGGCGAGGTCACCGGCAGCGAAGATCTGGTGAGGTTTTACCTCGCGCAGCAGTTTGACGATGATATCGATATCGGCCTGACCCATCGGGTTCTTCTTTATGCCGCCCGACTCGTAGAACGGGAGGTTGAGGAAGTGGATGTTCTGCTCCTTTACGCCGAATACGGAGCATGCACCGCGGGCCTCGCCGCGACGCATCGAGCCCTTGAGGTTGAGCAGCGGGCGGGGTTCGGGATCGCCCTTCTTCTTCGAGGCGATGATCTTGCGGACCTCGTCTACACGGTCTTCGAATCCCATCTGGCGGGCTGTATCGAGGAACTGCAGTATCACGTCGTCGTGAACGGCCACGTTGCCCGAGGTCTCGTACGCCACGTGCACGTCGTGACCCTGGTCAACCAGGCGCATGAAGGTACCGCCCATCGAGATGACGTCATCGTCGGGGTGGGGCGAGAAGATGATCACGCGTTTGGGGAACGGGTTTGCACGTTCCGGACGGGTCGAGTCGTCGGCATTGGGTTTGCCTCCCGGCCAGCCGGAGATGGTGTGCTGCAGGTCGTTGAAGACCTTGATGTTGATCGAGTCAAACGAGCCCTGAGCCTCGAGCAGCTGTCCGAGCGAGTTGTCGACGTAATCCTTGTATGTAAGTTTGAGGATCGGTTTTTCGACCTTCATGCAGAGCCATACGACGGCCTTGCGGATGAATTTGGGTGTCCAGTCGCAGGTTCCGACCAGCCACGGGGTCTTGACGCGGGTCAACTCCTCGGCGGCATCGGCATCGATTACGGCCTCGATGTTCTTGTGCATCTGCAGGTATGTTGCGGGGAACATGGTCGAGATTTCGCCTTCGATGATTCGGGCAATGATCTGGCTCTTGTCCTCGCCCCAGGCGATCAGGATTATCTGTTTGGCCTGGAAGATGGTATCCATACCCATCGTGATGGCCTTCGTGGGGACGTTTTCGACACCGGAGAAGTTCGAAGCCTGGGCCTTGATGCTGTCATTGCTGAGAGCGACCAGACGGGTTTTGGTATTGAAGTACGAGCCGGGTTCGTTGAAACCGAGCTGTCCTTTTGAGCCGACGCCGAGGAGCATCAGGTCGATGCCTCCGACAGCTTCGATTTTGGCCTCGTAGTCGCGGCAGAACTGCGACACCTTGTCTACGCCGAGCGTAGCGTCGGGCATGAAGATGTTTTCGGGCTTGATGTCGATGTGGTTCAGGAAGTCCTCATGTATACGGTAGTTGCGGCTCTGGCGCTCCTCCTTCGAGATGGGGTAGAATTCATCGAGGCTGAAGACGATGACGTTTGCGAAACTGATTTCACCGTTCTGGCACTTTTCGACCAGTTTGCCGTAGATTCCCATCGGGGAGCGGCCGGTTGTCAGTCCGAGTACGAATTTTTCGCCGCGGGCGTTTTTGGCCTTGATGGCCGAGATGACCTTGTCTGCAACGTACGAAGCTCCTTCATATTCGGTCTCGAATATGTTGGTGTTGATGCTTTCGTAACGGCGGATGATATCCATGGGCTCTGCTCCGGAGATCAGGCCGCCTTCCTTTTTGAGTTTGTAATTCCCTTGCATAGTCGGTTTGCTATTGTTTGATTAGTATTTCTTATCTTTTATCGGTTGCACCCTCGTAGTAGTTGATGAAGGCGCGGTTTACGAACTTGTTCCCGCCCGGAGTGGGGTAGTCGCCCGAGAAGTACCAGTCGCCGTTGTTTTTGGGACAGGCGCGATGGAGGCTCTCGATGGTCTGGTAGACGACCTTGACCGGACACCGGCAGCTGTCGGGGGTAACCATCTGTGCGATACGGTCCGAGATCTCCTGGTAGGAGAAGGGTTCGTATATCATCTTGACGCTGTTACGGATCTGGTCTGTGGGCAGAGCATTCTGACGTTTGCACTGCTCGTATGTCTTTTGCAGGAGCTGCTCCATGCCTCGTTCGCGGATGAGCGACACGGCGGCATTGAAGGCGATGAATTCGCTCATGCGCGACATGTCTATTCCGTAGCAGTCGGGGTACCGGATCTGCGGCGACGACGAAATGACGACGATCTGTTTCGGGTCGAGGCGGCTCAGTATCTCGACGATGCTTCGTTTGAGGGTGGTGCCGCGGACAATCGAGTCGTCGATGACGGCAATCGAATCCTCTTTCGGGGTTATGGTGTTGTATGTGATGTCGTAGACGTGTGCGGCCAGGTCGTTCCGGCTGGCGCCCTCGGCTATGAATGTCCGGAGTTTGATATCCTTGATGGCGAGTTTTTCGGTGCGGACGCGGTGGTTGAGGATCTCCTCGATCTGCGCGACCGAAGGGCACTGTCCGAGCGCCTCGATACGTTCGGCCTTTTTACGGTTGAGATAGTCGTTCATCCCCTCCATCATGCCGTAATATGCGACTTCGGCCGTATTTGGGATGAATGAGAATACGGTATGGTCGAGGTCATGGTCTACGGTATCGAGAATCTGATTGCACAACAGTCGTCCGAGGGCCTTTCGTTCGCGGTAGATGTCGGCATCGCTGCCTCGCGAGAAGTAGATTCGTTCGAATGAGCATGGCCGCGGATTGGGGGCATCGAGGATCTGTCGGATAGCGATTCCGCCGTCGCGTTTTATGACGATGCTTTGGCCGGGTTCCACCTCTTTTACCTTGTCCGTGGTGACATTCATGACGGTCTGGATTACGGCGCGTTCGGAGGCGACCACGGCTACTTCGTCATCGATGTAGTAGTGGGCGGGCCGGATGCCCCATCGGTCGCGGAAGACGAAACTGTCGCCGCTGCCGGTCATTCCGACGATTGCGAAACCGCCGTCCCAGATCTTGGAAGCTTCGCGGATGATCGATTCGATGTCGAGCTGTTCTTCGACCTTGGCATTGAGTTCGGCGCCTTTGTAGCCTTGTTGTGCGAACCGGTGCTGGAGAGCTTCGACCTGTTTGTCGAGCAGGTATCCGAGCTGTTCGAGCATGATGAATGTATCGGCATTGTGACGCGGGTGCTGGCCCATTGCCACGACGTGTTGGAAAACCTCTTCGACATTTGTCAGGTTGAAGTTCCCGGCCAGGACGAGATTCCGGCTTCGCCAGTTGTTCCGGCGCAGGAACGGGTGCACATAGGAGAGGCCGCTGCGGCCGGTTGTGCTGTAACGCAGGTGGCCGATGTAGCATTCGCCGATAAACGGAAGTTGTTCGTCGGGATGTCCGGCGGCACGGCCTTCGGCAATTGCGCGGTTTACGGCCGAGAAGCATTCGCCGATGGCGCCGCTTCCGAGGGCCCGTTCGCGGAAGATGTATTCGTTTCCGGGGTCGGCGGTCATGTTTATGCAGGCCAGTCCGGCGCCTTCCTGACCGCGGTTGTGCTGCTTCTCCATCATCAGATAGAGTTTGTTCAATCCGTACAGGGGGGTTCCGTATTTGGCTTTATAGTACGAGATGGGTTTGAGAAGCCTGATCAGGACAATTCCGCATTCGTGTTTTATAGCGTCACTCATAGTGGTGATAACATATCAAAAATCGACTACAAATATACAAAAAGCGCATAAGACGACAAAAAAATTGCTTTTATTATTCATCGTCTTACCGTGTGGGGATATCGGTTTTCGGAATAACGATGAGTTGCAGTTGTCGGACGGGGTATGCGACGGTTGAGCGGGGGCGTTTGATCGTTGCGGCGTCAGTGTTTGAAAATGAAGTAGACGGCGCAGATCAGGAAGAGGAATCCGACGGCATGGTTCCAGCGGAGGGTTTCGGTGCGGAACACGAGGACTACGAAGAGTGTAAATACGGTGAGTGATACAACCTCCTGAATCACTTTGAGTTCGACCAGTGAGAACGGGCCGCCGTTTCCGCGGAATCCGATACGGTTTGCGGGGACCTGGCAGAAGTATTCGAACAGGGCTATGCCCCAGCTGATCAGTACGACAGCGACGAGTCCGAGTTTGTCGAAGCCCTTCATCTGGCTGAATTTGAGATGGCCGTACCAGGCCATTGTCATGAAGATGTTGGAGAGTACGAGCAACCCGATTGTAATCAGACCTTTCATCGTGAATGATTGATTAAGCGGTTAAACGGCCGCAAAATTATATTTTTAGTCGGACAATTCAAAGAAACTTTTTGGTGTTCATGGCGGTTTTCGGAGGCATTCCATCGGCTGCGATGGGGGCGGATGTCGGGTGAGCGGGGTATGTGCAGACATACGTTGTGAATATTTGCCGTGATTTGTCCCAGCAGATATGCGAGGGAAAGTTCTGACGGTTGATTGCCATGTGGCGCTGGATCGACGCGGGCACGGCTGGATGTGTCGGCGGCAAATGTTATTTGGTAAAAGAGGTCTGGGGGCAGTAGATCGCCGGAGGGGCTTGTCACGCTTCGGGCATTGCCTCCTCGACACGTACCAGACGGTCGAGTGCTATGTACCACAACCACCCTTCGACCTGCCGGTATCCCATCTCTCTGAGCAGTCCGGCATAGCGTTCGACCTGCCTGAAGTGTTCGTTCTTCTGGTTCATGCCGAACTTGTAGTCGACGATTACAGCCCGCCGGCCGCGGGTCATTACACGGTCGGGGCGGTATATCCCGCTTCCGGGCATGATTATTCCTGCCTCGTTCCGCACCGAATCCCAATACCCGCTGCGGAACCACTCTTCGATTACGGGGTTCTGCATCGCCTTGTCGATCATCGAGGTGAGGACCGCGGCCTCCTGCTGTGAGAAGCGTGAGTTTCGGCGCATGTCGTCGATGGCATCGTGTACGGCCTGCAGGTCGGAGGCCTGTTCGAATATCCGGTGCATGGCTATTCCCAGGTTGAGCGACGAGAGACGCTCCGAGCCGCCCTCTTCGAAATACCGGCTCATCGGGAGCCGTGTTTTGAGTCGGCTGCGGCAGTCGTAGGTCTCGTACTTTTCGAGCGACAGCCGTATTGTCTCGGCTGTTCTTGGGGATGATTCGGGAACCGGTGGCCGCATCTCCCCGAATTCGATTATGCGGCAGTTGTCGCGCTCGCTGACACGCCCTTCGAGTCCCTCCTGCGCCGAATCGCCGGCGGCCGGCAGCAGGATGCTGCCTTCGGGCGTATGGCCGGCCCCGGACAGCACCTGAGAGATTACGGTACTTATTTTTGAGAATTCGGCCTGCTTTTTCGTATCCTTTGGCGGTTTATACATGATGTATAGCTGCTCGGCGGCACGGGTCAGGGCCACGTACAGCAGATTGATGCTGTCGATATGCGAATATACGGTTTCGCGGTAGAAGTCGGCGGCGAACTCCGAATTGCCCATCGTTTTGCCATAGTAGATCGGGATCTGTCCGATACCGGCAAAATGCGATTCGTCGCTGTCGACCCACACGAGCGGGTTCTGTGTGGGTTTGAGATCCCATGAGCAGTAGGGGATTATGACGGCCTTGCGTTCGAGTCCCTTTGCCTTGTGTATTGTCGAGATCTCGATTGCATGGTCGTTTTTCTGTGATGTCATGGCGGTCTTGTAACCCTTTTCGTCCCACCATTCGAGGAACAGACGTATGTCGGCGACGCGGTTTGTGCAGAATTTGACGATCAGTTCGTGCAGGGCCTGGATGTATGCCGTAGCGGCCGGATCGTCGTTCAGACGGTATTGCATTGCGATGCGTTCGAATGCATCTTCGGGCGACAGCGCTCCCAGCTCATGGAAGAACTGGGCCTGTACGGGGTCGAACGAATCGTCGAGCGGAGTTTTGAGACCGCGGTCGCGCAGGAACTTGTTGACGGTTATTCGGTGTAGGGGGTCGTTCTGGTTGACGGCGGTACGCAGGCAGGCGATGATGAAGCCGTTGACGGCGGCATATCCCACCTTCATGGCATCCTGGGTGATGACGTCGAACCGGAACCGTGCATCGGGCCCGGCGAGATATTCGAGCAGTTGTGTTGCAATCTTTTCACCTTCGTTGTTGGTTCGGGCGAGGATCAGGATGTCGCTCGGCCGGTATCCTGATCCGAGCAGGCGCTCGATGCACGGAACCAGCGGCGGATTCTGGTTGAGGTCGTTGTGAGAGTCGACGCCGTACTCGATGATCGAGACATATCCTTCAGCCGAGCTTTGGCGGCGCGGGATCTGGATATGGTTCCGGTATGCGTTTGAGAGCGACGTTGAGAGCCGGTCGCACTCCGTACGGTTTATGGCGTTGTTTGTGCATGCGGCCTCGAGCGTTCGGGTGAGGGCTTCGGAGTCGATTCCGACGACATGTCCGATCATGGCGTTGTTGAAACGTACGATGAGCGGCAGGCTTCGACGGTTGTCGGCGAGGTTCTGTTGCAGGATATTTTCCGGGCCGAGATCTTCGGGGACCTTCGAGTCGAGAATCCTCCAGTCGCTGCCCCGCCATCGGTAGATCGACTGTTTGACGTCTCCGACGATGAATACGGGAGTGCGGTCGGACTGCGCCATAGAATTTCGGAGCAGCGGCAGGAAATTCCGCCATTCGCGCCGGGAGGTATCCTGGAACTCGTCGATCATGAAGTATTCGAACCGGCTGCCGACCTTTTCGTAAATGAACGGGGCCTCGTTGTCCTCGATGAACTCCGAGAGGATGTTTTTTGTCTGCGAGAGGAGCAGGTCACCGGTTTCGTCGCAACGCGCCAGTACCTTTTCGTACAGGTCGGAGAGCAGGGCGTAGCTGCGGAAGGTCTGTTGGAAAAGTACGGTTGTGTTGTATCGCCTGCATTCGCGGTCGTAGAGGTCGCACATCTGCCTGAGAATCGGTTGCAGGCGCAGTTTTGCGGTATCGATGGTCTTGCTGAGCGGGGATTTTGCGGCGGCCCACGATTCGTCCGGTCCGGCATCGGCAGCCTTCCGGGCCGAGGTGGAGGGTTCGGCGAACGTTTTGGCAGCGGTCTCGAAATAGAGCGCAAACGACCGTGACGACCCCTTGAAATCGGTCGGCCGCAATGCGTATTCATCCATTATGGCCAGGGCCTGGTTTGCGAGGCCGGCCATCTGCTCCTCGATTTTGCGGTTCTGGGCCAGTGCACGCCCCATTCTCTTCTCGAGCTCCTCTTTCGATATGGGGCTTGCCTGGTAATCCTTCTCCTTGAAAATCTCCTCGCCCAGTTTGCCGATCGTATCGCGTATGTCCCAGCGCTTGCTGTCGCTGAGGCGTTCGCCGGTGAATGCGAGCAGCCACTTTCTCAGCCGGGCGTCGTCGGAGATGCTGTCGACAAGGCGGTCGACGCTGTTTTCGAGAATCGTTTCGGTTTCGATCTGTATGTTGTAGTTGAGGTCGAGGTTGAGCTCCTTGAGGAAGGCCCGCATGATGCGCTGGAAGAACTTGTCGATTGTCAGCACCGTGAAGCGGCCGTAATCGTGCAGGATCCTTGTGCGGGCCTCTTTTGCGCGGTGGCGTATTGTCTGTGCGTCGAACTGTCCGAAATCGCGCAGCAGGTCCTCCATGAACGGGGTTTTCTTACCGGCGGCGAGGGCGTTCAGATGGTCGAGGATACGGTTTTTCATCTCTTCGGTGGCCTTGTTTGTGAAGGTCACGGCAAGGATGTTGCGGTAGGCTTCCGGGCAGGCGATTATTTCCGACACGTATTTGTATGCCAGTTGATAAGTTTTTCCGGCGCCTGCGCTTGCCGTCAGGATCTTGGCTTTGCCCATTTTGAGTGAAGAGTCTGTGAAAAACCGAACCAAGATAGCAAATTCCGGCCGAAGAAAAGAATTATTCCGCAAAAAATTATTAACTTGCCTGCTAAAATGTTCAAAACATATTCTGACGTATGCAAAGAATAGTGATGATTCTGGCGGCGTTGATGATGTCAACGGCCGTAGTCGCACAGCAGTCGACTCACCGCGAATGGATGGGGGATTTCACATCGGTATCCCTGAGCGGCAACATGAAGGTAAAGATGGTTCGTATTTCCGACAGCGAACAGCCCATGCTGGTTGTCAATACTACGGACGAATCAGCGAGCCGGTTGAGCTACACGATCGATGATAACGGCGTGCTGAAGATCCGCGAGAGCAATTCGCGCAACAGGACCGTTGATACGGATATCGAGATACGTTTCCGTACGGTCGATGGCTTGAAGATTGCCGGCAGCCGAGTCGAGATTGATGGCGAACTGGAGGTCCCGGTGCTTGACATCGAGGTTTCGGGGAGCGGCACGCTGAAGGGTTCGGTCAAGGCCACCGATCTGAAACTGACGGTCTCGGGACAGTCGGATGTTGACCTGACGGGTGAGGCGCGTTATCTGAAGCTGGATGTTTCGGCGGCTGATATCGACCTGAGCAAGCTGGAGGCGATGTCGGCCGAGGTGACCGCAACGCAGCGCGGCGAGGCTACCGTGCGGGTTTCGGAACGGCTGGTTGCGACGACCAATCTGGGCGGAACGGTATTCTACAAGGGCAAGCCCGATATCCTGCGGGTGCAGGAGCGTCTGTTGGGCAGCTCGATAAACAACATAGGCGAATAGCTCTTTTCCAGCCATACGGTTACGTATCATGACAACCTTTCTCGAACAGGTTGCGGCCGATCTTTACGAACGTTTCGGCCGTGAGGTGTCGTCGCTCAGGATCATGTTCCCGAGTCGGCGTGCAAGGTTGTTTTTCGCCGATGCTCTGGGACGGTTGTCGTCCGGGCCGTTATGGCTGCCGCACTTCGTGTCGATCGACGACCTGATGGCCGAGGCTTCGGGAATGAAGCAGGGCGAACGGGTGCGTCTGATCACGGAGCTCTACAATGTCTACCGCCGGTATCATCCCGACGAGACTTTCGACAAGTTCTATTTCTGGGGCGACATGCTTCTGAACGATTTCGACTCGATAGACAAGTATCTGGTCGATGCCGACGTGCTGTTTGCGAACATGGCCGACCTGAAGGTCATGGAATCGGACTACTCGTACATTACCGAGCAGCAGTGGCAGGCATTGTCGCGTTTCTGGAGCGTGATTGACCAGACGCGGATGTCGGTTCACAAGCAGGCCTTCGTGAAGCTCTGGCAGACCCTGGGTCCGGTTTATCGCGATTTCCGGGCGCGGCTTTCGGAACTGGGAATCGCCTACGGCGGGATGATCCAGCGGGCGGCGGCGGAACGTATTGCAGCTTCGGATTTCGAGTTGGACGACGGGCATGAACGTTACGTGATAGCCGGTTTCAATGCGTTGTCGGCCTGCGAGAAGCGCCTGTTCGACTACCTGAAGGTCAACCGCGATGCGCTGTTCTACTGGGATTACGACGACTATTATCTCGAAAAGGGTCAGGAGGCCGGGCTCTTCATCCGCGACAATCTGTTGCGATACCCTTCGGCTTCGGATCTCCGGAGCCGGGACGCATGCTTTGCGGCGGGCAAGGAGCTGACGGCGGTTGCGGCGGCCTCGAACGTGCTGCAATGCAAGTTCGTGTCGAGGCTGTTTGCCGATGATGCTGCCGGGAGATTGCCCTCGGACCGGAATACGGCGGTGGTGCTGACCGACGAGAATCTGCTTTCGCCGTTGTTGTATTCGATTCCCGACAGTGTCGAACACCTCAATATTACGATGGGGTTTCCCGTGCGGCAGAGTGTTGCCTATTCGTTTGTCGAACGGCTTATCGAGCTGCAGGGACGGTCGACCGAACGCGGCGGGGAGCCTCATTTCTACCACTCGGATGTTACGGGGCTGCTGTCGCATCCGTATATCGAACCGGCGCTGGGGGATTCGGGCCGCGAACTGGTGCGTCGGATCATCGACCGCCAGCAGGTCTTCGTGGCGCGTTCGGAACTGAACGTAACGCCGTTGCTTGAGTCGCTGTTCACGCTCTGCGGAGATTGGCGGGAGTTGTCGGACTATATCGTGGCGATGTCGGGCAAGGTGCTGTCGATCCTGTCGTCGGACGAGGGGGGCTCGCATAAACAGGAGATGGAGTTTCTGTCGGTCATTGCGGACAACGTGTCGATGTTGCGCAATTCGCTCGAGGACTGTTCTGTCGAGATTGACCTGCAGGTCTACCGGTCACTGTTGCGGCGCCATCTGCAGACGGTTCGGATTCCGTTCGAGGGGGAGCCGCTGCAGGGGTTGCAGGTGATGGGAATCCTCGAGACCCGAAACCTCGATTTCGACAATGTCGTGATCCTCTCGATGAACGACGACAATTTCCCGGGCATGCGTTCCGCCTCGTCATCCTTCATTCCGTACGCACTGCGGGCGGCATACGGCCTTCCGACGCCGGAGCATCACGACGGTGTCTATGCCTACTATTTCTACCGGTTGATCCAGCGGGCGTCTCGGGTCTGGATGGTCTACTGTTCGCAGAACGACGAAAACAGCAATGGCGAACCGAGCCGCTATATCCGTCAGTTGGATTACGAGTCGGGCATAGAGTTGAAGCGTATTGATTTCGGCGCCGACATCAATCTGGGCGAGTCGGCACCGTTGGTTATAGCCAAGCGCGGCGATGTGGCCGAACGTCTCGGTCGGTTTGTGGCGGAGGAGAACCCTGCGCCGCTGTCGCCGACGGCCTTTTTCCGATATGTCGTATGTCCGATGCGGTTCTATTTTGCGTCGGTGGTGGGCATACGCGCCGACGATGAAATGGTCGAGGAGATCGATGCCTCGATGTTCGGAACCATTCTGCACTACGCCATGCAGCTGCTTTACGAACCGCTGGTCGGCAAACCGGATGTTGCGCGGGCGCTGGCCTCGATCACCGGCAAGGATATCGCAATGGCAGTGGATCGGGCGGTCAACGAGAAGTATCTGATGCGTGAGAATGTGGATGAGGAGGATTACGGCGGCCAGATCATTCTGGTTCGGGACATCATCTGCCGCTATATCGAGCGAGGCATTCTGGCCTACGACAAGGCCCATCCGGACTTTGGGGTTGAGCATCTCGAGTACAAGGTTTCAACGCCGTTCGAGTTTGAATCGGCGGGGCGGAGGCTTCGGGTTCTGTTCGAGGGCAAGGCCGACCGTATCGACCGTCTGTCATCGGGCCGGAGGCGGGTTGTCGACTACAAGACCGGTGTGCCGCACACCGAGTTCAAGGAGTTCGGGACGCTGTTTTCCGACGATAATCGCCGTGAATATTCGGCCGTGATACAGACACTGCTCTATTCGATGATGCTTTCGCACAGCGAGGGCTGCGGTGTCGTGCCGGCATTGTATTATGTCCGCAATATAGGGAATGAGGATGCTTCGCCCGATCTGGTCGAGACGTTCGGTGGGCGGGACCGTTCGCAACATCGGCATGTGCTGGATTACGGGGCGGGCGCCGAGACATTCGAACGTGGTCTTGCCGGAGTTCTCTCCGAGATGTTCGATCCTGCGCGGCCGTTTGTTCAGTGCGATGACACGAAATCGTGCCAGTATTGCGATTATAGTGATATCTGCCGCAGAGGGCAGACAAAGGATTGACAAGGGCTTTCCCGTAAGTTTTAATTACTCTCCGATGATGAATATAGCCGGCCGCTTGTGCAGGTCGGTCGAGTCGTACTGTCTCCATTCGGCGATGCTGCGGGTTGCGACGAATTCGCTTTCGGCGTCGAGGTCGACCGCTACGGTAAGCCGCGTGTCGGGGGCACAGACGTCGGTCAGCGACTTGAGCAGCTGCCGGTTGCGGTAGGGAGCCTCGATGAAGATCTGCGACTGGTGTTCGGAGCGGGCGCGGCGTTCGAAGGTGCGGATGGCGCGTTCGCGCTCCTGCGGTTTTACGGGGAGGTATCCGTTGAATGCGAAGGACTGCCCGTTCATACCGGAGGCCATGAGCGCCAGGAGTATCGACGAAGGGCCGACGAGCGGTTTTACACGGATGCCGTGCCGGTGGCAGAGTGCGGCGAGAGCAGCCCCGGGGTCGGCGACGCCCGGGCAACCTGCCTCGGAGATCATTCCCACGTCCTTGCCGGCAAGGAGCGGTGCGATCAGTTTTTCGACCTCGGCGGATGGGGTATGCTCGTTGAGTTCAGCCATTTCGAGCGTGTCGATCGGACGTCCCATGCCGACGCGCGACAGGAACCGGCGCCCTGTCCGCAGGTCCTCGACCACAAAACATCCGATCCGCCGGATTGCCGCGATCGTATTTTCCGGGAGAGATCCGGCCGGATCGCCGTCCGTAGCGATCGGGCAGGGAATCATATACAGGGTACCTTTGTTCATGGCTGTTATTCGTTTATGAAGATTCGTTTTACGCGGGTGCTGACCGAGGTCATTATTTCGTAAGGGATCGTACCGAGAATGTCGGCCATGTCGTCGGCGCGGTTTCCGGGTTCGGTCGAGAAGATCATCACCTCGTCGCCCTCGCCGACATCCGGAATGTCGGTTATGTCGACCATGCAGCAATCCATACATATCCGTCCGACTATGGGTGCCGGACGGCCGTGTATGAGTACCGACCAGTTTCCGCAACCCAGATGGCGGTTCAGTCCGTCTGCATATCCGATCGAGACGGTTGCCGTTACCGAAGGGCGGCTGAGCCGGCCGGCGCGTCCGTAACCGACGGTCTGGTCGGCGGCGAGGTGCTTGATCTGCACTACGCGGGCCTTGAGTGTCGAGATCGGTACGAGAGCCTTGTTGCGACGGTAGTCGAAGCCGTAGAGGCCGATTCCGAGTCGGCACATGTCGAAGTGGGCTTCGGGGAATCGCTCGATGGCGGCCGAGGCGGCGGCATGGCGCATGACACGGTAGTTGAGCGATGCGGCGATCCGCGAGCTGAGCCGGTCGAAGAGTGCGATCTGGCTTCGGGTGAAATCGTCCTGCGAGGGGTCGTCTGCCGCGGCGAGGTGTGTGAAGATGCTCGATACGCGGACGTATAGGCTCTGTTTTTCGAGTTCGGCGAGGAGTTGCGGCAGGTCCCTCTCCTCGAATCCCAATCGGTGCATCCCGCTGTCGATCTTGATATGGATTGGGTAGTGGTAAGAGTCGGCATGGCGGACGGCCTCGACGAAGTCGCGCAGCGATACGAAACTGTATATTTCGGGTTCGAGACGGTCGGCGACCATCTGGGCGAAACTGTTCGTGTCGGCATTCAGCACGACGATCGGGAGTGTTATTCCGCGCCGGCGGAGGGTGTTTCCCTCGTCGGCGAATGCCACCGCAAGCATGTCGACACCCTCGTTCTGGAGGATGTTTGCAATCTCGTGGCGGCCGTTTCCGTATGCCGAGGCCTTGACCATCGCCATCATCTTGGTAGACGGCGCCATCAGCGAGCGGTAGTATCCGAGGTTGTGGCGCATGGCCCCGAGGTTGACCTCGAGCACCGACGTATGGCTGTGACGTTCGAGCAGGTGGCTCATTCGTTCATATTCGGGAGTTGCGGCGCACTTGATCAGCACGGCCCGCGACGAGAAGTCTTCGGGGTAGAGTCCGGCGAGGAATTCGTCGGGGGTTGTATAGTAGCGAGTGGTGATGCTGTCGATCCGTGCGGCAAAATCGGCCAGTTGCGGCCCGATGCAGATGATCGTATCGATATGTTCCCGGATGGCGAGCTGTTCGACGCGGGCCAGGTATGCCTGCGCATCGTCCCGACGGGCGGCGTTATCCGATATGACAAGCGTACACTTGCGGCCCGAAGCGATCTTGACCAGTGCGTCGAGGGCCGTTGCCAGTGAGTTGAGCCCGGTATTCGAGGAGTCGTTCAGCAGGGTCGAGTCGTTGATGCCCTCCTTGAGCTCCATTCGCATTGCCGACGGCCGCAACTCTCTTACACGTTTCCGGATACGCTCTATGTCGTCGCCCATGAGCGTCCACAGGGCAGTTGCCATCCGTGCGCTGCGCAGCGACGAGGTGTCGCGCATGTGAAACTCCGGGTCGTCATACTGCCGGCAGTCGATCTTGCGCTCTATGCCGCTTGCCTCGACGGCCCGGGCCACCGGTTCGATGCCAGCATCGTAGATTATGGCCTTGCAGCCACGCATGAGGATCATCTTCTCGGCAACCTTTGCTGCGAGCGATTCGAAGTTGCGGCTGTGCTGTTCGCCGATGTTGGTGAATATCCCGATCTCGGGGCGGATCATCCGCTCCAGACGTTCCATGTCGCCCGGGTGCGAAATACCGGCCTCGACGACCACGGCATCCTCGTTACCCTGGATCATGAGCAGCGACAGCGCCACGCCGAGTTGCGAATTGTAGCTTTTGGGGCTTCCGAAGACCCGTTTTTCAGGCGGGGCGCTCTGCACGGCCCACTCCTTGACGAGGGTCTTGTCGGTCGAACCGGTGACGGCTATGATCGTACCCTTGAATTTCGAACGGTAGTCCGAGGCGAGTCTCTGGAGTGCTTCGAGGGCATCTCCGACAACGACATATCCGGCATCGTCGTGCAGCGACTCGGGCAGCCGCTCGACCATGAATGAACGTATGCCGTGTGCATAGGCGGCTTCGAGATAGTCGTGGCCGTCGTGGCGGCGCCCCTTGAGGGCCACCATCAGGCTGTTGTCGCCATAGGTGAAATTACGGCTGTCGACCGTCACCTCGCATATCGTCAGATCGCGGTTCAGCAGCTTGCCGCCGCACAGGGCGGCTATTCGGCTCAATCTGTATTCCATTTCGGGTTATTGGTTGTATCGCGGGATTCGGTTGCGTCGGGCTGGGGCGTTCAGTTCCCGTTTCTGAATTTTACTATTGTTATGCCGGCACCGCCGCGGTCGGCATGCTCGTCGGCGAAACTCTCGACTTCGGGAACTGTTCGCAGGTAGCGCCGGATCTCCTCCTTGAGGGCGCCGGTACCTTTGCCGTGAAGGATCGTGACGCTGCCGATGTCGACCATTACAGCATCGTCGATGAATGACTGTACGGCTTCGAGGGCCTCGGCGGCGCGCATCCCGCGGACATCGATGTGGTCGCGGAAGTTGAGCCGGCGCTGCGACACGTCGACCGAAACCACCGTGCGCGGCGTGACCGGACGGGTATGGCGTTTGTATTCGGCATTCGAGACGGCTTCGAGACGCTCCATATCGATCGTTGTGAGTATCTGCCCGAAGGCGACCGTAGCCTTTTTGCCTTTGATGGCCTGCACCTCGCCGACGTTGTCCTGATCCTTGATCCGGACCTTCGTGCCGACCGTGATCTGTTTCGGGACGGCGGTTTCGGCAGGCGTTTCGACTGTCTGCGTTCCGGCTGCCGAAGCGCGGCGTTCGGCACGGCGCTGACGCCGGCGTTCAATGCGTGCCATCTCCTGCTCGACACGTGCCGAACGTTCAGCCTCGATCTGCTCATCCTGTTCGGTGCGTTCGCGCAACTCCTCCAGCGCCTGCCGGGCCGAACGGGTAGCCTCCTTTTCGGCCTGCGACTCGCGGATCGTGCGTATCGTATTCTCGATCTGCTTGTTGGTGTCGGCGAGCAGCCGTTTTGCCTCCTCTTTTGCCTCGCGGATGATCTGCTGCCGCTCGGTGCGGATGCGCGACAACTGTTCGGCATAATCCTGCTCCAACTCCTCGACCTTGCGGTCGGCGATGCGGATACGGTCGCGCTTCTGCTCCCAGTAGCGGCGGTCGCGGGCTATTTCGCGGAGCTGTTTCTCGATGTTTATGTGGTCGCTGCCAACCTTGTCGCTCGCGCTGCGGATGATCGACTCCGGAAGCCCGATCTTGCGGGCTATCTCGACGGCAAACGAACTGCCTGGTTTACCCATTTCGAGTTTGAACAGCGGCCGGATGTTCTGCACGTCGAACATCATTGCGCCGTTTACTACGCCTTCGTGGTTCGAGGCGTAGTATTTTATATTTGAGTAGTGGGTCGTTATTACGCCGTATGTACCCCGTTCGACCAGCTGTTCGAGGATCGCTTCGGCGATTGCGGCCCCCATGACCGGTTCGGTGCCCGATCCGAACTCGTCGATCAGCACCAGCGAACGCGGTGAGGCTCCGGCCAGCATGTGTTTCATGTTGAGCAGGTGGGATGAGTATGTACTCAGGTCGTTGTCGATTGACTGCTCGTCGCCGATGTCGATGAAGATCGACTGGAAGAGCGGCAGTTCGGAGTTTTCGGAGCACGGGATCAGAAATCCGCACTGGAACATGTACTGCAACAGCCCGACGGTCTTCAGACAGACCGATTTTCCGCCGGCATTGGGGCCCGAAATGACCAGAATGCGCTTTGTGCTGTCGAGCGAGGCGTCGAGCGGCACGATGGTCTTTCCTTCGCGGGCGAGGGTTTGGGCCAGGAGCGGGTGGCGGGCATTGCGGAGTTCGTAGCGTCCGTCGAACGAAATGATCGGTTTGGCGCAGCCGTTTGCGAGTGCGAACCGGGCTTTTGCCCGCAGCATGTCTATGGTTGTCAGATAGTCGGCCGAGCGCTCGATACTGTCGGTGTCAGGCCGGATTGTCTCGGTCAGTTCGGTCAGTATGCGGACCGTTTCACGACGTTCGGCGTATTCGAGTTCCTTGAGTTCGTTGTTGAGTTCTACCACCTCGATCGGCTCGATATATACGGTTTTTCCCGTTGCCGACTCACCCTGGACAAAGCCTGCAACCTTGCGTTTGTTGCCGGCGGCGACCGGAATTACCGTCCGTCCGTCGCGGACCGAAAGCGTCGCTTCGGGGTCGACGAATCCGGCACTCTTGGCCGACTGCAACACCTGCTGGAGTCGTTTTGCGGCGAGGCCCTCGCGGTCGCGGATCGCACGTCGGATACGGTACAGTTCATCGGAGGCGCTGTCACGCACCTGGGCGAACTCGTCGATGATCGAATCTATGTGGTTTGCTATTGCGGCGAGCGGTTCGACCTCCTCGGAGAGATGCCTCAGGTCGGGATATGCCGTGCGGTCGCGCGAGAGTATGAATCCGGCTACGGCCTCTATCTGCAGCAGCGCGCTGCGAAGCAGCCGTGCCTGCTCGGCGTCAAGGAACGAACCTTCGATTCGGAGTTTCGCCACCACGGGCTCGATGTCGCAGAACTCCTCGTTCGGGAAGCCGCTCTCCATCATCAGTATCGACCGCATCTGGTCGGCCAGGTCGAGGCGCAGTTGCAGGGTGCCGGCATCGTCGGTGAACTTCTGTGCGAGGAGTTTCTCTTTTGCCGCTGGTACGGTACACCGTCCGGCGACCTCCGAAACGATCCGGTCGAAGCCTATCTTGATTTCGAAATTCTCTGGATATGTCATTTTATCTGTGGTGGGGGAGTCAGTGCGGGACATCGGGACGGCGCTTCGTATAGGCGCTCCGACATGCAGTTCCGTACGGCAGTTGTCGATCCGGTCGCGCTTGCCGCAGTTCTCCGCCTGTTATCTTGTCGCAAAAACTATTTTTCAGCCGTCGCGGTCGAATCCTGCAAGGTACTCTTTTCGGGTTTATCCTTGCGTCCGAAAACCGAGAAGTGCACATAACGTTTGGGATGTGCCTTCAGATCCTCGAGCAGCAGCGAGAGGTTCTGGCTTGCCGCAGTCAGGTTGTCGTACAGAGCCTGGTCGGTCAGTAGTTTTCCGAGCGAGCCCTGGCCGCTGTTGACCTGTTCGAGCATCGTCGAGAGCTGAGTTGCGGTACGGTTGAACGATGCGGCCAGCGAGTCGATGCGAGCGGCTTCGAGCTGTTGTGAGAAGCTGTCGGCATTGACCATAATATTCTCGAGATGTTGGCTGTTGTCGGAGAGTGTCCGGGCCAACTGTTCGAGGCTGTTGACGATCGAAACCAGGTCGGTCTTTTCGCGGGTAAGGACCTGGTCGAGCGAGGCGCTGATCGAGTTCAGGTGAGACATCGTTGCCGAGAAGTCATCGGAGTTGTTCTCGATGAGGCTGTTCAGGTTGCGGAGCGTCACCGACAGGTCTTCGGTTATGGTCGAGAGCTTCTGCTTGAAGAACTCGAGTTCGCTGCCGGCCACATCCATCAGGTCGCGATTGACGGCCGATGCTATTGTATCGCCCTTCTGCAACATTTGGGCAGACGAGCCGAGTTCGATTGCCACGGCCTTGTTTCCGAGCACGCCGTCGGAATATATCTTGGCTTTCGAGTCTTTCGGGATACGGTATTTCCGGTTTATGGCAATGTCGATGACGACGGTCGAGTCCTTCAGGTCGATTGTCTCGACGGTACCCACCTTTACGCCATTGATTGTTATTGGTGCGGCGGCCTGCAGACCGCTGACATTGGCATACGTGGCGTGGTATATCATGTTCCGGCTGAAGATGTCGATGCCGCTCAGGAACCGTATGGCGGCCCAGAAACACAACAATATGACGATTGCGAAGATTCCTATTTTGACCTCTCGTTTCATGGGATGAATAATCGTTTTGTTATAGTTCGTTGTTTTTTACTTTTTCTTGTCGAGCAAGGCCCTGGCTTCGGCCTGCGTGATCAGCGTATCGCCGTTGTAACCGACTATATATGCGTTTTTGAAGACCTTGTGTACCTCTTTCAGGGCCTTTTCGGCCTGGGCCTTCGAGGTGTAACTGCCGGTGCAGTACTTGTATTTGAATTTGCCGTCGGAGACGAATTCGCGGACCTTGTTGCGGTAGCTCTTGAACTCCGAACTCGACGGCTTTATGGGACTTGCGCTGGCGCATAGCTGGATGGTATATCCGATCTGCGCATTGTCGGCTGCGGCGGGTGTGGTGTCGTCGTCTGAATCCCGGGCGTCATCCTGATCGTCGTTTTGCGGAGCGGCCGGCTGGCTGCCGTAATATATGTCGTAATACTCCTTGAATGCTGCAAAAATCGAGCGAGCGATTTGATCCTGTCCCGAATCCGAGGCGAGTTTCTTGAGGTCGGACTGGTTCGAGAGGAAACCGATTTCGGTCAGTACGCCCGGCATCTGCGTGTAGCAGAGCACCCAGAGCGGTTCGCCGTAGACGAGCAGTTTCCGGTTTCCGTGTCCGATGCTCGAGGTGTAGTGCTTTTCGAGCAGGTTTGCGAACGTGCGGCTGTTGGCCAGCAGGGTGAACTGAATTGTTTTTATGTAGGCCTTTACGGCGGCGGCAGTTGCGGCATCGCTCATGTCGACCAGGTCGTCGCGGTAGGCATCGCTGATTATGTCGGCTTTCTGCTGGTTTCGCTGCTGGTTGCTTTCGCCCATGATGAGTGTTATGGCACCGCTTGCCGAGGAGCTTCCGGCGGCATTGCAGTGTATCGAAAGGAAGAGTCCGGCATCGGCATTGTTGGCGATGTCGACACGGGCCTGCAGGTCACGGGTTTTGTTAGTGCTGAGATGTTTGTCTGTGGTTCGGGTGTAGACCACCTTGACCTGGGGCATGTTGCTGTTGATGAGCTGTCCGACCTTTTTTGCCACCTTGAGGGTTATGTCGCATTCGCGGTACTGTTTTCCGTTCAGGCGTCCTACCGCTCCCGGGTCGTAACCGCCGTGTCCCGGGTCGATGACGATTGTCATGGCCGGTTTCGAATTGTTTTTTTGTGCGTAAACTGTCGGGGCGCACAACAAAGCGGTCAGGGCGAGCGTTATCAGTAGTGAAATCTTGTGCATCATTGATGGCATTAGTGGCGGTAACTCAAAAAATTTCATTACATTTGTCGGATAAACAATTCGCAATATCGTTGAAAAACGGGTAGTTGCGATCATTTTTGCCGGCTTTGCCGGCAAAGGTACGCAAAATTATCGGAATTTGAGCAAAAGAGTCGTAAAATATCTGCTGACCATATCGCTCGTTGTGGCGTTGACGCAACTCGTATTCGGATATTCCGGATCGCAGGTGGTGATGCGCCGCGGCGTCGATGCCGTGTTGTCGGATACGGCAGAACTTGTGCCGGCAGGCGATTCGGCGGCTCCCGATGAGGGGCAGAGTGCTGCCGACCGCAAGTCACGCCGACGGCTGGCCCGTGCGGCCCGTGCCGGACGCGAAAGGGCGGAAACACCGGCCACGGCATCCGATTCCGATTCTGTGCAGGCTTCCGATACGGCCGTACGTGTAGCGCCAGATTCGCTTGTCGTTTGGGCCGACACGCTTTCCTCTGACTCCATCGTAGCCGATTCGCTGACGGGCGACACTCTTGCTGTCCGCGACACAACCCGCAAGGGGTCGATGCTCGAGGCACCGATCAAGGGCAAGAACCGTGACTCGCTGGTCTTCAACGTCCGCGACAAGATGGTCTATGTCTACGGTGAGGGCGACATAACGTATCAGACGATGAACATGAAGGCCGACTACATGCGTATCAACATGGATACGCGAGTGATCCGGGCGTATGGCGTGAATGATACGGTGGATAACAAGCCGGTTGTAACGCGACCGGAGTTCACCGAGAACGGCAAGACCTACACGATGGATACGATCGACTACAACATGAAGAGCAAGAAGGCGAAGATCAAGGGTGTAGCGACACAGGAGGGAGAGGGTTACCTGATCGGTGACAACGTGAAGAAGATGACCGACAACTCGATCAACATCTCGTCGGGCCGTTTCACCACGTGCGAAAATACCGACCATCCGCACTTCTACCTCGAGATGACGCGTGCGAAGTTCATCCCGGGCAAGAAGGCGATCTTCGGTCCGTCGTATCTGGTGATGGAGGATGTTCCGATCTATTTCCTGGGTGTTCCGGAGGGCTTTTTCCCGATGAGCAGCGGTCCCAAGTCGGGATTCCTGATGCCGACCTACGGCGAGGAGTATGTCAAGGGCTTCTTCCTGCGCGATTTCGGATACTACTTCACCTTCAACGACTATATCGACCTGACGTTGACCGGCGGTATCTATACTCTCGGGTCGTGGGAGGCGGCAGCCTCGTCGCGCTACATCAAGCGATACAAGTATTCGGGCAGTTTCTCGGCCGATTTCTCGAAGGTCCGCTTCGGCGACAAGGGATCGCCCGACTACACCAACCAGAGCAACTTCCGCATTCAGTGGACCCATACGCAGGATTCGAAATTCCGTCCCGGATCGACCTTCTCGGCGAGCGTGAACTTCTCGACGAGCGGTTATTCGAAATATTCGGCCACCACGATCAACGATATCCTTTCGACGCAGACCAACTCGTCGATCGCCTATTCGAAGACCTGGAGCGGGACTCCGTTCTCGTTGTCGGCCAACATGGCCGTATCGCAGAACTCGAGCAATTCGACCATTTCGGTCACCTTGCCGACGGTTGTTTTCAACATGTCGCGCGTCTACCCGTTCAAGCGCAAGCAGACCATGGGTAAGGAGCGCTGGTACGAGAAGATATCGGTATCGTATACGGGCAAGCTGACCAATTCGGTTTCGACCACCGAGAAGGAGTTGTTCACAAAACAGACCCTGAAGGATATGAAAAACGGTGTCGAGCATACGATCCCGGTCTCGACCTCGATGACGCTGTTCAATTACCTCAACATTACGCCGTCGGCCAATTATACCGAACGGTGGTTCTTCAAGAAGCAGGAGCGCCAGTGGAATCCCGAGACCAATACGGTCGACTATCTCGAACCGGAATACGGATTCTACCGTCTTTATAACTATAATGTTGGCGTGTCGGCATCGACCAAGTTGTACGGCATGTACCGCTTCAAGAACCCGAATTCGAAGATACAGGCCTTCAGGCATGTGATTACGCCTACGATCAGTTTCTCGTATGCACCCGATTTCAGCCACCAGAAGTACGGCTACTACAAGGCCGTACAGAGCGATACGACGGGCCATGTTACGATCTACTCACCCTTTGCGGGCAATGCCTACAGCGTTCCGTCGTCGGGCCGGTCGATGTCGTTGAACTTCTCGCTGCAGCAGAACCTCGAAATGAAGGTGCTCAGCAAGCGGGATACGACCGGTACGCGTATCATAAAGCTGATCGACAACTTCACGATCTCGGGTTCGTACAACTTCCTGGCCGATTCGATGAACCTGTCGAACATATCGTTGAGTTTCCGCTCGAAACTGACAAACAATTTCGGTATACAGCTGTCGGCTACGCTGGACCCGTATGTGGTTACGCCCGAAGGCCGGCGTATCAACAAACTTATGCTGTCGCGCGGCAAGCTGGGTCGAATCGTCAGCACGGGCTGGTCGTTCGGCTATTCGTTCAACTCCAAGAACCAGTCTGCGCCGTCGGGGCAGGCGCTGACCAATGACATCACCTCGCAGCCGATCGACCCGGCCTATTCGAACCCATTCTTCGACCCCTACGGTACGATGGATCCGGTGTTGCGGCGGCAGTACATGGCGCAGACATATTACGACTTCAACATGCCGTGGAACTTCAGTTTCAACTATACGATCAGCTACGGCATATCGCTTGTCAACAACGGCACCACGGGGTATCGTAAGAACATCAACCAGACGATCGGATTCAACGGTAGTGTCAACCTGACCCCCAAGTGGGGTATTTCGTTCCAGGGCGGTTTCGACCTCATGACGCGGAAACTGACCACATCGTCGATCTCGATCACGCGCGATCTGCACTGTTGGCAGATGGGATTTTCATGGATCCCGTTCGGATTCCACAAGTCGTGGAGTTTCAATATCGGCGTCAAGTCGTCGATGCTCCAGGACCTGAAGTACGACAAGAGTCAGAGTATGTACGACAATCTGTATTGATGTGCGGAGCGGAGTGTGCGTAAGGTAGGTTGAAGCGGGGGCTTTTTGCCGGATGTCTTCGGGCGCGGCGGGGCCGTGGAGATACGTGTATATGGTAGATATTGACGCAAACTTAAATAAGTGATATTAGTATGAAAAAACAAATTTTACTTGCTTTTATGGCATTTGCAACACTTGCGGGCTGCCAGCCTTCGCAGGAGAATGCTCTTCTCGAAGATTGGAATACCCCGTACCAGACCCCTCCGTTCGACCGGATTACGGTCGAGGAGTATGCACCGGCCTTCGATGCGGCTATCGCCGAGGCCCGTGCCGAAATAGATTCGATAGTCAACAACCCCGAAGAGCCGACCTTCTCCAATACGATCGAGGCTCTGGAGCGTTCGGGCGCGAAACTGTCGCGTGTATCGTCGCTCTTCTTCAACCTGCTCGAGGCCGACGGAACCGACCGCATGCATGAGATTTCGATGGAGGTGCAGCCGAAACTGACCGAATATTCGAACGACATATCGCTCAACGAGGAGCTGTTCAAGCGCGTCAAGGCGGTTTACGACCAGCGCGATTCGCTCGACCTGGACACCGAGCAGGCGATGTTGCTGACCGAGACCTATCGCGGTTTTGCACGTTCGGGCGCAGCGCTGAGCGACGAGGACAAGGAGACCTACCGTCGTCTGACCTCCGAACTGGCACAGTTGACCCTGCAGTTCGGACAGAATGTGCTGGCGGCGACCAATGCCTTTGCAATCAATATTACCGATTCGACGGTGGTTGCCGAACTTCCCGACTTTGTACGCGAGGCGATGGCTGCCGATGCCAAGGCCCGCGGCGAGGAGGGTTGGACAGTTACGCTTCATGCGCCGAGCTATTCGGCCTTCATGACCTACTCGTCGAACCGTGAGTTGAAGGAGCAGCTGTGGCGTGCCAACAACGCTCTCTGCATGACCGACGGCGACAACGACAACCGTGAGATCGTGAAGAAGATTGTCAATACTCGTCTTCAGATCGCCAACCTGCTCGGTTACCAGACCTATGCCGACTATGTACTCGAGGAGCGTATGGCCGAGAGCCGTTCCAATGTGAACGTATTCCTCAAGCAGCTGCTGGACGCCACCAAGGATTATGCCGACAAGGATTACAAGATGATCAACGAGTATGCCGCATCGCAGGGTTTCGAGGGAGACGTGATGCCGTGGGATTTCTCGTATTACAGCGAGAAGTACAAGCAGGCGACCTACAACCTGACCGACGAGATGGTTAAGCCCTACCTGCAGTTGGAGAGTGTCAAGAAGGGCGTGTTCCTGCTGGCCAACAAGCTTTACGGTCTGGAGTTCACCGAGAACAAGGATATTCCGGTATATCATCCCGATGTTACGGCCTATGAGGTACATGATGCTACGGGTCGTTTGATGGCGATTCTGTATCTGGACTTCTTCCCGCGTGCCACCAAGCAGGGCGGGGCATGGATGACGACGTTCCGTTCATCGAGCATCGACGCCAATGGCAACGAAACCCGTCCGCTGGTATCGCTTGTGATGAACTTCACCAAGCCGACCGAGACTACGCCGTCGTTGCTGACCTTCTCGGAATTCACGACGTTCCTGCATGAGTTCGGACACTCGCTGCATGCTATTCTGGGCGAGGGTACCTATGAGTCGCTGACCGGAACGAGCGTCTATCGCGACTTTGTCGAGCTGCCGTCGCAGATTATGGAGAACTGGGCTACCGAGAAGGAGTACCTCGACCTGTGGGCAGTCGACTACCGCACCAACGAGAAGATGCCCGTAGAGCTGATCCAGAAGATCGTCGATTCGCGCAACTATCTGGCAGCCTATGCCAATGTGCGTCAGGTATCGTTCGGTCTGACCGATATGGCATGGCACAGCATAGCAGTTCCGTTCGAGGGCGATGTCGAGAATATGGAGAAGCAGGCCATGGCTGATGCGCAGGTATTGCCGGCGGTCAGCGGTACGGCACTGTCGCCTTCGTTCTCGCACATTTTTGCGGGAGGTTATGCCGCCGGATACTACGGTTACAAGTGGGCCGAGGTTCTGGATGCCGATGCCTTCTCGCTGTTCAAGGAGAAGGGTATCTTCAATACCGAGGTTTCGGGATCGTTCCGTGAGAATATCCTTTCGAAGGGCGGCTCGGAGCACCCGATGACGCTGTATGTACGCTTCCGCGGCCACAAGCCCGACATGAAGGCGCTGATCGACCGCATGGGACTGAAATAGCGGCCCGGCGGGTGTGACCCGCTGCCGTGGAGAATGAACCGGGACGACTGTTTGCAGACAGCCGCCCCGGTTGTTTTTTGGTAAAATGGTGTATGGAGGGGGGATGGGGCCATGCCGCCTGAGCCGGTCGGGCAGGTCATGCCGGTTGTGGCGGTCTGTGAGCGGATGTGCCGTGTGGACGGCTGGATGCAGCGCCACTTGCGCTGTGCTTCGGGTATCGGGATGCTGATCTGGCGATCTGCCCGCTGTCACGTTTTTGAGGCAGTGGGCGGCAGTAGATTATTCTCCCAGCGTGGAGTGCAGCTGGCGGTATGCCTCCCAGAGTATTACACCTCCCGAAACAGCTACGTTGAGCGAGTGCTTGGTGCCCGATTGCGGGATCTCGATGGCGCCGTCGCAGGCATCCACGGCAGCCTGGTCGACTCCGAAGACCTCGTTGCCGAATACCAGTGCATAACGCTCCGTCGGTTCCAGCTGCCACTTGTCGGCCGGTACGGCCCCCTCGACCTGCTCAACGGCCAGGACGGTGAAGCCCTGCTCGCGCAGCGACGCGATACACTCGACGGTCGACTTCCAGTATTTCCACGTGACGGTATTTTCGGCCCCGAGGGCGGTTTTGTGGATGTCGCGGTTGGGCGGAACGGCGGTTATCCCGCAGAGGTGGAGCCGCCCCACGGCAAAGGCATCGGCCGTCCGGAAGAACGACCCGACATTGTTCAGCGATCGGATATTGTCCAGAACTACCTCGACGTTGATTTTCGGGGCTTCGGCGAACTCTTCGGGCGAGAGCCGGTGCAACTCTTCATTGGTTATCTTGCGCATGGTGTTACGGTCAGTGTTTGTGGTGCTTGTTGTTTTTGCGGGTGAATCGGTCATTGTCGATCGCGACCTTCAGCTGTACGACCTGCTGCGTGACCATCTTGCCGGCAATGAAGTGGAATACGAATCCGGCATGCAGCGAGACATCGGCCTTTGAACTCCACAGCTTGTCGTAATAGATTTCGAGACGGTCGTAACATTTGCCTCCCTGCATCTGGTAGAAGCGCTCGCCGGCATATAGTTCGCCGCCGTAGAGCGGGAAGTACGGCATCAGTCCGTCGCCCGTATAGAAGGTGTTGTCGATGCCGAAGTTCCACTTCCGGAGGTCGAGTTTCAGTTGGAACCCGCCCGGATGTACGGCCTTCTGTCCGGAGATACGGTCGCGCTGCATGGTCTGGAGCCATCCGGCGGTGAGGCGTGCGCGTTGGAGCGGCCAGCGCCGTGACATGTCGAAGCCGGCGTAGGGATTGACGATGATATTGTCGACCACGCCCTTGATGTCGTATGAGCCGGCGAAGTGGTATACCGACAGTGCATATCCTCCCGTAAAGATGCCGGTGGAGTAGTTTCCGGACGAGAAGATGCGGAACTTTTCGCGTTCGTTCCTGGAATAGATTCCGTCCCAGTCGATTCCGACCTCGACGAAACCGCGCTTGCCGGTGTACTGGAGCAGGAGGCCTTCGATGTTGTTGTCGTAGAAGCGCACCGAATCGCTGAATATAGCCTGCGAGTATTCGCCGATCATCCTGCTGCGTGGGAATATGCCGGCCGAGACGCGGAACTTGTCGGAGCGGTATCCGTAATACATGACCAGTTCGGGGTCTTCGCAGAATCGGTCGCGGCCGAACGCCTTGACCACATCGACTCCGACCATGAGCGAGTGCCGGTCTCGGGGACCCCAGGCCAGACCGATTTCGGGCGAGAGACGTGCTCCGAAGAGGGTTTGCGAAGGTATCTGCAGGTCGCCGTATTCGCGGTTGTCGAAATTGAAGTCGAAACCGACATTCCATTTCAGTTCCTGAGCCGAGACGGCGGTTGCGAGCGACGAGATGGCCAGCAGAAGTATTGGAATCGTTTTGCGGATGTTCATTGCGGTATTCGATAGTGAATGTTTGGACAAATGTAGCGAAAAAAACCGAAACATAACCACCCTGTCACCGGTGGAGTGTGCACCTGCATGTGAAAAGCTCCGGCATGGGCGGGCCGTAAATCTCGGAAATCGGCTCCTTCGTCGTATCTTTGACCTTGGGGCGGAGGTGCTCGCGTCGGACAAAACGCAAAGTTGTTTGGTTTTGCGCTCAGTTAATCGTATCTTTGTCGGCAAAGAGTAAAAAACGAATTTTGGGATTATGAGTCTTGTAGCTATAGTAGGCCGTCCGAATGTGGGCAAGAGTACGCTTTTCAACCGTCTGGTCGGGATGCGTCAGGCTATTGTGGATGATACGGCCGGAACGACGCGCGACCGCCATTACGGGCGTTCGGACTGGTGCGGACGTGAGTTTTCGGTGATCGATACCGGCGGATATTCGGTCGGCAGCGACGACATATTCGAGGATGAGATACGCCGCCAGGTGATGCTGGCCATCGACGAGGCGGATGTGATCGTGTTCATGGTTGAGGTTTCGACCGGCGTTACGGACCTCGACATGATGATGGCCGATATCCTTCGCCGCACGACCAAGCCGATCATTACGGTGGTCAACAAGGTCGACAACTACGACCAGCAGTACGGCGCCATGGAGTTCTACTCGCTGGGGCTCGGCGAACCGCTGACCATCTGCGCCATGAGCGGCAGCGGCACAGGCGAGATGATGGATGCCATCGTGGCAGCCCTTCCGGCCGAAGATAAGCGTGAGGAGGATGAGGGGCTGCCGCGCATTACGGTCGTCGGGCGTCCGAATGTTGGCAAGTCGTCGCTGACCAATGCCCTGTTGGGTGACGAACGCAATATCGTGACTCCGGTTGCCGGCACCACGCGCGACTCGATCCATACGCGTTACAGCAAGTTCGGCATGGATTTCTACCTGGTCGACACGGCCGGCATGCGCAAGAAGGGAAAGGTGACCGAGGATCTGGAATTCTATTCGGTGATGCGGTCGATACGCGCCATCGAGAATTCGGACGTATGTATCCTGATGATCGATGCCGAGCAGGGTATCGGCTCGCAGGACATCAACATATTCAACCTGATCGTCCGCAACAAGAAGGGTTGCGTGGTGGTGGTCAACAAGTGGGACCTGATCGAGAAGAGCAGCAATACGATGAAGGAGTGGCGTGAGTTCCTCCATTCGAAATTCGCGCCGTTCAACGACCTGCCGATCATCTTCACGTCGGTGGTCAACAAGCAGCGCATTTTCGACGTGCTGCAGACGGCTCTGCGGGTGTACGAATCGCGCGGGCGCCGCATCCCGACCTCCGAACTGAACGAGTATATCCTGCCGGTCATCGAGCAGACCCCTCCGCCGGCAACCAAGGGGAAATACATCCGGATCAAGTATGCGACGCAGTTGCCGTCGCCGACACCGGCATTCGCATTCTTTGTTAACCTGCCGCAGTATATCAAGGAGCCCTACCGGAGGTTCCTCGAGAACAAGATCCGCGAGCAGTGGGATTTCTGCGGGGTGCCGATGCAGATCTTCTTCCGGCAGAAGTAGCGGTCCGGGCCGACGGCTGTCGCCCGTCTCTCCTGCTGCGATGCGGAGGAATGGATTCTGGCGAGCGGCGTATGGGAACGCGGACGCGGTTGTTTTGAAGCTGGCGTTATTTTCCGTAGCATGCCGCACGTGAGAGAGTGGGGGGGGAGAGAAGGAAGACCGCAAAAGGCTAATAAAAAGAACTACAATACTCAAAAAAACGGATAGCAGTGAACAGAAAATTTTACCTGGCAATTTGCGCGGTGCTGAGCGCCACGCTTGCGTCGGCCCAGACGCCCGACATATTTTCGGTTGTGGCGTGCCCGGGCGAAGATGTATCGCATTCGGTCAATATCAGTTGGGGAGCCGATTCGGCGAGCCGCGACAGCTATGTGATCTACACTCCGGTTCGCGACCGCGACTGGAAACGTGCCGAACGGGTCTATCCCGTGCAGCGGTTCTGTACGACCTACGACAGTGTCTATTCGAAAAACGCAGCCGGAGAGAATTTCTATGAGATGGTGCGTTTCAACAAGTGTGACGCATCGTTGACAGGCCTGCGTTCGGATACCGAATACAAGTACCGTGTGGTTTCGGGCGAGGGTTCGAGTGCCGAACACCGTTTCAAGACGGCGGGCGACAAGCGTTGGAGTGTCTGCCTGATTTCGGACTACCATTGCTATCCGCCGCTTCCGGCACGTCTGGAGTCGGCCATGAACATGATCGAGACGGTGCGTGAATACGATCCCGAAATAGACTGGATACTGCATCTGGGAGATGTCTGCGCATGGGGCGGCAGCTATTCGTTCTGGCGCGGGATGTACGAAGAGAAGCCGTTTGCCGACTACATGTGGGCCGGCGTCAACGGCAACCACGACAATATGACCCGCAACTATCGTTTGACGAATGAATTTTTCCGCGATGCGGCCTTCTATCCCCGCAATGGTTACGAAGGCGAGGAGGGTGTATGTTACCACTTCCGCTACGGCGATGTGCTGTTCATCATGCTCAACAGCGAGGACATGCGTTCGGAGGAGGGGCTGGCAGCGGCCCGCAAATGGGTGCGCGAGGTGATCGAACAGAATCCGGCCCGTTATACTGTGGTGTGCGAACACTATCAGTGGTTCTTCGGACAGGACGGCAATTCGTCGCAATATTCGCGTTGGAGCGACCTGTTCGACGAGTTGGGTGTGGATCTGGCACTGGCCGGCAACAATCACATCTATGTAAGGTCGTATCCGGTTCTGGGCGGCGAGGTTACGGATGGTTCGAGCGGGACGGTATATGTGCAGACCCCGTCGTCGGACAACGAACGAGGTGCGGCATCGATGGGTGAGATCGAACACAACGAAGAGCTGATTGCCAGCCGCTGGTTCGAGGGCCCAAAGACTGTGGGTGCGGTGCACATGTCGGTATCGCCGAAGGAGATGGTGCTGACGCTGCTTGACCGCAACGGCACGGTTCTGGATACGGTCTCGGTAAAGGCAAAGCGAAAATAGAGGTAAAGCGCTGCAATATTGAATTGTAATTATGAAGAGATTGTTGATATTTGCCGCCGTTGTTTCGATGCTTGCCGCAGTCGGCGGGTGCCGGAAACAACAGCCGCCCTATGTTCTTGAACGGCCTTCCGGTCCGGTCGGACATACGCTGATCATGTATCTGGCCGGCAACAACAAACTCTCTTCATATCTCCAGGGTAATGTGAACGAAGTGCTGGGCACGCTGGATGAATCGGTTCCCGGGGCAGACGGACGTATCGTGGCATTTTACCGTCCGTCGTCGGGCAGTGGGGTGCCGGTGCTGCTGGAACTCTATTACGACAGCCGTCTGGGTACGGTATGCGATACGTTGAAGCGCTATGACGCAACGCTGTCGGCCACCGATGTCTCGACCCTGAGCATGGTGGTTGCGGATGCCAAGGCGGCGGCTCCGGCAGCCGAATATTCGATGGTCTTCGGATCGCATGCTACGGGATGGTTTACACGGGCGTGCATGTCGCAGGGGAGCCTTACCTCACCGATGTCGACGGTTGGCGGGAGCGGTTACGGCAGTTTCTGGCGCCGTTACGGCGATGAGGTTACCCGTACTTTCGGCTCCGACAATATGGTAAAGTCAACAACGGGGCTGCCGGATCCCGGAATGGATATAACCGATCTGGCGGAAGCGCTTTCGGGCACCCATTTCCGGGCATTGATTTTCGACTGCTGCTTCATGGCGTCGGCCGAGGTGGCATACGACCTGCGAAATGCGGCCGATTACCTTGTGGTGTCGTCGGCCGAGATCATGGGTCGCGGATTCCCATATGAGTTGACCTTGAAGTATCTGTTTGCTTCGGGCAGCGTTAAGGATAATCTGAAAAAGGTTTGCAGCGAATATATCCGTTTTTATACGGAGTTGACCTCGGGCCAGAAGTCGGGAACGATCTCGTTGATCGACTGTTCGCGGATCGAGTCTCTTGCCGAGGCAGTGGCCGCAATGGAGAGTGCCGGATGCAACGAGGTCGACCGTGACGATGTGCAGGCGTTCGAGTTGTTGCAGACCCACCAGTTTTTCGATCTGGATCACTATTACGATCTGGCGGCAACGGACCGTGCGAGCTATGAGGCATTCAGTCAGGCACTTTCGGAGTGCGTTTTCTATGCCGGCCATACACCTGAAGTATATTCGGTCTATGGGGGCAGACGATTTACGGTCGCGCGCAGCTGCGGGTTGACGGTCAACATTCCGAGCGGGGAGTACCCGTTGTTCGGCTCGGAGTGGCGCTCGACGGCGTGGGCGCAGCGGATCGGCCGCGGCGGAACAGCGGAGTGAGACCACCGGAGGGGAGCTACTGGAGGAGAGTCACCGGAGTATAGGCCGCGGTGAGTCTTTTGGAACGCGGGCGGGAGCGCCATCTTTCGTGAGGACTACGGAGAGAATGGCTGTGAATCCGGGTATTGTAATTCCTGTCGTGTAAAGATCTCCCCCTTTATATAGTCTACCCTGAAGCGGAGCCTGCAATATCGATGGCGGGCGGTGTCGCAGGCTATGTCTCCTGGCGGGGCATGAGGGGGCTGGCCGGTTAAATCACTCAGATTCGAATAATCAGAAATTCAGATAGAAGTCGCGGGTCAGTTCACGGTATTCGCGGCTGTATTGGCCGTTTTCGCCGGTTATTACGAGGAGAGAATTCTCGACCGGTGCGGTAATTTCCGATAGACTCCATTCGGACATAATTCGTTTTGGCGCTGAGTGGTGTTTTGTGGCAACTTCGCACCGGCGGCACAGTTGCAGGTTTCGGGCAGCGGCCTGCAGTGCAAATGTCCGGTACTCGGTTGTCGGCAGGATTACGGCCAGCCGACCCTGCGGAGCCAGAAGCCGACAGGCGGCCTCGAGCAGGTCACTCTGTGCGAGTGAGGTGCTGTGGCGTGCTGCGGCACGGGCCGGATCGGGTGATTGCAGTGTCTCGGAAAAGTAGGGAGGGTTGGACACGATCAGGTCGTAGCTGTGGGCGCTCGTGAACCCCTGCGCCGGGCTTTCGATTATTGTGATGCGGTCGCCCCAGACCGATGCCGCAACATTCCGGCGGGCACATTCGGCGGCCTCGGGCAGGATGTCTATGGCATCGATCATTGCGTCGGGATTGCGTTGGGCTACCATAAGCGCGATCAGGCCGGTTCCGGTGCCGATGTCGAGAATGCGCCTTGCATTTGTCACGCTGCACCAGGCCCCGATAAGTACGCCGTCGGTACCGACCTTCATGGCGCATCCATGCTGGTCGATGGCGAACTGTTTGAACTCGAAACGTTCGCTCCCCATCTCAACTGTTTTTCAGAAAACCGTCGATGCCGGCGCCGAAGAGCGAGAAGTCGAACCGCACGGGATCCGACGGATCGAATTGCCTCAAAGTTTCGGTGATCTGCTCGACGGCCTTCCAGTCATTCTGTTTGCGTTGCAGGAGGCCGAGTGCGCGGCCCATGTTGCCGGAGTGGACGTCGAGGGGCAGGTAGAGTGCCGAGGCGGGGATGCGGTCCCACAACCCGAAGTCGACGCCGCGGTCGTCGCTGCGCACCATCCATCGCAGGTACATGTTGAGTCGTTTGCAGGCGGCACCCTTGTCGATCGACGAGAGGTGTTTCTGACAATGCGTGTCATGATCAATACAGAAGAACGCGCGGCGGAATTCCGACAGCACGGTGCGCATGTCGCGGGTCTGTTCGAAACGGCTTTCGAAGAACTCCCCGATACCGCCGTATTCGTTGTAGAGATGCCTCATTGCCAGCACGAAGGTGCGGAAATCATTGCCGTTGAATGTACGGTGGACGTATGTGAGCAGCCGAGACAACTCCTGCTCCGAGGCATTCATCGTGAAGTCGTAAGGGGCGTTGTCCATGTATTCGACCATACGGCGAGCACTTTTGACTATCGCCTTGCGGTTGCCCCACGCGATGGTGGCCGCCAGGAAACCGCTGATCTCGATGTCCTGACGCGCAGTGAACGAGTGCGGGATCGAAATCGGATCGCCTTCGATGAACTCCGGCCGGTTGTATTTGTCGTGCAGATGCTCGAGCAGATCGTGCAGTTCTTCGTTGTTCATTGTGATGTATGGGTTTGGTAGAATCTGTATTTATCGTTCGGCGCAGTTATTTCAGCAGTTTTGTATTGCCAATAATACCGTCGGGTACTTGATTGCGGCGGAACCGTACCGGCAACTGCAGCCGCTTCGGTCAGATTATCCGGCCGTCGCTCATGACTATGCGCCGGTCGGCCATGCCGGCCAGTTTCTCGTCGTGTGTGACGATCATGATCGTTTGGCCGAGCCGGTCACGCAGTTCCAGAAACAGACGGTGTATCTCGTCGCGGTTTCGGGTGTCGAGATTTCCCGAAGGCTCGTCGGCCAGCAGTACGGCCGGAGAGTTGATCAGTGCCCGTGCAATGGCTATTCGCTGCTGTTCACCGCCCGACATCTCGGCAGGCTTATGGTCGCGGCGGTCGCGAAGGCCCATCATGTCGATCAGCTCCGCGGCACGGTGTTCGACTTCGGAGCGGTCTCGGCCGCCGATAAGCCCCGGGATGCAGACATTCTCGAATGCGGTGAACTCGGGCAGCAGGTTGTGGAACTGGAAGACGAATCCGATCTTCGAATTCCGGAATCCGGAGAGTTCGCGGTCGCGCATCGTTGAGACGTCTGTACCGTCGATCACGACCGATCCGCTGTCCGGGCGCGAGAGTGTCCCGATTATCTGCAGGAGAGTTGTCTTGCCAGCCCCGCTCGCCCCGACTATCGAGACCACTTCGCCGCGTCCGACCGTCAGCGACAGGTCGTGCAGAACTTCGAGCGTTCCGTAGCTTTTGAAAATATTTCTGCATTCGATCATTTCCGTACGTGTTTTATTGTTGGAACGACTTTTATTTCCATATTGTTGTCCGCCTGCCCGCCGAAACACCATCGCCAGCCGATGGATCGTTGCCCGAACTGTTGCGGAAAAGTTCGAACAGCCTGATCGTTTCGGCCGCTTCGCGCGTGTCGTGAACGCGGAGGATCGATGCCCCTTGCCTCAGTGCCTCCCAGTGGAGAGCCGTGGTGCCGTTGAGGGCTTCGGCCGGCGATATCCCCAACGGGCGGTATATCATCGACTTGCGCGAAATTCCCGCAACTACCGGATAGCCCAGTCCGCAGATTCGGTGCAGGCCGGACAGGAGGCGGTAATTCTGTTCGACGCTCTTTGCAAACCCGAATCCAGGGTCAAGGATGATCTGGCCGACTCCTTTTGCCTGCAGCCGAGCAGCCTTGTCGGCCAGGTATGCCGTCACTTCGTCTGTTATATCGCCGTATTCGGTCATGCCGTTCATTGTTTTCGGCGTTCCGCGCATGTGCATCGCAATATATGGCACCCCGAGTTCGGCTGCCGTGCCGATCATCTCGGGGTCGAGTTCTCCGGCCGAAATGTCGTTTATGATGCACTCGCCCCAGCGGGTGATGATACTGCGGGCCACCTCGGCACGGAACGTATCGATCGAAACCGGAGTGTCGGGAGCCGTTTTCCGGATTATCTCCATTGCGCGGCCGATCCGTTCGATCTCCTCGCCGGCCGGAATGTCGTCGGCCCCCGGGCGCGACGAATAGCCTCCAACATCGAGGATGTATGCACCGTCACGGATAGCCGATTCGATGCTTCGGGCAATCTGGGCGGAATCCCATGCACGGCTGCCGGCATAGAATGAATCGGGCGTGACGTTGATGATCGCCATTACGCGCGGATGGCTGAAATCCAGCGTTTTACCGTTCAGCAACATCTGTCAGGAGTTTGTTTAGCCGTTCGACATCCTTTCGCAGCGATTCGAGATCGATATTCTCGATTACGTAATCGGCGCGGGCTTCACGCTGGGCGTCGGTCATCTGAGCAGCGAGGCGTTTGCACACCGACTCGCGGTCGCATTTGTCGCGTTCGATGCAACGCTGGATTCGGATCTCTTCCGGTGCCGAGACGGTGATCGTAAGGTCAACCCGCTGATCGAACCCGCTTTCGAACAGAATAGCGCTTTCGAGGATTACGTAAGGCACCCCCTGGCAGGCCTGTTGTCGACACCACCGGTCCCAGTCGCGTCCGACGGCCGGGTGTACGGCCGCTTCGAGCCGGTGCCGGAGGTCGTTGTCTCCGAAAACCTTGCTTGCGAGAAGTTTTCGGTCGAGCTCGCCGGTTGTGGAATAAATTTCATCACCGAAGATTGACTTGAGTTGATTTTTCAGCTCAGGGTCGAGGTTCATGATCTCCCTGGCACGGGAGTCGGAATCATAGCAGGGAACACCCAGTTGGGCGAATATTTTGCGGACGGTACTTTTGCCGCTGCCGATACCGCCGGTCAGGCCGATTCGTTTCACGGTTTACTCCTCCTGTTGCTGGCTGAGATCGAGCTCGGGGATTGGGCCGATCGAAATGAAACGTATGTCGGGATGCTTTATTGCTATGGCGTTAAGCAGCGATTCTGGCGAGATCGACACGATATAAGGATTCTGTTCGGAATGGGTTATTTCGAGTTCCGAGAAAGAGAGTTTCGTACGGTCGGAGATGTAGAAGTGGTGGGCGAATAGCCGCGACCCGACCCCTTCGACACGGCATTGGACCTTGAACTTGTATCCGTCGACATTCACCGAAACGGGGATCTCGGTGGTATATGTATAGCTGAGTTTTGTGATGTACCAGAGTACGAACGAAACACCGAGCAGGAGCAGGAATACGGGCGAGACGTATTTTCTGCAGAATGAACTGATGCTTGTCCAGGCATTTCGGAACAGACGTTTCAAGGTCATCGTTATCAAGTGTTAAGAGATCGGTACATTGAGTCGTATTGGGGCGGAATGGCCGGCCGTCAACGACAAGACAAAAGTAATAAAATAAAAAAAGAACCGCAATAATGGTTGCGGTTCTTTTTCCGACAAAGGCTGAAGCCGGAAATATGTTTATTCGGTTTTTGGAGTCGAGTTCTGATCGGCGGCGTATTTTTCGTTGACGATTTTGAGCAGCTCCTGAGTTATGTCGAGTGCGGGAGCGCCGTCGAGCAGGGCAGCCGAATTGAAGATGAGTTTATATTTTCCGTCGGCATTGATCTCTGCGATGGCCTGGCGTACGTACTCGTTGAAACGGTTCTGGAGCACGAAATTCTCCTCATCGAGTGCGGCGGCCTCTTTCTGGGCAGACTGCTGATAGTTCTGAATGCGTTTTTCGATGCTCTCCTGTGTCTGGGCAGCCTGGACGCTCGTGATCAAGCCTTTCTGATATTTTTCCTGGAGTTGGGTTGCTTCATATTGCAGACTTTGTTCCTTTTTTGCCCAACCTTGCTGAGCTTTGTCGAGTTTCTCCTGGAGGGCGACTCCATCCTTAAGGTAGAGGTCGGATTGCAGGAACAGCGAGTCGGCCTTGACGTATGCCATGTCGCTGACACCTATTTCGGTTTTCGAAGCGGTGTCGGAGTCGGCGGTTTTATCCGTTTGGTTGCCGTTGTTGCAACCCGTTGCCAGCAAGGCTGCCGCGATGGCTGCAATAAAAGTTTTTTTCATGATGTGTATCTTCTCTTTAGTAGGTTATAAAATTCGTTTATAGATCACAAAGATAGAAAAATTTTCATAAGTTTGTATGCGGATACGCAAAAATAGCAAGTTTATGTATGAATATATAAGCGGTACGATAGCCGAACTGACGCCTGCGCGTGTGGTGATCGATGCCGGCGGTGTCGGATATGACATAAACATCTCGTTGCAAACATATTCGGAACTCGAAGGCCGGGAATCGGCAAAGGTTTACGTACATTTTGTGGTGCGTGAGGATGCGCAGCTGCTCTATGGTTTTGCGACGCAGTTCGAGCGCGAACTGTTCAGGCACCTGCTGAGTGTCTCGGGGGTTGGGGGCAATACGGCTCGGATGATCCTGTCGACCTATTCGCCCGACGAGTTGCGAAACATCATTGCCACGGGGAATGCCGTTCTGCTGAAGAATGTCAAGGGGCTGGGCCTGAAGACGGCGCAGAAGATCATTGTCGACCTGAGCGGCAAGGTTGCGGCGCTGACACCGACCGAAGGCCGCAACCTGTTGGACAAGATGGCGGGCGGTGACCAGACCTACGACGAGGCGCTGGCTGCCCTGACCATGCTCGGCTTTGCACGGGCGGCCTCGGACAAGGCCCTGCGAGCCATTCTCAAACAGAATCCGTCGTGTACGGTCGAGGAGGCCGTGCGCCAGGCGCTGAAACATCTTTAGACTGGTTGCGGCGGGAGGATACCGGTTGTCTCCGTTCGCCGCGTTCTGTTTTGGGGCTTTGCCTGCCGGATTGGTATGCAAATTGCACGGAGCAAATTCGGTAAAGTCTAAACAGATTGTCTTATGATGAAAAAATTACTTTTCGTTATTTCGTTGGCCGCACTCATGTGTGGATGTTCAAAATCGCGCGAGTGGAGCCACGAACAACGCAAGCAGATGCGCCAGGATCTGCGTGAATATCGCGACATGGTCTACCTGTCGGATCTGGACGATGTCGAATTCGACATGTTTTCGGACGGTGTAGCGGTTTCGCTCGAGGAGGCCTATCCGGTATACGCAACATTCATCGCTATGCCCGGTGTGGATGATACGGTAACGATGGTGGTTGTCGAGGAGATCGTGACGGAACTCGAGGCCGATGCCCACAACATGAGGCATCTTTTCCCGTACCGTTACCTGATCGAGGAGGGAATCCTGCCGAAAGGTCTTTCGCACCAGCAGCTGGTATCCTACTATTCGTGTCTGGCCTCGAAGGTGAACGGGTATTACGACTCGGTCGAGTCGTTTTTCGATGCGATCCTCTCGGGTACGAGCGATACGACGGCTTTGGGACAGTTCCAGCGTCAGTGCGCCGTCGACTTCGATGATGTCGAGATGGTCGAGGTGGATGAGACGGTTGTCGAAGATTGATGCCGCCTCGGGTGGTGTAAGCCCGATGCTGACCTCAGGCTCGGCATGCTGAAAAACGGAATCGCGACGGGATACATAATGTTCCCGTCGCGATTCCGTTTTGTGATGTCTGGCGGACGTGTGGCTGCGATCAATAGTTCGGGGCGGGACGGTGTGCCGCCTTTGCGAAGCGGCGCCATACGAGCACCATTAATGTGGCGATCTCTGCGGCGGGGACGGCCAGCCAGGCTCCGTTCTGACCGTACAGCATCGGCATGACGATGAAGCTGAGTGCAACCAGCACATATCCTCGTAGGATTGTGATCGTATTTGCGGTTGCCGTGGCCTCGATGCTCTGGAAGTATCCTATCGAGATGAGATTGACGGCGAACGGGATGAATCCGACGGCGAAGAGCGGCAATCCGTTTGCGGCGATCTCGAAGGCGGGCGACGAGCGGTCGATGAACATCGCCACGATCGGACGGCTGAAGAGCATTGTGGCCGATGTAAGCACGACCGAACATGCCAGGGCCGTATAGAGTGCCAGCATGAGGCACTGGTTTACGCGGCGCATGTTTGCGGCTCCGTAGTTGAAGCTTATGATCGGCTGAGCGGATTGTGCAATCGAGTTGTAGATCATGTATACGATTGGGAAGAAGTAGCAGGCTATGCTGAAACCGGCTACACCGTCTTCGCCCGTGAGGCGTATGAAGACATAGTTTCCGCAGAGCATCATCGATGCCACGGCGATTTCGGAGAGGAGCGACGAGACTCCGAGCCGGCACATCTGTGCGACCTGACGGCGGGCAAGTGTGAGGGTCCGGCGGCAGAATCTGATTCGGGCGAAGCGCATGGTTATCCGTCGGCGGCAGAGGTGGGCGATGAGCATTACGGTACCGATTGCGGTACCGATACCGGTTGCGAGGGCGGCGCCGAACATGCCCCATCCCCATTCGAAAATGAACAGGTAATCGAGGATGATGTTTATTGAAGCGGCGGTGATTGCGCATGCCATGGCATATTTCGGAGCGCCGTCGAGACGCACGAAGAATCCGGTTGCGCAGATGAGCATGTTGAACGTTATGAAGGGTACGAAGCCGTATATGTAGTCGAGCGCCAGCGGCATCAATCTCTCCGAGCAGCCGAGAATCGTGAGTACGCTTTCGGGGAATGCGAGGATGAGAGCCGTTGCGGTGATCATTATTGCCGATGATGCGATCAGCGCATGGGTCATGTTGATTCGGGCGGCTCGGATCTTTCCGGCCGAGATGTTTATGGAGGCCATGACGGAGGCACCCATTCCGAACATCAGGCCGAAACCGGTCGAGATCAGGAAGAGTGGAGCGGCTATGTTCACTGCCGCGAGGGCGTCGCTGCCGAGGCCGCGCCCCACGAATATACCGTCGGTGATGGTGAAGAGCACTGAAAACAGCATCCCTGCGAGTGTTGGGTAGAGCATACGGCTGAACAGTGCAGGGATGCCGGTTTTGCCGAAGTCCATTTCGATTCTGTTTTTCATGGTGATGTTGTTTTTTGTGTGTTACCGATTTTATTTCCGGCGGCAAAGATACGCTGACCTGTCGCTGCGATCGATTAACATATGGTAATTAATGAATGTCGGGGTTGAGGGGTCGGGAAGCCATGCGATCGGGCCTGCAGCGGGTATGTCCGGTTACGGCGGCGGGTGTTGCGATGTCGTTGTTTGATAGCCGGAACGGTGTGGCGCGATTTTGGCTTTCTTTTACGGAATAAACGGCGTACCTTTGTGGGCTTGAAAAATAAAAGGAGTAGCGATATGACTGATCAGAGCGTGAAAAATGCCGGGGCGTGTGCCGGTGCGGCAACCGTGGACGAGTCTCCGGAGACCGCCGGTCTCCGGCCGGATGAAGGGCTGGAGGAGTGCATATCAAAGATGTGCAGGCTTTATTCGCTCGACGAGGCTTCGGCACGTCGTTTTGTCGGGCATATGAGACCGTTTGAGGTGCGGCGCGGCCAGATCATGATGCGGGAGGGTGTTTCCGACGACCGCCTGTGCCTTGTGCGGCGCGGTATCGTACGTTCGTTCATCTATCGTGACGGAGAACCGCAGACGGTCTGGTTTGCCGCCGAAGGGGAGTTTGTCATGCAGATATGGAGCTATGTACGATGCGGTGCCTCGCGCGAGAATATCGAAGCGGTGACCGATTGCGAACTGCTGGCCATCTCGAAGGTGGAGATCGACCGTTTGTGCAATGAATCGCTCGAATTCTCGAACATCGTGCGCCGTCTGTTCGAGGGGCATGCGGCGATGATGGAGGATTTCACGCTGTTTTTCATGCTGAATGCCAGTGCCGAGGAGCGTTACCTGGCCCTGATGCGCAAGGCTCCCGATATCATGCAGCAGGTTTCGCTGAAGACGCTGGCTTCGTACATCGCCGTGACCCCGCAGTCGTTGAGCCGCATCCGGGCCCGTCTGAGAAACCGTTGGCGCCGGAAAGAGTGATCTGCGCTCCAGTAGGTTGCCCGTAGTGGACTGTCTGCATCGGGAATTGACGTAACTGCCGCCTGACGTGCGTCTAAACTTGCTGTTTGAGGTGGTAGGGATTTGAACCGGCGCCTGACGAGGTAAAAGGTGTATCTGCCGCCCGGCGCAGGAATGAGTGCAACCGCCGTCCATCGAGATGTTTACCTTCCACGGTCGGAGGCCGTCGGGCCGGCAGGCAAACATAAAAGCCGGTTGTCTCAGACAATAAAAAAGGGTAAGCTACTTATATCGCACCGCTACAACCGCCTACCCTTGCTCGCTTCCGCGCCTGGGGGATTCAGCAGGAGCTGGTCGTATAAGACTTACCCGTTGCAAAAATAGGAATTATTCCTATATTTGCAAAATAAATCGACGAATGATTATGAAAGCATCTATAAAACGGACCGTTTTGTGGACGGCAGCCGGGATAGTATTGGTTGCGGCGATAGTCGCGGGAACAGGGCTTTACGTTACGCGCGGCAACTGTTTGAAGAGCGATCGGGAGATCTTCGTCCCGACGGGTTCGAGTTATTCTGCGCTGCTCGATTCGATCGGTCGGGATAACCTGCGTTTCCGTTGGGCCTTCGACAGGTATGCCCGCCGGATCGGGCTGGACCGTAACGTCAAGGGTGGACATTATGTGCTTTCAGCACCGATGGACATCATCGAACTGGCCCGCAAACTCAATCTGGGAGAACAGACTCCGGTAAACGTCACCATAAACAATGTCAAGACTCCGGCATATCTGGCCGGCAAGCTGTCGCGTCAGATCGAGGCCGATTCGGCATCGATCCTTGCGGTGCTGACCGATTCGGCTCTGGCGGCAGAGATGGGTTTCGATACGGTGACGATGTTTTCGATGTTCATCCCGAACACCTATGAGTTCTACTGGACGGTTTCGCCCGAACAGTTCGTGCGCCGGATGCACAAGGAGTACGAAGCCTTCTGGAACGGGGATCGCGATGCCAAACGCCAGCGGAGCGGCCTGTCGCGCCTCGAAACCATGACCCTGGCTTCGATCATTTACGAGGAGACGCGGCAGAAGGATGAGATGCCGACCATCGCAGGGGTCTACATGAACCGCCTCCGCAAGGGCATCAAACTGCAGGCCGATCCTACGGTCAAGTATGCTTTGGGAGATTTCGGGTTGCGGCGCATTCTCTATTCGCACCTGAAGGTCGATTCGCCATACAATACCTACCGTTATGCGGGATTGCCGCCCTCGCCGATCTGCATGCCGTCGATCGATGCCATCGATGCGGCGCTCAATTACGAGGACCATGACTACATATTCTTCTGTGCGCGCCCGACCTTCGACGGTTATCACAATTTTGCGGCGACGAGTGCCCAGCATGCGGCAAATGCCCGGGCATACCAGGCCGAGCTCAACAAACGAAAAATCTACAAGTAGAGTTGTCCCGCTGAAGGTTGGATGCATGGCATCCGCGCGGGTTGCGGCTATTTTGTGTCGGGCAGCATTGTCCGCATATTTATTTCGGGGGCCCGGCCGGGACGTTTCATCAGTTCGCCGCGGAGGAATTTCTCGGATACGACAACACGTACGGCACGGTGCAGTATCGTGAACTCGACGGGTGAATTGCCTACCAGTTCACCGTCGATTTCGATCGGGGCATCGGGAGTCGATTCGATCCGAATTTTCGAGCCACGGTGCAGCGACACCTGCGGAATCGAATATATGTTGCCGTTGAACAGCCGTCGGAAATTTGCCGGAATCTGCCACCAGTGTATTTTTCGGATGGTTGTCAGGTCGAGCAGGCCGTCATCCGAAACCGCCTGCGGCACCTGCATCATACCGCCACCGTTGTATTTGCAGATACCGATTGTTGCGCTCAGCACGATGTCGTTCACCACAAGCTGGTCGTCGACCCATATGCGCATTCCGGTTGAGGTGTAGCGCATGAACGATTTAACCAATCCGTAGACATATAGCCGGCGGCCGCGGTAACCTTTGGCCTTGAGGCGGTTGAAACGCTGTACGACCGTTGCGTCGAGACCTATTCCGCCGGCATTGGACATGTATCGCTGCTGCCGGTAGCTTGCCTCCTCGTATTTGACCACTCCGACATCCTGCAGGAACGAATGGCTTTCGACAATAGCGTTGATCGCTTCGGAATATTTCCGCGGGATTCCGTACATCCGGATCCAGTCGTTACCCGTTCCGACGGCGATGACTGCCACCAGAATCTGATCCGTCGCGACCTCCTGCTGTATGAATATTCCGTTGACCACCTCATGCAACGTTCCGTCGCCGCCCATCACGATTATCTTGCGATAACCGCGACGGACGGCTTCGACGGTGAGTTGCGTAGCGTGGTACTTGTGTTCGGTGAATACGAGTTCGTAATCCACGTCATGATCTCGCAACAGTTTCGAGATTGTTGGCAGGTCGTCGAGAGCGCGGCCGTAACCGGCTATCGGATTGACTATTGCGAACCAGGTGTCTTGGGATGGTTTCACCGGACAGAAGTTGAGATTTGTCAGACTCAGGTTACTTTTTTACTGGGGCGTTTCCGAGCGTGTGGCAGAGGAAATCCCAGAACTTGGCTACCGATTCGATTCCGACCTTCTCGTCGGGCGAGTGCGGATAGCAGATGGTCGGTCCGAACGAAATCATATCCATTTCGGGATATGGGCCGCTGATGATACCGCATTCGAGACCGGCATGGATGCCCAGTATGGCGGGTTTTACCCCGTAGAGGGCCTCGTAACTTTCGGTCATGGCCTTGAGGATCGGGGAGTCCATGTTGGGTTTCCAGCCGTCGTAACCGCCGCTGAGCGTAACCTTTGCGCCGGCCAGTTCGAATACGGCGCTGATAGCCTCGCCCAGGTCTGCCTTTTCGCTGTTGACCGAGCTGCGCATCAGGCACGAGAGCTTGACTGTCTCTCCGTCGGAGACGATACGGGCCAGGTTTGTCGAGGTCTGCACCAGACCCTTCATTGAGCGGCTCATTCGCTGCAGGCCGTCGGGACATGCCACTACGGCACGGATCAAACGTTGTGCCGTTTCGTTGGGGATCATCTCGGCGGGAGTTTCGGTCTTGGTTGCCGTTACGACGATGTTGTCCTCGATGCCGGCGAACTCGGCGTTTACGAGTTTGCTGAAGTCATCGACGCTCTTGAGCAGACGCTCCTCTTCGCCCTTGCGGATGAGTACGACAACCTTCGCCTCGCGCGGGATTGCATTGCGCAGGCCTCCGCCGTCGACCGAGCAGAGTTGCAGCTCCTGGGTCTTGTTGACCGTGCGCAGCAGCCGGAACATGAGTTTGTTGGCATTTGCACGCTGGAGTACGATTTCGATACCGGAGTGTCCGCCCTTGAGGCCCTTGATATTGATCTCGAAGGCCTGGTATCCGCAGCAGGGAGTGGGCTCGGCCTTGTATTCGAACACCATCGAGGAGTCGAGACCGCCAGCGCAGCCGACATAGAGTTCACCTTCGGTTTCGGAGTCGAGGTTAAGGAGTATTTCGCCCTTGAGCAGTCCGGGTTTGAGGCCGAATGCCCCCTTCATTCCGGACTCTTCGGTAGCGGTGAAGAGTGCCTCGATCGGGCCGTGCTTGATATCCTTCGATTCGAGTACCGCCATGATTGCCGATACGCCGATACCGTCATCGGCACCGAGAGTCGTACCGTTCGCGGTTACCCATTCGCCGTCGATGTAGGCTTCGATGGGGTCCTTTTCGAAGTCGAACTCCTTGTCGCGGTTCTTCTGCGGCACCATGTCGACATGTGCCTGCAGTACAATGCCTTTACGGTTTTCCATACCCGGGGTAGCGGGTTTGCGGATTATGACGTTGTGGGCCTCGTCCTCCATGGCCTCGAGACCCTGCTGGCGGGCGAATTCGAGCAGATGGCGGCGGATAGCCTCTTCGTGGAACGACGGTCGCGGTATCTGCGTGATGGCCTGGAAGTGCTTCCAAACGGCCTTCGGATTGAGTTCTGACAGGTTCTTGTTCATTGTGTTCGGTGGTTTTAATAATAAAGGTGGTAAAGTTTATTTGTCGTTGTTTGCCGGCGTGCGTCAGCGCAGACGGGCCAGCATGTTCTTGATGTTGGCCTGCATCTGTTCGAGACGGTCGCTGTCGTCATGCTTGACGAACTTCTCGCCGGTAATGTTTTCGTAGAGCTCGATGTAGCGGTCGGAGATGCTTTTGACGATCTCGGGAGTCATCTCGGGAACCTTCTCGCCCTTGCGGCCCTGGAAGCCGTTGTCCATCAGCCATTCGCGGACGAACTCCTTCGAGAGCTGACGCTGCTGCTCGCCCTTTGCGAAACGCTCCTCGTATCCGGCGGCATAGAAGTAGCGCGACGAATCGGGAGTGTGGATCTCGTCGATGAGTACGATCTGTCCGTCGTGCTTTCCGAATTCGTATTTTGTGTCGACGAGGATCAGGCCGCGTTCGGCCGCCATCTTCGTGCCGCGCTCGAAGAGTGCCATGGCATAGCGTTCGAGGGTTTCGTAATCCTCCTTCGAGACCAGTCCGCGGGCGATGATCTCCTCTTTGGAGATGTTCTGGTCGTGCATTCCGATTTCGGCCTTGGTGGTCGGGGTAATGATCGGGGCGGGGAACTTCTGGTGTTCACGCATTCCGTCGGGGAGCTTGACGCCGCAGATTTCGCGGGCTCCGGCCTTGTATTCGCGCCACGAACTGCCGGTGAGGTATCCGCGCACGATCATCTCTACGGGGAAGGTCTCGCACTTGTATCCGACGGTGACCATCGGGTCGGGCGAGGCGATCTTCCAGTTGGGGCAGATGTCGGAGGTGGCGTCGAGGAACTTCGAAGCGATCTGATTGAGCACCTGACCCTTGTAGGGGATGCCTTCGGGCAGGACGACGTCGAAGGCCGAAATGCGGTCGGTAACGACCATTACCAGAAACTTGTCGTCGATGTCGTACACATCGCGCACCTTGCCGACGTAAAGGCTCTTCTGCCCGTCGAACTTGAAATCGGTTTTTACAATTGCACTCATTGTTGTGGTAGTTTGTTTATCTGATTGTTGTCACTGTTCTTTTTTGGATGATTTTTTGCGGCGCGCGGCCTCGGTCGAATTGTTTGCAGAGGTTGCCGTCGGGGATTCGAGGAGCAGTTCCGGCTTTCCGGCATCGGGATCGTTCTGCCGTTCGAATGCCGCCACGATATGTTTTACCAACGGATGGCGGACGATGTCGTTGCGGTCGAACTCCACGGCTGCAATCCCTTCGATGTTGCCGAGCATCTTCATTGCCCGCATGAGCCCCGAATCGGCCGAGCGGGGGAGGTCGATCTGCGTGACGTCGCCCGTGACGATGAACTTGGCATTGCGGCCCATTCGCGTGAGGAACATCTTGATCTGCGGCAGGGTAGTGTTCTGGGCCTCGTCGAGGATCACCACGGCGTTGTCGAGCGTCCGGCCGCGCATGTATGCCAGCGGGGCGATCTGTACGGTACCCTCCTCCATGTATTTCGAGAGTTTTGCCGCAGGGATCATGTCGTTCAGGGCATCGTATAGCGGTTGCAGATATGGGTCGAGTTTCTCCTTCATGTCGCCGGGCAGGAATCCGAGCTTTTCACCGGCCTCGACTGCGGGCCGCGTGAGGATCACCCGCCGCACCTGTTTGTTCTTGAGGGCGCGGACGGCCAGTGCGATAGCCGTATATGTTTTGCCGGAACCGGCAGGTCCGATGGCGAATATCATGTCGTTCGACTCGAATTCGGTAGCAAGCCGCTGCTGGTTTGCGGTACGTGCGCGGACGATGTTTCCGTTTGTGCCGTATAGCAGTATATTTCGGTCGTTGTCAGCGGATGGCTTTTCGGGGATGAATCCCTGCGAGAAACACTGCATGATGACCTCTTTGGAGACATGGCCGTACTTTTCGTAATATGCCACGAACTGACGGAACTGTTTTTCGAACAGTTCGAGCTGGTGCTCTTCGCCGAGGACCTTGAGGGTAGATGATCGGGCCACGATGCGGAGCGCAGGAAATATATCCCTGATCAAGTCGAGATATATGTCCTGCGCTCCGAAAAGTTCGCGAGGGTCGACGCCCTCTATTTTGATTGTTTTTTCGATCATTACGGGTTTTTAAAAGTAGAATCCGGCACTGAGTTGCCATGAGCTGACTCGCATCTTGATCAGGTCGGAGGTGTCGATGCCGGCGGAAGCGAGGCTGACATGGCTTTCATTGTTTTTGAAGAAGCCGTTGTATCGGGCCGAGACGTTTATGTGGCCGAGGTCGACCATCAGACCGAGCAGGTATCCGATAGTTTGGTTCTTGGTTGAAAAGTCGAAGTTGAGTTTGTTCTTTTTGACGCCGCTGTCGCTGAGGATGTTGAAATTCAGACCGGCCTGGATTTTGAGCGGGCCGAGGATGTTGATGCCCAGCGCCACCGGCACGTCGAGCGTATGGGTATAGACGACGCTGTTGTTGGCCTCGGAAGCGGCGGAGTTGAACTTGATGGAGTTGCGCGAGAAGACCAGTTCGGGGTCAATAGACAGCAGACCGAGGTCCCACGAGGCCTGGAGTCCTGCATGCCAACCCACACGGTCTTTGGCGGAGATGGTCTCTTTCCAGAGGCTGGAAGTGATGTCTGTCGACTGGTAGTTCAGACCGGCTTTGATACCCCATTTGAGATTGAATTGGGCTGAAGCGCCGAAACAAATCATTGTCATTGCAATGGCGAGGATCAGTTTTTTCATCGTAGTAAGGCCTTTAACGGTTATTATTTATGCAAATATACTAAATTATTCGGAAAATCTTCGGGGCGCGGAGCATGGCCATGAGGTTTTTTTGCGAAATTGCATGTCGGGGCGGATCGATGTTCATGGACAGTGCTTGGCGTTTCCGGCGTAGTTGGCAGCGGGTTTGGATGAGCAGGCCGGCAGCATCCTTATTGGATAAACGTTGTGACGGCGGTTTTTATTGCCGCAGTGGCTGCGACCGCGTGTATTCGGTCAGCGGTATTGCGGTGGTTTGGACACATCCGGCCGGTTGGGTATATATAAATAAATGGTACGGCTCTCTCCGGATTACAGGATCCGGAGAGAGCCGTGCTGAATTTGGTGAATGGCGTGCCGTCAGTCGAAGAGGGCTGTCATTCGACCGGATTTGAGATATAACCGACGTAACGCATCGTGTTGTTCATGGTGAGCAGCGTGAGAGTTGCCTCGCCGGTTACGGTCGAGATGAGCAGATTTACGGCATAGCTGGTCTGGTTGTCCGTCACCGTGAAGGAGATGTTCCAGCCGCAGGATGTACGTGAAGCCTGATACCCCTTGACTCCGAACGTGTCGAAATTGAGGATCTGGATATACTGCATCACCCCGCCGCGAACCACCGGCAGATGTACCTCGACATGGTCGTCGGTGATCCCCAGGTAGAAATATTCGGTGTAAATGAGCTGCATCTGCCCGCTCGGAACCTCCTGCATGCTGTTTGGCATGAAGACGAAATTGCGCGAGTTGACGACACTGTCGATCCGTGCGGCGAAAGCTTCGGCCTTTGCGGCACGGCGTGCGGCCCGATCCATCTTCCGCGAGTCGTTGCCGCCGGCCGGACTTTGGGCCTGACGGGTGTTCTGCAACGGCTGAATCGCCTGCATGACGGATGCATTCTGCTGCGGCATCGATGTCTGTACGGTTTGAGCCGTACCCGGCATGGCTGTACTCTGTGCGGCTGTGGCGGGCTGTTGCATGGATTGCATCTGTTGAGCCGGTTGTGCGGCCTGCCCGGTGCCGGTTTGTGCTGCGGCAGTGTTCGATACCGGTATCACGACGCTTTGCGGGACCGAGGCATCATCCTCGATGGTCACGGTCTGTGTTTGAGCCGGGGCCTGGGCCCCGTTGCCGGAGAGAGCCTGCGGATCCTTTGCGAAGAGCTTGTTGGCAAAACTGCACGACGAGCCAAGCAGCATGTAACAGATGATGATGAGAGGCAGAAGTTGTTTCATTTCAGAAGTGTGTTACGAAAGAGTTGTACCGAATGTCAGGTCGATCAATATACCTGCGTGATATATCCGCTGTAGGTAACGGTATTGTAGGCCATCGACGAGATGTTGAGAATTGCGGTGCCCGAAGAGGAGTATATGTCCAGCTTGAAGGTATAGTCGTTGCCGCTGTACAGCCACGAGTCGAACGTTACGGTCCAACCGCCGTCGTTCTGCACGGTTGTGTAGTTGCTTACCGATGTGAGGATGTAGTTGAACACGGTGGGATAATATGGCGGCACGATACCCTTGATGAACGGGATGTAAACATCGATGTAGTCGCTGTAATAACCCACCTCGAATGCGGGGTTTGTCAGCATGTGCATCGAACCGGCAGGCTGTTGCTGCATGCTGCTGGGGTAGAATACGAAATTGTGCGACATGACGATCGAGTCGATGTGCTTGACGTATGCGGCGGTCTTGGCATCACGCTCCTTGATTCGTTGCGCACGACGTTCTGCGGTCATCGTCTGGCGTTGTTCTTTTGTGGTCTGTTTCGAAGAGTTCTGCTGGGCCTCGACCCAGAATGCCGAAACCGATATCAGTGCCGCAACCACGGCTACCGACAACCAACTTCCTAATTTTGTTTTCATAGCGTATGTTTAAAAAAAGGTTTACACGCTATAAAGCAAAATCCTTGCCTAACGTGTTGCGGTATTAGCGAATGTTGTTTTGGGGCGGCGGCATCGGGGAGCGTCGGATCGGGGCGTCGGGGAGCCGGTTCACGGGGTGTTGACGGGTCTTCGGCAGTCTTCGGCAGCATCTTGGGGCGCCTGCGTGCGAAAAAATTGGTAGAGAAAAAATATAAAAATTTGGCTTTTTTGAAATATTTGAATTAGCTTTGTGTGCGTAATTTCGGCGGATTGGAAAAGAACTGTCACAACATATACTTAAACTAAAATATCATATTATGAAAGTATCTCACATTGAGCACCTTGGCATAGCAGTCAAGAGTCTCGAAGAGGCGATTCCCTATTGGGAGAACGTATTGGGTCTGAAGTGTTACAACATCGAAGAGGTAGCCGATCAGAAGGTCAAGACCGCATTTTTCAAGGTCGGACAGACCAAGATCGAGCTGCTCGAGCCGACGTCGGAAGATAGCACGATCGCCAAATTTATCGAAAAGCGCGGACAGGGCGTACATCACGTAGCATTCGCCGTTGAGGGCGTCGAGGATGCACTGGCCGATGCCGCAGCGAAGGGCGTACAGCTGATCGACAAGGCTCCGCGTCCGGGCGCCGAAGGCCTTAGCATCGCCTTCCTGCACCCGAAATCGACGATGGGCGTTCTCACCGAGCTGTGCGAGGACAAAAACAAGTGCAACTGCTGCTGCGAAAAGTAAGAACCCTTACAGATAGTTTTTTATGAGCGATATTCAAGAAAAAGTTCAGAAACTGGTCGAAAACCGTGAGACCGCCAAGTTGGGCGGCGGCCAGAAACGTATCGATGCCCAGCATGCCAAGGGCAAGTATACGGCTCGCGAACGTATACAGATGTTCCTCGACGAGGGCAGCTTCGAAGAGTTCGACATGTTCGTAACCCATCGCTGCTACGACTTCGGAATGGACAAGAGCCATACATTCGGCGATGGCGTGGTTACCGGTTACGGTACGGTCGACGGCCGTCTGGTGTATGTCTTCGCACAGGACTTCACCGTTACCGCAGGTTCGCTGTCGATCTCGATGTCCGACAAGATCTGCAAGGTGATGGATATGGCAATGCGCAACGGCGCTCCCTGCATCGGCCTGAACGACTCGGGCGGCGCACGTATCCAGGAGGGTATCAATGCACTGGCCGGTTATGCCAACATCTTCCAGCGTAACGTGATGGCTTCGGGTGTTATCCCGCAGATCTCGGCAATCTTCGGCCCCTGCGCCGGTGGTGCCGTATATTCGCCTGCGCTGACCGACTTCATCATCATGAAGAAGAATACCTCGAACATGTTCCTCACCGGCCCGAAGGTCGTGAAGACCGTTACGGGCGAGGACGTTACGCAGGAGCAGCTGGGCGGTGCCGTCATGCACTCGTCGAAATCGGGCGTCGCTCACTTCGCCGTCGAGACCGAGGAGGAGGGTATTGCGCTGATCCGCAAACTGCTTTCGTACATGCCGCAGAACAACATGGAGGATGCTCCTCTGGCTGTCTGCACCGACAATATCGCACGCCGCGAGGACCTGTTGAACGAAATCATCCCGGACAACCCCAACAAACCGTACGACATGTACGAGGTTATCCGCGCGATCGTCGACAACGGCGAATTCCTCGAGTCTCAGGAGATGTATGCCCGCAACATCATCACCTGCTTTGCACGTTTCAACGGCCAGAGCGTCGGCATCATCGCAAACCAGCCCAAATACATGGCCGGTGTACTCGATATCAACGCCAGCCGCAAGGCCGCACGTTTCGTACGCTTCTGCGACTCGTTCAACATTCCGCTGGTAACGCTGGTCGACGTACCGGGCTTCCTGCCGGGCACGACCCAGGAGTACGGCGGTGTGATCACCCACGGAGCAAAACTGCTGTTCGCCTACTGCGAGGCTACGGTCCCCAAGATCACCGTTACGCTGCGCAAGGCTTACGGAGGTGCCTATATCGTGATGTCGTCGAAGCATATCCGCGGCGATATCAACTACGCATGGCCGACCGCCGAGATCGCCGTTATGGGTGCGAGCGGAGCCGTTGAGGTTCTCCACGCCAAGGAACTCAAGGAGCTGGCCGACAAGCCGGAAGAGAAGGCAGCATTCGTTGCGGAGAAGGAGAAGGAGTACAACGACAAGTTCTCGAATCCGTACAATGCAGCCCGTTACGGCTATATCGACGATATTATCGAGCCGCGCAATACGCGATTCCGCATCATCCGCGCACTTCAGTCGCTGGCGACCAAACGTCTGCAGAATCCGGCCAAGAAACACTCCAACATACCTTTATAAACCATGTGTTTTATGATGTTATTAGCAGTAGATTGGTTGAGTATCCTGTCGATGGCACTGATCGGCTTCGTGCTGGTAGTGGTAATGCTTCTTTTCCTGGTGGGCTTGATGAAGCTGTTCGGATATGCCTTTACCGTCAAGAAGAAGAAACAGCCTGTCGACAAGGCGGAACTGAGAGACGAAGAGATAGCTGCCATAGCAACGGCTCTGCGTCTGTTCAAGGGAACGCTTCACGACAAGGAGTCGGAGGTTGTTACCATCCTCAAGATCAAGCGCGCATATTCGCCTTGGAACTCTAAGATACACGGATTAACCCAAATGCCCGAACACAGAAGCAGATAATAAAGATTGTTATTAAAGATGAAAGATTATTCACTGAAAATAAACGGACATCAGTACGATGTCTCGATAGACGACCTCAACGATGAGTCGACAGTAGCCAACGTCATGGTTAACGGAGTGCCGTATGAGGTGGAGATCGTCGGAGCATCTTCGCGCATGGCCAAGAAACCTCAGATCGTTTCGGCACCGAAGGCCCTCGGACTCTCGGTAACACCTTCGTCGGCAACACCTTCGGCACCGGCCAAGGTTGCAGCACAAGCCTTAGGCTATCAGGTTACCTGCCCGCTTCCGGGTACGGTTATCAGCATCAACGTAAAGGAAGGCGATACGGTTTCGACCGGTCAGACGCTGGCCATCCTGGAGGCTATGAAGATGGAAAACAATATCGATGCGGCTCACGGCGGCGTGGTCAAGTCGATAAAGGTACAGGCAGGCGCCACCGTCATGGAGGGCGATGTATTAATGGTTATCGAGTAGGAGGTAGGCAATGTTGAACTTTCTAACCGCAGATTTCAGCGAGAGTTTCGCAAAATTCTTCTCCTCGATGGGCATAGCTTCGATGCCGTGGGGTAACGTGGTGATGATACTCGTCTCGTTCCTGCTGATGTATCTGGCTATCAAGAAGAAGTACGAACCGCTCCTGTTGTTGACCATCGCATTCGGCATGTTGTGCACCAACCTGCCGGGAGCAAACATGTTCAACTCCGAGATATTTGCCGGCGGTCATATCGACTGGCAGCGACTGGCTAACAGCGGCGGCCTGTTGGATTTCCTCTACCTCGGTGTCAAACTGGGTATCTATCCCTGTTTGATCTTCGTGGGCGTGGGCGCCATGACGGATTTCGGTCCGCTGATCGCCAATCCAAAGAGTTTCATGCTCGGTGCGGCTGCACAGCTGGGCATATTCCTGACATTCATCGGAGCTTCGGCGATAGGATTTACGCCGGCACAGTCGGCAAGTATCGGTATCATCGGTGGCGCCGACGGCCCGACGGCCATCTATCTGACTTCGAAACTGGCTCCCGAACTGTTGGGCCCTATTGCCGTTGCGGCTTATTCGTACATGGCATTGGTTCCGCTGATCCAGCCGCCCATCATGCGTGCGCTGACAACCCGTAAGGAGCGTCAGATCCGCATGAAGCAGCTGCGTCCGGTATCGAAGACCGAGAAGATTCTCTTCCCGCTGCTGATTGCCGTGATCATTTCGCTGCTGTTGCCGAGCGCAGCTCCGCTGATCGGCTGCCTGATGCTGGGCAACCTGATGAAGGAGTGTGGTGTCGTTGAGCGTCTGAGCAAGACTGTCCAGAACGAGTTGATGAATATCGTGGTCATCTTCCTGGGTCTTACCGTAGGTGCTACGGCTACGGCCGAGGCGTTCCTCAACTGGCGTACGCTGGGTATCCTCGTATTGGGTATCATTGCATTCGGTGTGGGTACGGCAGGCGGCGTTTTGCTGGCCAAGTTGATGAACCTCTTCACCAAGGGCGATAACAAGATCAATCCGCTGATCGGTTCGGCAGGTGTTTCGGCAGTGCCGATGGCTGCACGTGTTTCGCAGGCGGAGGGCCAGAAGGAGGATCCTTCGAACTTCCTGCTGATGCACGCCATGGGTCCCAATGTGGCCGGTGTCGTCGGTTCGGCAGTGGCTGCAGGTATTCTGCTGTCGTTCCTGGGATAGGACTGAACAGAGCATATTCAAAAGAATCCCGATACGTTCAACACGTATCGGGATTCTTTTGTGTTAAGGATTGGGAGTCTGTTGCAGTCGTGGTGGAGTGTTACAGGCCCAGTTTTGCGAGGAATCGTGCGCGGTCGACGATATAACGGACATGTTCGCCTTCGCCGATGAGACCTTCGGCGTCGTGGGCCTCGACCTTGAAGGTTAGTTTACGGCCGTCGACGGCGATGAGTGTTGCCGTTGCGGTAGCCGAACCGCCGAGCGGAGTCGGTTTTACGTGTGTCGAGGAGATCGACGATCCGACGGTTGTGGAACCTTCGGGCAGTTCGTTTGCCACGGCATTCATTGCGGCATTCTCCATGAGGGCCATCATTGCCGGGGTTGCCAGTACGGGCATGTCGCCCGAGCCGACGGCAAGTGCGGTATGCGCCTGGTCGACCTGAATGGTACTTTGAGCTTTTAATCCGGTTGTCAACATACGGTTTAGATATATTTCAGCGTTTTATGTATAAAAGTTTCGTAAAAACGGGATATATTTGCAAAGGTAGCGAAATTTTCATGAAACGGATATTGGCCATATTGATAGTTTTTGTGGCGGCTGCGGGGACGGCCTTCGGACAGTCTCCGCGCGAACGGGGTTATACCCGGGCGTGGGTGGAGGTTGAAGGGGCAGATTCTATACAGAACCTTACGATCTATCCGGTCTACGTGTTCCGGAATGCGGCCGACATGCGCGAATATCAGAGGATGGTTATGGCAGTACGGAAGGTCTATCCGATAGCCAAATATGCCCGACGGCGCATGGCCGAGATGGAGGAGGTTCTGCTGACGCTTCCGACGCGCAAGGCCCAGCGGGCCTATATCAAGCAGGTGGAGCGCGAAATCAAGGCTGAATATACGCCTGTGCTGAAGAAGATGACCCGATCGCAGGGGAAGGTATTGCTTAAGCTGCTGGCGCGGGAGACAGAATATTCGTCGTATGAGATTGTCCGGGAGTTTCGAGGCGGTTTCGTGGCGGGCTTCTGGCAGGGTGTGGCCAAGATGTTTGGGGCCAACCTCAAGACCGACTACGACAAGGATGGCGAAGACCGGCTGCTGGAACAGATCGTGCAGCTCTACGAAGCGGGGTTGCTTTAATCGGCCGAGGGTCGACAGACAAAGCCGAAGGGCTGCTTCCGGCGTGGAAGTCAGCCCTTCTTCGTGCGCAAAAGGATAGAATGTATTATGGCGTAAACCCGTCTGGCGAATGCGAACATCGTAATTATCTTTTCGGTCCGCGCGAGCATCGAAGCCAGAATGTATGTGGGAGCACATCGTTCGGCGAACATTTTGCGGCGAATACGGAGTCGATTTTCTGCCGATTCGAGCTGCTGCTCGATGTCGCGTCTGATGGCGCGAAGTTGTCCGATATCGCTTATCTGAGCAATATGTTCAAATTGTTTCATGCCTGTTTTCGTCGGATTGACGGCGCGGGGCGAAAAATATACGGGCTAAAGCCTTGACCAGATCGTTTGCTATCAGTTTTTCGCGACGGCTGTAAGCCGCCCAAGCCAATAGCGCGAATACCGTTCCGGCGATCAGCATTGCCGCCGGCAACGAGTCGATCGCATCGCCGAGCCATATCGTTGCGGCGCCGAGAACGAACATCAGTGCAAAGGCCAACCCTATGGCCGAGAGCATTATGCCGAAACCGCGGCTCAACATCAGCGAAACATGTTCGATAACGTTGAGTTTGGTGGCGGCAAGTTGCAGTTGGATATATTCCGTTACCTGCTCCGTGAGGGATTGCTGTTTGTCGTTATTCGGTTCGGCAGCCATGATCGATCCGTTATTGCGCGTTTTCTTTCTGATGCTCGGGGCAATGGCATTTCATTGCGTCGATCTCCTTGTCGATCATGCCTTTGATCGAGTTTCGCAGTTCGAGCCCGCATTTGGGCGAGAAGAGCAGGGCTGCGGCGGCTCCGGCCAGGGCGCCTCCGAGGAACAGAAGGATGCAGTTACCAGTGTTTTTCATAATCGAATAGTAATTTTAGATTGTTCGTACGCTCATCTCAAGAGCAAATTTGAAGCCACGGATATGGGGCTCGGCAAGAAATTTTGACTAAATTTGTCATATGAAAACACAATTACCCGATATAGTTGCATTTACGGGACATCGCGACATACGTTTCGGGCCGGGCGACGACCGTCGGGGGCTCGAACGCCGGTTGGAGAGGACTCTGGCCAAACTGTACGAACTCGGATACCGGCGGTTCATGAGCGGGATGGCCCGCGGGTTCGACATGCTGGCGGCGAATGCGGTGCTGGACCTGCGGCTGACATATCCCGATACGGAGTTGATTGCTGCGCTGCCGTTCGAGGGGCAGGCGGCAGGGTTCCCGGTCGGGGTTCGGCGCGAGTACGATGCCATACTGGCCTCGGCCGACCGGATCGAAGTGGTCGGGAGCGGTTATTCGCCGGATGTCTTTCTGCGGCGTGACGACTATATGGTCGAACGGGCCGGACTCTTCGTGGCGTGGTACGATGGCTGCCGCGGAGGAACTTCATATACCATATCGCGGGCCCGGGCGCGGGGCCTTCGGGTGATCAATCTCTATCGCGACGGCCTGCCTGAGCTGTTTGCCGACAGGTAGCGGCCAGAACAAGATCCGGCAGGCCGGGGATATGCGGCGGGTGTTCTGTGGGTGGTCCTGGGATTTCTGAGGTTGGGGGCAGCGGCGGATGTTATGGGGCTTCCGAGGCGGGGGCCAGGGCAGTTGTCGCAGCATGAGCGTGCGGATGGGCGGCATCCCGTGCGGCAGCAATGGATTATTTTGGTGTATGTTTTGTGACAATGGATTAAAAATTATATCTTTGTTAGGATTTTGCATATGGACAACAACAATACTTCTGGCATGAAAAAATATTTTACCACCGACGGCAACAAGAATTTCGGACCATTTACGCTTGAAGAGCTCAAGGATCAACTGCTTACTCCCGATACCAAGGTGTGGTACAACGGTTTGGGCGACTGGACTCCGGCTTCGCAGATCGAGGAGCTGAAACCCATCCTGGATATGATGCCGCCGATGCCACCCTCGTCGACGACCGGTACCGAGGAGACCGCAATGCCGCATGAGAGCGTTCCGCCGACCCCCGAACAACCGGAACAGAGCCAGCCGGAGCAGGACCGGCCTGTCCCGCCGATGCCGGATACGTGGCTTGTATGGTCGATCCTGGCGACAATCTTCTGCTGCCAGCTGATCGGTATTGTCGGTATCGTGTATGCTGCGCAGGTGGAGTCGGAGTACCGGCAGGGACATTACGAAAAGGCTCAGGAGTATTCGAACAACGCCCGTATCTGGACTTTGGTAGCATTGGCGCTCGGTCTGGTCGTGATAATCTGCTACGTCTTCCTAATCGGTATCTTCAGTCTCGGATAAAGAACTCTGACAATGGCCAGAATCCGCAAGCCGGTGGTTGCCGTAATGGCCATCTGTTTGGTGGCGCTGGCTGTGGTGGTGTATTACGCGTTCGATCCGGCCCGGACACCATTTCCGCGCTGCCCGTTCCTGATGCTGACGGGGCTGCAATGTCCGGGATGCGGCTCGCAGCGTGCCATACACGCGCTGATGCATCTCGATATCGGCGCGGCGTGGCACTACAATGCCTTGCTGGTCGTCTCTGTCCCGTATGTAATTATCCTGTTAATCGCCCGCTACAGCCGTTGGGGACAGGTGCATCTCTATCGTGCGGCAAACCATTACCTGTTGATCTGGGCATATTTCGTATTGGTGATTCTGTGGTGGGTGCTGCGGAACATATTCGGATGGTGATGCCCGTTGGCGGCCGTCGGACGGGCGGATTCAGAGTCGGTGAACGCGTGACGGCGTGAGGCAGCGGCGGCTATTGTCGTATGGCCAAGAAAAAATCCCTCAATATATTAAAAATATTGCAAAAATAGTTGTAATTTTGAACGCCGAAAAATCGGTTCGTGCAATGTGACCGCGGCGGATCGTTGCCGGCCATGGTGGCGGACACCGAGCCATGTCGGACGGCGGCAGCACACTACCCTGTGGCAGGGGCTGCGGCGTAAGAAGGCCGAGCGTGAAGAGGCCGTGGGGAGGGGAGAGAAGCCGGAATACGGGCGGCAAGCCGTCGGACGGTGCAAGGCAGAGAGATTGATACAGTCAGATTTACAAAATACTTAATTCGAATTGATATGAAACAGGCAATTGCAATTCTTACGGGCGGCGGACCGGCACCGGGCATGAATACCGTTGTGGGCAGCGTGGCCAAGACCTTCATCGAGAAGGGTTATCGTGTGATCGGACTTCATTACGGCTATTCGGGTTTGTTCAACCCGTCGCCCCGTTACGAGGATCTGGATTTCATCAAGGCCGACTATATCTTCAATCAGGGCGGATCGTATCTTACGATGAGCCGTTTCAAGCCGACCGATAAGGATTTCGAGGAGAATTTCAACCTTAAGTTCTTCACCGACAACAACGTGAAACTGCTGGTAACGGTAGGCGGCGACGATACCGCTTCGACCGCAAACCGTATTGCCAAGTTCCTCGAGGCCAAGAAATATCCCATTGCCAACATCCACGTTCCGAAGACGATCGACAATGACCTTCCGCTTCCGATGGGAACCCCGACGTTCGGTTACGAATCGGCCATGGAGGGCGGTACGGTAATCGGCCGTGCAGTGTATAACGATGCCCGCACCTCGGCAAACTGGTTTGTCGTTGCAGCGATGGGCCGTTCGGCCGGCCACCTGGCATTCGGTATCGGTACGGCATGCCACTATCCGATGATCGTTATCCCCGAGATGTTCAACAAGAGCGAAATTACGGTCGAGAAGATCGTCAACCTGGTTGTTTCGTCGATCATCAAGCGTAAGATCATGGGTATCGAATACGGTGTTGCGATGATTTCGGAGGGAGTGTTCCACGCCCTGTCGAACGAGGAGATCCGCAAGTCGGGCGTACACTTCACCTACGACGAGCACGGACATCCCGAACTGGGCAAGGTTTCGAAGGCCCACATCTTCAACGAGATGCTCGAAAACAAACTGAAAGAGATCGGCATCAAGGTCAAGTCGCGTCCGGTGGAGATCGGTTACGAGGTGCGTTGCCAGACCCCGATCGCCTACGACCTGGATTACTGCTCGCAGCTGGGTATGGGCGTCTACAAGCTCTTCAGCGAGGGCAAGACCGGCTGCATGGTCTACGTAACTCCTGACGGAAACGTTCAGCCGCTCTATCTGAAGGATCTTCAGGATCCCGAGACGGGCAAGATTCCGCCCCGTCTGGTGAACATCGAATCGGACAAGTTCAAGCAGGTTGTCAACTATCTGCTTAACTATATTACCGAGGCCGATTACGAGGCTGCGAAGAAGTATGTCGCCGATCCGGAGAAATACGACTTCCGCAAGATTCTGAACTGGTAATCGACAGGATTGTTAGAAATATATAGTTTGTCCGAGGCTGCAGTATGAAAATACGGCGGCCCCGGATTTTTTTGCGGATACAGGGTGTTGGTTCTTCGGAGAGTGTCGACTTGTTTTGGAGCCCGGAAGCGCGTTTCGAGAGGGAACAGGCGGCCGGTGGAGGTGAGCGGTATCGGATTTACGGGCCGGCAGTATGGGTCGTGAACAAAAATCTTCGGACCGGAATACCACGATCGGCAGACAGTCTGTAACGGCTGTACACAAAATACAACTGTCGGTGAGCAGGATGCAACGATATTTGCCGGAGTGGGGCTTATTTACGTGATGAATAGCGCCGCTTGAGTTTTGTAAGGCGTTTGATTTCCTGTTTGCTTGAGGGCTGGTAGGGCTTTATGATGCCGTCGATGGCATGCAGTTCCTCGCCACGCTCGATATTTATGCTGAAGCGTTCGGTCAGCAACTCCCATACATCCCTGCTCTGATATGGCTCGAAGAGGCGTCGGGCACCGATATAACGTGCGGCATAGTATTTTTCGGCTGAATTGCTGACGATGACGCCTTTCGAGGTGCTGGCGTGGATGAAGTCGAACGAGCCGTTGTCGAGCGTCCCGACGACGATGCCTACATGGTTTACTGACGAGGATTGGGCCCTTCCGCCGAAAAATACCAGATCACCCGGCATCCAGTCGCCCTCCGTGACCGATTCTCCCGCAGTGTACTGGTCGCGCGACGTACGTGGTATTGCAATCCCGAAACGGTTGAATACGAAGCCGGTGAATCCCGAGCAGTCGAAATACCGTTCGGTCGTCCCGCCGTATCCGTATGGTGTGCCGATATATCGTGCTGCGAACTCGATGAGCGAGTCGGCACGAACCGGATTGTCGTTATCGGCCGTGGCGTTTGGGCCGGAAGGCACTTGGCATGCCATGCTGAAGCGTCCGGCATCAATACCGGTGCATGGAGCGGCGGCCGGAACTGTGATACCTGCCGGAACGGCCATGACAGCATCGATGTGCGACACTGATGCGACGGTGCACAGTGCAATGGCGAGATTTGCTGTCAGTCGTTTCATGCGTGTGTAACTTTCGTGTTATGTTGTTTTGGGCGAGCCGTAATTGTACGGAATCGGGTTTGGTTATGGTGCGATGAGCGAATCTGTGCGTCTGATCGTCCTCGTGCGTTCGCACCAGAGGCTCCCGTGGTTCGCGTCAGATTGTTCCCGTGGTTCGCGCCAGATCGTTACCGTGTGTTTTAAAAACGAAGACACGGATTGTTTTCCGTGTCCCGAGAGTTTTCGCTTCCGCTGCGATCAGTCGTCGTTGTCGTCGTCCCCTTCGGTATCGGCGATCTCGTCGGCACCCTGGATCTCATCCTCGTCGTAGTAGTCGTTGTCGGCATCGTCATCCATGTTTCCGTTGAGCTGGACGTCGATCTTGACATCGATCTTTACCAGATAGCTTGTATCTTCGGTTTCGAATGGAACGGCATAGAAGAAATCGCCCTGCGGTTTGTCGACCCGAATCATGACGTCGGTAAAACCGTTGGGATATTTTTTCTTGAGTTCCTCCTGCAGTTCGAGGGGCAGGTTGTGAAGTGAAGTAACGATATGTTTCTTTGTGTTAGAGACTTTGGCCATAATACCTTTCAGAAAATTTTCCGCAAATATACCAAAAAATGTATATGGCGATACATACGGGCAATTTTTTTTCGAAATATTTCGATATCCGCTTCGATTGGGTGGCGAGACGTTGCAATCGGGCATTAAAAATGCATCGGTGTGCTAAAGGAACGACAAAATCGTTATCTTTGTCCGAGAAACGGTAAGACCGTCCTGAACCATGAAGGAGAGAATAGAGGAACTGCGCCGCTGGCTGAACGAACAGAATCGGAAGTATTACATCGAGAATGCTCCCGAAGTGAGTGATTTCGAGTTCGATGAACGGATGCACGAGTTGCAGCGGCTCGAGGCGGAGTATCCCGAATATGCCGATCCCAATTCGCCGACGAACCGTGTCGGGAGCGATCTGACAAATGATTTCCGGACGGTCGAGCACCGTTATCCGATGCTTTCGCTGGCAAATACCTACTCGGTGGATGACCTGAAGGAGTTTTTCGAACGGGTCGAACGCGAGGTGGGGCGTGTGGAGTATGTCTGCGAACTGAAGTTCGACGGTACGGCCATTTCGCTGACATACGTCGACGGCCGGTTGTCGCAGGGCGTGACGCGCGGCGACGGTCGTTCGGGGGATGATGTGACGGCAAACGTGCGGACGGTGCGTACGATTCCGCTGGAACTCTCCGGCGGGGATTATCCGCCACTGTTCGAGATCCGCGGCGAGATCTATATGCCGTATGCCTCGTTCGACCGTCTGAATGCCGAACGCGAGGCGGCCGGTGAGCAGCTCTTCGCCAATCCGCGGAATGCGGCGGCCGGTACGCTGAAGCAGCAGAGTTCGGCGGTGGTTGCACGGCGCGGGCTGGATTGTACGTTGTACGAGCTGGTCGGGGAGGGGATTCCCGCCGCATCGCACTGGGACAGCCTGATGAAGGCCCGCGAGTGGGGTTTCAAGATCTCCGACAAGATGCGAATCTGCCGCTCGGCAGACGAGGTCTATGACTATATATCGTATTGGAATGAGGCGCGGCATTCGCTGCCGTTTCCGACCGACGGCGTGGTGATCAAGGTCAACGACTATTCGCAGCGGCAGCAGTTGGGCTTTACGGCCAAGGTTCCGCGCTGGGCGGTGGCCTACAAGTTCAAGGCCGAGCAGGCGCTGACGCGTCTGTTGAGCGTCGATTTCCAGGTGGGCCGGACGGGGGCCATTACGCCTGTCGCCAATCTCGAACCGGTTCTGCTGGCGGGAACCACGGTGCGACGTGCTACGCTGCACAATGCCGAACAGATTGCGCTGCTCGACATCCGGCTGGGAGACATGGTCTATGTCGAGAAGGGGGGCGAGATAATACCGAAGATTACGGGTGTCGAACTGTCGGAACGACCTGCCGACAGCCGCCCGTTCGAATATATAGACCGATGCCCGGAGTGCGGCACGCCTCTGGTGCGCTACGAGGGCGAGGCAAAGCACTACTGTCCGAACCAGAGCCATTGCCCGCCGCAGATCGTTGGGCGGATCATACACTTCATCCGTCGCCGTGCGATGGATATCGAGGGGCTGGGTGAGGAGACGGTCGAACTGTTGTACAAATCGGGTCTGGTGAACAACGTTGCCGATCTGTACGACCTGCGGGCCGAACAGTTGGCTGTCCTGCCGCGCCTGGGCGAGAAGTCGGCCGAGAATATCATTGCGAGTATCCGCAATTCGCGCAACGTGCCGTTTGCACGGGTGCTGTTTGCGTTGGGAATACGTTTCGTGGGCGAGACCACGGCGAAATATCTGGCAGCTCATTTCGGCAACATGGATGCCGTGATGCGGGCCACGCCGGAGGAGTTGATCGAGGCGGACGAGGTCGGCGAGAAGATTGCCGAAAGCATCATCGATTACTTTGCCGACGAAGGCAACCGTGCCATTATCGAGCGGCTGCGGGCTGCGGGCCTATGTTTTGAGGCGGAGGCGCGCGAATTGCGTTCGGAGGTGTTTGCGGGGATGAATATCGTGGTGTCGGGCAAGTTTGCTCGTCACAGCCGCGACGAGATGAAGGAGTTGATCGAACTGCACGGAGGCAAGAACCTGTCGGCCGTTTCGGCCAATGTGGATCTGCTTGTGGCGGGCGAGAAGATGGGCCCGGCAAAGTTGCAGAAGGCCACAAAGCTCGGAATCAGGATGATCGACGAGACGGAGTTCGAAGCCATGATCGCTTCGGACAATGCAGGATCTTCAGCTATTCATGCCGATGAGATGTATCCCGTGGTCAAGTCTGACCAGAGTGCGGATGGTGCTGTTGCGATGGACAGATCCGATTCAGCCTCATCGGATGCGGCCACGGCGGGAGTGTCGGAGCAACCGGCAGTCAAACAGGTGAAATCCAGGATAAAACGTACGGATGCCGCTTCTGCACCCGAACTGGAACTGTTCGCGTCGGAGGAGGGCCGAAAGCCCTGAGGGGGCTGAGGATATTCTAAACGGGCCGGAGTGGCATGTTGTGCCGCAGGCCGCACAGGGCACTCCCCTTCATGCGGGAGATCAACAACATTTATCAATCACAAATCAGAGAAAAAACGTATGAACAACATAAATGAAACGCTGCACGGAGTTGGTGCGGCACTTGTAACGCCGTTCAACGCGGACGGCTCGATAGATTACCGATCGTTGGGCGGGCTGATCGATTATGTGATCGGCAACGGGGTCAATTACATAGTCACGTTGGGGACGACGGCCGAAACACCGACGTTGCTGATCGAGGAGCATGTCGACATATCGCGTTTTGTCGACGAGCGTGTGGCAGGACGCGTACCGGTAGTGGTAGGCGTTGGGAGCAACTCGACGGCCGAGGTTATCGAACAGCTTTCGCGGGTCGACCTGTCGCATGCGACGGCCATCCTGAGCATCACGCCATACTATAACAAGCCGACACAGCGCGGGCTTTATGAGCATTTCCGGGTGGTTGCCGGAGCCTCGCCGCTGCCGGTGATACTATACAACGTCCCCGGGCGGACGGGTGTCAACATGCTTCCGGAGACGACGTTGCGGCTTGCCCGCGAGGTGCCGAACATCGTCGGGATCAAGGAGGCTTCGGGAAATATCGGACAGATCGAACAGTTGCTGGCCGGCCGTCCCGATGGATTCATGGTCATTTCGGGTGACGACTCGATGGCGCTGCCGTTGATCCGGCGGGGCGGAGACGGTGTGATTTCGGTTGCGGCCGATGTCTTTACCGCCTCGTTCATGCGGGCCGTGAACGCTGCCTTTGCGGGCGACTGGACGACGGCCGAGGCGGAATATGCACGGATGGACGAAGCCATCGAAGCTCTCTTTGCCGAGGGCAATCCTGTCGGTGTCAAGACGGCGCTGTCGATCAAGGGGCTGGTGGAACCCAATTTCCGGTTGCCGCTTGTCCCGGCCAGCGACGAACTGACCGAACGGTTGCGGATGTTGATCGAACGCAACGGGATCTGACGCATTGAGTCCCGCAGAGGGAATATTGCATTCCGGCGGGCAATTTTAGGTGTCGGGGCTACGTTAGTGAATTTAAGAACAATGAAATAACTGCTGTTTATGTTGAGAATCCTGTTTTTGATGCTGTTGATTTTGCCGGCGACGGGCATGGCACAGCAACGTGTTCCGGACAATGAAGAGATTCTGGCCGAGATAATCGACGGTGAATCGTCGCACTACTATCCGCACCTGATGGAGCGGTATATGGCTGGCGATACGACCCTGACGCTCGACGACTACTATTATCTCTATTACGGTTTTGTGTATGACGACAACTACCGTCCTCTGGAACCGGATCCCGGGGAGCATGACGTATTGGCGATCCTTGCCACGACGGAGTATCCCGATTCGTTGCAGCTGGTGCAGATCGTCGAGGCGGGAAACCGTATCATGGTTCGGGATCCGTTTTCGCCGAGCAATCTCAATTTCCTGACCTTTGCCTACGGCAAGTTGGGCGACCGTGTCAACGAACGCATCAATTACGACCGTATGAACAAGGTCATGGCGACGATTGCGGCATCCGGATCGGGGACCAAGGAGAGTTCTCCGTGGCATGTGCTGACGTTCCAGCATGCGGCTGACTTTACGGCGTGGCGTGGCGGTGAGATCATACGCCGTCAGGTGCGCAGCCGCTCGGTGGAGTACGTGCAGCTGCGGGTCAAGGATGAGGATGGAAACAAAGGTTATTTCTTCGATTTCAGCCGCGTCTACATGAAGCGCCCCGAGCAGGAAAAGCCCAAGAAATCGCCCGGATGGAAGATCAACGATATTCCGGTCAAGTAGCAGCGTTTTGGCTGACAGCGCCCCGAGCGGTTGTTATGATAGAGCCGTCCCGAAACATATCGGGACGGCTTTTTTGGCGGATGGTGGAGATGGGGCGTATACAACCGGCCTGGCTTGGGATTTTGGGACGCGGCACATCCGGTTGCATACATGGGATTTCACACATCCGGCCTCATACATCCGGTCTCAGAACTTCCAGCCGACACCGACGAGGATATCTCGCGGGCGTATTCCGTAACTGTACGACGAGGAGCTGAGGCCGTCGAAAAGCGTATAGGCGTATTGCGACTGGTTGAACAGGTTGTCGACCGAGGCCGAAAGCTCCCACTTTTCGGATATCTTCCAGCGGACCGAGATGTCGGCCAGAAACAGATGCTTGCTTGTCTCCGAGGTGAGCCGGGTGTAGTAATGTTCGCCGGAGAGCTGCAGTACGAGCGCTTCGGTCGGGGTGATATTCAACGCCAGACATTGGTCGAAGGCGTGCTGCGAAGAGCCGGCCTCTCCCTCTATCTTCAGGCGTGATGTGTGGTAATTCAGCCGGTATTCGGCATTCATCCAGCGGGTGATGCGGCAGTTGAAGTGCGGCGAGAGGGTTAATATTGCTGTCCGGTAGGGTATCGTGACACCTTGCTGTATGGCCTGTATGTCGGAGGAGTGGTAAGAGAGGTCGAGACCGGCCTGTCCGTGCATGGCATCGAGGTTCTTGCTGATGTCTGCCGCAACGTGCCATGATGACGAGCGGTTCGGGAGCTCTATCCAGCTGTCCAGAATGAAATCGCCCTCGAAACGGCGTTCGGAGATCAGCGGCATCCGGTTCCACGAACGCATGGCAAACAGATTGAAAAATATCCCGTTAAGCGGATTGCGGTATTTTATGCCGGCCGAGAGTGCTTGTTGTGTTGTCTGTTTTGGCAACCGGATGCCGGTTGTCAGATTGCGGTAGTTGCGCATGAGGGTTGTCGGGAATATCTGATCGTCGTCGGTGGTGGACTGCCCGATGCTGCCCGATGCCGAGAGTGTCCAGTAGGCCGAGACGTTCCAGCGGGCCGACAACCTGCTGCTCCAGACCGGACGGTTGCAGGATTGTTTTTCGAGCCGGTAGCGGCGGAATTCGGCGGGCAGGTCAAGCGTGAGCCGTATTTTTGACGTGTTGAATGTTGCCGAGGGTTGGAGCGAGGCCGCGACATATCCGAATGTCGAACGGCCGGAGAGTGCGGCCTGATCGGCAGTGGTGTTTTCGCCGTTTGGTCGTCCGAGTATTTCGGGATACAGGCCGGTCAGACGGCTGTCGAAGCGGCGGAACATTGCCGAAATACCGCCATTTACGGTGAATGACCAGCGGCGCCCGGCCTGTATCCCGAATGAGATGTTGTTATTGGTATGGAAGAGGTTGATGCCGATCTGCTGGCGCTGTGAAGTGTCGTTGCGCATCACTTCGAGCCACTGCGGCTGGGCAAGGTACATGATGTCGGAGTTGAAGGTCAGCGAGCGGTTTCCGGTGCGGCGGATGTAGTTGAGGCTGTTCTCCACGCGGCGGGTCGGCGCCGAGGCCTCCTGACGGTTCGGGTAGCTGCCCGTCAGGTCCGACCGGAATCCGCTCCACGTCAGATCGGCCGAAAGACGGTCATTCAGATAGAAACGTTCGGTATTGGCCAGCAGTTTCACCTGGGCCGACAGCTGCTGCTCCAGCAGGCGGGAGTTCTCGTCGACACTCTCGACCCGCTCGCCGTCGGCCAGATAGCGTACCGTCCGTGCCGTGTATCGGGATGTTGTGCGGTCGTAACCGTATGCCACATGGCTGCTCAGCTGGTAGTCGTCCGAGAGTTTCCAGAGGTTGTCGGCACTGGCCAGATGCGAACGGTTGAAGCGGGTGCGACGCTCGTCCAGCGGTGCCGAGGTGGTGCCGGTAAGGAACCACCGGGGAGCGGAGTAGTTGCTGCCGCCGTTTATTATTTCATCGACCGAGAGTTGCTGCAGTTCGGAGGTAGGGTCGTTGCCGGTATTGTCGCTCTTGAGGTTGAACATCGACTGGCTGCCCGCACCGATGCGCATCGAGAACAGCGAACCGTCCCACAGGGGCTGCGTCGGGGCCCAGCCGCCGTTTGCGCGGAGCGTTCCCGTCCAGTGTGAACGGGCATGCTTATGCAAACGCAGGTTGAGGGCGGCGCGGTCGCTGAATGAAATGCCCGAAAGCGCCTTGATCGGCTGGTGGTTTTCGAGCACCTCGACGCTCGCCACATCCTGCGGGGCGATGTTTTTTGTCGCCAGCGAGTACCGGCCGTCGAGCATGTCGAGCCCTTCGATGTAGAATTTGTTGATCGGGTCGCCGTTATAGCTGATCTGCCCCGATTTGTCGACATCGATGCCGGGCATTTTCCGGAGTACGTCGGCTATCGAACGGTCCTGCGCCTCGGTGAAACTCGCAACGTTGTATGTAACCGTATCGCCGTGCAGCTGCAGGCGCGGGGCCCGTATCGCCACTTCGCGGATCTCGACGGCCCGGGGCTCCAGCCGTATCTCGAGCGGGGAGTCGGTTGCGGTGACGGTTTGCGGGGCGTAACCCATCATCGAGATGTCGAGCCGTACGGCCTTCACCCCCTCGCGGGGCTTGAGGGTGAAGGTTCCGTCGGCGGCCGATGTTGCGAAACCGGCCTGTGTGCCCTCTGCCGTTGCGGCGATCACGATGGCGCCGGCAATCGGTGCGCTGCTCTCCGCGTCGAGGATACGGCCCGAGTATTGCTGTGCAGCGGCAGCCGTCGCCGCAACGACCCCACAAATGACAAACAGTATGCGTTTCATCTTCGGATGTTCGGGTTTGCGGTTGTTTTACTCAAGCTCGATCGGGTTGTAGCCGCGGATCAGCTCCCCGGGGGCGATCGGTGTGCCGTCCTCGGACTTGATGGTCATCTTTACGCTGGAGTTGCCCGTGAGAAAACCGACCGGATCGGTCATCTCCTTATGCTTGATCTCGCGATATTTCTTGCGAGTCGTCTTCATGTAGTTGCGTTCGGTCATCCGGATGGGGAGGATTCGCTGTTCGAGCCCCGTGGCCTCCAGGTCGAGCACTCCGGCATCGTCCTTGATGGCAAGGATCAGCCCGGGCAGCCCGCCGAATTTCCACGGGCCGACGCTTGCCGGTATTTCGGTGGTGTACCAGGCCTCGTAGTTGCGGCCGCGGAATGAGCAGGTGGCACGGTGGCAGGTGTAGCCCAGAATAGTGCGTTCACCCTCCTCCAGTTTCCATCCCAAGTCGGCGATCGGTTCGGTGTAGAGCATGTAGTCCATGCCGATCTGGTCGATGTGGGTCAGCCGGCCGGCCGCCTGGTCGCGGAAAATGACGTCACGTACGCCGCCGTGGAAGTTTTCGAGGTTCGCCAGTATCTGTTCCGGAGGTGTGATGCGTATCATGGAGTCGGTCTGCCAGGTCTTGTAGGAGTAGAATTTCGAGACGTTGCGGCCCGCTTCGAGCAGCATGAGGTCCTCCATCGGCTGGTCGTTCTCGGGACGATGATGGTAGAGCATGCGGTAGCTGACAACGAAGCGTGAGGTGTCGAGCACTTCGCTCGGCTGCTCGGCACGGTCGTAGGCAGTCAAGCCGTCGGACGTATTATAGGTTACGATAGTCTGCTGGGCGAGTGCCGTGCAGATCGATCCGGCCAGGAGCCAGAAAAGCGAGATGATGAATAGAGAGATACGTTTCATTTTGCGAATTGATTTTGGTTTCCGGAGCAAAGGTGCGGCGAAAATCTGCACGCGAATGTTAACGCTGCGTTAAGAAGTGTTAAATAGTCTTAACACCGTCGGGCGTGCGGAATTTATTGGTACATTTGTCGACAGAAAATCCAGGATCGGATGAACAAACGTCGCTTCAGAAACATATCGCTGCTGGTTGTCGCGGTGCTGGCGATACTGTGTGGGGTGCAGGCGCTGAGCCTGCGGAGCATGTATCTCGACCGTCGCGAGGAGTTTGCGCGTCAGGTGACGCAGGCCATGACCCGCGCCGCGTACGACGACCTGCTGCTGGGAAACAAACCGGCTTCGCACAGCAGTCAGATCACCTTCTCCTCCTCGGGGGACATAGATTCGATCAAGGTGGACATGATTAAGGAGGTCTCGATTCGCAACATGTCGGGAGCGGGCAAGATGATCTCGTTCACCCCCAAAGCGGATACTCTCCACCATGATATCAGTATTTCGGACGGCGAAACAACCCGTTACATCCGGCAGGAGATCCGTATCCCGTCGGTTTACGTTCTGCGGCTCAATATGGCACGTTTCGACTCGCTGCTCACGCAGAACCTTCTGGCTGCGGGGATCGACCTGCCGCATCTGGTCGATGTCGTGCGCGGCCAGGGTGACAGCACCGCGTCGGGCAAACTCCTTGCGACGGAGCCGCAGGCGGATCCGGAGGTGGTTCTCTCCACTCTCAATGATTCGGTGCGACTGGCCGATCCGTTGACCTTCATGACTTCGCTTACGACCGACGAGGAACTCTTATTCCGCCTGAGGATCGAGAATCCCGACCGCCGGCTGTTGCGTGACATGTCGGGCGTGATCGTTTCGTCGCTGCTGATGCTGGTGGCTGTGGCCTGGGTGTTGATCTACCTTTTGCGGACGCTTTTCCGGCAGAAGAGCCTCGAGGAGATGCGCCTCGACCTGACCCACAACATAACCCACGAGTTGAAAACCCCGATCGCCGTGGCCAATGCCGCAAACGATGCGTTGCTCGATTTCAGAGCGGCGGAGGATGCCGGACGCCGGAATCGTTATCTGACCGTGATACGCGAACAGCTGGCGGCCCTGAGCGGGATGGTGGAGCGGATCCTGACGATGAGCATCGAGGAGCGCGAGGATTTCACCATCCGTCGGGAGACGGTCGATATCGGGGCGCTGTTCGACGCAACGGCCGCCAAATTTCGGCTGAAGTCAAAGGGACGGGCCGAAATTACGGTCAATGTCGCACCGGCGGGACTGACCGTTAAGGCCGACCGTTTCCATCTTTCGCATGTGCTGGACAACCTGATGGACAATGCGCTGAAATACTCCGGCGAGCAGGTGTATGTCGAACTTTCGGCGCGGCGGACCGGGCATGGCGTTTCGCTGAGCGTTTCGGACGACGGTATCGGTATCGAACGTTCGGCGCAGGCACACATCTTCGAGAAGTTCTACCGAGTACCGACCGGCGACCGTCATGATGTCAAGGGATTCGGGCTGGGGCTATACTACGTGCAGCTGATTGCGGCAAGACATGGCGGTACGGTATCGGTTGAGAGCGAGCCGGGCCGCGGAACGACATTTACGATAACGATACCCGAAAGATGAACGACAAAATAAGATTGTTGCTGGTCGAGGATGAGCATACGCTCGCCGAAATTATCGCCGATACGCTGGGCGAAAAGGAGTTCGACGTCACGGTGGCATACGACGGCGTGGAGGGGCTGCGGCAGTTCGATGCATGCCGTCCCGACGTGGTTGTGACCGATATCATGATGCCCGGGATGGACGGCTTTTCGTTTGTCGACGAGTTGCGTCGCCGTTCGTCAGATGTTCCGGTACTGTTCCTGTCGGCCCGCTCGGCGGTTGATGATGTTGTCCGAGGATTCGAAACCGGCGGTAACGACTATCTTCGCAAACCGTTCGCCATGAGTGAACTTGTTGTTCGTGTGCGGGCGCTTGTCGGCCGTAGCAGGTCGGCGCACCATGATGCCGACAGGATATATGAGATCGGCCGCTTCAGGTTCGATACCGGTCGGCAGACCCTCTCGGACGGTGACCGTGTGCAGGAACTATCTGCCCGCGAGGCCGGTGTTCTGGAGATTCTGTGCAGCCGGATGGGCGAGACGGTGCCCACGCAGTTGATTCTGAAACGTGTGTGGGGAGACGATTCGTTCTTCAACGGCCGCAGTCTGCACGTCTTCATCACGCGGTTGCGACATATGCTGTCGTCAGACCCTTCGGTACAGATCGTCAATGCCCGCGGGGTCGGGTACAAACTGCTCGCATGAACTGTCCCTGCGCTTACTATGCCGGGTGTTTCGTCTTGATCTTCGCCTCCATATCGCGATAGATCGTCTCGACAAGCTGGCTTGCCATCTCCAACTCTATGTCACCCGTATTGAACAGCAGGTCGTAGTTGTGCGCATCGCCCCATTTCCGGCCGGTGTAGTATTCGTAATGTCGGATCCGGTTTCTGTTGACGCGCTTGATCTCCGATTCGGCCTTCTCCTTCGACAACCCGTACTCGCCGATACAACGTTTCACGGCGCTCTCGTAATCCGAATAGCAGAATATCTTCAGAACATTCGGGTTGTTCTTCAGTACAAAGTCGGCGCATCGTCCCACGATGATACACGACTCCTTTTCGGCCAGCTCCTGAACGATCTTGCATTCCGAGACGAACAGTACGTCATCAGCCGAGAGACTCGATTCAAGCGGTTGTTCGCTGTTCTTCGATACGATGCACTTGAGCCAGAACGACGGCAGCGACTGTTCGTTCTTCATGATATACTCCTCGTCCATACCGCTGCGCTGCACGGCCATATGTATAAACTCCTTGTCATAGAGTTTTATTCCAAGTCTTTTCGAGAGCATCTCACCGAATATGTGACCACCGCTGCCGAATTCGCGTGCTATGGTGATTATAATGTGACGGTTGTCGGCCACGGCCGTTGTTTGGGGGTTCGCCGCATCGCCGATCCAGTTGTCGAGGAAACGGTAGTACGGGGTCATGAAGTGTACGATGGGGCCGACCATCAGTGCTGCTATTACGGTACCTTCGCGCACGCCCTCGATATCCGACAAGAATATCAGCGACAGGAGTCCGGCCAGCACCAGCAGCGTGATGTCGAGACCGAGCTTGACGTAGCCGAAATTGAGGCGGAAACGCTGGGTAATGGCCTTGACGAGATACTCGCCGGCCATCATTGCGACATTAGCCTTGACCTCGAGTGTTATACCCATTGCGAGGATGATGCAACCGATCAACAGATAGATTATTTTCGAGAGGTATAATGTTGGTTCGATCCACCAGAGCAGATACATCGACACGTCGATGAAGAATCCGAAGCAGAACGATATGGGGATCTGGAGCAGGAAATTTCGCAGGTCATCTTTCAACTGCTGTCGCGTCATGAGGAACAGGTCGAGGATCACGAAAAACAGATTGAGCAGAATTGTCCACACGCCGATGGTATATGGCGTAAACATGCTCAGAACATATGTAACGCTTGTGATTGGCGAGGTGCCGAGAGCGGCTTTGGTTATGAATGCAATGCCGAATGCATTGACGAACAGGGCGATTAGGAATAAAAAATAGCGTCTTGACAGATACATCTCTTTGAATTTGATAAAGGCTTCGTTTGCAAATGGGCGGCAGGCCGGGGAGGTCTGGTTCCATTGGGGATCAGGAAGCGCATGCCTCTGAGGTGAGGTGCGGAAGTGTTATTCTGTTGCAAAAATACAAAATTATGGGATCGGATGTACCACCTGGATTCAAAAACAACGCATACGGGCCGCATACAGGGCCATTCCGAGTGACGGAAGGCGATATCGGCGATAGTTTGCACGGGTGAGAACAGGGAGGGAAGGAGTGCGCGGGCAACCGGCTCACGACTTGAGTCTGCAGAGCTATCCCATAGGACTATAGTTATCGACTTATGCTAATCTTAAGGTAAATCATATCTTTCAATTGTTTACCTGCTTCAAAAATCGGATGGTCATAATTGTCGGTGAAAAAGTTGGATATCCGGTGTGAATATACAAATCCGCAATTCTTGTAGAAGGATATGGTCATATGCGAGTCTCCGGTTCCGACAAGCATTGTGTGACATCGTGATTTATAATGTTCCATAAGAAAAAATATCAACTTTTTCCCATACCCCTGACGCTGGAACTGTGGATAGACAGCAATACTTTTGATTTCGTAGACACCTTTGCCTTCTTCAGTTATCACGCATGCAGCTTTCACCTCATTGTTGTCAGCCAGGACAAACATATCCCCGCGTTCCAAATAGCGATCAATCATTGATTCTTGCTCATCGGCAAGGAGCAGCAAATCCAGATATTGCTTTTTATTGTAAAAGACCGGGTATATATTTATCATATTCAGTTTTTGTTTGAGCCATAAAATTAGACGACTTGAATGTAATCAACAAGATATCGGCTGAATTTTATGGTGCCGTATGGGGAAAATTTTATTTGAACTGTTTCATGAATAAAGAGTTGCACGGCACCTCAATTATTCACATGATACCATAAAAACAGACAAGGTCGGTACTTGATTTGATTCATCAAGGTTGTTAACGCGTTTTTCATATTATATTTTTTCTATTTTTATCAAACCGAATCCGACTCGGGCATTGACCGTCGGGCGGCAATCAATTTTTTTCAAAAAAATCGCACTTGTCGTATAGTTTTTCGGGCAGTTGTTGGTCTAATAGGTAAACGAAGTGAAGATGAACACAAAAGAACAACGATTCTCCAAACTTGTCAAGGAGTATGAACAGACGATATATGCTGTCTGCTATATGTTCTCCCGTGATGCCGGGGATCTGGACGATTTGCATCAGGAGATTCTTTTACGGCTATGGCAGGGATACGATGGGTTTGAGGGTCGCAGCGATATAAAAACATGGATCTACCGCGTGGCGCTGAACTACTGTATCAACTTCAGTAACAAGCGTAAACGCGAACAGGCAAAGCATGCTGAGGCGAGTGTGCCGGCCCCATCCGACAGTACGCTCGAAAAACGAATGCAGATCAAACAGCTCTATGAGCGAATCAATAAGTTGGGACTTGTCGACCGGAGCGTCATTTTGTTGTGGCTCGAAGGCCTGAGCTATGAGGAGATAGGCGCAATCCTAGGCATCTCGGTCAAGAATGTATCCTTCAAGTTGGTTCGCATCAAGGAGCGGCTCAAAAATGACTAACGCATAAAAAGTATGAATATGGAACGCAACATAGAACAGGAACTTGAAGCTCTGAAAGCCGATTACGATGCACTCAAGGTACAGATGAAGCAACAGGAGCGTTTGAACGAACGATTTTTCAAAGCCGCGCGTCATCGTCCGGCGCAAGCCGTGAGCAAGGGAATCCGTAATCGCATGATACTCGATGTATTGACCTTGCCCGTAATCTGGAGTATATGTATAGCTACCAACTGGCCGCTGCTGTTCGGGGTGCTGGTGTCGCTGTGGACGATTATCGATCTGGTTGCCACGATCTGGATCAACCGCAAATTGGGCATGGATCATCTGCTTGATGGCGATACGCGGACAGTCACACACGCTATAACCTCCTATCGTCGCTTCTACCGCCGGGCCTTGGCCGTCAGTATCATCCCTTGCATTGCGATGATCGCCTATATCTTCATTGAGCTTCTCGCACGCATTGATAACTCGGCAAACCGTACCTTAATCATCGCAATCGGTATTGTCTACACACTCATTGCCATCATTCTGACATGGTCGCAGTACCGCCGCCACACCAAAGCCTGCGACGACCTGCTTGGTGAGTTCGAAGAGTAGCGCACATCGAACCGAACCTGGGCGGGACAACATGATCTCTTTCACGGAGAGAGTGTAGTTTGCCGATGCTGAGCAGTCGTAGTAAGAGGGAGCGAGAGGCGGAACGGACAAACAATCAAGCCGTTGGATGCGCAGCTAAAACACAAAAAGGATGTTACGATGAGTAACATCCTTTTTGTTGTGCGGAGAGACAGGCTCTTGAACCTGTATTATCTCAAAATATCATACAATCGCAAATGCCTATTAATAACCAGCTTATTACAATCATAATTAAATCTAAATATTATAGAATATCGCTCGCTATTTCAATTTTTGGGTGTATATTTGGGTGCAGAATTTCAAATACACCCAGTCATGAACATCAAACGAAACATCATTTTTGCACCTGAAAGCCGCAAAAAGAACGGCGTTCCAATCGTGGAGAACGTACCCATCCGTATGCGTGTCATATACGCAAGCCATCGCATCGAGTTTACAACCGGCTACCGCATTGATATAGCCAAGTGGGATACCGACAAGCAGCGTGTAAAGAACGGATGTACCAATAAATTAAAGCAAAGCGCATCTGAAATCAATGCTGATTTGCTAAGATACTATGCTGAAATTCAAAACGTGTTCAAAGAATTTGAGGTACAGGAAACCATGCCGACCACCCAACAGTTGAAAGAAGCATTCAATCTGCGAATGAAAAATGGCAGCGAGGAGCAACAAGAAGATACTAAAATAAGTTTTTGGGAGGTATTTGATGAGTTTGTTAAGGAATGTGGTAATCAGAACAACTGGACAGAATCCACATACGAAAAATTTGCAGCCGTAAAAAATCACCTGAAAGAGTTCAAAGAAGATGTGACTTTTGAGTATTTCGATGAGTTCGGACTAAACGAGTATGTAAACTTCTTGCGTGACAAGAAAGACATGAGAAACAGTACCATCAGCAAACAGATGGGATTCCTCAAATGGTTCCTGCGATGGAGTTTCAAGAAAGGATATAATCAAAACATTGCATTTGATACATTCAAGCCGAAATTGAAAACAACTTCAAAGAAAGTAATCTTTCTGACATGGGACGAATTGAATAGACTGAAAGACTATCAGATACCCAAAGACAAACAATATTTGGAACGTGTTCGGGATGTTTTTCTGTTCTGTTGTTTCACAAGTCTAAGGTATTCAGATGTCCGTAACTTGAAACGAAGTGATGTCAAATCTGACCACATAGAAGTTACTACCGTCAAAACGGCGGACAGCCTAAATATAGAACTGAACAAATACAGCAAAGCCATACTTGAAAAATACAAGGACATTCACTTTGAGAACAACATGGCGCTGCCAGTCATCAGCAATCAGAAAATGAATGATTATTTGAAAGAGTTGGGCGAGCTTGCTGAAATTAACGAGCCTGTAAGGGAAACATATTATAAAGGAAATGAGCGTATAGATGAGGTGACACCTAAATACGCACTGTTAAGCACTCACGCCGGACGAAGGACATTCATTTGTAACGCCTTGGCACTCGGTATCCCGGCACAAGTGGTCATGAAATGGACGGGACACAGCGATTATAAAGCCATGAAACCTTACATTGACATCGCAGATGACATCAAGGCAAATGCAATGAACAAATTCAACCAACTGTAAAAACAATCAGCAAGTTTCATGGAAAACCTGTAATTGGGCTTACCTTTGTAACTTTCAATACATACAACAATGAGCAACAACGATAACAATATAGAGAAAAGAAGTTTCGAGGCTTTTGTCAATGCCATCGGGTCAGAAATAGAGCAGGCGCAAGTCCGGCTCATCAGTGCAGCCAATGCGCAGATGCTGTTCCACTATTGGAAGATGGGCAATTACATATTGTACCACCAGAACCGACAAGGCTGGGGCGGTAAGGTCATCAAGAAACTGGCGCATGCGATACGGTTCAATTATCCCGAAAAGAAAGGGTATTCGGTCAGGAACTTGGCTTATATGTGCCAGTTCGCACGCTCCTATCCATTGGGCGCATTACGGAGTTTTATAGAAACCGATGCGAAATTACTTACTCCAAGTGTGCAGAAAATCACGGATGAACTTCAAAGCCTGAACAATATGATATTTACGCAAGAGCCTCTTGCGCAAATTCAATCCTCAGACAATAAGGAAATTGTAATTGTGCAAGAACCTCTTGCACAAATTCAGGATGTAGTCCAAACAGTAGCCGCTGTTTATCAAGTACCGATTGAGGACATGGAAAAACTGTTCCTGGCATCACCTGTTGCAAGAATCAATTGGGCAAGCCATGTGATTCTGCTGAACAGTTCCCTTCCGTTAGGTGTCGATTACTGGTATATGAAGCAATCCGTGGAAATGGGCTGGAGCAGCAATGTCCTTAAAATGCAGATTGAAAGCAAATTGTACGAAAGGCAAATCAACAGCTGCAAGGTCAATAATTTTACCACCACGCTTCCTGCACCCCAAAGCGACCTTGCCAACTACCTGTTGAAAGACCCGTATATCTTTGACTTGGCAGGAGCCAAAGAACGTGCGGACGAAAGGGACATAGAGGAACAACTGGTGAAGCACGTCACCCGTTATCTGCTGGAGATGGGCAGCGGATTCGCCTTTGTCGCAAGGCAGAAACATTTCCAGATTGGCGACAGCGATTTCTATGCCGACCTGATTCTGTACAACATAAAGCTCCATGCCTATGTGGTCGTGGAACTGAAAGCGACCCCGTTCAAGCCGGAATATGCAGGACAGTTGAACTTCTACATCAATGTAGTGGATGACAAGCTGAGGGGAGAGAACGACAACAAGACCATCGGGCTGCTGTTGTGCAAGGGTAAGGATGAGATTGTCGCACAATATGCGCTGACCGGCTATGACCAACCTATCGGCATCAGCGATTATCAGCTTAGCAAGGCTGTGCCGGAAAACCTGAAATCGGCACTGCCGAGTATAGAACAGGTGGAAGAAGAACTGACGATGCTTCTTGACAATGAAAGGAACAGACAAAAGTAGGACACCTATGGCAGACAATATACAGACGATGATTCCCCGATACGGGGAACTCAACAGAATATACAGGGACTATATAGACAATAGAGTTTTCTCTTTTGACAGGCAAAAATTCATTTCCGATTTCTGTCAGGAATACAATGACATGAAGTCTTTTGAAGCCGCCATCCTTGAACTGGTGCTTGACAGGCAAAAAGAACAATACACCTTGATACTCAACAGCCTGAAAACCGAAATAGAAAAGAGCATACAGGCTTATGAAACACACCCCATAAGTGATAGTGCCGTAGAGCGTGCTTGCTATCAACACATGGAAAGGTATTCCCTTGAAATTGAAGCCCAACAGGATGTAACAAGGAGCCTAAGCAAGCCGCTGAATGAAGCCAACAACAGGTATGATTCCATTGGCTACAGGGAACATACTGCCGAAGAGGAAAAACAGGCTGAAAAAGAATATGAACGCTGCAAGGCTGAATATGACAAGGAAAGAGCCAAACTGAATGAACTCTATGACCAGCAAAAGGCAGCAAGGAAAGAGGCATTCCAATATATGAAGAACCGTTGTGAGGACATGTACCGTCAAAGCTGCCTTTTTCTGGATATATTGAAGAAATACATTCCTGACGGGAAACGACAGGACGAGCCGGGCAAGCCAATCAGTCAGCAGGAAACGGCGGATGAACAACAAGAGTATTTCAGCATGAAATTGCTTTCGCTCATTCATGAGGTATGTGTTGGAGAACAGTTCGAGGAAATTTCCGCACCGGATTTTTATGCCAATATGAACTTGCACCCCTGCAACTGCAAGTTGAGAATTAAACCGAGAGAGAAGATACGTGTATGTTATCTGATATTCCTCATGAGCGAAAAACTCTCCAAACAGGACAAGGACACATGGAAAGCCGGGATACTGAAACTGCTGGATATTGATGACAGCTACTACAAGTCCAAGTACAAGGAGCCAGTTTCTGATTTCCCCAGTGACAGCAACCAGAAATTCGCCAAAGAAATGGAGCATATATTCAGATAATCGGTGACATATCCTGATATTTTACGAAAGTTCCACTTTTACCACTCAAATTAATTTTTGAGTGGTATTTTTATTTTCTGATATTCAATAAGATACAGCGATGCTCGGATTATACCGTCCCCATCCTTACCACCCATAACCCTACCTAATTTTGCACCGTTCGAGAACAGAAATAACAGCCAGTGCGCAGGGCTGATTGTTGAATCAAAAAAGTAGAACTATGCAAAATCTACAAGAATTATTATCCAAACCCGTCTGGCAGATGACGGGTGAAGAGTTCATCATGTTAAGCAGACACGCTTCCGTTCAGACGGAAGCGCAGCCACAGCCCGTAACGGACACAAACAGAAAGTATGTGTACGGAATACCCGGCATAGCCAGACTGTTCGGATGCAGCCTGCCCACCGCCAACCGCATAAAGAAAAGCGGAAAAATAGACAAGGCTATCACCCAGATAGGGCGCAAGATTATCGTGGATGCGGAACTTGCCCTTGAACTGGCAGGGAAGAAAACAGGCGGACGCAAGTAACGGGAGGAATTGCTATGGACTATATGAAAGACATCCGGGAAATATCGGACGAACAGGCGGTAATCCTCTGGCAAGCCTCACGCCTGAGCCTGTCGGGAAAATACGAAAAAGCCCCTGAAATCCTCAGTGTGAAAGGTTCCGTTATCGGCACGTTGGGAAATTTCAGCGCATCCATCGGCAAAGCCAAAAGCAAGAAGACATTCAATGTGTCGGCTATCGTGGCTGCGGCATTGAAGAACGGAACGGTGCTCAGGTATGCGGCTGAACTTCCCGAAGCCAAGCGGAAAGTGCTTTACGTGGATACGGAGCAAAGCCCCCACCACTGCCTGAATGTGATGGAACGCATCATGCGCATGGCAGGACTGCCCGATGACAGGGACAACGAAAACCTTGAGTTCCTTGCCTTGCGGAAATACACGCCGGAGCAGCGCATAAGAATTGTCGAACAGGCAATCTACCATACGCCGAACCTTGGTCTGGTGATAATAGACGGAATCCGTGACATGGTATATGACATCAACAGCCCCAGTGAATCGACACGCATCATATCAAAGCTGATGCAATGGACGGACGACAGGCAGATACATATCCACACGATACTCCATCAGAACAAGGGGGATGAGAACGCAAGGGGACATATCGGCACGGAGCTGAACAACAAGGCTGAAACCGTGCTGCTCGTTGAAAAGGACAAGAGCAACGGGGACATAAGCAAGGTTTCCGCCATGCACATCCGTGCGATGGACTTCGAGCCGTTTGCCTTCCGCATCAACGAAAGGGCATTGCCCGAACTGATGGAGGACTACCAGACAGAAACCAAAGCACCCGGCAGACCCCAAGGCGAAAGGTTTGATGCCTACAAGGACATTTCCGAGCAGCAGCACCGGATAGCACTGGAAGCCGCATTCTCGTTGCAGGACGAATACGGGTATAAGGAACTGGGCAAAGCACTGAAAGAATCGTATGCCTTGGTAGGCGTTCCGTTGAGCGACAACAAGCTGGTCAAACTCATCACTGTGTTAAAGAGCAAGCGGATGATAGTGCAGGAAAACGGCAGGAAGTACAGGTACGAACCGGATTTCCACTATTAGCCCAATCCTCGCAATCACTTCACTTTATTCTCCGGGTCTATATATTAGGATAAAGCGAAGTGGTTGCAGGGAAGCATCAAACCGCTTCACTTTAAGCCGTATCCTATATATACGACAATAAAGTGAAGTGGTTATACAGCCAGTAACCTATATGAATAAGTACTGGCGAAAAGAAAAACAAACGATAACCGATAAAGACAATCATTTATGGATATACAGACAGCAAAACAAATCAGGCTGGAAGAGTTTCTTCACAGCTTGGGATATAGCCCGGTGAAGCGGCAGGGCATCAATCTCTGGTACAAATCTCCGTTCAGGGAAGAAACCGAAGCATCTTTTAAGGTGAACACTGAGCGTAACCAATGGTATGATTTTGCACTCGGCAAGGGCGGCAACATCATCGCACTGGCTTCGCACCTCTATGCAACGGACAGCGTGCCGTACCTTTTGAAACGCATAGAGGAACAGGCACCGCACATGCGCCCCGTTTCTTTCTCTTTTCGCAAGCAGTCCTTTACAGAGCCGAGTTTCCAACAGTTGGAAATTCTGCCGCTATCTTCCTCTGCCTTGCTCGCTTATTTGCAGGAAAGGGGAATAAATCCGGCACTGGCGAAAAGAGAATGCAGGGAGGCACGGTTTACGCACAACGGCAAGCGGTACTTCGCCATTGCGTTTCCGAACATATCGGGCGGTTATGAAATCCGCAACCGATATTGCAAGGGCTGTATTGCGCCGAAAGAAATATCCCATATCAGACAGTCGGGAGAGCAAAGGAACACGTGTTATGTTTTTGAGGGATTTATGGACTACCTCTCATTTCTGACCCTACGGCTTGAAAGCTGTCCGCAATGCCCCGATTTCGACAGGCAGGATTACATGGTGCTGAACTCCGTAGCCAATGTTCCCAAGGCACTCTACCCCTTGGGAAGCTATGAGCGTATCCACTGCTTTTTTGACAATGACCGTGCAGGAATGGAAGCCCTGCAGCAAATCCGCAAGGAATACGACAGCACCCGGCATATACGGGACGCTTCTCAAATCTACTGCGGATGCAAAGACCTGAACGAGTATTTGCAGAAGCGCATGGCTGATGGAAAAGAGCAAATGCAATCTGTCAGAAAGAGGAATGACACGCTATCCAAGAAACCGAAAGGCTTCCGGTTATAGCCCACTATAACTACACGCTTCGCTTGCGTAGTTGTGGGCTCTCCCGAGGGGATTAGGGCTTTGCCCTAATGACCCACTCAGGGCGTTTCACCCCTGAGAACCCCGACCAAAGAGTGACCCTCTCTTTGGAAACTCCGCTTATGGGTTGCACCCCTAAGAACCCCTTGCGGTTATGAGCGGAAAGCAGCAAACAAAATTAGTAATAACCGAATCAAAAATTGAAAAGATGGCAACAAAATCAAGCATACATGTCAAGCCTTGCAACGTGGCATCAAGCGAGGCTCATAACCGGAGGACTGCCGAATATATGCGCAACATCGGCAAGTCCAAAATCTACATCGTGCCCGAACTTACGGCTGATAATGAACAATGGATAAATCCGGATTTCGGCTGTCCCGAATTGCAGGCGCACTATGAGAACATCAAACGCATGGTCAAGGAAAAGACAGGACGCGCCATGCAGGAAAAGGAGCGTGAGCGCAAAGGGAAGAACGGCAAGATTATCAAAGTGGCAGGATGTTCACCCATCCGTGAAGGAGTATTGCTTATCAGACCGGACACCACACTGGCTGATG
>ERZ824600.20-NODE-20-length-217031-cov-5.277888_pt1 | contig 217031 bp, 212 predicted proteins | sample MGYA00519933_ERZ824600 | MGnify/ENA primary metagenome ERZ824600 (study PRJEB31778, sample SAMEA3449178) | human gut metagenome | biome: human gut; feature: human-associated habitat; material: faeces | place: United Kingdom | collected 2010/2012 ...
GAGCGGTCGGCTCATAACCGATTGGTCCGGGGTTCGAGTCCCTGAAGGCCCACCAGCACAAACAACTCTTTTTATGCCTTGGTAGCTCAGTCGGTAGAGCAGGGGACTGAAAATCCCCGTGTCGGTGGTTCGATTCCGCCCTAAGGCACCACTTTTTATGCTGGTGTGGCTCAATGGTAGAGCAGCTGATTTGTAATCAGCCGGTTGTTGGTTCGATTCCGACCACCAGCTCCATATATGGGTAGGTTGCAGAGCGGCCAAATGCAACGGACTGTAAATCCGTCGATTCACGTCTTCGGTGGTTCGAATCCACCCCTGCCCACCAAAGAGTTCAACTTTTAAGTTGGACTTTTTCTTTTCTATAATAGTAATATAGATGCAAATTATTGATTTTAAAAAATTTTAGTGTATAATAGTTAACCTAGTGGGGGGAGAATATATGTTAACCGATGCAAGAAAAGAAGAAATACTTGGAAAAGATTTTTTAGTATATGCAGATAAAATCTTGACAGATAAAAATTTTAACAACTTTACTAAGTCGTGGATAATAGACTATATCGCAAGTTTCCAAGAGATGTTAAAGGTTTTTGTAGGTAAAGAACTTTATGAATTTAGTCCAAATGCCATAATTAATAGAATAGCGCGTAACTTATCTGCAGATATAAATTCGGAAATTCCTTGTAAAATGTCCGACAAAATTAAGTATTATTTTTTTACGCAAGGCGTTTACCATGTTACCGAATTTGGCGATGGGTACATATATTTGCAGGATAGATTAAAGCCAATAGAAAGAATTAAATGTGCATTAAAATCGGATATGCCATACCCTATGAGTAGTGAAAGATATTCTTACATTATGCATCACGAGTTATCTCATTGTGCAAATTCTGATTTTGAAATAATTGATACACAATATCGCTTGCAACAATTAGCATTAAAAATTGAAAATTCTAAAAGAATGAAGGATAGGGTTAAATCTCTTTCCGAATACAAATTTCTTCAGATGGGCAAAAAATATATTGTTTCTGCCACGGGAATGGAAATAAATGATTTATCACAAATGTTAATAGGTATAAATCTTGACGACTTGGAAGAGGGCATAGATGAATTAGAGCAAACATTAATTTTAAAGGCAATAAATTCTGACTATAAGCCAATAAATGATTATGCGTTAAATTGGTACACGGCAAGACATATAGCAAAAATGGTCGGAGTTTGTGACACTTTACGTTGCAGATTACACCATAATTTTAGTGAATTGAATCAGTTGTATAACCAAGTTACCGGGATAGATTTAAAAAAGGTAATTTTTATGCTAAATAAAATTAATGAAAGAAGTCTTGTTGACGATGCCGGTAAAATTAATGCAAAAAGTGATTTTATTGATTGGCTATTAAAAATTGAAAAAGACAATAGTTTAAAAGTTTACAGAAACAGGTTAGAAGAATGTAAGTAGAATCTATTAAGAAATTATGAATTTTTAGCGAAATGGAAATTTGCATACACAATTTCACATATTTTTAAAAAATTTAAGAATTTATAAATTGTGCTTGCAATATATAAAAAAAAATTGTATACTATAATTACTTTAATTTTAAGTATCAGGAGGAAAACTTATGGCAGAAATTAAGTATGAAGTTACCGAAAAGTTAGGTGCACTTTCAGAACCTGTAAACGGATATGTTAAGGAATTAAATATGGTTAGTTGGAATGACCACGCTCCAGTATTTGACCTTAGACCATGGACCGTATCTCATGATAGAATGAGCAAGGGCATTACATTTAGTAAAGCAGAAGCTAAAGCATTAAGAGATATTTTAAACAGTTTAAATTTAGATGATTAATTAAAAAATCCATAAGATATAGTCTTATGGATTTTTACTTTGTATAAATTTTTATAAGCGTTTTAGTAAAATCATTATTGATATTTAATGCTAGTGGTAGAATTATTCAATCCACGTAGTTTCCTTTATTTTTTCTTGTAAAGATGCTTCTTCTTGCTTTAATTTTTCAACTTCTTTCCCTATTGATTTATCCAAAAGTCCTTCTTCCTTCATCTTTTCAAGCATTTTTATAGCGGTTCTTCTAGCGTCAACTTCGTCTGCATTTTTGGCGTATTCCAAATAGTTTTTAGCACCTAACATATCGGTATTGTTGCGTTCTTCGTTGGTTCGTGACTCGTTTTGAACGGTGTGGTGTGCTTCGTGCAGTGCCGTTTGCATAAGTCTTAATGGAAATCTTGGGTCTTTACTATCTTTAAATTTATTTAAACCTTTATTTATAACATCTTCATTAAAAACAACGGTATTAGTACTTGGATAGTTTGCGCCATAAGTTACTTTGCCATTTTCTTCGCAAGGTAAAAATTGTCCAGCTGATACAAGTGGTGGGGTAGCATTGCATTGTCTACAATACTCCGAAGTCAAATTGTTTAGCAAATTGATTATATCGTTTTTGTCTAAACTGTAAAAATTATCCGGTTTAAATTGCTCCGCTATAGTAGAGTAACCCATTTTATTAAATGATACAATTGGGTCAATTCTCTTTGCTTTGTTCCCGCTAAGTCTATTATTTACACCCAAAAACTTTTGAATACCATCATAGGCTTGCATTCTTTTATATACATCTGCATTCATTTTAGGAGATACCAGTCCAACAACTCCAGTTGCGGTTCTTCCGCCACCACCGCCAATAAATGCACGAGTAGCTTTATTTGATGGGTTAGACTTTAAAAACTTTATTAAAACCATTGCTTCTGCCATTAATGGTTTTAGTCGCTTTTGTTCTAACTTCTTTTGGTCCCAAAGTTGCTTTACATAAAGAACATATTGCTTTACATACTCACGCAATTTTTTAGCGAACTCTTTATTTGCTGCAAGAAGTATTGCTCCAAAAGTCATACATTCTTCGTCGGTTTCTAACTTTATGCCGTATTGATTAAAATATTCGTCGGCAATAAACTTAAAAAAGTTTATAAATAGAAATGTTTTTTGTTCATCATCCATTTTATCAAAGTCAAGATTACTAAGTTTGCCGAATTTTTTTAATTGCTTTTTGTATAAGTTGAACTTGCTTACATCTATTTGATTTCCGCTTAGTATGGAATTATCTGATGTATTAGCCGAAAAACCTTCGGTAATTTTTGATAAATCAACGGCTGGAGCGTCATCACCTTGCAAACTTCTAACACTTTCTTCGGTTCCTTCATTAAAAACGGAAATAGATTGCTCATTCGTCATAAAAGAAGTGTTATTTTGATTGTTTGGTTTATTGTATTCGGTAAAATCTTTAAAGTCATTTTGAAATTCATTAAATAAATTATCTGTCATATTTTTTCCTTTAGTTATTTAACTACATTTTATTATATCACATTTTATATTGTTTATCAAGTAAACAAATAAAAACAGCCACCAATTAAATAGTGACTGCATTAATTTATGCGTGGAACTTTTTAGATTTATATAGCACTTCATAAATTATAGTATGTAATGGGATATAGCAGGTACATATTGCTGGAAGCAACCACATGTAATGGTTATAGTCTTTTTGTGCAAAACTATAAAGCCCAAATGGAATGTTAACTGCATAAACAATTACAAGTGCTTGAATAAAGAATAACAACGAAAAGATAATTGCAATTTTAAAATTAAACTTAGCCTTAACTTTCTTCGTTTTGTTTAAACAGAAAATAGTTGTAAATACTGCTGGAATACAAGTCAGTACCACAGCAAATATCCAAAAGTAGAACCCTGCAGGCACGGCGGAAGAAATATAATTAAAGTCTACTAAATTGAATGATTGTGCAATTAAAAATCCCGTAATTAATAGTGCAAGTGTTATAGCATACGCTATCCAACTAGTTACACATTTAATTTTATTACACCAGATATAATTTTTTGCTATTTTTGGTTCTTTTGGTCTTCGAACATATTCGGTAACAATAATACCCTTTTTGCCAAGATTGTCTTCTAGTGTATCATAAGAAGAAGTAGATTCTTGCAATTTCTCGCTAGGTGTTGCTTGTTCAAAATTAGTAGACCCATAGCTAGATAAAGTGTTTAGCAAAGTTTTACTTTCGTTATCGGTAAATTGAGGAGTAAACTTTCGCTTGTTGTCGGTAAATAGTGATGCCGTTGCGTTTTCGTCTTTGCCGTATGGGTTGTAATAGGTTTCGTCTAAATTGTCATTTTCATTATTATAATCGTAATAGTGGTCAGTTTCTGCAACTGGCATATCTTCTTTTATGCTTGGTGAGTCGTAATTTTCTTTTACAATCAAATCGGTAGAATCGCTATATTCAGGATCTTTTTCTAACTCATAATTAAAGTTTTTATTATCGTCACCTTTTAGGGTAAAACCTTTATTCCAATAACTTAAATCATTAATGTTAGATTCAGATTCATCAGTGCCAAAATTCAAATTAGACGAGTTGTCACTTTCATTAGTTGTGGTAGAAGAATAATAGTCTTCAGCGGTAGAGTATCCATTAGTGTCGCTAAAATTATAATGGTTGCTATCATCATTTTTTTCGTTAGAATAGTTATCATAATTGTTAGTATATGCGGTAGAATCAGCGTTTTCGGTAGTATCGGTTTCGTTATAATTATAATTATTTGTGGCTACATTTTCTTCAGCTTCGCTTTCACTATCTTCATTTAATAACTTGTCAAATGTACTAGAAGAGAAGTAATTTGGCATTGTGTGAGTGCCAATTTCTTCGGTAGAATCTTCGTGCTCAATATCTTTTACGCTATTAAAAAACGATGCTCCGTTAGACTTAAAGTTTTTGATATTAAACTTTGTTTGACCATTGGTTGTATTACCAACTTTAATTCCTTCAAGATTGTCAGTAGGTTGGTTGTTAGAATTTACATTGGCATTTTCACTTTCTTTTTTGTTTTCTGGCTCAACACTATCAATGTAACTATCTATTAGTTTTTCGGTTTGAACTTGATTGACGCTATTTGAAAGTGGGGTGGCGTTATTATTCTCATTTTTTATCTCGACTTCACTATTAGTAGTTTCGGTATTAGTTGACACCCGCTTTGGAGCAACTAAATTATAATCTTTATCTTCGTATGCAGGAATTTCATTAGATATTAAATTATCTATAATTCCACGAGAAGATAACCATTCGTTCATATTATCGGTGTATTCTTTTCGACCTTGCTCGGTAAGTTTGTAGTAGTGACGCCTTCCGCCAATTTCGGAGTTTACCCAATATGCCGAAATAAAGCCTTGACCCTCCAATCGTTTTAAACAACTATAAAGAGTAGGTTGTTTTAATTCATAAGTGCCATTGCTTTTTGTTTCAATTTCTTTTATTATTTCATAGCCATATTTGTCACCATCTGCCAATGTCTTTAAAATGATGGTGTCAACATGTCCTCTAATTAAGTCTGAATCTATTGACATGAAAAACTCCTAAAATTCAATTAATTAATCAATATCATTATAACTTTTTTTATTAAAATTTGTCAAATAAAAACTACAATTGTGATGTATTTTATATTTTCTTTGACAACTGAATGTAATTCAATTATACTATAATATGAAATGATAGAACCAAAGGAAATTACTCGTTCAAATAGAAAAACGTTGGCACTTACAATTAATCGTTCGGGGGAGCTTATTGTAAGGGCTCCCTTTAATTTGCCCGATTACGAAATATTTAAGTTCATAGAAGAAAAAGATGCTTGGATTAAATCTCGAATCAATAAAATACGTAACAAAAGCGTAAATAATCCCGATTTGGTTTCATATCAAGCCTTTTTACTATTTGGCAAAATGTATCAAGTCGTCGTATCAAAAACTGCAAAGTCGGTTCAGTTTGTGGGAGACGTATGTATTGCTCCAAGTGGTCTTTCAACTGCTGAAATGGTTCATAAAGCAATATTAACTTACAAACGCCTTGCAAACAAGTGGCTACTTAAACGCACCGAAGAAATATCAAGTGTAACTGGTTTAAAATTTAACTCATTTAAAATTTCTGACACTAAGGGTAGGTGGGGTGCTTGCACCAGTAAAAAAGAGATTAACCTAAATTTTAGGGTGGTGTGTTTGGCACCTCCTCTAATAGATTATATAATTGTACACGAACTAGCTCACACCAAAGAAATGAATCATAGTGCTAAATTTTGGACAATTGTAGAAAGCATTTTGCCGGATTACAAAAAAAGACGCAAGGCAGTAAAAGACCTTAACATCCTTTTTGAAATATATAGATAATGAAATGAAACTATCTGGTTACCGAAAATTTTATTATTAGTTTACTCTTTGAGATTCTGTCTTGTGATGTTGCTTCCCAAAAGTATTAACTCTCAAATCAATTTGCAGATATAAAATTCGTTTAATTAACGCCATCACAGTTTGAATAACTTTCAGGTGCTGAAAATATGCCACTTTATGTCGTCTGACTAAAACTTCCAATAATATAAATTATATTAATTCGTTTTTGTGTTATTAATTAGATTTATGTACTTTTCGTACACAATTTTTGCAAGCCTATCAAAGGTAATGTAAATATCTTTGTAGCAGTTTTCTCGTACTCTTTCGTATAATTGGTCATTACTGAAAATTTTAATGATTTCATCCGCAAATGGAATTGGTTCAGCCTTTGCAGAAAAGCCATTTACATCTTTAATTATAGCACTTCCAGCAACGCTACCTTCAGCAAAAAGCGTTGGTAAATTAAATGCCGCCGCCTCAATTCTTACAATGCCGTCGGTATCGTAAAAAGAAGGGAATACATGTAGGTCTGCCGATGCAAAATATTTACACTTTTCGTTAGTGTCTACGACTTTTCCAACAAATACACAGTTGTTTTCTATTCCGAGTTTGTGAGTTTTACTTACAAAATAGCCCATATCCGAGCCATCACCAATAATTAAAAGTTTGTACTTAAAGTTTTTATCTGTTAGAACCTTACAACTTGAAAGGGTCAAATCAATATTTTTAAGTTTGTTAATTCGTCCAATGCTTAAAAGTATTTTTTCATCATTTTTAATATTGTATTTTGCACGAATTCCCTTTTTAAAACCTTCAATTTCATTAGCAGTATAATTATTCACCAAATTGGTAGCATTTGTAATTATATCTATAGGAATTTTCACCCCATACTCTCTAGCAACTTTTACACACGCATGGTTCATAGTCCATAATACATCACATTTGTTAAATACCTTAACTATAGATTTTAAAAGCATTTTAGTAATTAAATTGTTGTGCGTTGCCTTATAAAAATCTTGCTTATATTGACTATGCATAGTTGCAATTACTGGTATATTATGCTTTTTTCCATATGAAGATGCCATTTTGCCAATACCAAAAGGTGAATGAATGTGGATTATATCTAAGTTAGCATCTTTTATTGCCTTTTTAAATTTACTTCCAAATTTTGGGGTAGGTAGATCATAATCAAAAAAAGGAATCCGCATACTTTTGCTTCTAACAACCTTATAAGGTAGGGTGCTGTCATCAAAATCCCCTTTTGTGGTTGGTGCAAACACTGTAACATTCGCAAATTTAGATAGGTTTCTAGCATAATTATCTACAACCATTATAACGCCGTCTACCATGGGGTAAAATGTGTCTATAAATAGACCAATGTTTAATTTTTTTTCTTCCATATATTGTATCTCACTTACTTTTACTATTAAAGTATATCATAATTTGTACACATTTACAAATAAAATAGTTGTTGTAATATTGTATTATAAAGACAAACCTATAAATAATAATACAATATTTTCACATTTTGTGTCAAAATAAGTCAAATTTTTATACTTGACAAATTTTAATTGTTGTGGTATTATCTTAGTCCCCTAAAATTTGGGTGAGTTTTTAAATATATTTTTACATAAATAGATATAATTTTTGTTTAATAATCATATTTTATTCTAAGCAATTAAATTAATAATTTTTTAGGAGTAAATATGAATAAAAAGCGACTGAAACAAAAATTAAAAGAAGTTAATGAACAAATTGACACGACGAATGTTTTTATTAAAAGATGTATGGTTATTTATTATAGGCCAATAGAATATGATCCCGACACAAGGATGTGCTTTCCTGATGAAAGAATGAGAAATTATGCGTGGGCTAGTGCCGAGAATATGATAAAAATGCGTGCCGAATATATGCAAAAAGCGGAACGAATTAAAGAACTTATCCGAAAGGAAGAAGAGAGGGAAAAACAAGAAAAGCACCAACAAAACGATATGTAGTATTTAGTTCTAAAATACACAATAGTCTAAAATTGATGTAAATTAATAGGAGTAAAAATGGTAAATATAATGACAAAAGATGATAAAAATAATACTATGGAATATTTTAATTATCTTCAATTAAAACTAGAAAACATTAAAAGTCAAATGAAAGATAGTTTAATTGATATTTCAGCAATGACAGGCGTTAAGGGCTTTGAAGATGTAGTAGAAAGTATTAAAAATAATTTACGTTCATTAAAGTCAGAAAAAAGTCGTATTGAAGCCGAAAAAACAGCCGTGGCAAATTCTATAATAGAACGAACATTGAATGATTTGCTTGAAAACTTTAGCGAAGACGAAAAGTAATAGAGAATAAAAATATTTGACCAATTTAAAGGAGAACAAGATGGTAAAATCAGAAGGTTTTTTAGTTAAACCAGATGGTCAGTTAAAAAGGTTAAGAAAAAATATTGAAAGAATAGATGTAACTATAAAACGCCAAAGAGCGTTTTTAGAAATAGCCAGTGAAAAGAATAATGTAGATTTAAATAGACTTACTTCATTAGAAATGGCATTAAAATATTTTGAGTCATGCAAATCAAAATACGAACTAGAATTAAAACGCTTAACCGGAAATGCAATTGACCAAGAAAACGCAGAATCAGAAAACTGCTAAAATAATACTGTTATCAAACAACAATGTTATTATATAAAATTATAATATTACTGAAAATAGAAGTCCACGAGTTTTGCCCGTGGATTTTTTTAACAATAAAAAATCTCCTACGTATTATAGGAGATTTCAGTGGTGGGCCATCGGGGACTCGAACCCCGGACAAACAGATTAAGAGTCTGCTGCTCTACCAACTGAGCTAATGGCCCAAAAGATATTTAACTGAATTAACAAAAGATATTATAACACATTATTTCTAAAATGCAACAATTTTTTTGAAATTTTTAAAAATTTGTGATATAATTTTATTAAAATTTGTAATTTTGGAGTAAAAAATGGCAAAAACTGTATTAATAACCGGTGCATCTGGCGGAATAGGAAGTGAGATTGCAAGAAAATTCGCTGACAATAATTATAATATTATATATCATTATAATAATAACTACAACGAAAAGTTTATTAATGAACTGGCAGGAAAGACAAAAATATTGCCAGTAAAAGCAAATTTTGAAAATTGTAATGAAATCATAACAATGTTTGATACCTCTATCAAAACTTTTGGAAAAATTGATGTGCTTATAAATAACGCTGGTATTGATTCCGTTCGCCCTATTGTGGATGAAAATGAAGAGTCAATTTCTAAAGTAATGCAAATTAATCTTACAAGTTCAATTTTGCTTACAAGTTTAGTTTCAAAAGAAATGTGTAAAAATCATAGCGGTTCTATAGTGAATATTTCAAGTATTTGGGGTGTTTATGGGGGAAGTCTAGAAAGTGTGTATTCTGCAACAAAGGCGGGGCTAATAGGCTTTACTAAAGCAATAGCAAAGGAACTAGGGGTAAATGGCGTGCGTGCAAACGCTGTAGCACCAGGGCTAATTGATACAAAAATGAATAATAACCTTACAAAAACCGAAAAGCAAGATTTTATAAATAATCTTTCGCTAAATTCTATCGGCTCTCCAAAGGATGTCGCAAATGCCGTATATTTTCTTGCTAGCGACGAAGCTAAGTATATTACTGGTCAAGTTTTGGGTGTAGATGGTGGCTTTTAATAGTTAACGAAAAATAGTTAAAATAGAATAGATAAATTTATTTTTATTCCGAATGTTATTATTAAAACATAATTATTGTCGTGAAATAGGGTGGTGGATCAAACCAAAATTGCCCTTAACCCAAAATATATTCAAAAATGTTTACTTTTGATTTATTTTGTGATATAATGACCTTGCTTGAGTTAACTAACTAGATAAATTTAAAAAAATAATCTATAAATTGTTCAGATGTTGAGAGTAAATTTGTTTAATTGTGGAATAATTTTGTAAAATATCAAAATTTTTATTGACAATTATTCAAATTGGTGGTAAACTTGTTAAGTAGACTTGTGAAGGGCTTTTATTCCAAGTGTATATGCGGGTGTAGTTCAATGGTAGAATCTCAGCCTTCCAAGCTGATTGCGTGGGTCCGATTCCCATCACCCGCTCCACTTTTTAAAACTCTCACTAGTTGGCTTGGTTTATAGAATTTCTATTGGGGTGTCGCCAAGCGGTAAGGCACGAGACTTTGACTCTCGCATTCGTTGGTTCAAATCCAGCCACCCCAGCCATTAAAATTACAAAGCGGGGAATACCACAGTAACTTCGTTACACGACATTGGGGTGTCGCCAAGTGGTAAGGCATGGGACTCTGACTCCCACATTCGAGGGTTCAAATCCTTCCACCCCAGCCAAATGTACTTTTAAAACATTATCTAAAAAGTGGTGACGCATATCTTGCGACAGTAGCTCAGCTGGATAGAGCAACGCCCTTCTAAGGCGTGGGTCAGGGGTTCGAATCCCTTCTGTCGCACCAAATTATGGTGGGTGTAGCTCAGTTGGTTAGAGCGCCAGATTGTGGCTCTGGAGGTCGTGAGTTCGACTCTCACTACTCACCCCATGATTTTAGATAATACAACTAAATTTAACCTTATGATCCAGTAGCTCAGTCGGTAGAGCACAAGACTTTTAATCTTGGGGTCCCGGGTTCGAGTCCCGGTTGGATCACCATTTGCAGGCATGGCGGAATTGGCAGACGCGCTAGACTTAGGATCTAGTATCGCAAGATGTGGGAGTTCAAGTCTCTTTGCCTGCACCAAACAAAGAAGAAAGTCAAACGGCTTTCTTTTTTGTTTGCTTCAGAATTAACTACATTTAATTAATTTAGAATAATTATTGTAAGTCCACAAAATATATGTTATAATCTTTACACGAAAGTAAAGGAAATTTTTATGAGCAATAACTGTAAACTAAGATTTAAAGCGGGTGAAGGTCATTGGTCTGAAGATGAAAATTGAAATAAAAGTAATCTTTTAACTATTGAAATATGCTTAACGCAAAATTTAAAAGGAGTGGAATATGAAAATGCTTTTTTTGACAAGTAGCCTGGGCGGTTACCAAAAGATTTTAAAAAATGGTATAATGGTTAAGGAAATAATTAAGTGTGACAATTCAAGCCACTTTATTGATAAATTAAAAGAAGTTCTTCCAAAGATAAATAAAATGGTTTTTGTGGCGAGTAATCCGGATGGCGCTAGTAAAACTGATGAGTATTCTAACGTTATCAAGCAAGCACTAAATCTTGATGACTTTGAAATAAAAGAACTTGACGTTATTGACCACAGATTTGCGGGAAATATAGAAGAAACGATTTTGTCCGCTGACTTACTTTTCTTGGCTGGCGGACACGTTCCTACCCAAAACAAGTATTTTGAAGAAATAGACTTAAAAAGGATTCTTAATAAATACAATGGTGTAATAATAGGACAAAGTGCGGGTAGTATGAATTGTGCAGATATTGTTTATTGCCCACCAGAACTTGATGAAGAAGTTGAAAACGCTAACTTTGTTAGATATTATAAAGGGTTAGGCTTAACAAAAATAAATGTTTTGCCACATTACAGCGATTTAAAAGAAATGACTATTTGTGGCAAAAAATATATTGAAGATATAGTTTTACCAGATAGTTACAAAACTGATATTATTACACTAAATAATGGCGGGTTTGTTGTTATTAAAAATGATAAAACCACAATATATGGCGAAAGTTATTTGATTCGTGGTGGCAAAATAACACAAATTAATAAACAAGAAAAAGTAAAAACAATGTAAATAAACTATCTCATAGTTAATGTATGAAAATGTGTTTTTGCATCATAAACTAATTGGTTTATAATTTATTGCATTTAACGGCAATAAAAATATAGTTTATTGCATTTACCAGCAATAAAAACCCCTAAGTTAGTTTGTAAAAACACAAATAAAAAGTTTGTAAAAACCCTTTACAAATAAAGAAATTTATGTTATTATACTAGATGTACTTTAATCTAAGTTTCTCGGGATACTCCGTCGGTTTCTTGGATTTTAGTGTAAATATTATAAGGAGTTTGAAAAATGGAAAAAGAAGTAAAGAATAAGATTATTGCTGATTACCAAAGAAAGGAAGGAGATACAGGTTCTCCAGAAGTTCAAATCGCAATTCTTACTGAAAGAATTAATCATTTAACTGATCACCTTAAGAACCATCCTAATGACAACCACTCTCGTAGAGGTTTGTTACAATTAGTTGGTAAGAGAAGAGGTTTACTTGACTACTATAAGTCAACTAATCTTGAAGGTTATCGTGCATTGATTGAAAGACTTGATATCAGAAAGTAATTATGTTTTGAAGGGGTGGACGGTTTTTCCGTTCGCCTTTTTAAAATTAGTAATGTAAATTATTTAAAAGGAGAAAAATATGAACGATAATCGTTTCGTTTTAAATTTAGACGGCAAAGAAATAGTTGTTGAAACTGGTAAATATGCTGGACTTGCTAATGGTTCATGTATTGTAAGTTCTGGCGAAAGTGCTGTTATGGTAAATGTTACTATGAGCAAAGCACCAAGAGCGGGAATGGATTTCTTCCCATTAGGAGTAGACTTCGAAGAAAAAATGTATTCAGTAGGTAAAATTCCTGGTGGATTTAAAAAGAGAGAAGGAAGGGGTAGTGATAAGGCCATACTTATTTCTAGATTAATTGATAGACCACTTCGTCCACTTTTCCCAAAGGGATTTTATAACGACGTAGCAGTTGTTGCAACACCACTAAGTGTAGACAACGTTTTCCCAACTGAAGTGTTAGCAATGATTGGTTCATCTGTTGCATTATCTATTTCAGATATTCCTTTTGCAGGACCTACCGGTTCCGTTGTAGTTGGAATGATTGATGGTAAATTTATTCTAAACCCATCTAGCGAACAACAAGAAATTAGCGACCTTCATTTAACGGTTTCTGGCACAAAGGATGCTATTATGATGGTAGAAGCTGGTGCTAACGAAATTAGTGAAGCCACAATGCTAGACGCTATTATGTACGCACATGAGTACATTAAACAAGAAATTGCATTTATTGAAGATATTGTACAAAAGATAGGTAAGCCAAAGGCAGAAATTGAATACTACCATGTTCCAGAAGAGATTGAAAATGCAGTAAGAGAATACGCTTTTGAGGCATTAAAGGAAGCATTAACTCCAACAACCGATAAAGCAACTCGTCAAAACGCAGTAGACACAGTAGAAGCCGATGTCATTAAGCATTTTGAAGAGATTTATCCAGAACAGACTCGTGAAATTAACGATACTTTGTACAAACTTAAAAAAGAAATTGTCAGAGATATGATTTTCAATAAGCATATCCGTCCAGATGGCAGAGCGCTTACCGAAATTAGACCTATTTGGTGCGAAGTTGGTATTTTGCCACGTGTTCATGGTAGTGCAGTATTTACAAGAGGTCAAACTCAAGTAATGAACGCATTAACTCTTGGCTCTATTGGAGATGTTCAAAAGTTAGAAGGACTAGACCCAGAAGACGAAAAGAGATATATGCATCAATACAATATGCCACCTTATGCAACTGGCGAAGCTAGACCGCTAAAGGCTCCAGGCAGACGTGAAATTGGTCACGGTGCATTGGCAGAAAGAGCGTTGGAACCTGTTATTCCAAGCGAAGACGAATTCCCATACACACTAAGACTTGTAAGTGAAGTATTATCTAGTAATGGTAGTTCCTCAATGGCTAGTACATGTGCATCAACACTTTCACTTATGGATGCTGGTGTTCCTATCAAGGCTCCAGTTGCGGGCGTTGCAATGGGCTTAATTAAGCAAGAAGACCAAGTTGCCGTACTAACCGATATTCAAGGAATTGAAGACTTCTATGGCGATATGGACTTTAAAGTTACTGGTACAGAAAAGGGTATAACCGCTATTCAAATGGATATAAAGATTAAGGGTATTGATAAAAATATTCTTACAACAGCACTTGAACAAGCAAGAGTTGGCAGACTTGAAATTATGCAAAAGATGCTAGCAGTTATTGATAAACCTCGTGAAAATCTATCTAAATACGCTCCAAAGATTACTGCATTTAACATTGACCCAGAAAAAATCAGAGAAGTTATTGGTAGTGGTGGTAAGACAATCAATAAAATTATTGATGAAACTGGCGTTAAGATTGATATTACCGATGAAGGTAAGGTTATGATTTCTACAGCCGATGAACAAGCCGCAGAAAAAGCGAAATCTATGATTATGGATATCTGCTTTGAACCAGTTGTTGGCGAAACTTACGAAGGTACTGTAGTCAATATTATTCCTATTGGTGCTTTTGTTCAACTTCGTCATGGGGTAGATGGAATGATTCATATTTCTAAACTTTCAGACAAAAGAGTAGAAAAAGTTGAAGATGTCGTAAAACTTGGTGATAGAGTTAAAGTTACCGTATTGAAAATAGATGAAAAGGGCAGAATTGACTTAAAACTAGTAGAAAAATTAGGTTAAAAAAATCAGTAGTAAATTTTACTACTGATTTTTTTATTGTTTGTTGAAAAAACACAGGTTTTGCTTATAATATAATATATTTTTTATAAAATATTATCACCTTATTCGTAATGCAAAATAGGTATTAGTAGGGTATTTTGTTACAATAATATTTTATTTAAACCTATCCAAAATAGAATTTGTCTGACCAGTAAGTGTGCTATCGCTTCTAACACCCGTGCCGGTATCAAATTTATTAAAGCCGGTTTTTTTCGGTCCACCAAGCCCACCTTTACCATTAGGAGAAGTGAATTTATATTCGCCAATGCCCGAAACTCTACCATCTGATGTTACCTTTGCTTTTGAGCCGATAAGTCTTGTAGCGTCGTCTTCATCGTCTGCATTATTCTCAGTTTCAGCGTTGTCATCTTTGTTTTTATCTTTATTTTCAGAACTATTTCCGAGCCCGGCTGAAGTAGATTGTTTCATTTTTTCCGTATTTGCTTCACGAAGCATCTCAATTTTTGTTTTAGGCTTTTGCTCAGCGTTTTTATCTGGATGAAAATATTTTTCCGCTTCTTCCCACGCTTTGCGGTCTTTTTTCTGCGTGTATGAGATTACTACACATAGCACTATTATTACTGGAATTGCTATTTCTAGATACAATTTCGGTTTAGCTTCGAGAGTGTCTAATTCTAGCATAAGTTTTAAAAACAGTATCAAATCAATAGCAGATAACAAAAAAATTGCAACGTTTTTCCAAATAATCTTTCGCTTAATTTTGTCTGCTTCATTATTAATTTCCATAAAAATTGCTCCAAATATTTATATAATTAGTATACCAAATTTTACGTATTTTTCCAAATAATTTAGTATATAATAAATTTTCTTACGACAAAGTGGGGAAGTACCGCTTAAATTTCAAACGAATAGTAAGTATATTTTAGTTTATGACAAGTTTTGCTGTGCTTAAGCTTCTCCGTCTTTATTCCGCTAGAACCATAAATATTAAATTAATGCAAAATAGATATATAAATGATTATGGATATACAAAAAGATTGGTTTTTATATTGAAAATAAACACCTACGAATGAATTAAAATTGTACAAATAAATCATATTTAAGTATGCAGTATTAATTAGTACTAAATATTATACCATAAGTAATACATTATAATACGCTGTAACACAATACAATACATAGCAATACAGTTTAATACTATAATAAAAGCAATAACACTTTAATACAAAGTTATATAAAATTTAATTAAGCAAAGGGAATACCCACAAATCTGCATAGATATGGACACTTTAATCTATTCGCCAAATACAGATTTTACGAATTGTTAGAAGTTTTTTAGGGTAAATAACGTAATTTTAGAGCAAATTATAGATTTCAATTTATCCGCACATTTTATAAATTTTTTAACCTCTTTCGTGTATTACAATTTTTGTTAATTTTTTACAGCGACTTCATATAAAATTTGTTTCTAATAATTGGAATTATAATTTGATAAATTTGTTTCTCAAATAATATATAAACTATTTTGAATTACATTGTAATTTATAAGAAAATCTTATGCAAAAGTTTAATAACCAAAAATAATGTGTTCTGTGTCAAATTGCGGCAAATTCTCAAATAGCATTCTATGTTGCAATTTTTATCAAATCGTATAATTTTCAATAATAACTTTTCAATAGTTTATCTCAGTGTATTTCACACAGTAAAAATCTTAAATATTTGGCTATTAAGATTTTTTAGTTTTCTCATATTTATATTTAAGGTTTAAGCGGTCTGTGACAGAATTAAATCAAATTACTATTAATAAAATCATCGAAATTCTGCTACAAATTATAAATTCATCCATTAGGTAAATTCCATATAGTCTCTTGTTAGATTTTATGAGATAAAATTAAACCATTTCTAACTGAATCTCCTTAAATTATCGTATAATCATACTGCTTTTTATAAATATATTTAGCCACATATGGTGTAAATCACAACGTCGCACATGGTTGTTTTTTATCAAATAATTCATTAATAATTTATTATTTTATTACTCAGACTGCAAATTTTAAGTACTTCCCCGAAAATTTGCAAATTTTTAATAAAATATTAACATTTTGCGAAATGTTATAAAATTTATTTTGCTAAGCAAAAATTTTGTGATATTATTTAGTTATGAAAACATATTTTGAACAACGTACAGCCAACACATTATTAAAATTAAGGCAAGTTATGTCAGAATTGCCAGATTTTGCATACAAGTATTTTGTAGGAATTGAGCAAACCACTTCCCCACTAACAAGATTAAATTATGCCTACGACATAAGAATATTTTTAGGTTACCTTGTGACAAAAACAAAAGTTTTTGGTGATAAAAAATTAAAGGAACTTGAAGTATCCGATTTAAACAATGTAACCGCGGATGATATAGAATTATTCTTAAGCTTTTTGACGCATTATGAAGTCGACAACAAGGAATTTAATAATAGCGACCTAGGAAAAGCCCGCAAGCTATCCTCAATCAAGTCGTTCTTTAGCTATTTTTATAATAAAGGTTACATAAATGAGAATGTAACTCAAAAAGTGAAAACTCCAAAAATTCACGACAAGCCAATTATACGACTTGAGACTGACGAAATTTCTAAACTTATTACTATTGCGGAAAGCGGTAAATGTCTATCTGACCACGAACAAGCTTATCATGACAAAACAAAAGAGCGTGACGTTGCAATAATTACGCTTATGTTAGGAACAGGCATTCGTGTGTCTGAGTGTGTTGGGCTTAATATGGACGACATTGATTTTGAAACAAACGGCCTCCGAATTACCCGTAAAGGTGGAAACCAAGAAATTGTATATTTTGGTGACGAAGTAAGAATTGCACTGCTTCAGTATCTTAAAATACGTAGTGAAAATAAAGAAGCTCGTAATGAAGATGCGTTGTTTTTATCATTACAAAATAGACGTATAACTGTACGCAGTGTGCAAAAATTAGTAAAAAAATATGCAAGCATCACTACCCCGCTTAAAAAAATTACGCCACATAAATTGCGTAGTACATTTGGTACCGAACTATATAGAGAAACAAAAGATATTTATATAGTTGCAGATGTTTTGGGGCATAAAGATGTAAACACGACAAAAAAACACTATGCAGCAATGAGTGAAGATATTAGGCGTAATGTAGCAAACGTTGTTAAACTTCGTGATGACGGGGATACTCATAACGAGTAAACATACATTATTTAGTTCTGTTATTATAAAATTAGACCTGTATTTGAGTTTTTATTAAAGACGTTATAAAACTTAAAAATAATAATTTAATTTAAAAATTTATAGTTTTAAGCTTAAATTTAAACAAAATAAAGTTTAACGTGTTATTAACCAATTAAAAAAGACCTATTTTGAAGTAACTTTTATGTGGTGCTTCAGTATTAGGTCTTTTATCTTTTAATCGTCATCTAATCCATACATTTTATATAATTCGTCTAGACTCGTCCCTGATTTATCAATCTTATCAATTTTTATTTCAGCATACCCGTCTTTATCGGTGTTTATAGAATCTAAACACATTCCGCAGTTATCACAAATTTTATTTGGGTCAAGTTCGCAAGTAAAATCGGTTTCATCGTCAAACTCAAATTCTTTATATTTAGACAACTTTCGTTTCAAATTCTCTTCACGTACCCTATTATATTCATCTTCATTTGTGTAGGAATTTTCTTCGCTTGTGAGGTCGTCGGCTCCACACATGCAACTCTCATTATGATTATGTGTATGACAGCAATCGTCTTTTGTGTCTTCATCCCCGTTATCCGCACATTCTCCACAATTTTCATTTTCGCAATCGCAATGTGCAGTTTTGTGATTAAAATAATTTGAATAAAAATTATCAACGGTTGAAGTACCATTATTAGAACTTACTACGTTCTCACAAATTTCTTGACTATCGTCATCTTCGGCTTTGTCACTTTCTTCATCTACAATATCATCATCTATTATCTCATCGTTAAAAACTATGTTATAATCTAATTCATTATCATCTTGTTTTTTCATAATATATCTCCCCTAAAATCTAACCTATTATACTACAAATTTGGTGCATTTTCAATAAAAAATGCGAATCCAAACATTTGTTTTGCAATTTTTTAAGATTTGTGCTATAATAAATTCACTAATTTTGGAGAAAAAATCAATGGCAAAGGCAACTATAGAAAAACTAAATAGCGTAATGAACTTCATCACAGAATATATAAATGAGCATAACTACCCACCTACCGTTCGTGAAATTTGTATTTCGGCGAAAGTAACTTCTTCTGCAACCGCCCAATATTACCTAGATAAGCTTGAAGAAATGGGCAAAATTAAGCGTAGCACCGCAAGAAATAGAAGTATTGAACTCGTAGACAAAGAACCACTTAATAGAGTTGCGGTAAGCACCATCCCACTTGTTGGAACTGTTGCATGTGGTAATCCGATTCTAGCAACTGAAAATATCCAAGATTGCCTAGCATTCTCCAAAAACATATTATCTGGAGATTCGGATGAACTTTTTGCACTAAAAGTACAAGGCGATAGTATGATAAATATAGGAATATTAAATGGCGATATAGTAATTGTAAAGAAACAAAACACCGCACAAAACGGCGAAATTGTAGTTGCTTTAATTGATGAAGGTGCTACAGTAAAACGCCTTTTTAAAGAGTCTAATAGTATACGTTTACAACCAGAAAATGATTTTATGGAACCAATAATTGTGCCAAATTGCGAAATTTTAGGCATCGTAAAAGGATTATTTAGAAATTTTAAGTAACCTGCTCTATTAAAAATCTAAAAATTCAGATAATTTTAAGTAAGTTTAATTTAATGATTTCCTTATTATCTGGATTTTTCTTTTAAGATGAATAAAAAATGTATCTAATTTAACTTTTATAAAACTTCAAAACGACTAAAATATTATTGTAATATAGCCCCTGACTGGCTCATATACTTGACAAAAAGTGAAAAAAGTAGTATAATTTTTAGAACAATATTCATTTGAGCATTTTGCCCAAATCACAATGAATAAAGTTTAGGAGTAAAATGGTTGTCCCGAGTTTTAAACTCTTAGGAGAAATCTTAACTGGTAAATCGTTTGCCAATACCGATGTTTTATTAATAATTGGCATTATCCTTTTAATATGTTGTTCAGCTTTCTTTTCTGCGAGCGAAACAGCATACAGTTCTAGCAATACGCTAAGACTTAAAACATTAGCAGAAGAAAAACAAAAAGGTGCAAGAAAAGCAATCTATATAACCGAAAATTTCGAAAAAACGCTTTCATTACTACTTACATTTAATAACTTAGTAAATATTGCGTGTACCTCAATTGCAAGTTATATGTTTGTAAAATTTATTGCAAATCCTACAATATCTAATATTTTAAACACCGTTATTCTAACAATTATTATTCTTATCTTTGGTGAAATATTACCTAAGTCAAGCGCAAAAGTTGACCCAGAAAAAACGGCTTTAAAATTTTCAGGTGCAGTCTATTTTCTATTAAAATATGCAGTTGTTTTATATTACCCATTCTATGCATTGCAAAAAAGAGCAACTAGAAAAAAGGTAAAATCTACAGCTCCAACTGTTACTGAAAACGAATTAGAAAGCATTATTGACACTATGGAAGAAGAAGGCGTAATAGACCATGACAATAAAGAAATTTTACAAGGTGCTATTAACCTATCCGAACTTTCAGCGTACGATGTAATGACTCATCGTAAGGATGTTGTATTTGTAGAACTTGACCAAACTTTGGAAGAAGCCGAAAAATTATTCTTAGAAACACAATATTCAAGACTTCCGGTGTATAGCGAAACTATTGATAATATTGTTGGTGTAATTAACCAAAAGGATGTGTTTAGCACTATCCTATCCAACAAGCCTAAAACTACTATTAAAAACCTTATGAAGCCTTGTCACTTTGTTTCGGAAGTTATGAAGCTTGATGACCTTATTAGAGAATTACAATCTGAAAAGAAACATATGGCAATTGTAGTAGACGAACAAGGCGGTACAAGCGGATTAGTCACACTAGAAGACTGTATAGAAAGTATGTTTGGTGAAATTTATGATGAACACGATGAAGTCGAAACCGAAGAAAAAATCGTTAAGCAAGAAGACGGCAGTTATATTATAGACGCCGACACCGAACTAACTGAACTTTTCGAAAAACTTGAAATCGAACATATTCCAGAATCTAATTATTCTACCGTTGGTGGTCTAATATTCGAAAAAGCCGAAGAACTTTGTGATGTTAATGATGTAATAAAGATAGATACTATAGATGAACAAATTGATGAGCACGGTAATTACATCACAAAGCCAATCACATTAGTATTTACAATTTTGGAAACTGAAAGCAATAAAATTGTGAAAGCAAAACTTGAAATTATTGAGCATAATATAACTGATAACGATGATGATACGACGACTAGCGAAGAAACAAAAATAAGCAATACCGAAGACACCGACCATAATGATTAATTAAAAAATAGAAAGTATAAAATATACTTTCTATTTTTTAACTTACAGTATTTCTATTTTTCTTGCAATATAGAGATAACTTACTTATGATTAATAATTTCGTAAAAGCGTACAAATAACTAGCACTATCTATCAATTAATTAGCTTACAACCTTAATTAAAAAGACTTCCTAAATTCTAGGAAGTCTTTCATAATTATTAAATTGGCATCTATCTATTTAATAAACCAAGTTCACTAAATACAGATTGAATAATATCTGCTGCTTCGTCCATTAACTCTTCGGTATGAGTTGCTGTATAACTTGTTCTTATTAAGCATTCTCCCGGTGGAGTTGCTGGAGGCAATACTGGATTAACATAAACGCCTCTTTCAAATAACATTTTGCAAGCTTTTAATGTAACTTCTGGTTCGTATGTGTAAATTGGAATAATTGGGGTATTAGCCTCTTCCCTAATTTTAATTCCACGTTTTTTAAGTGCTTGACGCATATATTCAGTAATTTGTAACAAATGTTCTCTGCGTTCTGGTTCGGTCTTTATAATTTCCAACGCTTTACGAACCGCTGCAATACTTGCAGGTTGAATTGATGCACTAAATATAAATGGTCTAGAGTTATGACGAATATAATCAATAATTTTTTTATCTCCTGCACAATATCCACCAAGACTTGCTAAACTCTTAGAAAATGTTCCAGCTATAATATCTACTTCATCTTCTAGATTAAAATATTCAGCAGTACCCCTACCGTTCTTACCTAATATTCCAAGTGCATGAGCATCATCAATCATAATACGAGCGCCATACTTATGCTTAAATTCTACTAGTTTTGGTAGGTTACAAATATCTCCACCCATACTGAATACACCATCGGTAACTATTAAAATACCCTTCTCCTTTGGTATATTTTTCAGTTTTTCTTCTAGGTCTTCCATATCTGCATGTTTAAATCTTACCATATCTGCGTAACTTAATCTAATTGCATCATAAATGCTTGCATGGTTTTCTTTATCACATACAACAACATCACCTCTACCACAAAGCGCAGAAATAACACCAAGATTGGTTTGGAAACCAGTACTCATAGTAACGCAATCTTCTTTGTTTAAAAATTCTGCTAGTTCCTTTTCCATTTCTACGTGGCCAATTGTAGTACCATTTAAAAATCTACTACCACTACAGCCAGTACCATATTTTTCGGTAGCATCAATAGCCGCTTTAATAACTCGTGGGTCACTAGTTAGTCCCAAATAGTTATTTGAGCCTATCATTATTTCTCTTTTACCTTCCATCTCGACAACTATATCTTGTTTGCTTTCTAGTGAATGAAAGTAAGGATAAATTCCCAGTTCTTTATATTTATCAGCCAATTCGAAATCGTAACATTTTTTAAATAAGTCCATTTTAGTTCTCCTTAAATTTATATGTTATATTTATTGTACCATATATTACCCCTTTAAGACAAACAAATTGACATACTAATTTATAAAATTCACTTGTCGAAAGTTGTAATTTGTTACGATTTCAACTTTTATTTCTCAAGTTTTTTAATTAAATTTACAAGTAAATAGATAAATATTTTACGCCTATCATAGAGACATTTAATACGTTTAAGCAAATACTCTATCGTTGTAAATCTCGCCAAAATCACCCAAAATTTAACGCAAATTATTGTTTTGCAAAAACAAAAAACTGCAAATATCAAGTTTTGTTTGATAATTTTGCAGTTCATTTTTTATATAAAAATATAAAATTTAAAGTTTATTTTTTAATCAATTTTTTAGTTTTAATTTAGTTTTCAGTATATTAGTAAATCTACCATTAAAGGTTAGAAACTAATATAGCCAATGTAATTGATTTTTTAGTTTTATGAAAATTTATTAACATTATATTTAATTAGGTTTATATCAAAACATAAACTATTTTAATACTTTAATCATTTCATTTACAAAAATCTTTACATGTTCGTAAGTTAGCCCGCCTTGAAAGTATGCAGTATATGGTGGTCTAACTGGTCCATCCGCACTCATTTCTACGCTAGACCCTTGAACAAACCCACCAGAAGCCATTATAATTTTGTCGTCGTAGCCTGGCATGTCACTTGGGAAAGGAACCACAAAACTATCAACTGGAGAATTTTTTTGCACAACTTTAATAAAGTTAATCATTTTATCTTCGTTATTAAATACAATACGTCTAATCAAATCATTAGGTTTTGTTCCAGCCTTTGGAAAAGACTCTATCCCCAAATTTTTCAAAACTTGTCCTAAAAGTGTAGAACCTTTTAAAGCCCCCACTACTACAACTGGAGCAATAAATACACCTTGGAAATAATTTTGGTAACTAGTTGCGTAAGAACCGACTTCCATACCTAGCCCGACACCAAATAATCTGCCCGCAGTACGGTCTACCAAATCTTTTCTTCCAACTATATAACCGCCACTAGGAGCAATTCCGCCACCTGCATTTTTCATCAAACTACCAACCACCATATCGGCACCAACTTCGGTTGGTTCTTGTTTTTCAGAAAATGTTCCATAACAATTATCTACAAAAACAATAACATTTGGAATAATATTCTTTACAAAAGAAATTGCTTCTTTTAATTCGTTAATACTGAATGTGTCACGATTAGAATACCCACACGACCTTTGAAGATAAATCATAGTTGGGGTGTGACTACTTAAATATTTTTCTATTGCTTGATAGTCAAATTTCCCATTCTGCAACAACTCAATTTTATCAAAGGAAATTGCGTAATCTTTGAGCGATCCATTTCCTTCGCCGGTTACTGCGTTTTTTAAACTATCGTACACATCTCCAGTAATTGATAAAATGCTATCTCCCGACTTTAAGCATCCAAAAAGCCCAGCGTTAAGAGCGTGAGTTCCACAAGTTATATATGGCGAACAAATTGCTTCTTCTGCATTAAAAATATATTTAAAAACTTCACTTAGTTTGTTTTTTCCTAAATCATCATAACCATATCCATTAGAACACGCAAAATGGTTTAGTGCAATGTGTGCTTTTTGAAACGCATGCAAAACCTTCTCTTCATTAAACAACGCAATTTCTTCAAGTTCATCAAAAACTGATCGAATTTCTTTTTCACTCTTTAATAATAGTTCTTCCATTATTCTTCTCCCTTTAAAAAACTTCGTACTTTATTTGATATTAATTCAAAATTTTCATATTGAATCCAATTAATATTGCTCATTTTTTTCATATATGTAAATTGTCTTTTTGCGTAATTTCTACTATGTTGTTTTACTAAATTGATTGCATCCTCTTCGGATATGTTACCATCGAAATAATCCCAAAACTCTCGGTAGCCGATAGCAGAAGCACTTTGCATTTCTTTGTTAAAACCATATTTTTCTTTGAGCATCTCAATTTCAGCCATTAGTCCCGCTTTCATCATCTCATCTACACGCTTATCAATTCTATCATATATGATTTTTCTTTCTACGTCCAAACCAATTAAAAGGTAATCGTATTTTTTCTCATTATCTTTTTGTGTTAAATCGGTTGCACCCGCATCAATCATAGCAAGATAGTTAATTATTGCACGGGTTTTATTTTTATCAACCGACAAAGCAAGTTTTTTATTTTTCTTCTCTAACTCATTATAAAGCATATCAACGCCATTTTTATCTAAAAAATCATTATAATAAGCAATATAGTTATTACGAGTTTCTTCATCAACCGAAAAAAACTTGAAATTATTTATAAGAGCATTAACATATAACCCAGTGCCACCAACGATTATTGGAACTTTACCACGCTTTGAAATCTCATCAATGCAAGTTTCTGCAATATCCTTCCAGTCAGATACCGAAAAATTTTGAGTAGGGTCAACAACATTAATTAGATAATGTGGTATTCCTTGCATTTCTTCTGTAGTTACCTTTGCAGTTCCAATATTCATATCTTTATAAATTTGCATACTGTCCGCCGATATAATTTCGCCATTAAATTCTTTCGCTAAGCGTACTGCAGTCGCACTTTTTCCAGAACCAGTTGGCCCAACTATACAAATAATTTTTTGTTTTTGCATATTAAACTATCCTTTTAAACCATCTTTCGATTTCATTTTCTGTAACTTTAATAACTACTGGTCTACCATGTGGGCAAAGAAGTTTAGTGTTATTTTCAGCAAATAACTCAATTAATTTAGCAACTTCACTATAAGATAGTTCATCACCGCCCTTAACCGCAGCTTTACAAGCCATACTTGCAACTTTATCTCGGAAACTGCCTGCAAAACTAAATACTTTTGGATTTTTCATATCTTGTAAAAACTCATCAAAGAATTCTTTAAAATCTACATCTTCCAATATATATGGCACAGTCGAAACCTTAAATGTTTTATCCCCAAATTCTTCAACATCAAAACCTAAAGTTTTTAGGTCTTCGATATGCTCTAAAATATAGTTTTCTTCTACTGCATTTACATCTAAAACATAAGGAACCAAAAGTTGTTGTATTGCAAGTTTTTGATTTTTTAAAGACTCCATCATTTGGTCAAACAAAATTCTTTCGTGACCAGCATGTTGGTCTACTAGTAACATTGAATTTTGATATTCTATAACAATATATGTCTTAAATAGAACACCTAAAATGCGAATAGATTGATTTTTACTTACATCAATTTCTTCTTGTTCCGCTTCCATTTTGTTTAATAATTTACTACCAAAAGAGATTCCATTTTTTAAAACATCGTCCGCACTAGATAGTTCCATTGCAGTAAATATATTTGCACTACTTCCACTATATTTTTTAGAAAGATTAGAAATTATTTGTTCGGTAGTATCCAATTTATTAACTTCCTTGCTTCCATTCCCTAAGTTTCCAATATTATTTTCAGTATTAGATGAAGCACTAATATTAACTTCTTCGGATTCCCAGAGTTTATTTAACTTTTCACTATCTATATTAAATTTGTTTATATCAAAATTATTTTCTTCAATAGTAATATTTTTAATATCATCTGGAACACTTAAACTATCAACTAAAGTCAGAGACTCTTTAGATTGATAAGTCCTAGTGTAGTCTATTGAATTAATTGTCTTATTTATAAGTTCAAAAACTCGTGGATAAATATTATTCCCGTTTTCAAATCTTACTTCCATTTTGTTTGGATGTACATTTACATCAACCGCACTAAAATCCATATCCAAATATATTACAAAAAAAGGAAATTGCTTTTTCATTAAGACTTCGCCATACGCATTAGTTACCGCACTTTGAATAGTTGTGTTTTTAATATATCGGTTATTAATAATTATAGTTTGGTAAGTTCGGTTTGGTTTAGAAAACTCCGGTTTGCTGGTAAATCCATAAATACGCATATCATCATATTCTTGCTCAAAATACAATAAATTATCCAGTGTATTTTTTCCATAAACTTCATAAATTGCGTCCATCATACCTTTACCATTACTAATATGACGAATTTTACCATCAATTATATATTTAATTGAAACGGTTGGGTTGCTCAATATGAATTTCTCTACCAAATCGGTAATTTCGCTTTCTTCGGTCTTAGGCTTTTTTAAAAATTTCGCACGTGCTGGAACATTATAAAATAAATTTTGTACTGTAATATCTGTACCATTATCGGAGCCACAAATTGTTGGAACTCCCATATCTCCGCCCGAAATTTGAATAGTACCACCCGTTGACGAATCTTTAGTTTTGCTAATTAGATTTACGAAACTTACTGCACCAATACTTGCAAGTGCTTCACCACGGAATCCTAATGTTTTAATTTCGAACAAATCACTATCTTCTTTAATTTTACTGGTAGCATGCGGTAAAAAGGCACGTTGTAAATCGTCAAAATCTATTCCGCAACCATCATCGATTACTCTAATTTTTGATATTCCGCCGTTTTCAATCTCTATGGTAATATGTTTAGCACCAGCATCTACCGAATTTTCAACTAGTTCTTTTATAATTGATGCCGGTCTTTCTACTACTTCGCCCGCTGCAATCTTGTTAAAAATTCGTGGTTCAAGCACATTAATTTTCATGAACTTTTCTCCTTTTAATTCTTTCTTACTTTATCTACCAAATTTTGCAATGTAGAAAATGCCACAAGTGGAGATACCGTATTCATATCTATATCACTTAAAATATTTAATATTTCACGTGTGTTTATATTCTCTTTTGTATTAGTATTTTTAATCTCTACATCGCTAAAACTATCCTTGGTGGCACGAACATTTGCACGTTCTTGAAATTCTAGAATCTCTTTTGCTCTTTCAATTATTGATTTTGGAAGCCCAGCAATGCTTGCGACTTCAATACCAAAACTTTTATTAGCACTGCCCCTTGCAATTTTATGTAAAAATACAATTCCTTCTGGAAGTTCTTTAACTAAAACTCTATAATTTTTTATACCTTCTATTTTGCCTTCAAGGTCTGTAAGTTCGTGATAGTGTGTTGCAAAAAGGGTTTTTGTCTTTAAATTTTTACTTAAATATTCTACAACCGCCCAAGCAATACTAAGTCCATCATAAGTAGATGTTCCTCTACCTATCTCATCTAATATTAGCAAACTTTTATTTGTTGCATTATTTAGAATATTTGCAACTTCTGTCATTTCTACCATAAATGTACTTTGACCAAAAGCCAAATCATCACTCGCACCAATTCTTGTAAATATTCTGTCAGTAATACAAATCTCCGCCTTTCGTGCTGGAACAAAAGAACCAATATGGGCCATAAATGTAATAATAGCCACTTGTCGCATAAAAGTACTTTTACCAGCCATATTTGGACCAGTAATTATCATTGTTCTATTTTCAGCAGTGTCAAGCAAGCAATCGTTTGGAACAAATGACGAGTCAGTTAAAAGCGAACTAATAACCGGATGCTTGCCATCTACAATATTAATTTCATCAATCGAGTTATTTATTATAGGTCTAACCCATGCATTTTGATAGGCAACGGTCGCAAGAGAAATTGTAACATCTAGTTTTGCAACGGCGTCCGAAACTTTTTGAAGAATTACAATATTGTCTTTTAGAAATTCCTTTATTTCATTATATAAATCATTTTCTAGTTGTAAAGCTAAACTTCCGCTAGACAATATTTTATCTTCTATAATTTTTAATTCTTCATTTATATATCTTTCGCCATTTACTGTTGTTTGACGCCTAATCCAATTTGAAGGGACTAGGTTAATTTGACTTTTTGTTACTTCAATAAAATATCCAAAAACTTTGTTATACGAAACTTTTAAATTTTTGATACCCGTTTCTTCTTTTATTTGATTTTCAATAGCAGAAAGTTTTCCACGCCCCATATCTGATGCAAGTTTGAAACTGTCAAGTTCCGAATTGTATCCAAGTTTAATAAAACCGCCTTCGTTTCGGATATTTGCTCCAGCATCTTCACAAATTGCGCTATCTAGTTTTGATATTATAGGTTCAAAACCTTGTAGTTCAGAAAAAGCCTTCACATTATTTTTTGCAGTTAGAGTATTTACCAATAACTTTCTTAAATTATTTACTTCTATTAATGAGTTTTTTAATGTGTTGCAGTCGGCAGGATTTATACTACCAAAACCAATTTTACCAGTTAATCTTTCTATATCATTAATTCGTGAAAGTATGGTAGTTACACTTTCGGCAACTTGTCTTTTTTGAATAAATTCATCAACCGCATCAAGTCTATCATTGATAACATTTTCTATTACCGATGGTTGGTCTAATATATTTTTTAGCAGTCTTGCACCCATACTAGTTTGAGTTTTATCAAGTATTCCAATCAAAGAACCTTTTTTTCTTTTGGTTGTCATATTTTCAGTTATCTCTAGATTTTTACGAGTATTTGTATCAATATACATATATTCGTTAGGTTTCTCGACTGTAATTTTATTGATGTTAGTTAAATTTCTTCTTTGCGTTTCGTTTAGATATTCAATCAAACCACCTACCGCACAAATACCCATAGTATCGTTTTCGGTTATATCAAAAACTTTTAAACTATTTACATTAAAATGTTTCTTTACAACCTTTTCTGCCCTTAGTGGCTCATATGCTGGGGTTTGGTATGCGTAAAATGGTGGAAGTAAAGATAATGATACTTCTTTTATGTTTTTTTCTAGTAGTTTACCTTCACTATTGCATATTATTTCAGACGGCATAATGCGGTTTAGTGTATCACAAAAAGAGCGAACACTGTCCGCCATAATCATATTAAGTTTGCCCGTTGTAATATCTGCATACGCAATTCCAATTACACCCTTTTTACTTGCAACACTTAAGATATAATTATTTTTTTTCTCGTCTAAATTATCTGTTAATGTTCCTGCAGTAACTATTTTTGTAATTGAACGTTCCACAAGTTCTTTTGAATTTTTTGTTGGTTCAGAGGTCTGGGAAATAAGAACAACCTTGTATCCCGCCTGTACAAGTTTTGTAAGATAATTTTCAACCGCATGAATAGGTAATCCACACATAGGCGCACGTTCACTTAAGCCACAATCTCTACCAGTTAGTGTAAGTTCTAATACGCTACTAGCAATCATGGCGTCATCAAAAAACATTTCATAAAAGTCACCAAGTTGATAAAAAACTAATTCGTTTGGATGCTCCTTTTTCACATCATAATAACCCTTCATCATTGGTGAAAGGTCATCACGATTTACATCTTTAAGATATAACATTTTCTATTTCTCCATATAGAACAGTAAGTTTTGATTTTGTAATTTTGCAATTTACAAACTTTCCAATATAGTCTTCTACTTTTTCTCCATTTGACAAAGTTATATTAACATTTTTATTTTGGTCGGTTGAACCAGATAGATAATTTTTGTTAGTACCTTCTATCAAAACTTCTACAGTCTTTCCTACCATACTCTCAGAAATTTCGCTTGCAAGTTCTCTTTCTAACTCGATTAATCTTTGTAATCTTTCCTTCTTGACGGCTAGTGGAATTTGATTTTCCATTTTATCTGCAACGGTATTTTTTCTTCTACTATAGTTAAAGCCAAAAATTTGTTGGTAACGAACTTCTCTTATTAAACTTAAAGTATCTTCGAAATCTTCTTCGGTTTCTCCAGGAAAACCTACAATTATATCTGTAGTTAAGCCAACATCAGGAAGTTTTTCCTTTACCATTTTAATTTTTTCTAGGTATTGTTCTCTAGTGTATTTTCTATTCATGGCATTCAAAATTTTGGTGCTTCCACTTTGAACTGGCAAATGCAATGAGTGACAAATATGTTTGCTATTTTTAATAACGTCTACAACTTCAGGAGAAATATCCTTTGGATGGCTAGTCATAAATCTCAATCTAAATTTGTAATCAAACTTATCTATTTCTCTTAAAAGATTTGCGAATGTAACATTTTCGTCATCCACATCGTTACCATAAGAATTTACATTTTGACCTAAAAGAGTAATTTGTTTGTACCCATTTTCTAAAATTTCCTTAACTTCATCTAGTATGTCAGACATAGGTCTACTTATTTCTCTACCTCTTACATATGGCACAATACAATAAGTGCAAAAATTATTGCAACCAAAAGAAATGTTAACCCATGCGTTAGTACCGCTGGTGCGATAACAATCTTTTATATCTTTTGCCGTTCTACTCTCTTTGAGTTCTACCTTAGGCTTATTATCTTTTGCCCACGCAAAAAGCATAGACTCAAAACTATCAAGATTCATAGTTCCAAAGACTATATCAATAAATGGGAATTTTTGTTTTAGAGAAGTCACCTTATCTTCAATCTGAACCAAACAACCAAACACTACGATACACTTTAATGTGCCTTGTTTTTTAAGTTGTTTCAAATTTCCGATAAAACTCTCAATTTTTTTATCTGCATTTTCTCTTATTGTGCAAGTATTTATAACAACTATATTTGCATCACTAGTTGTTTTTGTTTCGGTCATTCCGTTCTTTTCTAAAACGCCAGCAACCTTTTCACTTTCGTGTACATTCATTTGACAACCGAAAGTTTGAATAAAATATTTATAATTTTTAAATGTATTTTCCATAGGTTATATTATAAACTATTTTTCCTTATTTTTCAACAAATAAATTAAATTCAGCATAATTCGACTATATTTTACAAATAATACCATTGTATGAAAAAGATGGGAAAAAAGTCGGTAATAATCTCTATATTAATTGCCATTATTATAGTGACAATTATTTCCGTAACTGTCCCACTTGTATCCTTTGCAGTAGTCACAAAAAACGCAAAATTAGATAACTCAAAACTCGAAACTAAAACCGCCAACCTAAAACTTACTAGTGCTAATGGCGAAACTATAAAAAACACCAATGAAAGCATAAAAATTGATGAACTGAGCGACTTTACCATAAATGCTTTTATAGCGAAAGAAGATAAAAGATTTTTCGAGCATTCGGGGTTTGATATTATAAGAATATTTGGCGCATTAAAAAATAACATCAAAGAAGGTCAAATTGTAGAAGGTGGGTCAACCATAACACAGCAACTGGTTAAAAACACCCACACCAATAGCGAGCGAACCTTAAAACGCAAAATGACCGAAATTAAACTTGCAAAACAATTAGAAGAAAACTATTCAAAATACGAAATATTAGAAATGTATTTGAATAACATATATTTTGGAAATAACTGTTTTGGCATTGGTCAAGCAAGTGTAACTTATTTTGATAAACCCGCAAGCAAATTAACACTGGAAGAAAGCGCTATTTTAGCCGGACTTATTTCCGCCCCAAGCGTATATAACCCTATTGCAAACCTAGAATTGTCTATCAAAAAGGGCAAATTGGTATTATCCCTTATGCACGAACAAAATATGATAACTGACGAAGTATATAATAGTGCTAACGCTAATATAGAAAATGTCACCATCACCCCACTAAACACCACCAACTCGTGCTATTTAGGATATGCAATAAATGAAGCGTGTGAAATCTTAGGAGTGAAAAAACTCGACCAATCTAAAAATATAGTAATTGAAACTTATCTAGATGAAAACATTCAGCAACACCTAGAAAATGAGTTACTTTCTGGCAAGTACTCCTTCAAAAACAAAAACGGCATACTTCCCGAAAGTGGAGCGGTAATTTTAGATAATACTACTGGCGGAATTATAGCTATTGCTGGTGATGGACAATACAATATTTCTACAATAAAACGCCAACCCGCTAGTACAATAAAACCCATACTTGTATATGCACCTGCAATAGAATACTTAAATTATGTACCATCTTCTGTTATCCTTGACGAACCAATAAACATAGCGGGATATTCGCCACATAACGCTACAAAATTAAATTATGGATACACAACTATAAGAGATAATATTGTAAGAAGTACAAACATCCCCGCTGTAAAACTATTAAACGAACTGGGCGTAGAACGTGCCAAACAATTTGCAGAAAATATGGGTATTGTTTTTGATGCAGATGATAACAATCTAGCATTGGCACTTGGTGGCTTTACTAACGGAGTCACTCTAACTAGCCTTGCTGGAGCGTATTGTTGTTTTGCGAATTATGGCGAATATATAAAGCCTTCATTTGTAAGTAAAATTACAATAGATGATAAAGTCGTTTACGAAAGGTCTTTAGTAAAATCAAAAGTAATGTCCGATGAAACTGCATATATGATAACCGATATGTTAAAAAGCGTAGCCCAATATGGTACTGGTAGAAAAATTAAAGGTCTTGGAAACTTTATTGCAAGCAAAACTGGCACAAATGCAACCGACGAAAACAATATGGATGCGTGGAATGTTTCATATACCACTAAAAATACAATGGTTGCTTGGACGGGTAACACTAGCGGTAGCGAAGGTAGTATGCACCCAAGCATTAATGGTAGTACATACACAACATTACTTGTTAAAGAACTCTTTAGTTTTATGTATAAAGATAATATCCCGCCCGACTTTACAAAACCCGAAACAATAGTGACTTTACCAATAGATGTTGACCTACTAGAAATCGAACATAAACTATATTTGGCGGATAATTTTTCAACAAATACGAAAAATGAGATATTTAAAGTAACAAACATTCCACCCACTTTCGTACAAGAAAAGATTAAAGAAAATAACGAATTATCACCATTCAATAGTCTGTTTCAAATTCGCTTAATGTAACTATTCAAATCCAAGCCGTATATTAAACATTTTATTCAAGTAAATTTTAAAATCAAATGAATATAAATATAAAAAATACAAGATACTGTTTCTTTACTGAAAAACAAGTTCTTGTATTTTATTTATTTTATTAAGCTGAGCTTGATGCTCATATTTTTCTATTCACAAATTAATGATTCGCCCGTCATTTCTTTAGGCTTTTCAATATCCATAATTTGAAGTAGTGTTGGGGCTATGTCGCAAAGTCTGCCACCCTTTCTTAATGTGGCTTTTTTGAACTTCTTACCAAACACAACCAATGGAACTAGATTTGTCGTATGTGAAGTACAAACTTCCCCATTTTCATCTATCATACATTCGGCATTGCCGTGGTCAGCGGTTACGATTGCATTACCGCCCAAACCTTCTATAGTATCCAACACTCGTCCGAGACAAGTATCTACCGTTTCTACAGCTTTTATAGCGGCGTCCAATTTACCAGTATGTCCTACCATATCACAATTTGCAAAATTTAAAATTAAAACATCTATCCCTTCATCTAGTGTTTCAATTACTTTATCGGTAACTTCCAAAGCACTCATTTCAGGTTTTAAGTCGTATGTTGCAACTTTTGGGCTTGGAACTAGCACTCTCTTTTCTCCAGCAAAAGGCTTTTCTATTCCACCATTAAAGAAAAATGTAACATGAGCATACTTTTCAGTTTCTGCAATTCGTGCTTGTGTTAAACCCTTTTCAGAAATAATTTGTCCTAGTGTGTTTTGCGGAATTGTAGGTGGGAACGCAATTGTACAATTTTCAAAACTAGCATCATATTGTGTCATACATACATAATGAACTGGTTTATATCCACCGACTCTTTTAAAATTATCGAAATCTGAATAGATTAATGACCTAGTAATCTCTCTTGCTCTATCCGTTCTATAATTAAAGAAAATCACAGAATCGCCAGCGTTTAAACCACTATAATCGCCAATAACTGCTGGCTCTATAAATTCATCGGTTATATTTTTTGAATAGGTATCATTCATAGCATCGATTGCGTTATCATACCTTGCACCAACCGCATTTACAATATTGTTGTACGCTTTTTCTATTCTATCCCAACGATTATCTCTATCCATCATATAAAATCTACCAATAATGGTTGCGATTTTACCGACGCCTAATTCGGACATCTTGGCTTCTAATTCTTTAATAAAACCTAATCCACTTGTTGGGTGAACGTCTCTACCATCCATTGCACAATGAATGAAAACTTTTTCGACGCCTTGCAATTTTGCGGTTTTTAGTACTGCAAATAAGTGCTCCATCTTAGAATGAACTCCACCATCACTTACTAGACCCAAAATATGAAGAGCCGAATTGTTACGCTTGCAATTTTCCATTGCCCCAACTATTGCACTATTAGAGAAAAATTCGCCCGTCTCAATAGACTTTGAGATTGCGGTACTATCTTGATAAACAATTCTTCCAGCACCAATATTAATGTGACCAACTTCACTATTTCCCATTTGTCCTTCTGGAAGCCCAACTGCTAAGCCACTTGCAGAAATGGATGTGGTTGGATACTTTTTCATTAACTCATCTAGAACGGGAGTGTTTGCAAGTTTAAAAGCATTTCCTTCAACCCTATCACTAAGTCCTAAACCATCTAAAATTATAATTGCATTTGTTTTTGCCATTTTTGTTTCTCCTTTAACTAAATCATTATATCACTTTATACCGCAAAAATAAAACATATTTAGCACAATAATTGTTTTATAGCATTTTCAATTATGTTACACGTTTTTATTAAATTGGTGTTATTTCTCTTAGCAAAATTCGTTAATTCTACACGTGTAGTTGCACTATCTATAATGTATTCGCCCTTGTTATAAAACACTGTGTACATACCAAAATCTAAACCAATTTTACTATTAGCAAAGTTCACAAGTTTTGCTATATCACTAACTATTTTAAAGTCGGTAACTTCTTCAAGCGTCATTCCTATATTTCTTGTAGGGTCACCAATATATACCTTTTCATTAGGATAAGGAATATAATTTAAGTCTAAACTCTTATTGTAATCACTTATATGCTCAGCGCTTAGCAATTCCCAAATTGCACTTTCGCCGTCGCCTACTATATAATCAGAGCGACTACACATAATACAAGCAACCATTCCTTTTTGAATTAATACCGAATAGCCACCAATATGCTCATACGCCACCGATATTTCAAAAGATGTTGGATATTCTTGTGCATCTAAAAACGAATCAATGTCTGAAACATTCGTTATGCATTTTTCCTTTGAAATAAAATCACTAGAGATACTAAAAGACCCTTCGCTTAATAGCAAGTTCGTTAGTTTTTGCTGTACAGATTTTGGACTACTTGCTTGCAAAATAAACATATCCGAACATGGAATACTATTTTCCGCAAGCGTTCTTAAAAAGTCCACCCGATTTTCCACAAGGTTTGCAACCGCAGAAGAATTTATACCAAAATCGTTATCATAAATTTTAGCCAAAATTTTATTATTTCGTACCAGATAAACACCTTTTCCGCCAGCAAAATTCACCAAAGTAAAATCATATCTATCTGAATAACTTTCAATTATTTCATACATTAAATCTGTCATAACAAATTATCCCTTCACAACAAAATTATATCACTTGTAACCATATTTTTACAAATTAATTTAAGTGAGTTTTTGAGTATGAAACAATTTTTTGTAAAACAAGTACTTCCATTTACAAAATAAATATACGCCTCATTTTTAAAAATAAAACATTGCATAACCATGAATTAAATATTTACAACGTTATTAAATAATTTGATTTAAACTTAATATATTTAGTTCAATTTATTAAACCACTTTATTCAAAACTCCAATAATTATAATTGTTAGTCTACTAATGTTTGAAAATAAAAAACGTAAAAAAATCTTACAATATCAAAAATACTTGTAAGATTTTTTATAAAAAATCACGGATAACAAAATGATTTTTGTAATCACTTTAATTATTCCGTGGATTAAGAATTAGTTAATTTAATTATTCTTTTTCTGATGATTCGCTATCTTGTAATGACTTCGTATACTTTTCTAACGCGTCAAACATTTTATGCTTAGTTAGATATTCTACTACTTGTTCCTTTGCCTTTGGCTCCTTAGTTGCAAGATCAAAGAATCCTTTATCTCCTGAATGCAATGCAACAACGGCAACATTTTCGCCATTATTGTTTTGTTGAGTCAAGCATATTGGTCTAATATCTTTAAACCTTGGGTCTGTTAAACAATAATTTGCAATGTGCCCAAAACCCCAACTTTCAAAACACCATTTACCTATCATATCCATCAAAATATTGTTACCATTAACATCTTGAAATGTTAATATTTCTGGATAATCATAAATATGCCCAGCAAGCGTCTTTTCATCTTCGGCATAATTATCACACATATATATTCTGTTGCTTTTTTTATCGGATGCCTGAGCATATACAGCTTTTGCTTTTTCTATTTTCTTTTCTATTTCATTTCTAATAAGTTGAAATTCTTTTTCTCCCATGAAAACTTTTCCCCCCTTAATAGTACTAATATTGTATCATAAAAGATTTTTTTGTCAAGTTTGTGTACTATCTATCGAAATTTGTAGAGTAAATTAAATCATTTTATTAACAACTATAAACTTACTTTCTAAAGACGTTTTTTACACCATCAATTTGAGATAGCTTATTTATAATATCCGTAATTTGAGATGTATCTTTTATGGTTACTGTAATTGTAATAGTTGCAAGCGAGTTACTTGCCTTTGCATTTACAGCAGTTAAAGAAACATTTTTTATGCAACTTAGTTCACTGGTAACTCCGTTTAAAAGATTTGGAGAATCTATTGCTTTTATTTGAATAATAGATGAATAGAAATTCTTCTCATAATCTTTCCACATAACTTTTACTAATCGGTCACCATTTGAATGTAGTGCCCTAATGTTAGAGCAATCGGCTCTATGTACTACAATACCTTTACCTATTGAAACAAATCCCAAAATATTATCTGGCGGAATAGGATTACAGCAACCGGCAAGTCTAATAGGCAAACCATCCACACCTTTTACAACAACACCACAATTGCTAGATGCTTTAACCTTGCTTAACCCGTTGTTATCTTTGTACATTTTACGTTCTAATGCTTTTAATTCACTTATTAATTGATTGATTATATGGGTTGCCGTTACACCACCATAACCAACAGCGGCACAAACATCATCTAAACTTAGGAAATTATGTATCTGCATAACCTTTTGGTTTACGGCTTCGTTGCTTGTCAAAGCATTTAGTGCTGTACCCTTTCGCTTCGCTTCTAGTTCTAGCATTTCTTTACCAATTTTGATATTATCTTCTTTGGTTTCCTTTTTGAAAAATGTTCTAATTTTGTTTCTAGCGGATGAAGTTTGTGCAATTTTTAACCAATCTCGGCTAGGACCTTTACTATTTGGCGAAGTTATAATTTCAACAACATCACCAGTACTAAGTCTATAAGTTAAAGGTACCATTTTGCCATTTACCTTTGCACCAACACAAGTATTTCCAATATCGGTATGTAGTGCGTACGCAAAGTCTATTGGCGTAGATTTTTCGGTTAATTGAATAACTTTATTTTTCGGAGTGAAAACAAAAATGTCATTTGCGTAAAAGTCAGATTTTGCAATACTCAAAAATGTTGTAGTGTCTAGTGTTTCGGCATTTTCTTCAATCATTTGGCGTAAAAACGTAAGCTTTTTATCAAGTTCGGTTACTTTATTGGTTTTCGCTTTATACATCCAGTGAGCAGCAATACCATACTCACATACCTTATGCATTTCATAAGTTCTTATCTGTACTTCAAAAGGCAGCCCTGAATCGGTTAAAAGGGTTGTATGTAGTGATTGATAGCCATTTGGCTTAGGTGCAGCAATATAGTCTTTAATTCTTCCAGGAACAGGCTTCCAACGATTATGAACTTCACCCAAAAGAATATAGCAATCTTTAATATCATTAACTAATATTCTTAATGCCAAAATATCATAAATTTGTTCAATTCCCTTAGATTGTTGCTTTTTAAATATGCTGTATTTCCTTTTAAATCTACTCTTTACTTCACCTTTAATTTTTAAGTCTTTCAAAACTTCTTTAAGTTCTTCACTAATTGTATCCAAATCTTTTTGATGCTTTGCAAAGGTCTTTTCAAGTAAAGCACTAATTCGGTTATAATCATCCGGGTACAAATACTTAAACACCAAATCTTCTAGTTCGCCCTTAATTGTGCTAAGTCCTAATCTTTCTGCAATAGGAATGTAAATATCACGGGTATCTAATGACTTTCGTATTTGATGTTCTTTGGAAACACTGTCAAGCGTACGCATATTATGAAGTCTATCTGCAAGTTTTATAAAAATGACTCTAATATCCTTAGCCATAGCAAGAAACATTTTTCTAAGTGATTCGTCATTTTCATTGGCACTACTCTTGTATCTTAGAGTTTTAACCCTACTTACTCCATTTACAAGTTCTGCGACTTCGCTACCAAACATCAATTCCAACTCTTCTGGCGTTACACCCGAATCTTCAACAACATCGTGTAATAGTGCGGCAGAAATAGCCTTGCCATCCAAACCATATTGCAAAAGTATAGTTGCAACTGCTATTGGGTGAATAATGTATGGTTCTCCTGTATCTCTTTTTTGACCATTATGTTTTTCAGTTGCAAAATCGAGAGCTTTTAAAATAAGTTCTTCATCTTTTGGTTTGAATCTTTTATGAATTTCAAATTTAAAAACTTCTACCTCATTATTCATAAGCACTACTCCTACAATAAATTATAAAATTTCGAACTACTCAATTCCTTTTTATTTTTACTTGTAACATGACCAAGTTCTACAACTTCATCCGATTTATAAGAAATAAAACCAAGTTCGGCACAAACAAAAATTGTAAATACAAGTTGCACCAGATTATAATCGGGATTGTTAGCAATCATTTTTTGAGCAATTTCTATAATGTCATTTCCAGCATTTGGTATTCTAGACATAACTAATTTGTAATATTTAGCAAAAACTTCACGTGATTTATCTACACTAATACTTGTCCTTTTAGTACTAGCGAATATGTTTGCCATAATGGTTCCAAATTGTAATTCTCCTAAATTTCCATCTAAAAATACCATATTTCTATACTGCAATAATAAATCATAATTTGTACAAGTTGTTGGGCTATATAATACTATACTTTCACCATTATTTTGTGGCAATGTCATTATGCGTAAATGATATTTATTTGAAACTTCGGTTGCAAGTTCAAAATTATCAGTAACTACTAAAGTCCCACTCTTTCGTGATAAATATTTTTCAACTTCTTGTAAACTATCAAATTGTTTAACGTAATTAGATTGATTTTTATATAATGAGTCAAACAGCATACTCATATTTTTTATCGCTACTTTGTCTTCGACATTAGATATTTCTATAGGTGACACAAAAATATCTTTTAATGTTGCTCTCGCCCTTTTTGCTCTAAAAAATGTATCTACATCTAAATTTAATAAAATATTTTTGGTTGTATTCATATCAAACATCGACCTATACTTCGCACCATTAAAGGCTACAACCTCTCTTTTCGATTCGGTTACTATTCTAAAGTGACGAAAACTTTTCATCGGTTCAATTTTTGAATTATTTGTTTTTAATAATAATACTGGCTTTGGGTTACCGAAACCAAATGGTTCCAATTTTCCAAGTGTTTCAGCAAATTTTAAATTTATATCCCTTTCATCAATTTCATCGTCATAATCAAAATTAGAGGCAAATTCTAGATTATCATAAATCTGTTTGATTTCTTTTTGAATACTAGCCTTAAATTTATCATAATTTTCGGGTGCAATAGTAAGCCCACCAGCTAAACTATGTCCCCCAACATCTATCAATTCAGCACGATGTTTATCTAAAAGTTCAAACACATTTATACCATCAATGCTTCTAATAGATGCCTTAAAATTACCATTCTCGTCAGCGGTAAAAACAAAAACTGGTCTTAAGTATTGACCACAGAGTTTACTTGCGATAATACCAATAAGTCCTAAATTAATATTTTCACTTTTTACAAAAATTGCAGGTTCGGAATTTAAGTCTATTCCTATTAGTTGTCTATTAATTTCATTTTGTATTTCTTGGGACTGCTTTAATCTCTCATTGTTGTCTTCTTCTATTGAAGCATACTTTTCAGCAATTACCGACTCGTCTTCTCCTATCAAAAACTCAAAACCTTTAAACGCACTATCCATTCTGCCCGAAGCATTTAATCTTGGTACCAATTTAAAAGAAATATCTGTACTATCAAGTTTCACAATTTTTGATACTCTCTTAAAATATGCAATAGATGGTCGTGGGTTATCTGAATTAATAACGTCTAACCCAAATTTAGTGAGCACACGATTTTCATCTAATAGCGGAACAATATCTCCAATGGTTGAGATAGCACAAATATCTACATATTTTAATGCTTCGTCAAGACCGCCCATATATTGTATAACCTTAAATACAACGCCAGCACCACAAAGTCCATTAAACGGATAATCTTGTCCGGCACATTTTGGGTCTACTATTACACATTCTGGCAAAACTTCGGGTGGCTCGTGGTGGTCAGTTACGATAACATCAATGCCACAATCTTTTAGCATTTCTACTTCGTCATGAGCAGAAATTCCCGTATCAACGGTTATAACTAAATCAGGAAAATATGTACTTGCAATGTACTCCACAGTTTCCTCACTTAGCCCATATCCATCAGTATGTCTATTTGGTATAAACGCAATAGGTTCTATACCCTTACTTTTTAAGAATAAATAAAGCATGCTGACAGAGCAAATTCCGTCAGCATCATAATCACCATAAATTAATACGGTTTGTTTTTCTTCTATTGCTTGAAATATGCGACTTGTAGCTTCATCCATTCCTTTTAAAAGTTTTGGATCATGTAAAGCATTCAGAGAAGGTTCAAGAAAATCACGAATCTCTTTTTCGGTCGAAATTCCACGCTTTCTTAAAATATTTTTAACCTTCTCTTCATACAACATATTTCATTTCCTTTGTTATTTTTTTATGTTTCGTTGTTTTGAACTTTCATCACTTACTACAGTAAAGTAGAATGCACCCGTCAAAAAAATTGATGACCAAACACCGGCAAACACACTAACAATACCAGAAATACCAAATTGTACCAAACTTGGATTAAATGTAAATATAAGTGCTATGCACGAAAGAACAATTAGTCCCATAGGAATCATTAATGCAGTTGTGGAAGACTTAATAGAATTAACATACAAATCAACCATTCTTTCTTTTTCACCATGTACACTATTCTTCTTCATAAAACTAATTGAAGTGTAATATACAAAAGCGACAACTGAAAGTAGTGCAATTCCTGTTAGCATTCCGATACTTGAAATACTAATTTGTGTTCTTGTAATTGCAAAAAGTGCAAGTCCAACTAAAATTGTAGCACCGAATGAAATCATAAGTGCAAAACCATACTTATAATTTCTTCTAAGTAGTCCATAGATAAATAAACCAACCAATGCAAGACATACTGGAAGTATTAGTTTAATTAAACTTTTTGTAGCGTATGTATTTGATATTCTATCCACACTAATTTGGTCTGCATTAATTTCGCCATCAAACATAGAAACGACGGCAGACTTAATAATGGTTGCATCATTAGCGTTAGCCTTAAATACTATGGTTAATGTATTAAGATAAGTTTTATCACCCGTTTCGGTATAAGTAACGCTTCCACTATTATCACTAATAACATCTTTAATATTGTTGATATATGAATTTGTTTTATCTAGGTCAACATAATCTACAGTAATTTGATATTGGTCACCATATTGATATGACTTATTAAATCCAAAGAAGCAAACAAATATTACAGCAACAGCAACAATGGTTGCAGTAAATAAAAGCATATATTTTAATAATTGTTTTGGAGAATTAAATAATTTATTCATTTACTGCTTCCTCCCTTTGTGGTAGTGCATACATTTTTGCATTATTTTCGCCGAATGCGAAACTTAAGTTAACTAATAATTTTGCAACTAAAATGTTTACAACTGCAATAATTATAGCAGAAATTGACATAATTGTACCTATGCTTGTAAGTTCACCCTTACCAAATACTGCAAAGAAAATTCCGCCAATTAACATAATAGCAGTTACGTCTAAAACTACAAACTTGATTTTGCTAAACGCATCATCAATAGACGTTACTATAGATTTGCCAAGCATATATTCACTCTTGATTTGGTTAAGTTGTGCAATAATTAGAGAGAACTGAACAACTTGAACAAGTCCAAGAGTTATAACTCCACCAAGTCCCATAATTACCCAAGGCATCGCTTGAAGTAGGAATAATAATAGGTAGTCACCAAGTAATGTTGCAACAGTAAATATTACACCGGTCACTCTAAATTTAACTATAATTAAAACTGACAATGCAACCAAGATTACCAATACTGACACAAAACAGATTGTGTTTGCAGTCGTGTTTGCGTTAACATAGGTAATTTCAATTGTATCTGCATCCATATTAAGTGGAATTAAGCCACAACTAAAAGCTTCATAATAATAATCGGCTGTTTCCATAGAATCTTGTAACCAGAATGTAAATGAAGATTGCTCACTCTTAATATCAACTGAATTGTATTTAGAACTTGGGAAGGCTTCTCCGTTTATAAACATATAGCAAGTTTGACCTGCCATACTGGTAAATTTTTCTTTACCACTCTTTGTAAACTCTACAGTTATACCGAATTGACCTCTATATGTAGAAACACTGATAGATTTTACTTCCGTCCAACCATCAATTACTATTAAATCTGGATGTTCTTCATCTTTTACAACTGTGGCACTTTTGTTATTTCTAAGTTCTAGTCTACCACCAGCAATAGTTTTGAAGAAAGATTCAAGTTCACTTGCAGATGTATTTTCAAGTGGTTCAGCAACAACAACCTTAATTTTATCGTCACCAAGTCTTGAAACATTAACACAGTTTCTGCCAAACTTTTCTTCAATTCTTTCGCCAATCATACTAATAGCTTTGTCAATATTAGTAGATTCACTTTCTGTAATTTTATAAACTGCACTAATGCTATCACCTATTTCGCTAGATTTCCTTATAGCACCAAATGATGATAGGTAATCTTTTGAACCAAATTGCATTGGAACAAAAGTGAAAATAGTACCAACTGCAAATATTAGTGCAAATATGCAGTAAATAATGATACTTTTTGTTTTGCTGAAATTTTCCATTTCGTCCTACCTTAATTTAATCTTACCTTATAATTATAAACCATTAAACAAGTGTAGGTCAAGTTTTTGAAGACGTTTTTTATTCTTCAACAGTGTCGGTTGTTGCACCCTCGACACCTGCAGTTTCTTGACCCTTGCACTTTGCTACAAGTTCATTTAGAATATCTGGGTTATTCACTAAATAATTTCTGGCGTTTTCTCTACCTTGACCAATCTTCTCGCCATTATAAGCAAACCATGAACCGCTTTTTTCTATAAAGCCCATTTCTGTTGCCATATCTAGCACACAACCTTCTTGACTAATACCTGCACCATAAATTATATCAAACTCTGCTGTTTTAAATGGAGGTGCAAGCTTGTTTTTTACAACCTTTACACGAGTTCTGTTACCAACCGTGTCGGAACCATCTTTTAATGTATCTACCTTACGCACATCAAGCCTTATACTTGCATAAAACTTCAATGCTTTACCACCTGGTGTTGTTTCTGGAGAACCAAACATTACACCAACCTTTTCTCTTAATTGGTTAATAAATACTACGCAAGTTTTAGTCTTGTTGGTAATACCAGCAAGTTTTCTTAGGGCTTGGCTCATAAGTCTAGCTTGTAAACCTATGTGGTTATCACCCATTTCACCATCAATTTCTGCCTTTGGAGTTAGTGCTGCAACCGAGTCAATTACAACAACATCCAAAGCTCCACTCCTTACAAGTTCTTCTGCAATTTCTAGACCTTGTTCGCCGTTATCTGGTTGCGATACATAAAGGTTTTGTAGGTCTACTCCTAGTCTTGCAGCGTATGTAGGGTCAAGAGCATGTTCGGCATCAATAAACGCGCAAGTTCCACCCGCTTTCTGTGCTTCGGCAATAATATGCAACGAAACGGTTGTTTTACCAGAAGATTCTGGTCCGTATATTTCAATAATTCTTCCCCTAGGTATACCGCCTATACCTAGTGCCATATCTAGAGTTAAGCACCCGGTAGATATAACATCTATAGGTTGAATAGATTGGTCGCCTAGTCGCATAATAGAGCCTTTGCCATGTTGCTTTTCAATAGAGGCAATTATTTGCTCTAATGCCTTTAACTTTTCTTCTTTTGTTGTGTTCTTTTCAATTTCTTTTGCCATAAAATTTCTCCCCTTCATTAAGATTATAATTCAAAAATAATCTTATTTCAACATAAATTAAAATTATTTATTGTGAATTATCTTCGCCCTTTTCTTGTACTTTTTCGCTATCCATATACTTTTCAATGGTAATTTGAGCATCGGTTATATTTGTATCGTTATCACCTCCACCAATTACAACCTTCCATGCATTTTTGGTATAGTTAACACAAGAGAATATGCTAAATATTCCAGCAATTGCAAGTAACGCTACTCCAAAGCAACCAACGTATTCAATAGTTAAATCGGCAAACAACTTTGTGTTTTGACCATTTCTAAGTACAGCACACAATCCGCAATACAAAAATAAAATACCCAATGAAACGTCCATTAAAATAGATTTTATTTTACCCCAAATATCTGCTGGAATAACAACTCCTTTACTTGCAGACAATTGGCGGATTGTGCTCATCCATGAATCTCTTAATAAAAATACAAGCATTAAAACAACGGATATCCACATACTAACTACATTATACTCTGAAGTAAGTACCAAAATAAGTGCACTGGTTTGCAAAAATTTATCGGCAGAAGCATCTAATAATTTTCCCATATCGCTTACACAATTGTATTTTCGAGCAATGTATCCGTCTAAGAAGTCGGTACAAGATGCCACCAAATAAATTACAAATGATATAAGTTTACAAACTCCCGATGGCACCAAAAATAGTGCAATAACAACCGGTGTTAAAACTATCCTTATAAATGATAAAATATTTGGTACATTTTTCATTTTTTCTTCCATAATCGTTTCCCCCTTAATCTTCTTCTACATGGCCATACAAATCATAACCTTTAACTTTATCAATGGTTACCATATAAAACTCGCCAACTTTAAGTCTTCCACCATTAGTGATAAATGTAATGGTGTCAATGTCTGGTGCTTGATACTCACTTCTACCAAATTCACGACCAGTTTCTGCGTCCACACCTTCAAATAAAACCTTAACAGTTTTACCAATTAATGATTTATTGTATTGCTTTACGATAGACTTTTGAACTTTAACGGCTTTTAATAGTCTTCGTTTTTTTGTAATCTCGTCTACTTGATTTTCAAGTCTTCCAGCAACCGTTCCGTCTTCTCGTGAATATGTAAAAAATCCTACATTTGGCATTTTATATTCTTTGATAAACTTAATTAACTCATTAAACTCTTTTTTTGTTTCGCCAGGAAAACCAAGAATAAATGTGCTTCTAATAGCAATATCTTTGTCACTCTTTCTTAACTTTTCAATAAGTCTTATAAGGTCGCCCTTTTGAACCTTTCTGTTCATAACCTTTAATATATCATTATTGCAATGTTGGAAAGGAATATCTACATAAGCACAAACTTTAGGGTTAACCTTAATTTCATCTATTGCATCATCTGTTAAATGTTCTGGATAGCAATAAAGCAACCTTATCCATTTTAATTTTTCTAATTTACTTAATTCTATTATTAGGTCTGCTAGACGATTTCTTTTATACAAGTCTTCGCCATACTTTGCAACATCTTGAGCAACCAAAATTATTTCTTTAGCGCCATTTTCAACCAAATCTTTAGCTTCTTGCATAACGCTTTCAAATTCTCTAGACCTATATCTTCCTCTAATATACGGAATTAGACAATATGAGCAGAAGTTATCACATCCATCGGCAATCTTTAAATAAGCAAAGTAAGGTGGCGTTGTAATTACTCTACCGCTTTCTATAGAATCAACATTGTAGTTATCGCTAACTTGGATGATATCTCCAGCATCAGGGTCTTTATAAAATTTTTTAATAACATCGGATATTTGCTTGTAGTCATTAGTTCCCATAAATATATCAACTTCTGGGAAATCATTTCGTAAGTCGTTCAGCCTAAATTGTGGGAAACAACCAGTCACTACCAAGCACGTACATCTACCAGTCTTTCTATAAGAAGTCATCTCCTCAATCGTTCTATAAGACTCATCTCTACTAGATTTTATAAATGCACAAGTATTAACAATTATAATATCCGCATCACTAGGGTCAGCAACAAAATTTACGCCATCTGTCTGCAAATATGTCATCATATTTTCGGTATCAATACGATTTTTATCGCACCCAAGCGAAACAACACCAACTTGTAGACCTTTTAAATCATTTTGTTTTGTTTTCATATATTTTTTCCTTTAATTCACATCATCACCAAATTTTTCATTAAATTCTGCCATCGTCATATAAACCGTTCTAAGTTTACTTCCGTTACCCGGCGAAATATAGCCCGCAAGTTCCATTTGGTCAATAATTCGGGCAGCTCTTGCGTAACCTACCCTAAATCTTCGTTGTACCATATTAATAGACGCTCCGCCGGTTTCTATGCAAAGTTTTAAAGCCGATGGCAACAGTTCGTCTTGATCTGGGTTTTGAGGGTCGTATGCAGAACTATCAGGAGATTGAACCTCTTGCTTTGGATCAGACAATATTTCTTTTTCTAGTTCTTCATCAAAATAAGTGTCATTGTGGTCTTTAATATACTCTACAACCTTTCTTACTTCGTCCATATCCATAAAGCCACCTTGCAAACGAATGGTTGCATTAGAGTCTTGTGCGGAAAGTAGCATATCCCCATAACCCAAAAGTTTTTCTGCACCTGTTTCGTCCAAAATAACTCTTGAATCAATTGAACTGCCAAGACTAAGAGCAACTCTTGTAGGTAAATTGTTTTTAATAGTACCCGTAATAATATCGGCGGATGGTCTTTGAGTTGCAATCATCATATGGATACCACTAGCTCGACCAAGCTGAGCAAGTCTTGCAATCTTTTCCTCTACTTCTTTTTTACCTACCATCATAAGGTCGGCAAGCTCATCAATTACAATTACAAGATAAGCCATTTGTTCTTCTTCGTGAGTTTCGGTTACAACCTTTAAATGGTTAAAATCTTGTATGTTTTGCACTTGATATTGTTGCAACTTTTTAAATCTGCGTTCCATTTCTTTTACTGCCCAACCCAATGCATTAATGGCCTTATCACATTCACAAACGGCATGCGGAATCATCATGTGTGGCATACCACTATATCTGGTAAACTCAACCCTCTTTGGATCTATCATAATAAACCTTAATTGAGATGGAGAACACTTGTACATCATACTTAAAATCAATGTGTGTAAAAATACTGATTTACCAGAACCAGTAGAACCTGCAATAAGCATATGTACTAGTTTTGGAAGCGACTTAACAACTACTTCTCCCGAAATACTTTTACCAATAGCCATTGGAAGGTTTACGGTAGAATTTTGAAATTCTTTACTTTCTAGCATTTCTCTTAGACCAACAAAACTACGTTTGTCGTTTGCGACTTCTACACCAACGGCATTTTTGCCAGGGATAGGTGCTTCAATTCTGACACCACCCTTACTCATTAAAACCGCCGCAATATCGCTATCGTATGATAATATCTTTTTTACACTAGTACCATACGGCATACTAAGTTCGTACTGAGTAACTGTTGGACCCCTTACTACACTTGTAACTTTTGCATCAATATTGAAACTACTTAAAACTTGTTCTAGTGCAGCGCTCTTTTTTTCATAGTCTCCGCCGTAAGAACTTTCGTCATCAGAATGGTAATCTAAAATAGATGTTGGTGGTGGGCAATATTTTCTATCCTTTTCTTGCTTATAATTTTTTGGTTTTGCAACACCCAACGAAAGCTGTTCTGGTTGCATCTTTGGAGCAGAATCAAAAAATCTTTTTGCGGGACTATCAAAAACTTCAGTATCACGATTTTGTCTTGTGCTTCTAGCATTTTCAGTGCTACCAAACGCCTTAAATGGACTATTATTAAATGCGTTGTCATCACGTCTTCTAGACCTAGTTTCGTCTGCACCCGTATAAGATGATTCTACATTTTCATCACTTTCATCGGAATAATTATCTGTGCTATTTAGCGTTTCATTCGCCCATGCAGGAGTTTCAATATCATCATCTACATTAATGTTCTCATCGTCGCTACCATAATTAACAACACCATCTTCTTCATTGTCCGAATTTTCTTCACCATATCCTGAGTTATATTCTGAACTATAGTTATCGGTATTATCTTGATAATCGTAATTTGTTTCGCTATCTGTGTCGTTGCCATTATAACTATAAGAACTGCTTTGTGTATACGAGTAATTTGAGTTATCTTGACTACCCTTGCCATGCATAAATTTTTGTGGAACATATGGATAATTTATATATTCTTGCACACTCGAAAATTTATGCGGGTCATAACTAGACTTTGCTTTATCGTCGTTAGAAAGATTGTCATCATTTTCATTGTAATAATTATCGTTTTGATTTACATAGTTATCGCTAAAATTAAATGTTTCATTTTGAACATCACTTTCGTCATCTTCCATATCTTCGTCATCAAAACTAGTGTTTGGTTGGTCTTTTTCTAATAGTTCTCCAATACTTGTATTCTGAGCATTACTTTCTTCAATCTCGTTCCTATTTAAAACCTTTTGCTTACGCTTTAAATAATCTAAACTTCTAATATTTAAGTAATAATCTAGAGTAAGCGCAGAAACAATTATTAACGCTATTGCAAATACAATACACGCCCCAACCGAACTTAATATACACATAAATGGGTATGTAAAAATGCTAGTAATTACTCCACCTACAGTTATTCCAGATTCATACGTTATAACGCTTTTTAAAAACGCAAAATAATTAGAAAAATGTACGCCTTGGCTTTTTGCAAAGCTAGAAACAAAAATGGTATGTAAAAGCAAATTTAAACTAACGGCAATACAAATAATATATGACAAGTTTTTGCTGGTCATATTAAACTTCATATTTAGTGCTTTTGCAATAAGTATAAGAATTAACAAAATCATTATTGGATAAAATAATATTCCAAATATACCTAGTATATAATTGGTTATTTTTTGCAAACCACTGAAAAATGTCAAAATAGTAACAAGCCCTAAAACGCCCGCCACTATTATATCCTTCCACTTAATTTCCTTTTTGACTTTTCTTTGATTGTAATACACTTACAAAATATCTCCCAAATCCTTTATTTTCACTAACTTTTACCAGTTTATTTTATCATAATTACTTATAAAAAAGCAAATAAATAAATCAATATTAAAGCACTTTATTCTACTATTGAAATATGCATATTGTCTAGGTTTACATACCTTCTAAAAACTTCCTCGCATTCTTCTTTTGTTATGCTTTTAATTTCTTCTATATTTTCTTCGGGGTCTTTTAGTGTTCCATTATACGAAAGGTAAGAAATATTTAAATATGGGTCATCTTGTTTCATTAAATATGTATTAAGCAGTACACTTTTTGCCGTTTCAAACTCTTCTTCAGTTATGCCATTTTGTAATATATTGGTAATTTCATTTTTTACAGATTCTATTGCAAGTTCCCTATTCTTTTTAGTTGTAGAAAAATCTACAAGCATAAAACCATTGTTTTTATATGTATATGTATCGGTATAAATGCTATAGCAAAGCGACATTTCGTTTCTAAGTTTCGTAAATAACCTAGAACTCATACTACCGCCAAGCACAAAGTTTGTTATTGCAAACTTCTTTTGGTCTAAGTCGCTGGTTGCGTCCATAATATACATACCCATCATTACGTTAGATTGAAACAAATCTTTTTTGTTTACAACAATATTTGCTTTTCTTGTAATGTTTGGTAGATAACTTTTAATTATTTTATCTTGTGTATTTATTTCTACAAAACGGTCTACAAAATACTTTTGCACCAACCCCTTTATGTAATCAAAATCAAAGTCACCAATTACTGCAACGATTGTATTTTCTGGAATATAGTGTGTGTTTCTAAATTCAATTAGTTCATCCCTTGTAACTTTTTTTAGTAGTTCTGGGTCTCCTGCTATATCACAACCCATTGGAGTGTTACTATACATACTTTCAATTAATTTATCAAAAGCAAATCTTGATGGGTCATCTGCACACATTTTAATCTCTTCTATTATAACATTCTTTTCTTTTTCAAGCCCAACACTATCAAAAACGCTATCAAAAAGCATTGATGAAAACAACTCACACATTTTCTCAACATTAAATTTAGGGAATTTTGATGTGAATTTTGTAAACTCGGTTGATGTACTTGCATTAGTATTAGCACAAATTTTATTAAATTCTACCGATAATTGTTCTTGCGAGTATTTATTTGTACCCTTAAAAAGTGAGTGTTCAAGCAAATGAGCAAGCCCTTGAGGTGTGCTCTCATTTTCACTACCGGTTAATACATTTATACTAAGCGATGCTTTAACTTTTCCGTCATCCGCTTTTACAAAAGCAAGTCTTAACCCATTTGGATATGTGTATAAAATTCCTTTATTATTCATATTTATCTCCCTCTAGTTAATCTAAATGCGTCAAATTCTTTATCAATTCTACCAAGTGCAACCACTACCATTTCGTTAAAGTCTAATGTTACAGAACAAGCTGTGTGAAAATTTTCGTAACTTAACCCCGCAATTTGATTTAATTCAGCATCTAAATCAAACAACTTATCCTTTAAAAATAACATTTTGTTATATCTTATTGCCATAGCTGACGGCATCGTATGATATAACGCAACTTCGGTTTTGTACATATTTATAAGACTATCAAATTCGGCTTTTGTAATTTGCTCACTTTTAAAATTGATTAATGAAGATACTACTTTTTCATAGATATTTTCGGCTTTTTCACTATCTACTGCAAATGATATTAAAATATGGCTATTGTTTTTAAATTGCACAACTTTTATTTCAACACCATACACCCCAGCCGTTTCTTTCAATTGTATCCTAAGATATAAATTTAAGTATTTTTCTAAGATTTTAGAATATTTATAACCAGTTGATTCATGCGGAGCAGTTGGAAAACTTATTTGAAACCTTGTTTGGTTTAATGGCTTATTTTTTGCAATAAAAATAGGTTCTGCTGGAATAACTGTTGGTGTTGATTTTATCTTTCTCCTCCCCGATTGCTCTATAGTCTTTATATAAAAATAGCTATTAAGGTACCCCTTTAATAAATCCATCGCGTAATCTAAAGATTTTTCGGTTGATTTACAAATCAATGTAATATCACCAACCACCGAAACTAGGATATTTTCGGGCATTATACTACTTGATAAAAATTCTCGTACATCTTGAAGCGTAATTGAATAAATTGTTCTTTCACTACCAAGAATAGTTGTCGAAAGATTTGTACCCTTATACATATACTTTTGAGTAAGATTAAAAAGTTGTGCCATAGGATTAAAGCTTTCTTTTTCTATTTCTTGCGAGATTTTAAATTGCTCACGCTCAAGGCTTGCTTGCTTTGGAAAAAAACTAAAAACACATCCCGAAATTGCCTTTAGTACAAATTCTGTCGCTTCTGGCTGACAAGAAACCGTAATTTCAATATGTTCAAAATCGGTTTTTGTTTCTACGATTGCACCAACCGTAGACACTTCGGATAATAATTCCGCCCTAATTAATCTTTCAACCAAATGCGAAATGCCAGATTTGCTTTTAGGTTCCAATTCTGCACCGGTACAAATACTTACGGATACACTAACTATACGACATTCTACATTACATATAACAGCCCTAAATTTATTAGGGAATGAAATTAAACTATGTTCCATACTTTCTCCTAAGTTAAAAGAGTTTCTTTAATTAATTATAACCTAATTTAATCGAAAATTACAAATAAATAATATTAAAAAATATAATAACTAGGACTATTTGACTATAATTAAACCTATTAAAATTTAACTGTTAAATTAACCTTTTTCTAAAAAAGTTAGGTTATCGTGTTTTATCCTTAAATTTTCAATACAAAAAGCAAACGGATTTTATTTTACCATAAAAAGGCTCATTCATTAAAATGAGCCACAAATAATCGACTAGTGCGTTATCACACTAAACGTTTTATTTTATTATTATAGTAAACTTTTCATTGTATTTTTGTATTAAGTTATTTATTATTTACTGCATTGTTAGAGTAAATTTAGTGTCGGTTTATTAAAAAAATTAATCAAATTTATTGCTAAGCACTAATAGCCATTACTAGTATGTACTTTGCGTTATAAACTATTAAACTAGCATCATTCTAAGTGCTATGTTGGAAGACGCATAACTAACGTTTGAATATATTCTTCTAAAAAACATTCCCACAGAACCACCATAATAGCTACTACCATTTTTCAAAACGCCAAAAATCTCGCTATCTACTATCTTGCTATATTTTTGTTCTAAACCATCGCAAGTACCTTTTGTATGTGTACCAACATTTTGAGAATCTACAGATGGAAGCCCTATCAAGCTCATCAAACTCGAAGTCGTAGAATCAACTCCTAGACCAGAATAAACAACTATATTACTTGTTTTATCATTTATTGCGATATTGTAAGAGAGTTTTTGATAACCCGCACTTAATAGTTTTGTGACATTGTCATCAAATCCGGAAAATGTGGATGTAATATAGTTACCATTTTGATAACTATTACCACTAATAAAATCATAAGCATAATCTTCATTTTGAGAATACAGATATAAATTTCACCATCACTAATAATAGCCTGACCAAATATCCATGTGGAAGCATTTTCCCAAGGGTCAAACTGGCTATTTACCAAATTTTCTCAACTGAAAAGTTGCTAATATTACGCATCTTTAATCACAATTTATAATATCATAGCCAACTAAATTTTATCGTTAATTATTTATAGATGTATTGTCCTTAGACATAATTTTGTTTAATACACTTTCGGCTGAAAACCTTAAATTACTAAGAAGAAAACTTTTTTCATATCGTTTTTCTATCTCTTTCTCAGTTAAACCCATTGCTGAATGTGCGGTATAAAATGCATCTGCTAATTTGTCTAGACTAATAGGCACATTTTTTGTTTCATCGTTAATTTCATTAAAAACTTCAGCCAATTTATGTCGCTTATAATTTAAATATAAAGTTCTACATTCTGCCAAAGACATCTTTGATATATCCTTTTTCCTTAAATGCTTGGAAAAAGTATCCGAATATTCGATTTTGAATTCTTTTATCACTCTATCAACTATTGAATTTTCCAAATCATCAACACTTTTATCATATGCAGTTTCTATAGTGTTATTAGGCATATTCCTCACCTGTTGGGCATTAACCAAGCAATAGTTAAACGACGGGAACATTTTACCCACTTTTTTTATGGAACTGTCCCAACAAGAATCTGCATAATACAAACCATCTATCTCATATTTCTTATCCTTAATATAAACAAGGTTTGTTTTGTGTTCCATAGAAAATTTATCGGAAGTATCTTTAACAGTTTGACACATTACAACCATATCTTTAATACCAGCCTGAGCACACAAGTATTCAAGAAGTCGAGCATATCCAACACAAACAATATCGTTATATTTTAAAATACCATAAGTCCGACGTCACCCATTTTATATTCACGGTTGGCCACAAATTCATATATTAAAATGAATTTTTCAAGTGGAGATAAGTTCTTCCCTTTATTCTTGATGAATTCAATAAGTTTTTTAGATTTAGCTTGAACTCTAACAATATCATCAAGGTTGTATTCTTCCGCCATATCTATTGTTTTAATTTCTATTTTGCCTTTCACTTGGAGAGATTTCAAATATTCAGCCTCTTCAAACCTTAACCATGGAACAATAATGGAAATTTCCACTTTGTCATGATTTTCTTTGTACATTTTAGAAACCTTACCAATCAATTTAAGAATTTCCTTTCTTGTTTTGTCATCAATCTTTACTTTAATCTTGTTTTGAGTTTTAGTAAATTCTTTACCCATTTTTAAGCAATTTTTCAATCCGCCTATATCAGTAATAGCCACCTCTAGGGAGGTTGCTACCGACGTCAAATGTTTCAAGCTTTTAATATAAAAATCATCTATTTCATTCATAATGTTTCTATTCCTTTTTAAGCTTATCATATCTTTATTGTATCAATAAAATTAACCTTTAAAATGAAATACAACTCTACTGCCAAATAAATTCATTTCATATGTTTGTATAATTATAACATAATATATAGTTATTCGCCAAGATACAATTTATTGTAATAAACCTACTTTTGATAAGACTAGGCGTTATTCTTCTATTGTAATGTGGTCTATTGAGCCGAAACACTCATTTACAAGGCCGTCCACATCCAATCTATTTTCTTGTTCTATAACCTTTTGTAATTTTGGCTTTATTATTGGAGAATCTGGTAGAAATACCGTACAGCAATCATCGTATGGGCGAATACTAATATCGTAACTTCCTATTTTTTCGGCTATTTTGATAGTTTCAATTTTATCAAACCCTATAAGTGGCTTAAAAAATGGTTTACCCGACTTCATTGCTTCACCTATTGTTGTCATACTTTCAAGAGTTTGACTTGCAACTTGTGCTAGGCTTTCACCACTCACGATACTTCCAATATTTTTTTCTTCGGCAAGTTTTTCTGCTATTCTTAACATAAATCTTCGAACTAATGTAATCATATAATCTGGATGGCAATGTTCGTGTATTTGCTCTTGAATTTTTGCAATATTACAAATGTAAAGTTCTGTTTTGCCATTATATTTAGATAAAATTCCCGCAAGGCATATTGCCTTTTCACGTGCTTGAGGGGATGTATATGGAAAACTTTCAAAATGTAGAGCCGTTAGTTTTAACCCTCTTTTTGCCATCATATATCCAGCAACTGGACTATCAATTCCGCCAGATAACAATAGTAACCCATTCCCAGCCGTACCAACTGGCATACCACCAACGCCTAAAAGTTCGTCGGTAAAAATATAAGCTCTGTGATTAACTCTTATATCCACTTCTAAGTTGGTATTTGGATTATGCAAATCTACTGTAAGATTTTGATTTTCGCTTAGAATTCTTCCGCCCAATTCTTTTGAAAAATCCATACTTGCAATAGGGAAAGTTTTATCCGCTCTTTTAGTGGTTACCCTAAACGTACCACGCTTGTGTCGCATAATCTCTAATGCTACTTCTAATATATTTTCTGGTGTGGCGTCAACCGAATATGCTGGCGAAATAGAATAAATTCCCGGTATCTTAGTTAATCTATCTTGTAACGCTAGTCTATCGCTGGCTTTAAAATTATTAACAATGTATCTTCCTGCAGTAAACTCAATTCTCGCACCAAATTTATCTAAAACTTTTATAATATTTGTCTTTAACGCTTTTTCAAAATATCCACGATTTTTACCCTTAAGATAAATTTCGCCGTATCTTACTATAATACTATCAAATTCCATTTTTATTATTTCCTTTTTATCTTTTTTGCATTTTCAATAATTGTTTGTGCCAAGTATTGGGCGTCATAATTCACGCTTTCACTAGAGAATGAAAACCTTATGTTACCTTCTACTTCCGCCTTTGTTTTATGCATTCCTTCCAAAACTCTATTGCCACTATGATGTGAGTTACATGCAGACCCTGTTCCTACCAAAATATCTTTTTCTTCAAGGCTATGGAGTAAAACTTCAGCCTTTATACCTACAAAAGAAACACTCAAAATGTATGGGGAAAAACCGCACATTTTACCATTTAGTTCCATTTCTACGCCAGAATCTTTAGATAAACTTAGGAGTCTATTATAAAAATTAGTTTTAAATTCTAGAACTTTCTTATAATCTTCATCTTTTGTCGACATATGAATTTTTACTGAGTTTGCAAAACCTAAAACGCTTGGCAAATTCTCAGTGCCACTTCTAACACCATTTTCTTGACCGCCACCAAGAATTTGAGGGGATAATTTACACTTTTTTCGGACAATTAATGCTCCAACACCTTTCGGACCATTAACTTTATGACTAGATATTGTTAAATAATCAATACCCCATTCTTCTAAATTAATTGGAAGTTTGCAATAACCTTGAACTGCGTCTACATGGATTAAGACCTTTGGGTTTACACTTCTTGCGATTTCTACAATCTGCTTTATATCATTAATTGCACCCGTTTCGTTGCTAACATACATAACCGAAATAAAGCCAACATCTTTTGTCATTTTGTCTTCAAAATCTTTTAAGTCTACCGCTCCAAATTCATCAAGTTTTAAAAATTCAATTTTTCTGTTGTCTTCAAGTTCTTTCTGCACTGGTTCGTATATAGAAGAATGTTCACCACCCGAAATTAAACTTACATAGTGCTTTGTAACTAATGAGTTTATTACTAAATTATTACTCTCCGTTGCCGACCCTGTAAATATACAATCAAAATTAATTGCACCAACCGAACTTAAAATAATTCTTCTACATTCATTTAACTTTTTTTGTTCTTCCATTGCATATCTATACTTTGCTGACGGATTGAAATAATCATTTATAAGCGCTTGCTTTATGATTTCCGCACTTTCAGTAAAACACTGCGTTGTACTTGCATTATCCAAAAAAAACATATCTTTACTTTTCCTTACTAATTTTGCTTTATAAATATATCACAATAAAAAGTAATTTTCAAGTTAAAAATATGCTTTAAAACTTATCTTGTATTATTAAAAGTTGTCATCAAGCGACACGTAGTGACGTTGTCAATAACTGAAGATTATCCAAACTATGACGCCGTTAACTATAACTTAGGGTTGCATCAGTAAATTTATTTGCAATTAATATTCATTTAGCGACACAAATTGTTAATATTATGTGTTTTAACCTACCATGTTTAATAGGTCACTTTTATCTTCTGCCATTAAATATGTCGACGGAATATCTCCAATTATCAAACTTTCTGCAACTAAAATATCTTCACTTCTAACACAATTAATCTTCTTTAAAGGTAAAACCGCACTAACATTGGTTTCTACACTAGCATAAATTTGATGAAGCGTTTGGTTAATTCCGCACGATGTAAATTTACTTAAAAATTTGCACGACACAGTCCCATAAGGCACTATATCTACATCAATTATTGGTCCACTAGACGCAAACGCTGGTATCCCACTAAATGAACCGAGCGGGATGTGTAATGGGTCATACAGCGAATTAAACAAACTATCGTAAGTATTTTCTATAACTTCTTGCGTTAGTGAGTTTATAATAATACTATTAGCTTGCAATAGAACGATTTTTCCGCTACCATCGGTAACTATATGAATTAAGTCGTCATAACAAACCGTTCCAAGCATTACTTGTTTTATTGCTCCATTAATAGACTTGTTGCTAAGTTCGTTAATTTTAACCGTTCCCGTTTTTATAATTACAGGTGTTATCAAAAATTTCATACACAAACAAAAAACCGCAACAAATAAACTTATAATAAAGAAAAACCTGAGTACCCTTCTTCTATTTATAAAGTTTATTGCAACAATTTTTGAATTACTATTTACTTTTTGTGCAACTTTAATTCCACCCATAATATTTTACCAATAAATATTATGAAATTTTGTATTAAAATATGAAGATAAAAGAATGGTCATAGTTATTGCTGTTTTGTTATAACTCTATTTTGAAACACATTTTGGCAAAACGAAAAGCCAAAATAATAAAAAACAAGACCTAAATTCAACTAATAATTATTAAATGATTATATTAATAAACTTCTATATAATTATACAACATTAATATAATTAAATGTCAAAATTCCTATACAAGCAACTAACTTATAAGATAAAGTTTTGCCAATCACTAACAGTCATCAAATTATTTATTGGCTTTATTGCAATTAAAAAATTGTTTAGTAGTTGATTTTGGAAACTTTCCGCCTTGTTCATTTAGTAAATAAGTACTTAAATTATCTAGATACTCGAATTCCTCAAAAAAGGTTGTTGACAAAATAATTTTTTTAGATATAATAGTGCCATATAATCCCATTTGACCATTCCGGATTAATATTATGTGGGAAATCTTGTTTTAAGATCTTCTTATGAATGGCAATAAAACAAACAAAATTTATTTGGCTGTATTTATTGTTATTCTTTAAGAAGATTTTTTTATTACAGCCGACAAAAAGGAGAAAAATTATGAAAGTATTAATTGGAACAAAAAATCCGGGAAAAGTTGAAGGAGCAAGAAGAGCATTAAGCCACTATTTTAAAGATTTTGAAATAGTAGGCGTTAAAGTAGACTCTAATGTAAGTGACGAGCCTGTAGGTGTTGAAACTTATGCTGGAGCAAGCAACAGAGTTGAAAACCTTATAAAGTATGCTAAAGACCAGAATATAAACGCCGACCTATTTATGGCGGTTGAATCTGGAATAACTCAAGATTTAGGATTCTGGGCAATAACTAATGTGGCAGTTATAAAGGACGGTAAAAGCAGAGAAGGCAAAGGCACAAGTGCAAGTTTTCCAGTACCAAACAAATACATTGACTCAATCATAAAGGAAACTCTTGGCACCGTTATGGATAGAATCTTTAACGAAAGCGACCTTCGAAGCACAACTGGCGGAGTTGGTCTTTTGACACACAATATTATCACACGTATTGACCTTAACGAACAAGCGTTTGTTATGGCACTAACCCAATTCGTCAACGAAAATATTTGGGAAGATGAACGATTACTTTAATTAAAGGTTTAAAATAAAAGAGCGTTGTAAATTAATTACAACGCTCTTTTTATTGTGCTTTATGTATTTTAGAAAACTATCCTTTCCTACATTTTTGATTTTTACTTACAAAATCTTTTAATGCTTTTTAGTTTCTTTCTATTATATGGCATATATTTTAGTTTTATATCTTTTTTAGAATTAGTAACTAGTACACTCTTAAAATGAGAGAATGTTTCAAAAGTTTTCACTCCGTGATAAGCTCCCATTCCACTACTTCCTACACCACCAAAAGGTAAATGGCTATCACTAATATGCATAATGCAATCATTGATACAACCACCGCCATAAATTGTATTTTTCATAACATACTCTTGTTTTGAACTATCACTACCGAAATAGTATAGCGCAAGTGGATGTTTTTTGTCCTTTAATCTATCAATTTCTTCAGTTAAAGTTGTGAAGGAAATTATAGGTAAAATTGGAGCGAATATTTCTTCTTGCATAACTGGATCGTCAAATGTTACGTTATCCATAACAGTTGGCTCTAAGGTTAAGCCGTCGAATTTACCACCAACTATAATTTTCTTTTCGTCTAAAAGTTTTTCTATTCTTGCTTTTTTCTTTTCATCTACTATTTTTACAAAATTTGGAGTAAGTAAGTCTTCTACATAGAATTGTTCCCTAATTTCCTTTTTTACACATTCCAAAAATTGTTCTTTTACTGTTTCATGTACCAAGCAGTAATCTGGAGCGATACAAGTTTGCCCAGCATTTAAGAATTTACCCCAAACACATTTCTTTGCCGCCAATTCAATATCTGCATCAAAATCTACTATCAATGGAGACTTTCCACCAAGTTCCAATACGCAAGGTGTTAAATTTTTGCTTAATTTTTCGGCTAACATTTTACCAGATTCTTCCCCACCGGTAAAGAATGCAAAATCGTACTTTTGGTCAAATAGTCCTTCGGTTTCCGTTCTGCTACCCATAATGCATGCAATATATTTTTCATCAAAAACAGATAATATATCTTTTATTACAGCGGAAATGGTTGGAACACTTGATGATGGCTTTAATACTACTGTGTTACCTGCAGCAATAGCACCAATTAAAGGTACAAATGATAACTGCAATGGATAATTCCAAGGTGCCACTATCAAACAAACGCCATATGGCTCTGGAACTATTCTTCCAGTACTAAAGAAATTTATTAGGTCTGTACCCGTTTTTCTTATTCTTGTTAATTTGCTTAAATTTTTAGTTAAATAATGTAATTCGCTTTTTACAAGAAATAATTCGGTCATATAAACATCTTGTTCACATTTATTTAAGTCATCTAAAAATGCTTGTAAAAGTTGAGGCATATGCTCATTTAAACTTTTATTTAGTTTTTTTAATTGAGCAAGTCTAAACTCTACATTTAATGTTTGATGAGAATTAAAATACTCTCTTTGGTCTTCTACAATTTTTTGAATATCCATAATTTCCTACCTCAAAAATCCTTTTACTATTTTTTCTTGTGCTTCGGCTTCAGTTAAGCCTAAAGTCATAAGTTTTATAATTTGTTCGCCAGCAATTTTACCTATTGCTGCTTCATGAATTAAACTAGCATCCGTATTAAACGCATTTACTTCAGGGTCAGCATAAACATTTGCATTATCCATAATTATACAATCACATTCGGTATGTCCGTAACAATCATTTTTACCATTTAATATAGACTTAAAATGTTGTACTGAGTCATTCTTTGCAACTGCTCTAGATACTATATGAGCCGATGACTTATTGCCTTCTAGGTCACAAACAAATTTTGTTGATGCCTTTTGTTCAAATTCCGTTAGTATTTTTTCATTTATATCTAGTTTAGAATTATCTTTTAAAATGGCAGAAGTAAGTCTGGTTGTATTAGTAATTCCACCGATTTGTGTTGTTTCCATTTTAAAAAATGAGTTTTCACCAACTTCAACAACCGTTTCTGGGTTCATTTCTTTATAGTCATTTGTACCTTCACCATAATGTTTTTCAATATATGTTACATTACAATTTTTTCCTATAAAGAACCTGTGTATTCCATTATGTGCAGAAGCAAGCTTACCATCATTATGAATACCGCAACCAGCAACAATCGTAACGGTTGAATTATCTCCGACAAAGAAATCATTTTTTACCATATCATGCAAGCCGCTTTCAGATAAGATAACCGGAATATGTACGCTTTCATTTATGGTATTTGGTGCAATTATTATGTTAATACCCGAATTTTCTGCATTGGTTTCTATTGTAATATTTGCCGAACTGCTCCTTCCTATACTTTTTCCGTTTTTCCTTATATTATATGCACCTTGTGGAACTTGATGAAGGTCAGCAACTATTGTTAATAAATCTTTATCTATCTTTTCTAATTCCATTATTTCACGCCCCCTTCTATTTTTTTGCAAGCACTAACTGCGTTAATCTCCTTTAAAATAACTTCGGGCTTATCTATCTTTTTGATTGAACCATCTACAAGTAATATAACTTCGTCTGCTATATCAATAATTCTTTCTTGATGAGAAATTATTATCGTACTCATATTTTTTTCTTGAATACGTTTAAATACACCAATCAAGTTGTTAAAACTCCATAAATCTATACCAGCTTCTGGCTCATCAAATATGCTAACTTTTGCATTTCTTGCTTCAAGCATTGCAATTTCTATTCTCTTTAACTCACCACCAGATAACTTATCGTCTAGCGGTCTATTTATATATTCTCTAGCACAAAGACCTACATCGCTTAAGTAGTTACAAGCTGTTGCAATATCAACCTTTCCACCAGCACTAACTTCAATTAAATCTTTTACCGTTAGTCCTTTAAATCTTATTGGTTGCTGAAATGCAAAACCAATACCAAGTTTCGCCCTTTCGGTTATATCAAGAGCCGTAATATCGGTGCCATCTAAATAGATTTTTCCACTTGTTGGTTTCACAATGCCCATAATAATTTTGGCAAGCGTTGACTTACCACTTCCGTTAGGTCCTGTAATTACAACAAACTTTGTATCATCTATTTGTAAATTTATATTTTTTAAAATTTCTTTTTTCTGACCATTCTCATTTACAGAAAAATATAAATTCTCTATTTTAAGCATAAAAACCTCCATTGATAGTTTATCACATTTCAATGAAGGTTTACAACATAAATTTTAAATTATTCAGATTTGGTCTTGGGTTTACAAATTAAGGCTATTAAATAAGATAATGAAATAGATACACTAATACCAGCAGAAATTGACGCTAACCCATGAGATAATGCCCCAAGCATTCCATCCGCACTAGCACCTTCTATAGCACCACGTGAAATATTATATCCAAATCCCGTTATAGGAACTGTTGCACCAGCGCCCGCCCATTCGACTAAATATCCGTAAATCCCTAAACCGCCAAGAACAGCCCCAATCATCAAAAATACGACTAAAATTCTAGCACTTGTCATTTTAGTTCTAATGATTAAAATTTGTGCGATTAAACAAATCGCTCCCCCAACCAAAAATGCTTTTAAATACGCCCATATAGCTAACCACATATCTTAATCCTCCACATGTTCAAATAAAACTAATTGTGCAATACAAGGAATAGAATCGCCTTGTTGATTAGTTGTTGTACTCATTAATGCACCTGTTGCCATAAATATAACTTTACTAAATTCACCAGATTCCAACTTTTCTAATATGTATGAATTCAAAACTGTCGCCGAACAACCAGCACCACTACCACCCTGAAACGTCTTTTGCTCATTATTGTACATAGAGTGCCCACAATCCATATAGTTTTGCCCTAGTGGGTACCCCTTTCCAATCATTAAATCTTTTAAAATGTCCGAACCGAGTTTTCCAAGGTCGCCCGAACAAATCAAGTCATAATCTGACGGACCCGTATTAGTTTGCTTAAAAAAGCCAACAAGCGTATTCATAGCAGCAGGTGCCATTGCTGCACCCATATTTGCAATATCTACAACACCAAAATCGGTAACATTACCAATAGACACCTCAGTAATTTTAACATTAGATTTTTGACTGGTTGATAGAACCGTTGCACCCATACCAGTTACCGTCCATTGCGAATATGTTTGACGTTGACAACCAAGTTCTAGCGGGTTTCTAAATTGTCTTTCTGAAGCCGAAAAATGACTTCCCGTTGCACATAATATATTTTCTGCTCCTCCACCATCTAATATTAAACTAGCAATAATTAAACTCTCACTCATCGTAGAGCATGCACCATATATTCCAAGAAAGGGAATATTATAAGCACGGGCGGTATAGTTGGTGGTAACAATTTGATTTAACAAGTCCCCACCTATAAACATATCAATTTCAAATTCATTTTTACGAGCATTAGAAATAGCATCAAAAATTGTTTCTTCCATCATTCGGCGTTCTGCCTTTTCGTATGAATCTTCACCAAGGGTGTCATCTTCTATAACATTAGTAAAATATTTTCCAATAGGTCCATCTGCTTCTTTTTGACTCGTTTTACACGCTCGCCCAATTACGTAAATTGGTTTATCTAAAATGTAAGTATTTCTTCCTAATTTTTTACTCATAAAACTAAACCCCACATATCCAATATATAATTCCAACTATTATTGAAAAAGTTACACCATTTACAAGCACCGGACCTGCAACATAGAACATCTTAGCACCAAGTCCAAAAACTAAGCCTTCTTTTCTAAATTCCATCGCTGAACTTGCTACAGAGTTTGCAAAGCCAGTTATTGGAATAACAGTTCCAGCACCCGCAAATCTACCCAATTTATCAAAAACCCCAAGACCCGTTGCGATTGTTGTTAAACTAATAATTATTATATTTATCCAACTTGCAACAGTTTTGTAGTTCATAATTGGGTCAACCGCTTTAAATATGTCGCCTATTAATTGTCCAAAACAACATATTGTTCCACCAACCAAAAATGCGTGAAACAAAGATTTTAACCACGACCCCTTGGGAGATTTTGCTTCTACATAACTTAAATATTCAGTATTCCTTTTTTCAAAATTACGCTTCGATTCACACTCAATAACTTTATCAATTCGCTCAGCTGTCGGTTTGCCTTTGCTCTTTTCGCTAGAAATTTCGTTTGACATATTACTTCCCCTTAATTTGTTTATAAACCGATTATCGCCAAAATTTTTATTTTCATACAAAATATTTTTGAATTTTTTCTGCAAAATATAAGAAACTATTTTTAGAACAACTACAAGGAGTTATTATGAAAAAATTTTTTAGTGTAATGCTTTGTGCAATCATACCCATTCTATTATGTACAGGTTGTGAAGCCAGCAACGCCGAAATTGCAAATTCGCTAGATGGCAATATGACGAGACTAGTTTATTCAATAGGATATTTAGATAGCGTAACCGAAGGGGAAATGAACGAGTTAATTCAAAATTCTTCATATTTTAATAATGTAAACACACAAAACAATATGACTTCTGCTATGAATAATTATACCGCCAATGGCTTTCGCTCAAATACATTTAATAATTCAATAAATACCAGTTACAACAATGCCAACATTTTAACGAACAATGGAAACCAAAACATATTAAACGACAATAGCCTTACAAATTCCAATGGTTCCATATGTAATAATGGCGAAAATATAAATACTGGCAATGCAACCACTTCAACTCTTGGTGGACTTTGTGCAACCGAAGAAATAGCAAATGGCAACACTTTAGGAGATTCTACTCTTAATGACGGAATTTTATCTGGAACTTCCAATATAACCGAAAATGTACTAGGAACAAACACATCTAACACTACAATAAACAACGGCAATAATCTTACCAATGGAAATTGTTGTAATGGTTGCGATGGTTTAAATACCAATGGTTTACTCACTAACAATACCACAAATAATTCAATTGGAAACGATATTGCAACATTATCTACCGAAGAAACCGCCGACCCTGTGACATATGTAGATACTTCACTTTTATTAACATCGGCTAGTGATTTGAACGAAATTTTGATGCTTATTAGTCAAAAACGTGGCATAATAATGTTATATTGCACAGATTTACGTGCTGGTAACGGAACTCTAACGCTAGATGAAAAAAATGCAATTGGTGAATACATAACTATCATTAAAGAAACAACCAACTATCTAAATACCTACTCTAACACATTAACTACATATATGAACAATATTAAAACAATAGCTTACACAGAAAATTCTCAAGAACTCGTAAATGCAAAACTAATTCGAGCAAATGAGATACTAAAAACTAGATACGCAAAACTAGATACGTGCATTGATTCACTAGATGCTATTATTGCAATTTTACAAAAAGCTGTGGGAATGGACTACTCAGCAAATTATTCGAACTCAATTAATACCCAAAACATTCAAAATGGAACCACCCTATCGCAACCAATTTCTCAAAATTCTAATATGACAAATGAGAATATGGGTAATCAAAATTATAGCCAATATACAAATAATGCGACTAATAGCATTTTACCTAATACTAGCGAAATAAATAATACAACTAATAATCAAAACGGATTAACTTATTCTAATAACTGCAATAACTGTTGCCCGAATGCTAATTTTAATTACAATAATCAAACTATGACTAACTGTCCGTGCTTAAATAGTACTATCACCCCAAATTTATTGCCCGACTCAAATAAAAGTGTCATTGTAAATGACTCCGCATATAATTCAAATTGTTGTGACACACAAAATTATGCTAAACCTATAAACTACAACTCTAATAATATGAATGGTATACAACAAATTAATCAAAATAATGGTTGCTGTAACAATTTAGTTACACCAAATAACCTAAATAATCAAAAATTAACCCCAAACACAATGCTATCCAATACCACAAAACCCGATTATTTAACTAATCCACCCGAATACGGAATAACAACTTTACCTCTAGAAAACGGATCAAGACCAGTTTTTACCGAACAAACAACAACCCCGAATATAGAAAAAGCCACATCAACGCCAAGCCAAAATATTTTGCCACGCCCTGAAAACATAATCTCCTCAATAGAAACTAGTGCTAGTAATATTCTAGACATTGACCCAACTGTTGAAATAGATGAAAATTTTACTGATAACGAAGAAAATTTAACTTTAACTAACGAACAAATTTTAGATGACCTTCAAACAATGAATAATGAAGAAACATTAGAAAAACAAGAAAAAGAAACAACTACAATTGACAACAATCAATTAATAAATACAAACGAAACACTATTAAATCAAAAGACAAATAATGATAGTCAAACTGAAGAATTAAACCTTGAAACAAAAGATAAACCAATTAACTTTCTCCCAGCCCCTGTAGTGCCATCAAGAAAAAACCTTTCTTTTGAATTAAATATTCCACGAGTTAACGACCAAAAGACCATTCAATTTTTACCATTTAATGCAAATTTTAATTAAATGATTTTGTAAAATTATGATAAAAAAATATTCAAAATCGCAAGTTAATTTTATAAAGAAAATAAAAAAAATTATTAAAAAAATTCTCGTTCACTAAAAAAATCGCTTAAAAATTAAGCGATTTTTTGATGAATTTTTTTATCAAAAATATGTTTGATTTTGCAAATTTTTTGTTTAATTTTAGAAATAATTACATATAAAAAGTGTATTTTAGCCCCAAAATTGGCTCTTTTTAGTAAAAACCTGTTCACTTAACTATTTATTCAAACCTAATTTATGCTCAAATTTGGCACCAATAATTATTTAATAATTACTTCAATAAACTCATAAAATTAGGCAACTTGCGGAGCTTTATATATTGAATCATTAGTCCAAACTCTTTGATTTTTTTCGAGCCAACCACTATTTTTTAGTACAATATTATTGTTTGAACATTGTACATTATGATTCTCTCCTTTTGCCATATACACTATATTTCCGTTAAAGGAAGTAAACTCATCGTTGTCATAATTTACACATAATGTAGTAACATAGACACATTCAGTGTACTTAGAAATCTCATCTATAAACTTTTGAGTTGGGAATTGATTTAATACATTTTTAGTATATTCAGGACTTCCCGCACAACAACATACACATACAACTTTTGGTCTTACAACACTCATTAATGCGTTTGATGAAGATGTTTTAGAACCATGATGCCCAGCCTTATATAAGTCACAATCAACAAGTGAAAGTTCACCAGTTTTATAATTTTCGGCAAGCCACTTTTCGCCACTCTCTTCCAAATCTCCAGTAAACAAGAATTTTTGACTAGGGGTTTTAATTAAACTACACACCGAATAATCGTTTTCTGTTGTAGCACTTTCAGTATAATATTTACTATTTAAAATATTTAAAGTAATATCACCTTCTGCATTGTTTCCTATAGTATATGAACTTTTTGCCCCATTATTTTCATTTACACAATCTAATGCGGTATAAACATTTGCACCTTTATTCTTCGCTTCATTTATCTCACGTAAGAAATTTGCATACAACCCCTTTTCTTTTTGATTGGTTTTTGCAAAGTAGATAATATTCCCTATTTCATAAATATCAAATATGCTTTTAACATTTGCTGGAGTTGCGAAACCTGCATAATGGTCTTGGTGTGCGTGTGTTACAATAACATATTCAAGTTTTCCATCTGTTACATATTTGTTTAGGTATTCCGAAACAGTAGAAATACTGTTAGACTTTGAACCGCAATCAATTAAAATATCCGTTTCATATGGTTGACCATGTTCATCTTCACCCGTTGCTTTAATATATGTGCAGTCTCCAGTATATTTATTTCCAAGTTCCAAAAAATGAACCGAAATTTCAGCATCTGCAATATTGATATTTGAAACTGACGACGTATTAGTATCTGAACCAGTTTTTGTATAAAAAACTTCGCTTGTTATTTCCAATTCTTCAGTTAGTGGTAACTTGCAATAACTTATAACCGTAAAACTACCAAACGTGCCGATTATGAAAGCAACTAAACATACTAAAAATCTTTTCATTATACGTCTTCTCCTTCTGTACTATTTGCCGAAACCACTTCTTCGGTTTCACTAGCCTCAACCACTGTAACTAATCTTATTTTTTGAACTTTAAAAATTGAACCATATTTGAGCTCTGTTGTATAATAAGTAATGTAATGCGTCCCAATTACATCTGAATAAAAATTGCCTTCCTCATCAATTTTCATATCGGTATCAATCTTTACTTCATTTGATATATCCTTACCAAATGCAACAATTTTAACTCCATCGTCGGTATATTTTTCTGAAGTGGTAATAATAAGTTCATCTTTTCCAACCAACTCGAAATTATCATTTTTACAGATTAAAAAGAATGAACCAAGCCCTACACCTATACCAAAGATAAGAACCAAAATTGCAACTAGCCAGCCTTTAGCACCAATACCTTTAACCGCTTTCTTTGCTTTGTTTATTTGACGCTTTTTAGGTTTTTTATATGTATAATCGTCATCTCCGCTAGGAAAGTTTACACTTGCTCTATGCGTAGACTTTTTAACAGTTTGCCCTGCCATAATTTTCTCCTTTGTAAATTATATTTTATACTACAATAGTTTAGCACATAAACGCCTTCTTTCAAAATGAATAGTTAAATTTTTTAACTAATTTTTAAGTTGTAACAATTTTAATAAATTTACTATTTGTATATTGAAAACATTTTAAATACAGCAATAATAATATAAACCAAACTAAGAAGCCTATAAAAAACTGACACCCGACTTTCAAAAAGTATATCAATTTTGTTGACAATAAACTAATTGTGTGCTATATTATAAAAGTAAACTATTTATAGGGGAATAGCGCAATTGGTAGCGTAGCGGTCTCCAAAACCGTCGGCTGGGGGTTCGAGTCCCTCTTCCCCTGCCAAATTACCTAAACACATATTTGTGTTTAGGTTTTATTTTTTATAATTTCTTACAACATTTTGCTACGAATACATTTTATATAAACTATTTTCAATTATTACCACATACAAATTAAAACTAATAATAAATTTGATTACACTACCATTATTATTAACTTGGTATCATAATCACTATTTTCGTATTAAATATTTAAGGGAAAGCTTAATAATTTTTAATTAAATTCATTATTAGTTATTGAAATTATCTATTATAAATTAGGTCACCTGCTTCCACTTATTCTATTTATCAAATGGAAGTACAAAACGAATAATTAAACTTTAATTTAGTTTGCTTTTAAACCAGCAAATATGTTATACTAAAACAAAAAGGGTAATGCTATGAATATTAATGATATAAACGAATACCGCAATAAATTAATTAAATTTTTGGATAGTGATACTTTTAATTCATTATTAAAAGATGTTACTGATAGTTCATTTCAACACTACCTAGATTACTTTATAGATTTTGTTAAAAGTGGCAAATGTATGCGAGGTTTTCTAGTAAAACTAGGTTATGATATTGCAACAAATTTTGAGAATACAAAAGAAACCAACGACATCTTGATAGCTTCACTTTGTTACGAAATTTTTGAAACAGCAATACTAGCCCATGATGATATTATAGATAATAGCCCGCTAAGAAGAAATCGAGATAGTATGTTTATTGCGCTCGGAAACAATCATACTGGGCTTTCCCGTGCTATTTGTATGGGTGACTATGGAATAATGCTTTCAAGTTTTTTAATTCAATTTACATCTTTTAATAACGAAACAAAGCTAAAAGCTATGGCAACACAAAGTGAAGTCTACTTAAAAACGGTCATTGGCGAACTTAAAGATGTAGACATCACAAATGAAAAGCAATTTAACAGAAAAAATATAATGGATATGTATTATTATAAAACGGCATTATATTCAATAATTGGTCCATTATGTTTTGGTGCAACCCTTGGAAATGCATCCGACAACTTAATACAATCGTTGTATGAAATAGGAAAATATTTAGGATATTCATACCAAATTAAAGATGACTTACTCGGAATTTTTAGCGAATTTAAAGATACCGGCAAAACCACAATGTCAGATATAAACGAAGGTAAATCAACTATTATTGCATCCATATTTATGGACATTGCAACAAATGAAGATAAAGTATTGTTTTTGGCAAGTTATGGGAAAGGCGAAAGCACCACAACTGAAAATATATTAAATGTAATTAGGTTATTTGAAAAATACGATGTAAAGCAAAAGTGCGAAGAAATATTAAAGGAAAATATTGAAACGGCATATAAAAAAATAAAAAACAGCAACATCACTTCTAAAACTCAAAACGAACTGTCAAACTTCGCCACATATCTATTTAATCGAAAAAAATAGTTAAATAAAACAAAAGGACTTTTATAAAAATAAAGTCCTTTTTGTTTACAATTTTATTTAATTAAATTGGTTATATTAGGTTGCGTAATCTACGCTTCTAACTTCCCTAATAATATTAACTTTAATTTGACCTGGATAATCTAATTCAGATTCAATCTTACGTGCAATTTCTTTTGCTAAAATTACAATTCCATCATCATTTACTTCATCTGGGTTAACTGCAACTCTAATTTCACGACCAGCTTGAATAGCATAGCAACTTTGAACACCCTTAAAGCTTGTAGCAATAGACTCCAATTTTTCAAGTCTTTTAATATAAGTTTCAAGCGATTCTCTTCTTGCTCCTGGTCTTGATGAAGATATGGCATCGGCAACTTGAACTATCATAGCTTCAATAGATTTATATTCTACATCGCCGTGATGTGCTTCAATACAATGTATTACCGCATCACTCTCTTTATATTTTTTAGCAAGATCTACACCTATCGTTACGTGTGTGCCTTCTACTTCAAAGTCCATTGCTTTACCTATATCGTGCAATAGCCCAGCCCTTTTGCAAATAGCAACATCTGCACCAAGTTCGCCCGCTATTAATCCTGCTATATAACTCGTTTCTAGTGAGTGCTGTAATACATTTTGCCCATAACTAGTTCTATATTTTAATCTACCTAATATTTTAACTAATTCTGGGTTGATGCCAAACACGCCCGCATCAAATGTAGCATTTTCGCCAGCTTCTGCAATTGTCTTTTCTAGGTCACGTTTAACCTTATCAACGATTTCTTCTATTCTACCTGGGTGAATTCTTCCATCAGATGTTAATCTTTCAAGTGTTTGACGAGCCACTTCTCTTCTAATTGGGTCAAAGCAACTAATGATAACTGCTTCTGGGGTATCATCAACAATTAAATCAACACCCGTAGCTGTTTCAATCGCTCTAATATTTCTACCTTCTCGACCAATAATTCTACCCTTCATTTCATCGTTTGGAATAGACACTGCACTAACTGTGCACTCAACCGTATGATCGGTAGCGCACCTTTGTATTGCCTGCATTACAATTTCTTTAGCGTTTCTATCAGCTTCATCTCTTGCTTCTTGGTCTAATTTTTTAACTAAAATACCCGCCTCTTTTCTAGCATCTTCTTCTATAGATTTAACAAGTTCTGCTTTTGCATCAACTCTGCTTAAACCTGCGACTCTTTCTAACTCTTTAGAAATTTCTTCGCTTCTTCTATCTAGTTCTTGTTTCGAATTTTCAATCTCTAGAGTTTTTCTTTCTAATGTTTCTTTTTGTTGGTCTAAAATTTCGCTTTTTTTGTCTAGCGACTCTTCTTTTTTATCTAGTAATTCTTCTTTTGAACGAAGCCTATTCTCAAGTTTTGTAGTCTCAACTCTTCGTTCCTTTAATTCATCTTCAACTTCATTTTTTAGTTTAATTGCCTCTTCTCTAGCTTCAATAAGTGCTTCTTTTTTTAGCACTTTTACTTCATTATTGGCATCTTCAATAATCTGCATAGATTTGGCTTTAGCATCTTCTAACTTCTTTGATTTAATTACATTGGTAAAATAATATCCACCAACCGAACCACAGCCTAAAGCAATTACGCCAATAATGACAACCATCCATGTTGCCATAGTGTTAAATCTCCTTTTTTAGTGTTTGCCTTTGGTCTTCACCAAAATATATACCGTTTGATAAAAATCAATAATCGACTAATATTAGTTTAACACTATTTAATTAAAATTGTCAAGTTAATATGAATATTAATTTTATTCTATAGAAATAATATCTATCCCCGTACCGCATATGTTTTTAACTATAATTTCATGGTACTTCGGTCTACTTTTTAGAACAATTCCCGAAAGATAGTCCATACATTCCATAATTTTCGCTTTAGGAATTTGACCATTTGTTTTTACTTGAATTACCGAACCATCTGCAACTTTTATAAGACTAGAAACACTTCTAACTGGGTTAGTTAATTCACTCTTGGCGTATTGTTCACCTCTAATACAATTATTGCCCGAAACCGAGATGTTTTCGCCTTCTATTTTTACGGTTAATTCACACCCTAACGGACACATAATACAATTAAACTTTTTTTCCATTAATTTGCCCCCTCTACAACCACTTGGATATCTGTTTTAACATTCGCCTTTTCGAACTCAATAGACTGCATTTCGCCCGCATTTGCACATAACACAAACTTTTTACTTAGAACATTTCCATTACTATCCAATACTTGCAAATTTGTTTTTGTAAACTTTCCCGTAACTCTAAAGAGAATTTCAACCTTTCCAACCCCTTCAAAAAAACTGTTTGGCATAGTGTATCTTACACCTTTCCCAGCACTAATTTGGTGCTCGGTGCTATAAATCAATTTACCCTTTGAATACTCGCTTGCTTGAACGCCCGTTTTTTTACTCTCTTTTGTAACAAAATCTACAAGGTCATGTACATGTAACCCATTTCCGCAAGCAAAAACGCCTTTTACGCTAGTTTCATAATACTCGTTAACTAAATAACTTCCTGTTTTAGGGTTTATTTTTGCGTCTGGTAAAAGTGTTGTTTCTGGTATTAAGCCAACACTTAAAACCAAACCATCGCAAGATACTGTTCTTTTGGTACTTTCTATTACTTGCAACTTTTCATCTACATTAGCAATTACTACACCAGTAATTTTTGGATAACCCAAAACTTCTACTACTGTAGTATTTAAATATAATGGAATATTGTAGTCAACTAAACATTGCGATATATTTCTTTTCAATCCACTTGTAGTACTCATAAGTTCTAATACCATTTGAGGTTTAGCACCTTCTAAGGTGAGTCTTCGTGCCATTATAAGACCTATATCTCCACTTCCTAAAATAATAGGATTTTTACAAGGAAGTTTACCATACATATTTACCCATTTTTGAACTTGTCCAGCCGTCCAAACCCCACTAGGTCTTTCTCCATTCATTGAAATAGCACCAGCGGTACGTTCTCTACACCCTACACTTAAAATAATAGCCCCACATTTTATTGTTTCAATGCCATTAGAATTTTTTATAATTACTTCATTTGGTTTTATCCTAACAACAAAACTAGATAGATATACTTCCACACCAGTTTTTTCAAGTTCTTCAATGAACCTATGAGCATATTCAGGTCCAGTCATCTCTTCCCCAAAATAGTGCAAACCAAACCCTGAATGAATGCATTGTTTTAATATACCACCCAGCTTGTTTTCTCTTTCTATAAGTGCTACACTAGAACCATTTTTATACGCTTCTATAGCACTTGCCATACCACTAGGCCCACCACCAATTACTACAACATCAAATTTTTTAATCTTTACCATTTGATTATTTTTTCTCCTTTGGTTTTATATCGCTTTCTAAAATTTTTGAACCTATTGCATCTTTTTCTACACTCTCGAATGTAGTATTGTTTAGTTTTGCTAGTTGCTCCATAACTCTAAAAATGCAAAAACCGCTTTGACATCTTCCCATACCTGCTCTAGTTCTTCTCTTTACAGCATCTACTGTAGTTGCACCAAGCGGAGATGATATACAATCTTCTATTTCTCCTAGAGAAATTTCCTCACACTTACAAACAATTTCTCCATAATGTGGATTTTGTTTTATTAGTTTATCTTGCTTTTCTATTGGTAGGTCCTTTACCCTTACTTTTTTAGGAAGCACCTTAAGTTTTGACATTTCTTTTTTAGTATCTAACCCTATAAGTTCTGCAACCATTTCTGCTATCGCTGGAGCCGATGATAATCCCGGAGAACATATACCCGCAAGATTAATAACGTTAGTTTTCTTTTTACTTCTCTCTATTATGAAGTCGTCGCCAACCACACTTCTAACGCCACTAAATACCCTAATATTCGCCTTTAATGGAAGTGCTGGCATTTCTGCTAATGCTTTTTGTCTGACCTCGTTTAGACCATTTTTTGTCGTTAAAGTAGAAGTATCGCTAATATAAGATGTTGGACCTACTAAAATATTCCCACTTGCCGTATTGGTTATTAAAATCCCCTTAGACTCTTTAGTTGGAAGTGGGAAAATAGTATGTGTGCAATATTTTAAATTTCCTTTATCTAAAACAAAATATTCGCCCCTTCTATATTGTATTGGATATTCTTCAGTGCCCAATACACAAGACACTTCATTATACCCTGCACCCGCAGAATTAATTATCCATTTTGTCTGAATAGTTTCGCCATTACTTAAAGTAACAATATATAAATTATTTTCTTCTACAACTTTTGTTATAGTTGTTCGAAGTTTTACAACTGCACCATTTATAATTGCTTCTTCTGCAAAGGCAACACTAAGTTCATATGATGACACTATCATACCATTTTTAGCATATAATGCATATTTGATTGTGTCGCTTAAATAAGGTTCTTCCTTATGTAGTTTTTCGCCATCAATAATTTTTAAGTCCTTAACTCCGTTTGCGACACCTTTGTTGTATAGTTCTTTTATTTTTTCTAAATCATTTCCAACAACCAAATGCCCATTCACTTTATATTCTACATTTAGCCTATCTAAAATTTTAGGGTACATATTAAAACCCTTTACATTTAGTTTTGCTTTTAGAGTGTTTGGCTTGCAATCTAAACCGGTGTGAATTATCCCACTATTCGCTTTACTTGCACCCATACCAACATCACTATTTTTTTCTATTAAACAAGCTTTACCGCCAAGTCTTGTTAGTTTATTTAAAATACTCGTGCCAACTACTCCACCGCCAATTATTAAATAGTCAAAATTTTCCAATCGTTTGTACTCCTTAATAAAGTTTATCTTAATATTATTATATCATAAATAATCATTTTAACAAATTTTTTAAGGGTGTAACGAAATTTTTAAAAAAGAAAAACTCTGCATAAAATATGCAAAGTCTTTATTTAATCTTATTTTAATGTATTTATAAGGTGAATTATTTAAAAAGCTACTTTATCAATTTTGAATTGTGTTTATTTTGTTTTGATTTTTTTACTTTTTTAGTGTTACCGAAATAATTCCAAGAATTGCGCCACCAATCATTCCAAGCAACGCATCATATAATAAACTAATATTTATAATCATCGCACCATTGAGCAACGAGAACACTAAAAAACATAATAAAATATATACCGCACCAAGTATTGCTCCTTTAACCGCACCCGACTTACCATCTTTAGTAACTATTAGTACACCTATTGATATACTTATAATTTTTATAATTATATTTGCAGGCATAATAACCGCATCTGACCAATCAAACCATTTTATTAGTAACGCAAACGCCAAAATCAACACAAGCGAGATAATTAATGCAACCCCTACGCCAACAAACATTTTAATAACATTTTTACCTTTGGTGTTTTCTGTATATGTACTTGTATTACTCATAATCTTCACGCTTCCTTTTAAATCTATTATATTTTATGAGTATACAAATAACTTTATGATTAATTTTTAGCAAACAAAAAAAGGTAGCACATCTAATTGCACTACCTTTAATTTGCTACTTTTTGTTCTTTTTCTTCTTTTCAGTTTTTGCTGGTTGTTCGGTTTGAGTTTCTTCTATAGTTGCTTCAACATCAAGTTCCGCACCATTGTTTTCTTCAATATCTTCAGCAAAATCTTCCATAATTTCAGCCTTGACTGCATTTGGATCTTCTTTTGGAACAACACCAGCAATAGCATCAATATTTACTTCTAAAGTAGACTTATTGTTCTTTTCGCCAGTTTCAATAACAATTGTCTTAATTCCAACAATTTCAGATACTCTTACAACTCTACCAATGATACCACTTGTAAGTTGAACAACATCTCCAACTTTTAAGTCGCCTTGCATTTGTCTAAATTGTTCCATTCTCTTTTTGTTATTTACAGAACTAAATATATAGAACGCAATTAGAGCAACAACCAAAACGCCACATAAAATTAAGTTACCTGCCTTGTTTCCTTCTAATAGTAAACTTTTCATATTTTTCTCCTTCAAAATTCATACCATAATTTTAACATACATCTATATATTATTGCAATAAAAAAATTGTTAAATTTTTTATAATTTTGACTTATCGTAACCCGTCTTTTTCAAATACTCATCTCTAAACTCTAATAGTCTATCTTCTCTAATAGCCTTTTTAATGTCTTCCATTAAGTGAGTTAAATAGTAAAGGTTATGATAAGATAACAAACTTGCACCTAGCATTTCTCCCGCATTCATCAAATGACGAAGATATGCTTTTGTGTAGTTTTTACATACATAACAATCACATTCTGGGTCTAGTGGAGAATGATCATCTTTATACATACCATTCTTTACAACAACTTTACCAACACTTGTAAACGCTGTACCATTTCGTGCTATCCTTGTAGGCAAAACACAATCGAACATATCAATTCCACGAATAACGCCTTCTACTATACAGTCCGGGCTACCAACACCCATTAAATATCTTGCCTTGTCCTCTGGATATTCCTTTTGAAGTAATGACAATATATCATACATAACAGGTTTTGGTTCTCCAACACTAAGTCCACCTATAGCAAGACCTACTTTAGCATACTTTTTGCATTCTCTTAAACTCTCTAATCTTAAGTCCTTATACATATTGCCTTGCACAATTGGGAACAACATTTGCTTTGGGTTCTTTTGATAATCAAAACATCTTTTTAACCACTGGTGAGTTCTATCCATTGCAAGTTTCGCTTGATTATAATTTGCTTTTGGGTCAGAACATACATCAAATGCCATAACTATATCAGAGCCCAATATATTTTGTATCTCTATAGACTTTTCGGGAGTAAAAAAATGTTTTGAGCCATCTAAGTGAGATGCGAACTCCACACCATTATCGGATATCTTATTTAACTTAGATAATGAGAATACTTGAAATCCTCCGCTATCCGTTAAAATAGGTTTGTCCCAATTCATAAACTTATGAAGTCCGCCAGCGTGTTGAATTATTTCAGTACCTGGACGCATATATAAGTGATACGTATTAGATAGTATAATTTGTGCACCTAATTCTTTAACTTGCTCAGGAGTTAACCCCTTTACTGTTGCTTGAGTACCAACTGGCATAAAGACAGGTGTTTCTATAACCCCATGCGGTGTTTTTAATTCGCCAATTCTTGCTCCCGTTGACGAAGTACATTTAACTTTAAATTCAAAATTTTCTTCCATTCATTTCTCCTATTATTGAGTTTTCTTAACCATTAGTTTATAAACATACAATCACCAAAACTAAAGAAACGATATTTTTCCTTTATGGCTAAATCATAGCACTTAAATAATTCCTCTTTACCAATTAACGAAGACACCAACATTAATAATGTACTCTCTGGTAAATGAAAGTTCGTAATTAAACTATCTATTGCTTTAAATTTGTATGGCGGATATATAAATATTTGAGTTGAGCCATGTCCTGCATGAACAACACCATTTTCATCCGTAACCGTTTCAAGTGTTCTAACCGATGTCGTACCAACCGCAATTATGCGTTTTCCTTCGGCTTTTGCCTTTGTTAAACGTTTTGCTGTTTCTTCATCTACAAAATATTCTTCGCTATGCATTATATGATTTTCTACATTATCTACCTTTACCGGTCTAAATGTTCCAAGACCTACATGCAAAACTACTTCTTCACATTCTACACCTTTAGCCTTTATTCTTTCTATTAGTTCATTTGTAAAATGTAATCCAGCAGTTGGTGCAGCAGATGAACCTTCTTCCTTAGCGTACACCGTTTGGTAACGAGATTTATCCTTTAGTTTTTCCGTTATGTATGGTGGAAGTGGCATTTCTCCAATTCTATCAAATTCCGCTTCTACAGGGGCACCATTTTTAACCGTAAAGTTTAGAACTCTTTCCCCCGTTTCGGTAATAGATAAAACCTTTGCATTAAGATTATCACTAAATACAATTTCCACGCCCTCTTTAAACTTTTTGCCAGGTTTTACAAGACAAACATATTGCGTCAAATCAATTTTCTTTAATAGTAATATTTCTACAACTTCATCGGGTTTTCCGACTCTATGACCATATATTCTTGCAGGGATAACCTTGCTTCTATTAAATACTAAAACATCATTTGGCGTTAAATAGTCTATTATATCCCTAAATACTTTATGCTCTATTGTTTTATCCTTTTGATTATATACCATCATTCTTGAACTATCTCTTGGGTTTACTGGAGTCTGAGCAATTAGTTCTTCGGGTAAATTGTAATTAAAATCACTTGTTTTCATTTTTCTTCCTTTATATAAATACTTAAAATAGAACTATATTTTAAATTGTTAATTTTATCTTTAATAAACCGCTATATTATACAATAACTTTAAAATAAAAGCAACACTAGTGGTAAATTAAACCCGCTATAATTTTAGCGAGTTTATTACAATTAAATTATTTTCCTATTGGTGTAGGTGGAGTATACTTAACTCCCATATGGGTATATGCTGGTTCCAATGCAATTCTACCCCTTGGAGTCCTTGCAATAAAGCCCAATTGCATCAAAAAAGGTTCATACACGTCTTCAATAGTTGCCGGCTCTTCACCAGTAAATGCAGATAATGTATCAAGCCCAACTGGCCCGCCGTTAAATTTATTAATTATTGCATCTAACATTCTGCGGTCTACGAAATCTAAACCTATATCATCAATTTCCATTCTATCTAGTGCGTGCTTTGCTATATCCTTTGTTATAGTATCCGCACCCTGAACTTCAGCAAAATCACGAACTCTTTTTAATACTCTATTAGCAATTCTTGGAGTTCCGCGACTTCGTCCCGCGATCTCATTTGCAGCGTCTTCATTTATCTTAATATTTAATAAACCAGCCGACCTTTTTACTATAGTAGTAAGTTCTTCGGGTGAATACAACTCTAGTCTGCACATTACACCAAATCTATCACGCAACGGACTAGAAAGCATACCCGCTTTTGTAGTTGCTCCAATTAGTGTAAAATGTGGCAAGTTAAGTCGCATACTTCTGGCACTTGGACCTTTACCGATTATAAAATCAAGCGCAAAGTCTTCCATAGCGGGGTAAAGAATTTCTTCTACCGAATGGTTAAGTCTATGAATTTCATCAATAAACAAAACATCATTCTCGTTTAAGTTTGTTAAAATGGCAGCAAGGTCACCAGCCTTTTCTATTGCTGGTCCAGATGTTAAACGTAATTGCACACCAAGTTCATTTGCAATTACATTACTAAGTGTGGTTTTTCCAAGTCCTGGAGGTCCATATAATAAGACATGGTCAAGACTCTCTTTACGCTTTTTTGCCGCTTGAATATATACATTAAGATTTTCCTTTACCTTATCTTGTCCTACATATTCAGCCATAGTTTTAGGTCTTAGACTAACTTCGGTATCTATATCTTCACTGATCATATTGCTAGATATAAATCTCTCTGCATCTTCAAAATCTTTCATAATTTCTCCTTGTATTTTTGAGTAATTTAAAACTATTATTTATCAATATAAAAATTATTATAAAGTTATTATTTTGCCATATTTTTTAAGCACTTCTTAATTAGGTCTTCGGCGGTCATTTCAGGTTCAGCTACCTTTTGAACTAGTTTTAATGCGTCAGCATTAGATAGTCCAAGACTTTGCAATGCAACACAAGCATCTTCTACCGCTTGACCATCTACATTAAGTGCATTATTTTGTATACCCTTAATTTGACCATGGTCAATTTTACCGACTTTTTCACGCAATTCTACAATTATCTTTTCGGCAGTCTTTTTGCCAAGTCCCTTTACTTTACTTAAAGTCGTTATATCGCTAGTTGCAATAGACAAGCATAAGTCGGTTGTAGAAATACTAGATAGCACCATAACTGCAACCTTTGGACCAACGCCAGATACCGAAATTAATTTTAAAAACATCTCTTTTTCAGTACGGTCTGCAAACCCATAAAGCGTTACTGCGTCTTCTCTAACTGCAAGATATGTAGGAATGTTTACTTCGCCATCCATTGCAGTAAATTTAAAAACAGCATTCATTGTTGCCGTCATTTCATATCCTACACCTTGCACATCTATTGCAAGATAATTTTCTCCACTATCTACTATTGTTCCTCTTAAAAAAGATATCATTATTTTTCTCCGTTTCTTTCTCGTTAATCTATTTATAAATTGTGATTAATTATATTTTAATTCTCACAATAAGTAAGTTTAAATTACTTTAGTGTAATGGGCTATATTTTCTATTTGTCCAGTTACCAGTAGTTAAAGTATCCATAGCAGACCCCGCCATTGTCTTATTCGTTTGTGCGTGACAAAGTGCGGCAGCTAAAGCATCGGCTGCATCATCTGGTTTTGGTATACTTTTTAAATTAAGCATTGCAGTAGTCATATATTGAACTTGCTTTTTATCCGCTCTACCATTACCAGTTATCGCCTGCTTAATTTGAAGAGGAGTGTATTCATACAATGCACCCAACTTTTCAACAGCCGTACAAAGTATTACTCCACGAGCTTCTGCAACTTTTATGCCAGTTGTAATGTTATCATTAAAAAACAACTCTTCTATTGCTATTTCATCTGGTTTATATTTTTCTATAAGGTGATTCATTCCGTCTTTAATAATTTTAAGCCTTAAAGGAAAATTCTCTTCCTTTGGAGTTTCAATGGTTCCGTATGCTATAACACGACAATTGTTCTTCTCGTTTTTCTCTATAACTCCATAACCAACTATTGCATAACCTGGGTCAATACCTAAAATAATCACAACAACTCACATTTCTCCTTATGCACTTAATTTTATACTTTTAGATAGATTTTGTCAACACAATTAGTAAGCTCGAAAGTTTAAATTAATAAAAAAGGGCAAAGTGTTCACTTTGCCAATTTTTGAGTTTTTTACCAAATTATATTGAAAGTTTTATTCTGAAACTTCCATTGGTTTTTCTTTATTTTTTACAAATAATCGTAGAAAAACACTTACCGCCTTTGGGGCTTTAATGCAACAAATTGTCATAACATAATCTCCTTTATTGCACTATATGTAATTAATTGAATTAGTGACAAAATTATTAGTTAAAGACAATCTTTTTATATAATTCGCCATATGAATTTAATGCTCTATTTAGTATTTCGGTTTTCTCATCATCTGGTAAAACCTTCCACAATTCTTTCGCTTTATCAAATGCTTCCATTGAAAAATTAACATTTAAAAACAATTCTTCTACTCCGTGTTGAGAAGTTCCATAAAGAGAACCCGCACCCCTTAATTTTAAGTCTTCTTCGGCAATTTTTAGCCCGTTATTGTTTGTTTTTAATACCTTTAATCGTTCCTTTGATAATTCATTTACGTTATCACTTATTAAAAAGCAATATCCCTCCGCACCATCTCTTCCAACTCTTCCACGAAGTTGATGTAGTGTTGCAAGTCCAAACCTATCAGCGTTATATATTACCATCATATTTGCTTTGTGTACATCAATTCCAACTTCTATAACAGTTGTTGCAACTAACACCTTTTTTGTGTCGTCATCTCTAAATATTTCTAATGCTTTGCTTGCCTTTTTTCTGTCCATTTTACCATTAACTTCTAAAATTTCATCCGAAGAAAATATCTTATTCTCAACTAAATATTTAACGATAGACTTAGTGCTTGCAAGTTTTTCGGTTTCATCTTCCACAATTTTTGGCACAACAACAAAGCATTTTCGATTGGTCTTATTGATCTCGTCCACTAAAAAATGCCACATATCTAACACCTTTTTGCTAGATAAGATATTCGTTTTTATGTGACTTTCTCCACTTGGTCTTGCATTAATAACACTTGTTTTTAAACCGCCAAATAGCACAAGTGACAAACTTCTAGGAATTGGTGTTGCACTCATAACAATCTGGTCTGCTGGATATTTGCTAGCAAGTTTGCCTCTTTGAGCTACTCCAAACCTATGTTGTTCATCGGTTATAACTAACGCCAAATTGTTAAATTCCACTTCATCACTTAAAACCGAATGGGTTGCAATAATTACCTTATATAAGCCCGTTTTTATACCATTTAAAATTGTTTTTCTTTCAATAGACTTTAACCCAGAATGCAAGTAGCAAACATTATCGCCAAATATTTTTTTAGCATTTTGGTAGTGTTGAGCACCTAAAACATCGGTAGGACAAAGCATAACGGCCTGAAACCCACTATTTATGCACTTAAAAATACTAGCAAACGCAACCATTGTTTTTCCGCTACCAACATCACCAAGAATTAATCTATTCATAGTAAAAACACTATCCATATCGTCATAAACATCTTTTATTGCATTCTTTTGGTCGGTAGTTAAAGTAAACGGCAATAGTTTTTCGAAATCTGAAATTGAAACATTTTTAAAACTCAAAACTCTTTTACTTTTATGTTCAGTTAAAAATTTTTCTAATGCTACAAAATTTAGCAATTCTTCTACATTCAATCTAAATTTTGCTTCTTCAATTTTTTCTATACTAGTTGGAAAATGCACTTCGTGATAAGCGGTCATCTTATTCATAAGCCCAACTGAATTATCCTTTGCATCCGTTTCTTCGATATTTTCCAATATCTGTTTTATTGCTTTTTTGATAGTTAGCGACGAAACATTATCAATAGGCTTATAACACGGCATTATCTTTTCGTTTGCCTTAGATAACGGAAAGTATGATTGTATCACTAATTGATGTTTATTATTTAACTTTCCTATTAAATAATATAGACCATCAAATTCAATATTATTTTTCATAAATGGTTGATTATACCAAACCGCATTAAAACTTTCGCCAGTAGTTGCATCCTTAAATCCTACAACACAATAGTTTAACCCTTTTAAAAACACACATTTAGGCTCTACAACAACCCTTCCACACACTAATAGTTGAGCATCTGAATTTTTGTTAAATGTGTTAATTTCGGTAAAATTGTAATACTTATATGGCAAATAATTTAATAAATCGGTATCCGTTTTTATACCCGCACTCTCAAGCGTTTCTAATCTTTTTGACCCAAACCCATAAATATCTTGTAATTCCATATTATGTATTTTAACACAATTGCTATTACTAGACAAGCAAAAAAAACATAAAGAAAAAGCCCTTATACCAAAAGTATAAAGACTTTTAAAAATTATTCTAATGAAATCATATAATAATACAAAGGTTGTCCACCAAAATGGCAATCAACTTCAACATCTGGGTACTTAATTGCAAGTTCTTCAGCAAGTTTGGTAGCTTCTGCTTCTTGCACTTCTGAACCAAAGAATAAAGTTACTGTCATAACATTTTCATTTATTAGTTTATCTACTACTTCGGTTGCAACGGCGTTAATTTCTTCGCCCTTAGCAATAATGTTTTTGTTATCCAAACCAATAATATCGCCTTCTTTTAGTTTAAATCCGTCTATATGAGTAGAACGAACAGCGTATGTTACAGAACCAGTCAAAACGGTATCTATTGAAGTTGTCATATTTTTAAGGTTGGTATCTACGCTATCATCTGGATTTAAGTTAATAGCAGCGGTAATACCTTGAGGAACGGAAGTTGTAGGAACTACAACAATATTTCTTCTAGAAAGGTCTTTTGCAAGTTCGGCTGCTAAGATAATGTTTTTATTGTTTGGCAATATAAATACCGTTTCAGCCATAACCTTATCAGCAGCTGCTGCGATATCTTCAGCACTAGGGTTCATCGTTTGACCACCCTCAATAACATAGTCAACATTTAAGTCTTTGAATATTGCAGAAAGTCCTTCACCAGCACATATTGCAACCATACCTATTGGTTTTAATTCTTCTGGTTGTTGTTGCTTGTTTTTAAGCGACCTAAATTGTTCTAGCATATTTTCAATCTTAATTGTATCAACTTCACCTAATTGAAGAGCCTTTGTTAGTGCAACACCTGGCTCGTTTGTATGAACGTGTACATGTACGCCGTTTAAATCGCCAATACAAATTACACTATCACCTAACTCCATTAAACTTTCTCTAAGTTTATCAATGTCGGCTTCGGTTGTTTTGCTCTTTATATTTATTATCCAAAATTCGGTACAATAAGCAAATTCTATATCTGCTAGGTCATTATAATCTACATTTGCATTTTTAAATGGGTCGCTATCTGCAACTTTATCTGAGCTTTCAAAATCTATAATAGCATCAACTTCATTACCTGAAAGCATTTGATAAAAACCGGTAAGTATTACAAGTAAACCTCTACCACCAGCATCTACAACGCCAGCCTTTTTAAGAACTGGTAACATTTCTGGAGTTTGTTTTAAAACTTCTTCGCCCGCTTCAAGCGTGTGTTGTAAAAATTCTGAAAGTTCGGTATACTTCTTTGCTATTTCTACCGATTGTTCGCTCATTAAGCGGATAACGGTTAAAATGGTGCCTTCCTTAGGTTTTGTTACTGCACCATAAGCAACGTTAGAGCCTTCTTTTAAAGCCTTTGCAAATGCTTTAGTCGTAATATTTTTTTCATGAGCAAGAACGGTAGTAAAGCCTTTTAATATTTGAGATAAGATAACCCCCGAATTACCTCTAGCACCTTTTAGTGCGCCCTTTGCTATTGCACTACACAATGGTTCTAAGTCGTTACTTGTAACCATATTAAGTTCTTTTACTGCACTTCTCATAGTAAGTGACATATTTGTTCCCGTATCTCCATCTGGAACTGGGAACACGTTTAACGAGTCTACATACTCTTTATTCTTTTCTAAATAGTTGGCACCGCTTATTATCATTTTTCTAAATACAGCACCAGTTATTGTCTTTGCCATTTATAAATCTCTCCTGTAATACCTACACCTTACTGATTAGCGTAACAACGCAATAATTATACCTTAACACCTACAACATTGATGTTAATAGCATCAACTATCATACCAGTAAACTGTTCTACATTATACTTTACAGATCGACGAACAGACTCAGCTACCGCATTCATACTAACACCGTACTTTAAAATTATATCCAAATCTATGTGGATTCTGTCTCCGATTGTAAGAATCTTTATACCACGAGATTTTGAGCGTTTTTTAAACAATTCACGCATATTTTCAAATACACTTCTTGCAACTAAATCAACAACGCCATAACAATCAAGTGCGGTATGCCCCACAACTAATGCAATAGACTCATCAGATATATTAATTACACCATTGGAATTTTCCGTAGAAACTGCCACAAAATCTCTCCTATACTAATATTTTTAATGAGCCTACTCGCCCATTAAATCATTTACTATTTTACAACAACTTATCCAAATAATCAAGGTTTTTTTATAATTATATGTTAAATTTTCCTTTTTTAATAAAATTTATAAAAAAGGGTTGCAAAATATTGCAATGTGTGATAAAATCATCTACGATATTTAGTTAGGAGGAAAATTAATGAGCCGAGTTTGTTCTATTTGTGGTAAAGGTAAAATGACTGGTAACAATGTTAGCCATTCAAATGTTAAGACAAAAAGAGTAACCAACCCTAACATCCAAAAAGTTCAAGTGGAAGTTGATGGTAAAGTTCAAAAAGCCTATGTTTGCACCAAGTGCATGAAAGGCGAAAAAAATAACTAACCTACCTTAAAAATAAATTACACCGGTATTGAGTTTCAATACTGGTGTTTTTTTATTTCGTATTTAAGTAAATTTTAATTATCTATCGTCTTTTAGGTCTAGCCTTATTCAGCAATTTTATCAAGTTATATGTTATATTTATTTTACTAAACCAAAATTCATTATAAATGTTTTAGTTCGGCCGTTATTTTTCCATTTTTAATTTCTATAACTGCATAACTCCCATTTGCAATACTTCCACCATTTACCAAAACAATTCCATCTTCTTGTATAACCGAAGCGGTATGAGTATGTCCATATAAAACCAATTTACAATCGTCAAGTTTTGCTTCTTTTATTAAGCCAAATGGGCTATACTTTACTAAAAACTTATGACCATGCGTTATAAGTGTTCTAACCCCTTCAAACTCTTTGATAACTGTTAACGGGTAATCATTGTAAAAAATATCGCAATTACCTTCTACCTTTATGCATTTATCATCGTCAATAAAGTCTACATCCCTTATTCCGTCACCAGCAAACACAATCTTGTCGTAATTTTCTTTATCTTGTAAATCTAAAATATTTTGATAGTGACCATGGGAATCACTAATTAGTACTATTCGCATTATGAAATCTCCCGTACTTAAAAACAGATTAGTCGGTATCAACTAATCTGTAATTCATTTTATATATCTGCATTATGATATACATTTTGTACATCGTCTAGTTCTTCTAGTGCGTCAATAAGATTTTCAATCTTTTCAACTTGGTTTTCTTCTGGAACAATGTAGTTATTTGCAACCATTTCGCTTTCGGCTTGCATAAGTTCTATACCTGCATTTTTGAATGCTTCTTCTACACTTCTTAACTTGCTAGGTTCGGTGTATACAATAAAGCTATCGTCCTCGGTTACAACATCATCGGCTCCGCCGTCTATTGCAATTTCAAAAATACGGTCTTCGGTTAATCCGTCCTTCTTTTCAATTATAATGACACCCTTTCTATCAAACATAAACGATACGCTACCGGTTGTGCCAAGGCTACCACCAGACTTATCAAATAAGTGACGAACATCGCCCGCTGTTCTATTTTTATTGTCTGTTAAACATTCTACAATAAAAGCGACACCGGCTGGCCCATAACCTTCATAAACCATATCGGTATAGTTTACTGTATCAATTTCGCCACTAGCCTTTTTGATACTTCTTTGAATATTATCATTTGGCATATTATTAGACTTTGCTTTTGAGATAATATCGGCAAGTTTTGAGTTTGTATTTGGGTCTGCACCACCAGTTTTTACAGCTACCGCAATTTCTCTACCTATCTTTGTGAAAATTTTTGCTCTTGCTGCATCTGCTTTATCCTTAGTTTTTTTAATGTTATGAAACTTTGAATGTCCGCTCATAAAATATTCTCCTTAAAAATAATGTACTTATAATATTCAGTTGGTTAATTTGTGGTCATACTTTTACGCTATTATACCATAAAAACTTCCCACAACCTAACCAAATGAATATATTTTTTTAATTAATAGAATTTTATTTATTTGAAAGTATAAACATCAATACACTTGCACTAACGCCCGCATTTAGCGACTCTACCTTGCTACTCATTGGTATAGAAAGCGATAGATGTTTTTGTTCTCTAATTATAGCCCCTACTCCGTTACCTTCGTTTCCAATAATAAGGGCATACTTTTGTGGTAACTTCAACTCACTATCAAACACCGATTGTTTGCCGGCTTCTGCAATAACAATAGTTACTCCATTAGATTTTGCAAATTCAACAAATTCTAGATCTGACATATTGTAAAATCTTGGATAGAATATAGTACCACTTGCACTTCTAATAGTTTTATCATTATATGGATCCACGGAATCTATCAAAACTATATCTAAAAAGCCACTAGCAACCGCCGACCTTATAATTGTACCAAGGTTGCCTGGGTCTTGAAGATGATCAAGTACAAGCAAATTTTTTATACTACTAGCGTCTAGTGTATATTTTGGCATATTGCAAATAGACATAATATGCTGAGGTTCTATTGTGCTAGATAGATTTGTAAATAATTCGTGTTTTAAAACTATTATTTTTTCACTAAACCTTTGCATTATATCTTCGTACTTAGAAGTATAGTCCGCATCTATCAAGATATTTTCGACCAGTCCAGATATTTTTAAACTCTCTAAAACTACCTTTTCGCCCTCTAATTTGTACAAAGAGAATTGCTCTCGGTATTTTTTTACCGAGAGCGAACGAAATTTTTTTATTAGTGAATTTTCTTTACTTTCAATAAACTTCATAACTTCTCTATTAAGTATAAATTTAATTGATATTACTTAGCAAGTGCCTTCTTTGCGCTTTCGCAAATGCTAGCAAATGTAGCCTTGTCAGAAATTGCAATTTCAGCTAGTGACTTACGGTCTAGTTCAATACCAGCCTTTTTAACGCCGTCAATTAGTTTAGAATAACTTAAACCATTAACTCTTGCTTCTGCGTTAATTCTAGCAATCCATAGATTTCTAAATTCTCTCTTCTTGTTCTTTCTACCAACATAAGCATAAGTTCCAGACTTCATTAGTTGTTGCTTTGCTAATGTGTATAGTTTGCTCTTAGAACCACGGTAACCCTTGGCTGACTTAAATACTTTAACTCTCTTCTTGTGTGCGTTTACGCCTCTTTTAATTCTCATTTTCCTTTCCTCCTACTAGCCTTGATTTCCTACAAGTTTCTTGATAGCTTTTTCATTAGAATGATGAACATATCCACCCTTTCTAAGTTTTCTTGTTCTTTGTGTTTCTTTCTTTGTTAAGATGTGAGCCTTGTTTTGTTTTGCTCTCTTAATTTTGCCTGATGCTAAAATTGTAAATCTCTTCTTAGCGGCACTGTTGTTTTTCTGCTTTGGCATAGTACTTTCTCCTTAAAAATATATATTACTTAGATTTTTTCTTTGGCAATAATGTAACAACTACATTTCTGCCTTCAACTTTTGGTTCTTTGTCTTTATCGCCGACTTCACTTACAAGGTCACAAAATTGATTAACAATTTCAATTCCCTTTGCAGAATACGCTTGTTGACGACCACGCATACGAAGAACTACCTTAACTTTGTTTTCATCTGTTAAAAAGCGAATTGCGTGCTTTGCTTTAATTTCCATATCGTGAAGTTCAATTGTCATAGAAAGTTGAATTTCTTTAACTTCAATAACCTTTTGATTTTTCTTTAATTCACGAAGTTTCTTTGTTTGGTCAAATTTGTATTTGCCGTAGTCCATTATTCTGCATACTGGTGGTACAGCATTTGGTGAAATTTTGACTAAATCTAAATTACATTCGTCTGCTTTGCGATTTGCTTCGTCAGCACTCATTATTCCAAGTTGCTCGCCATTTGGTCCGATAACTCTTACTTCTCTATCGGTTATGTCACGATTAACTTCTGTTTCTATCTTAGCGATAATTCCATTCCTCCAAAAAATAAATTAGAGTGAAACCCAAAAGTTTCACTCTTACCATTTCAACATAACTCAACATTTTACAAATTGCTTTGCAAATGGAAATATATTGACCAACAAAAATATTTCATTCGGTTGGCGAGAAGAAACTTCTACTTGTTTTCACGTTTAATATATTATACTATTATTCCCAATTTGTCAAGCACTTTAAAACATTTTTTCTTAACTTTTCATAAAAAATTTACTGAAATTTCTTTCATATTTTTACATTATGAATTTTGATACTTTCTAAATTTATTAATAACGCATACTAAATTATCTCTATTCAGTACAAAACCCGTAGACTTTTCATTTTCCGTATATTTTGTTGCACCTAAATGAGAAAAAGTTTTTGTAGATAATAAATTTGTTTTGTTTATTTTAAAATAAATTTTATCGAATTGACTTAAATCTGAACATGTTACCAATGCTTTTATAATATAGAAAATAACTTTAGTCCCCTTACACCAATCTGCAAGTTCAAATTCGGAAACAAATAATTTTTTATCAATTTTAGAAAGTTCTACAAACCCACAAATCTTTCCATCTAAATAAGCTATGTAAAAATAATGATTTTGTACTCTTAATTGATTTAATAATCTATTGCACCATGTCAATTTATCTGCATCGGAAACCAAAATTCCAAGTTTTTTCATATTTGATGAAATAATATCATAAACTCGGTCTAATTCCATTGGTGATAAAGACAACTTTTTTATAATGCGAAACCCATTAATAAAATTATTATAAATGGCTTGTGAAAATTGGCAGTACCACTCGGGAGCAACTTCATAATTTCGATTTGTCAAATAAAATTTTGCTGGACAATATCTACATATCTTTAATAATTTACAATTGTCACACATATTAAAGTTGGAGCATTTCATTTCAAATATTTCATTTAATTTTCGGGCATATTTTTCTAAATTTTTATTTTCAGACATATTGCCCTCCTAGCAATAATTTTACATCGCCTATATTTTTCAAATTAAGATTTTTGAAAATAATCGCTTGGAATTTCAATTTGAGGATTTGTGTTATTTGATTGTTTTTTATTGCGGGAATTGGAAATTTCTGCGTTTTTTCGCTCCTTCCAACTTTCTGTTATGGTAGACTTTTTATCTCTTCTATACCATGTATCATACTCATCGTCTACTTCCTGTTCTCTACTTGTGTTACGAGCAACTTTGCTTTTGTCCGCACCCGGAATTTCCTTTTCGGAGCCTAACAATTTAATTACCTTTTTACCATTAATAATTTCTTCTTTTATATACAAATATCTTTTTATGCTCTTATCTTCCGCAACATTTTTTAATTCATAGGTAACACCTAAAACATAATCGCTAAAAGACTCAACTTGACCTGCGTAAATTTTTATAATTAACGCACCTTTATGATTTTTATCATTGCATTTTGGATCATTTAAAGTTACTACAAACCAACCATAATCGGAGTCGTCCTCAGAACCAAAAGCCTCCCCCTTTATGGAATCTCTTAAACCCAAAGTTAAGTTGCTTTTATCGTAAAAACCTCGTGTGGCGCTAGCCTTAAATTTTGTAAATAGGCCTCTTTCCATTTTATTAAAAATGTCATTTAATTTTTCATAAACATCTTTTTCTCTTGGTTTATCTTTTAAAGATTTATCTATCGCACATCTCTTGTTGTATTCCTTTAAATTTGCAAAGTGATTTTGGGCTATTTTTACCGCTATTGGGTTTGCCGACAAAAATAACATTGCCATCAAATCATTTATACCATTATCAGACATCTATTTTCCCCCTAGTATATTTAAAACTTAGTATATAGGTTATTTATTCTTGTTTTATTTAACTCGTCTAAACCTTCTAAAAAGTTTTTTATAGAAACCGCAACTGGTAAATCACTTTGGCGTGATACCATTAGCACCGATTGATTTTTTACCATTACACTATCTATGTATATTGTGTAAGGGATTTGTTTATCCGCCACTAAATTATCTTCTGTAATAGACTTATCATATTCTAATTTTGCCCTAACTTTGATAGCATTAAATGCTTGTAAAACTCTTTCTACAACTTTAATATTACGCTTATTTGAATAGATTAATTTTACCTGCGTTGGTGCAATCCAAAATGGAAACTTACCAGCAGTATTTTCAATAATTAGAGCAATTAATCTTTCTATACTTCCCGCAATTGTTCTATGAATTACAACTGGAACTTCTTCGGAAGTTTTATCTGAAATGTATGTTAAATTATATTTTTTTGGAAGTTGCATATCTAGTTGAATTGTACCCGTCGTCCAAGAATTTAGCTTTGCATCTTTTACCAAGATATTTATTTTCGGTCCAAAGTATGAACCCGTGCCTTTACTAATTCCAAAGTTTCCTTCGCCGAATCTTTCAGTTAGAACACTTCTTAATATCTTTTCCGCTTCCGTCCAAGTCTTCCTTTCTCCCAAAAACTTACAAGGTCTGGTTGCAAGTTCTACCGAATACGAAAGCCCTACCTTAGTATAAAAATTTTCTACCATATCCAAAACTTTATTAAGTTCGTCGACTACTTGTTTTGGGGTTACAAATAGATGTGCATCATCTTGAGTAAATTCCGATAGATTAAATAGCCCATTTAAATTATCTTGAATAATATCTCTATGCAAAACTCCACACTCAAAGATTTTTAATGGTAAATCAGTTTCTTTTCGTTGTTTTAAGCGATAATATGTTAATGCACTCGGGCAATTTATGGATTTGATAATTAAGTCGTTTTCGCCTTCTATTTTCATTATATCATAATTTCTAATTTTGCAATAATCTTTGTATGTTTTAGAACTAAACTTAGTTTCGCTATCAATAATAGGAGAACCGATTTCTAAATAGTTATTTGTATAATGAATTTCATTAATCAAACTCATTAATGCATTTTTAAGTTTAATTCCTTCTGGAAGCCAAAAAACCGAACCATTTTCGTTAATTAGATATAACTCATTTAAACTACCAATAATCTTGTGGTCGGTATTTTTATTTTGCTCCAAACAATTTATATATGCTTCGTAATCTTCTTCACTAAAAAAGGCAACGCCTTCTATCCTTGTAAATGATGTATCGTCTACAAATTCGCCAAAGCCCGAAACTTCACTGAATTTGTTTAAAATAATCTTTTTAATACTTCCAGTATTATGAAGGTGTGCCATATCGCATAAGTCTACAAAATCTCCGCTAGTAATTAGCCCAACATTTTCTCGTTTTTCTAGTTCTAGCGATTCTATTTTATAAGACTCTTCTATTTCGCTCATTCTTATAATTGCTTCGTATCTTGGCACAACTTCTTTATTTATATCAAAGTTTGCGTTTATGATTTTGTACATCTCATCTAATATTGTGGATAATGATTCACTATCTATATCCGTTTTAAAATCAAAATCATAATAAAACCCATCTTGATTTCCATCTCCACCAACAACTTTGCATGATGGATAAACCGCTTTTACTGCCTGTGCCAAAATATGACTAGCCGTGTGATTTAATAAACTTTTTGCTTCTGAACTACTTTTGGTTATAAGCTCTAATTTGCAATTAGAATTGATTGCTTGGTCTAGGTCTACAAGTACACCATTTACCCTACCACACAACGCGTTTTTAGCAAGACTAGGCGAAATATTTTCCGCCAAACTAAACACAGTAGTACCCTTGGTAACTTCTGCAACCACGTTGTCCTTGAGTGTAATTTTCATCATAGACCCCAAAAATATAATAATTTTTCGGTAATTTCTTTCGCCTATTTAATTTAGCGGAAGACTCTTCTTCAATTAATTTTACACTCAAACAAAAAGTTTGTCAAGCATTCACAACGACTTTCTCTTGAAAGAGCTTTATAAGTGTTTCAATTAAGTCAGAATCTTCAATAGTATTCTTTTTGAGTACTATACCTTTAGGTGCTAAAATTATCAACTCGCTTACCACTTCCATAACATAATTTACCGACCTATTTATTGGGTCTATCAAATTACTTCCATCTTTTGAAACTAAAAAAATTTGATTTGGCGTTTCATTTATATACACTTCACTATCACTACATTCAGTTGAAAAAATAAGGTAACGTAATAACTCATTAAAAGTTTCCGCCAATTGCAAACTTTCAATATTATCTAAAAATAAATTACATATTTCTTCCCATCTTAATCTAAATGATTGTAATTTAAAAATGTAAAATGACTCAACGTATAGTTTATCGCCTAAACAAATCTTTTCCTTAATTTCTTCTATTTCGCTCGCTCTATCAAAAACGGCAAGTGATTTGGATAATATATTTTTGTATTGTTCCATACCTTCTGGCAGGCTAATATTTTTGTATATAAAATTGCTTTTATAAAAAACCAAAATTGTATGTGCTAAAATCTCTTCAATTTTTTTGATTACATTTTGGCTGTTTCTTTTTATAGAAAAACCAATTTCTATTGTTTCTTCTCGGTTTAAAATTACAATGTTTTTTAAACTATCTTGTATCTCTTCCAACCTTTTAAAAAAGTGCATAAACATATCGGTGTCGGTTTTTTCAAAAATTATGTGTTTATTGTTCATAAAAAAATTCATACTCCTAATTTTAGTGTATGAATTTTTGACAATTAAAATACCCTTAATTAAATTCTAAATTTGTATTGATTGTTAAAACTTGCCGACAACTCTGTTTGATTTACATTATTGTTATTTATCTTATAATTTTCTTCTATTTTCTCCTTTGCTTCTCGTATAAGACTGGTAAGTTCTAATCGATCTAGCATTATTACGCCATTTTCAGATGCCAGTTGCTCGGCTTCTGCTGTAAATCTACTATTTGTTACAACCATAGCTTCGTCAGCACTATAATGAACCTTTGCAGAAACAACTTCTTGTACCGCTTTAACACCGACCGAATTATTGTACCTTTTGGCTTGCACTACTAGTCTTTTACCATCTTTTTTAAGTACCAAATCGGCACCATAATCGCCCGACCTTTTAGTAACTAACGCATCGTAACCAAGGTAAAAAAACATTACTTTTAAAAAGTTTTCAAACTCATAACCTTGCATACAATCTACATATTCTATGTCGGCTTGATTTAAAAAATCTAATGCGGTATATTTAGTTTTTCTCCATTCACTATATTTAATACATTTTCTAATTTTTTTGAATATAAATCCAATTATCATTAAAGGTAATAAAACAATAAAAAGTATTATAAAAAACAATCTAACTATCAATGGTTTTTTCTTTTTGCTTTCTTTCATTTTACACCTCCCCATAATAATTAATTGTAACAATTTACAACTAAATTATACTTTTTTATTATGGTAATGTAAAGTAAATTTGTATGCGTTTTTCTAATTTTGATTTCCGCTATTTTGTGATTTTACTTTTTTACAAAACAAGTTTTTAACCCAATTAAAACCACTATCGAATATAGGCAAAAAGAAATAAAACCCTACCCCTAAAACAAATTCAATAATATAACCACCTAAAATGTCAGTTAAAAAGTGTTGTCCTAAATACATTCTATTGAACATATTCCAAATTAAATATATTACACTTGCGATAATCAACGCCGTTTTATCAGCAACACTCGGCTTATTCTTTATAATTATAAATACACAAAATATTACAACACACATTGCAGTTATACTATGTCCACTAGGAAAAGATGTGCCACTGGCATTAAATATCCCACGTATATCATCATACTGAACATATGGACGTGGTCTATTTACAATATGCTTTAAAGTAGTCTGAATTAAAGCACTAAATAGCTCTGCAAACACAAAATAAAATGCGAGCATCTTTTCTTTAAAATGCAACAATATTACAAAGAATAAAATTATTATCAAAAAGTCACTAAGAAAGGAAAAAAACGACATAAAATAATCTAGTGATGGTGTCGAAAAACTTTGTAACCACCTAATTATCTTCGCTTCAAATTCCATATAAAACTCCTTTGTTTATTCGTTAGATAGAAATTCTCCTATCCCGTCATCCTTAGCAAAATTACTAAAATCGTCTAAACTAAAAATATCTTCTACTTCACTAGTATGTTGATTACATTTTAACCTACCAGTTGTTCCAGAAAAATAAACTAATATACTACTTAAATGCTGTTCGTCAAAAATGGTAATTGCATAGTTTGAATTATTTATATACTTAACTTTTAACTGAACATTTGTGGTCTTGTTTTTCATCTCTACAAAAAGTGTATTATCAACCATTACTACCCTAATAATTTCGTTATTTTTGCTATAATTAAAACCATTATCTATTTGCTTGATTACACTATTTCCATCGTTATCTTTAATAGCAACTAATACTCCATAGTTATTTAATAATTCAGACACCGCAAGCAAAGTTTCTCCAACAATACTAACGTTATCTTTATTTGAATCGTTTGCGCTATATAATGCTTTAAAAAATTCATCTTGAGCGGTGTATGTTTTTTCTATAAAATTTTGTGTTTCTTTTAAATCAAATTGATTATTTGGAGTTTCATCATCATTTTTACATGCAAAAAATATAACTGGTAAAATTAAACAAAGTATTATACAAAGCACTTTCTTTATTTTCATATTAAATACTACCCCCAATTTCGCTTATAAAATCTTCGGTATTTCTAGGTGAAAGATAAAATTTATTATACTTTCTATATTGACTTTTGCCGTAATAAATGCAAAGACATTCCCGACTCAGTGCAAAACTTTTAGTTATTTTTTTTACCTTTTCAATATTTAGAATATCACCTTTTTTGATGTCTATTTTTAAAAAGCCAAATATTATTGTGAGAAAACTGTCGGAAACTATATACTTTAGTCTAAAATAGAATACTGATAGTATAACCCCTGCAATGCCCATTATTACAAGCATTATGTGTCGCATAGTACCTTCAATAAGTAATTCTGCTAAAACCATAATTGTAACTATTACAAGCATTATAACAATGTAAGCACTTATATAAAAAGCGTCACGCTTTGGATAAAATACCTTCTTCATACCAAACCACATCCGCAATAAGTTTGTCGGTAAATATTGTACAACTTACAGAGTTCTATACTCCTTTTAAACCCATCTCGTTTTTTAAAATCACGCACCAAAAATTCTATATCAAAAATCGAAGATAATTCAAGTCCTGAATTATTTATATGCTCGGCGTTCTTATGTGGCGAGACCGTTAGAGTTGTACAAAAGCAGTCAAACCCGTTATTTTTCGCATACTCAGCCGTTCTTTCTAATCTATAATAAATACACTTGTCACATCTTATAGACCCTTCTCCCATACTTTCAAAGCCCTTAATTGCAAGCATATAGTCACTTGTAACATAGTCATCTACAATTAATGGGAGATTATGAATATTTGCAAGTTTTTTTAGTTCGTTCAATCTTTTTATATATTCATCTTCTGGCATAATATTAGAGTTAGAAAAATAAAGCGTTATATCAAAATCTTCTTCATTTAAAAGTCTTTCAATAACGCTTGTAGCACAAGGTGCACAACAGCAGTGTAAAAGCAATTTTTTTCTACTCATATTACATCTTCTCTGGAACAGTAATAGCAAGGCAATCTAAACCATCGCAAAGTGCATTATAAACTAATTCAGATACTGTCAAGAATGAATTTTTCTTATTTTCGTCTTGTTCGGAAATTATTCTTACATTATTGTAAAAAGTCGAATACGCACTTGCAAGTCCGTACAACGCATTACATATTTGGCTAGGAGAATAATTTGCTAGTGCCAATTTGTATGCATCAATTAGTTTTAATAATTCAATAGTTAAATTTTTAATTTCGGAGTTAACAAAATTGATCTTTCTAGTAAACTCTCCCGCTTTTTGTAAAATAGATTTAATTCTTACCGCAGTATATTGCAAATATGGACCAGTTTTGCCTTCAAATGACATAAAATTATCTAAGTCGAAGATATAGTCACGAGAAACATCATTAGACAAATCACCAAATTTCATAGCTGAAACGCCTATTGCTAGCGCAAGTTGATCAGAGTTTTCCTTAACGCCATTACTCTTTAGTTTCTCTTCTGCTTTATCTTTAACCATATCAATAATGTCTTGTAGTTTAATAGAACCACCTTCACGTGTTTTAAAAGGTTTTCCATCCTTGCCATTCATTGTGCCATAGCCAATATGAGTTAATTTTACATTTTCAGAACAAATATTGGCAAGTCTACAACAACGGAATACACCTTCAAAGTGGGTTGCTTGACGCTTATCTACGATGTAAACTATTTCCGCCAAATCTTTATAACTTTCTGCTCTTTGCATAATGGTTGCAATATCGGTTGTTGCATACAAATCTCCACCATTGTACTTTTTTATTATTACAGGTGGCATTGGATTTTTATACAACTGCTTTTCGTTTACATCATCGGGATTTTTCTTAGGGATAGGAATATGCTCGCCTTCTCTTGCAACATTTACTATAGTTGCACCATCACTTTCTTCAGTTAATCCACGAGAAGTAAATGCATCTATCGTTCTTTGAATATATGGGTATGCATCACTTTCTCCATACCACAAATCAAAGGTGCAGTTTAATTCTGAATAATTGCGTTTAATTGCTTCTATACTTACTTTTCTAATATCTTTCCAAATTGTGTAAATAGGTTCAGCCTTTCGTTGAAGCAATAGCGTGTAGTTATCCGCTTTTTTCTTAAATTCTTCATCTACCTTACTTCTTTTAGATGCTTTTGGATAATTTTCGTTTAAAAAATCAAGTGTAACCACCGGCTTAACAGTACTTTTTCCGTAATAGTAATCGGTCATACCATATTCTTCTAACATAGCAAAAACAAGCCCCATCTGTAAGCCCCAATCTCCTAGATGAACATCACTTACTGTATGATAACCAAACTTATTGTATAGTCTTTTTATGCTTTCACCTATAATTGGTGACCTTAAATGTCCCATATGCAATTCTTTGGCAATATTTGCACCACCATAATCTAAAACAACAGTTTTTCCATTACCTATAGTTTTATCTATTCCATAATTGCTGTCTGCTTGCATATCTGCTAATATTTGCATAACTCCAGCTTCCGTTAAAGAGAAATTAATAAATGCAGGAGCTATTACGGTTATATTAAATAAATTTTTCACATCCCCATCAAGTCCATCTACTATTTTGTTTGCTAATTCCATTGGGTTGGTTTTTAATTGTTTTGCAAGCGAAAACGCAATATTACTCTGAAAATCTGAAATTTCGGGACGAGAAGAAAAACTAACAATGTTGTTAAATTTAGCGTCTTCATTAGTGATTTTATTTATTGATTTATTCAAAGCATTTTCTAATATCTTTTTAATTTCCATATTCTTTACCTTTCGTTATTATTTTCAAATATTCCAAATTCCATTGGAATTATAGTAATTCCAGCTTTTGTAACAGGTGAACCGGTAATTTTAAAACCGGCGTTTAAGTAGTTTTGTTTATACATTTCTAGGGCTTTAATTTTAAAAACTCCAGTTTTTACGCTAGATGCATATTTTTGTGCCAAAACTTCCAGCATTAACCTACCAAGTACATGTGCATTTTTCTTTACTATATAAGCAAAAAAAGGCATATCTCCCGTTTCTTTATTTATAACGCACGCAACCAAAATACTGCCATTTTCTTCTAGATATTCAATTTGGTAATCAGATTTTGTGAACGTATACAATTTATGATAGTCAAAAAACTTCATTTCTTTTAGTATGCTTACCTTATCTTTATTGATTTTTTCAAGTTTACATATGGCAAGTAAGTTATCTAAAAAGAAGTTTGCAACGCTATCACATTCCTTTTCGGTAGTTGCCGATTTTAATTGTACAGCCATTAATATCACCCCTATTTATTTTTTTCTTCTTAAAATACCACCTAATTTATGTTTTATAATGTTCCCTTGCATAGTCCTAATTTCTGCAACTGGGTCGGCTGAATTAAATATTGCTGAACCCGAAACTAAAATGTCTGCACCACATTGGCGAAGAATGGGAGCAATTTTTCTATCAATACCGCCATCTACTTCTATTTCTACATTAGAGTGATAAACGTTACAATACGCAACCTTTTCGCCAGATCCTTCAATGTAAGACTGCCCACATTTGCCTGGATGAACGCTCATTATTAAGACTATATCTACAATATCTTGATTTAATATATTATCTAATACTTTTATATCGGTTTCTGGATTTATAGCAATTCCCACCAAACAATTAAGGTCTTTTATATATTTTAAAGTTTTACATATATCACTACACGCTTCATAATGAATGGTAATAATATCTGCCCCAGCATCTACAAAACTTTTAATTAGTTCATTTGATGGTTCACTTACCATTAAGTGACAATCAAGTAGCAAATCGGTCATTGCCCTAACCTTTGTAACAAACTCAGCACCAAAAGTGGTATTTTGCACAAACTTACCATCCATTACATCTAAATGTAACATTTTTGCACCACTTTTTTCTACAAGTTTTATAGATTTTTGCAATACATCATCATCTTTATAATTAACTGCAATAATACTTGGCGAAACTTTTGCTAAATTAAACATAAATTCTCCTTATTACTTACCTTCGTGGCGTCTTCGTAATTGACCGCAAGCACCCTCTACATCACTACCAAGAGTTCTTCTAACAGTTGCACTAACACCACCACTCTTAACTTTATTAAAGAAGGTTTGAATTTGTGGTTCTGTAAGCCCTGTTAATCCGCTTTCTTTTACATAGTTATATCTGATAAAGTTAAAGTGACAATCAAACATATGACTTATTTTTATAATATTTTTTACATCTTCATCCGTCGTGTTGCAATCAAGCAAAATATATTCAAATGCTATACGTTTATTTGTCTTTTGATAATAATATTTTAGTGCTTCCATTAAGTCATTTACACTATAAGCATTTGCAACCTTCATTATTTTTTTACGGACATCATCAATTGTTGCATGTAAAGATACCGTTAGTGTCATCTTTAAATCTAAATTTGTAAGCTCATAAATTTTATCTACTAGTCCAGATGTAGAAATTGTAATCTTTCGAGGGCTAATATTTAAACTAGATGGTGATTGAACTAGTCTTATAAATTTTACTACATTATTAAAGTTGTCAAGTGGTTCTCCGCTACCCATTAAAACTACATTTGTTACAAGTCTTTCAGTGTTTGTTCCACCTAGGTATTTATTTACTGCAAGCACTTGAGATAAAATTTCTCCCGCCGTTAAATTACGTTTAAGTCCATCTAACCCACTTGCACAGAACTTGCAACCCATACGGCAACCAACTTGTGTAGAAACGCAAAGAGTATAACCATATTTATACTTTAAAAGTACACCTTCAATTAAGTCGCCTGTTTCTGTTAGTCTATACAAAAACTTCTTTGTTCCGTCTGTTTTGCTATCAAAGCACTTTTCAATTTGCAATGGTAAATCTACAAACTTAGAATTTAAAAGTTCTCTGTCTTCTTTACTTAGGTTACTCATTTCTCCAAACGGAATATAACTAGTTAACCACTCATAAGTTTGAGTTGCTCTAAACTTTTTTAAGCCTAGTTCTACAAATTTATCTCTAATTTCTACTACAGAATAATCTAATAATATTTCTTTCATTATCTTTATCTTTTCCTTTTACTTTGCTTTACCCGATGTATCTAACATTCTTGGGGCGTTTACTTGTATATTATCACTATACAAAAATCTATCCCCAACCTTAATTTTTCTACCATTTAAAACATCGGTACTTTTTAGAACCTTACCACCTGGGAACTGTAATTCGGTAATCTCTAAAACACCCTTACCACATTGAACAAAAAGACCACGCTTTATACTAGTTGGTTCTATAACCGTTCCAACACTTTCACCAGTATCTGCAACATCCTTTGCAACTTTTGCTCTATAAATTTTACAACAAGACCCATTTATGAAACTAAATGCAATAGGAGATGGATTTTGACCTAAAATTTGGCACTTGATTTGAGTTGCTGGTTTTTCCCAAACAATTCGCCCTTCTTCCTTTGAAATACGCTTAGTTACAGTTGCATCTACGTGAGATTGTTGAATATACTCAACTGTACCATTTTCAATTTTATCTAGTGCAGTTAAAACTAGTCCCGCACCAAGTTCGGCAAGTCTTTTTGCAAGTTCGCCGTAAGTTTCATCTTCACCTATTTGAAGTTTGCCCATAAGAATAATATCGCCAGTATCTAGACCCGCTTCTGTTCTCATAATTGTAACACCCGTTTCGGTGCAACCCTTCATAATTGCAGTTTGAATAGGACTTGCTCCACGAAATTCAGGAAGTAAACTTCCGTGTACGTTTATAATTCCGTACTTTGGTATATCAATAATTTCTTGCGAAATAATTTGACCATAACTTGCAGTAACCATAATATCGGGTTCTAAACTCTTAATGCTTTCTACTCCATCACGAGATAGTTTTTCAAATTGCATTATAGGGATATTGTGTTCTAGAGCAAATTCTTTTACTGGAGAAAAAATTATTTTTTTACCACGTTCTTGTATTCTGTCTGGTTGAGATATTATACCAATAACTTGGTGCCTGCTATTAAATAACGCTTTTAATGTTGGAATCGCAAATTCTGGAGTCCCTAAAAAAATTATCTTCATACTACTTTTCCTTCTCCTTTTTAGGTTCATCAATTACTTTATCTATAAATAAAATTCCATCTAAGTGGTCGTATTCGTGTGCAACAGCTTTTGCTGAAAAACCTGTAAATTGTCTTGTAAATTCTTTACCAAATCTATCATATGCATGAACCACTACAATATTTGGTCGCTTTACCAAACCATAATATTTTGGAACACTTAAGCAACCCTCTTCTAATATAGGACAACTACCGCTTTGCTCTATTATAGTTGGGTTTATAAATTCAATAAACTCTTCATTTTCATCAAACGCAATAAATACTCTTTTTAATACGCCAATTTGTACAGCACTAAGACCCGCACCATTTGCTTTTTTTACGGTGTCTAACATATCATCTAAAAGAATACAAAGTCTATCATCAAACTTTTCTACTTCTCTAGACTTCATTCTCAAAAATTCTAAATCTTCTTTTTTATCTATTGTCAAAATCTTTCTAATTGCCATTTTAACCTACCTTAAATCTAACGCATTTACTTCAATAAACGATTGTACATTTTTTTGTTTATTCTCTCTATCAATATTAAATAACTCATTCACAACTTTTTGCTCGAACTCGGGTTCTAGACGCATAATAATTTGATAGCGATATTTTTTCATTATTCTCGAAAGTGGAGATTTCATTTTATTAAGATAAATAAACGCATTAGGATATTTATCTTTTAAACTAAGTACATTATTATAATACACTTTTAACGCCTGAATTGCAAGATTATTTTCTTCACTTGTCAATAATATTCTAACAATAACCGAAAATGGCGGAAATTTCGTTACTTGACGGATATTAATCTCTTTTTTAAAGAAAGCCAAATAATCATAATTTTTTGCCATCTGGTAAACATAATGATTTGGAGAATAGCTTTGCAATATAACCACACCATTTTTATCTGCCCTACCCGCTCTTCCGGCAACTTGAGTTACTAGTGCAAAAGTCTTTTCGGTTGCAAGATATGAAGACTGGTAAAGCGCTAAATCTGTTTCTAATATACCAACCAAAGTTACCGACGGAAAGTCGTGTCCCTTTGCAACCATTTGTGTGCCTACCAGTATTTGTGCTTCTTTTGCTCTAAACTTTGCCAATATATTTTTATGTGCATCTTTGGTTTTTGTAACGTCATTATCTAATCTTAAAACCTTAACATCTGGAAACAATTTATGAATTTCTTCTACAACCCTTTCCGTTCCTATTGACCCATATTTAATGTTATCACTATGACACTCTGGACACTCGTTAAATACTCTAAACTTATTTCCGCAATAATGACACTTTAGCACATTTTCTTCTTTATGTAATGAAAGCGACACATCGCAATCTGGACACTTGGCTACCCAACCACATTCTCTACACTGAACAAATGAAGCAAAACCTCTACGGTTAATAAATAAGATTGCTTGGTTACCCGCTTTTATACACTTTTCTAATTCCACTTGTAGAGCGTTCGAAAAAATGCCATTATTCCCAAGCCTTACTTCTCTACCCATATCAATAATATTTATTGCTGGAAGAGTCTGTCCGTTTACTCTTTCTAACATCTCAACTAATTTATATTCGCCATTTAGTGCTTTACTATAAGACACAAGTGAAGGTGTAGCACTACCCAAAATTAGCATACAGTTATTGTACTTTGCTCTATTTTCCGCAACCATACTAGTAACATAGCGTGGGTGTGATTCACTAAAATACGACGAATCATGTTCTTCATCTATAATTATTACACCTAAATTAGTTATAGGACAAAATACCGCCGACCTTGCTCCTATTACTATTTTTGCATCACCTGATAATATTCGTTTCCATTCATCAAAACGTTCACCCGCACTAAGACCGCTATGTAAAAGTGCGACTTGTTCTCCAAACCTTGCTCTAAAATTCATCAATACTTGTGGGGTTAGCGAGATTTCTGGAACTAAGACCATAGCACTTTTACCTTGATTTAAAACGCTTTTTATAACGTTCATATAAACTTCGGTTTTACCCGAACCTGTTATACCGTGAATTAGATACTTACCATTAGTATCCGATAAAATTGTATCAACCGCCTTTTGCTGAAGTGGAGTTAGTATAACTTCTTTTTTTGTTGTAATTTCGTCGTTATATGGAATTCTATTTACATGCAAATAATCAATATCAATTAAATCTAATTCTTTTAACCTTTTTAATGGAGTATTGCCAAATTTTTTATTTAAAAAAGATTGTTCCACTCCGTTGAAATTATCTACTAAAAATTCAATAAGTCCTCTAACGGCAGTTGCGTTCTTTTTAAGAGTTTCACCATACGCTTTAATTTCGGTTACATTTTTTGGTTTAATTATAGTTTTAAAAACATCGGAAACCTTACCACTTCTAAGTTCGGGTGGCAAAAATAACCTTATACAATCTGCATACCCTACATAAAATCTATTCTTCATAAACTCAGCAAGGCTTAGCTGTTCGGTTGTTATTACAGCCCCTGGGTCTAATGGTGCAATTATATGTTTCAACTTTGACTCATCTAAACTTGACTCACTAACTATTGAAATTATATACCCTTCAATTTTACGATTGCCAAAAGGCACTAGCACTCTTTGACCTACTGCTAGTGGTTCGTCTAAAATGTAATCAAATATTTTATCAATATTAGAACTTGCAATATCTACAATAACCTTTGCAATTTGCACTGATGTACCCCATTTTAAAAAATTAAAGGGCTGGTGTAAATTTACCCCAACCCGTATTTACTAATTGCCATTTCTTTCTGGCATTTTTATAATATCGTCCCAAAATTCTTGTGCAGCAACACTTACAGGTTTTACCTGACGATGTTCATTAAAAAATTCTGCCCGAGAGATTGAAATTTCTTTTGCACGCTTTGCAACCAAAACAGATAGAGCATATTTATTACCTGCTTTGTCTATTAATTTGTCTACTGGTGGTTGATTTAATGACATATTACATATCTCCTTATACTTACTTCACCATTATAACACATTTTGAGCAATATATACAACAACTTTTTATAAAAATTTTTAATTATTACTCAACATTTCTGATTTGTTCTTTTATTGTTTCAACTATTGTTTTTGCTTCTAAGACTAATGAAGTTATTTTTACATTGCTAGACTTTGAGCCTGTTGTATTAATTTCTCTGGTAAGTTCTTGTGTTAAAAACTCTAATTTTTTACCACAAGGAGTATTTCCATTTATTAGTGATTTAAACTGTTCAATGTGCGAGTTTAATCTAACAAGTTCCTCATTTATATCAAATTTATCTACAAAGAAGGCAACTTCGTTTAGTAGTTTTGCTTCGTCAATTTCTACACCGCAAAGTGCTTCTTCTATACGTTTTTTGAGTTTTTCTCGGTACTCTTGTATAGCAAGTGGAACTTCAAGTGTTATAGCGTCTACAACAACTTTTAATGCATCAATTTTTTCGGTTAAATCACGCTTTAAATTTTCGCCTTCAAACTCTTGCATATCAACTAAACCTTTGCAAGCAATAAGTGATGCTTCTAAAAATAGATCCATGGTTTCAGAATCGACTTCATTAACGTTTGGCATAAATTTCATTACTTCATTAAATTTTAGAACATCGGTACTATTCATTTCAAATGGTAAATCGCAGATTTCGGAAACAACTCTTCCCGCAAGCACTACCTTTTTTGCAAGATTTTCGTCTAAGTCTATTTCGTAATCAGATTCGCCACCATGCTTAGTAACGCTAACTCTTGCATCAATCGTTCCACGAGTTAGTTTTTCTTTTATGGCTTGTTTTACTAAATCTTCATACTTAGAATAACTTCTTGGTATAGTTGTGTTTATATCTAAAAATTTACCATTAACGCTTTTTAACTCTACTTGTACTCTATATGAATCATTTTCGGCAATTCCCAAGCCGAAACCAGTCATACTCCTCATAAAAATTCCCCTTTTAAGATAGGTGTTTGTTTAAAAATTCATTTACTTTACTTGCATTTGCTTGACCCTTAGTTGCCTTCATAACTTGACCAACAAAGAATGCAAATGCTTTCTTGTTACCATTTTTATAATCTTGAACACATTTTTCATTATTATTTACAATATCAATAATCAATGCTTCAAGTTCTTCATCGTTGCTTTCAAGTTTTAAGCCTTTTTCGTTTACTATTTGGTCGGTAGTTTTTTCACTCCCCCATAGGTCTAACAAAATTTCTCGACTACCTGATTGACTAATTTCGTTATTGTCAACCATTACTAGCATTTTTGCAAATTCAATAGGATTTACTGGAACTATAACTTCTTCCATTAACTCAGCATTTATCTTTTTGTTAATTTCTGATGTTATCCAGTTTGCTATTTTCTTTGGCTTATCATAATGCTTTGCAACTTCAAAGAAAAATTTATAAATTTCGGTATTCTTTGCAATTAGACTAGCATCATATTCGTTTAAACCAAATTCATTTATAAGTTTTGCTTTAATTTCTTTTGGAAGCGGTGGAATATTATTTTTAATATCTTCCATCATTTCGTCGGTTATTAGTGTAACCGGTATATCTGGTTCTGGCATATATCTATAGTCTTTTGCACCTTCTTTGCTACGCATTGCAAAGTTTTGATTTTTCTCATCGTCCCAACGTCTAGTTTCTGGCAAAATTTGTTCGCCCGCTTCTATTAACTTGGTTTGTCTTTCTACTTCGTACTTTATTGCCCTTTCTATGGCTTTAAATGAATTTATGTTTTTCATTTCAACTTTTGTGCCAAATTCCGTTTGACCTACTGGACGTAAACTTACATTTACATCACATCTTAATGAACCTTGTTCCATCTTTACATCAGAAACACCGGCAAATTTTGCCAAATCTTTAAGTGTTTCAACGTACTCTATTGATTCTTCTACACTTCTCATATCTGGTTCAGATACAATTTCTATTAAAGGCACACCACCACGGTTATAGTCTACATAAGTTTCGCCCGTCAAATTTGAGTGTATAAGTTTTCCAGCATCTTCTTCTAGGTGAATTTGATGGATACGAATTTTCTTAAGTTCGCCATTCTTATCATGAACTTCAATAAATCCATTTCTACATATAGGAGTTCTATCTTGTGTAATTTGATACGACTTTGAAAGGTCGGGATAAAAATAATGTTTCCTATCAAAAGCAAACTTGCGTGTAATATCGCAATTTGTAATAAGTCCCATCGTTATAGCCTTTTTTATAGCTTCTATATTAACTCGTGGAAGAGCACCCGGAAGACCTATACAAACTGGACAACAATGCGAATTTGGTTCACCACCAAACTCATTTACACAACTGCAAAAAACTTTTGTTTTGGTGTTTAACTCTATATGAGTTTCAAGTCCAACAACTACTTCTAATTCCATACTTAGTCTTCCCTCCTATTGTTTCTTTCAAAATATTCGCTAAGTGCATATAATTTACTTTCATTCCATTTATCTGCAATAAGCTGACAACCTATAGGAAGACCTTCACTACTTGCACCTACTGGGAATGAAATTGCGGGTACGCCTACAATATTTACAGGAACCGTATAAATATCCGCAAGATACATATCAAGCGGAGTAGCTTTAGAACCAAACTTAAACGCTGTTGTTGGGCTTGTTGGAGAAATTATAACATCAACATCTTTAAATGCATCTTCAAACTCTTTCTTTAAAATATTTTGAACTCTTTGAGCCTTTCTGTAATAAGCATCATAGTATGATGCACTTAAAACAAAGTTACCCATCATTATACGACGCTTAACTTCAGCACCAAACCCTTCTGTTCTGCTCTTGTAATATAGGTCAACTAGCCCGTCATAATCTTTTGCACGTGTAGTGTATTTGATTCCGTCAAATCTTGATAAGTTGCTTGCGGCTTCTGCTGAACTTAAAATATAGTAAACCGCCAAACTCTTATCTATATGTGGTAAACTAATATCAACAATTTCCGCACCATTTGACTTATAAAAATCTATTGTGTTTTGTATTGCATTTTTTACTTCTTCATTCATTCCTAATGCAAAATATTCCTTTGCAACACCAATTTTCATTCCCTTAATGCTTTGTACAAAACTTTCGCTAAACTTTTTGTCATTTCTTTTTACAGTTGTGTCATCATGGGTATCGTATCCAGCAATTACATCTAGCATTAAAGCATTATCCCTCACATTTGCGGTAATAGGTCCAACTTGGTCCAATGAAGACCCAAATGCAACTACACCATATCTTGATACTCTGCCATAAGTAGGTTTAATTCCAACGACACCACAAAATCCAGATGGCTGACGAATAGAACCACCGGTATCTGTACCCAAACTAACTGGTGCTAGGTGTCCTGCAACGCTTGCAACACTACCACTACTAGAGCCACCAGTAACATAATCGTTATTTATTGGATTGAGCGTTTTTCCATATGCACTATTTTCACCCGAGCCACCCATTGCAAACTCATCCATATTAGCCTTACCTATAATAATAAAGCCGTGTGACTCTAGCCTTTCTACAACGGTTGCATTGTATGGCGCAACATAATTTTGCAAAAATTTTGATGCACAAGTTGTCTTTAATTCAGTTGTTGAAATATTATCCTTTACTATAATAGGCACACCTTCAAATTCTCTCGCTGTACCATTTTTTACTCTTTCATCACTTTGTTTTGCAAGTTTTATTGCATTTTCTTTATCATAATACAAAACAGCATTTATGTGTTTTTCACTTTCTATTCTTTCCAAAAATGCATTTACAACTTCTTCGCTTGTATATTCGGCTGACTTAATTTTTTTTGCCAAACTTTCTACCGATTCTTCTATATATTTTATCATTTGCTTCGCTCCTATTCTACTACCTTTGGTACAATAAACGAATTGTCATTATGCACGGGTGCATTCTTGACAACTTCATTTTTTGTAAGCCCAACTTGCACTTCATCTGCTCGTGGTTCGCCAATTTTTGATTCCACTTCAGCATCGCCTTGAACTTCATTTAAAATAGAGCAGTAATCTACTATCATATTCAAATCTGCTTGAATTTTTTTCATTTCGTCTTCGCTAAATTCTAGTCTACTAAGCTTTGCAATATGCTCAACATCTTCTTTACTTACAATATTTTTTTCCATAGTTCTTCCTTTATTAAATTTCAAACTTCATTATATCACGCATTATTAGATTTTTCAATTAGTTTTACAAACTCATCTTCATTAATCACTTTAATTCCAAGAGCATTTGCTTTAATTAGTTTTGAACCCGCTTCTGCTCCTGCAATTACTAAATTTGTATTTTTAGAAACGCTAGAAGTAACCGTCCCACCTAATTTTTCAATTATATCTTGTGCTTGTTGTCTTGTATAACCTAAAAGTGAGCCTGTAAGAACAATAGTTTTTCCACTAAACTCACTATTTTCAGAAATTTCTTCATCACCAATTTCTTGAACTACAATTCCAACATCGATAAGTCTATCAATCTCGTCCAAATTTTTATTATCGGCAAAAAAGTCTACTACATTTCTTGCGATAATTTCGCCAATATCCTTTATTTGCAAAAGTTCTTCTAGAGTTGCCTTTTTAACATTTTCGAGTGTTTTAAATTTTTTTGCTATATCTTTTGCGGTTTTTTCTCCAACTTCTGGAATGCCTATTGCAAAAATAAATTTACCTAACTCTACATTTTTAGATTTCGCTATTGAATCCACTAGGTTTTGTGCTTTTTTGTCTTTTACTTTATCTAAAGTCATTAATTGTTCTTTTGTGAGTTTATACAAATCTGATGGTTCTGACACATTTAAGTTTTTATGTAAACTTAAGATTGTCTTTTCGCTAAGTCCTTCAATATTTAATGCATTTCTTGTGGTAAAATGTGTTAATCTATCTACGACTTGTTCTATACAACCATCTCTATTTGGACAATATAACAACGGACCCTTTTTTATAAGTTCAGTTCCACAACTTGGACAAAAATTTGGTTCTTCTATTTTCTTTGAATTATCAAATTCTTCCAATAAGCCCAAGACTTCTGGAATAACTTCATTACTTCTTCTAATTAAAATGCGACTATTTATTGATACTCTTTTCTTTTGAATATCATCAAAATTATTTAAGGTTGCACGTGTAATTGTAGCTCCACCTAACTCAACCGGTTCAAAAATTGCAATTGGTGTTATCTTACCCGTTCTACCAACCTGCCATAAAACATCATTAAGTATAGTAGAAACTTCTTGAGCTTCAAATTTGTATGCTATTGCCCACTTTGGAAACTTATTGGTATAGCCTATTTTTTCACGGACGCTAACGTCATTTATTTTTAGCACCATTCCATCAATCATCACATCAAGCTCAGATTTAATCTGGTCAATTCTATCAATTTCAGCTTTTACATCCTGAATTGTACTCACGAGCTTAAAATAATCTCCCGTTTTAAACCCGTTTTCTATCAAAAATTCATGCATCTCTAACTGGGTAGCAAAATCTTTGTCACAATCTAAAATAGAATAACAAAAATAATCAAGTTTACGTTTTGCTGTTTCCTTTGGGTCTAAATTTCTAATCGCACCCGCAACGCCATTTCGTGCATTCTTTAGTGACTCGTCGGCATGCTTATTGTATTCTTTTAAGTTCGTTTGGGTAATCATCCCCTCGCCTTGAACCATAAGTTTTCCAGTATATTTAATAGAAAGCGGAACCGATCTAATAGTTTTTACTTGAGCGGTAACATCTTCGCCAACTAAACCATTGCCACGGGTAGTTGCTCTTAAAAAAATACCATCGTTATATTCTAAAACCAATTGCAAACCATCAAACTTATATTCTAAAGAAAATTGAGTATCTGGCGAAAAACTACGCATTTCTTGCATCCAAGATTCCAAACCTTCTAAACTTCTAACCTTATCCAATGAATATAATCTTTTCTCATGCGTGTGTTTATTAAACTTATCTAAAACATCTCCACCAACCCTTTGAGTTGGAGAATCTGGCAAAGTTACACCAGTTTCATTTTCTAAATCAACTAGTTTATAATACAATTTATCGTATTCGCTATCCGAAATACTAGGTTCGAGTAAAGTATAATAATTGTAATTATGTTTATTAATTACCTTTATTAGTTCCTTCATCTCTTCAATTCTTTTATTTTGTTCCATACTAATTCTCCACAATAGTTAGCGGTGCAAATTTTAATGAAAGTGTTTTATTTCCAACACTGTCAAATTTTACCGTTACAAAACCTGAACTTGCGTCCGTTACCCCAACAACTACCACACCACGTCCAAAACTTTTATGCATTACAATAGTTCCCACTTTATATTTTTTAAATTCATTTAATGTAGATGTTGATATTTTTGGTTTTTCTGCTTCTACCATTCCAGAACCGCTATATATATCATCGAGCGTGGTATTTTTGTAACTGTTTCTTGTTTGTGGTCTATCATATGCTGAGTTAGCTTTGTACCCATAGCCACTATTTGAATATCCACTACTTCTTTCGTATAATGACGACTCTCCATATTCCTTTCTAGCAGTTGTTTCTACACCTTTCACGCCAGATTCTTTTAAAAATCTTGAAAGTTGAGTGCCTTCTGTTCTTTTTGTTTCGTAACTAAACTTGGTGGTCGGACGGGTATAATATAATTCTTCCTTTGCCCTTGTGGTTGCAACATACATGAGCCTACGCTCTTCTTCTAATTCGTTTGGGTCATTTGAATAAATAGCTCTAGATAGCGGAAGCACGCCCTCTACAAGACCTATTATAAATACAACATTAAATTCTAGACCTTTTGACGCATGAATGGTCATTAAACTAACCACATTGTTGCTATCGTCTAAATCATCAATATCTCTACTTAGTGTAACTGATTGTAAATAATCTTCAAGAGTCGCATTCTCGTTTGCTTCGTCATATTCTAAAATAGACTTTTGCAAAGTTTCAATATTTAGTATTTTGGTAAGTTCTTCTTCAATCAATCTAGAAAACACTGTCTTTATTCCGAACTCTTCAATTACTTTATCTGCTAAGCTCGTAAGAGAAAAGTCTTTTATATTCAAAACATATTTATCTAATTGCATTATAATTGGATAGACCTTTTTTAATGTTTGAGCATCTAACCCAATGCCACCTTTTATTAACTCATAGCAACTAAGGTTACTGCTTGAAGATACCTGAAGTAGTTTTGTTGCCGTTGCTTCACCTATTCCTTTTTTAGGGAATGCCAAAATTCTCAAAAGACTATCGTTATCTTTTGGGTTTGAAATAAATTTTAGATATGCCAGCGTATCCTTTACTTCTTTACGTTCAAAGAACTTAAAGCCACCATATACAGCATATGGTATTTGATAATTTAAAAATTTTTCTTCGACAACTCTAGATAAAGAGTTCATTCTCATTAAAACTGCAAAATCGCTATACTTACGCTTTCCATCCGAAACAAGCTTTTTGATTTTACTTGCTACAAATTCCGCTTCTTCCAAATCGTTATAAGCAGTAAAGAATTTTACTTCCTCTCCACCACTCTTATCCGTCCACAAGTTCTTGTCTAATCTGTTTGTGTTATTCTTTATTATTTTATTTGCCGTATCTAATATTTTATCTGTTGAACGGTAGTTCTGCTCTAACTTAAATATATGAATACCCGGGTTATCATCAATAAACCTTTGGACGTTAGTAAACTTAGCACCACGCCACGAATAAATACACTGGTCTTCATCACCAACTGCAAACACATTATGATATTTTGCACCTAACAATCTTACTAGTTCGTATTGAACCACATTTGTATCTTGAAACTCATCTACATGAATATATTTGAATTTGTTTTGATATAACTCTAATAAATCTGGATTTTGATCCAATAACTCATATGCTTTTACTAACAAATCATCAAAATCTACAGCATTTGCACAAAGTAGTTCTTTTTGATATTCTATATAAGTTCTAATAATAATTCCAACATAAGGGTCATTTTTAATCTTTCTAGCATAAAGTTCGGGACTAAGTAAGTCATTTTTAGCATTAGAAATATGCCAGCCAACAGAGTCTGGTTTTAATTTATTTTTTTCTAATTTTGTAAACTCTGGATCATCATTTAAAATTCTCTTAATTAGCCTATCCCTTTCATTATCTCCATAAATAGAAAAATTCGAGGATAAACTTACCCTTTCGGAATGAAATCTTAAAAGTTTACAACACATAGCATGGAATGTACAAATCCACATTCCTTGAATGCCACCATCCAATAAACTTTCTAGCCTTTCTTTCATTTCATTACTTGCTTTATTGGTAAAAGTTATAGCCAAAATATTAGATGGACTAACATTATTATCTTGTATTAAATGTGCTATGCGGTGTGTTAAAAGTCGTGTTTTGCCACTTCCGGCACCCGCAGTAACCAAAACTGGCCCTTCAGTTTGAAGTGCCGGTTTTTGTTGTTCTGCGTTTAATTTTTCTATAATTGACATTGATTGCTCCAAGAATAAAACAATTTACTCTTGTAATTTTAGCATATCCCCGTCAATTTATCAACAATTTTTATTGTAAGTTGCTAAAAGCCTTCTTTTATATTTTGTGGTAATATATAATCCCATTGCTGAAACGAAGTTTTTAGTTTTAGTTTCTTTCAATGATGCCTTAATTAAATAATTAGGATATTCAACATTTGGGTCATTAGTACAATTAATATTTGCAGTAACCATTGTATCACGCATATATCTTTCTATGCTTCGAACCGGCATATTAAATTCCCTTGCAACCTCCTTAAATATTGTGTCGGCATACGATACGGGTTGAGCAACAATATCCAATTGTTTTTCAATACACCTAACTAGCATTGAAAAACCCACTTGTGATACATTAAATGGATATTGCATTAATTCTTCTACTACATCGCAATGTCTTTCTGTTTGAATCATGTCCGAATTTAATATCATCTTTCTACTCCTTGATTATTTAATTTTCTACATTATATCACAAATATTTCACAATAGTCTAACAATTTTTCACATTTTTCCAATTTAATTTACTTTATTTTGAATTATTTTATGTCGATTTGTCATATTCTGTTACACTTTGTCGAATATTGTCACAAAATAATAGAAAAGTATAATCAAACTTGTAGTTTAAAGTATAAATTGTATTTATACTGCTATAAATTCTGCAAATCCTTTGGTTGGGTCATTTATAAAAACATGAGTTACGCATCCAACAAGACGTCCATTTTGAATAACGGGACTACCGCTCATACCCTGAACTATACCATTGGTTTGTTCTAGTAACTTTGCATCTGTTATTTTAATAACCATACATCTGTTGCCATTTGAATTAATATGATTTGTTTTTACTATATCTATATTATATTCTACTGGAGTTGAACCATCCACAGTAGATAGAATTTTTGCACTTCCTGGAGTTACATCTGCCTTTTTTGCAACTTCAACCAATTCATTTTCTGCATATTTTTTAGATAACTCTACCGATGTAAAACGACCCCTTATTCCACGCTTATCGTTTTCAGTAATTACACCTATTTTATTATTGTTTTTTAAAAATAGACCTTTTAGTTCCCCTGGTGTTCCGCGTTCGCCCTTTTTAATTCCTACTATTGAACACTTATATATTGAGCCTTCCCCAATAGGCATAATTGTACCAGTGTCACAATCTTGAATTGGATGACCCAACGCACTAAAATAGCCATCACTTGTAACATAAGTAATTGTACCAACTCCCGCCGAATTATCTCTTACCCAAACACCGATTCTATAAGATAACGCCAAATCATCTTTTATTGGTTGAACTTTGAATTTTTTATTTTCATTTCCACGCAATACTTCAAGTTCACAAATGGCACCGTTTTTAGAGTTTACTATGTCTATTAATCTTTCCCCGCTACTTATTGATTGACCTTCTGCTTTTATAATTATATCCCCTTCTTTTATTCCAGCAAGTTTACAAGGAGATTCTATATAATTGCCATTACTTTTAATATCACCCGTACTTACAACGACTACACCGCCACCTTCAAGTGAAAAGCCTATTGGTCTACCGCTTAAGTAAACAAAACTTTTTTCTTTCGATTCTTCTATTACACTTTCTGACGCAACTGGGGATAAAAACTTTATAAATTTCGAAAATATGCCATCTGGACAATACCCATCAGCAACAATTCCACAATTTACACAACAAAAATTTGTGGCAACAAACGAAACTAAGACCGTTACCAAAGTTATCATTAGAATATTTAATTTAACTAAATATTTCTTGAACATAAAAACCCTATAATTATCTTATAGGGTTAGTTTGTTTATAACTATTAAATTTATACAATCAATTTGATTAATCGTTAGTTGGAACAAAATCTTGTTCAACAAGTTTATCTAAATCTTGACGAAGTACTGTAATTTTTCCAACAGCATCTTGCAATTCTTTTTTTGTATTTTTTACAATTGTTACACCATCTTCAAAAAGTTTCATTGCTTCATCAATTTCAATGTTATCACTTTCTAACTTGTTTGCAATTTCTTCTAACTTTTGCACTTGTTTTTCTATACTCATTTTAAAACCTTCTCCTTAATGTTTTCGACTTTTGAAACCAACTCGCCATCTTTTAAAATGGTTGTTATAATTTCACCTTTTTCTACTTGCTTTATAGAATTTATGTTTTTTGTTTCACTAGTAGTAACACTAAATCCACGACCGAGAATTGCTACTGGATTAGCGTTACTAACTCGCCCAGCAACTAGCAAAAATTCATTTTCGACTTGCTTTATGATATTTGCCACTAAGTTAGACATCTTTATACTAGAAAGATTAATTTTTGTATTAGTATTTAATATTTTCTTTTCAATTGATTGAATTAGCGTTTTTTCAGATAAATTAAATTTATTCAAATTAGTAGACATCTTTTTTTCAAATTTACCAAACACATAGTCTAACCTACTAATCATTTCTTCTACTACACTTTCTTCGTCAAAAAACACCATTTCACTAGCAATACTCGGAGTACCTGCACGTCTATCTGCTACATAATCTATTATTGACCAGTCATTTTCGTGACCTATTGCACTTACTATTGGAGTTTTACATTCATACACCGCCCTTGCAACGTCCTCGGTATTAAAAGGTTGATAATCTTCAAATGAACCACCACCACGTGCAACTATTATGCAATCTACATTTTCTAGTTGGTCTAAATACTTAATGCCTTTTATTATTTCTCTATCCGAACCTACGCCTTGTACTTTTGCAGGGAATAATACTATTTCACTTGTTTTATTCTTTTCTTGTTTAACTCGTATTATATCTCTAATAACCGCACCCGTTTCGCTTGTTACAACCCCAACTTTCTTTACAAATCTAGAAAGTTCTTTCTTTTTACTTTCGTCGAATAAACCTTCCTTTTCTAATTTATCCTTAAGTTCCAAAAACTGCTTATATAAATCTCCTACGCCATATTTTTCTATTTTTGAAACTATAAAACTCAGTTTACCTGTTTTTGCATAATAATTCAATTTACCTGTAACTGTTACTTGATCACCAAAATTAAAGCCATTTAATAAATATGAATTAAAGCAAACACAAGGTAATGCACTTTCACTATCTTTTATATCAAAATATATTGCTCTTGCAGATGGTTTTAAATTGGTAATTTCTCCATAAACAGAAACATTAATAAGCAACTCTTCATTATCAAAAATACTTTTGATATAATTGCTTATTTGCGTTACTGTAAGTTTCATATTATTCATTCTTGTAACCTGCAAAATTTGCTAATACCCCATTTATGTATGAAGAACTTTTTTCGGTAGAATAAACTTTTGCAAGGTTTAAAACTTCGTTTATACTAACAGCATGAGGAATTTCTGGCATATACTTAATTTCGTATAATGAAAGCAAAAGCAATGCTAAATCTACCTTAAAAATTCTATCCAATGAGAATGTTTTTGTAACGTTTGAAATTTCTTGCTTTAACTCATCAATATGTTCAATTACACCATAGTATACCTTTTTTACATAATCTTCTTCTACTTGTGGTATATTTAAAACTTCTTCTAATGTTAATTCATTTACCTCGCCGTTCATACAATATTCAAAAATTAACTTAAAAGTTTCTTCTCTACTTATCGCTCTACTCATTTATTTTCTCCTTCTATGCATCATAAATCATTTCTATATCTGGTAAAGATTTTTTAACTTCTGTTTGTGAATCTAATATTCCATTAGTTTTTGTTTTGATGTCATCATTTATATTATTGATTGAATTATTTTGACCAGATTTTATTGCTACCAATTTTTTATTTGAAGTTTTAGCACCTTTTGGACCATCATCTTTTTTACCACCACCAGAAGATTTACCTTTCTTTTCTTTAAATGGCTTACCCGTTTTAGACTTTTCTTTTGCCTTCTTTTCAGCCTTAGCAGCGGGTTTAACTTGAGGAGCTACTACCTTTTTAACTTCTTTGCTTTCAACCTTGTTGTTTTCGGTCTTAAATTTTAAAGTTTTAAATTTTAACTTGTCAAAATCCCTCTTTTTAAATGACTCTACCAAATGCTTTATAACTACACAAAATGGTATCTCTCTTCCATCTTTATCAAATCTTGGCAATATTCCTAATAGTTCGTAAATTGATGGTTCTAAAACGCCGTCTTTTGTTAAAACAGATACAATACCTATAAAATCATCGGGGTTTAGCAAGTTTCCTTTTTCATCGTACTTAGGTACAATTCCAAAATCTTTGTAAAACTTTAACTTAGCACCTTCACGTAATTTGATTAGGGTATTTATTCGTTCAATTTTGTGCCTTACTTCTTCGTCCCTTCTACTTACTATGTTATATAAGACTTGTAAAGACACCGCTAGTGGAATTTGCATACCAAAATACACATAACTTACTATACTTTCAAAAGAAAATCCCGATATGCAAAACAGTAAAATTCCAAATCCTAAGCAACTATATGTATATATAAGCATTGCAATCAGCAATTTTTTCATTTGGTTTGTCATAATGTTCCCCCTAAAAAACATCAACCCTAACCAAAAATTAGGGCTGAAACAATTTTATGCGTAAACACTTTCCTCTTGTTGGAATGAAACACCATAAACATTTACATTGACCTTTTTAACTTTAAACTCTGTCATACTTTCTACGCTACGCTTTATGTTTTCTTGCACACGAAAGGCAACATCATTTACTGAGTGACCAAACAAAATGTTTAGGTAAACATCTATAATCAAACCTTCTTCCGTGAAATCTATGGATATACCCTTTTTAAGTTTTCTATTAAATATGCTTTTAAAACTTAAACCAATCGTTGAACTAAAAGAATGTACACCCGAAATTTCTTTTGCGGCAAGTTCAATAATTTGAACTACAATGTTTTTCTTATAACTTAAATCACCATCTTCATCGGTGACTAATTTTTTAAATTTCTTAGCCATAGTATCTCCATTTTTTGTATTCTACCAAATTATATCATAAGTGTTTCTATTTTGCAATAATTTTAAACTAATTATTCAACAGGAATTATCTTTACATTTGTAGCATCGGTTTTTGTTTCTGCTGTAATTACACCTAGTATTTGAGTGGCTTGGTCTTGAGTTAATGTACCAGATTTTACCAAAACATTATAATATTCTGAACCTATGGTAACAACTGCATCTTCATAGCCCTTTGCCTTTATTAGCCCTTCCAAAATTAGTTCGGTTTCCATCTTTTTTTGTAATAGTGCCTTGCTTTCTACCGCAGTATTCTTTTCGGCAGTCGTTGCATACGAACTATCAATAATTTCATTTAATAATTGTAACTGAGATTCTCTAGACTTTGTTCTATCTTCTTTGTAGGTTGCAAAAAAGTTTGCTTGTGCTGAAGACGTGTTAGTTGCATCTGGAACCTTTGCAGTATTTAGTTTATAGTTTAAAATTCCAGTTATTACTAGTAAAAGTGCCATACCGCAAATAACCAATGCTTTCTTCTTATCTTTTATAAATTGTCGTGTTTTTTTGAATTTTAAAATTTTCATTTTACTCACCTCACATACTAAATTTTATGTATGTTAATTTCCCCTTAGAACTTCAACATTTGCAATATTTATGTCAAAAACTGACGCTAATGCGTTTATTATGGAAACTCTCACCTTTTCGTCTTCTACCCCTTTTGCCACAACTAAGATACCTTCAATTTTGGGATATGTCTTTTTGATTATTACCGGCTCTGTTGTAGAACCATTTTTTTGAAAAGTAAGTGCTTCACTTTTTTTAATTTCTTCACCCTTTGTTTCAGACTCTGAATCTATAAAATATTCAATTTCTATACTATTTTTGGTGTACACCAAACATTTTACATTAGTAACTCCTGATATAGAATTTACTATACTTTCTATTCTTTGTTCTATATCTTTTTCATATGAGTCAATGGCTTCATCGCTAGTAGATGTGACTTTATTACTTGTTTTATTAGTAGAATTTAACTTTAAAACTATCAAAAAAATTATGCAGATTGCAAGTAAAACCGAGCAAATTTGAACCTTTCTATTTGAAAAAATTTGCAGTATATTCTTTTTATCCACCATTACACACAACCTCACAATCTACATAAGTTTTTACTACTTTTTTTATATCTTCATCTATATTTTCTAATGAATTGTATTTAACCAAAACATTTTTATATACAATGGTTGAACCTTCTACCAAATAATCTATATGAACATCAAATACATTTTCAAATTCAAGATTTAATCGATTTTCTATTATTTTTTCCATTGACACTACTTGCTCTTCAAAATAGGACATATCTACAATCGTTTCTTCATTTGTTACAATTTCCTCTAAAAAATCATCTTTTAAAAAGATATTACAAACATTAAAAAAGACCGCAAACACCAGCACCGCTGAAAATGAAAAACTTATAAACTTTCCGAGTTTTGCATCTCCAATAAACAATTCCATTAGCAAATTAACGACAATCAAAAGAATTATTAAATATATTATTTCTTTCATTTTTACACCATATTAGCAGTCATAACAATTAGCAAAATCAGTATAAAACACATCATAAATACAGTCATAATTGTCGCAAGCAAATAGTTAAATACCTTTGACATCCCATTCATTAAATTGCTTATACTTTTATCACCAGATAATTCGGCAAGTCCACTTGTAAATTTCAATAATAGATTTGTTACAAGCAATTTTATTGCAGGAGTTAGAATAATCACCAATAGAAGGATTAGTCCAACAACGCCAATACTATTTTTTAAAACTATACTTCCTGCCCTAAATATTTCAAACCCGTCAGATAAATATCCTCCAACAATCGGCACATAACTTTTTATTGCATATTTTGCAGTTTTAATACTTATACCATCCTTTCCACCAGCCACCAACCCAACTACAGATGAATAAGTAAAAAATATTCCAAACGATAAACCAATTATCCATTTTAAAAAACTTGCAAAAAATTCAATTAGTTTGTTTAGTTTCACATCTTTTACTAAATTGTTTAAAATTGTCAAGATCATATAAATTGTAATAGTAGTCATTACAACACCGCTAAACACAGCTATTATTCCTGTAGACAATGTTGCAACAAGTGGCTGGTACATAACGCTTGATGTTTTTGCTCCAGTTGCAGTAACTAATACTATTAAAACTGGAAATACAATTTTTGAAAAATCTCCAAGCACCCTAATCGTTTTTGCTGTTTCTGTAACTGAACTAATTGTAAAATAGATTAAAATAGTGGCAGATAAGCAAACAAAAACAATATTGAGCAGATTTTTTATACTAGCATTAGCAGATGAAAAGTTTGAAATTAGTCCAGATAAAATAGATATAGATAGTAATAGCAAGATGGTGTATAAAATATTTTTTACCATATTTTGTGCTTTAGATAAAATTATTGATACCAAATCGTTAAACGAGAGTGAAATTTTGCTATCAATTATATCTTGTATCAATTGGTTTAGAGTCTTATCGCTTGACTTGTACTCTTCATATAGGTTTTCAAACTCGGTAAGTTCTAGCGATTCTAACTGTTGTTTTGTTGAGTCGGTTATGCTTGTTTCTATACTTTCTCCTTCAACCGCCAAAGCAATGTGACTGCTTGATAGAAAATCAAAATTGAATATGCTTATTGAAATAACTAACCAAAAAAATACTAACAATAGTTTTTTCATAACATTTTCCTATTACTCTACAACAATTGCTCTATCATAACAAATAAATCAATAACAAATGGCAGACAAATTCCCGCAACTATTATTTTCCCAGCAAGCACTATCTTTTTTGCAATAGATGTCATTCCGCTATCTTCAACGATGTCGGAAGCAAACTCTATAATGTATCCAATTCCCACAACCTTTAGAGCCGTTTCAATAATTTTAGATGAATAACTTACTTTTGAAAATAACTTACTTACCTGACCCAAAAGACTTTCACATTGTTTTATAACTAGCAACAAAATAATTACGCAAGTTGATATTGATACCAATATTGCAAAATTTGGTTTTGCTTCTTTTAGTAGTAGTGCAATAAGTGCCCCTATAACTCCAACACCAATAACTTGAATGAGTATGTTCATTTACAAACCAAATAGACTTTTAATATTTATGAATAATTCACTGACCATATCTATTACCATAACCAAAACAATTATAACGCCCGCAAGAGTTGACAAAGTTGCAATCTCGCTTTTGCCCGCTTGATTTAAAATTTGGTTAATAACCGCCGTTAAAAGACCTATTGCTCCAATTTTAAAAAGTATATCTACCGACATAAAAACACCCCCACTCTAAACAATCATAGCAATATAATTACAACTAATGCACCAAGTAGCACTCCTAATTTTATAGATAGTGATGCATACTTTGAATATGCGTTTTTAGATTTTTTATTTAATTGATCCATTTGAGTTTTAAAAAATTCCAATTCTTTTAATTGATTATCAACATCTGTTTTTCCTATGCTTGCAAAGAATTGTTTAATTATATCTAATTCGGCAGGTGTTATACAAAGATAAAAATTCTTTTGGCTTTCTATATCACCATCCGATACGAACATTTTTAGTAATTTGTTGAAATCAATACTTCTAGTTTGAAAGTTTTTAATGAAATCATTAAGGCCTAACTGAATAAATGATACATTAACCTTAAATTCATTTATGAATCTATCCATTTCATCAAAAAACTCAACTCGTTGTTTTAAAATATTTCGAGTACTAAAACCTAAATATATAAATCCTATTATCACACTAATTGATATTACAATATTCATCATTGTTACCAAACTGCTTTTAATTCTTTGTCATACACAGCATCGATTGTCCCAGCCCCGTTTTTAGATGACAACACAATATAATAATCAAAAAGTTTTTCTGCAAATATTTTCGAGGCAAATGGACGTTTTTTTACATCTAATAAATTTTCACCATGAATAGTAGCAACAACCGAAACGCCAGCACCTATAGAAGTCTTACAAGCAAGTATATCGCTTTCATCCATTAATTCATCCGTTATTATTAGTTTTGGGTTTAATGCCCTTATACCTTCATTAAAAGCATATAATTTTTTCGTACCACTTAATACATCGGTATATAAACCAACATCTAGTAAAGTTTCTCCATTATTTGCGCCCGCAATCTCATAACGCTCATCAACAATTAAAGTATTTATTATAGGATTTCTTGATGCCATTACTCTTGCAATATCTCTAATTAATGTAGTTTTACCAGACCCCGGAGCGGAAACAACTAAAATACTCGAAACTTTGTTATCTACAAATAGAAACTTTTCTATAGGTCTTGCACAATTCAAAATTTGATGCGGAACTCTAATTACAAGTGAAGATATATTTTTGATTGTCTTTACCTTGCCTTCATCCGTTAACACCACTTCCCCTGCGACTCCAATTCTTATACCACCACTACCAACTATATAGCAATTTTTGAGTTGATTATTGTAGCAATACATACTAGACTCAGTAGCACGCAGCACAATATAATCTAAAAGCCTTTTGTCAGCATACATTATTTTATTATCTGCTGAATTTTTTAATTCGAAAAATTTGCCCGCTACATTAACAACGATTGGCAAGTTTCGTCTAATTCTTATTTCGTAAACTTCTCTAAAATTAAAATTTTGTTTTATCAAATTTACTAGTTCGGTTGGAAGTATTTTTGTTAGCATGCTTTTTCTCCTAGTAAATTGTATATAAATATCATGTTTAATATGAAAATTTAAGCATAAAAAAAATGTCGGAACTTCCCGACATTTTATAACTACTTACCAACTCTTTCCATATATTCGCCAGTTCTTGTATCTATTCTAATAGTTTCACCATTATTCACAAATAGTGGAACTTGAATAACTAGACCAGTTTCTAAGGTTGCAGGCTTGTAACCAGCTTTTGAAGAATCTCCTTGAATACCAGGTTCACATTCGGTAATCTTTAATTCTACAAATAGAGGTGGTTCTACGCTAAATGCTTCGCCTTTATAGAACTGAATTGTGCAAGACATATTTTCGGTAATATAATTTAAAGCATCTTCTACTTGAGACTTGTTTAGAGGTATTTGTTCATATGTATTGTTATCCATAAAATAATACAAACCACCATCTTCGTATAAGTACATCATTTCTTTTCTTTCAATGTGTGCTTTTTCAAATCTTTCAGTTGGGTTAAATGTTCTTTCAATAACTTGACCAGTTACAACGTTCTTAATTTTTGTTCTAACAAAAGCAGAACCCTTACCTGGCTTAACATGTAAAAAGTCTACAACTACATAAACTTTACCATCAAGTTCAAAAGTAACACCTTTTCTAAATTCTCCCGCAGTAATCATAATTTTCCTCCTAATTAATGTACTAAATTATTTTATCATATATTTAAAAAAAATGGAACTATTTTTTGAAAATATCTAACATTATTTTTGCTTCTCTATCTTGGCAACCACTAGATTCGCTAATAACTCTAATATTTGCATTGTATTTTTTTAGTGCATTTGCAAATTGTGTTTGGTCTGGTCCAAAATTTTGCGTATCGGTATCAAAAGTTAAATGTTTTAACTCTCCTTTTGGCCCATATTCAATTCTGCTAAAGTGTATATGTATATTATTTTTTATAGACGTAAATTTATCTAGTATTTCATAATAATCGGTTATAGATTTGATACTTCCACCACCATATGCATTAATATGACCAAAATCTAAAGTCGGTATTATTTTATCGGACAATTTACAAAGAGTATAAACCTCATCCACCGTTCCTATTTGACCATGCTTACCCATAGTTTCGGGGCAAATAAATACTCCACTAACATTTTCATCGCCTTCAATTTGATTCACAAAAGTTTCTAAATTTTTTAATGTATTTTGAAAAGCAACTTCTCTATCCTGTTTTGTTAAACTCCCCGGATGTACAACAACCCTATCGGCACCCATAAGTTTTGCTTTACGCATAGACTCATAAATATATACAAAACTTTTTTGCACTTGCTCTTCGTTTGGAGATGCTAAATTTATATAATAGGGTGCATGAACCGAAAGTGATATGCCACATGACTTAAAAATTTTTCCAAATTCTATGCACTTATCTTCTGTTATATTTGTTCCATAAGTAAAAGGATATTCAAAACACGTTAACCCCATAGATTGCATCTCGTCGGCAATTTGATGGTACGTTAAATTTGCATCCTTCATTCGAGTACTTACCCCACTTATTCCAAAAAGCACCATTAGTTTATTCCTCCAAACAATTTATCGTTAGTTTTAATATTTGATTTTGAACACTCGCCAAACCTAAACACACTTCATTATAGTTTACTAGATATTCACCATCTTCAATTCGCATAGGTATGCTAACACCATTTTTTAACTTAAAAAATTGATCATCGTCAATAATTACATTTTCAACATTTTTCAAAGCATTGCTTATACTCATCAAACATTTTTGTGGCTCTCTTTCAATTTTGTCTAATGAAAAACTATCTTCTATTTTAAATACTCCCGCTCTCGTTCTAACTAGTTTTACCATTGTTGCAAGCGTATTTATTGACCCTAAAATATCAACACCTAAACTTCTAATATATGTACCGCTAGAACACTCTATTTCAAAATTGAATAATTTATCGTCACTACCATTACTTGCTAAAATACTATAAATTTCGACTTGATTTGGTTTTAACTCAAATTCTTTTCCGCTTCGAGCCATAGAATATGCTCTTATTCCATTTATTTTTTTAGCAGAAAATTTTGGCGGAATTTGCTGTATTTTCCCGACGAATTTTTGACTTGCAATTTTCACTTCTTCAATAGTTGGAACAATGTCATTTTCTTCTTCTATTTTGCCTTCTGCATCTAATGTATCCGTTTTCACTCCACACTTAAATACCGCACTGTATGCCTTGTCCTTTTTCAAAAAATAATCGAAAAACTTTGTAGCCTTACCTATTGCAACGGGAAGCACTCCTTCTGCCATTGGGTCTAGAGTTCCTAAATGCCCAACCCTTTTTGTATTATATATTTTCTTTAATTTTCCAACGACCTGAAAACTAGTCATACCACTAGGCTTATAAACATTAACAAACCCTATCATTACAAAATATCCACCATTGATTTTATAACTCTATCAATTACATTATTGTAATTATCAAAAATTTTACAACCAGATGCTTGTTTGTGACCGCCTCCGCCAAATACCCCAGCACAAATTGAACAATCGTAATTTTTTCTTGACCTAAATGAAACCTTACAAACATTTGGTTCAACTTCCGCTACTAAACAAGTTAAAACGACATCTTTAATTTCCGTTCCTATTCGAGTTAAATTCTTTGCGCTATTTGGGTCGACTCCCGTTTTGTTATAAAAGCTATAAGGAATAGAAATTACACAAATTTTGTTATCATAAAGTAATTTAGTATTATTGATTGCTTCTTTATAAAGTTGAAGATATTCTGGTTCTTCCGATTCAAAAATGTTACTCATAAGAGCGGATAGTTCAATACCGGTATCCGTCAAAAGTTTATATACGATTTCCATTGTTCTTTTTGTTGTGCAACTAAATTTAAAACCGCCAGTATCCGTTATAATACCCGTAAGCAAAAACTTACCTACTTTTTCATTTATTTTAACATTGTTTTCATACAAAAAATTTGCTATTACTTCGCAAGCACTCGACCTATCACTTTCTACAATTTCTAACTTAGCATAATGCGAATTTGTTGGATGGTGGTCAAATTGAATTGTATCTTTGTAATTGCTAAAATCTGGACAATAAATATTCATCATTTCTTTTGTCGCACAATCTACCGCAATAACTAGGTCGTATGGTTTTGTGGTTCTTTTATTAATTAGGTCATCAATTTGTAAGAACTTTAACTGGTTTGGTATAGTAGTCTTTGAAAAAACATTAACTTCTTTACCTAAATCTTTTAATAAATAGTAAAAAGCAAATGCTGAGCCGATCGCATCGCCATCAACATTTGCATGGGTATATATACCAATTTTATTTGCGTTTAAAATTTTATCGTAAATTATTTTAGAATTATTCATTCTTATGTCCTTTACTTATTAGATTTATTTAAACTTTCTAATAATTTCATTATTCTGTCGCCTTGCTCTAAACTCTCATCATAAATGAAAATCAGTTCGGGCGTTCTCTTTAAATTAAGCTTTTCAGCAACTTCTTTCTTGATAAAAGTTGCTGAGTTTTTTAATTCTTTTATAAGTGTTTTGTGATCAACATCTGTATTTACCGCACTTATATATACTTTACATTGTGAAAAATCTGGAGAAGTAGACGCTTCACAAACGGTAATTACTGCGTCATCCAAAATAGGGTTTCTTAAATCGTCATTAATGATAGTACTCAAAACCCTTTGCATTTCCGCATTTACCTTTTCCATTCTATGGTTCATATAACACTCTCCTTAGTTAATTCTTTCAAGTGTAATACCTTCGATAATATCACCAATTTGTATTTGGCTAAAGTCTTTTAGAACAATACCACATTCAAATCCAGCTGAAATATCTTTAACTTCATCCTTTTCTCTTTGAATAGTTGCAATATTGCCGTTAAATATAACATCCTTCTTGCGATAAACTCTTACTTGTTGACCACGGGATAATTTGCCATCTAAAATATAGCAACCCGCAATAGCACCAACTTTACTTGCCTTAAATACCGCTCTAATTTCTGCTTTACCAGTGATATTCTCTTTGTATTTTGGAGTTTTCATTGCGTTGATTTGATTTGTAACATAATCAACAACTTCATAAATAATTTTATTAAATAAAATATTTACTTTATACTTGTCAGCTAAAACTTTTGCCTTAAAGTCTGGTTTTGTGTTAAACCCTACAATAATTGCATTAGATGCTTGCGCCATCATAACATCGTTTTCATTAATTGCACCAACGCCACCATGAATACATCTAACCTTAACTTCTTCATTCATAATTTCATTTAAAGTACTTGTAAGCGCTTCAAGTGAACCCTGAACATCGGCCTTAATAATAACATTATAGTTTTTATACTCGGTTTCTTTAAATCTATCCATTAATGCATCTACCGAATTATCTGCTGCTTTAATCTTGTCGGTTTTTTCCTTAACCATTCTTTCGCTCAATACTTTTTTACTCATCTTTTCGTCAACAGCATACATTTCATCTCCGGCATTTGGTACACTAGATAAACCTAAAACGCTGACTGCAAATGATGGGCCTGCAGACTTAACGTTTTTGCCCTTTTCATTTAACATCGCTCTAACTTTACCAGCACTGGTACCAGCAATAATGACATCCCCAACTTTTAATGTACCATTTTGAACCAAAATAGTTGCAACTGGACCTTTACCCTTATCTAGTTTTGCTTCAATTACTGAACCAATAGCCTTACGATTTGGATTTGCTCTTAAATTTTGATATTCTGCAACAAATAAAATCATTTCAAGCAACTTATCAATATTTTGACCAGTCTTTGCAGAAATTGGTATTATGATAGCATCACCACCCCATTCTTCTGGGATAACATCGTGTTCGGTTAGTTGTTGTTTTATTCTATCAATATTCGCTTCTGGCTTATCAATTTTATTGATAGCAACTATCATAGGTGCTTTTACGGCTTTGATTTCCTTTATTGCTTCTATAGTTTGTGGCATAACTCCATCATCGGCAGCAACCACCAAAATAGCAATATCTGTAAGTTCCGCACCTCTTGCACGCATTGCAGTAAATGCAGCGTGTCCTGGAGTATCAATAAAGGTAATTAACTCACCATTCTTTTCAATTGTATACGCACCAATGTGTTGAGTAATACCACCCGCTTCGCCGTCAATTACATTTGTTTCTCTAATGTAATCTAGTAAAGATGTTTTACCATGATCGACGTGACCTAGCACGGTAACTACTGGTGGACGTTTAATCAAATCTTTTTCATCGTCATTAATGTTTTTGATATCACTTAATTGTTCTTCTGCGGTCTTTTCTAGTTTTTGTTCAAGTGTTACACCAAATTCACTAGCAATAAGTTCAGCACTATCAAAATCAATTTGGCTATTAATATTTACCATATTACCTAAAATCATAAATTTCTTTATAATTTCAACTACTGGTTTACCAATTTTTTCAGCCAAAAGTTTTACTGTTAAGTTATCAGTTGTGATAACCGCATGGTCAATAGCAGGGGCAACAATAGTTTCTTGTTGCTTTGCCTTTTTACCTTTTATCTTTCTTGAGCCCATTATTACGCCATCTTCATTTTCCAAACTTTCGTCTGCAATAAATCCACGCTTAATAAGATCTCTACGGTTGAGAGATTTCTTTTCTTCGTAAGAATGTTCAGACTTCTTTTTGGTTTGTTGTACCTTACCAAAATCTGCTTTTGGCTTACCTTGTGCTACAAAACTTGAAACAGCGCTTGCTTGACCAGCTGACTGAATAGGTCTTGAACCCTTAACAGTTCCAGCCGCCACCATACCACCTTGCATCTTAGTGTTTTGACCAAATGGACGTGTACCATTATTGAATCTATTTTGACTACTTGCAAATTGTGGGCGCGTACCATTATTGAAGGTAGGACGTTGCCCGTCACGAGGTTGCATAGTGCGTTGACCTCTTTCCATGGGTCTAGCGTTACCATCATGATTAAAATGTCGGGTTCTTATACTTGTATCTGGTGTTCCTGGCTTTCCAAATTTAAACCCACTACTAGACAGTTTTGAGTCGCTCACTTGTTTATTTGCTATAACTGTTGGTTTTGCGATTTGTGCAGGTTTGATTTCTGGCACTTTTACCACTGGTTCACTATTTTTTGAATTTTCTTCTGCTTTCACATCTTCTTTAACGGCTGACTTTAATGTGTCAACACGGCTTTTTAACTTTTTGCTAATGTCAACAGAATGGCTTAAACACTTTTTTATAACCGCACTTAGTGAACTCGCTTCGCCCTTTATTCCCGCAAGTTTTTTGATAGCACTCTCCTTAGTTGTTTCGTCGGTTTGAACATTTTGTGTTTTTTGGTTATTCAATTACTTTTCCTCCAATAATTTTATTATTGCTTTACTTAATTCGCTTCTTTTTATACTTATTACTTTTACGCCTTCGTTTAGCATTTTGTCTAAGACGCTTTGTTCAACTTCAAATACCTTTAAGTTTTTAAAATTTTTAATTTTTTCTTTGCTATTTTGTGCCAAGTTCTGCGACAACAAACAAACTTCAGCATTTGGTTTTATATTATCCATTCCAATAGCTACTAGCCCTGCCCTTATTGCAAAACCAACATAAGATTCTAATTTATTATTCAATTATATTGCTCCTAAGTTTTTCAAAAAGTTCTTCATCTATTGCATTTATTTCAAACGCTCTTTCAAATGATTTTCTTTTCTTTGCATTGTTTATGCACTCTTCATTTTTACAAATATAAGCACCTCTACCATTAAGTCTACCCGATTTATCAATAAGTATTTCGCCTGTTGGTGTTTTAACAACTCTAATCAAATCGGTTTTATCAAACATCTGTCTACAAACAACGCACATTCTTTTAGGCGTTTTCTTCATTATTCAGCATCTCCTAATCCATCAAGATTAACGCTTTTAAACATTGAATTAATATCATTAAAGTTCGCTTTTACTGTGTTCATATCTACATCGGATATACTGTCAGATTGCTTATCATTGCTATTTGGGTCAACACTTTGGGAAACACTCTTAACATCTATCTTCCAGTTTGTTAGTTTAGCTGCAAGTCTAACATTTTGACCACTTTTACCAATTGCTAAAGACAATTTATCATCGGGTACTATTGCACGAGCTGACTTAACTTCATCATTAACTTCTACAGTTAATACCTTTGCTGGAGATAATGCACGAGCAATATATTCAAATGGATCATCTGACCAAATAATGATATCAATCTTTTCGCCACCAAGTTCAGCAACTATACTATTAACTCTAGTACCTTTATTACCTACGCACGCTCCAAGTGGATCAATTGATGGGTCTTCGTTATGCACTGCAATTTTTGTACGGTAACCAGCTTCTCTTGTGCAACCTTTAATTGTTACAAGACCCGATGCAATTTCTGGAACTTCCATTTCAAATAGTTTCTTTACAAACAAAGGAGAACTTCTTGAAACCATGGCTTGTGTACCACGTGCGGTTTCTCTTAATTTCTTAACAAAAACCTTGATTCTATCATTAACATTATACTTTTCACCTGGGATTTGGTCGTTTGGCATTAAAACGCCTTCAAGTTGAGAACCAACTAGTTCTAGATAAACGGTATCTTTATCTATTCTTCTTACAATACCCGTTACGATTTGTTCTAACTTCTCATTCATTTCTTTGGCTGCGGTATTTCTTTCAGCTTCTCTAAACTTTTGAGTAAAGATTTGTTTAGCGGCTCCAGCTGCAATTCTTCCAAAATCTTTTGGAGTAATTTCTTCTTTTAGTACATCGCCAACTTTTGCAGTCTTCTTTACAAGTCTTGCATCGGATAAAGTCATTTGAGTATCAGCGTCAGTAACTTCATCATCTTTTACTACCGTTTTACCTGCATACAACTTGATTGTATTTTTATCTGGATCTAGTTTTACAATAATGTCTTTACCTTCACCATAATTTTTCTTATAAGCTAAAACCAATCCATTTTTTAACCATTCTATTGAAGTTTCTTTGCTTATTCCCTTTGTTTTTTCTAATTCATCTAGTGCCAAGAAAAAGTCCTTGTTAATCATTTTAAATCTATCCTCCTAATTAAAAATCAATATGCTTTGTAATTTTTGCAATATTTCTTCTATCTAATGTAATTGAATTACCAATTTCTCCAATTATTAAATCAATTTCTGTAAATCCTAAAAGTCTACCAGTGAATTGTTTTTCTCCTTCAAACTTACTGTATAATGATACGTCAATCAACTCACCAAGATTTGCTTTTAATTGGTTAAATGTTCTTAATGGTCTATCAAGCCCTGGCGAAGATACATTTAAGATATAACTTGCACCATTAGTTGGGTCTAATTCATCTAGTAGACCATCAATTGCCATATGAACTTTCTCACAGTCATCAATGTTTATTCCATTTGGCGAATCTATAAATACCGTTAAGTTCATACCATTTTGTTTTCTAGCATACTCAACTTCTACTACCATGTAACCCATATCTTCTACAACTGGTGTAATAAACTCTTCAACTTCTTCTGCAACAGAAAATTTTTCCATTATGTTTCTCCTTAAGCAATTTTTTCGATTTAATATTTGTGTAAATAATTCAATTAATTTTTAGTACTTAACCTGCTAAAATAGAGCAAACCTACTCTATATAGCAAAAGTTGAACGAACACAAGCGTCCGTTCAACAAAGTCTAGTTATTTACATAAATAATTATATCACAAAAAATACAAATATTGCAATAGTTTTTTTAATAAATTATTAACTTTTTATTTTAAAATTTTTATCATTCAAATTATAAATTTATTCTTCATTTTTCAACAATTTTCGCATTACTTCAGCGGCAGCAACGGCATCAAAAACCGCTCTGTGAGCGTTATCCAAATCTATCCCTAATTCTTTTGAAATCGTAGTTAATTTATAATTTCGTACGCCCTTCATTTTTTCTTTTGCTAAAACAAACGCATCGAAAGTTTTGTGCGTAAATGCATATCCAAACTGCTTTCCTACATAACTTATAAAATTAAAGTCAAAATCTATAACATAAGAAACCATTATACTGCCATCACAAAACTTAAAAAAGTCTGGTAATACTTCGCCTATTGTATGACAACCAGCAACCATATCATCGGTAATGTTATTAACCTTAGTGGCGTCATCTGGAATATGCATCTCCGGATTAATTAAACACGAGAATGTTTCGGTTAATTTTCCACCTACCATCTTTACCGCGCCAATTTCTATAATTTTATCTCTATTGTATGCAGTACCCGTTGTTTCAAGGTCAAATATTACAAATGTATTATCAAGTAAGTACGGATTAGTTATAGTATCATCGGTTATAAACAAATTTGATTGAGATGATGATTGATATTTTTCTGGGAAAATATACCTATAATTTTTTGGAACCGACTTCGTATAAATTCGGTCAAAAAACCCATCTTCAAAGGTACAAAGATTAATAACTTTTGGTCTTACACTCAACCCAGCGTCAAATGCACTCTCTTCCAAACTACCAAATATACAAACTTCTAAATCATTTGCAAGTTTTTCAGCTTTTGGCAAAGTTGCCTTATTTGGGAAATACACCACTTTAAGCGATCCACTATAATCATATATTTCAAAAGTGTAATAAGGCTTTTCAGGCCTTACCTTGCCATCTTCTAATACCTTTTCTTTAGTTTTCTGTTCTCTTAAATTTCGTATTTTTCCAGCAACGCAAATTGCTTCGCTAGGTTCAACCATTGTAGCCATCAAAAGTGGTGAATCTTGTATAACATCACCTATGTATGGCTCTATTGATTTTAGTTTTATTATATAAGCTTCTGCACTAGTGTCTTCTACAAATGTATCATCTTCTTCTATTTCAAAAACTCTATTAGGTGTTGATGTAACAAGCACATCAAAAGTACTATAATACCTTTGTGAAAGTGCCAATTTTAAATCATCTATAATTGTACTTTCATTTACAATTTTAATAAACCTTTCTTCTATGTTCAAATTTATTACACTTTTGGTTTTATCAAATTCTATTGAAGACAAGTCAAATCGAACTATCGGCAATCTCTTTTTGAAATAATCTTGTACAAAAGTTTTTATGCTCTCATCATCAAAGTAATTTTTTTTGTATTTTATATCAAGTGTTTTTATACCCTCTGGCAAAAGTGCATATACTTCCTTTTTCACTGCCATCCTTATATCTTCGCTTAGTATCGCTTCATCAGGATATACCAAACTTAAACTTAAAGCCCGCAGGTCTTTATTAAAGACTGCAGACTCTAAGTTAAATGATATATTATACTTTTTCATTTTTTCGTTTAAAATGTCTATCATTTTACCACCCACTTTATAGCAAGAAAATATGATAAAAATCTAAGAAAATTACTAGAGCAAATAGAATTATTAAGCCAAAGAAATGAATATAGGCTTCTACATTTCTGTCAATAGGCTTTTTTCTTATCCATTCTATTATTACAAATACCATCCTTGCACCATCTAGTGCTGGTATTGGTAAAATGTTAAATACGGCAAGGTTCATACTAATAAGTGGAATTAGATAGAAAATATATCTCCAATCAATGCTAGTTATTTTTGCAATTTGTTCAACTGTCGTTACTGTACCGCCAAGTTCGGACACTTTAGTAGCACCCGTAAATATACCGCCAAGCACTTTCAAAATCAACCAACAAACATCTATACAGAATGGGAACGCATAAAGCAATGCTTCTCCAAATGAATACCTTTTGTATTCAAAAGATTGTAAAATTCCTAGTGATACACCCGAATTACTTGTAGAAATACCGCAAAGGCTTGAAATCTCTTCTTCGGTATATGCAACATACCCATTTGTATTTGCATTAAATTTATAAACTGAAATCAATTCGTTTTCTACATTCTTTAAGTATGTCAGCAACTCTTCAGTTGATGAGAATTTAATATAAGTTGTACCACTTAAATAATATGCATTTTCTTTTATTGCTTCTGGATACAATACATATCTAAATGCATCTCTATTTTCCTTTTTAACGACAATAGTTTGTTCTTTGCCATCTCTTATAATAGTTAGGGTAATCTCTTCACCCTCACCATATTTAGCAATTTTCTTTGAAAATTGTTCTAATGTGTTAGAACTAACTTTATAGTAGTCAAACTTCTTACCATTTACTTCGGTGATAACATCACCCACCATAAATTGGTTAGAATTGTAATCTGCTACAGATATAACTTTTGGAAGGCCATAGTTTGCCATACAAAGATAAACAACACTCATAACAAGTCCAAATAAGAAGTTAAATATTACACCAGCAGATTGTACAATCAATCTCTTCCATGGCTTTTGTTTGTTAAATGCACCTTCGGTTTCTTTCTCTTCATCTTCGCCTTCAAATGCACAATAACCACCTAAAGGAATCGCTCTTATTGAGAACTTTTCACCATTTGCTTTTGTCTTTGAAAATATTGCAGGGCCAAAGCCAATAGAAAATTCATTTATTTTAAATTTTAATATCTTACCAGCGGTATAATGTCCAAGTTCATGAACCATTATAAGCACCATTAAAAAGGCTATTGCCAAAATGATATAAATAATGTTATTCCATTCTACACAACAAGCAACAATGGTTAATAGCGTTTCAAAATATAAACAAATTAGATTAACTTTACTTTTATGTTTACTTTCATTACTCCATGCAGTTTTAATTACACAAGATAAAATAATTAAAGCATAATATACATAAAAGAACGCACTTGCACCCTTCACAATACAAATCACTGCCCACGCAACAATTACGCTAGAAAGGACATTTTGAACAATTAATCTAAATTGTTTATTATTTTCAGTTGGTTTATACAACCAGTTAAATAATATTTCAAATAAAATTAACGCAAATAAAGTTATCTTCATTTTACCACCTAAACAATAATAATTAATGCTAAAATGTATGTGATTGCAGAAACAAACATCATACCATCTATTCTATCCATAACACCGCCGTGTCCTGGAAGAATTTTACCAAAGTCTTTTATTTCAAATCTTCGTTTTACGCTTGAAGCAACCAAATCGCCCGCTTCGGTAGCAATTGAGCCTAATAGCCCTACCAACACAAAAAACAATATAAGACTTGTGTTATTAACTTCTGTAAATGGATTGTATACCCCACCAATTACAAATATTAAATATAATGCCACTGATATTATAATACCACCAAATAGCCCACCTATTGCACCACTTAGTGATTTTTTAGGCGAAATTTGATTTGCAAATTTACCCCTATGGAATGCACTACCTACAAGATATGCAAAAACGTCTGTTGCCATAGCAACACCAAATACAAGCCCTAAAATCATTGTTCCCATCCCAACACTAAAGCCATTTATTCCATAAAGTGTTCCAATTAAGGTGTTTGGCCACAATATGATTGTCATTAGTTTTTTTGTTGAAAGTAACATTTCATCAGCAGTAAATTCTTCGTCTTTGTGTTTGTTTAAATATACAACGTCGGTTATCATAGACGCTACAAAAAATAAAATTGCCAAAAATAATTGATACAATAAAGTTTGTAATATAGTCTTTGATACAAATGGTACATAAGTTAAATACAATAAAAATGCGTGAACGACGGAAAGATAAATATATGCCTTTGAGCATCTTCTCTCATCTTTTTGATGTGCCTTTAACACTTCATAACAAGCAATAAATGAAATTGCCATAATAAATGCATCAAAAAAATAAACCGAAAGAAATCTGCTTGCAACAAATAACGCTGTAACAATAAGTATTACTGCACCAGTTAAAGTTCTTTTGCCCATTACTTTTCTCCTAAATTATTCTTCTACTTTTCCAAACTTTCGAGTTCTTTTCTGATATTCAATAATACATTTTTTTACAGTTTCTTTATCAAAATCTGGCCAAAGTGTATCTAAAAAATAAAATTCACTATAAGCATGTTGCCACATCAAAAAATTACTAACTCTTTGTTCACCGCTTGCCCTAACTATTAAGTCTGGGTCAGGCTGCCCTGCGGTATATAAAAACTTTTCAAAATCGCTCTCGGTAATATTTTTTAGACCACTTTCAATAATCTTATTTACCGCACGAACAATCTCATCACGACCGCCATAAACAAATGCAATATTTAAAACATAAGTTTTGCAATCCTTGGTCTTTTGCATTGCATTTAAAAAACAATTACGAGTTTTTTCATCAACTCTTTCATTATAAATATCGCCAATTATATTTATTTTTAAATCATTCTTAATTGCATTAGCAAGTTCTTTCTCCAAAAATTCTACTGCAAGATTCATAATATAATTAACTTCTTTTTCACTTCGCTTCAAGTTTTCGGTGCTAAGAGCATAAACGGTAATAGTTTTTACTCCAAAATCTCGACATGCCGAACAAACTTTTTCTAACGCAATAGAACCTTCCCTATGTCCTGCAGACCTTGGAAGCCCCCGTTTTTTAGCCCAACGACCATTGCCATCCATAATAAAACCAATGTGTGCTGGGATATTTTCGGAATCTATTACCCCTTTCTTTTTTAATAAATTCATAAAAAATTCTCACTAAACTATATTTGCATAACTTCTTTTTCTTTTTCAACCGATTCTTTATCTATCTTTGTAATATATTCATCTAATGTTTTTTGAATATCCTTTTCGTTAGATGCCAATTCATCTTCTGTTATTTCAGAATCCTTCTTTAGTTGCTTAAACTTATCCATAATATCACGTCTTGCATTACGGCAAGCAACCTTAGAATCTTCAGCAATCTTCTTTACAGTTTTTACCATTTCCTTACGTCTTTCTTCGGTTAATGGTGGGAATACTAATCTAATAATTTTGCCATCATCGTTAGGATTAATACCTATATCAGATGCTAAAATTGACTTTAAAGTTTCCTTCATAGCGTTAGCATCCCATAAAGAAATTACAAGAACTCTACCATCTTGTACTGTAATATTAGAAATTTGTGTAAGTGGTGTAGGAGTCCCATAATAGTTTACGATAATTTTATCTAAAATATGTGGATTTGCTCTACCTGCTCTTAGTGAAACATACTCACTTTTTTGATGTTCCAAAACTTTACCAAGTTCTTCTTCATAATTTAAGTATTGCTCTGCAATATAATCTTCTAAATTTTCCATTCAGTCAGTTTCTCCATTAAAAATATTTATACTAATATAATACTATAATATTATATTTAATTGCAAATAAAATTGAGCATTGAATAAACCAATGCTCAATTTTTATAAAAAACTTAATCCTTTTTTGTTTGCGTTTGAGCCATAACTTCTTCTGCAAAGTTATCGTTACGCTTTTCAAGACCTTCACCAACTTCGTATCTTACAAATCTTCGAATGGTAATTTTCTCTCCAAGTTTTAAGGTAATTTCGTTTACTAGTTGAGTAATGGTCTTTTCTGGATCTTTAACAAATTCTTGTTCCATCAAAACAGATTCTTTGTAGAACTTTTTAATTCTTCCTTCTACCATCTTTTCAACTACTGCTTCTGGCTTGCCTTCGTTTAATGCTTGTGCTTTAAGAATTTCTCTTTCCTTTTCAACTACAGCTGGGTCAAGTTCTTCTATTCTAACACAAGTAGGGTTTGCTGCAGCAATGTGCATACAAACATCATGAGCAAAGTTTTGGAAATCCGCACTCTTTGCAACGAAATCTGATTCACAGTTAAATTCGGCTAATACGCCAATTTTACCGTTTGAATGGATATAACTAACAGCAATACCTTCCGCGGCAATTCTGCCTGACTTCTTAGCAACGGCAGCCATTCCCTTTTCTCTTAAAAGTTCAATAGCTTTGTCCATATTTCCGTTAGCTTCGGTTAATGCCTTTTTGCAATCCATCATTCCAACGCCAGTTTTTTCTCTTAGCGCCTTAATATCTGCTGAACTAATCATCTAAAATACTCCTATATAATAAAATTAATTTTCTTCAGTTTTTGGTGCTTCTTCAGTTTCAGCCTTTTTTCTTGGAGCTCTCTTCTTTGGAGCTGGCTTAACTTCTTCGGTTTCAGCTTTAACTTCTTCAGTCTTTTCTTCTACCTTTTCTTCAGCCTTAACTTCTTCAGTTGCGTTTTCAGCGTTTTGAGCTTCTTCACGAGCTTTTTCTTCTTCACGAGCCTTTTCGTCAGCTTCTCTAACCTTTGCTAAACCTTCTTCGCCTTCTTTTGCTTCAATAACAGCGTAAGCCATAGCACTTGCAATTAGTTTTACGGCACGGATAGCGTCGTCGTTACCTGGGATAACATAGTCAACTGAATCTGGGTCACAGTTTGTATCTACCAAACCAACGATAGGAATACCTAGTGAACGAGCTTCACGAACTGCGATATATTCCTTATTAGGGTCTACTACAAACATAGCACCTGGAAGAGTACGCATATCCTTGATACCACCAAGGTTTTCTTCTAGTTTATCTCTTTCAGCCTTTAACTTTTGAACTTCTTTCTTTGTTAAAAGATCAAATTCACCAGTCTTTTCCATTTGATTTAACTTGTTAAGTCTATCAATTCTGGTCTTGATGGTTTTAAAGTTAGTTAAAGTACCACCTAACCAACGGCTACCAACATAGTACATACCACATCTTTGTGCTTCTTCTATGATAGCATCCTTGGCTTGTTTCTTTGTTCCAACAAAAAGAATACTCTTACCTTCTTCTACTGTGTTCTTTATAAAGGTATAAGCCTTATCAATTTGTTCAACAGTTTGTTCTAGGTTAAGAATATAAATATTATTTCTTGAAGTAAAAATATACTTCTTCATTTTAGGGTTCCACTTGTGTGTTGGATGACCAAAGTGAACACCTGCTTCTAGTAATTGCTTCATTGATACTACAGACATTTTAAATTCCTCCTTGTTTTTTCCTCCCTAAGCGTCATATTTTTGCGACAACCAAATGTAGTCCTTTGGCAACAATGCAAAAATCGGCTCTAGGTGTGTAATATTTATAAGCGAAGTTAGTTTACCACATAATATTACATTTTGCAATAATTTTAAGCAAAATTTTTTAATTTTTTGGTACATCGGCCAAAAGCTTTAAATATTCTTGATAAACAGCATCTATAATGCTTTCATCTATTTCAATTTCGAAGTTATCTTCTCCATTTTCTCCCTTTGTAACCTTGAATACTAACGCTTCTTCATCGGTCATACCATCCAAAAGTTCTACTGGTTGAAGTACTGCATAAAAGTTTCCACGATAAACAATTCCTGCAATTTCTACGAATTGAATTTCTTCTCCTTCTTCACTAACTAAGGTAACTACATCATCTTCATCTTCTACCATATGAACGATAGACTTTGGGGCACTGCCCTTTCCTTCTAATCCATTTTCCATTAACTAATATCCTTCCTTTTAATATTTTTTTTGTTTTTTATCTAAGAAACTTTGTAAAATAATAGTTGCTGCCAGTTTATCTACAACACCCTTTCTTTTTTCACGGCTAACATTGCCTTCTAAAAGAATATTTGTAGCAGAAACTGTAGAAAATCTTTCATCTTGCATTACTATAGGTACATTGGTAAACTTTTTAATTTTTTCAACAAATTCGTTCACCATATCTACACTACTTCCGCTAGTTCCGTCCATTTTTAACGGAAGACCAACTACTATAAGCCCGATATTTTTACTTTCTACTAGCTTTGCAATATATTTTGCGTCATTATTTATGGAATTAGTTCTTTTATAAACTTCTAGTGGGCTTGCAATAATTTCAAGTTCATCACTTTTTGCTATCCCTATTCGCACCATTCCAATATCTAAACAAAGTATTTGCATATAACTATTATTTTCTCCCTAATAAATAATAACATACAAAAGTAAAATAGTCCACTAAAAAAGTAGACTATTTTAATAATTAATAACGAACTAGTTAAATTTAATGAGTTGAACGAGTGTTAGATGAATTAATTTTGGACGAATTTTCATCTTCGTTAGATGTAGAACCACTAGCCTGACTTTGGCTTGAAGAGTTCATTTTTTGCATAATATCATCATACATATCACTTAGTTTTTTACTAGTAGATGTAAACCATTTTCTAACCTCGGCATTGTTAGAAGCAAGCATTGCACCAGCGACAAATCCAACACCAGCAACCATCAAACAGCAACTAATTGAGCGATTCATACTAATTCCCTCCTTTTTCGTTATTAGTAATATTATCGTCACTTTTCGACAAATTATACTATAATTAATAAATTAGTTGTCCTTTTTACTCTCTTTTAGTAGTTGTATTCTCTTTTTAGCATATATCTTCTTTAGCTCATTATAATTTGGATTTTTAGATTTATATTTTTTATTTTGCGACTTTATTTGTTCTTCTTTTTTAGTTTCTTTCATTTCTTGTGGAACAAAAAATAAATTTGCTATAATTTCTGCACTTTGCTCTACTGGAAAATCTTGTAAAATTTGCAACTTTTCATAATCGGACAAATTTTCATAAATTCGAAACTTTTTGATTTTTGCGTCGATTGGACTAAGGTTTCCGTCAAGTAATTTTGCTGTATAATAATAGGATATTATCAATGTAAACACATCACTAAGCCCCACTAACAATAAAAGCACTATTAAAATTACAAAAACAGGTACAATCGCTTTACTTTCAGCAATGTTGGTTACACTACGTGCTAAGCTTTTAGTATTAGCATTCTCATCGAAAACTCCCAAAATAACATCTTCCGAAACATATCCTGAATTTAAATATCTTTGCCCCTCCTCGGTGTTAATTGTTTCTTGATCTATAAAAAAATTATTTGAGCCTCTCGTACTAAACCATCTTTTACCCGAACTATCCACATACACATCTTCTATATGATGAAAAAAGATAGGTGCCTTGCTTTTAGCTAGTTGTCTTAACCTTGTACTCGGAACATTAAAAATACTACCCACCCAGCCAATATATTTAATATCATAATCAAAATTTGTGATTTGATTAAACTCGCTAACATCGGTTTGATTATCGGGGTCTACATAAAAAGCAATAATATCACCCCATATTTTTTCGCCGTTTTCATTTACTCTTGCACCACGAAGAGTAGATGTATCCACCGCCCTAACAATCACTTTATCGTTGACATTAAATCCAGAATTTACCATAGACGCCGTAACGACTTTGCATGTAGCAAACCCAAAAAATGTAGGCTTTAATTTGTAAAATACCGAGTTAAAGACAGTAATGCATAAACAATAAAAGACAACAACTGAAAAAAGCATACAAAGGCAATTTACGACACTTTTTATAGCGCCTTTATTTTTTTTATTTCTTTTTTTATGCTCTATAAGTCCTACAACTGAATTATCTTTCTTTAGTTTACAAACTATACCGCTTGTGGTCTGAACATATTCAACCTTTTTATTATTCAGGCATTTATTATTCTTTATATTTTGATTTGTTTGCCCTTTCATTTTTTCTCCGCTATAAGTTTAGTCTACTATATTTTATACTATTTTCATTTTAACTTCAATTAATTTGAATAAAAACTATAACCCATTTTTTATTACATTTCATTTGTTAAATCACAATAAATTATTTACAAAATTTATATTTTTAATATTTTTCATAACTGAAAAATCCCTTTCAATCAAGAAAGGAATTTTTTATATTAACTACTTAGTTATGCGTTATTGTTAGTTAAAGCCCAACCAAAAGTTCCACCAAAATTTACATTTTCTAATTCACTTACCATTTCTACTTTAACATATGCGGCAATTCCAGAATTACTTCTAACATCAAGGCTAGATGAAGATAATGTTACTTCGTCACTTCCAATAGTAATTGCACTTCCCCATGTAGTGCCATCGGTAGAGTAATAAACCTTTACATTATCAGCACTTTTACCTGAACCAAGACTGAATGATAGTAATGCACTATATCCGTTTTTTGTTGCAGAAGTACCTGTATCGGCTTTAAACACAAATTTGTAAACTACAGATCTATTAGTTTTTGAGAAATTAATATTTACTATTGATGATAACGCCTTTGTTGCACTATCTTCTTCCGAACCATCATAAGACACACTTCCCCATGATGTTTCTTCAGCATCACCTAATTTATAAGTTGCATCCATCGTACCCTTAACAGCTCCAGTCACTGAATAAGTGATGTTGGTTGTACCAGAACCTTTAATATTAGTTGCTGCAAATACAATTGCGGTAGTAAATGCAGACACTGCAACTACGCACAACAAAGCAACTAATATTGCAAATTTTTTAGCACCTTTTCTTTTTGATCTGTTCATTCTACTTGTACTGTTCATTTATTTGATTTTCCTCATTTGAAATACTATGCAAATTCATTTTTTTAAAACAATGATAAATTTACTTTAATTTAATCATTACTATCATGATATAGTATTTTGCATATATTTGCAAATATTTTACACACATTTTGTGATATTTATTCAAAAAAATCTAAAAATTCGGCAAATTTTGTAAACCATACAAAATTCTTAATTAAAAAAATCACATCAGCTAAAATGCTAATGTGATAAAAAATTTACTTATTTTTTGTTCTTTTGTTTTTTACTTTTTTGTTCTTCTTCTGGTGTTTCATCAAATGTAAAATTTAGTTGCGAAATTGCATTTGTTAATTGTTCGGTAATGGTATCTATTTCGTCAATCATATTTTCTTTACCATCTGGCGAAACAACTTTAGTTTCGGTATTTGAAGTGTTTTCTACAACTTTACCATCTACTGTTTTTTGAGTTTCGGTTGTGGTAGTTATAACCTTAGATATTGTAGCAGGTTCTTTATCTTCTTCTACAACCCTAACATCTATTCTTGTTGGCTTATTTGCTTTTTTACCACCAACTGGAACAACTTGTAATTCAGAGGATGTTGCAACTTGAGTAGGCTTTGCTTTTTTAGGTGCTTTTGATTGTTTTTGTGTCTTTTTATCTGCCACTTTTTTAGTTTCGACTTTAGGTTGACTTTTTACAGACTTTACCTTTTTACTCTCTTTTGATGAAGAATTTTCAGTATTTTCTTCTGTTTTTTCTTCATTAATTATTTCTGCTATATTTGTACTATCTACAACTTCATCTTCTGAACTTGCATCAAAAAACTCATTTTCTATTGCACTATTTTCATTTTCGGTGAATACTGTAATATTTTTTGATGGATAAATATCTTTCTTTTTAGAATTTCTTTGATTTAGGGTTCCGTTATCTCTTTTCCTTTTATACATGACAATTGCTTTTTGTAATGATTGTACTGCAAATGTAACTTTATTGTAATCTTGTTTAGATATTTGTTTTAACGAATTTATGATATCTTTTTCATTAATTTTTTCGGCGTCTTCTAGTGACTTATCTATGCTTAATTCACAAATAGTACTCATACATGCGAACAAGTTAATTGAACCCATTGCTTGAAATGAACAACTTTTAATTGTATTTTTTCGTACTACTAAGTAGACTTTTACGATTTCGCCACTTTCTTTGTTTTCGTTTTTTGCTATAACATCAGCACCAACTGTTGCACCCGAGAACTTGGAATTATAAAAAAGGTCTATTGCGGTTGAAGAATATTTTTGCATATTACTTTTCCTCCTTTTTAACCTTAACTGGTGATAATTGACGAAGATTATTTACAATTTTTGAAAGTTCTTTTATTGTATAATCAATTTCTTCAAAAGTTGTCAAATAACTAAATGAAAATCTTACCGTACTCTTTACTCTTTTTGGGTCAAGGGCCTTAATAACATGCGAACCACCAGCAACACCAGAAGAACATGCAGCACCTGTACTAACAGCAACACCTGCAAGGTCTAAAAGCATTAAAATAGCTTCGCCGTCTACATTTTTAAAATCTACACTAACAATATTGTTAACTTGATTAATTAAACTACCATTTACTTGTACATTAGGAATTTTTTCTGCAAGTTGATTTACAAAATACTTTTTAATTTTTGCCAAACTCTTATCATGGTTTGCAAAATTAGAAGACAATAATTCACAAGCCTTTGCAAAACCAACAATACTTGGTACATTACTTGTACCAGCACGCATATTACGCTCTTGTTCGCCACCAAAAATTAATCTATCTATTTTGGTGCCATTCTTAATATACAATGCACCCATTCCCTTTGGTCCATAAATTTTATGAGCTGATATACTAAGTGCGTCAATACCCATATCCTTAACATCAATTTTAATAGAACTTAGTGCTTGAACTGCATCGGTATGGAATAAAATACCATAACTTTCAGCAAGTTTTGCTATTGCCTTAATTGGTTGAATAGTTCCAAGTTCGTTATTTACCGTCATAACAGATATTAAAATAGTATCCTTAGTAATTAATTTTACTAAGTTTTTGTAATTAATTAATCCATCTTTACCAATTTGAATATAAGAAACTTTAAAGCCTTCTTTTTCTAGTTCCTTACAAGCTTCCAAAATTGATGGGTGTTCAAACGCTGAAACTATAATATGATTACCCTTATCTCTATTTGCTCTTGCAAGACCAAAAATTGCCCAGTTGTTAGACTCGGTTCCGCCAGATGTAAAGTAAATTTCATTTGGTTGACAATTGATAGTTTTTGCAACTGTCATTCTCGCTTTTTCTAGTACTTCACTTGCTTCTCTACCAAATGCATGCAAACTATTACTATTGCCTGATACATTTTGGAAGCAATCAAGCATTTCTTTGTAAACATCAACATTTATAGGTGTTGTTGCTGCATAATCTAAATAAATTCTCTTATCCATTAAAAACGTCCCCCACTAATATTGCGATTATTTTACCACAAAATGTGATTATTGTCAATAGGGACAAACCCCCTTATTTGTAGAAAAAATACATTTTTTGGTTATTACACAACAAAATAATAGGTAATCCTAATTTACCTACTGTTACCTATTATTTTTATGAAGAATTATTGTTCGTTAACCTCTTTTAACATTTCTTCTAGTTGTTCAAATTTTTTATAACCATGTGTCGCTTTTACTAATATACCATTTTTAAAGAATAGTAAGCCCGGTAAGAAAGTAACATTGTATTCTACAGCAACAGATTCAAATTCGTTTGTATCTACATATATAAATTTGATATCATTATGTGCTTTTTCAAACAAATTCATCTCATCTTTCATCTTTAAACAATACTTACACCAGCCCGCACCAAACTCTACAATCGTTATACCTTCACTTGCAACTTTTGCACCTAAAGCTTCGCAATCTAGTCTTTCCATAAAAACTCCTTTTTATAAAACATACTTTTTAAGATTAAATGACTTTAATGTATGACTTAAATTCTTTTCTATATATTCTTCATCAATTTTAACATCTATAACTGGATGATTGCCATCTGCGTTGTATGAGATATCTTCCAATAACTTTTCTAGAACATTATGCAATCTTCTAGCCCCAATATTTTCACTGGTTTCATTCTCTAATTCTGCAATTCTTGATATTTCATCTATTGCCTTATCGGTAAATTCTAGATTGATATTATCTACTGCTAAAAGTGCTTTATATTGCTTAATTAAAGAATTTTCAGTATTTTTCAAAATATCTGCAAAATCTTCTTTCTTTAAACTATTTAATTCTACAAGAACCGGAAATCTACCTTGAAGTTCTGGAATTAAATCCTCAACTCTTGAAATATGGAATGCACCCGCTGCAATAAATAAAATGTAATCGGTTTTTACTGGACCATATTTAGTTGAAACTGTACAACCTTCTACAATTGGTAAAATATCTCGTTGTACACCCTCACGAGAAACATCCGGACCCGACGAATTACCGCCTTTACCCGTAATTTTATCTATTTCATCAATAAAGATTATGCCACTTTGTTCGGCTCTTTTAACCGCTTCCGATTGCACAGCATCCATATCAATAAGTTTTTCACTTTCTTCTTGAATTATAATTTCTTTAGCTTCGGCAACCGTTTTCTTTGTTTTTTTCTTTCTAGCACCACCCATAATACCATCTAGCATTTCGGTAATGTTTACATCCATACCCATGTTAGACATAATATTGATTTGCTTTGGCATTTCCGCCATATCTATCTCTACTATGTCAGACATATATTTACCTTCTTTAAGTCCTTCTGCAATTTGTTCGGTTGTTAAACTAACGCCATTTTCATCTGTTTTGTGTTGTTCTGAAAGTTGTTTCGAAAGTTTTTCTATTGCAATTGCTTCACTTTTTTCTCTAACTTCGGTAAATCTTTCTTTCTTTACCAAATGCAGGCTTGCTTCTACAAGGTCACGAACCATGCTTTCTACATCTCTACCAACATAACCTACTTCGGTAAACTTTGTTGCTTCTACCTTTACAAATGGAGCGTTAACTAGTTTACTCAATCTTCTTGCAATTTCGGTTTTACCAACACCAGTCGGTCCCTTCATAATTATGTTTTTTGGCGTAACTTCATCCTTTAATTCGCCAACCAACTTACTTCTTCTATATCTATTGCGTAATGCTATTGCAACGGCTTTTTTTGCTTCAGTTTGACCTACTATATACTTATCTAATTCACTTACAATATCCTTTGGTGATAATTCCATAACTAGACCTCCTCAACTGTTATATGATGATTTGTAAATACACACATACTTCCAGCAATCTCTATAGCTTTAACTGCAATTTCTTTACTAGAAAGTGTTGTATTCTGTAATAGTGCCAATGCAGCTGCCTTTGCATAAGGTCCACCTGAACCTATTTCTATTACATCATTTTCGGGTTCAATTACATCGCCAACACCGGTAAGTAAAAACATATTATCTTTATCAGCAACAATCATTTGCGCTTCTAATTTACGTAGTGCTTCATTTCCACGCCACATTTGAGCAAGTTCTACACTTGCACGCATTAAGTTACCACTATATTTTTTAAGCATTTTTTCAAATTTTTCGGTAAGCGTAAAAGCATCTGCAGTCGCACCGGCAAAGCCAACGACTACTTTATCTTCATAAATTCTTCTTACCTTAACTGCATTAGATTTTAAAATATATCTTTCACCAGCCGTTACTTGACCATCACCAGCCAAAACAATCTTGCCATCTCTTTTTACGGCTATTATGGTTGTTCCTCTAATTTCCATCATTTATTATCTCCTTTAATTTTTCTATCTCGGTTTTTGACCTTTCAAATATCGCTCGTCTTTTTGCTTCCTTATCTTTTATTCTTTCACCAGTTGTTGCTATTATTCCATAATTAGAATTCATTGGTTGAAAAGAATTTGCGTTGCACGGATTTGAAATATAACTTGCAATAGCACCTATCATAGTTTTGTTATTGAGTTCTAGTAGTTTGCCTTTTAGTTTTAAATATATCACTATTGCAACTATTAATCCACTTGCCGTACTTTCTACATAACCTTCAACTCCACTAAGTTGACCTGCTATATATACATTAGGAAACTTTTTTAGACTATAGTCCAATTCTAAATTTTTTGGTGCGTTTATAAAAGAATTTCTATGCATAACACCATATTTTACAAACTCAGCATTTTTAAGTGCAGGGATCAATGAAAATACTCGCTTTTGTTCACCAAACTTTAGGTTTGTTTGAAAACCTACCAAATTATAAGTTTCTTCTTCGGTATTTTCCTTTCTTAACTGCAAAACAGCATAGGGTTTTACGCCAAGTGGGTTAATATTAAATCCAACTGGTTTAAGGGGACCAAACCTTAATGCGTCATCGCCACGCTTTGCCATAACTTCAACGGGCATACACCCTTCAAAAATATCACCCTTTTCAAAGTCATGTAAGGTAACAACCTCGGCATTTTTTAATTCCTTTACAAAGGTTTCATATTCACTTTTATCCATTACAGCATTTAGATAATCACCCTTACCAATCTCACCATACCTATCTTGTTTAAAGCATTTAGTGTAGTCTAAACTTTCTGCTGTTACAATAGGTGCAGATGCATCGAAAAAGTGTAATTGCTCTTCGCCTAAAAGGTTCTGCAATCCTTTTAGTAATGGCGCACTGGTTAGCGGTCCAGTTGCAACAACCCAAATTGTATCTTTTTGAGATAAGTCAATATCTTGAACTTCTTTATTTATAATAGTTATATTTTCATTTGACTTCAATAGATTTGTGACTTCCATGCTGAACTTTTCTCTATCCACAGCAAGTGCGTTGCCAGCTGGCACTCTATTTTGTCTTGCGACTTTTAAAATCATTGAGCCTAATTCATCCATCTCATATTTTAATAAGCCCGACGATGTTAAAATGTCTTCATTTTTTAATGAGTTAGAACAAACAATCTCCGCAAAATTAGGATTTTTATGAGCGGGCGAAAATTTTTCAGGTTTCATTTCAAACAAATTGACCTTTATTCCATGTGTTGCCAAAAAATATGCACACTCACTTCCCGCAAGACCACCACCCACAATATTAATTGTCATTTGTTTCACTATCCTTATTCTCATTTTCAGTAATGTTTTCTTGAAAATCGCAATTTGTACATTTAATTTGTTTATAACCATTAAGTTGTTTTTCAACCATCATAGAGTTGCATTTAGGACATTTATCTTTGTATGGCAAATCCCAACTTGCAAAATCACATTTTGGATAATTTTTACAGCCAAAGAAGATTTTACCTTTATGAGATTTCTTTCTTAATAAATCTCCACCACACTTTGGACACTTTCCTACGACATTATTTGTTTGAATGTTTTTAGTGTTTTTGCAATCTGGATAATTAGGGCACGCCAAAAATCTTCCAAACTTTCCATTTTTATAAATCATTGTAGCACCGCACTTATCGCAAATAACATCACTCTTTTCTGCTTCCATTTCAACTTTATCTTTATCTTTATACGCACGCATTAATTCATCAAAGAAGTTTTTGTAGAAATCTCTTATTACATCTTGCCAAACTTGACCGCCTTCTTCTATTGTATCAAGTCTATTTTCCATATCGGCAGTAAAGCCTACATCCATAATATCACTAAAATATTTTAACAATAAATCTACTACCGTTCTTCCAAGTTCTGTAGAAATTATATATTTACCATCCTTTTGTAGATATAATCTAGAAAGCAAGGTGTTTACGGTTGGAGAGTATGTCGCTGGTCTTCCTATTCCTTTTTCTTCCATTGCCTTAACTAAACTAGATTCTGTGTATCTAGTAGGTGGTTTTGTAAACTTTTGCTCAGGTTTTAATTCTTTGTTGTCTAATTTTTCTCCAACTGCTACGCTTGGTAGCTTGTTCTCTTGTTCTTCTGAATTATCATCGGTTGCTGGTGTGTTGTTATAAAGTACTGTAAAACCATCAAACAACATTGTTTTTCCAACTGCTTTAAATACCCTATTTGTACCTACCGCTTCAATATCTATATTTACACTATCATATCTTGCTTCAGCCATTTGACTTGCCAAAAATCTATCATAAATTAGTTTATATAGTTTATATAATGCTGGGTCAATGACATTTTTTAAATCTTCTGGGCGTCTTTCTAGTGTAATTGGTCTAATTGCTTCGTGGGCGTCTTGAATGTTCTTTTTACCTTTATAAATATTTGGAGTTTTAGGACAATATTCCGCACCATACTTATTTTTTATAAACTCTAAAGCCTTACTCTGCGCTTCTTCACTAACTCTCACCGAGTCTGTTCTGATATATGTAATTAACGCAACTTTACCTTCACCCGGAATCGTTACACCTTCGTAAAGAGTTTGTGCTAATGCTGAAGTTTGTTTTAGTGCAAAACCCAATTTATTTTGAGCATCTTGTTGCATAGATGAAGTAGTAAATGGAGCAGATGGGTGTGATTTACTTTCGGCTTTTTTAACATTAGAAACTACAAATTCTTTGCCCTTTAGTTCATCAATTACCGCATCCATTTCTTCTTTATTTTTAATTCGTTCATTTTTCTTTAACGATAAACTAGCCTTTATTAAATCTGTTTCATTAAGTTTAGTAAAAATACCAGTTAGCGTCCAATACTCTTCTGGTTTAAAGTTTTCTATTTCTCTGTCTTTATCTACAACAAGTCTTAATGTTACCGATTGTACACGACCAGCACTTAAATTTTGACCACCCTGAATTTTGTTAGAAACTAGTGGTGACAATTTATATCCCACAAGTCTATCTAAAACTCTTCGTGCTTGTTGCGCATCAACTAAGTTTTCGTTTATAACTCTTGGAACTGTCAACGCATGCGTAATAGCAGATTTAGAAATTTCGTTAAATTCAATTCTTGCTTTTTCACTTTTTTTAATTCCCAAGCAATGTGCCAAATGCCACGCAATAGCTTCACCCTCTCTATCTGGGTCAGTTGCAATTAGTACGCATTCGCTCTTTTTTGCTTCGGCTTTTAGTTGTTCTATAAGTTTTGCCTTATCTGGCATAATTTGATAATCTGGTTTAAAGTTATGTTCAACATCAACGCCAAGAGTCCTTACTGGCAAATCTCTAACGTGACCCTTAGTTGCAATAACTTTGTATCCGCTTCCAAGATATTTAGAAACAGTTTCTTGTTTACCCGAACTTTCTATTAAAACTAATTTCATTTTTTATACTCCGTAATAATTTCCCGATTGGCTCTTTATTATACCAACCATCTCCATATCCGTCAATAGAACATTTAAGTCCCTTGGCGACATATTTAGTTTTTGTGCGAGGTCATCAAAATGCATATCTTCGACCTTCAACAAATCATACACTAACTTTTGAGCCATTGTCAACTGTACGGCAATGTTTTCAGAATCTGCGTTGTCTAATTTAGGAGAAACGCCCAAACTATCTAAAATATTTTTTGGTTCAATTACCATACAATGTGGAATTTCGTAAATTAAGCGGTTACTTCCCTTACTTTGAAAACTTGTTAAATTGCCCGGAACGACGAATAAGTCTTTACCTTGATTTAGTGCATGCTCAGCAGTAATAAGCGAACCACTCTTTTCTCCCGCTTCAATTATAAGTACACCATCACTAATTCCGCTAATTAATCTATTTCTTTCAGGGAAAGTATATTGTGTAGGATTATCTGTAGGCTTGTATTCACTAATAATTAATCCACCCGTTTTAACAATCTCATCAGCTAAATTTTGGTTTGTTGATGGATAAATTTTAGCTAAGCCCCCGCCTAATACCGCTATAGTTTTACCCTTTGCTTTTAAAGTTTCATTTGCAACAACTGAGTCTATTCCATACGCCAAGCCACTAACCGTAATAACGCCTTCTCTTGCAACTTCAAAAACGAACTTTTCGGCAATATCTCTTCCATAACTAGATGGTTTTCTTGTACCAACCACTCCTAAAATATGCTCACTTTCAGTCAAACTTATATCACCTTTATAATAAATCACAAATGGAGCGTCTGGTATATTTCTTAACTTTTTAGGAAAATTCTCATCATAAATAGTAACTGCTTTTACATTATACTTTTCAAGTTCTATCTGTACATCCCTAATTCTATCTTCTGTTAAACACAGTTTTAAATTATTAAAGACGCCTTCGCTTAATACATTTACGACCAAATCTCTTTTTGCGTCTAAATCGGTTAAGATGTTTTTCAAATCACCAAAAATATTAATTAATTTAGAAATTTTTGATTTTGTAAATCCAAACGAATTTAAACACAATAAAACTTCACTACTAGTACTTTGCATCTATCTCTCCTACAACTCATATTTATCTATTGTTCTATAACTAATAGCTTCTGAAATATGTTTCATTAAAATATTCGGTGAATCATCAAGATCGGCTATAGTTCTTGCAACCTTCAAGATTCTTGTATAAGCTCTTGCAGATAACTTATACCTATCAAAAGCGACCTTTAAAATCAATTCAGCGTCCGAATCTATTTTACAAAATTCTTTAATTTGTGCCGAATTCATCTTTGCGTTTGTGTGAGTTCCAGTTCCTTCAAAACGTTTACGTTGAATTTCTCGTGCTTTGTTTATTCTCTTTTTAACTTCTTCACTAGACTCTTCTGGACTCTCACTAGTTAAATCATAAAAATCCACACGGTCAACATCAATTTTTAAATCTATTCTATCTAATAGTGGACCCGATAATTTTTTGAGATATTTATCTATTTGCGATGGAGAGCATTTACACTCTAAAGTTTTTGAACCATAATTTCCACAAGGGCACGGATTCATACTGGCAATTAGCATAAAGTTTGCTGGATACTGAACTGTTAAATTTGCCCTACTTACTGTAATGTAACCATCTTCTAGGGGTTGACGAAGTGTTTCAAGCAAGCTTTTATTAAACTCTGGCATTTCATCTAAAAATAGCACGCCGTTATGCGCAAGACTTATTTCTCCTGGCTTTGCATTTTTGCCACCACCCGTCAAAGCTACTGGCGTTGCAGAGTGGTGTGGCGACCTATATGGTCTACTGGTAACTACACCAAGTTCTTTATCTAGAACCCCCGCAATACTATGTATTTTTGTAATTTCTAACGCTTCTTCAAAGGTCAAGTCGGGTAATATTGAAGGTACACACTTAGCAAGCATTGTTTTACCAGAACCAGGAGCACCTACAAGCATAATGTTATGTCCACCAGCAACAGCAATTTCAAGTGCTCGCTTTGCCTTATACTGACCCTTTACTCTACTTAAATCTTCTTTATATCTTTTATCTTCCTTTTCCCAAATTCTTGGAACTACAGGGCTTACTGAAGTTTCCTTTTTTAAAAATGAAATAACTTCCGCCAAATCATTAAATGTATAAGCTTCTATCCCATTTAGATAGCACGCTTCCGCTTCGTTCTTTTTTGGAATTATAAACTTTGTAAAACCTTGCTCTTTCGCTGAAATTAAAAGTGGCAACATTCCGTTAACTGGTCTAAGTTTGCCATCTAGTGAGAGTTCTCCCACTATTACATATTTTCTATATTCATCATTATTCATATACCCGCCCGCTTGCAAAATACCAACTGCAATAGCAAGGTCAAAAAGCGAACCTTCTTTTTTTACATCTGCAGGTGCTAGATTTATTACAATCTTTTTTACAGGCATATAAAAACCAGAATTGCAAATAGCAGACGAAACTCTTTCTATAGACTCCTTTATTGTTGAATCTGGTAATCCAACCAATGTAAAATTAGGTTTTCCCTTGCTTAAATCTACTTCTACATCAATCTTTACTCCAGTTAAACCAATAAGCGTAAAACTATTAACTTTGCTTAACATTTTTAGCCCCCTTTTATTCCAATCTTATTCCATTATAAAACACAATGAAAAATAAAACAACCAATTTTAATAAACAATTTAATTTACAAAGTCATAGTTCGTTGTATTATTATAATGAAAAATATTATATATAAGTGAAATTTATAAGCACTATAAGTTTTCTTAAAAATTTTCAATTAAAAATTGGGGAAAAAAAATCACTTGATTATTCAAGTGATTTTTAATAGGTATTTAAAACTATTCTTCTGTAGCAGTTTTTTTGCTTTCAAATCTTTGTTCAAGCTTAGCAGCTTTACCAGATCTATCACGAAGATAGTACAATTTAGCTCTTCTAACCTTACCATGTCTTAAAACATCAATATGGTCAATTTTTGTAGAATGCAATGGGAATGTTCTTTCAACACCAACACCATAAGATACATTTCTTACAGTAAAGGTTTCTCTAATTCCGCCATTCTTACGAGCGATTACCACACCTTCAAAACCTTGTAATCTTTCACGATTACCTTCAACTACCTTAACGAAAACCTTAACGTTATCGCCAATAGCGAATTCAGGAATATCAGTGCGCATACCTTCTTTTTCAATTACATCGATGATATTGCTCATTTGATTTCTCCTTTTAAAAAATTAGTATGTCCAAAGTGTTCATACGGCTCTATTCGTAGCGGACCACTCGTTTACCTTGCTGAATGATACCACATAGTGACATATTTTTCAAGTGTTTTTAAAGATTTTTTCAAAAATTTTTTAAAAATTTTTATTATAAAATTATAACAATATTTCGTTTATTTTAGTAAGTTGCTAGAACTCATCACCTACATCAAACTTTCTAGCCTTTTTATAAAGTTCACCTTGACTTTTTGCAATTTTTATAGTGTCTACACCACTATTCTTTGTACAGCAATTTAATAAAATAAGACCTTTTTTGTAGTTTGGATGGCGAATTATTATATTGTCAAAATCATCTTTGGGGCTTTCTTTACTCAGTAAAATATAACTAAATTTTTCATCTTCATACGAAAGCGTACCTAACTTTATATTTCTATCAAAGTTTGGTCTTTGAAGTCTTGACGAAAAATGACAATAATCGTTTTTTAGTGGACAGAGAGTATTTTTACAAGGGGAAACTATATTCATACCAAGATTTATTAGGTATTCTTTACATTTCATTACAATTTCATATCCCCTTGGAGTTCCTGCCTCTATTATCAAAATATAATTACTTGTGGCACTATACATCTTTTTAAGTACATTTTCGATATTTTCTTTATTTAATTCATTAAGTGAATAATTTGCCATTACCAAATCGTACTTTGATTTTACATTATACAAGCACATATCTTGTTCTTGAACATTTACATTTGTGAAGCCTAAAATACTTTTAGTTTCGTCTAATATTTCTATCATTGGCTTACAATTTTCAATGCATGTCACATCTGCATCTTTTTTAAAATTATTATTGAGTGCAACTAGCCCCGCCCCACAACCAGCTCCAATATCCAAAATTGATTTTACGTTTTTACTCGAAAGTCTTTTTAAAACGCTTCCGATAGCCGAACTTGTTGCCGGCATTCGAGTGATAGCATAAACCTTTGCTTCATCAGTTTTACTTAAACTGCTTTTTCCTTCGCCCATATTATTTCTATACCTATTACTAAGCATTGCGAAATGTTCTTTTTTGTTTTCAATTTTGTTAAAACTAATTTTTTCTGCAAGTTCTTCAAAAAAATTCATAACTCTTCCTAAAATGCATTTTTATAATGATTTACTACTTGATTTTCTAAAATTTCAATAATATCAAACCTATACTGGTAATCACTCAAATTATTTTTTGCAATGTATCTATTTGCCAAGGTATAATATCTTGCTTGTTTTGGTTTATCAACCGCCTCAAATGGTTCGCCATAAAGTGTAGAATGTCTTGCTTTTACCTCAACAAAAACTAATACGTCTTCATTTTTTATCATATCACTCATCTTGTCATAATCTTCACTTCTTTTTCTTGACGCCCTTGTTTCAATTGCTATTATATCAATTTCACCATCTCTATCGCTGAAATTTCTTGTTAAAATTTTATACTTGTTCTTTTTTAAAAACTGACAAGCTAAATCTTCCCCAAAATCTCCGTATGCTCTTTTAAATGTTACCAAAATAGTTACTCCTTAATAAAGTTCTTTATGAAACTTCTCCTATGAATATCTGTTGCACCAATTTCTTTAAGTGCTTTTATATGTTCTGCCGTCCCATAACCTTTATTTTTCTTAAAATTATACTCAGGATACTTTTTATCCAGCTCCACCATAAGCCTATCTCTATAAACTTTTGCCAAAATGCTAGCACACGCTATATTATAACTTGTAGCATCGCCATGAATAATTGGTATTTGCTTAATAGAATTATCAAGTTCATCTAATTTTAATGCATCAATTAAAAGCGTTTCCGGCTTTATTTTTAGCCCACTAACAGCCTCTACCATACATTTTTTTGTTGCATTTAAAATATTTATTTCATCAATAACTTTTTCGCTTACCAAAGCTATATTATAAGCAATTGCCTTTTCTTTAATTACATCAAATAGTTTTTCACGAGTTTTTTCCGTCAATTTTTTGCTATCATTTACACCAAATATTAAATCATCTAACGGCATAATACAACTAGCACAAACGACAGGTCCCGCAAGTGGCCCCCTACCGACTTCATCGACTCCAGCAATTAAATTAACACCAGACTCTCGCTCTTTATTTTCGTATACCAATAGTTCATTTGGGTCTTTCATATTTTACTCCATCTTTAAATGTTGTCAGGTTTTTCTAAACTAATTTTCCCTATCCTCGTTTTTCTAAAATCATCCACTAATGCAGTAGATGCACGAGATAAATCCAATTCTCCACCCTTTAAAACAAAACCTCTTGCCTTTGCAATTTTTTGAACGACACATTCACCGGAGTCAGACTCTTCAATTTTTACGTTGTAGCGTTCTTCTAGCTTTTCTTGTGCAATTTCTTTTAACCTTTCCGCTACCACAATAGCTAAACTTTCATAATCGGTTACCGCTTCACCAATAGAACCTAAAATTGCCAAATTTTCCGCCACTTTTTTGTCTGAAATTTTTGGCATAAGTGTACCCGCATTATCCATCAATTCTAACGATTTATCAAGTTTAATCCAATTTGAAGACCTTGTAACACCCGCAATATTGCCTGTTTTCGCCAAGTATCCGCCCGCTAGAGTATTTAATAGGGTCGACTTACCCGTGTTAGGAACGCCCACAATTGCAACTCTAATTTTCATCATAAACCCACGTGATTTCATCTTGTCTTGCTTTGATTTTGTTGCTAAATTTATTGCACTAATCACTGCACTTTTGCAACTATTTTTTGTTGCATCTATCCTTAGAACTATTTTGTTGTTATTTTTAAAAAATTGTTCCCACTGCTTAGTAATTGCATTATCGGCAAGATCGGTTTTGTTAATCGCATAGATAATATTTTTACCAGCACATATTTTTTCAAGTTCTGGGTTTATGCAAGAAAGCGGTGCTCTTGCATCAAGAACGCAAATTACTGCATCTATATTTTTTAAAGATGCTTGTAAGTCATTTAAACTTTTTTTCATATGTCCTGGGAACCAGTTTATTGACGTTTTTGAAAAACCTTTTTCTTCATTACTCATTTTACTTTCTCCACTATATAAAATGTAAAACTTATTGCAAGTTAAATTTATTATTTTTTTCTAACAAATCAGGTCTACGTGCCAGAGTAATTTCGTGTGCGTTATTTTTACGCCACTCTTCAATTTTTTTATGATTACCCGAAATTAATACTTCTGGTACTTCAATATCCTCAAACACTCTTGGGTGGGTGTATTGAGAGTATTCAAGTAGATTTGATGAAAAACTTTCGTCAATCGTACTATCAATATTTCCTAATACTCCATCTACATACCTTGAAACGCTATCAACTAGTGCCATAGCTGGAATTTCACCGCCCGTTAAAATGAAATCTCCTATTGAAATTTCTTCATCGATGTATTTATCTATTACTCTTTGGTCTACTCCCTCATAATGGCCACAAAGTATAATTAAGTGGTTTTCACTCGAAAGTTCTTTAACTTTTGATTGTTTTAAAACACTTCCTCTAGGTGACATATATATCTTTTTTGCTTTTTCGAAACCTTCTATACTTTTAATTGCATCAACTATTGGCTGCGCCATCATAACAAGGCCAACACCACCACCAAATGGATAATCATCACACTTTTTATGTTTATCTAATGAAAAATCTCTAATATTAATTATGTTTATTTCCAAAGCACCTGTTTCTTGTCCACGCTTTAGCATACTAGCTTTTAGTGCCGAAAACATCTCGGGAAAAAGTGATAAAATATCAATCTTCATAAACAGCAACCTCATTAAATTTATCTTTGTTTAAGTAAATTATTTCTTTATTTGTATCTATACTCTCTATTAAATCCTTAACAAATGGCAACAATAGAGTATCCGAGTTATCTTTAATGTAAAAAATATCTGCACTTCCAAAATTCTGAATATCATCTAGTTTACCAATATTTTTACCATCAACAACAACATCAAAACCCATAATATGATCGGCATAAAATTCATTATCGCTTAATTTATTTTTAGCGTCTTCTTCTGTTAAATAAATAAGTTTGCCTCTTAGGTGTTCAGCCTCAAGACAAGTATCAACACCCTTAAACTTTATAAACAAGAATTCACCTGCATTTCTAATATTTTCGACCATAAATTCCTCATTATCTAAAATAACCGACGAAATATTTTTGCAATCAAAACTTGCATCAAATAATTTTATCTTAACTTCTCCCTTTATACCCTGTGGCTTTAAAATTTCACCAATGCTAACACTCTTCATAATATTTCCTTATAATTTTATATTTTATCGTTTCTATTATACTATATAATCAAAAACTTTAAAAGGTTTTTTCAAATAAAAAAAGGGAATTTTAATTTCCCTTTTAATTAGCTTCTCTAATTTTAATAACAATGTGCTTGCTATCATTTCTAGCAATAGTTCTTGTTAAAATTCTAAGAGCGTTTGCGGTTTTACCGTTCTTGCCAACAACTTGACCCAAGTCCTTTTTGTTTACCAAAACTTCATAAACGGTACATTTGCCATCTTCTTTACTGGTAACAACAACATCTTCAGGTCTATCAACAAGACTACGCACTACATACTCGATAAAATCATTCATAATTTTTCTCCTACGTACTACTTAACATTTACGCCATTTTTCTTTAAAATAGCCTTAACGGTATCTGTTGGTTGAGCACCTTTCTTTAACCATTCTTCTGCCTTTGCGTTGTCAAGTTTTACTTCACCTTCGCCGGCAACTGGGTTAAATGTTCCGATTTGGTCAACATATTCGCCATCTCTAGACTTCTTTGAATCTTGAATTACAATTCTATAATAAGGTGACTTCTTATCGCCAAGTCTTGTTAATCTCATTTTAACTGCCATTATTTTATCCTCCATAAAAATATTTATATAATAACTTAAAAATTAAGTTTTATATCTAATTAAATTCTTCCACCAAACTTTCCAGCAAGGCTCATGAGTTTTCCCATTTTGCCACTGTTCATATTTTTCATAAGAAGTTTAGTTTGCTCGTATTGCTTCAAAAGTGCATTTACATCTTGAATTGTAGAAGCACTACCATCAGCAATTCGCTTTTTTCTATCGCCCTTTATAAGGTCAGGATTTTCCCGTTCTTTTATGGTCATTGATTGAATTATTGCTTTAAACTTTACAAGCTTACTTGAATCTATTTGCTGACCATTAAGTTTAGCGCCAACACCAGGAATCATCTGAGCCAATTGGTTTATATCACCCATCTTCTGGATTTGCTCAAATTGAACCAAAAAATCGGTTAGCGTGAATGTGTTTTTTCGAAGGCGTTCTTCCATTTCCTTCATTTGCTTTTGGTCAATGTTTTCTTGTACTTTATCTATTAAAGTTAAAACATCTCCCATACCCAAAATTCTGGTTGCCATTCTATCTGGATAAAATGGTTCAAGGTCTGCGATTTTTTCACCGACACCGCAGAATTTTATTGGCTTACCTGTAACGGCTTTAATGCTTAGAGCTGCACCACCACGAGTGTCACCATCTAATTTGGTTAAAATTGTACCTGTGATTTGTAACTTTTCATCAAACGCTTTTGCAACATCCGCAGACTGCTGACCCGTCATCGCATCAACCGTTAAAAGAATTTCATCTGGATGAACTTCATTTTTTATTTGAACTAACTCATCCATAAGTTTTTCATCAATTTGAAGTCTACCCGCGGTATCTAGTATAACGGTATCAAGCGAGTTTTTCTTTGCATGAACAATCGCATTTTTTGCAATTGTTACCGGGTTAATAGTTCCTTCTTGAAAAAATTCAACTCCGGCAGACTCTGCAACTATCTTCAATTGGTTAATCGCTGCTGGTCTATATATATCACATGCAACAAGCAATGGTTTTTTACCTTGTTTTTTTAAGTACAAGCCAAGTTTACCGCACATACTGGTTTTACCAGCACCTTGAAGGCCACACATCATAATAACGGTTGGCGGCGCTGAACTGACAGTAAGTTTTGCATTCTGACCGCCCATAAGTTCGGTTAGTTCATCTCTAACAATTTTAATAACTTGTTGGGCTGGAGATAAACTTTCAAGAATTTTTTCGCCTAACGCTTTTTCGCTAACGCTATTTATAAAATCTTTTGCTACCTTATAATTCACGTCAGCTTCCAACAACGCGATTCTTATTTCTCGCATTGCATTTTTAATTTCTAGTTCGGTAAGTTTACCACGTTTGGTTAGTTTCGAAAAAACATGATTTAATTTTTCGCTTAAACTTTCAAATAATGCCAAAATTATAGCTCCTTAACTATTTTTGTAAAATATTTTTAATATCCTCTCTAATCTTTCCTGGTATGTTTGGAGAGTCTAAATACATTTCTATATTATTAAATTTTTCCAATACATGAATTTTATTTTCAAACTCATCTAAAAGTGCCGTAGATTTTTGAATTACATCATAAACCGCTTGTCTTGTGGAGTGATTATTTTCTGCAATTTCCGTTAAAGATAAATCATACAAAAAATATTCTTCCATTTGCTTTACTTGTTTTTTTGTTAGTAAACTAGAATAAACATCAAGTAATTTACCATATTTTACCTTTGAAAACAATTCCACAATCTTTTCTCCATCTTAATTGTAAAGCATATTAACTTTACAACTGCTATCATTATATAATCATATTATAGTTTTGTCAAGTGTTTATCACAAATTATCACTTAAAAAATTACTTCATATTTCATAACAATTTATTGCAAAATATGGCAGGGTAATATTACCCGCCATATTTATATTACAAAATTGAATCTACAAAATCTTTTGCGTTGAAATCTAGTAAATCATCAATACCTTCACCCACACCAACATATCTTATAGGTATTGTGTAAGTAGCCTCTAAGCCAACCAAAAATCCCGCTTTGCTTGTTCCATCTAGTTTTGTAACTACTAAATCGGTTACATCGACAGCTTCATCAAAAGCATCTAACTGATTAAATGCATTTTGACCTGTTGTACCATCAAGAACCAAAAACTTATGATAAGACGCCTCTGGAAACTCACGTTCTACAACTCTAGAAATTTTCTTTAATTCTTCTATAAGGTTTGACTTATTATGTAATCTTCCTGCAGTATCAATAATTAAAACGTCATCTTTCTTTGCTTTTGCACTCTTAATAGCATCAAATACAACTGCAGCAGCATCCGTTCCTTCTACGCTTTTAACTATTCTTACATTTGCTCGATCTGCCCAAACCGAAAGTTGGTCACTTGCAGCCGCTCTAAAGGTGTCTGCAGCCGCAATAACTACAGATTTTTTATTGTCAGAAAACATATTTGCAAGTTTTCCAATAGTTGTAGTTTTACCAACTCCATTTACTCCAACGACCATAATAACTAATGGATATGTAAATTCTTCCAATTTATTTGATTCTAGTTCATGCACTAAAATCTCTTTTAATATATTTTTTGCATCTTCAGTTTTTTTGGTCAATTGTTTTCTTGCTTTAGTACGCATATCTTCAATTATGCCTTGAACTGTTTCAGGGTCAATATCTGAAGAAACTAAAACATACTCTAATTCTTCATAAAAGTCTTCATCTAATTCATTTTTGCTAAAAACATATTTTAATTTTTCAGATAGTGCCGTCTTTGTTTTTTTAAGACCATTAAATAGTTTACTAAAAAATCCCATATTAAATTCCCTTTAATTTTGTTTTGCTGTATGTTTGATTGCTTCTGCAAGTTGAACTGATACAACCTTAGAAACACCACGTTCTTCCATCGTTACACCATACAATGTATCTGCAAGTTCCATAGTTGGTTTTCTGTGTGTGATAACAATGAATTGAGTATAGTTAGAAAATCTTTTTAAGTACCTTGCATAGCGCTCTACATTGGCATCATCTAAAGCAGCCTCAATTTCATCTAGTACACAGAAGGGCATTGGCTTTAATTTTAAGATTGCAAACAATATTGCAATAGCTGTTAGCGCACGCTCGCCACCCGAAAGTAATTGAATATTTTGCAACTTTTTACCTGTTGGCTCTGCTGCAATTTCAATACCACATTCTAGTGGATTGTCTGGTTCACTAAGTTTCAACTCCGCTCTACCACCACCAAACAATTCTCTAAATACACCTTGGAAGTTGGTATTTATTTTATCAAACTCCGTTTTAAACTTCGTTTCCATTTCTTCGGTTAAACCATCAATAATTTTATTCAAATCATTTTCTGCATTAACCAAATCATCTCTTTGAGCGCTCAAATCTTCAAATCTTGAACTTACATCCGTCAACATTTCAATAGCATTTACATTAACCGAACCTAAAGACTGAATTTGTTTTTTAATTCTTGCACTTTCTTGTAAGCCTTCTTGAATATTATGGTTTTCTATCTTGTATTCAACAGCTGTAGCATAAGTCAAACCATACTCTTCCCAAACTCTTTCTTGCATCTGTTCAATGTCTGAATCAATTTTTACCAGCAAATTTTCTTCTTTGTACTTACGGTCATTCGCACGTTGCAACTCCGAACTCAAAACCAACTTCTTTTCAGAAAGGTCTTGAAGTTTTTTATTCAATTCTTTTTTAGTTACATCAAAGTTTGCAAGTTCATCTCTTGTTTTTTGTAAAGCATCCATATTAGATTGATACAAGTTTTGGTCGACCGTTTTTCCTACTTCTTCTTCCATCTCTAAAATGTCTGTGGTAGTTTTCTCTATTTCAAGTTTTGCAACCCTTATATCCTTATTTAATTTTTCAATTAAATCATTTAGTCTTAATATTTCTGCCTCCAACGAAACTTTATCGCTTTCGCAAGTTGCTTTTTTAACTTTTAATTCGGTAAGTTCATTAGATATACTATTACGTTTTTGTTTTTTTGCAAATAACTCAGGATTACGCAATGCAGTTTCTGGCGAATTACCGCTTTCTATATCTTCTCTAAATTGCTTATATGCATTAAGTTTTTCTTCACTAGCTATTTTATCCGACTTTAATTTTTCTTCGGTTTCGTCTAATTTTAAACTTTCTGATGCAAACTGATTCAAATTTTCTTTAAACTTATTAATGTTTTCGCTTTCTTTTGCGATTTCAATTTCAAATAGTCTAATTTCATCATTAAGTTTATTTAACTCATCATCCATCGCCGTTTGCTCGAGTTTTGCTTCTTCTAGTTCTTTTGCCGTATCTTCTTTTCGTCGCCTTAATTCTATCAAGCGGTTTTCAGTATCAACAATTTCTCTTTCTCTACCAATTAGTGACACGCCTTGAACTTTTTTACTACCACCACTCATTGTTCCAGCTGGGTTTATCACGTCACCATCTAGAGTTACGATTTTAAATGAATACCTTGTACTTTTTGCAAGATTTACAGCAGAATCCATATTTTCTACTATTACAGTAGAGCCCAATAGTCCATTAAATACGCTATCATATTGATGATCATATTCAATTAGTGATGTTGCCACACCTATAGCACCATTAGTATGTTTTATTATAGAAACAAACTCATCGGCAATTTTCCTAGGCTTTATACTAGTCATTGGCAAGAATGTAGCACGACCTATATTGTTATCCTTTAAGTACTGAATAACATACTTTGCATCATCTTCATTTTTTGTTACGACATTTTGAACAGCAGAACCTAAAGCCATATCTATAGCAGTTTCGTATTTTTCTGGCACGCTCATAAGCTTTGCAACAACATTTACAAATTTTCCGCCAAGAGTTGAATTATCTTTTGCATCTTGTAAAAGTTTTCTAACCGACGCAACATAACCTTCATTTTCCTTTTGCATTTCCTTCATAAGATTAATTTTGCCAGTTAAACTTCTAATTTCACTATCAATATCTACTAAATCTTCTTCAAGTCCTGCAACTTTGTATGCGAATTTAACATTTCCTTGTTTCTTCTCTTTTAATTCTTCGTTTTTTTGAGTCTTCTTGATTTCTAATTCTTCAACTTCTCTTTTCTTACTATTTAAAGCATCTGTTTCAATATCGTACTTTTCAGCACATTCACTTCTTAATGTATTAACTTCGGCAAGCCTTGCATCAATAGACTTTATCTCTGTTTCAAGTCCCGTGATTTGAGCTTTTATATCGCCCATTTTACCTAAATTTTCTACAAGCTTTTGAGTCTCTTCCTCACTTGCATTTTCCATAGATGAGATTTCTCTATCTAATGAATCCAATTCACTTGATAAATCATCTATTTTTTGTACAAGTTCGGTAAATACTATTTCCTTTAAATTCTTTTCGTTTTCGGTATTTTCAAGTTTTGCTTTATTTTCGTCGTACTCTTGTTGGTCTAACTTTACGCTTTCAACAAGCCTTTCCTTGCTTGCTTTTAAACTATTGATTTTTTCTTGTAACAACTTTGTTTCGCCGGCCTGCTTTTCTAAACCTACCGTTAAATTTAACAACTCATCGCGAAGTCTTGTAATAGTTTGGTCGGTAGAATCAATTTTGTTTGCTGTGTAATTATAATCATCTACTGTTTCATCAAATTCTTTAGACTTCAAATCAATTTCTTCTACAATTCCATTTAATCTATTATTAATCTCTTCTTTTTGAGATGCAGATGAATCATATTGATAGATGTAATTGTTTATTTCTAAAGATTTTAACTTTTCACGCAAATCTAAATATTTCTTTGCTGTTTCCGCTTGAGATGTAAGTGGTGCAAGTTGTATTTCAAGTTCATGCAATATATCATTAATTCTAACAAGGTTATCTTGAGTATTGTTTAACTTTTTTAAAGATTCCAACTTACGATTTTTTAGTTTTGAAATTCCTGCAGCCTCTTCAAAAACCGCTCTTCTATCTTCTGGCTTTGCACTTAATAGTTCATCAATTCTACCCTGTCCGATAATAGAATAACTTTCTCGACCCATTCCACTATCTCGTAAAATTTCTTGTATATCCTTTAGTCTACAAGGCGTTTTATTAATTGCATAACCACTTTCGCCCGATCTATATAATTTTCTTGTTAAAACAACTTCGTCATAATCTACGTTAAAGATCTTTTCGGTATTGTCAAAGTAAAGTGACACTTCTGCAAAACTTTGAGGTTTTCTTTTTTCCGTACCATTAAATATAACATCTTGCATATTTGAGCCACGAAGCGCCTTTGCACTTTGTTCTCCAAGAACCCATCTAATCGAATCTGCAACATTACTTTTACCGCAACCATTTGGTCCAACTATTCCAGTAACACCCGATTCAAACTGAATTTGAACTTTATCCGCAAAAGATTTAAAGCCATAAATTTCCATTTTTTTGAATTTCATTATAAAACCCTTTTAAACCTTTGTTAGTTTTTTTATCGCTTCGCCTGCAGCCATAGTTTCTGCTTGACGTTTAGAACCACCTTGACCACGACCCATACAAACGCCGTTTATCATAACGCTTGCTATAAATGTTGGATTATGGTCCGTTCCCGTTTTGTTTGTTGTGTATTTTATGCTATCCGACTTCAACATTTCTTGAAGTCTGCTTTTAGAATCTTCTAAGTCGTCTAAATCTTCCATCTTTTTAATCATATCAAAAAAATTATGACTTACAAATTCTCTAGCCTTTTCTAGACCGCCATCTATATACATAGCCCCTATTATTGATTCCATCAAATCTGCTTTCATATTGTCAGTTATAGATGACCGACTAGCTCCAGCAAATTGGAGATATTGAATTAAATTCAGTCCATCAATTAAATATGCCAATGGATGCATCGAAACTATTTTAGATCTTAATTTAGAAAGTTGACCTTCATCATAATCCATATCGGCATATATTTTTTCGCTAATTATGGTGCTTAATACAGTATCGCCCAAAAACTCTAATCGCTCATTGCTTTGCGTGTGATTATTGTTTGCAAAACTTGAATGAGTAAAAGCGGTTACTAATAATTTTTTATTTTTGAAAGTATAACCTATTATACCTTCAATCTTTTTTATTTCAGCTGATGTCATAAATACTCCTCTATTCAGCAATATAATTTTTTAATTCATTGTCTAGTTCATTCATAAATCCATTCAGATAAATATCTCGACATAGTTTTATTGATCCCAATATTGCAACTCTATCGGAAGAGCCATGAGATTTTACAACAATCTTTTTGCAACCTAAAAACGCAGACCCGCCAATGGCATTATAATCTAATGTTTTTGCCATTTTAGTTAATGACTTTTTTAAAAATAGATAGCCAAGTTTTGCTCTAAGTCCACCATTTTTTATTTCATTTTTTAGAGATTTTAAAATGAATTTTGCCATACCTTCACTAGATTTTAGTGCTACATTCCCAGCAAATCCATCGGACACAACAACGTCATAATCTCCACTTGTAATATCTCTTGCTTCCATATTTCCGACGAAATTTATAGATTTCATATCTTTTAAAAGTCTAAATGTTTCGTGAGTTAATTCATTTCCCTTTTTATCTTCCGTTCCAACATTTAAAAGTGCAACACGCGGATTTTCTATCCCATACATTTTCTTCATATAAATTGAACCCATAAGGGCAAATTGACATAAAAATTCTGGCTTACTATCCATATTTGCACCGCAATCAATTAAAAGAGTTCTACCATTTTTTATATTTGGGAAAAGTGGCGCTAGTGCTGGTCTTTTTATTCCGTTCATTCTGCCAAGTTTTAAAAGTGCACCTGTAAGTACTGCACCCGTAGAACCAGCCGAAACAAACCCTGCAATATCCTCTTCTGGGTGTTCTAATATGAAATCAAGTGCAACAACTATAGAACTATCTTTTTTTGTTCTTATAGCTATTGTTGGAGATTCTTCATTAGAAATTACAGAACCAGCATTTATAATACTTATTCTCTCACCCGCATAATTAGATTTAACTAAAAGTTGTTTTAATTTTTCTTCGTTACCCGTAATAATTATATCAATATCCGAAAAAGTATTTACCGCATCAATTGCACCCAAAACAATCTCTTCTGGTGCGTTATCACCACCAAATCCATCAAGTACAATTTTCATATTAGATTGTGACATAAAAAGTTATCCGCCTTTATTTTATTAGTAAAATATCTATATTAATTATACACTATAATTATGGCTCAATCAAAGCATTTTAAAGGTTTTTTTAAAATAAAAAACACACCCAATTTTGTTTTAAAAACAATTTTAGGTGTGAATTTATATTTTGCATGAAAGGAAATTACTTCGCCTTTTTGTCTGAAGAAACTTCAATTTGCTTTTGACCATCATAGTAGCCACACTTAGCACATACGCTGTGAGCAACCTTTGTTTGATGGCATTGTGGACATTCTACAACTGTTGGAGCATTTGCTTTCCAGTTTGCAACTCTTGATCTGCCCTTAGACTTACTTATCTTACTCTTTGGAACTGCCATTATCTTTCCTCCCTACTAAATTTCTTACATAAGCAAATGATATTATATTACACTAATTGTTTTTTGTCAATTAGAATTTGAAAATTTAACCAACTTTTTGGCACGTGCTTATTATATATAATACGCCCATTTATGTAAGTTTACTATTTTACCAATTCTTCGGTAAACTTTGCAATTACCAATTCTTCGTTGGTTGGGATAATAACAACCTTAACCTTAGAATCTGCTCCTGTAATATCAAAGTTTTCACCCCTTGGAGCATGATAATTCTTTTCGTTATCAATAGAAATTCCAAGGTAATCCATATCCTTTAATATCATTTCACGAAGTTCTGGTGTATTTTCGCCAATACCTGCAGTAAATACGATAGCATCTACGCCATTCATACCGGCAGTGTATGCACCAATGTATTTTTTAACTCTATAAGCGTACATCTTTAATGCTAGTTGCACGGTTGGATTATTGATGTTTTCTGGACTTGTAAGTTCTCTCATATCAGAAACACCATTGTTAATTCCATGGATACCGCTTTCTTTGTTTAAAATTCTTAGCACTTCAGAAACTGTTAAGCCTTCTTTCTTGCATAAAAATTCTACAACACTTGGATCAATATCTCCCGAACGAGTATTCATCATTATACCTTCAAGTGGTGTAAGACCCATAGAAGTATCGAAGCTCTCACCATTTTTGACAGCACAAATACTTGCACCACCACCCATATGACAAGTAATAATCTTCATATCTTCAACGTTTCTACCTAAAAATTTTGCACATTCATTAGCAACAAAGTAGTGACTAGTTCCGTGTGCACCATACCTTCTAATTCCGTACTTTTCATAATACTTTGTATCTATAGCGTATCTATAAACATAATCTGGTAATGTCTTATGGAAACCGACATCAAATACTGCAACACTTGTAATATTTGGAGCAAGTTCTAAGCACGCTTCAATACCAGCAATTCCGCCTGGCATATGAAGTGGAGAGAAGTCCACATTGTTTTTAAATTCTTCTAAAACATCTTTTGTAACGATAATTGGGTCGAAGAACTTTGGTCCAGCATTTGCAATTCTATGACCAAACGCCTCAACTTCATCTATAGACTTAATAACTCCAATTTCTGGGTCGGTAATAGTTTTGATTAAAACCTTCATTGCATCTTTGTGATTTCTAATTGGTTCAAAGTTCTTTACAGATTTGCCATTTGCTTTATATGAAATAAATGACACATCATCTCCTTCTCCAATTCTTTCCACATTACCTTTGCATAAAACTTCTTCGTTTTTTGTGTTTAGTAATTGAAATTTTAGCGAACTACTTCCTGCATTAATAACTAAAATTTTCATAAATATTTTCTCCTTTAAATTAATTCTGTTGTGTTTGTAAAAGTGTGATAATTGCGGTTAAATAAATCTCCTCCGCTGTTGCTGACCTACTCAAATCATTAACTGGCTTATTTAATCCTTGAATGATAGGACCAACGGCACGAACACCAGTAAAGTGTTGAACTAGTTTATATCCAATATTACCAGCATTAATATCTGGGAAAATTAGAACATTTGCTTTACCATTTAACTTACCATTTGGGAATTTTCTCTTTGCAGTTTCTGGCAAAATTGCACAGTCGGCTTGCATTTCACCCTCTATTAATGTTTCACTATCTTTTTCTTTAAATAGTCTTATTGCTTCTTTTTCTCTTAAAATAACTTCATCGTCGGTCTTTGTAGCTGCAGATGAATAAGAAAGCATTGCTATTCTAGGATCCATCCCACAAAGGAACTTTGCACTATCACGGCTAGCAAGTGCAATACTTGCAAGTTCTTCGGCGTTTGGATATTGGTTTACAGCACAATCTGCAAATACCATAAATCCATTTTCTCCTAAATCTTTCCCTTCTGGAATTTCCATAATAAAGCAACTAGAAGCCTTTACTATATCCTTTCTTTGTTTAATAATTTGGAATGCAGGACGCATAACATCTGCAGAATGTAGAACAGCCCCTGCAACCATACCATCAGCATCGCCAAGTTTAACCATCATAGATCCATAATAAATAGGAACCTTAACTAGTTCGGTCGCTTGCTCTATTGTTAAACCCTTTGCTTTTCTTAGTTCATACAATTGCTCTGCATAAAATTTGCTTTTTTCTGTTTCTACACAAGTATCCACAAAATTAACTTTGCTTAAGGTTGTTTTATCCATAACTTTACGTACGGCTTCGGTATCACCCAAAACAACAACTTTGCACGAATTGTTTTCTACCAACATCTTTACTGCGTCAGCAACTCTTTGATCTTCTCCTTCGGGAAAAACAATAGTTTTGTTATTTAAAGGCTTTGCCCTTTCTATCATACTTAAAAAAGGATTTTTCTTTTCCATTATTTTTTCTCCACTTGATTTATTTTATATTTTTGATATAATATACAAAATAATTATAATCATTTTATCATAATTAATCAATCAAAAGTGAGAAATATTTTTATGAATTTCACATGTATAATTTCTGAGTTCAACCCCATTACACAAGGTCATCAAAAAATTATTAGTCAAGCCAGAGAAAAAACTTGTAACCCTATAATGTGTATAATGAGCGGGAACTTTGTGCAGCGAGGAGAACCTGCAATTTTCGATAAATATACCAGAGCCGACCTTGCAATAAAAGCAGGAGCCGATATAGTTATAGAATTACCTACTATTTACGCCCTTTCAAGTGCCACCGACTTCGCTTATGGTGCTATTAAAACAATATCAACAATAAAAAATGTAGAATACTTGGTTTTTGGTAGTGAATGTGGCGATTTACAAGCACTTAATTACGCAATGTTAAAAATTAAACAAAATAGCAACTCTAAAACAATTAAGCAATTATTAAAACAAGGCAACTCCTATTCGATTGCACTAAATAACGCTCTAGACCTAAATTTAAAATCTAATGACATCTTGGGCGTTGAGTATTTAAAAGCATTAGATAAATTGAAATCAAAAATTACACCTATAACAATTAAAAGAGAAGATAATTTTAATAATAGTAAAACAAACGAAAAACTTGCAAGCGCCTCCGCTATAAGACAACTTTTACAAAATAACGTGTTCGAAAAAGCAAAATTACACTCTCCCCTTTTAACCAACATAAACTTAGATAGTCAAACAAATTTCTCCGAATATGTAAACCTTTTAGACTTTAAACTAAAAACAGAAAACAATTCCTTAAGCAAAATTAATGGCGTAAAAGACGGAATACAAAACTTTATAATAGATAACTTTGATAAAAATTCTCCATCTTTAAAAACAAAACGTTATCCTGAAACGAAAATAAACCGAATTCTTGCAAATTTTATTTTGGATATAAATTCTGCCCTTGTTAAAAAAGCAAAACACAAAGACTCAGAGTATATAAAAGTTTTAGCAATTAATAAAGAAAAGAAAGAACTACTTAAATATCTACCTAAAAATAAAACCATAATTTCAAAAAAGGATGAATGCAAGTTAAACAAAATTCAAAAACAGGTTTACCAAAAAGATTTATTAGCAAGTAAAGTATTTTCGTGTATAAATAAATATTACACTGGCACTGAAGATTATACACATAAGCTTTAATCTTACCAGTGTAATTAATTACCTTACTAATTTAACCAACATACACAACCAATAAAAAATTCTCTTAATTTAAATCTAATTTTTAATAAAAAAACTTAGGAAAAATATAAAATTCATTCCTAAGTTTTATTTATTATCCCTACTGGATTTTTTGGAAATTGTTTATTTTCCAGTTTCGGTATTTTTATATGATTTTATCCATCTATTAAACTTAATAGTATCTGAAATTAAATACATCAAAAATAATAATGCAAACATCAAACTATTCATAGCGTATCCAGTATCAACCGCAATATATACAAAACTTGCCGAAGTTACAAAACAAGCAATCAGTCTTGCAAACCAATATTCTTTATATTGACCATTACTCAAAAATACCGAGAACGATAAAAGCGTAACACAAACGGCATCAGCCAAATAGTATGGATCACCAACTTTGTATAAAACAAATGTAATTGATAATGCAAAAAGCCAAACTGAAATAATTGCACCACACGTGCCGACTTTAGACAATTCTTTATTTCTTGTATTGTTTAAATTTTCGGTTTTTTTGCTCTCGTAAAAATATATTAATTGTGTAGGCAAATAAAAGCAAATATGCAAAAAAGCAAGTCCATACAAATTAAAGTTTAGTGAAATTAGGGCAAAAATTGTACATACAAAGAACGAAACTATGCAGGCGAATAATTTGTTGGCATCAGTAAAGAAGTTCCAGAGAGCCCCAAAAACTATTACGGCAAGCCCCCAAAAATCCCCCAAATTAAAGCACATCATCACCACTCCAAGTATAACGCTAACTACGGTAACTATAAATTCTGGCAACCTAAAATAGAGTTGTCTTTTGGCTTCGAGCATCTCATTTCCAACAATGTTAGAAACTTCATTCTTTAAATTTTCTTCCATTATTTATTTCTCCATTTATCTAATGTTTTTAGTATTTGTTCTTTCTGTGCCATAGTTGTATCATAACCAATCTTGATACTTTCGTCAACATTGCATACTCTAATCGAACTAATATGTGGTTGGGATAATGAGATCAAATAGTCCGCTCTTTCAATTTCTGGTCGACTTACTTGGTAGTCCATAATTTGAAAAACTCTAGACAAAGTGTCTGCATACTTGTTTTTTGTAACATCTTCAGTTAGTGTTTTTCCTATGCAATCTACCGCAAAAACGTAGTCTGCGCCCATTCTTCTAGCCATATCTACAGGTACACGACATAAAATTCCACCATCAGTTAAATTTCTGCCATCTATTTCGACTGGTCTAAAAACACCATTAATAGAAAAACTTGCTCTTACCGATTTTAATAAATCACCTTCTGTTAATTCTACAGTTTCTGCGGTCGATAGGTCTGCCGCTACACAGCCATACTTAATTTTACAATCATCAAAGGTGTAATCTTTATCCTTATCTTCAAGCAAACTTCTAATAGTTTTTTCTGCCCTGTCACCCTTAATAAATCCATAAGCATTAGGTATTTTTATATCCAGTAATTGAAATGTTGAAAGTTTTCTTGCACGTTCTTCAATTTTGTCAGTTTCTACACCCAGTGCATAACACATTCCTATAATTGCACCCATAGAAGACCCAACTACCATATCTGGAACAAAACCTATCTCATTTAATGCCTTCAATACACCAATATGGGCAAAACCTTTGTTTCCTCCAGCACCTAGAACTAATGCTATTTTTGGTTTTTCGTTACTCATATTTATTTACTCCTTAAACATAAAATTAATTATGAATTATACTAATAATATAACACTTAAGCAACCTTTTTACAAACGAATTACAATAAATTTTAGTTCTATAATCGAAAATATTTTATGTATTCTCCTAACTCTCGCAATTATTTTATTATTATCAAATCCTTCTAGATACACCAAAAGCGTACTTGCTGGAAGTAGTTTATTTTATTTTTCAGTAATGCCATCACTTCTACCATTCTTCTTTATAAGTAAAATACTTTTTAATTTCAAATTAACTGGCAAATTCATAAATTCACTTGGCAAACCTATGACAAAAATTTTCAAGTTACCACCAGTTTCGAGTTATATCTTCTTTATGAGTATCCTTTGTGGATATCCAGTAGGTGCAAAACTTTTAGGCGAATTATACGCAAATGGTCAGTTAAGTAAGAACGATTGTAAACGCATTTTAATTGTCGGAACCACAAGTGGACCCATATTTATAATTGGTTCTGTTGGCGCAGGTCTTTTTGGTGACCCCCTACTTGGCTTATACATATTTATATGCCACTTATTATCTTCATTAATAACCGCTATTTTACTAACTCGCAAAATGAAAAATAATAACACTTCTACCTTTCAATTTTCAAGTTCAAAAGTAGAAAATATATTAAACGATACCGTTTATTCAACAATCATTTCAATCTTTACAGTTGCCGTATATATATCGGTATTTTATATGTTTATAGATATGGCTTATGATATAAAAATTTTAAGTTTTATATCTAACCCAATTAAAAAAATATTTACAAAAATTAACATCTCGACCGATTTTGCAAAAGGCATTGCAAGTGGACTTATTGAAATGACAAGGGGACTTGCAGATATTAAGTTTACTACCAATTTAAAACTGAAACTTATAATTTCAACATCTTTAATATCTTTTGGTGGGTTATCAGTATTTATTCAATCTATGACATTTTTAAATAAAACAAAAATAAAAGCACTCTATTTATTAAAAATAAAGTGCATTCAACTGATAACCAGCATTATTGTTTCAACGATTTTTGCAATAATAGTATATTAAAATGCTTATCATAACAAGATTTTATTTACTAAATTTTTCTTAAAATCATAATTTTAGTAATACCATACTCTCTTTCTTTGTAAAGGGAGTATTTTTTATCATCAAACTTAAATACAGAAGATTTATTCATTTCAAGAACTAAAATTCCGCCATCCGCTACTAAATCATATCTCGTCAAAATTTCAACTGCAGGACCATAATAACCTGATTCATAAGGCGGGTCAATAAATACAATATCAAATTTTCGTGTGCCATTACGAAGTGATTTCAGTGCGTCTATATATTCAGTGTTTAAAACGCTAAAAAGAGAACTATCTATTCCCCTTAAATTTTGATTAATGCACACCACAGCCATCTTGTCTTTTTCTACAAACTGAACAAACCCTGCCCCTCTACTAATACATTCAATACCAAGAGCCCCACTACCAGCAAACAAATCTAATACATTTATATCTCCTTTTACAAACTCATTTATTAAACTGAATGTAGATATTTTAATCCTTTGAAGGGTTGGTCTTGCACTATCTGGACTTTTTAATCTTCTAGCCCTAAATTTTCCACTAATAACTTGCATATTTTTCTCCTAATAATTCTATTTTACACCCAACTTAAAATATTTTCAAGAAAAATAAAAGAACATCTAAATTTTTAGATGCTCTTAAATTTTTCTTTGGTTTTTCTAATCTTTTTCATTTGTATAATTTTATTATATCATAATATTAATCAAACTTCAATAGTTTTTGAAAAATTTTTGCTCTTATAGAAGAATACAAATAATGCCACCCTTATTTTCATTTGTTATCTTACTTAAAGTCCTTCTCATTTTAACTTGTGCTTCTTCTGGGAAGTTTTGAATTTTGGTTAAAATACCGTCTAGTGCTAGTTCCGATAGAGACTTTCCAAACATACTAGTATTCCAAATTGACTGCTTAGTTTCTTCATCTAATTCATCGGTAGAATTTATAGTTTTTGTTAATGCAACTCCGCCAACTGCTGGCATTACTTCGGTTTCTACATCAACCTTCATAATATGTAAACTGCTTGCACGTGCTTTTAATTTGATGCCCGAATTACCACTTCTTTTTACAACTTCTGGTTCATCAAGTTCTAGTTCGTCGGCCGTTGGAACAACCACTCCGTAACCCGTTTCGTCGACGCTTCTAAGTGCTTCTTCAAGTTTAAAATATTTATTTCTTGCAACAGATGCTTCTTCAATAAACGAAATTAAATCCACATCATTATTAATAGTTACATTACTAATATCACTAAGCGTTTTGTAGAACAAGCTTTCGGATGCTTTAATTCCAAAATTTACGTCTCCGCAAGACAGATCTAAACTATCTACAACTGGTGTCAATAGGTCGGTATCATTTTCAAACATACGGCTTGCACTTACGTAATCTGCCATTTTTTCAAAATTCGTTTTTCTAATCTCTTCCATTATTTTTGCAATAATTTGATTTTCTTCTGGCAAATTACGCATCCATTCAGGTAATCTAAATTGCACATTTTTAACTGGGAACTCTAATAGAACCGATTCTAAAACCTTTTCAAAATCTGCCTTTGTCATATTTTGAATATTGAATGCAACTACCATAGTTCCATATTTCTCTTGCAACTTATTTTTTAGTTCAATAGTTTCTGCATTTTCTGGGTTTGCTGAGTTTAAAATAATTATAAATGGTTTATTGATTTGTTTTAACTCTTTTACTACTCTTTCTTCAGCTTCAATATAATTTTCTCTTGGGATTTCGGTTATACTGCCGTCCGTTGTAACTAAAATTCCAATGGTGCTATGTTCTGTAATAACTTTATTAGTTCCAATTTCTGCTGCTTTTGCAAATGGAATAGGCTCACTATCCCATGGTGTTTGTACTAACCTTGGGGTTTCTCCGTCGGTATGCCCCACCGCCCCATCAATTAAATATCCGACGCAATCAATTAACCTTACTCTTGCTTTTGCGTTTTCTCCAAAATTTAATTCTACCGCATCACTTGGCACAAATCTAGGTTGCATAGTCATAATCATTTTTCCACTACCAGACTGAGGCATTTCATCTTCTGCACGAGTTCTTATATTTCCGTCCTTAATATTTGGTAAAACCAACGAATCCATAAATTTAGAAATAAAAGTAGACTTCCCCGTTCTTACTGGACCTACTACTCCAATATATATATCTCCGCCAGTTCTTTCAGTTATAGATTGATAAATATCCATTTAGCATAATCTCCTTATTCGGTTATACTAAAATATATTCGGTTCACTCTTAATTTATAACAAAAAAATAGTAGAATTAAATTCTACTATTTTACCTTTTTGTATTTCTTTTTTACCGATTTAATTAAGTCGACTTTCCCTTCTTTTCCAACCAATAATCGTTCAATATTTTTCCTATGCGCAAACCAAGTAAGTAAAAATATGGCATACAACAATAAACAAACGACAATACTCTCACTTTCTGGCAAATTAGATTTTGCATTGATACCTTCTACCACTGTAAGTACCGTTACACAAATAAACGACGCCATAGAACCATACTTAAATAGTAACCACGAAATTCCGGCAATTACCACCACTATACCAGTTACCACAGGGTTCGTAGCAAAGAATACCCCAAGCATTGTTGCAATTCCTTTACCACCCTTAAACTTATATACAATAGGATAAATATGACCAACGATTACACTAAGACCAGAAATATAAGTCAACACCAAATCATCAAATATTAAATTGGTCGCTAATACTGGAATAAACCCCTTAGATATATCTAATATAAAATTAATTAGGCCAACTTTAAAACCAAAGTTTCTTAAAACATTTGTAGTTCCAGGATTTCCACTGCCTAGTTTTGTAATATCACTATTTAGTTTACCACTTATAATTCTTGCAAAACTAATATTACCAAAGGCATATGAAACCAAAACTACTATCAGTACTTGCCACCATACCATAAACTATTCTCCTTAAAAAAAAACTATCTAACGTCAGCATTATCCATTTTGTTCTTTACAACAATTTCAATAGGAGTACCAGTAAAATCTACCGCAGTTCTTAATGAATTTTCTATATATCTTAAATAACTATCACTCATTAATGTTGCATCATTTACCTTTAATACAAATGTAGGAGGTGCAATCTCAGTTTGTGTTGCATAGTAAATTTTCAATCTTCTACCATTAATAAATGGGGGAGCTGTACTAACTATTGCATCTTGGATAATATCGTTTACATCACGGGTTTTAATTCTGCGTGTGTTATTTTCATACACCGTATTAACTGCTTCCATAAGTTTTTCCATTCTTTTGCCAGTTAATGCACTTAAAAATACCGGTTTAAAATAACTCATAAAACTTAATTCATTTTTTAAATCGTTTTCGTACTTTCTCATAGTGTCCGTTTCTTTTTCAATTAAATCCCACTTGTTAAATACAATAACTGAAGGTTTCTTTTCGTTATGCACAATACCAGCAATTTTTACATCTTGTTCGCTAATTGGCTCATTTACATCCATAACGCACACAACAACATCGGCACGACGGATACTATCAAGCGTTCTAAAAATAGAATAACGTTCAACCGTTTCGTCTTCTATTGACCTTTTTCTACGCATACCGGCAGTATCAATCAATATATATTTCTTTTTATTATAATTAAATGGTACATCTACGCTATCTCTAGTCGTACCAGAAACGTTAGAAACTATAACTCTATTTTCGCCAACAAGTCTATTTACAATGCTAGACTTACCAGTATTTGGTTTACCTACTATTGCGATTTTTAAACAATCACTTTCTTCTTGATTTTCGGTCTTTGGTAAATTTTCTACAACCTTATCCAAAAGATCTCCTATACCCTTTGCTTGTTCGCCAGAAATTGGTATAGGGTCGCCTATGCCTAAATTATAAAAATCATAAATACCATCTATATCAAATGTATCGTACTTATTTACAACTAACAAAACCTTTTTTCCAGACTTCCTTAACTTTTCGGCAACATCGTAGTCATAAGGAACCAACCCTTCCTTGCCGTCAACAAAGAAAAGTATTAAATCTGCAAGGTCTATTGCTATATCTACTTGATTGTTAATATGTTTTGTAAAGTCGTCGGTTTTATCAAACTGAACACCACCTGTATCAATCAATGTAAACGAATTACCGCACCACTCTACATCTGCGTATAATCTATCTCTTGTAACACCTGGGGCATCATCTACTATTGAAATTCTTTTTCCTACAACCCTATTAAAAAATGTGCTTTTACCCGTATTTGGTCTTCCTACTATTGCAACTAACGATTTCATAAAATTCTTCCTTTATAAATATGTAATTATTATACCCAATTTTTATAAGTTTTGCAAGGGTTTTACCTATTTACGCAGTGATTCAATAATATTTACTTTTATTTTTATTATAATTTAATTAAATTCATATATTGCAAACAAAGAGCCTAACTAAAAAGAAGCAAACCCACAACAAAGTTCACTTCATAAATTTATTTAATAATGCAATTTTTTTCCATAAAGTAATTAACAAATGTTATTTACTCAATACTTCCCTAAAATATTTTTCAATTTCGGTGTTATTTGGAAACAAATTTGGGAGTATATATCTTAACTCTTTTTTTATGCTCTCTATAAGTTTACTTGATTTACTTGTAGCCCCTAGATATAAAGCTTTATAAAACATATTTTCAGGTTCGTTTCTGTATGCTAATTTTAACATATCTTTGCCTTGATTTTCATATTCAAAAAACATCTTCCCAGTTTTATCGTGACCATCATAAAAATAATTCGGAAATAGCGACATCATGTATCCAAAAATTGATAAGCATTTATCATCTTTACTATGCGTGTTTAAAAAATAATGATATGTTTCTATTAAAATTGACTGTATACTATCAAATTCCAAATATGAACTTTCTAAATCTAAGATATCCCAATTTGATAAAATATACCAACATTCCGTCGCCAATCTAAGCATAATATCAATATTATTTTTATCTTGACACCAATTGTTCTGCAATAAACTTATAACTTGCTTCCATTTGTGTTCTTTTTCTAATTCTTGTAAGTTTTGAATCTCAATAAATATCATATCAACCCCTAACACTTTCAATTTAATTCTAGCACTAAAAAAAATAATATGTCAACATAAAATTCGGAAATAATTTGTAAAGATAGTTAAATTTAAATGTTTTGAAATTATAATAAAACATACAACAATAAAGTGAACCGCACTCGGTTCACTTTATATAATCAATTTAATTTGATTTTAATATTTAATTTCTTTCACTTTTCTTTTTACCAAAGATACCCGCAAATAGTTCGCTAAAAAATCTTCCAACCGCATATCTAGTCTTTTTAGAAAATATACACACCAGCCCAAATATTAATGCAACTCCACCAATACTTCCAAGTATTATCCATAATGTACTATTTGTTGCACTGCTAGTAGAGTTATTACCTACCATTCCAGTATCTAATATATCTCCCGAAGAGTTATTTGTATCGACATCGGCAACACTTTTACTACTTGCAGATTTTGTTCCATACAAAACAACATCAATAGTTTTTGCAAGCGGTAAGGTCGATTTTTTTACCAAGTCTTTTTCTATTAAATTTGTACCCATTTCAAAAAGTAAAGCTCTTTCAGATAACTGCTGATTATAGTTACCCCTGCCTATATAAATATCTTTAATTAAACCTGGATAAACTTCGTCGGCATATGCTTTAATATTTAACGCAAATTCCTTATTAATTGCACTTTTTACATTTGCAGAACCTATAACCATTCTAACTTTACTCATCTTTTCGCCGTTTACCGTTGTAATGTACTCACTTTTTGGAGTAGCATCTCGGTGAACATCAAAAATTGCATCTAGCCCATTTCTTAATAAATTTGATGCAGTGCTTTGACTTCTTGTATACGCTCCTGAATCGTGTGGCAAATGTAGGTCTTCGTTATAATAAACTGTAATGCCTAAACTTTCCAAATTATTTTTTAGGGTTTTTCCTACGTCATGAATTCCACCTTTGCCGTATATGCTGTCCGTTCCATCGTCTACATTATAGCATTCGTCATTATGCGTATGATATAATCCTATCTTTTTATTGGTTACACTGGCACTAGCGGAACTCAATTCTTCATTTCGCTTTACATTATATACCGGCATCTTTATATCTTCTTTAAAAGATGCAACGCCCGTTTTATTTGACTCATCTACGCTTTCTATTATATACAATCTATTATCCGAACTTATATACTCATCATCTACATTAACATTATCGCCTTTCATAAACAAAACCTTACTTGAATCATTTTTATCGTAGATCGTATAATATTCATTTGTATCCGCATGGACGTTTCCGAGTTTATTACTTGTTGGCACCAATGTTATTAATAATAGTAGTGAGAGTGCAACTAAAAGGCAGTTAAAAATTTTTCGTTTTACTCTATTTCCCATTCTGTTTATCTCCTTCTTCTATTTTCACATTTCTAGAACCATGTTCATCAAGTTCTACATAGTCACCAGTTTCCATATTAAATGCCTTTCTCTTTGATTTTCCAATCACCATTTCAGCAGTGGTTCCAATAAGTTCACAAAGACCAACAGCTATCAAAATAGAAAGAATTATACTATCAAAAGCACCGCCACCACCTAAACTTAGTGGAACAATCTGACCCTTTGATATACTTATAAAAAACTGAATAACACTTGCAAGACTTAACCCAAACACCGAACAAATAAAAGCATTTCGCCTGCTTCTACCCAAAATGTAAGCAACTACACCTGCAATTATTCCATAAATCCAAGTAATATCAATTACAATATCTTCGGGTGTTTTACTAGGCAATAGCCATTGCGCCAAAAGTATTAAACCGGTTGTAATTAGAGTTCCCATAAGTGCTCTAAATAAATCAAAGTTCCAACCATTCGCTATAAGCATATAAACGCAAATTCCAAATGGAATTAAAAATCCACCTATCGAAAAACTAAAATTATTCGTAATTTTTATAGGCGGTATTAAAATGCCTATAATCATCGCAAATACTAAAACCAATGCCCATTTATCGTTTAAACGCATTTTATCTAATATTCTTTGACCGGCTCCGCACATTAAAGCAATCAAAATAATTGTCAACACAACTAAACCAAAACTCATATTTTTTCTCCTTTTATGGTTATTGTGTTACAATTCAAATTTTTTATGCTGATAATTTACAAATAGAACATCGCTTCTTTGTGTTCATAAAAAGTTTTGCGTAAATAATAATTCCAAAAATATAAATTAAAGTTGAAACAATAATTCCAAAAACAATGCCTATATAACTAGATAAAGTGTAATTAATTGTTGCGACTATATATGCTAAAACTAATTGCCTTATAAACATTCTTATTTGATACGCCCTACCAAACTCAATTCTTACACATTTAAGTGCTGGAATACATGGCGGATACAACAACACAAAAGTAATAAATGATACGGCTTGAGCCCCAAAAAATTCTGTTTTCCCAAACATTGCAAGAGTAGCTAATATATTCTCCTTAGCCACAAGACCTGTAAGCAATGCAATACTACACGCTTTATCGTTTAAACCTAGCGGAACCAACAAAAATTTCAAGAATTCGCCAGCATATTCAATTAGTGATGTTTTATTTACTCCAAGTTTAATAAGTCCCAAAATCCAAATCAATGATGAAACTATTAAAAGAGTGGAAAATACTCTAATACTAAATTCTAATATTAATGAAAGGCTCTTTTTGATCAATTGTTTAATGGACGGCATCCTAAGCCTTGGTAATTCAATAACCATAGGTTCGCTTTGCCCGATGTCGGTTAAGCGAACTACCACTATTCCCATAATTACGACTATCAAAAACAATAAAACCGCTATACCTATGCTTGGCAAAAATCTACTAGCTAAATATAAAATTATTGGAAGTTTTGCAGAGCAACCAACAAAGGGCAACAATTGCATAGTTTTGCATCTTATAGATTTATTTTGAACATTTCGTGAAGCAATAACACCCGTTGTAGTACATCCAACCCCTAAGCACAAACTAAATACACTTTGACCATTTAAACCTATTTTTGATAAACTAAAATTAAATAGTGTTGCAACACGTGGCAAATACCCCGTTTCTTCTAATAGATACATACAAAAGAGTATCGCAAATAGTTCGGGTAAAAAGGTGATTACCGCACCAACCGAACTTACCAGAACACTAGAAACAAAACTTGCGATTATTGGTAAATTATATTTCAAAAGAGTAGCCGCAATAATATTTCCAATATTTTGCCATTTCTCTTCCACTATTTTTCCTACAAATTTATCTACTAAAATCATTGAAATTATTAGTATTGATAATATTGTAGCCACGAAAAAAATCTTACCATAAATAGGATGCAATAAAAACTTATCAATTTTTTGCTCAGTTATTTCTATATTGCAAATTTGTCTAACCTTTTCTAAATCAAAACCCGAAATATATGCATCCAACCTATCAACCGCTTCAATCCAGCCAAGAATTTTACTTCTACCCTTAGTTGCGTTTTGAACTAATACGGGAACTTTTAAATATTGCTCTAATAACGACTCATTAATTTCGGATGCCTTAACATTATATGCATTTACAAAAACTCCAAGTTTTAACTTCAAACTTGAAAGTTCATATAGTAAGTTAATGTTTTTTTGAATATCTAATGCAGACGCAACAAAAATATAAAGAGCGTCTTTATTCTGGTCAATAAATTTGCGGGTTACAATTTCATCATCTCCAAGAGCATTAACCGAATACAAACCCGGAAGATCAACAACCTCGAAGGTTTGGTCTTTAACCTTAATTTTTCTTATTTTTTCTTCTACGGTTACTCCACTATAATTTGCAACCTTTTCATGTGCTTTTGTAATAGTGTTAAATAGAGTCGTTTTACCAGTATTTGGGTTACCCACCAAAACAATTTTAGTCATATAATTTCACCTCAATACATTTTGCCATATCTTCATTTATCGCATAAAATGAATTTAAAACCCTAATTATATATGTCTTTTTTAAAATTGATTTTAGTTCAAATACCATATTTGTGGTTAATCCATATTTTTGTAATGAATTAGGACTTACGCATCCACATTCTTTTATAAAAATAAGTTTACACGGATATTTACATTCAAAAAGTTTCAAGATAAAAACCCCCTATAAATTTTATGTTTACTAGGGGGTTTTTAAAACTCTAATTTGTTATATCGTCTGTAAGTTTTTGAACGAATTCTTTAAATTTGGAAACATCCTCGAATTGCTTATAAACGGAAGCAAATCTTATATATGCAACTTTATCTACCTTTTCCAGTTCTGCCATTACCATCTCACCAAGTTCGCTTGAAGAAATTTCCTTTTTAGGGTAATTTTGAACAGTTTGTTCTATGCTTGCAACCATTTTCTCAATTTGCTCCATAGATACTGGTCTTTTTTCACAAGATTTTACAATACCGGTTTTAATTTTGGATGACAAAAAAGCCTGACGTTCTCCACTTCTTTTTATTACTAAAATCGGCGAAACTTCTATAGTTTCATAAGTTGTAAATCTTTTAAAACAACTATTACACTCTCTTCTTCTTTTTATAGCGTTGTTTTCGTCAACAGCACGACTATCCAACACTTTACTATCTTCACAACCACAATAAATACACTTCATTGCATTTTCTCCTAATACAATGATTATAGCATAAAAAATTTGTTAATTCAACTTAATTTTTGAGCCTTCTGAATTGCTTTGGTTCAATTGTTTGCGGTCTTGATTTTTGTTCGTATTCTTGATTAGTTACAAGCGTCGGAATATTCACCAATATAACATCTTCGCCTATCAAGTAAATATCTCTTAAATTAATAGTTTTACTTTCACCCCGCTTTAAACCAAAGGCTTTACTCTGTCCCGGAATTGTAAAACTTTTTACTGTGGTATTTTCGCTATCAAAAACAATATCATCGGGAAATCCGAGCTTTTTACCATCAACAATATTAATTATTTCCTTTTGTTTTAAATCAAAGAAATTTAATAACATTTTTAACTCCTACTATTTGCATACTTTTTGTTCGTGATGGACAAAATACCATTCAAGGAGGGATCAATTATGGCAAACAAAGTGGTAATATGCGGAATTGACACAAGCACCTTACCAAAAGTTTCTAATGAACAAATGATTGAACTACTAAAAAAATGCCAAAGCGGAGATAATTTTGCCCGAGAACAATGTATATTCTATAATATGCGTTTAGTGCTTTCATTAGTCCAAAGATTTAATATACAAAAGGACTCTATAGACGATGTTTTTCAAGTAGGAATAGTAGGACTTATTAAGTCTATCGATAATTTTAACCCAAATCTTGGCGTACAATTTTCGACCTATGCCGTTCCAATGATTATTGGTGAAATACGACGTTTTCAACGAGATCGTACAAGCATTAAAGTCACCCGAAGTTTACGAGATATTGCCTACCGAGCTCTACAAGCAAAAGAAGAAATAGAAAAATCTTCAAACACTGAAGCCAGCATATCCGATATTGCAAGCAAGATAAACGAAAAGCCTCACACTGTAAGCGATTCACTATATGCAATTATGGACCCCGTTTCTATCTTTGATAATGTGTATAGCGACGGCGAAGATAGTCTTCAATTATTTGACCAAATAAAAGACCCAAAATCCACCGAAGATAATTGGATTGAACGCACAACTCTAAATGACGGCATTAACGGTCTACCAGATAGAGAGAAAAATATTTTATATCTAAGATATTTCGTAGGCAAAACCCAAACCGAAATATCTGACGAAATTGGAATATCTCAAGCCCAAGTTTCTAGACTTGAAAAAGATGCCATTAAGCATATAAAATCTTACCTTGTGAAGTAAAATACAAAATATATACCTATCCCCTATTTTAAAATGAAAAATATATTTTTTAAAAATAGTGTTCGAGTTGCACTTTTTACAAAACTTAAATACTTAACCACGAGTACTTTTATATGAATTCAATCCATTTTTTAAAACTAAAAAATCCCTAAAAACTGTTTTAGGGATTTTCATATTTTATAATTTATTTTTTGATTAAATTTTGCAATGTAATTTATTTTAAATGATTTTAATTATAAAATCTAATTTAAACAATTTCGCTTTCGCATAGTGTTTTATTCTTTATTTTTTCCATTCATCACAATACTTTAAATTTACCAAAACATAAATAAATATAATAAATAAAAAACTAATATAAAAAATACAATCAAAAATAGTGATTGTATTTTTATATTGAATAAAAATTATAATAATCTTGAAATACTTAATCAGAGTTTTTTAACGATGCTCTAATGTTTTCTGGTTGCTTAAACCAATATCTTAACCCCTTACCTGCATAAGGTTCGTCAGCATACCTTGGAATCACATGCATATGTGCATGAGCAACTTCTTGACCACCAACCTTTCCAACGTTCCACCCGATGTTGTATCCATCTGGTTTATACTTTTCGTCCAAATACTCTTTCAACTCTTTTAAAAGTGCCTTTGAGTCCATCCATTCTTTGTCTGATAAATCAAAAGGCGTGCCAACTTGCGACTTTGGTATTATTACATACGAGCCAATTAGTGTATTGTTTTTTAAGTTGTTTGATTTTACTGCAATCATTGTATCGTTTTCAAAAGTTCTTTCATTACTTTCTAAATTAAGATCTATAGGTTTCATTTCCATCTTCTTTTCCTTCCCTTTGTAAAAATTCTATTAACGGTGCCATTGTAATTAAAATTCATTACATTATTTCAATTATGATGTTATCAAAAATACAATACACTTGTCAAGCATTATAGAATAACTAATTTACCAAATACATTTTAGACGCTTGATTTTATTAATTTTAATGTTTATAATAGAATTAACAAATAAACTAGGAAAACTAAAATGATAAAGTTAACAAAATATTTACAAGAATTCACAAGTGGAGCGAAGATTGAAGAAATAAATATTGGTTGCTCTAACACTAATGTATATAAAATAGAAAAAGAAGGAAAAGCTTATTTTCTAAAAGTGGGAGCAAAACCCGCACTTACTAAAGAGTACGCTTCTTTAATTTGGCTTGACGGAAAATTGTCTGTTCCTAAGTGCTTATATTTTTGTAACGATGGTGAAAAAGAATATTTATTAACATCCGAAATGGCAGGCGAAATGAGTTGTTCTGATGATAATTATGACCAACCTGAAACAACGATAAAACTCTTAGCCAAAGCAATAAAAGAATTGCAAAAAGTAAATATATTAGAATGCCCTTTTAGAAGTGACTTAACATACAAATTAGGTCTAGCAGAATACAACGTTACAAATAATCTATTAAAAGACGCTCCATCAAGTGAAATCGGTCGTAAATTGCAAGAATATGATAAGATATTAGATTATTTAAAAAATAATAAATTTGAAGAAGAATTAGTATTCTCTCATGGCGATACCAGTTTACCAAATATATTTTTAAGTGATAACAAAGTCAGTGGCTTTATTGATGTCGGCGAGTGCGGAGTGGCTGACAAATGGTTTGATATTGCTATTTGCTATAAGTCAATAAAAAGGAATTTTCCTGATAGAGCCGACCTTTTGGAATTATTTTTGAATGAACTTGGAGAGAAATACTCACCAAAGATTGATTATTATATAACTTTAATGGGTTTATATTTATAAAAAAAGTGATGCCGTAGCATCACTTTTTTACATAACTTTATTTCACATAATTATTCCTTCAATTTTTTAGAAGTGTAAACAACAATTTATTAATTCTCCCATATAAAAACCATAGAAATAACTTTTTAAAAAACTCCAGTTTTATTCGGCTAAGATAAAATCCCGTTTTAATTTGCTTAAAACCTTCTTTTCTATTCTACTAATATATGACTGAGAAATATTTAATTTATCAGCAACTTCCTTTTGAGTCAATTCATTTTGAGTGTCCTTTGCAAGCCCATATCTTAGTTCCATTATATACTTTTCTCTTTCGTCAAGTCCATCCAGTAACCCAACCAGCATCTCATTTTCTACCTTAGACTCAATTTCTTTATACACAAAATCAGTATCTGTGCCGACAATATCACCCAAAACCAATTCGTTACCATCTTTATCTACACTTAGTGGTTCATCTAAAGATACGTCCGTTTTCGTTTTTTGAGTTTTTCTTAGATACATTAAGATTTCATTTTCAATACATCTAGATGCATATGTAGCAAACTTAATGTTTTTATCCATATTAAATGTTCCGACGGCCTTTATTAGGCCAATAGTACCAATACTCGTTAAGTCATCAAGGTTTGCTCCGGTATTTTCGAACCGCTGAGCAAGATACACTACAAGTCTTAAATTTCGTTCTATTAATATACCCCTTGCGTCATCATCCCCATTTTTAATTTTTAATAGGACATCGTATTCCTCATCTGGACCAAGTTTATCTGGAAGAGCCGATGCACCATTCATCATATACATCAAATAGTCTTCTATTCCAAATAACTTTTTTAATAACTTAATCATATACACTCTCCTTTATATACATTCCAAATTTAAAATACCATCAAAAGCGTAAAATTTATCTTCAACCACGCCTATTACAACGGGTTGTTTTATCCATTTCCCATTATTGAATATATAAAAATTTTCGGCAAATATTCCTTCTATTTTCTTTGCTTTACCAACCGCCGAATAGACATCTACCAAACACACCGTCCCATCAACATATTTTAATTTTGATTTATTAATAAACACCACTGGCAAATTGTCTGCCCCTGCCGTTACCATATTGCCACTATCTAAATACATCCATAATTCTACACAACCTTTAATTGATAATATTTTACATTTGTAATAAAGATTTTTTAAATTGACCTTTTTGAAATATATTTTTAGCACATACGATAACGCCGTCAAAAGCCCAACACATAATACAAATGTAATTATCAAACTAAATTGTTTTGATTGGTTAAATACATCCATCACGGCATAAAACAACCCTAAAACAATTAATACATATGAAACTTCTACTACAAAAAGAATTATAGTTTTACTCGAAAAATTAAATTCATTGTAAAAAAATGCCGTATACACTAAACTTATAAAAATGGCGATTGCTTTTATATAAGTTTTAATTGTTAAAAAGTTTGCAAAATATATTACAAAAAATATAGATAAACTGCCTATCAAAATATTTAACAAAGTACATTTTTTACTTATGCATATAGTCGCACACAAACTAAAAATAATGCACATTATTAAAACTAATATCCACAAAATTATTTTCATAAAAAAATAATACCTCACAAACTATCCATTTGCAAAGTATTATTATTTTTAAATTTGTCTAATTTTTTACTTTTTTAATCTTCTTAAGAACGGTGGAATATTACTATCGTCTACCGAAATTCTTGATGATTGAATACCCATAGAATCTCTTTCTTGTGGTTTTGGTTGACTTTCATTATCAAACATCAAGTTTATATTTTTTCTTTCAGATTGAGTTTGTGGATTGTTGTTTTGAACAGCTTCGCCACCAAATACATTCAATCTTGATTGATTTGGATTTTCTCTTTGTTGCTCTTCACTTACTCTAGACTTTCCTGCAAAAAATTCAGCATATTTTGACCTATCAAAAGGCTTGTATTGGTCGCTTGATTGTTGTTGCTTTGATTCGCCTCTATGAATTAGATTTTCAAAATCACTATTTTTGAAACCTGTTGCAATAATTGTAACCATTAGTTTTTCATTATATTTTTCGTCAATAGTAGCACCAAAAATGGTATTTGCAGATGGGTCAATTGCTTGTTTTACAAGTTCTACTGCAGTATTTACTTCATCAAGAGTTAAATCAAAACCGCCTGTTACATTAATAATAACCGCTTGAGCACCTTCTATTGTGGTTTCTAGTAGTGGGCTCGCAACAGCCATTCTTACAGCTTCAATACTTCTATTTTCGCCAGTGCCTTCACCAATACCCATATGAGCAAGACCGCGGTTTTTCATAACCGTTCTAACATCGGCAAAGTCTAAATTAATTAACGAACTTGTCGCAATCAAATCACTAATACCTTGAATACCTTGACGCAATACATCATCGGCATACTCAAACGCTTCAAGCATAGGGGTACCCTTAGGTACAACTTTTAGCAATTTATCATTTGGGATAACTACTAGTGTATCTACACATTTTGCAAGATTAGAAATACCCATTTCGGCATTTTCCATACGGTGAGCGCCCTCAAAACCAAATGGCTTTGTTACAACCGCTATTGTTAAAATACCCATTTCTTTTGCTATACTTGCAATAACAGGAGCGGCACCCGTACCCGTACCACCACCCATACCAGCAGTGATAAACACAAGGTCTGCACCCTTTAACTTTTCGGCAATTTCTGTTTTACTTTCTTCTGCTGCTCTTCTGCCCACTTCTGGGTCAGCACCAGCACCAAGACCACGCGTTAGTTTGCCACCTATTTGTATTTTTTCTTTTGCTTGACTCATCATAAGTGCTTGACGGTCGGTATTTACTGCATAAAATTGGGCACTTTTTATGTTTGATGCAATCATACGGTTAACGGCATTATTACCGCCACCGCCTACACCAAACACCTTAATCTGACAAATAGCATTGTTATTATATTCCATAACTTTCCCCTTTTAGTTTCCTAAAAATGTATTATTTAAGCCTTCTTCAATATCCAAGGCAATATCCAAAACCCCAAGAGAAGTTGAAAAATGTGGTCGGTTTAGTTGAGGTATTGGCGGAACTGCAATTTCTACCTTTCTACCAAGTTTTTTTGAAAGGTAATCTCTTATTCCTTTTATATAACACAAGCCCCCGCCAGTTAAATATACTGGGATATAATCTGGGAACTCATATTCGCATTTTGCAAAACATTTTAAAATAAATGAAGCAATAATATCTATTCTTTCCATTACAATTTCATTAGTGGTCTTTGCACTAAATGGAATCATATAATCTTTGCCGGCAACTTCATAAAAATCGGTATCATCGGCAAGTAAACTCAAAACTACCTTTCTTTTTAAACTTTCTGCTTGGAAGAAAGAAATTTTTAAGCACTGCGACAAATCACCCGTAATATGCCCGCCACCCATAGAGAATGAATTTTGGAATAACACGCCATCACCACGAATTAGCATAACGCTTGTTGTAATATGCCCGCAATCGACCAAAAGTGCATATCTATCTCTAATCTCTGGCTCAAACAAAAACAAACTTTCAGCAACCGTACTAGAAATATATTGCGAATTTCTAATACCTAATTCACCTAACATATTTTCTACAAAATCTAAAAAGTTAGTTTCAGCAAGTGAATATGAAATATATCCACCAAGTTTAGTAGAAAATAACCCTCTAGGTTCTATAATTCTACGGTTATCATCTAATACAAAATATATTGGTGTATTGTTGATAATTGTGTGTGATGGATGATTTTTATAAATATCTCCAACAAGATATAATTGATTTATATCGTCTTCGGTTATCTTCTTCTTTTTAGGAAAATTGATAACAGCTTCACGACAAACAACAGTTGTAAACTCTCCCGGAACACCAACGTAAAGTTTTGTGATACGAGTCTTTGCGGTGGTTTCAGCATTAGAGATAGCAAGACCAACAGCAAGTTTTACCTTATCTGGTTCCAAAAACTCACCTTCATAAAATCCTGCATACTCAACTTCGCCAGTACCTTTAATACAAAAAGTTCCATTAATGCCTCTTTCTGCAATTAAAACAGTAACTTTAGAAGACCCAAAGTCTAATATAGCGACTTCCTTTTTTACCATAAAAACTCCTAATTTGCACGACTCCGTTGCTATTTTTGGATATAGTTATCCAACTATCTATATTATATAAATATTGCCCAAACTTTGTCAAATTATTTTATCACAATACTAAAATTATTAAATTTTATTATAAATTTAATATTTTCTAAATATTCTAACAAATTTTAAACTTAATGACTGTTTACAATTTCCATAAAGAAAAAATATTACTTCTAAAATTTATTAAAGTAATTTATCCCCTTCAAAATAATTTCATAAAATTTTGTGTGTTTTAACCTAAAATTTTTCAATTACAATAGTAAAAAATAAAACTTATTTATAATGGTTCTATCACAATTATAAAAAAGTTTTATATTTTTTGAAATTTTTATTCTGAATATTTTTCTACATTATCAATTAGAAAAATCTTTTATAGTTTAACCTACTAGGGTTGTGCGTAAGCCAAAGCTCCTGCCGGAAGTATCCAAACTATAAACTATAGAAATAGAAAAAGGTCCCGCCCAATTGTCGTGTTCGGTATTTTTTCCACGAATTACTCCAAAAATGTCTTGTGATTTCTTATTATTACTCGATACAGCATAAATATCACATAAGCCCTGAGTTCCTGCCACAGTTCTGGATTCTGCACTTGGTAGTCCAATTAAGGTATCTTTTAGATTTTCTTGCGTTGTACTATTGGTTATTCCTAGTGTCGAATAAAAGCCCTCTGCCGTTGGCAAATTATAACCAAGTTTTCGGTATCCGGCACTATTAAGTGCAGATATTTTGGTTGCATAAGAATCTGCCCCTGAGCCGTAATAAGTATTCACTACCCAATTATTTGTTTTGTAATTATAATTTTCGGTAGTTGCGTATATATTTATTACCGCTTCATTTTCTCCCCTATTAGGGTCATCGGTATTATTTAATATATCCATTCCAAATACCCAAGTATACATATTTGCCCAAGGGTCAGCAACTCCTAAGCACATTACCGAAGTGTACCCATTAGACCCTACATAACCATCTAACAGTACCCTTTTGCCACTTGCTGTGTGGGTTAAAAATTGCGTTGTATATAAACCCTCTTTTTCGGCATATCCATTTTTTGTAGTATTTGTGTAGTTTACTTTATACCCATAAAGCATACCTGCTTCATTTCCGCCACTTGCATAAGATAGTTCCATACCAACTGTTCCGCCCGACTTTATGCTTTCAAAAAAAGTTACCGCAGAATATTTTTTTACTATATTTGTTCCTGCAAACATTACATTTTTACCATAAGTTATTGCTTTGCCATTTATGGTTACCGTTAGTATTTCATTTTCGCCTGCGTTTTCTGCACTATGGTCTGCATTAGTTAATGCGTTATACTTGTTATAAGAACGGCTGTTACCTTTTCCAACCATATTTTGTGCGTTGTTATTTGCATATTTAATTAAATACAAATAATTGTATACAAAAGCGGTGTAACCTTCTCCTTGGCAACTTTTTGCACACTTGTATCCTTCAAGGCTAGTTGCACTTGCTTCCCACGCCTTGGTTAGATTGGTGCACCATTGTAGCATATTTGCTTGCGTTGTATTATTAACATTGCTTTCTGTTGAATAGTCGGTTGAATTTGTAGCATAAAATTCATTTAGGTAGGCAGATTTGTAATAAGATAATGGCATATCGTTATTTATATAACTTCTAACAATCACGCCATTTGAGTTTTTTGCAAGCGTTTTATCTGGGTTATATACCGTTGCAGTAAAGGTTGCAGTATAAAATTCGGGTACTTTTACTGCACCCAGAAAGTTTCGTTCAGATACGCTCAACCATTGTTTTTCATCTACTATACATCGTCTTATGTACATTGTAGGGTAATATGTATAACAATCTACTGTAAAAGTGGTATCGGCGGTTAATGTTCTGCCACTGGCAAGCGTTGTGCCAGCAGAAATTGTTACATCCCTTCCAAACCACTCAAACTTGTAATTCGGGTCACTAAGTTTACCTATAATTTCACCCGTTTGTATATCTACATTTACTATATCAATTTTACCATATACTGGAGTATTTGCATTTGTATAATCGTCTACGCCGTAAGATAGTCCACTTTTAATTTTTGTTAAGTCGGCATTACCGTTTTCGTCCTTATTAGTTAGGGCAGACTGCAAGGCTTCTGCACTTGTAGTTTCTATTTTTGTAGCCGCTGCACTAAGTGTGGCGTTTCGACCATACTTTGTCCACGCTGGGTCATCGGAGTTTACTGGTTGGTAAACTGACAAAATATCGTCTTCATTCTCAATAGTCTCAAACTTAATTGAAAAATCTCCACTACCACCAACATTTACAGCACAAATGACTTGTATGACTTGCACTATACTCAAAACCATACAAACTGCCAAAAATAAAATTGCCTCTAACCTTTTTAATGCTCACACTATTAGTTTTCCCTTAATTTAATACAAATTTATCTCTAATATTTTACACCAATGCCAAAAATATATCAACTTTTTTAGCACTAATCACAAAACTTGAGTATAAATATAGTTGTTTTTAATTATATCTTATTATTGATAATGAAGATATTTTATTCGTATATTTTTGCAATTTAAATATATTTTTAATAAATAGGTAATGAATCTAACTTTTTGAACAAGTTTTATAATTTACAACACAAAAAGTTTAAAAAATAGGAAGAAACTTAAAATTTCTTCCTAACGTTTTTTATTTTCAGTGACCCCTACGGGATTCACTTTACTAATCTCTTCGTTTTAAAAGATTAAATGAGTGTTTTTATTGTAATTTCTATATAAACATATTTATAATCGAATTAATTTAATTTTACGTGCCCGTGCCTTGATATTTTGATAAGGCAAATCGAAAGAATAAAAAGCATGGGACAACAAATAGCATTCCAAGTATAGGCGAGATAGCGCAAAGCCACATAGGGACACTTCCAACACCTAAAATATATGATAATGGTAAGTAATTAAAACATGCTAGCGGTATTATAAATGTAAAAATATTACGGAGCCATTTTTTGTAAATATTTATAGGATAAAATGCTACTTCCTTAGAGCCACTTGTTAGGATGTGTAAAAATTCTAGATTTTCGACGGTAAATACTGTAACACCAGCACTTATAAGTATAAGCCCTAAAATTACGGCAACCCCACAAATATACATAAGAATTAAAACAACAACCTTTAAAAAAGTCCACTGAACTGTAAGATTGCAAATTGCAAAAATTGAAATTACAAGTCCTAAACTCGCTCTACCAAGTTTTGTCCATTCAATTTTTTGATATAATATTTGTAAATATATATTCACCGGTCTAACAAGTAATCTATCTAATGTTCCTGTTTTTATTAAATTTGGGAACTCATCATAACCTCTAAAAAAACATTCACTAAACGTAAATACCGAAGTTATTATCCCAAACATAAGTGCAGACTCATAAAAGCCCCACTCCCCAATAGTATTAAAATTTTGGAAAAGCAACCAAATGCCAATAATTTCTCCAACCGATACAAGCATTGACGAAATTGTTACAAGCAAAGAACTGACTTTGTATTGATACGCTTGTTTAAAGTGCATACCTAAAAATTGTTTGTATAACATCATTTAACCTCCTTGTATAACAACCTTTTTTAAACTTGTTTTCATAAGTAATTTTACAACCACAATTAAAACGATAAGCCATATAGCACCAAATAAAACCGAAACTAAACCTTCTAAAACTCCAATATTTCCAATATATATTCTAAATGGTAAGTCGGATAGAAATCTGAAAGGTAAATAGTTTAAAAATTTTTGAATGCCAATTGGCATAAGGGGTATTGGCACGCACATACCACTAAAAAGTCCTACTAAAACAGATATAAAAGTTTTAGAACTTTTAGATTGATTTGTTAGAAATGTTAAATATACTGCCCACATTGAAAATGCAACACTTATGCAAAAACTTATACATAGTGACAATAAAAATACTAAAAACGCCCCAAAACTTACTGGCAATGTCATTCCTACACCCGCTGGTAAAAAGAATGTTATTATCAATATAGGTGCACATCTTAAAATGGTTGAAGCAACCTTTTCTCCAAGATACTCTGAAAACCATTGATCATAAATTGATATTGGTCTAACAAATTTGTAACATACATTTCCATTTTCTATTTCATTTGCTGAGTTTCGTGGAAGCCCTATATATCTCATGGCAAAAAATGCTTGTCCTAACCACACATAGGTAGCCATTTGACTCACTGAAAAACCATCTATTACCTTGCCACCCATAAATGCAGTATACAAATATACATACATCAAACCCCAGAAAAATTGCGTAGCTATTCCTGAAAGTGCTTTTGCTCTATATTGCAACTCACCTTTAAATGTCATTTTAAAAAATCCAAAATATTGACTCATACCCAAAAACCTCCTTTATAGTTCTAGGTCTTTGTACATATTTGCCAATATTTCATCAACACTCACAGCCTTAACCGAAAAATCTATCACATCAAACTTTTGGCTAATTGAAGAAATGAAATCATATGTGTTAAAATGCACATCCGACATATTTTTGTATGTTGCTATGTTTTTGTTATGCGAAATTAGTTCGTACCCAGAAAACTCAACATTTGGATAACTTTTTGCAAATTCAACTTCTATAGTTTTATTATTGCCATACTTTTCTTTAATTGCATTGAAACTTCCATTGTATAAAATTTGTCCCTTACCAATTAATATAATTTTGTTCGTAAGTGCTTCTATGTCACTCATATCGTGAGTTGTTAGAATTATTGTAGTCTTCCATTCTTTGTTTATAAACTTTATAAACTCACGAACTGCAAGTTTTGTTACCGCATCAAGTCCAATTGTCGGTTCGTCTAAAAAAAGTATTTTTGGTCTATGAATAAGAGAACCCGCAAGTTCGCATTTCATTTTTTGACCCAAAGATAATTGACGAAGTGGACGATTAATTATCTCGGATAAATTTAACTTTTTGATAAGTAATTCCAGTGTTTCTTTATACTCTTCGTTTGGAATTTTATAAATATCTTTCAATAGATCCAAACTATCTATAACTGGAACATCCCACCAAAGTTGCGACTTTTGACCAAATACTACTCCGATATTCTTTACATACTTTTTTCGGTCCTTCCATGGTGTAAACCCCAAGATTTGGCACTCACCAGAAGACGGAGTAAGTATACCACTCATAATTTTAACTGTTGTACTTTTGCCAGCACCATTTGGTCCAATGTAGCCAACTATATCCCCCTCTTCAATTTCAAAGCTTACATTTTGTAGTGCATAGATTGTTTTCTTTTGCGGTTTAAATAATCCTTTAATTGCACCTTTTAAGCCTTTTTCGTGTGTTGAAATTTTAAATTCTTTACACACATTATTAAATTGTATAATTTTAGACATTTCTTCACCTCCTCTTTTTAGGACACAAAAAGGCACCAAAATAAAAATTTTGGTACCCCTATTTTCCTATTTAATTAAAATTTAATGTCTTTTTCTTGCGTGAATGGTTTCATAATTTTTCTCCAATTTACCACTTATTTTAGGAGTAAAAACTCGCAAGCTAACTGTGATACTAACATAAAAAAAATTATTTGTCAACAATTTAAAATTAAAAATATTATAAAAATATGTTTTTTTGTTTGACATAAACATTTTTATTTGGGTAAAATTATTACATAATAAGCAAAAGCTTATAAAAAGGAGGAATTATATGAAAAGAATTTTAGCTTCAATTCTATGCACCGCACTACTAGTTCTTGGTGCAATTGGCTTTACCGCTTGTGGCAAAAAATCACTTTACAATATTGACTTTAGTGGTAATATTGAAGGCGAAAATTACAGCGTAGCAGGCTCTACTTGGGAGAAATCTTCTGAAGATGGTTTCGACGCTGTTTACACCCTAAAAGGAACTATTGCTTACGACAAAACAACGGCTGACAAAATGGGTTATACCGACGGCAGAGTACACTTTGTACTTATTAAGTTTACATCTGACGAAGTAACAAAGGTTTCTTACAACAAAGAAGACGGCACTGGTTTTTATAACATTCTAAACAAAGGTACTGAAAATGAAAAGGTTAAACACCAATCATTCACAACCGATAGTCCTGAATCATCAAAAACCACTTATTACTTCTATCAAGGTATTGATAACACTGTTAGAACTGTTACAATGCACATTAGCTTTGATGGAACCGCTGAACATGAAGCTGTTTACAAATTTGTAATTGACCCAGCTAACTACAAACTTGCCGAAGCTCCAGCAGTTTAATTAAAAAAAATAAAAGACTTGTGTATTAGGATATCCTAATTTGCAAGTCTTTTTTATTGCTTATTTTCTAAGAATTTTTTTCGGTTCCAGTAAGTTCGCCATTTCTACAAATAAATTGAATATACTTATCTTCATAATCAACAAACATTTTGAATGTTTTATAAATATTATCTGTTAAACTATCTTCACTATCATCGTATATAATGGCAGTAGAATTACTTCCTTCAAAAGTTAGAGTATATTTTAAACACTTAAATCTACTGGTTGGCTCATAGGAAACTGTAATATCCTTAATTGTAGTAATGCAACTTTTTGCCAATTTTTCTCCATCAATTTCTTCGGTTGTTACTACCCCATTATAAAAGGACGAAACTATACGCTTTAATTCTTCATTTTCTAAAAATTCGCCCGACTTTTTATCTTTAATGTAATCTAAATTAGCGTCGGCGTCAATTATAAGATTTGGTAGTTTATCTTCATTTAATGTAACATTATAGTCGCTTGTCGTTTTAACAAAATTTAACACCTTTAATTCTTCATCTAGTATATATGTTCCGCCATTGGCGTTAAGTTTTACAACGGGCATTCTTTCCTTAATATTTATAATTGCGTAATTAGGAAACTTTCTTTCTATATTTACAACCTTTACATAAGGATTTTTCAATTCTATATTTTCAATGTTTTTATCAAAGTTTAAAAATAAAATATTTTTGCCGTACTTAAATTCACCACTTTCAATTATTTTTTGATGATCGGTTTCATTAATTACAAACATATTAGTTCTGCATTCTACACTTACCGCCTTAAAACTAAACAAAGCAGAAGATAGCACTACTATTAATAGTACACAAGTTAAAATAATACCAAGAATTATTAGCCTTTTCTTTCGCTCCATTGCTTATTCCTTTAAAAAAAATTATCATTCGTTAGTAATAAAACATTTTAATTATCTATTCTTTTAATATCGGCCCCGAGATTTAAAAGTGTATTTTCAAACTTTGCATAACCCCTATCAATAAATTTGATATTTTCAATAGTGGTTGTACCAATTGCGGTTAAACCAGCAAGAACCATAGAGGCGCCACCCCTTAGATCAAATGCGGTAACGTTTGCTCCATGTAAACTTTTAATACCCTCAATTATCGCAATCTTTCCCTTTGTTATAACCTTTGCACCCATCTTTGACATTTCAGATAAATGTTTAAACCGAGTTTCAAATAAGTTTTCTGTAATAACTCCAACGCCTTTCGACACCGCAAGCAATACACTCATTTGGGGTTGCAAGTCTGTTGGAAATCCCGGATAAGTCGCCGTATCAAAAGAGATACTTTTGGGTCTAGACTTAGACTCTAATAATATTTTATCACTAAAAAAGTCAATTTTGCAACCAGATTTACGCAATTTATCAATTAAAGCTAAAAGATGTATTGGATTAATGTTTTGAAGTTCAATTTTCCCACGAGTTAAAGTTGTTGCAATCAAAAGCGACCCTGCAACAATTCTATCGCCTATTGGAGTGTATTCTGCATCATCCAGTGAACGCACTCCCACTATTCTAATTTCACTTGTACCTGCACCATAAATTTTCCCACCAAGTGCATTAATAAAGTTTGCAAGGTCAACAATTTCGGGTTCTTTAGCACAATTATAAATATGGGTTTCCCCGTCTAGCAAAACTGATGCCATTATTAGATTTTCGGTAGCACCAACACTCGGAAAATCTAAATAAATTTGTCCCGCATGCATATTTCCGCCGTCGCAACTTATAAAACCATTCTCTTCTTGTATCTTTACCCCTAAAGCCTTTAGTCCTGCTAAATGCAAATCTATTGGCCGACTTCCTATATCACATCCACCCGGATATGCAACACACGCTTTTTTGTACTTTGAAAGCATAGCCCCTAAAATGAAAATAGACGCCCTAATATCTTTTGTGAGATTATCCGATAACGTGAAGTTATTAATGTTTGAATTATCTATACAAACTGAACCATTGCATTTTTCTACTTTTCCACCTAAACAAACTATAATATCCAACATTTTTTGAACATCGCTTATTTCGGGAACATTTTTAATTATAACTTTTTTCTCTGTTAAAATACTTCCAGCGATTATTGGTAAAATTGCATTCTTTGAACTATCTATCTTTACCGTCCCTGTAAGTTTTTTCCCGCCGTTGATAATATATTTTTCCATAAAACAAAAACCAACCTTCTAGCATTTCATATTTCATTTTATGAAAATATAAGGCTACTTGTTAAAGACCTTTATTCTTACACTATACCTTTTCTATCTTATAAAAAGTTTATCTTGTTTAGAATATTTTTTGTTACAAGACATTAATAGCCCAATAGACCCTAAAAACGCAATTAAGGATGTACTACCCGCACTAACGAATGGAAGCGGAAGTCCCGTTGGCGGAATTGAACCAGTTACTACTGCAACATTCATAAGTGCCTGTATTGCAATTAACGCTGTAATACCACACGTCAAGTAACACTTAAATCTCGTATCGGTATTTTTTGCAATTTTTAAACCCCTTATTACAATAATTACATATAATAAAAGCATAAACACGCAGAATAAAAATCCCATTTCTTCACCAATTATTGATAAAATAAAATCACTTTCAGCAAATGGCAAAAACATATACTTTTGTCGAGAATTGCCATAGCCTAGTCCCGTCCAGCCACCAGAACCTAATGCATAATAACTTTGTATTAACTGAAAACCTTCCCCAAGCGGTGCCGACCAAGGGTCTAAATAGGCTGTAAGCCTTTGCATACGATATGGCTCTAAAATGATTAGTAGTGGAACCGCTAAAAGAGCTGGAATGCCGATAAGTAACATATTTTTTATACTAGACCCGCCGATAAATAGCATTACTATCATGGTTAAGCCTACACAAATGGTAATACTCATATTAGGTTCTAATATAATTAGCACGCACATACTGACCCCAGCAAGCAACGTTGGGAGCATCGACCTAAATTTTTTAGGGTCACTTTTCATTTCTGCCATAACGCTTGCTGAATAAATTACAAAACCAAACTTTGCAATTTCGGATGGCTGAATTGTAATAAACCCTAAATTTATCCAACGGTTTGCACCATAACTCGTTTTTCCAATTCCCGGAATAAACAATATTGCAAGGGAAATCAAACTTAAGCCCAAAAATAAGTATTTGAATTTTTTAATCTTTTCGACATTAATAAAGCTAAAAAACACCAAAAAAGCAAGACCGATTATTACACCGATTATTTGCTTTTTAAAAAAATAATATTTATCATTATAATTTTTTACTGCGACAAAACTACTTGCCGACTGAACCATAATTATACCAATTATGGTTAGAGTAATTACACACACTAAAAGTATTATATCAACATTAAATCTCTTTTTCATCAATTAATCATATGACTAATTTTTCGTTATTATGTATTGATTGCATTTACAATGTTATCAAAAACTTCCCCCCTATTTAAGTACGATGAAAACATATCAAAACTTGCACACGCTGGAGAAAATAATACACAACTTGCTTCTTGACCAATTGCAGTCATAACAACATCTTCAAAATTATTTAACTTTACAAGATTTATAAAACCAACACTTATTGCGTCATTATAAATTTCGTTTTTGCTTTCGCCATAAATTATTACTTTACCAATATTATTAAAATCAGTAAATATCTTTTTAAATGATTCTTTTTTATATCTTCCGCCAAGTATTAAGCAAATATTTTTCTCATTACTCAAACTTTTTAGAGCAGAAATTGTAGATGCTACGTTGGTAGACTTTGAGTCGTTGTAAACTTTTTTACCCATAATTTGCCCCACATATTGCATCCTATATGGAGCATATTTATAATCTAATAACCTATTAATTGCTGTATCTAAATCAAAATTTAGTGCCACGCAAACAAGGAGCACAGCCATAATGTTTTTTACATTATGTAACAATATATCGCCAAATATGTTTATGTCTATTTTCTTTAATTTGACATTGCATTTTACAAAAATGCTACTGCCATCAAAATAACAATCTGCATTTCTGTCTAGAACGCTAAAAGATAATTTTTGTGCATTTGTTTTAATGTTTTTTAAATTATCGTCATCTTGATTTATAATTAAAAAATCGTCATCTTTTAAATTTTGAGTAATTTTCAATTTACACCTTATATATTCTTCTATACTTCCATGATAATCTATGTGGTCAGCCTCTATATTTAAAATACAAGCTACCCTTGGTCTAAATTTATTAATAGCCATTAACTGAAAACTAGACAACTCCAAAATGCATTTATCTTGCGGTTCATCAATAACTTTCGTTGCGGGTAGTCCAATGTTTCCTGCAAGTAAAGAATCTTCTTGTAGCACACATTTTAGCATTGTACAAACGGTTGTTTTTCCATTTGTTCCAGTTACACCTATTATGTCTTTTTTATTTAACCCATTAATGTATGCGTATTCTATTTCTCCAATTAAAGGAATATTATATTTTTTTGCTAAACCAAATATATAATGATTTGGTTTTATTGCGGGCGAAACAACTATTGTATCAATTTGTGGAATAATTGGCTCAATGTTTACCGCTCCTAATTTATCATCATCTAAAAAAATGGGAAGTAATCCATTTTGTATTGCGTTATGGTAAACTGCAATACCGCTACTTCCCATTCCCACTATTAAGATTTTTTTCATACTAAATCAACTCTAAAATCAAAATTAACAAAGATACAAATATTGTAATTAGTGCATACGAAACTGTGATCCTATTTTCATGCACACCCTTCAATTCAAAATGATGATGAATTGGTGCCATTAAAAATATTCGCTTCTTTGTTAATTTATAATATGCCACTTGCAATATAACCGACACACTAGAAACCATAAACATAACACCAAAAATGATTATGTAAATAGCGGTACCCGTTGCAAGCGAAACACCAATAAGTAACGCCCCAATAGAGAGTGAACCAGTATCACCCATAAACATTTTTGCAGGGTAACAATTGTAAAAAACAAACCCTAAAATAGCCCCAGAAAAAATTGCAACCAAAAGCACGAAATTAGTGCTAAAATTTTCAATATTTGTAATTTTTAAAAGTGTATCATTTAAAATTAAGCCTAAAATTGCCATAATTGAACATGTAACCATCAATGTGATTAAACTTACAAGTCCATCCAACCCGTCCGTAAGGTTGACAGAATTAATATAAAAAATAGACAAAAATATTGTGATAGGAATTACCCAAAAGTCTAAATTTATAACATAATGAGAGATAGGAACCACCAAAAAAGTTAACTTGTTTAGGTATAAAAATACACCATAAAGTGCCGAAACGCAAAATTGAAATACCAACTTTTGCCATGGTTTTAGTCCTAAATTTTTCTTGCCTTTAATTTTTAAATAGTCATCATACATACCAATTAGCGAATTTAAAAATACAAAAAGGACACATACATAGACTACTTTTACATATCCCCATATAAAAAATACACTGGTTAAAATGAATGATATCAAAAAAATTATACCACCCATTGTAGGAGTTCCTTGCTTTGATGAATGCTTATCTACATACTCTAATACTGGCTGACCAAACTTCAATTTGCATAAAAATCGGTAAACTGGAATCGCTACAACAAACGAAAGCAAAAATGCAAATAGAAAGTCAAATAATATTTGTAACACTAATTAGTTCCCCTTACGGTCAAATTTATCAATAATCGACTTTATGACCAAATCTTCTCTATACAATCTTTTTTCGCCCATAACTTCATAGTAAGGCTCCGTTCCCTTACCCGAAACTACAATGACATCATTTTTACTGCTAGATAAATATGCTTTTAAAATAGCAACACTACGTGGCATTACTATAGTATAATTGTTAGTCAGTTTTTTTATACCACTTTCAACATCTGCCATTACTATTTTTTCATCTTCAAATCTTGGGTTGTCTATTGATATAAAGGTATAATCTGCAAGCCTACCTGCGACTTCGCCCATTATGTGGCGTTTTTCTTTATCTCTATTTCCGCCACAACCAAACACAGAGAATAACACTCCATTGCCTTTAACAAGCGTTCTTGCACTGGTTAAAATCTTCTCTAATCCGTCTGGAGTATGAGCAAAATCTAAAATCACTAATCCATGATTTTTGGAAACAAACTCATTATATCTCCCATCAATTTTCTGTAAATTTTTAAACGCTAATTTTATTTTTTTATTGTCTTTTATAATTTCTGTTAAAACGGCAAATGCTTCTGTAGTATTCGTGGAATTATAAACACCTTTTAAGTAGCTTTGCAACATAATCTTTTTATTCTCGTAATGTATTATTGTTTTATTATTTTTATTCTCGTATATGTAATCACCCGAGTAAAGCGAAACAGATTTTTTATAACCCACAAACTGGTCATATAGTTTTGTACCAAATTCATCATCTATATTAAAAATTGCTTTATCTACCATACTAAAAAATTTTGCTTTTGCCTTGCCATAATTTTCCATATCAACAAAATAATCGAGATGGTCTTCCGTTAAATTTGTAAATATACCATATTCGAAATTTAACCCACAAAGTTTATCTAAATATAATGCATGCGCCGATACTTCCATTACAACGTAATCTACAAATATATCATCAAAGAACGCTAGCGTTTGATACAACTCTGCTGGATCTGGAGTCGTTAGACCTTCACCTCTTATTTGTTCGCCATTTACAAAAATGCCACTTGTTCCAATTATACCGACTGAATACCCGGCAGCTCTTAACCCGTTAGCAATCATAAATGAAATAGTTGTTTTGCCATTAGTACCAGTTACACCTATTATTTTCGGAATGGTTCGATTTGCATAATATAAGTTTTTACAAGCAAGTGCAAAACTTTCTCGTATAGGAGTATTTACAATTATGAATGTACATTTGTCTACATGCTCTTTAATTAATTGCTTACTGCAAGTATTATCTACCATAATAGCAACAGCACCATTTTGAATGGCTTCTGCAACATACAATTCGCCCGATGTTGTTTTTCCCGAAAGACATACAAAAAGTGCACCTTTATTTACATTTTTGCTGTCATGCTCTATAGTCAAAATATCTTTTTCTTTACCCTTTATCTCGCATTTTATTCCCTTTACAACTTGTGTTAATTGCATTTACTTTCCCCCCTTATTCAAATCTAATCATTATTGACGATCCCTTCTCTACCTTCGTGCCATCCTTTATTGATTGATATGAAACCACTTCGCCATTGCCTTCGGTAACATAATATAAACCCAAACTTGCAAGCATAGAACCCGCTTCGGTTAAGGTCTGACCAATTAAATTTGGCACTTCTATCATATCTTCTATGTTTGCAGTGCTTTTATCTGTTATCCCATAAATTGCTCGTAATATTTCGCCCGCTACTGGAGTTGCAACAATATTTCCATATATACTTGACCTTGGTTCATCAATTACTACCAAAACTATATATTCTGGATCTTCTATAGGAGATGCACAAATATATGAACCAATATAATTACCCGTAGATATTTTTCCGTTTTCGTATTTTTGTGCTGTTCCAGTTTTACCGCCAACGGTATGGCCTTCTACACTTGAAGCCTTTCCGCCACCCTTTAATACAACTTGCGCCATCATATATTGCATATCTTTTATAATTGATTCGTTTACAACTCTATTTAATTTTGTAGGTTTATTTTCATAAACTATATTTCCGTCATTATCCATAATATTTTTCACAAAATGTGGTTTTACAATATACCCATTTGTACAAATAGCAGATATTGCGCTTGCAAGTTGAAGACCAGATATTGCTATACTTTGTCCAAACCCCATACGCAAAAAATCGTTTGTTTTTGCTAAGTTTTTATCAATTATAATAGCCGTTGCTTCACCTGTATAATCTACACCCAGTAGTTCATCGAAATGAAACTTCTTTACATATTCATAAAATCTTTCAACACCAATATCACTAACTACTTGCATAAATACACAGTTGCAACTATTTACAAAACCTGTCGTTAAAGTTTGTGGCCCATGCCCTGTCTTTTTGTGGCAATTAGTTCTAACGCCATCAACTATTCTATACCCCGGACAATAATACGGAGTATTAATGGTTGCAACGCCTAAGTCTAACGCAATAGCTGCTACAATAGTTTTAAATGTTGAACCCGGCTCATATGTGTCATTAATTAAGAAGCTTCTATTTAACTTATTTAATGTTTCCAAATCATCCCTTGGAATTTCATTCAGATTAAAACTTGGAAGCGAGCAAATTGACAAAATCTCGCCAGATTTTGGATTCATAACTAAACTTGAAACACTTTTGGCACCCGTTGAAGATTTTGCATTTGCCATAATCTTTTCAACTTCTGCTTGTATTTTTATATCTATGGTCGTAGTAATATTCATACCATCAATGCTAGGAACATAATACGAATTTGCATTTTCGAGTTCTTTACCTCTTGCATCACTATCAACCATACTAAGTCCCTTTACGCCACTTAAATATTGGTTATAGTAGTATTCAAGTCCAGAGAGTCCTTCGCCATCTGTACTTGTTATTCCTATTATTTGAGATAACAAACTATCATAGTTATAATTTCTTACAAAACTCTCACTAGCAACAAACGAATTTACACCCTTTTCAAGTAGTTCATCAATTTGATTTTTGCTTGCATTCTTTATAAGCAAATTCTCACTAATTTTATAATCGGTTACTTTATTATACACTTCGTCATAAGATAAATTTAAAGTATCTGCATAAATTCTTGCTTCTTTTTCTGCATTCTCAACCAACGCTTGACGAACATAAATATCAAACGCCGTAACACTAGTTACAATATCTACGCCATTTCGGTCTTTTATACTTCCCCTTTTTGCAGATACAGGAATATCTCTAAGCCACTGATCAAGTGCCTTAGTTTTTAAGTCCTTACTGCTGTAAATTTGTACATAATACAATCTACCAACAAGCAGTGTTGCAACAAAGCATACAACAACAGTAAAAATTAAAATTCTTCGTTTTAGAGAAACATTTGTATACATAAAAACTCTCCTAATTAATTGTATTAGGAGAGTTCGCTTTTAGACCTTTAAGAAAACAAATTAGAGAAAAATTCACATATTCTATCAAACCAGTTGCTAGATTCTTCCACTTGTACATAACTTGGTCTTTTATCTATTTGAGTTACAACCGTATTACTTTCTGAAACTTTTGTATAGCCTTCAGGTATTGTTGAACTGCTTGGCTTTTTGGTTGAATTTAATTCTACATTTAGTTCATTAACGGTATTATTTATACTATTTAATTCAGCATTTTTAATTGCTAAATTTTTATTTATATTTGCTAAGCTAACTGCATTATATATACAAAATGCAACCAACAGTGTAGCAACTAAGCCATACATACAAGCAAATATTTTTCCTCGTGCATTCAGCTTTATTACAGATTTTGTAGTTGTTTTTGGTTTTTGTTCTATTACCGGCGGAACAAAATTGGTTGTAGCTTCTACATTCGGCATAAAAGTCTTTACAATTGTGTACTCAGACTCTTCTTGTAAGCCACCTTCATTATCTTTGTACTCAGACTCGCTTTCATACTGTGGAGCATCTACAACACTTTCACTTGTACCTTGAACATCTTCATCTTCGGAAGTATAACTTGGACTGTTATACCTAGTGGTCATATTTGGCGCATCATAATATGTCGAAGAATCTTCGACTTGGTTTTCTTGATTTGTTCTTGTTTCATATGATGTAACCATACATTTCCCCTCCTTTAAAGTATTTCTATAACTCTAAGTTTTGCACTGCTTGCTCTTGTATTTTCTTTTAACTCTTCTTCTGTTGCCGTAATTGGTTTTTTATTTACAAACTTTGCTACTGGCTTATGTCCGCACACGCATATTGGAAGATTTGGTGGGCATACACATCCTGTACAAAGTTCATTAAATGCTCTTTTAACTATCCTATCTTCTAATGAATGAAAGGTAATTATTGCAATTCTGCCACCTTCTGCGGTAACATCTGCAAGACTCAAAATAAAGTCATATAAACCTTCTAATTCACCATTAACTTCAATTCGGATAGCTTGAAATACTCTTTGAACACTAGACTTTACTTCTCTTTTATTGTATCTTGAAACAACCGATTCAACAATCGTTTTTAATTCTTCAGTTGTTTTAAGTGGTCTAGAGTTTACTATTGCTTTTGCAATTTGTCGACTTAGCCTTTCTTCACCATACTCGTAAATTATGTTTGCAAGTTTAGTTTCATCATAATTATTTACAACTTCGTACGCCGATAAAGATTGCTCTCTATTCATACGCATATCTAGTGGTCCTGTAAATCTGAAACTAAACCCTCGCTCACTATCATCTATTTGATGTGATGAAACTCCAAGGTCCAAAAGTATTCCATCTGCTTTTAAATTTTTTTGTTTTAAATAATTGGTTATCTCTCTAAAATTACAATTAAGCAATTCTACTCGATCTAAATAATTTTTTAGTCTATCTTTGCTATAATTGATTGCTTCAATATCCCTATCAAACGCAATTTCTTTTAAAGAATTAAACCTATTTAATATCTCATAAGTGTGTCCCGCTCCGCCAAGTGTACCATCAACAAACAGTTTTTTGTTAGATAAATTTAGCCCCTCTATTACTTCTTCTTTTAATACTGGGTTATGGTATTGTTCTGACATAATTACACTCCGTAATCTTTTAACCTAGACAGTTCCTTGGTGATATCGGCACCTTCTGAGTATTTTAACCACTCACCTTCAGCCCAAATTTCTACTCTTGAACCTACACCAATTGAAACTATGTTTTTATCAATGCCAGCATACGCCTTTAATGATTGAGGCAATAACGCACGTCCTTGATTATCAATTTCTAATTCAAATGCAGATGAAAGTAATAGCCTTAAACTCTTTTGAGCAGTTTCGTCAAAAAGAGAAACATTTGCCGTTTTGTTGATAATTTGATTTTCAACTTCGGAAGCAGAAAACAAATATAAACATTTGCCACTTCCCTTAGTTAAAATTAAATTTTCACCCAAATTGGCTTTAAACTTTGAAGGTATTCTAAATCTATTCTTTTGGTCAAGTTGATGAGAATAAGTACCAAATAGCATTTTAGTATACTCCCCCCTTTTTAACTTAATTAGAGTATACACCAGTTTATTCCTAATTCCAACCACTTTTGACCACTTTTTGAAAATTTCTTAAAAATTTTTTTATTAAATTATAACCATTTTTGTTGTAACTAAATGGGTTTGTTGAGTTTTTTGTATAAATAAAAAGAACTCCACAATATAAAAGTTTGTGAAGTTCTGAAAAATTTTTATGTTTGTCAAATATTTTTGACTAAAATTTCTACTAATTTTCATCTATTAAAATTGGCGAAAAACCTATTTTATCACATGAGGACAAATAATATTTGACACCATTTTTTTCAATTAAATTTGTAGGATATTTTGTTTTTCCATGTAGATGGCCATATACAACTGTTTTAATATTATACTTTTTAATAAGACTTGTAAATTCATTATCTTCTAACTCTGAGTTAAATGGAGGAAAATGCAAAACGCAAATTATTTTATCGGCGTCAGTTTTAAGTTCAGTAGCGCGACTTAAAGCCATTTCTAACCGAATTAATTCTCTATTATAAATCTTTTTATCATCTGCACTTAATTCTTTACCTCGTTCTGGAACCAACCATCCCCTTGTCCCACAAAAGATAAAGTTTCCAAGCTTTAAAGCGTCATTTTGTATTGCATAAATAGAATTCGGAACGGTTTCTCTTACAGTAGAAATCGCTTTCCACCAATAATCATGGTTACCACGCACCATTACTTTTTTACCTGCAAGAGAGCCAATATATTCAAAATCTTTTTGGGTTTCTGAAATATTCATAGCCCAACTAATGTCGCCAGCAACAATTACAATATCATCTGCACAAACCTTCAAATTCCAATTTTGCTTTATGCGGTCTTCGTAATTATCCCACTTCTCGCCAAATACATTCATTGGCTTGTCAGTTTGAAATGATAAATGTAAGTCAGACAATGCAAAAACCTTCATATTTATGCTCCTATAAATTGCGAAATTCTATCCGTTAAGTTATCCATACCAATTCTCTTTGTTGCTGAAACTGGATAAATATTGCCAACGCCAACTTTTAATTCTACCGCAAGCATTGTTAAATTTTTATTTAACTCCGCCTTGGATAGTTTATCTATTTTTGTAGCAACAATCGTAAAAGGCAAGTTATAATAAAGCAAAAATTTCATCATATCTTTATCTTCTACACTTGGTTTGTGCCTTGAATCAACTAAAAGCAAGATGTTTTTTAAATTTTTATTATTAAGTATATAGGGCTCAATCATTGAGCCCCAATTAGATTTTGTAGATTTATTTGCCTCTGCATATCCGTACCCTGGAAGGTCTACTAAAATAAACTCGCCATTATTAATTTCAAAATAATTAATAAGTCTTGTTCTTCCTGGAGTACTAGAAGTCTTTGCAATTTTAGAGTTTGTTAAATAGTTAATTAAACTACTCTTTCCTACATTACTTCTTCCAACAATTGCAATTTCTGGAAGATCAAATGTATCATCTGCAACAACTCCACTTTTAAGAAACTTTACATTCTTTATTTTCATCTGTTGAATTTTGTCCTTCAAAAATATCTTCTTTGGTATCTTCTCTGTTAATCAACTCAGTAACTATCTTTGAATTTTCACTTTTAACAATAATTTTCTTAAGTCTATCATCGCTTGGGCTAGAATACATTAGTGGAAGCATAGTATCTTCCAATATGTTTCTAAGTCCCCTAGCACCAGTTTTAAGTTCCATTGCCTTCTTTGCAAAATATTCAATAGCACCCTTTTCTACATCAAGTTCAATATTATCCATCTTAAACATTTGCTTGTATTGCTTAATAAGTGCGTTTTTAGGTTCGGTTAAAACCTTTACAAGAGCATCTTCAGTTAATGCCTCTAGGCTTACAGTTACCGGAACTCTACCAACAAACTCAGGAATTAAACCAAATTTAATTAAATCATGTGGTTCACACTCTTTTAATAAATTCGATTCACTCATTTCTTTTTTGCTCTTTACAACGCCACCAAAACCTAAATTTACATTGTCTTTTCTTTGTTCGATTATTTTATCTAACCCTACAAACGCTCCGCCAATTATAAACAATATGTTTGTTGTATCAATTTGGATGCATTCTTGGTTTGGATGTTTCCTTCCACCTTGTGGTGGAACATTTGCGATTGTGCCTTCTAAAATCTTTAAAAGTGCTTGTTGAACACCTTCGCCCGAAACATCACGAGTAATAGAAACATTATCACCCTTTCGGGCAATTTTATCTATTTCATCAATATAAACAATTCCGCGTTCGGCTTGTTGTATATTATAATTCGCATTTTGAATTAGCTTTAACAAAATATTTTCTACATCGTCGCCAACATATCCAGCTTCAGTTAAACATGTAGCGTCAGCTGTAGCAAAAGGAACATCAAGAATTTTTGCTAGCGTTTTTGCCATAAGAGTTTTACCGCACCCAGTAGGTCCGAGCATTAATATATTGCTTTTTTCCAGATCAAGGTCATCACTTTTTAGGATAGAACTATTAAAGTTTACCCTTTTATAATGATTATACACAGCAACCGAAATAACCTTCTTTGCTTCGTCTTGACCAATTATATATTTATCTAACTCTTGCTTTATTTGTTTTGGCTTTAAAAGTGAATTTTCATTTTCTAAAATGTTTTTCTCTTCATTACGCTTGCTAACACTCATCATTTTTTGACATTCTGCTACGCAAGTTTCACAAATAAATGTTTTTCCGTCTGGGCTTGAAACTAATTTCTTAACATCTAGTTTGCTTCTTCCACAAAAAGAGCAATGTGGCATTTCTAATTCGCTCATATATTCTCCCAATTATCTTTTATCAAAAATCTTATCTATAAGTCCATATTTTAACGCTTCGTTAGCACTCATAAAGTTATCTCTATCGGTATCCTTTTCAATAACTTCAATAGGTTGACCAGATTTATCTGATAAAATTTTTGTCAATTTTTTCTTTGTCTTTAAAATATGTTCAGCATGAATTGCTACATCACTGGCTTGACCTTGAGCACCACCTAATGGTTGGTGAATCATTATCTCGCTATTAGGTAGAGCAAATCTCTTACCCTTTGCACCACTTGCAAGTAGCACAGCAGCCATAGATGCTGCCATACCAACGCAAATAGTACTAACATCACATTTTATATAATTCATTGTATCGTAAATAGCCATACCCGAAACTACGCTTCCGCCCGGGCTATTAATATACATCATAATATCTTTGTCGGGGTCTTTGCCTTCTAGATAAATTAATTGTGCAATAATTAAATTTGCAGTTTGGTCATTAATCTCATCAGACAAAAAGATAATTCTATCTTCTAGCAATCTTGAGTAAATATCATAAGACCTTTCACCCCTATTGGTTTGTTCAATAACCATAGGAATAAGAGCATTCATTTCCTTCATAAAGTTCCCTCCAAATAATCTTAATTAAAGTTTATGCAATATTGTTGTTTTCTTTCAAGAAATTTATAACCTTGTTTGTCAAAATCTCTTGCTTTATAGAACCTAATGCGTTTTGTGCGGTCAACATTTCCTTAACTTTATCCATTTTTTGACCATACATTTTTGCAATTTCTTCAATCTTTGCATCAATTTCGCTATCTTCTACTGTAATATTTTCTTTATCTACAATTTCTTCTAGAACTAGACTTGTTTTAACACTTTCTTCAGCGTCCTTTCTTCTGTCAGCTCTGAATTGGTCTTCTGTCATATTTAGGTAACCTAAGTATGCTTCTAATGTAATGCCTTGAGATGAAAGACGATTGTTCATATCTCTAACGATATAATCTAATTGACGATCTACCATCTTTGCTGGGACTTTTAATTCTACACCATTAACGATAGTTTCAATTAGTTTATCCACTGCATTATGGTCTGCTTGTGATTGCTTGTCAGCAGTTAATCTTTCTTTTATAGATTTTTTGTATTCATCAAGTGTATTGCATTCAGAAACTTCCTTTGCAAATTCATCATCTAGTGCTGGAAGTTCCTTTTCTCTAATTCCTAAAACTTTAACTTTGAATACTGCAAGTTTACCTGAAAGGTCTTTAGCATGATAGTCGGTTGGGAATGTAACATTGATATCCTTTTCTTCACCGATATTCATACCAACTAGTTGTTCTTCAAACCCTGGAATAAATGAATGAGAACCAACTGTTAATTCTTGATCTTCTGCAGTGCCACCTTCGAATTTAACACCATCAACGCTACCAGAGTAGTCAATATTAATTAAATCTCCATCCTTAACTGGTCTATCTGTTTTTTCTACAAATCTTGCATGACGATCTTGCATAAGTGAAAGTTCTGCATCAATTTCCTTTACTGTAACTGAAACTTTATCCTTCTTTATAGTGTTACCCTTGTAGTTTTCTACCTTAAATTCTGGCATAACATCAATAATAGCGGTAAATTTAACACCGGTTTTATCAATTTTTTCAACAGTTAGTCTTGGATAATCTACTGGATAAATATCCTTTTCCTTGGATAACATTTCAGCATAATACTTGCCAAATGAATCATTTAGTGCATCTTCATAAAATAAGTTTTCACCATATTGCTTTTCTAGAATTGCACGTGGAACATTACCATTTCTAAATCCTTCTTTTTTGTAGTGATTTTTATGGTTTTTGTAAGCTTCTTCTACTTCCTTTTCCCATTCATCAGCTGTAAGTTCAAATTGAACCTTGATTTCATCATCTTTTCTTTCTAATCTTTTATATTTCATTTTTGTTTCTCCTTTTATTTGATTAAAATAATACCAAAACTACTATGGCAAATATCGCAAACATTCCTGAAAGTATTGCCTTTGTAAGTTCTTTTGCCTTTACAGATTTTATTCTTGTTTCAGCGTTCTTTTTCTTTTCCTTAAATTCGTCATCAATAGTTTCACTATTTTCTGTAGCGTAATTTTCCAACTTTTCTTTATAGTTTAGAACCAAAAAAACTTTTCTAATTGAAAACAAACAAATAGCTATAAACCCTAATGCGAATAATGAGATTGAAGAATAAGCCGCAATTGAACTACCAAAAACTACATAAGCAACTACAGCTAGCGTCGCTAATGAAAATACAGCAATTATACCATATTGAATGGTGTCATCTCTTTCATCAATATAAGTCATATTTACTCCTTTTTGATTTACCTTATAATTTTACCACATTTAAAATGTTTTGTCTACAATATTAAATTATTAATTAATCTAAAATTTCTAGAATTTTTTGGAAATAATCGGGCAATGGTGCTTCAAACGATACAAGTTTTTTAGTCGTTGGATGTACAAACTCTAATTTTTCTGCGTGCAATAATTGTCCATTTAGATTAAATCTTTGGTTTGCAAACCCATATGTTTTATCTCCGACTATTGGATGACCTATATACTTTGTGTGCACCCTAATTTGATGAGTTCTACCCGTTTTTAAATTAAACTGCATATACGTATAATTATCAAATCTTTTTAAGACTTTATATAATGTTACAGCATCTTTTCCATCTGGCACAACAGCCATTTTCTTTCTATCATTTCTACTTCGGCCTATTGGCGCATTTATTATTCCTTCGTCGTCTTTTACAATTCCTTCTACAATTGCAACATACTGACGATGACAAGTTTTATTTGCTAACTGCTTTGCAAGTTCCACATGGGCAAAATTATTCTTTGCAACAACTAATAGTCCACTAGTATCTTTATCTATTCTGTGTACAATACCTGGTCGAATGCTTCCACCTGTATTACTTAATTTATCACCAAAGTGATATAATAACGCATTTACAAGTGTCCCAGTATAATTTCCTGGTGCTGGATGAACGGTCATTCCTTGAGGTTTATTTATAACTATTACATCGTCATCTTCATAAACTATGTTTAGTGGTATATTCTCTGGCAAAACATCGGTCACCTGTTCCAACTCTTCAAATTCTACAACATCACCAAGTTTTAATTGCTTTCCCGCCTTGCTTTTTTCTTTGTTTATTGTAGTAAAGCCTTCGGATATAGATTTTTTGATTTGCGACCTTGTAATATCTTGAATATTCTCGTCTAAAAATACATCTAATCTTTTCCCAACTGATGCCTCATCTATAACAAAAATGTCTTTCATTTGTTATTCCCTTCATTATTAATTTCTTTATTCTTTTTATTCTTCTTACCATTATCTCTAAACTTATGTATGAAGGCTATATAAATACAAATCAACGCCACTCCTACGCAAATTGCAATATCTGCAACATTACAAATAAAACCAAACGGCTCAACCAATAAAAAATCTCTTACAGCACCTAACACTATTCTATCTATAAAATTACCAATAATTCCGCCGATAGTAACTGCTAGCGAACACTTGAAAAATTTATTATTACTAAACTTATTTGTAAACAACAATACAAGTACCAACACTAAAATAATAGATGTAAATATGATTAAAAAGGTTGTTTTACCGCCCATTATAGAAAATGCCGCCCCATCATTTATTGTTGGTGTGTTGTACAATAAATGCGGTATATAAGTAAAATCTGAATGCAATAAAAGTACTTTTGTGACTTGGTCTACAGTAACGACTGCACCTATTATTGCTATATAGATTAATATTGTTAGCATATACTCTCCTGAATTTTTTATAAATTATACTACTCTATTTGCTTAATTCAATATTTTTGGACAAAAAGTTCCCTATTGCTTCACGAGTTTCTTTGTTTGTCACAAAATCATCAAATGCCATAAACCCATGTAATCCAAAAATTTGGCTCTTATCAAAATATATAGTTTGATATGGTACATTTTCTTTATCTAGTGTTTTAACAAATTCTAGTGTTTGTAAAATATGCAATTTATCTACTTCACCACTAGCAATAAAGCTTCTTGGGAAATTTTTTGTTACATAGTTGATTGGCGAATACTTATGATATTCTGCATTCGATTCATCTGTAAACACCGCATCAAGCATTAACTTAATACTCGGGAAATCGGTCTTTTTAACAGTTTCAAAATCGTAAACTCCATAAAATAAAAGTAATTCTGTGACATTGGGAAGTGTCAAATTTGTAAACAACTCACCAAATTTACCCGCAGACTGTGCACCTCCAAGTAAAGCCGAAATTTGAGCGCCCGCAGAATCTCCCGCAAGAATAATGTCTCCATTTGCATTATAATTTTCTTTTGCAAAACACTCTGCATAGTTAATTATATTAATACAACCTTCAAGCAGTTCTTGCATTTTGTACTTTGGTGCTAATGGATAATCTATATTTACTACAATGTTACCCATTTTAGCAAGCCTTTTACATAGAGTATTATAAAGACTTTTGTCATACTCTATCCACCCGCCACCATGAAAATAGAAAATTGTTGGTAATTTTTTCTCATTAAAATTAGTAGGATAAAAAACTTGAAAATTTGTATCCTTTTCATAATTTGGAACATTAACTATTTTAGATTTTTTAATACCTTGAATACTTTTATCAAAGCCATAAAAAATGCGTGATGTTCCAACAATTACTTTGTTAAGTGATTTTCTAACCGATAATAATAAATTGCTCATATTTTCTCCTTGTATTAGTATAACAAATTAAATGCAAAAAGGAAAGGATTTTACATTAGTTTGAATTATATTATCACTGCCGTTAATGTTATTGTTCTGATTTTCTCACACTTTAATTATAAAAATATAGAATCAATTAAAATAATGTTTAGTTGCACTTAAATTAATTACACATACAAAATTTATCTATACTTTAAAATTAATTGACAAATTGATTAAAAAAGAAGTATCATAAGACGAAAAGGAGATAAAGCAATGGAAGAAACACTAAAAGCAGGTTGTTATTTGGTCAATACAACCACCAAAAAGATCGCTTTGGTTTATCGTGAACATTTAAATGATTTCAGCTTTCCTAAGGGTCATTTAGAAGCGAATGAAACACTTAAAGAATGTGCCGTTAGAGAAACCGCTGAAGAAACAAAAAGAGTCGCAAAGATTATAGAAAAGTTTGAACCTGTAATAGAATGCTATACTACCCCTCGTGGCGAGCACTGTAAGTGCTATATGTACATTGCAGTTGACAATGGAAAAAGTGACAACACTTCTACTGACACTCACGAAACTCTTTGGATAAATTTTGACGAAGTAGAAAACAAACTTACTTATGAGCGAACAAAAGCATCATGGAATTCTATAAAAAATCAAGTCGAGAGTTTATTTGATTAGAATGTATACGACGCTAAAACCACCAAAATTAAATCTTAATATCTATCAATTAGTTTAATAAATAACTTATCTAATAATAAAATGAACTTTAAAAACTAAAGTTCATTTTTAATTTAAAGACAAAAAAAGACATCTACGAAAATCGTAAATGTCTTTTCATTGAAGACGGCATCTTTCTACCCTCCCAGCTCGTTGCCAAACTAGTACTCTCGACCCTAAGGAGCTTAACTTCTGTGTTCGGAATGAGAACAGGTGGACCTCCTCGGCATCAACACCGCCATGGTATAATTGCAAGTTTTCACTTGGAATTATTGAATTAAGTTTTAATGTTCATCTAGTAAAATGAACATTGACAACTGCACAATTTATAGAAAATCAGTTATGGTTTTTAGTTAAAATTTGCTAACCACAACATATTGTGATCAAGCCCTCGACCTATTAGTATCGGTCAGCTACATACATTACTGTACTTCCACACCCGACCTATCAACCTTGTTGTCTACAAGGGGTCTTACTAACTTATGTTATGAGATATCTAATCTTGAGGCAGGTTTCACGCTTATATGCTTTCAGCGTTTATCCTTTCCGCACATCGCTACCCAGCTATGCCACTGGCGTGACAACTGATACACCATAGGTGCGTCCACTCTGGTCCTCTCGTACTAGGAGCAGATCCTCTCAAAT